>Ga0134128_10000065_pt1 | contig 145391 bp, 129 predicted proteins | sample KB31754_FD_96462 | JGI IMG/M metagenome (GOLD analysis project Ga0134128, IMG submission 96462) | Terrestrial soil microbial communities with excess Nitrogen fertilizer from Kellogg Biological Station, Michigan, USA - KB3-175-4 | ecosystem: Environmental > Terrestrial > Soil > Unclassified ... | reverse complement strand
CGCCCGTCCACCGGCGAGCAGGGTACATTTGCCACCAGTGTCAAATTCGGCAATGTTCTTGCGAATGATCTGCGTTGGTTCGCCTTCTATTGCGCCGATACCACAGCCCAGAGCGTCCAGAATTCGTATCTTGAGTTGCTCGCGCGCCGTTTCCAAAAGATCGTCGTACGTCGCACTAACGGCAAATTGGGCTAATCGTTCGACGGCGGTCATCGAAGATCTCCGGTATCATCAGCCCCAATGTGACGGAAAAGCGGTAGTCGTGAAATAGTTCATTTGTCATGCCGGACGTTCCGAATGTCATGGTGACGCAGGTTCGACAACGAAGTAGAATTCTGTTGAACTCGGCGGGTCGCCGCGACACATTCGGCTTCGAGAACCGTCAAGCAAATCGCTTGGAACGGCCGGAGGACGCCGCCAGTTTGGAGAGCGACCAGATTAGTTCCTGTTGTGCACGCGAGGCGCTGATGTCCGATGCCGGCGAAAGACGTGTCCCGAGAGATCTCCTGCTCACGGATGGCGGAAGAGCATGCTGCAAAGATGATGCGGAGCAAGCCAACTGGAATGGAGCGAGTCTGGACGCACTGATGGAACACATCGTTGGCCGCCACCATGGCTTCCTCCGCAAAGAGCTGCCCTCAATGGAACGGGCCATCGCCAAGGCCGTCGAAGTAAGGGCCGGACCGAATCCAACTGCGCTGGTGTCACTGGAGCGCACTTTCCGGTTTTTCAAGCGCGAGTTAGAACTCCACTTGAGGAAAGAGGAAGAGGTGCTTTTCCCGCTCATTCGGCGGCTCGAAGTAGCCGTCAGTACGGGCGCGAGGCTGCCGCAATTTTCGTTCGGATCGATTGCAAACTCTATCGGCATCATGGAGGAGGATCACGATTTCGAAAACCGTCAACTCGAGAAAATGTTGGGGCTGACCGGAAACTACAGTGGTCCACAGGAAGCCGCGATCATTTGCCGCCTCGTTTTTGAACGGCTTCAGCGCATGGATGCGGATATGCGGATTCATATGCACCTGGAAAATAACATCCTGTTCCCGCGTATCAACTCTCTGGAGGACGCGTGGAGATCTACGGGATTTGCCGGACACCCATGAGATTCGCAAGCTGCCTGTTATTCGCAATCTCCGTTGCCGCACAAACAGGCACGCCTGCGGCGTCCTCACCGCAGCAGGGGTCGCCGCAGGCCGGCCGCGAGCTTTTTGCGGGTACCGTCCATTTGAAGAATGGCGGTCCAGCGTGCATCGGTTGCCACAACATCGCGGGTCTAGGTTTTCCTGGAGGCGGCGATATGGGGCCGGATCTCACGGCGGCCTATGCCAAACTCGGCCCGGAGGGGTTGAACTCGGCGCTGGAAACGCTCTACTTCCCGGCAATGACTCCTTTGTTCGCTTATCGTCCGCTCACACCGGATGAACGGCGCAATTTGGCCGCGTATATCCAAGGCGTCAACGGGCAACAGTCCGAAACACCAACTCCGGCCATCGGCGGGGTCGCGCTCGTTGGTCTTTTGGTGCTGATCGCTGTGACCGGAATCGCGGGACGGCGGCGCGTCCGCTCCGTACGCAAGGCCCTGCTGGAACGCGTACGGCTTCAGGCAGGAATTCCCTCATGAGCTGGATACGGGACCTCATCAATCCGAACGCGCGCACCTGGGAGGACTTCTACAGGAATCGATGGCAGCACGATCGCGTCGTGCGCAGCACGCACGGCGTCAACTGCACTGGCAGTTGCTCCTGGATGATTTACGTGAAAGATGGAATCGTCACCTGGGAGATGCAGGCCACCGACTACCCAAAACTCCAAGCCGGCTTGCCGCAGTACGAACCGCGCGGTTGTCCCCGTGGGATCGTCTTCTCCTGGTACATCTACAGCCCGCTCCGCATCAAGTACCCATACATTCGGGGAGTGTTGCTCGATACGTGGAGGGAAGCGCGGTCCAGGCATGCCGATCCGGTGGAAGCCTGGGCAGAAATTATGGACAATCCGGCGGCCCGCCGGCAATATCAGGCTGCCAGAGGCAGGGGCGGCTTCCGGAGAGCAAGTTGGGATGAGTCGCTGGAGATTGTAGCCGCGTCCCTGCTATACACCGCGAAGAAATACGGCCCGGATCGAGTGGTCGGGTTTTCGCCGATCCCCGCCATGTCGATGCTCAGCTACGCCGCCGGTTCCCGCTTCCTCCAACTGTTTGGGGCTCCGCTGCTGAGTTTCTACGATCTCTACGCAGACTTTCCGCCGGCATCGCCTGAGACCTGGGGCGAAAAGACGGACGTCGCTGAAAGCGCCGATTGGTACAACAGCAAGTACATTGTGACCACTGGCAGCAACCTCAACATGACGCGCACGCCCGATGTGCACTTCGTGGCCGAGGCACGCAATAACGGATCGAAGCTGGTCGTACTGTCCCCCGATTTCAGCGAGGTCGCGCGTTATGCCGATTGGTGGATTCCCGTCCATTCCGGAATGGATGCGGCCTTCTGGATGGCCGTAGACCACGTCATCCTGCAGGAATTTCACGCCGCGCGGCAAGTGCCGTATTTCGTCAATTATCTCAAACGGTTTTCGGATAGTCCGTTTTTGGTGGTCCTGGACGAATCGGAAAAGGGTCACACAGCGGGACGTTTCCTCCGTGCCGGACGTCTGCCGCGATATGCGGCCGAGGAAAACGGCGAATGGAAGTTTCTCGTCTTCGATGGGAAGACTGGCGAGCCGCGGATGCCGCGCGGCGCCATCGGTAGCAGGTGGCAGGCACAAAAGGGGAGGTGGAACCTCGAACTCAAAGACGATCTGGATGGTACGGACATAGACCCGGTTCTAAGCCTTCTGGAAAGCCGCGATACCGAACTCCCAGTGACATTTTCGGATTCCGCCAACAATTTGACTTTCCAGCGCACCGTTCCAGTGAAGTACGTCGAGACCGCTAGCGGCCGGATCGCGGTGGCTAGCGTATATGACCTGCTCATGGCGCAATATGGTGTCGCCCGCGGGCTGGAAGGCGAATACCCGCACGACTTCAGCGATCCGAATTCGCCGTACACGCCGGCGTGGCAAGAGAAATTCACGGGCATCAGCCGCAACACGGTGATTCAGTTTGCGCGGGAGTTTGCTTCAACTGCCGAGAAAACGGGGGGCAAGTGCACGGTGATTGTCGGGTCCGGCGTGAACCACTGGTATCACAGCAACCTGCACTATCGCGCTTCTATTGCGGCGTTAATGCTCTGTGGCTGTATCGGAGTCAATGGCGGCGGTTTAAATCATTACACCGGGCAGGAAAAGCTCGTGCCGGCGGCGTCGTGGTCCTCGCTGGCCATGGCTCTCGATTGGACGGCGCCGCCCAGGCTTCAGAACGGGCCGTCGTTTCACTACGTTCACAGCGATCAATGGAGATATGAAAAGGGACCGGTGGAGACGCAACCCGCGGGGGGACCATTCGCGCGGCACGTCATGGACCTCCAGGCGGACGCGGTGCGCATGGGATGGCTCCCGTTCTACCCCCAGTTCGACGTAAATCCGATCGAGCTTGTTCAACGGGCGGCCCAGGAGGGCGCGACAACAGAGGAGCAAATCACCGAATGGGTGGTCGCCCAACTGAAGCACAGAAGTTTGCGGTTCGCGGTGGAAGATCCTGATAACTCTGAAAACTGGCCGCGCGTTTGGATCATCTGGCGCGCCAATGCCATCCTGTCGAGCGCCAAGGGGCATGAGTACTTTCTGAAACACTACCTTGGTGTCCATGACAACGCCATTGCGGACGAGGTGGCCAAGGGATCCGTCAAAGACGTTGTTTGGCGGGAGCCGACGCGAACCGGAAAGATGGACCTCTTAGTGGACTTGAATTTTCGGATGGATACTTCGGCGCTCTATTCCGATATTGTTCTCCCTTCCGCCACGTGGTACGAGAAGGACGACCTGAACACGACCGATCTGCATTCTTATATTCACCCGCTGGGCGCGGCTGTGCCGCCCTGCTGGGAATCGAAGACCGATTGGGACATCTTCAAGGCGCTGGCCGAGAAAGTTAGCGCATTCAGCGCGCCCCATTTCCCGGCTCCTTTCCGCGATATCGTGACCACCCCGCTGCTGCACGATACTCCGGATGACCTCGCCCAACCACAAGTCAAGAACTGGTATACGGGTGAGTGCGAACCGATCCCCGGCAAAACCATGCCGCACCTCACGGTGGTCGAGAGGGACTACGCGAATCTGCATCACAAGTTTTGCTCTCTGGGCCCGCACCTGAAGGAAGAGGGTCTGGAAGACCGTGGCATTCACATCCCTATCGCCGATTTGTACGAACGGTTCGCGGCCGCCGCGCCTAAATATGAGTGGGGCGGTCAGACGTACCCATCGCTCGTGGACGCCGTGAATGCCGCCGAAATGGTACTTTTTTTCGCGCCAGAGACGAACGGCGAAGTCGCTTACCGGGCCTTTGAATCGCGCGAACGGGAAACCGGCGTCAAACTGGTCGATCTCGCGCGAGACAATCGCGGCGTTCGATACGATTTCGAGGCGCTGAAGGCTCAGCCGCGGAGAATCCTGACCAGCCCGTGTTGGTCGGGCATCACAAACGGCGGCCGGCCTTATGGCGCGTATTGCCAGAATATTGAGCGGTTGATTCCCTGGCGCACGCTAACCGGCAGGCAACACCTGTACCTGGATCACGAAGGGTATATCGCGTTCGGCGAGAACTTGCCCACCTTCAAGCCGAGGATCACGCTGGAGGCTTCCTTAAATTTGGTGAACAGCAGCCGCGAAGGCAAGTCCATCGTGTTGAACTGCCTCACGCCTCACGGAAAGTGGCACATCCACAGCACGTACTCCGATGACCTGCGCATGTTGACGCTCTCGCGCGGCATCGAGCCTTTCTGGCTGAACGACAAGGATGCGGGCGAGATTGGCGTTCAGGACAACGATTGGGTGGAAGCTTATAACGACAACGGCGTCATTGTCACCCGGGCGGTAGTGAGCGCACGCATTCCCACCGGCATCGGGCTGTTCTACCATGCGCCCGAACGGACCATCGCATTCCCAAAATCCCCCATGCGTAAGAATCGGCGCGGCGGGGGCACGAACAGCGTGACGCGTCTTCGCTTGAAGCCCGTACTGATGGTCGGCGGTTATGCGCAACACTGTTATCGATTCAACGATTACGGCCCCGCAGCTTCCGACCGTGACACCTATGTGATTGTCCGCAAACTGCCGGGAGAACCGAAATGGTGAGCCGCGAAGGGAGTCAGCCATGAACGTGCGTTCGCAGGTTTCGATGGTGTTCCACCTGGATAAGTGCATCGGTTGCCATACCTGTAGTCTTGCGTGCAAGAACCTGTGGACCAGCCGTCCCGGCGCCGAATACATGTGGTGGAACAACGTGGAGACGAAGCCGGGCACCGGCTATCCGACACTCTATGAGAACCAGGAGGAGTATCGCGGCGGTTGGGAAGTCAGAGACGGCGAACTGCGCCTGAGGCTCAACACCCGAGCCGGAGAACTCCTCAATATCGCCCACAATCCGCACCTGCCCGCCCTCGACGACTACTACGAACCCTGGACCTACACTTACGGAGACGTGATCGACGCCCCGCCGCAGGACGACCAACCAGTCTTCACTCCAATTTCCCAGATAACCGGAAAGGAGATGGAGATTGAGGCCGGCCCAAATTGGGACGATGACCTGGGCGGCTCGAGCATTTATGCAGCCAACGATCCGAATCTCAAGTCATTAAGCGACGAACAGCGGGAGCAGTTGTTGGACGTGGAGCGGATCGTATTCTTTTACCTGCCGCGAATCTGCAATCACTGCGCGAACCCGAGCTGCGTGGCGGCTTGTCCGGCGGGCGCGATCTACAAGCGCGGCGAGGATGGCATTGTGCTGGTTAGCCAGGACAAGTGCATGGGTTGGCGAATGTGCGTCTCCGGGTGCCCTTACAAAAAGGTCTACTACAACTGGGAAACCGGCAAGTCCGAGAAGTGCATTCTGTGCTATCCCCGGCTGGAAACCGGCCAGGCGCCGGCGTGCATGCATTCCTGCGTGGGGCGAATTCGCTACCTGGGAGTGTTGCTGTACGATGCGGACCGCATCCACGCCACCGCCATGCGGCCGGACCACGAACTCGTGGATGCCCAGCGGGAGATGATCCTGGATCCGTTCGATCCGGAGGTCATTCACCAGGCGAGGAAACAGGGGATCGGCGATGCTGTCATTGAATCCGCGCGCAACTCACCGGTCTTCAAATATGTGAAGAAGTGGAAGATTGCGCTCCCGCTGCACCCCGAGTTTCGTACGCTTCCTATGCTTTTCTATGTTCCGCCATTGCTTCCCGTCACAGGATCCATGAACGACGATGGCCTCTATGAGAGCTCTTCCGATTTCTTCAGCTCGCTCGAAAACGCACGTCTGCCGATGCGCTACATGGCGAGCCTGTTTTCCGCGGGCGACGAGGACCAGATCATCGCGGTCTACAAGAAGCTGATCGCCGGCCGGCTATACAAGCGCGCGGAAACGGTCGGCGATATCTCACAGGAAAGAGTCGCACAAGTGCTCGCGGACGCCTGCACGACTCCCGCGGAACTCGAAGAAATCTATCAAATGACTTCGCTTGCGGGCTTCGACGATCGGTTCGTGATACCGCCCTTTTCCAGGGAGGTGGCCATTGACCTGGTGCAGATTTCGCAAGTTCGCCAGGAAGGCGGAGGTATGGGCTTCTTGCGCGAGCCGCGCAGAGGGCTCTGAGTCATGTATCACCTGCTTGCTGCGCTGGTGAGCTATCCCGCCTGTGACGTGTTGGCCACGCTGGATGATTGCATTCTCGCGCTTGCGCCGGTAGCCCCTCAAGCGGCCGGCCTGCTTGAACGCTTCCGGGCTGCCGCCCAAGAGTTGGGGCAAGAAGGGCTGGAGGAAGCCTACATCCAGGTATTTGAAATGCACGCCGAAAGCGCGCTGTATATCGGGCACCAACTCTTTGGCGAAGACTGGCGGCGCGGTACTTTTATGGCACGCCTCAAGGAGAGGTATCAGGAACTTGGGCTTTCCATCGGCGAGGAACTGCCGGACCATTTGAGCGTCATGCTGCGCTTCCTGGATGTGGAGCAGCCCGGTCAGGAACGGGACGAATTGATTGGCGATTGTATCGTTCCGGCGCTTCACAAGGTGCTCCGGGCAATTGAGGGGAAAAAGACGCCCTATGAAACCGTCCTAAGCGCCTTGTTGCTGTACCTCAGCCCTCGACGCGGCGGCGAGACGGAATTTGAGGATCTCTCATGCAGAACTTCTTCTTTATCGCTTTTCCCTATATTGCCCTGATTCTGGCCATCGGCGCCGGCCTCTACAGGTACTATTCGCACCGCTTTACTTATTCGAGTCTCTCCTCTCAGCTTTTGGAAAATCGACAACTGTTCTGGGGCTCCGTGCCCTGGCATTATGGCATCACGTTGATCCTGCTCGCGCATTTGTTGCCCTGGCTATTTCCACGGACGGCGGCGGCGGTGCTTGGCAATTCCACGCGTCTCCTCGTCCTGGAGCTGACTGGCTTGGCATTAGGCTTCTACTGCGTGTTTGGAATTATTGTGCTGATCGCGCGCCGGCTTCCCAATAATTCTCGCGCCCGCGCCGTCACTTCGCCAATGGACTGGATTCTGCTGCTGGTGCTGGCGTTCCAGGTCCTCACTGGCGTCGGCGTTGCGCTGTTCGAGCGATGGGGAGCCTCATGGTATCTGAGCACGGCCGTGCCCTGGCTATGGTCCCTCGTACGTCTGCACCCCGAGACGAGCACCGTGACGGGGCTGCCAGTTCTGATACAAGCTCACATTCTCAGTGGATTTGTGGTGATCCTGCTGTTTCCTTTTACCCGTCTGGTGCACGTCTTTGCGATACCCCTCGAATATCTGTGGCGGCCCTATCAGTTGGTCATCTGGAACAGCGATCCGCATCGGGTTGCAGCTTCGCCGTTGCCCAAAGCAGCCGTCCCCCGCGAGCTGCCTTCGGAACCGGCCGATCCGGAGCGGCGCCGGGTCTTCACCAGGCTCGGTATCCTGCTGGGTTCGATTAGCGCTGCGGTGGTGGGTATACCAAGCATCGGGTTTTTGCTAGGGTTGCGAAAAGCTCCGGAGGAATGGCGAGCTCTGGGGAACGCCGACAGCTTTCAGGTCGGCGAGACGGTGGAGGTCTCGTTTCTCGATCCGTCGCCGCTGCCCTGGTCGGGCGTGACCGCCAAAACGGCCGCGTGGCTGCGGAGAGAGAGCCCTCAGCAGTTCATAGCGTTCGCTATCAACTGCACACACCTCGGCTGCCCGGTGCGCTGGCTCCCCAACGCGAATCTGTTCATGTGCCCGTGCCATGGTGGTGTGTTTTATAAGGACGGTACGGTGGCATCAGGGCCGCCGCCCAAGGCCCTGGTGACCTATCCGGTGAGGGTGAGGGATGGGGTCGTCGAGATTCTTACCAGCCCCCTGCCGATTACCAGCATTTGAGGAGAAGATTTCGCGTGCGGATACTGAAGCAAATCTGGCGCTGGTTTGACGACATCACGGGGTTCTCCCAATCCCTCGGCCCCCTCATGTCTCACCCGGTGCCGCGCGCCCGCAAGAGTCGCTGGTTTTATGTCTTCGGCAGTGCGACGCTCATCGCATTTCTGGTGCAGGTGGTGACGGGGATCGCGCTCTCCAGCGCTTACGTCACCGGCTCCGGACAGGCATATGACAGCCTGCGTTTCATCACCAGCGCTCCACTGGGGCGGATCATTCGGGGAATCCATTACTTCGGTGCTTCGGCCATGATCATCCTGATCGGCCTCCACACAATTCGCGTGTACCTGATGGGAGCGTATAAATATCCGCGCCAGATGAATTGGCTGACCGGCGCCGGATTGCTGCTCTTTACCCTGCTGATGGCGTTCACGGGGCAGCTCCTTCGTTGGGATCAGATCGGATTCTGGACGGCGGTGGTTGCGGCCGAACAGGCAGGGCGTGCGCCGTTGATCGGAAATTGGCTGGGCCACTTCCTCCTTGCGGGTAACACGGCCGGGGGAGCCACGCTGAGCCGCTTCTTTGCGGCGCACGTATTCTTCATCCCGGCAATGATGTTTATCTTCATCGCCGTTCACCTGTATCTTGTCGTATTCAATGGAATCTCCGAGCCGCCCAAAGCCGGCCGGCCGGTGGACCCGCGTACCTATCGACGTTGGTATCATTCTCTGCTCGAACGCGAGGGTATTCCGTTTTGGCCCCAGGCGGCCTGGCGCGATCTGTTCTTCGGCACTGTTGTGGTTGTCGCGGTATTTGCGCTGGCGTTGTTTGTGGGGCCGCCCGAGTTGGGGAAGCCCCCGGATCCCACAATCGTTTCCGCTTCGCCGCGACCCGACTGGTATTTCATGTGGTATTTTGCGCTCCTGTCTTTAATTCCGAAATGGTCCGAGAAGTGGGTGATCATCCTGGGCCCGCTCGTCTTCGGATTGTTCCTGATTCTCGTACCATTGCTCGGCGGACGGGGCGAGCGCAGTCCACTCCGGCGGCCGTGGTCGATCCTGATCATCGCCTCCGTCATCGTCGTGATTGGACATTACTGGGCCGTGGGTATCCGCGCGCCATGGTCTCCACGCCTGGATGCGCCGCCTTTGCCGGCCTCGGTAGTGGGAGTGGACGACGGTCCGATCGCGGACGGCGCACGAGTCTTCTATGACAAGGGCTGCGAGTATTGCCACACCATCTCGGGTTATGGCGGTATTCGCGGACCGGATCTTTCCGATGCTGGAGACCGTATGAGTCCCGCCCAAATGGCAACTCGGATCTTTAGTGGGGCCGAAAACATGCCTTCTTATAGTGGAAACCTGAAGCCCGAAGAATTGAACTCGCTGCTGGCCTTTCTGGCCTCACGCCACCGCGTGCAACTACCCAAGCCACCTTTGCTTCATGAGACCGCAGGGCAGGGGGCCGGTAAATGAGCACACGCAGGATTGAGACGGGCAATCTCGGATTCCCTCGAATCGGCCTGCACCGCGAACTAAAATTTGCGCTGGAGCGATTCTGGGCCGGTGAATGGAATGCCGGGGACCTCCAGGCAGCCGCGAAAAAGCTCCGGGCCGAACGTTGGCAGATGCAAGCGGGGGCCGGCATCCACCACATCCCGTCCAACGATTTCTCGTTGTATGACCACGTGCTGGATATGGCCGTATTGGTGGGAGCCATCCCCGCGCGGTATCGCGATGGAGCGGACGCGGCGGAGCTCGCAACCTATTTCGCCATGGCGCGTGGGAGCCATAGTGTGCCCGCTATGGAGATGACGAAATGGTTCGATACCAATTATCACTATGTAGTCCCCGAGTTCGAACCGGGAATGACCTTTCGCACAGCGAGCCGGAAGCCTATTGAGGAATTTCTAGAAGCCCGGGCACTCGAGTTGCCGACTCGACCCGTGCTGCTTGGGCCAGTATCGTTTGTACTTCTCGGAAAAATTCGCGATGCCGGCTTAGACCGCTCGAATTTCGCCGAGGCGCTGGTGGAAGTATATGGCCACGTCCTCAACGAACTGGCATCGGCCGGCGCGACCTGGGTGCAGATCGATGAGCCGTACCTGGGTCTTGAGCTAACCGCACGCTACCGGCAGTTGTTCAGCCGCGTCTATCAAAACCTCGCCGTCCGCGCACCTGGGATCAGGGTCCTGGTTACAACCTATTTTTCGGAACTCGGCGAAAACCTCGACCTGGCACTCAGACTGCCTGTGGCAGGTTTACACTTGGATCTGGTTCGTGCCCCCGGCCAGTTGTCTCGTGCGCTCGAGCAGGCGCCGGCCGGCTTGCTGCTGTCACTGGGTGTAGTGGATGGCCGGAATGTGTGGCGCACCGATCTCGATCGGGCGCTGGAGATGATCCGGAGGTCTGTGGACCGCCTCGGTCCGGAGCGTATTCAGATCGCTCCTTCGTGCTCCCTGATGCACGTACCGCTCGACCTTGAGGAAGAGCGACAACTCGATCCCGACGTTCTGCCATGGCTGGCATTCGCGCGGCAAAAGCTGGATGAAATCAACCTCCTGGCGCGAGCGGCCGCGGAAGAAGATTCCGCGATTCACGAGCAATTAGCCCGGAACCGCGCGATCGTGGAAGATCGCCGCCGCAATGTGCGGGCCCGCAATCCGGCGGTGCGCGAGCGAGTGGCGGCAATCACGCCTCAGATGCTGGAACGCTCCAGTCCATTCACGGCCAGGCGGCGAAGGCAAGCCGTTGCCACGCCCCTGCCGCCCCTCCCAACCACAACGATCGGTTCGTTTCCGCAAACGCAGGAGGTCCGCCGGGCACGCGCAGCCCACCGGTCCCAAAAAATGGGCCGAGCCGAATACGAAGCGCTGTTGCGAGGTGAAATCGAACGCGCCATCCGTTTCCAGGAAGAGGTTGGTCTTGACGTGCTGGTGCACGGCGAGTTCGAGCGGAATGACATGGTCGAGTACTTCGGCGAGCAACTCAACGGTTTTGTGTTTACCGCCAACGGATGGGTACAGAGCTATGGCTCACGTTGCGTGAAGCCGCCGGTGCTCTTCGGCGACGTATCGCGGCGGAGGCCCATGACGCTGGAATGGGCAAGATATGCGCAGTCGTTGACCACCCTTCCGGTGAAGGGCATGCTGACAGGTCCGGTCACGATCCTCGAATGGTCGTTTGTTCGCGATGACCTGCCACGGTCTGAAGTGTGTTTTCAATTGGCGCTCACCCTGCGAGACGAGGTAGCGGATCTGGAGCTGGCGAACGTGCGCGTGATTCAGGTGGACGAGCCGGCCATGCGCGAAGGATTGCCGCTCCGCGAATCGGAGCGCGCCGGCTATCTTCGTTGGGCGGTCGATGCCTTTCGTCTGGCAACCGGAGGCGCCAGGGATGAAACGCAGATCCACACGCATATGTGCTATGCCGAGTTCGGCGAGATTTTAGACGCCGTGGTACGCATGGACGCAGACGTGATTTCCATGGAGGCCGCGCGGTCTCAGATGGAGCTGTTGGAAGCTTTCGCTGACCGCGGATATCCCAATGACATCGGACCAGGGATTTATGACATCCACTCGCCGCGCGTACCGGGTGTCGAAGAAATCGAAGCTCTGATCAGAAAGGCATTGAGTGTTTTTCGGCTCGAACAACTCTGGGTAAATCCTGATTGTGGGCTGAAGACCCGCCGCTGGGAGGAGGTGCGTCCCGCACTTCAAAATATGGTGGCCGCTGCGCGGCGAGTCCGCGAAGCAACCCGAGCGGCTCCGAGTGTTGCAAAAAGGTAGCGGATGACGTTCTTACTCGAACCGGTACCACCGTTTCGCCTGGACCTGACGGCTTGGGCGATTCGCCGTCGTCCGGAGAATCTCATGGACCGGTGGGATGGAAAATCGTACCGGCGTGTCCTGGCGATCGAAGGGGATGCCGTGCGAGTTACGGTTACGCAGTCTGGAGGAAAGACAACCCCCGAACTCCATGTGGTTGCAGCCGCCGCGGGGCGGGCCGCTCCCCAAAAGGCAAGAATCGCCGCGGTTGTTGAACGGTTGCTTGGAACTTGTGTAGACCTGCGGCCGTTTTACCGCTTCGCCGCGGGCGAGCCACGACTGCACGAACTCGCCGCCCAATTTCGCGGCCTCAAGCCGCCGCGCTTCCCAACGGTATTTGAAGGCGTGGTCAACGGCATTGCGTGCCAGCAACTCAGCCTGGCGGTAGGGATTACGTTACTGAATCGTCTATCGGCTGCGTGCGGTCTCAGTTTTCCCGATGCAGACGGGGTTCAGTATGCTTTTCCGCGCCCGGCGGATCTGGCGGCGATGAGCATACACGACCTGCTTCCGCTTGGGTTCAGCCGGAACAAAAGCCGCGCAATCATCGAAACCGCTTCCGAGGTGGCCGAAGGGCGCTTGGATTTGGAGAGTTTCGCGAATCTTGAAAATGAGGAAGCTCTGGCGCGTCTGCGCGAACTTCGTGGTGTAGGCCGCTGGACCGCCGAGTACGTTCTCCTCCGCGGATTGGGACGAACCAATGTCTTTCCCGGCGACGATGTTGGCGCGCGCAACAACCTCTCGCGCTGGATGCACCTGCGCAAACCCCTCGACTATGACCGCGTCGGCGGGGTGCTCCGCAAATGGAAGCGGTTCGCCGGCTTGATTTACTTCCACCTGCTCCTCCGCGGCCTCGAACACTCCGGCAAACTGCCCGCTGACCGCGCCGTCGGGCCCATACGCTTACATTCCGGCGTTATGACGCGCCACGGGCAATAGGCAACTAAAAACACTGCCCTTGCCCAGTTGACTGGATACACAAATCAAACCACTGTGCGCGTACGATACGCTGCACCGCCGAAAGACCAAGACCGCGGCCGATGAATTTCGCAGTGAAGAACGGGTCGAAGATCCGGGGTCGGATCGCGTTGTCAATGCCGCACCCTGTATCCACCACCCGCAGATAAACGAATTCGCTCGACGAGTCTGACCCGTCCCCGTTAGCTACGCAAACATCGGAACCGATGGACTCAAATCCTGTGGTCACTTGACTCGCCCCGGAGTATCGCCGATGGCTTCCAAGGCATTCAGATATAAGTTGCCGACCATTTGCCGGAATTGATGCCGGTCTGTCTCCACGCGCGGCAGTCCGGAAGCAAGGCAGTCCATGAGCAGCTTTAACTGTTCCAGCTGCTTTGCAATTGGGTCCGCTGCGAACGGAGTTGCGACTGTTGCTCTCTTAGCTCCCATAGCCGATGTACCGCCCGGGATGACGGATTCGGGACTTGCGCCGTGAGGCTGCCTCCTCGCTGATCCCCGGAGGCCGTTTCGGTAGCCAGCCGAACGTGTCAAGCGCGTGGCCTATTACGCGGGTCACTTCGTCGCGGGCAAATGGCTTTGCCAGCACATCAAATCCGCACCGGTTTATTACCTCTGCCCACAGCCGTTCGTCGGCGAGCCGCGAAACAACAATCAGCAGAGGCGGATTAGGAACATCATCCAAGGAGGATAGAACATCTCTCCAGGTTGCATCCGGTAGCTCGCTCTCAGTGACGACTACGCTAAAAACGTGCTGGTGAATCACCGGTCTCACCTCTTGCCAGCTTTTGCTGGTTTCCAGCGGGCAGGCGAAATTCGTCAGGACGTCACGCAGGAAATGTTCATCATCCTGATATTGGCTGATGAGCAGGATAGGACCGGACCCGCGACGCCCCGCAACTGGATCTCCTGAAGTGATCGCCATTCTGGCCGCCTAATGGGACGAACCCGCGCCCTGGAGTCTAAGTCCCGCTTCACTCTCTGACAGGATCTCGGCAACCCTGGAAATCAACGTGACAGGAGTGAACGGCTTCTGCAGGAAAGATAGGTTCTGTTCCGGCATATCCGCGGGATACCCACTGATAAAGAGAACGTTCGATTCGGGGTGGTACGTCTTGAGCGCACGGGACAGTTCCATGCCCCCCATCCCGGGCATTACAACATCCGTGATTAGCAGGTGAATCGGTCCCTTGTGGTGACGAGACAGTAAGAGTCCCTCGTAACCATCTCCGGCTTCCAAAACGGAGTACCCCGCTTGCCGCAAAGCCCCGCATAATAGATTGCGAACTAAGTCCGTGTCGTCGGCGAACAGAACCGTGTACATATGCTGGCCCTCTGGAAAACCAAGATTACCAGAGGACGCCTCAAGAAAAACTCAAAATCGGACCGGGCGCCTTCAGCCCATGCTGAAGCTCGCTGTCCGCAATGTGCCACCGGTTACTTGACGCTAGGAAACTTTGAGGCGCTTTTGAGGGCAATTTCCTTATGCTAGTAAGTAAGCGGGATTGCTATTGCGGGGGAAACCCTTCGCACCGATGGCCGCCCACGCGGCCACGGAAGCTCATGGTTTCCGCCTGCCGTCGGGGGCTCGTTGCGTAGGCGGTGTGTTGGCCGGATTCGTTGCACTGCGAGGGGGACTCAATATGACTCGTGTTTGGAATTGGATTGGGATCACTTGGTGTCGCTTGGCACATCCCGCTCCGTTGTGGCCGCAGCACGGACACTATCGGTGTCCCAAATGCCTGCGTGTATATATAGTGCCGTGGGGAGGAACAACACAAACGGAGCCCTCTGCCGGAGACGACCCGGCCCTACACCAGGCCTGAGTATGACAAGCGATGTCAAGACTTCAGTCCATGCCGGGTCTGCCGACCCGAACCCTCCGCTCCTGACCAATCCGACCCGCGGCTCGCATTCAATCGAATCGATTTGGCAGCATCGATGCCGGCTGTTGTCCGTCGCCCGGCGAATCCTACGAAACGAGGCAGACGCTGAGGATGCCGTGCAAGAGGCATACCTGAGCGCCGTTCGCCACTTCAGGAAATTCGAAGGAAGATCCAGCATCTTGACGTGGTTGACCACGATCGTTGTCAATCAAGCGCTCACTCAACTGAGGGTGAGGCGAGTCCAGCCCACGTTCGAAACGATATCGACCTGCGACGCCGCGGATGCGGTCGTCTGCATATCGCGGTCTCGGAATCCGGAACAACAAGCCATGCGGAAGGAAGTGAGTGGAAAACTGCGTTCCGCCTTACAGTGCATGCCGGAGAAGTATCGAACTGTGATCCAACTCCGGCAATTGGCAGGGGCGAGCATCAACGAAACCGCGCGCCATTTGGGCGTGACAGAGGAATGCGTCAAAACCCGGCTTCACCGTGCAAATTATCTGTTGAGTCGAAAATATCGCGGAGATGCTCGCGGACGGTGACCGATTCCAGTCGCTTGGCCCAGGAGCCGATCGCATCCGTAAACTGGCGGATTCGACATGGCGATAGTCATCCGTTGGAACGAGTCCGCCGCGCAAAGCAAAACAGCGCACGCGCAAGTGCCGACCATATTTCGAGAACAAGTTTCTGCTTGTGGGAGGACGTATTTGGCGCCGACCTCTCTTCACTGCACTGCTTGAGACAATCTCGGTCGCGTTCCGCGGCCCGCGTGTGTCGAGCCTACAATATAGTAAAGGAATAAAATTGCCTCCGACTTCCGAACGGAGTTCAGCCGCCGAAACAGTAGACACCGCCGTGAATCCTAGTGAGCATGACAGCGGGGATCGAAGGCATGTGCAACACAAGTCTTTACCGGCTATCCTCGCAGACTTCGCCCCGCGCGCTTTTGTTCTGACCGAACCCGACCCCCGCGGCTATCTGGCCGGCTACGCTAAGAGTGTCCTGGTTATCGGGCTAATTACATTTGCTGGATTATTGATCAATCTCCGGAGTGCGCCAACAAATGCGGGGATGCTCTATCTCGCGTGGGTAGTATTCGGCGCCCTCAAGTGGGGTTTCGGTCCAGCGCTCTTTTCGGCGATCCTCAGCACCTTCGTTTTTGATTATGTTTTTGTCGGTCCCTACCTAAGCTTTGCAATCACCGACTTTTGGTACCTGATTACACTTATAACGATGATGGGCGTCGGCATCTTGATTTCAGCGCTCGCCAGCGCAGCGCGAGAGCAAGCGCTGACAGCCAAAAGGCGAGCCGCCGATAGTACCGCGCTCTATTCCCTGACGCAATCGCTGAGTGCCGCCCGTGAAGTGGACCCGGTGCTCCGCGCCGCTGCCGAGCACATCCAGACGGCGTTCGGCCGCGCGGTGGCAATACTGCTGCCCGAAGAGAGTGGGAAATTGATTGTTCGGTATCATAGCCCGGATATCAAACTGGATGCCCAGACACTTGGCAAGGCCGAACGTATTTTCAAGCAAGCTTTGCAGAATTCCACCATCCGTAGCTGTGATGTATTTCTGCCTCTAAGATGTGGCGCACGAGTGCTCGGCGTAATTGCTTTGCCGCCTATAAATCCTTCGGCGGAGGTCTCGGGCGGTAGCGAGCGCATTCTGGAAGGAGTTGCAGGCCAAGTCGCCCTGGCCATCGAGCGTGCCGGCCTGGAGGAGAAGGCACGGCAGGCGGAGGTTCTCGGCAAAGCAGAGGAACTGCAGCGCACTCTGCTCCATTCGGTTTCTCACAGCCTCCGGACGCCGCTCGCCGCCATAGTAAGCGCTCTAGACCCTATCGCTGATCCGGATGCGGTGACCGCTCACGCCGATATTGCTGAATTGGCGAGCATCGCACAGGCGGAGGCCCATCGCCTTGATAGGCTTGTCGGTAACTTGCTTGATTTGTCCCGCCTGGAAGCCGGAGCACTCAGACTCAGAAAGGATCCGCATGATATCCAAGATATTGTGGGGACGGCGCTCGGCGAGATCGAACGGACAGATGGGCTAATCGAGTCGGTTGTGCATCCTGGGATTCCGCTTGTCTCGGTAGATTCTGTTCTCGTGGTTCGTGTCTTAGTAAACTTGCTCGAAAACGCGATAAAATACTCGCCCGCTGACCGCTCGGTCCGCCTTGAAGCTCGCGCCACCGGCGGCGAAATGGAGATTCGGGTCTCGGACTGCGGCTGCGGGATTCCAACTGCGGAACGGCAAAGAATATTTCAAAGATTCTTTCGTCTTACGGAAACCGCGAATGCACCGGGTCTCGGCTTGGGCTTAGCTGTGTGCAGGGGTTTCATCGAAGCCCATAATGGTAAGATCTGGGTGGAAGAACGTCCCGGGGGTGGTAGTGTTTTTTGCTTCACAATACCGTTAGTGGAGCAGTAGTGCCTGCCGGATTGCTGCGGATGTCGCTTCGCGCGAGCATACGATGCCCCGCACCGGAAGTACGATTCTCGTTGTCGACGATGAGTTGGCCATCAGGCGCGTTCTCAAGGTGTGCCTGGATTCCTCCGGATATTTCGTTCACGAAGCGATTTCCGGCCGGGAAGCCCTGAGAGCTGTGTTGGAGATTCAGCCGGATCTGATCATCCTCGACCTGGGCCTACCGGACATGGACGGAGGGAACGTGGTCTCGAAAGTCCGGGAATCAAATCAGTGCCCTATCCTCATCCTCTCTGTTCGAGGTCAGGAGTCTGAAAAGGCTGCCGTCCTGGATATGGGGGCCGATGACTATCTCACAAACCTTTTGGGACCAGAGAATTATTGGCTCGTGTACGGGCCCTTCTCCGCCGTAGCGGCGGCACCGGCTTGGTTCGCCAGGTTAAGTGTGGCCGTCTTGCGATCGATCCTGGGCGGCGCAGAGCATTGCTGGAAGGCGAGGAGATTCGGCTAAGCCGCACCGAATATGGTCTCCTTAAATCCTTGGTCCAGCGACAGGGTAATATCGCCACCCATCGCCAACTCGTCAGGGAAGTATGGGGCGGCCTATTCAACGAAAGCGCGTTGCACTTGCTGCATGTCACGGTAAGCAATTTGAGACGCAAAATTGAGCGCGATCCCCTCCGGCCCGTCGCCCTTATGACCGAGCCTGGCGTTGGTTACCGATTGGAAACCAGCGCATAGCCCCGGGTCGCGAGACGTGCCGGCACTCAGACATCGACCCATTTTTGAGAGCGGTTTGAGGTGTCTCACGGTATTGTGCTTATGGGGGAACCAATGCGTACTATTCTATTCGCCGACGATATGGAGGAGGTTCGAGCAGTATCCTGTGCGGCCCTACAGCAGCAAGGGTACATCGTACTGGCAGCACGTGACGGTTTCGAGGCTCTTTCTCTGGCACGCGAGCATCGAGACCCGATCGATCTGTTGATTACAGACGTCATGATGCCGAAGTTAGGTGGGCCCGACCTCCTTCGCGCGCTTAAGGACTGCCATCCGGAAGCCAGAGTGTTGTTCATCTCCGGGTACGCTGCGGACGAACTGGATGAGGGCGCATCATTTCTCGGGAAACCGTTTACGCCGCGCGAGCTGCTGCGCAGAGTAAGCGAGTTACTCTCCGGGCGGAGTGCCGCACTGGATTCCCAATCCGACGGTCTCCGCGTCTGAACGCCAGATTCGGAACTTGCGTATGGCACTCGATAGAAATGCACAGTGCGGATTCGACGTGTTAGCAAAGCCATTAGCCCGAGCCGAACTCGTGCGTGCTGTGGGGCACGCTCTCGAAAATTGCGAGCGTTTAGGCGTGCCCGTCAGCTCTTCAATAATGGGCCATCGATCCGGCGGCATGGTGAAGCAGCGAAACACGGTAGCAGTTTGCGGATATTTCCATGCCGTTTGAATTAGGGAGCCGCTGTCCATCATCAACGACGGTATTTCCACCGTATAGTGCGAGGAGCACGCATTGACAGCACGCGGGAACTCGGATGCTTGAGACGGAACTATTTGCTTTCCTGGAACGAACGGCCGACGCGGTATTCGCCGTGACGGAGCAAGGGGAGATTCGTTTCTGGAACCGGTCGGCTGAGGACCTGTTCGGATATTCAACATCAGAGGTCATGAACCGGACTTGTCATGAAGTGTTGGCGGGCCGGGGGCCTTTGGGCACGGAAGTTTGCTCCGGCGGTTGCAGCATCCACTTTTGCACTGCGCAGTACGGCAAGATCCCTAACTTCGATCTCGAAGTACGACTTAGTTCAGGTGGACGGGTATGGGTGAATATTTCGACGATCCTTTTCGACGAGCCGCGCCGGGATCGCCGCCTAATCGTTCATTTAGCGCGGGATATATCCAATCGAAAGAAGAATGAGGAACTTCTCGCCAAGATGTTCGACCTCTCGAAACAATTGTCGGCTACGTTGGGGCGCGTTGACGGTATTGAACCGGTCTCTCCGCTTTCTGAACGGGAGACAAGAATCCTCCGACTATTTGCAAAGGCGAACAACTCGGCTGACATCGCCCGTGAACTGGCTATCACTCTTCCGACACTACGAAATCACCTTCACAGCATCAATGAGAAGCTCCGCACGCACAACCGGCTTGAGGCCGTAATGCATGCAATGCAGCGCGGGCTTATTTAGAACCCGAGGATCCGGGTGGTATGCGGTTGAACGACCTGCTCCAGGCCCTGTATTTGGGGACACGGCGCATGGAACGCGCTCGGGAGAGCGGCTCCCGTTCTTAATCTTACTGAATAGAGCGACCGCCCAACAACTTTCGAACGACATCCTGCCCTCCGACGGCCTATCGCGCCGCGGCCGCAAACAACTTGTGCCTGGCCACTTCGGCGATCACTGTCGCGGCCGGATGCTTGATCTTGCGTTCGGCTGAAATCGCAAAGTATTCGGTCGCTCGCGCAGCCAGGTCGCCGAGCTTATCGACATGATACCGGCTGCGCACCTCCCGCTCGGTCGCGAGTGGCGCCGCAAAAATGCCAGCGCCCGCCTGGCCGAACACGGTCAGCAGAGCCGTATCCTGGAATTCGCCCACGACTCGTGGATTAATGGCGTAAGTTTCAAACCACTGGTCCATGATCTGACGCAGCGCCGAGTTTCTCATGGGTAAGAGAAACGGTGCGCCGGTGAGGCCCTCCGGGAATCGCTTGCGATAGATTTTCGCCAAGGGTGGTGACGCAAACAAGGCCACGCCCGACGATCCCAACAAGTGATTGAAGACCCGCACCCGGGCGGCGGAATACGCCGGCGCATCGGTCAGCACAAGGTCGAGCTCGTGCGCCGAAAGTTTGAGCAGGAGCTTGTCGGGAGTATCCTCATAGCACTCGATGTGAATCCCTCCCTTGCGCGCGAGCGCCGGCTCCAGGATCCGGTACGCGATCAGTTTCGGGACCAGATCCGATATCCCGACGATCAGGCGCAGCGGCCGGTCTCGCGGGCGGCCCTTCAGGACGTCTGTCAGTTCGCTGCCGAGCTCAAAGATTTCCTCGGCGTACCGGTAAACCACCTGCCCGGTTTCGGTCAACACCAGCCTGCGCCCCTCCCGGGTGAACAGCTTCTCACCTAGATTCTCTTCCAGCGCACGCAACTGACCGCTGATGGTGGGCTGTGCCAGCCGCAGTTCCTCGCAGGCTCGCGCGATGCTGCCTTTTTTAGCGACCATCCAGAAATACAAAAGATGGTGATAGTTGAGCCACTCCATAGGCTCCCCAGTTTACATCCAAATTCCCGATGGTTAGCGGCCAAAGTATCTATCGATCCTATCAGTCGTTGGTTCGTCTATACAGATAGAAAGGGAGACCAAGCACTATGACAACCGCAGACCGCAACATGTTTGAAATGAGCCTGAAGACGCGCGCTCGAGAGTTGACGCGCACGCTCGCCGAGCGCAACCAGATCGCAATCGAAAGGGCGGCAGATGCCGTCGATGCTTCGCTCTTAGCGACCGAGCGAGAGTCTTCGGCCCGCACTTTGGAGCAGGATTCCCGATTACTACGCCAGGTTGAAACCGCCCTCAACCGGCTCCGCGATGGCAGACTCGGAATCTGTGAGGGGTGTGACGAGGAGATCGCTCCCAAGCGCCTGCGGGCGATTCCCTGGGCGAGTCGTTGCGTATCGTGCCAGGAAAGCCTCGAATCCAGCGACATGGCTCCGCCGCGGTTCGCGCTGGCGGCGTGAATAGTGGTTGTCATTGCGTTGTGGTGGCGGCGGTCGCCTTCCTATTGCGAATCCGCCGACACCGACATTGACGCAAGCTGCTGCAACTCGCGCTGGACGCGAGCCCACTTCTTCGGATTGCGCCGCGTGACGATCGGGGCGTTCGGGTCGGCGTAGTATTCGAGAATGGCGGCCTTGAGACCGGGGGGAAGCGGCCTGGCCGGATCGCGGGTGATCCGGTCAAGCAGTTTGGCGTACGTTTCGTCCGTCAAGCGGTACCCCCCGGGCACCAGTCGTGCCCCCGTATCCAGATCGCGATTCGCCACTAGAATCCCCGGCCGCCCAATAGCCAATTGACGCAGCGCCAGGAGCATTGCGGTCGTGCAGAGGTTTACGCTTCTGATGTACAGCCGTTCGGTCTCCGCGGTAGGACCTTTGATATCCAACACCTTCAACGCGCCAACCTTAGGCACAACCGTGATAACGCCGGCCAGGATGTACGAACCCACGCCAGGATTCTTCGAATATTGCTGCCATCCGGCTTCGCGGGCAAGTAAAGCCACATGCTGGTCATACTCGTCAAAGTCAGGGCCGGCCGTGTCGGGCGGAAAACGGCGGCGATGCAGCAGCGCTTCGGCGTAGACGAAACTCGGCAGAAGAATGCGGGCGCCAAAACGATAAACCCGCATCACCGGTTCGTACCGGCCCATCGCCTCCTCCGCCGTCAGTCCGTACGTCTCATGGAAAGCGGCCGCAAGTTGCCGGCGCGGCACCTCGAGACCGATTTCGTGAAGGTATTTCGAGGGGGCCAGCCGCCCACGGGCGAATTGGGTCGCATCAAAAGCCAACTCAACTTGGCCGTGCGCTCTCTTGTCCTGGGCGTAATTCACAGAAGGACCATACCTCGCCCTGAGCTTGGGAAACAGAAGCGCCACGGACGGATTGGTCGCCTCCGAATGACCAATGCTGTCGCCGATAAAATGCGAGAGTGCGCCGATGGCAAACGCCAACTCATTGGCGTCGTGAGCATTCCGAAAGAGGCTCTCGACGAAGTCGCCGGTGCGGACATAGTGCGTCAGGCCGGCGATGAAGCCGTTGGCGAACGGATAGTAGCCGAAGTCCTGGATCAGACAACCGCCGTATGCAAAGGCATGAGCTTCGCGCAGTTGTTTGGGGCTGAGTGAAGGATATCGGCTGAGCAGGAGTGGCACGATGCCCGATGCCCATGCCGCATCGATCAACTGATGGTGCGTGAGAACGCCGTACGCGGCCGCCGGGTGCGAACCGGTGAGGCAAAGCCCGAGGAGCACCACAAGAGAAAGCAGTCTCTGCATGGCAAGGAATGTCGCACGGAGGCGCGACGGCGACGGAATTTCCGTCGTCAACCCGAGAGCCAGGCGTCCGCGGCGACCACCATCGCCTCCACGCCGGCCTCCAAAGTCGGATGAATCACGGGCGCGAAGCGCGGATTGTGATTGGTCGGGATCTCGGCGATGCGGCCGTCCTTCCTGGCCTTCTCGTACATGCCGGAATCGATGCCCCCCACAAACCAAAAGACCGACGGTACACCCCACTCGGCGCCGAACGAACCGAAGTCCTCGCTCGCCGTTGTAGGCTTGGTCTCCTGCACCCGTTCGCTGGAGAAGTGCAGTCGGAAGGCATTGGAGACTCGTTTGGCGGCCTCCGGATTGTTGGTGACGCTTGAATAGCGGTCCAGCACCGTGATCTCCGGCTTCCTGGGGGCTCCTGACGCGGCGGCTTCCGCGTTCACAATTCGCTCGATCGCGTCGAGTACTCGTTTACGCACCCCCTCGTCGAAAGTGCGCACGTTCAATTTGATGATGGCCTCATCGGGGATTACGTTCTCCTTGGTGCCGGCTTGGAGCACACCGATTGTCACCACGGCTGCCTCGTTCGCGCCCACTTCGCGCGACACGATCGTCTGCAGCCGCAACACCGTTGACGCAGCCATTACGACGGGATCGATACTGGCCTCCGGCATCGAGCCGTGAGCGCCTCGTCCGAATAGTCGAATCTGTAGACTGTCGGCCGAGGATGTGGTCACTCCGGTACGGCCCGCGATCACACCGGTAGGCAAGCTCATTACATGCTGCCCGAGTACAACATCGGGCTTCGGAAAGCGGTGGAATAGCCCGTCGTCGATCATTGCCTGAGCGCCCGCGGCCGTTTCCTCCGCTGGTTGGAAGACGGGCATGAGCGTCCCCTTCCACGCACCGCGAGATTGCGCGAAGAGCGTGGCGGCGCCCAGCAGCCAGGCGACGTGCATGTCGTGTCCGCACGCGTGCATCACCGGCACAAGCTTCCCGGTAGCATCGGTAGCGGTCGCCTTGCTCGCATATGGCAGACCTGTCGCTTCCTGAACGGGGAGTGCGTCCATGTCGGCGCGCAGCATCACGACAGGCCCTTCGCCGTTCCGCAGCAGACCCACAACGCCTGTATTTCCGACTCCCGTGGTCACTTGATACCCAGCCCCACGAAGATGGTCCGCCGCAATTCCTGCGGTCCGCGTTTCCTGCATCGAGAGTTCCGGGTGAGCGTGAATATCTTTGTAGAGGGATTCCAGGCTGGGTAGCAACTCGGGGAGCCCTGCCAGCAGCGTGGGTGAGTCTTTTGGCATTCTGTCGTCCTTAGGGCGCTGTCTCTTGGGCCGACAACCAGCGTAACGCTTTTGAGGTGTGAACTGCCGGCGTACGCGGCCTCCAGCTCCGGCTGTAGCATTGATAGATGATCGAATCGGCGTTCCGATTGCGAGCCTCCACTGTGCTTGCGGCCGCGGTGGTGCTGTTTTCCTGTGGGCATCGTAACCCGAGTCGCCCGCGCGCCGCGTACGTGCCCCTCGCGCAGTTGGAGAGTCTATATGGCCGCCTGATTACAGCCGGGAACCACCCTACGCCGGACCAGCATGGGACCGGCGATCGGGTCGGCTTGTTTCTAGACGCCAGCGGCACCATTTGGGGGTTGCCGCTGGCGGTGGAGAAAGGCGGTGAAGTGCTGGGTTGTGGTCCCAGCGAACTTCGCAATGCGAGGGTAACGGACACGTATCCGAGCGGCGCTACGATCCTGGGGGCGACGAACGAGCCAACCGGCTGGCGTGGAGGCACCGGCAAATTGGAACTCCTTCTGCGCCGCAGCGATGGTGAGATCCGATGGACTGCCCTCAGCGGCGGGCAGACGTTCGAGGGACCCGTTTGCTGGGCCCAGGAACTGCCAGGCCCGCCGCAGTCGCTGCAGTACTATCGTGTTGCTCCCTCCACCGAACGCAACTGAAGGATCCGGCGCCAGTGTCAGCCACCACTCCCTCAGTGCACCTTCAGGAGATTCACCACCCACAAGAAGCCCAAAAGGCCGCCGGTACCCAGGAAGATCTTCAGTGACAACACGGCGTGCTCACGGGCAGAGTACTTTTTCGGGGCGTAGCCATTCATCGAAGATGTTTCAGGGGCATCTTCGCATTGTTGTAAGTGCTGTTTATCCATTGATTCGACTCCATTCTTATGTCGCAGCGCCCCGAATTGCTTGGGCTGCGAAGAAGCAAGTAGGTACCGGCCTCCCGGCCGGTCAGGGACAGGTCGCTACTTTCCCGTCAACGCCGATGGTTGCGACCACATCCAGTTATGATCAGGCTCGCTGCGCGGGCTCATCACCCGTAGTAGTCACTCGCGGCTTCAGGCTGTCGCAGGATGGTATCGACCACCACGGTCGTGAGCGTTCTAGAGATCGCGCACGTAAGCGTCTGGCCTACACGCGCTCCCAGCAGAATGGAACCGAGCGGGGTGAGAATCGAGATCCGTCCTTTTCGTGAATTGGCGCAAGATGGGAACGCGAGCACGAAGACATGCTGCCGGCCGGAATCGACCTCCCGTAAAACAACGCGCGAATTCATCGTGACGAGATCCTTGGGAACGGCCGATGGCTCGAGCAGCGTGGCGTCCAGGATACGGGCCTCCATGTCGCTGAGGATTTCAGCTTCAACCTGGTTCTTCACGAACCGGGACTGCAGCGCCAGGCGCTCCGCATCCGGAATGCTGAGCACCAGCGCCTCGTTCCGCGGCCGCACTCCATCGACAGACGTCTTGTTACGATTCGGGGTAATGATCGGCATGCATATACTCCTTGGCAAACTACCGAAATGGGAATAACAAACTGAAACGTGTAGTTCACCAATTAGATTGCAAGCACGGGTCCATTACTTAACGCGCATAATTCCTGTATCGCACTGAAAAATATGGGTTACTTAGGGCCCGAGCGGCCGCTCGTTGCCCAAAAGGGCGCATCGCTGGAACTTTTCGGGCAGTTGTCAATCGCCGAATTGATATCTCGTCTCACGAGCACGCGCCGCGGATCCGCCGCCTGGTAGCGCCGCATCAGGGCGTACGAAGATCGTCGGGAGAATCAAGTTCGTCCTGATCCTCGGCCGCCTTCTTTCGGATGCCGTGTTTCTCCATTCGATAGATCAGCGCCTTGCGACTGATGTCCAGATATTTGGCGGCATGCGTCTGATTGCCGTGAAATTTGTCGAGCGCACGCAGGATCAATTCCTTCTCGATTGCTTCCAGACTGACGCCTTGGGCGGGCAACTCCAGTTGGAGGGTGTCGATCGCCGGCTTCTCCCGCCGCAGGAAATGCGGCAGGTCGGCGAGGATGATTTCGTCGCCACGTGCGAGCACCACAATTCGCTCAATCACATTCTCGAGTTCGCGGATATTGCCAGGCCAGCGATAGTCCTGAAAGCGCGGCAGCAGGCCGGCCGGCAAAACCAGGTCGGGACGACCCTGCTCCTCCTTCGCCTTCAGGAAGAAGTGCTGCACCAACTCAGGGATGTCCTCCGCGCGATCGCGCAAGGGCGGCAGTTCCAATGGGATTACCGCCAGCCGGTAATACAAATCTTCGCGAAACGTCCCGTCCTCAATCATCGCGCGCAGGTTGCGATGTGTTGCCGCCACAAACCGCACGTCCACCTTGGCGGGCGTCGACGCGCCGACCTTTTCCAATTCGCCCTGCTGCAGCAGGCGCAGCAGCTTCACCTGAAGTTCGCCCGGCATCTCACCGATTTCATCGAGGAAGAGCGTCCCCCGATCGGCCAACTCGACTTTTCCGACCTTGTGCGCCATCGCTCCGGTGAACGACCCCTTCACGTGGCCGAACAGCTCGGATTCCAAAAGGTCGCGCGGAATAGCCCCGCAGTTGATGGTGACGAAGGCTTTGTCTCTCCGGCGGCTGTTGAAGTGAATGGCTTTCGCCAATAGTTCCTTGCCTGTGCCGGTTTCGGCATGGATGAGAAGCGTCGAATTACTTTGTGCCGCGCGCGCTGCCATATCCAGAACCGACAAAAGCGCTTCCGAGTGGCCGATGATATTCTCAAACCCGTATTTGCGATCCACGCTGGCGCGAAGAGAACGAACCTCCTGAACCAGACGAAAATGCTCCAACACCCGGCTGACGGCAATCGCAAGTTCATCGTAGTCAATCGGCTTCGTCAGGTAGTCGTAAGCGCCCGACCTCATCGCCTGCACCGCACTCTGGATGGTGCCGAACGCCGTGACGATCAACACCGGAATTTCCGGGTAATCCCGGCGGATCGCCTCGAGCAGTTCCATCCCGGAGATGCCAGGCATCTTCAAGTCGGTGAGCACGAGAGCGGGCGGGTCCTTGTCGATCAGCGCGAGCGCCGTGGGGCCATCGGCAGCCGCAACCACGGCGTACCCCATCTCTTCGAGCTGCGTCTGGAGCACCCAGCGCAGATTGTTGTCGTCGTCGACCACGAGGATGCGGGCCGGGTCCATTAGCTTTGAACCTTCGACGGCAAGACCACCGAGAAGGTCATTCCCTGATCCTGATTCGGCTGGGCCGATAGGGAGCCCCCCATCTGCCGCATGATCTGGTGCGCGACAGGCAGCCCGAGTCCTGTACCGTGCTCTTTGGTGGTGAAGAACGGATCGAACAAGCGATCGATATGCGCTGGAGATACACCGTGACCGTGATCCACAACGTTGATGGCAATCTTACTGTCTTCTTTGACGGCCGACAACGTAACCGTTCCCCGTTCCGGGCTTGCCTCTATGGCGTTGATCATCAGGTTCAGGAGCACCTGCTCGAGCTGCTCGAGGTCGCATTCCACTGGCGGAAGCCCGGCGGTAACCTGCTTTTCGAATCGGACTGCTTTACCGCGGACTCCATGACTCGCGAGTTCAAGCACATTATCCAGCACCGGCTCCAGTTGAATCATCTGAAGGCGGGGCGGGCGGGGGCGGGCGAAGTTCAGGAAATTGGTGAGCAGCCCGTTCAGCCGCGTGCACTCGCTGGTGATGATCTCCAGACATTTGGAGTTCTTCTGGTCCAGATTCTGGCTCCGCGCCAGGATAGCGGCCGCGCCGGAAATGCTTGCCAGTGGATTGCGAATTTCGTGCGCCAGTCCCGCCGAAAGCTGCCCAATCGCCGAAAGCCGCTCCACGCGCTTCATGGCTTCGAAGTTCGCCTGCACCTTTTCATAAACGCCGCTGAGTTGGTCCGCGACTTGCCGGTAGTGATGGAGTAATCTTCGCTCGCGGTCTGCCGCCGCCGCCGTGAAGCACGCCAGCACGAGGAGAGCCACGCACTGGAGATATCGATTCGCGACTGACTGGTCGTGGGAAAACGCGAAAACGGCGGCCGCGGACAGGGTCGACAAAACGAGCGCTCCGCGCCAGCCATACAGCACTGCGGCGAGTGCCACCGGAATGGCGTAGGCCTGCACCCATGCGCCTCCCGTAAGCCAGTTGATCAAGCCGGCGGCGAACAGCGCAGCGGCGATGACCAGGGCGTAAAGCGCCGGTCTCGAAGCGATCTCGCCGGTGACGCTAGGGAACTCCACCGTATGGTTAAGCCTCTACCTTCCTGATCGTAAAGCTAAACGCTGGCAACAGGGCACAATGTCCGGGACGCTATTTCATAGGATAGCGTTCGGAGGTCGCCGAAGAACCGCTTTTGGGGGCTCTTGCCGATCACCACCAGATCCGCGCCCAGGTGCCCCGCCAGGGGTGGGATGGCCGTGAGCGCGTTGCCCGGCTCCAGCCACACTTCCGCATTCGTGCCGAGTTCCGCCTGAAGGGAAGCGATCTCTTTGCCGGCTATCTGTTTGAGCCGGTACCTCCACTCGCGTTCGTACGGACCGGTGTGGGATTCGAGCGCGTTGCTGGCATGAATCACGGAGAGGCTGGCCCTAAGTGTCCTGGCAAGGTTGAGTGACCAGCGCAGGACCGGGCAGGTACGGGGTCCGAGCGACACCGCACAGAGGACGGTTCGAATCGGCGTGCCCGGGAAGGGAACCACGTGATCCAGCCCGACCCAAACGGGACACCGGGCTTCGCGCAGCAGTTGCGCGGTGATCGATCCATCCAAGAAGCGCGCCAACGCCGGCTTGCGCCGGGTGGCGATCAGGATGAGAGAGGGGTGCTCTGCTGCCGCCGTGTTGAGGATGACCGAAACCGGCGGACCCTCCCGGAAGAGGAACCGGTGGCCGTCTGTGGTTGCACGGATGCGATCCCGGATCTCGCGTTGCGCCTGACTGGGCGGCCATCCGTTCTGGATTGCATGGAGGAACACGAGTTCGGACCCAAACTCGGCTGCTAGATGGGCCGCGTACGCCGCCGCGGCGATTGAGAGCCCTGAAAGCTCCAAGGGGACCAGGATCTTCGTTATCGCCGTCATCTCGATTCCCTCCAGGAAAAGGATTACCGAGTAGAGCGCGGTAATCCGTAAGGACCCTCCGGCCAGTGCGGCGGCGCGATCTCCGCTTGGCGCTGCCCGGCGATGCTCTCGATCGCGCGCGCCATCCGCACCTGAACGCCGATGAGCGGATCGCGAACACTTTCGGGGATATCTCCAGCCGGCATTTCTGCGCTTCGCAGGAGCACCTCGGCTTCCCGATTGTCTCCCGTTACGACGAGCGGTTGCGGTATCAACAGAGCGGCGCCGCGGTTGAAGACGACTGCCTCGAGCAACACTGCCGGATCGTCGACATAAAGTACGATGCAGCGCGCCACGCCCGCTCCCAGCTCCTGACGGATTCTGGCGCTAATGTCCAATTCAGCCGGCGCGCGTAGACCCTCGCGCGCGAGAGCGATTCGAACCATGCGCAATGCGACGTCGTACGGCTCGTCGATCCTGAACGACAGAAGTGGCTGTGTTTTGGTCATATTCTGTTGGCCTCAACACCCCAGGGTGCAATCCTCGAACCACCGTCCGCGCCGCTAAGTCCTGCGATTCGAGCCAGGCAGCGCATCGGAATCACCGGTTGCTGAGCACTAACGGACACTACTGCGCCTTTTGAGGCAGGATCCGGCGGCCGCTACGCTGCACGAATCGTTTCCCGGTGCTCTGGCGCTCCAGCAATCCGCTCGCGGTGAAGACGCCGCCCGATGCGATATGCCAGCCGGCGGACCGCCCTGTTGATGACAGCAAGAACATCGACGCCGGTCTCCACAATCATGACCGGTTGCGCCCCTCGGACATCGGCCGTGATCTGGCACAGTTTGTCTGCACCGCCTCGAGGGCCGTTCACATCCCTCACGTGAAGCGAGATCCGGGGTATCCGGCTCTTATGCCGGTCAACAGCGAATTCGATACTTCGCTCCACCCGCTCTTGCAGATCTGCGGTCCAAACGATGTTGTGTGCTCTAACGTCGATTTCCATAATCATCTCCTGTTTCTCTGATCTGCTCTTTTACGGGCAATCACGTCGCCAATCCCGCGGACTCGCGGATCATGGCGTTCGCTGCGTGAGAGGGGGCAGCGAAGACCGTATTCGGGCAGCAGCCGCGAGCGGTTCAGACCATTAAAAAGCGAAGCCGAAGCTGCTGACCAAGCCGTAGTCATGTTTCTTTACTGCAACCACAGGCCGGCTATCGAACCGCTCAAAGAGCCGGACACTCCAGATCAGGTGCGCAACAACAGGCATACGCACGCCGGCGCTCGCCACTACCCGCATCCGGCGGGCATCCAGAACACTGGGATACACGGCAGTCTTCCCCGAAAATCGCAAACGCCCGGCCTGCAGTTTGTCCAGACTCACGCCGAGCAGTGCTTCTCCGGTGGACTGCCGCCGCCCGGGCTGCTCCACGTTCTCACGATACCTTTCGTTGATGAAGGTCATACCACCCAGAAGCGAAAGCTGGGTCACAGCAGTATCGGCGATTTGCCAGCCCATGCCGCCGCCCGCGCTGGTTCGCAGATTGAGAAACTCCCGGTCGTCTCGCTCGAGACCGTCCAAGGTGAAGACAAACGCTCGCGGTGTCAAATAATAGTCGAGGCGGGTCGATAACGAATGCGCACTCTCCGACTCCACAGGCGCCTGCTTGCTGAAGAGCGAGGTAAGGTCCGCCTGCACTCGCACGTGCGTGGACTGATATTCCCCATTTGCTTCCACGGACGACTGGCTCAACGGGGAGTTGCCTCGCGTCAAGCTATAACCAAATTCAATTGCGCCGCTCAGCCGATTACTGAGGGTCTGCTCCCGCGCCGGTTTGGAGATCGCCTTAACATCGTGCGGCAGAATCGGTGTGTCCGGCGCGGCAGAAACCTCGATGCCGCGTTCCGTAGCATGAACAGTTCCGGTCAGAAGCATTCCGTTTTCCATCGAGAACTGTAGAACCTGGTCGGAATTGACCCCCTGAACCATCGCCCAGTCGATCTCGATCACGCCGGCGTAAGCGGTTTTCACGGAAAGGTGCTTGCCTTCCAACTTCTCGATCTCCCCCGAGACACGGTCCGAATTTTTTAAGAATACCGTCGCAGCTCTACATTGCTGCACGACGCCGGCGACGAGCAAGCAAACGCATGCGATTCTGATGATCATAAGTTTCGGTTGGAGTTACGGGAGCGGCGGTTGTTCATAATACTCCTTCCGCATTTCGGAAATCAGGGTACCCACCGCCGCGCCATCCGGCGTATATCGCAACAGGGCTTGGCGCACCATTTCGACGCCGCCTTCGAACTCGGGCTGGATGGCGCCGTCAACTCCCAGACGCTGTAGCTCGATCACATCCTGCTGCCGTAACGCTCGCGCAATCACAGCGACACCTGAGTTGAGATTTCGGGCTCGGTGCACGGCAAGCTGCACGGTGGTCTGGTCGGGCACGGCAAGAACCAGGACGCGCGCGCTCTCGACGTGGGCGGCCTTCAGAATCTCGTCCCCCGTGACGTCGCCCCAAATGCCCGGGAACCCATCCGTTGTGATCCGGCGGTAGACGTTATGGTTGATCTCGACGACCACCAGCGGAATGCCGGCCCGCTGAAGGACGCGCGCGGCCGCGTGTCCGCTGCGGCCGTAGCCGGCAACGATGACGTGATCACGGTACGCTTCGGCGAGCGGCTCCATCACGGCGGAGGGAGCCGGTGAAGCATGTCCGCGGCGCCAGGCCCGTCCCAGCGGTAGCGCCAGGCGCGAGACGAGCGGCGACAACGCCATTGTGAGCACCGTGGAAGTGAGCGCGAGATCGTACGTGGGCCTCGAGAGCATTCCGGAACTAAGGCCGGCCCGCGCCAGGACGAAGGAGAACTCGCCGATCTGGGAAAGACCCAGCCCGATAATCCAGGGCGCCATGTGGATATACCCGAATACGCGGACGAGTATGCCGATGAGGAGCGACTTGCCCGCGAAGGTGAGCAGTACGACGGCACAGATGACAAGGGCATGCCGAACAGCAAAACCAGGATCCAGCAGCATTCCTACGCTGACGAAGAACAGGAGTCCGAACACATCGCGAATGGGGACGACCTCGCTGAGGGCCTGATGACTGAACTCCGATTCGCTAAGGACGAGTCCCGCGACGAAAGCGCCGAGCGCAAAGGAGAGGCCGCATAGCCAGGTTGCATAGCCAACTCCCACGCCAATGGCGATTACGGCGACGAGAAAGAGCTCGCGCGAACCCCAGGCGACGACGAAGCGGAGGAGCTTCGGCAGGAGCCGCGTTCCAAGGATCACGATGGCGCCTAGCAGCAGGGCGGCGATTCCGATGGCCCGAGCGACGCCGGCGAGGACACCGCCGGATTGTCCGAGTTGCGGAAGCACCACGAGCATCGGGATGACAGCGAGGTCCTGCACAACAAGGAGGCCGATCATCACGCGGCTCGCGAGGGTGTGGGTGACACCGGCTGCGGCGAGCATCTTCAGGACGACCGCGGTGCTGGACACCGAGATCATGGCGCCAAACCAGATCGCTTCGCGAACCGGCATCCTGAGGAGAAGATCGGCGGCAGCGGCGGCCAGAGCGGCGGTGAGCAGGATCTGGATGGGGCCGCCGATCAGGGCGACACGGCGGACCGGCTGGAGGTCGCCGAATGAGAGCTCGAGCCCGAGAGAGAAGAGCAGAAGCGCAACGCCGATTTCAGCGAGAAGTTCGATTTCATGGATCTGGACCACCGTCGGGCCGACAGTGTGCGGCCCCACGACAATGCCGGCAGCAACGTAGCCGACCATCAGCGGGAGGCGTAGGGCCCGGGCGGCGACTCCGCCGATCAGGCCCGCGAGGATGATCAAGACGAAATCGGCTGCGATACCCAATGTGTTCAGCTTAGCTCCGTTTTTTTAGGCGAGGACCGGCGCCGAGGGACCGTGGAACGCGGCGGAACAGACCTGGGGCGACTGGGAAGAGATAACCACGGAGGGACAGTCGGCGCTTTAACTCTTGTGAACCGTGGTCGTGAAGACCGTAGATCTGGTGCGCATGGCCTCGGGCCAGCAGGGCAGCTCAGACTGGATCCTGCCGGCATCACATTTCTTCTATTCGCCGACGCGAACAATAATAGTTGCCCTTAGTCTTTGCCCACGTGGCCCCGAGCGAGGAACACCGTGCTCACTCGTTATCGAGATATTCCTGTGGCACGTCATCCTCCGGGAATTCTCTCGTCGTAACTTCCGCCACATCCGGATCCGCCGCAGTTTCGACACCACTAACCACCCCCGCCTCGAAGGACTGTCCTTCTTCGAGAAGTTCTTCGACACTCTCCGAATCTGCCTCGGCGGCATCTGGTATTCCCTGGGTATCGCCGGATTGCCCAGCCGCTTCAGCTTCGAAATCACGATCCGGTTTGTTGTGCATGAGACGATTGTATTCCTTCCAGGTAAGGCGAACGCAGACGATCGCAAAGCGCGAACCTCAGGCACGGACCACACTGTAAAATTTGTGGAGGAGGCTTTATGTCCCTCAGGCCCGTCAAGAAGTTCAGCAAATCGAAGCCGGCACTCGAGGGTGCGGGAGTACATTTGCGCCGCGCCTTCGGTTTTGGAAATACTTCCGATTTCGACCCCTTCCTCCTCCTGGACGACTTCCGTAACGATGTACCCGAAGATTATCTAGCCGGGTTTCCATGGCACCCCCATCGGGGGATCGAAACAATCACTTACGTCCTCGCCGGAACCGTTGATCACGGCGACAGCATGGGGAACCGCGGCGCGATTGCCGCCGGTGATGTGCAGTGGATGACAGCGGGAAAGGGCATCATTCATCAGGAGATGCCGAAGGGCGATCAGGATGGCCGGATGCACGGTTTCCAGCTGTGGGCGAACCTGCCGTCTTCGCTTAAAATGACTGCCCCCCATTATCAGGAAGTGAAGGCGGCTGAGATCCCTCTCGTCAAAGACGATGACGGAACCGCGGTGCGCATCATCTGCGGAACATTTTGGGGGAAGAAAGGGCCGGCCGACGGAATCGCGGCGCAGCCGATTTACCTGGATGTCTCGGTCCCTCCCGGACGCCGGAGGACACTCCCTATCGAAACAGGGCGCCACGCCTTCGCTTACGTTTTCGCCGGGGCAGGGAAGTTTTGCAACGCCTCCGCTCCGCTCGCGGTTCCTACCGAAAGCGTGGGATGGTGGGACAAAACACCACCTTTGCAGGCCGACAACCGTTCGCTCGTACTCTTTGATAACGGTGATGAGATTGTCGTTCAGGCGGGGGAGGATGGTATCCGTTTTCTGCTGGTGTCCGGCAAGCCAATCGAGGAGCCGGTCGCATGGTACGGGCCTATCGTTATGAACACTCAACATGAATTACAGCAGGCGTTCGAAGAATTGAATGAAGGGACCTTCTTAAAGTAGGCGCGTTCAGATCGACCTGAAACCCGGCCCGGACGATGTTCTCATTCGGGTGAGTGCGGCCAGCGTGAATCCCATCGACTGGAAGATCAGGAGAGGCGATCTGAAGGGCGTTATGCCGCTTCAGTTTCCCGTAATACTCGGACGCGATGTTGCGGGCGAAGTTGTCGAGACCGGAGCAAACGTAACGAGTGTCAAACGGGGCAACGCGTCATGAGCCTGGTAAATCACTCCTACGCTGAACTTCTGACCGCACCCAGCGATGTGTTCACGCCGATTCCCGCTGGATTGGACGAGAAACAGGCCGCCGCCCTGCCATTGGTCACCACCACTGGCGCCGAGTTGATCGACCGGATCGGACCTGGACCGGTCGACACCAGATGATTCCCGGCTGCTCGGGGCCGACCAGATCGTGGCCACGGACGATCGCATCCTTGCCGCCCTTAAATGCCATTGCGGATACCGTAGGCGGCCGGTTAGTCGGGAAGCTCATTCCGAAGCTGGCGCCCGGGGGAACCCTTGGGTCGGTTCTGGGAAAGCCGAAAGCGGCCGAAGGAAGAGATATTCGCATCGAAGCGGTGCTGTCCCATCCCGATGCGTCACTCCTGCGTAAGCTGGCCGAAGCGGTCCGCAGCGGGGCACTCGTAATACCCGTAGCGCGCGAATTCAGTCTGCGCGATGCCGGTGAGGCACAACAAGTATCGGAACGCGGCAGCATCAACGGAAAGATCGTTCTGGTTCCGTGAATGCGAGGAGAAGATTACTGTTCTCCCTACCAGGCCCCGCAAACGAGCGGCTACACGGCCAAGCTCCGAGTCTGCACCCACGCCGGGACCAGTATGCGAACCGTTACATTAAGCTGCTGGGCGGCGATTTGACCCCGTCTTTGCTCTTCGCGCGGAGCCTAAAGGCCCTGTAAAGGAGTGCTGCGCCCATCCATGCAAGCACTACGATAGCCGGATAGATCAACAAAGCCGGAACGAAGACCAAAACAACCACGAGTCCGACAAGCAGTGATCCGGTTACAGCCAGCAATCGCGCTTCGACCGGCTCGAATGGCCGGCGGTTCGCGAATGCCGCTCCCATAGCGCTGCCAATTCGTAGCGCCCCCGCGGCCGCCCGGCCGGCGCTTCCGCCGCCACTGCTCAGAACCGGAGACGAATGCGCCGGTTCACTCGGAGCGCGCACGCGCTTTTTGCTGTCGAGGATGATTTCCGTCGCATTTTGAAGATCCTCAAGGTACATCTCTTCCATCTGGCGTGAGAATGCCTCCTCTTCAACTACCAGGTCCAACTCGCAGTTTCCGAACCAGCTTGCGACGTTCAGGTTCGAAGAGCCCACGCGTGCCCAATGCCCGTCAGCGACAGCGGTCTTGGCATGCACCATCGTGCCGTTCCATTCAAAGATGCGCACGCCTGCTTCCAGAAGCGGCCGGTAACCTGCGCGTGAGAGCGGCCGGAGGAGAGGAATGTCAGTTCCGTTCGGAACCAACAAACGCACGTCCACACCATCCTTCGCTGCCGCCCTTAGAGATTGCACGTATGACGTCATTCCGGCGTAATAGGCGTCGGTCAGCCACAATGTTTTCTGGGCGAGTGAAGCCACCAGTTCATCAAGACGGCTCATTCCAGCAGTCATCGGGATCGTCGCCACAACACGAACGCTGGTCGCACCGGCCGCAACCGCGTCCGTCGGTGGTTCCGATTCAGGTAATGGGGGGCCAGTTCTCGCCCAGATATCTGCAAATGCCTGCTCGATCTCCGTCACGGCCATTCCCTGGATTTCCACTCCGGTATCCCGCCAGGGCTCTATTTTCTTGGCGCTATCCCCAATCCACGCGTTTCCCACGCACAGTCCCGCAATGAAGCCGATGCGCCCATCGACAACCAGGCTCTTGCGGTGGTCCCTCGAAAGCCATCCAAGCGGGCTATCCATACGCGGCGGATTGTAACAACGCACATCTATGCCTGCGGCGCGCAGATTGTTCCAAAACCTGCGCGAGGTGCCGAAACCGCCCATCCAGTCATAGACCACTCTGACCCGGACGCCCTCGCGAGCCTTGGCGATCAGCGCGTCCGCGAATTCACGGCCGGTGGAATCTTCGTGAATGATGTACGATTCGAAGTGGATGTGGCGTCGTGCCTCACGAATCGCATTCAGCCACGCCGGATAATTTTCGCGGCCGTCTTTCAGCAAGCGTACACGATTCCCCGAAACGAGCCGTGAGCCGGCTGCGCGAGATAATGCATCCTCGGCGAGAACTCTCAGCCGTTCTCTGCTCTCACGCTCACCCGACTGGGCGCTCTGACGGCCGTCCAACGTCCCTCCTTACCGATCATCACACGCATCGAAGCGATCTGCCGAGTCGTGCGGATCGCGTGCTCTTGGGACGTTGCACGGTCCGATTCCAGGTTGACGACAATCTGGGGAGAATCGCAGTATAGAGAGACTTCCTACTTACATCTGCGGTTGAGCAACGCCTGGCGCTTAACCGGATTGCCGCTGCCAATAATCAGGCCATTATGCTGCACGGCATTCATCGGATTGCCGTGTCCGAAGAGATTACCGGAAGTACGTCCTGCAGAGAAGCCTTCTCCACCTCGCGATCGTACTATGATCTCGCGAAAAGGAATGTACAGCATCGCTCTGGCGAGCACGGACGTAACATGAGGAGGTCCGCGAATGCGTTTTCGCTGCCGAGCCGATCAGGGGATCGCGGGAATGGCAGCCCGGAACGGGTTCTTGGCTGGTATCGTAGCTCGTATGAAGGTTGACGATCAGATGCTCGCAAGCGAGTTCTTGAAGGTGCTCGATTTGGTCGGGACGTTCGCCTTTGCACTTAGTGGGGCCGTATCGGGCGTGAAGCACAGAATCGACCTTTTCGGCGTGCTGGTACTGTCCTTCGCTGCGGCGACTGCGGGTGGAATTACGCGTGATGTGCTGATCGGCGCCATCCCGCCCGCCTCAATTGCGGACTGGCGATATATTACTTTATCGATGATCGCCGGTGTCGTGACGTTCTTTTGGTATCCTCTCATCGCCAGAATGAGGAGCCCGGTACAGATCTTCGACGCTCTCGGATTGGGGCTTTTTGCCGTCACCGGAGCAGGCAAGGCGATCGCCTTCCATCTCGGACCGAGCGCAGCGCTGCTGATGGGTGTGCTGACGGGCATCGGCGGCGGCATCGCACGTGATGTCCTCGTCTCGGAGGTGCCGGTCGTCTTTACCGCCGAGTTGTACGCAGTCGCGGCACTTGCGGGCGCGGCGGTTGTCGTTTTCGGCGATGCCGTTTTCCCGCGGTCCGCGCCGGTAGCCGCGATAGGTGGGGTTGTTTGTGTCGGGCTGCGCCTCGTCGCGGTCCGGAGGGGCTGGAAACTTCCCGTGGCTCAGCAGCCGGATTGAGTGTGTGATGCCTGCGGAGAGCCATACTCGCTTGACAGCCATCTGCCGAGTTTCCGAGCGCTAGATGTCCTGGCGTCGCAGGACGCGATTCGCCAAGGCGATAGGGCCAACGACCCAGACCAACAGGGCCGATACCATCAGTATTGCTGCAGTGAGCGCTCCGCCGAGGAATTTTACGAGAAGCGCGCCGGCGGCGCCAAAAATGCTGGTGCCGCCCATCGCCAGCAAAGCCGATACACGAACGATGTCGGCGGGATTGCCGAATAGAGAGAGAAAAATCAAGAGGTTTGCTGGCCGTTCCTTTAATAAGAAAGCCACCCCCATCACCAGCAGATCGTAAAACAGCACGAAGAAGAACCAGAGGAAGAGAGCGTAACCGAACGCCTTGGCTCTCTTTTGCGCCGCCAACGCGACCATGGTTCCGAGTGATAGAAACACCAGGGCAAGCAGCAGCGTCAACCCGACCAGCGCCAGGTACGCCAGAGATCCCCCTCCATCTGCGTTCAGGGAAATCACGATTCCCGCCATGCCGAATCCGAAACAAGTCGCTCCGGCCACGGAAGCAAACAACCCGGCTAATTTGCCGACCAGGATTTCGCTGCGCAACACGGGTTGGGAGAACAGCAGCTCCGCGGCGCCGCGTTCGCCGGTAAAGCTGAGCGCTCCCATGGTCAACGACATCAATGGCACCAGGTAGATCACCAGGTTCAACAGACTCGCGGACGTGCGTGTGAAACCTTGGAAGCCAACCAGACCGGCGGTGACCAATCCAAAATAGGAGATGGCCAGCGCCAACGCTCCGAAGACCAGGCCGAACAGCAGCGTCCACTTGCTTCGCACATGGATTCGGAACTCCTGCGCGGCGATGGTTTTTACTATTTGGAAATCCATAATCCCTCGAATCTCAGCAGTTCTCCGTGAACGCCGCGTGAAAACTCCGCGGCCTTGGCCTGATCGTCAAATGCCACAATCCCGCCCGCCATCGGGCTCGGTATTTCGCCGGATCGGACGTAAATCGCGCGCGCGGCGTCGAGCCAGTGCTGGCTCTGGTAATCCATCACAAAGAAAGTCTGAAGTTGCGGTTTGAGGCTGTGATCTTTGGTGTAGTGCAGCATGCATCCGATGTCATCGAACTTCCACACATTGCCATCTCGGTCCACCAGTTCCGCGGCATACCGATTCTGCGAGATCGCCATGCGGCAGCGCGAGCACATGTCGGATGGGTCGATGTCAATCGGCCGCGGCGGCCCGGTCCGGCACGCCGCGAGCGCTAACAACGCGATGATCAACACTTTTTTCATGGATATATCGCAAATACACTTCCTGGAGCGAGCCTTCTTCGGTCGAAAAGCTTTCGACGCCGCAGCCGGCCTCTTCCACCGATCGGAGTATGGAGATTCGATCTTCGGAATCCGAAGCAAAGGTCAGCACGCGTCCATCGATACGGGCTTCGGTGGCTCCGGCCCGGCGCGCCACGAGTAGGGCCAAATCGTCGGCACGCCGCAGCACCGCGCGAGTTGGCGCGCCCCGCCGCAGCACGCTCCGCAGTCCTTCGACCGATTCGATGGCAACCAGGCGTCCATCCAGAAGCAGGGCTACGCGATCCGCCAGCGTCTCGACGTCGGAAAGCACATGGGAAGAGAAGAGCACCGTTGTACCACCGCGCTTGAGGTGTTCGACGGTATCCAGAAACCCTGCGGCACCCTCGGGATCCAGGCTGGCCGTGGGCTCGTCGAGAATCAGGATATTCGTCTCAGCCAATAACGCCACTGCGATGCCCAGGCGTTGCGACATGCCGCCGGAAAACGTTCCGACGGCCTTGCTGCCGCACTCGGCCCGGTTCAGTCCAGCCCGTGACAGGGCCCCTTCTGCCCGGCTGGTGGGCACGCGCCGCAGGCGGCAATAGAACTCCAGGACTTCGCGCGCCGTCAGGTTTTCCGGAAAAGCGACTTTCTGCGGAAGATAGCTGAACCGCCTCTTGGCTTCGCGTGGACACCTCCAGACATCGATGCCTTCCACCAGGATCCGGCCGGACGTAGGCGGGGCCAGACCGGCGATCGACTTCAAAGTGGTCGTCTTGCCGCTACCGTTAGGACCAAGCAGTGCGAAGGCCTCACCGGCTTCGACGGTGAAGGAGACGTCCTCCAACGCTTGAAACGTTCCGAAGCGCTTATTGAGCTTCTGGATATCCACCGCATTCATCGCTTTCTTCCTTTCCTGTAAACTGCGGCGGGAATCAGCAGCATGGCCATCGAAATCGTGAGTGCGGAGATGGCGGTCTTCCGCGGCTTTTGCGGTGCCGGGGTCGCAAGCGCCACCGGCTTCATGAGGGGGCTCCGATCGAATTCCCGCGAACCCTCAAAGATCGGAAAAGCCTTCTCCGCGGCCGCCAGCGCTTGTGAAGCGGGGCTATAAAGATAAACGCGGATGCGCGGATAGTCTCCCTCCAGATGCTGAAAGACATTCTGGATTTTGAAGGGAACGTCCCCAACGCCATCGGCATTCAGGTCATACCCGTCATATTCGCTCCAGTAATTGCCGGTCTGCGCACCGTTCCAATGCGTATCGGTACTCTTGCCAATCACTTCCACCGGGCTGAGGTTGTCGATGAAATTGTTTGCTTCGAAAGTGTTTCCCGTGGCGCTGCTGAAGATCCGGAGGGCCGTATGATTGGCTGCGATCAGGTTTCTTCGGAACACCGTTCCTTGCAGGGATTCCATGAAAATGCCCACGGCATTGTCGACAAACACGTTGTCCTCAGCCACGCAATCTTCGGCTTCCTGGAACAGAATCCCGAAGGAACTGACGCCGCGGTTATGGACAAACCGGTTGCGCCGGAAGGTGATCCTCCGTGAATACATGATGGCAGCGCCCGCGACGTTGCGGGAAAACGAATTGTCCTCGAACGTGTTGTCGTCCGAGTACATGTAGTGCAGGCCGTAACGAACATCGGAGACAAGATTGGCGCGGATGGCGCTGTGGGAGGCGTATTGCAGATACATGCCGTCGCGCGTCTCGCTGATGGTATTGCCGGTGATGGTATTCTCCGATGAGTTGTAGATGTGGATGCCGCTCCCGCGCTCGCCAACGCCCAGCCAGGCGCGCCCGTGAATGACATTGTTCGTTACAGTATTCCGGCTTGAGGCGAAGAAGTAGATCCCGAAGAGTACGTCGCGAAGCTCGTTCTTCTCGATGCGGTTGCCGTTGGAATGCAGAAGGATGCCCGCGTCCTCCTGCACCAGCATTCCGCCACTGTGCTCCAGGATAAGTCCACGGATGACACAACCATCGGCGAGCACCGTGACGATGCTTCCACTGTCATCGCCGTGGATCACGGGTTTGCCCACACCCTCCAGGGTCAATGGCTTGTCGAGCACGAGATTCCCCGGATACGTTCCGCGCTCGATTTGAACGGTGTCTCCAACAGCCGCCCTGGCGATCGCCTCGCGTACGCTGTTGTAACGCCCGCCGGGACCGACGACAAGCGTGGCCGCGGCAAGAGCCTGAACGAACAGCAGGACGACGCCGGCACGGGTCGCGATCATTTCGCTTTCACCCAGGTGATCACAAGTGCCGCAATCAGCAGCAAAAAGAAAGACACCAGGAAGTACGATGCCGCGCCCGGATAGCACTGCACCTGGAAGTTGGCGAGCTGCTGTGTGCCGAGCAACGGCGGCATAAAAGGAGCCACCTTGACCGGAGCGGTGGGGTCCAGTTGGTGCCCGTACTGATACATCCGGTGGTAGAAACTCCAGAGGGAGAACAGGCTCGAGTAGATGAACAGGGCCGCAGTGTCCACCAGATTGGCGACCTTGCCGATGACTATCGCGCGCAAAGTCAGGATGAAGAAGATGCCGATCATCAGTGGTAGCCAGGTAAACTCGCTGAAGTCGCTTTCGAGCAGAGGCCGCATGCCGATGTAATGGTTGAGCGTGTTGATCTCTCGTAGATCGTCGCGCGACGCGGTGTGGCCTCCGGCAAGAGTATACGAATAGATGTGAAGGTCTAACCCGTCCCGAAACTGGTTAGAAAACAGCGTCATATTCCAGAGCGGGAACAAGAAGGTCGGAATGAGCAGCAACGCCGCCACTAATGCCGTCAGCCGGCCGCGTTTGCCCAGCGGCCGATCGAAATAAGCGTTGGTCTTCTCCAGGAAAGATGCCGGTGACTGCACCGGGACTGCGGGTGACATGATTACTCCTTTTCCTATGCGGGCTTAACCAGCAGGTAACCTTGCATTTCCTGATGCAATGCCGAACAGAAACTCGTGCAATAGTACGGATAGACGCCCGGTTTGTCGGCGACGAACTCGAGAGTCTTGGTTTCGCCGGGGTCGACCGCTACGTTGATGTTGTACTCGCTCAAGCCGAACCCATGGATTTCGTCGGTGGTCTGCTCGATGTTAGTCAGATGGATTGTGACCAGGTCGCCTTTGTTCACTTCGATCTTGTTCGGCTCGAAGTTGCTGCGCACCGCCGTCATCTTGACGGTCACGTGGTTGCCGTTGCGCTCCGCCTTGGCATCTTTGACGTCCCAAATGGCATTCGGATTATGGTTCTCTTCCTTGGGATAGACTTCGATGGGGTGAAGCTTGCTGGCAGCGATGACCTGTGAGTAATGAGGCTCCTGGTCGGTGAACGCGTCGTACAGCAGCTTCATCTTCTCGCCGGTGATGTCGATCAACTGCGAACTCTCCGGCTGCGAGGGCCCCACGCTCAAATGCCGCCCGTGAGAGAGCTTGTTGAGCGCAATCACATATTTTCCGTCGGGATGCACGGTATCGCCGCCGGGAACACAAAGATGGCCGATGTTGTAGGACACGGGAATTTTGTCGACCACTTCCCATGTGCCGAGTTTCCATTTGGCGATCGCACTCTCGATAAAGAGGCTGGTGTAGGCGTAGCCCTGATCGTCGAACTGCGTGTGGAGCGGTCCCAAGCCGACGTTTACTTCGGCATCTTTAATGGCTTCGTATTTCAGCACCGGGATACCGTCTTCATCCCCTGTGAAATTCTTCTGCTGAATGGCGGTCAGCATCTTTTCGAAATTGAAGGCGGTCGTGATGGACTGCAGCTTGCCGCTGCCCACGATGTATTTCCCGTCGGGAGTCACGTCCACGCCATGCGGGCTCTTGGAACACGGCAGGAAGTACACGACTCCGGGAGTATCTTTCGGATCGATGACCTTCACCCCGCCGATCATCTTGAATTTGCCGCTGGCAATGGCCGCGGCCGCGGCCTTCCAGTTCACGGCGGCGATGTAGTCTCGATCGCGTTGCGTGGATGTGACTTCCAGTTTTCCCGTGGCCCGCTCGGTGTTGTAACAGCTCCAGAACGCCCAGTCGTTGCTGGGCCCTTTCCCCGTCGTGCCTAAGTCGTAGTCGAACGGCGGCATCAGAATTTCCCAGCCAAGGCTCATTTCGCCGGTCTTCGGCTCCACGTTGATGCCGGCCACGACGCCCTTGTAGGTAGTCGCGTACTGCTCGAGCGGCACGTAACTACCCATGGGGAGGGGAACCGAAAAACGCGATGCGGCCAGAACATATTCGGTGTTAGTGGTGACGAACGACGAGCAGTGGTTGCCCGAGACATTGGGGATTGGCCCGAGGATCTGCTTCGTCTTGAAGTCCCGGAGGTCGATCCGCGCCATGCGGTTGTTGGCATTGTCGCTGACGAAGATCCACCGGCCATCGTAGTCGCCGTTCGTCTGGCTCAAAGCTACGTGATGGGCGTCTCCCCAAAGATACCCGCCCAGCATGGCTTTGCTTTCCTTGTCAAACCCGTGTCCGGTGCCGGGATACGGACTGAATACCGGAATGGTGCTGATGTGCCGCATGGAGGGCACACCAGCAACAAAGAGGTGCCCCGATTGGCCGCCGGAATAGAAGAGATAGTATTGGTCGGTATCGCCCGGCGCCACATATGTGGCCACCGCGGCTTCCGCGACATCACCCTGCCGCATCTCAACTTTCGGTCTCCGGCGGCACCCCGCCATAAACAGCCCGCCTAGAGCCTCCAGCGAGCCGGCTATCAACGCTCTCCGTTCGATCTTCTTCATGGATTCCTCGTCTTACTTCTTCGGTCGAGCGGTCTTCTCCTGCTCGAGTTTGAGTTGATAAGCTGCTTTCAGCTTGCGAATGGCTTCGGCCCTCTCCTCAGGGGTAAGGTGGATCTGGGTCGAGAGCACCACGGCCATGGTTCCGGTAGGCGCGGCCAGAAAGTCTTCCAACGTCCGGCCGAATCGAGCCTGCACATCGGAGTCGGCATTGGCCAGGTCGGGCCCAATGTTGGTGGCCGATTCGATTCCGAGTGTGCTCACGCTGTGGCAGATGAAGCACGTCTTCTTCACAAAGAAAGCGCCTTCGCCGGTCTCCATCTGTTTTTCCTTGGCCAGTTCTTCAGGGCTCGGAACATCTCCCACCTTGACTCCGGGTATGTATTCCACCGGCAGGTTGGTCTTCTTCCGACTGAGCACCAGCATCGCCAGCGACTGCGCTTCCTTGCTGCCAAAGCCGAAATTCGGCATCACCGTGGTGGACACCATGGCCTTCGGCTCCTTGAAATGCGAGAGGTGCCACGCGAACGCGGTCTTCACGCCATTCATGCGCGAATAGTCGTACTGCTCGGGGGATTGGTCCCCGATGTATGTCAGGTTTGGCCCGACCATGCCGCCGCGGCCGTTGATGGTATGGCAGGCACGGCAGCCCTTCTGCTGCACCAGTTGCTTAGCGTAATTGATGTAGTCGGCGCCTTTCGTCTCTTTGTCATAGCGGTGGCACAGGTTGCAGTTGATCTGGAGGAGCGCTTCGCGGTTCTTCACTAAGTAAGTTTTGGCGAGGTCGCCGCCCAAGACGGGATCTTCCCAGTGATCCACCATCGTGGCGTGGGCCGACCGCTCATCGGTGGCCCGGCCCTGGCCGCTGTGGCAGACGGTGCATCCATACTGCGCGATGGGGTGCTTCTCCAAAATCTCTTTGGAATGGGTGCGGAAGGGTTCCGGCGCGTTCTCGAATCCTTTCCAGGAAACGCCCATGTGGCACGTGGTGCAGCGGTCGGCGAGCCCCAACTGCGGCACCCAGACCTGCTGGATGCCCACCGGCACTTGCCTGGCGCGGGCCTGTCCGAAACGCTGGGCGACCAGTTCCTTAAAGTCGGCCTGGTAGTCTCCCCATTCCGGCACCGTGTTGTCCCAGACGATGTAGCCGGTGATCAGGAGCAGCACAACGGCCGAGCAGTAGATCCAAGTCCAATCGCGATTCTTCCAGTTCATGGCGGATTCCCTAAAATCTCCTCGGAACTTCCGGCCAGCCTTGCCAGGGCCAGTAGAACTTCCAATACGGGCCGCGCAGGAACGTCCCGATAATCGTGAAGATCAGAATGAAGATCACCACCCCGAGGAAGATCAGGTTTTGCCTCCTGCGTTCCTTGGCAAACCACACCCCGACGCTATTGACCGAACTCTTGTCCAGATACGGCCAGGCGCCCAGCAGTAAGACAAGGAAGCCCGGCACCAGCATGCCGCCCACCAGGGCGCCGTTGATCGTCAAGCCGCCGATGTGAAGGGTGGTATCGGTGACCAGTTCCTGCAGCCACAGGAAGTACCACGGCGCTTTCGCCGGATTGGGCGTCACCAGAGGGTTGGCTGCCTCTTCCAGCGGCGCGCCGACGAATACGGCCAGCAGCGCCACCACGGTAACAGTGATCAGCAGGAGGGCCAGCAGGCGGCGCGTGAGATTCGGCGATGACGGCACGGTATGCTCGTCCTGCGCTGCCAGTGCCGTTTCCACGTGGACCGTACGGCCTCGCGTGATTCCCAGCAGCGAATAAGTCTTGCTCTTCACGGGCGCGGCTTTTTCGTTTTTTTGTTTCAGCGCCAGCTTATCCACACAAGCCAGCCCGCCGTCTTTCCGCACGCGCCACATGTGCCAGCAGAAGAGGAACAGCACCATCATCGGCAGGAAAAAGCAGTGCAGCACATAAAATCGCAGCAGCGTGTTCTGCCCGATCTCGTTGCCGCCCAGGAAGAGAAAGCGAATCTTGTCGCCCACCAGGGGAGCGGCACTCGCGATATTCGTGCCCACTGTAATCGCCCAATAGGCGAGTTGGTCCCAGGGGAGCAGATAACCCGTGAAGGACAGCAGAAACGTAATCAGCAGCAGCGCCAGACCGAGAATCCAGTTGAATGGCCGGCTCTGATTGGATGCCGTGCCGTTCTTATAGGCGCCCGTCCAGAAGACCCGCACCAGGTGCAGGAAGACGACCGCGACCATGAGGTGCGCCGAGATGCGATGCACTGCACGAAGAAACCAGCCGAAGGAGACGGTGAATTCGATATCTTTCACCGATGGGTACGCGCGCTCCACTGAAGGAACATAGAGGAACATCAGCACCACGCCGGTCACCGCCAGAATGCCGAACAGCAGCGCCGAAACGGTACCCAGCCAGAACGAATAGCGGAAGCTCAGACTCTCTTTCGTCACCTTGGCCGGGAACCAGTGCAGCAGCAGGTTGCGGACAACAGAATCGCCCGCCTCCCGCTCGCTGGCCGGCTTCCAGGTCCAGATTAGCCGGTTCCATTTGCTCTTCTTGACTTCCATCTTTCTCCCCTAAACCGTCAGCCTGGTATCTCGGCTGACCGTTTCTCCCAGGTCGACCACTAATTGCCCGTCGTCCGGTGAGACCTCGATCTGGTAACAGGCGAGCGGTTTTGGCGCTGGACCCGCAAAGTTGGTCCCGTCCCCGTAGTATTTGGAGCCGTGGCACGGGCAGTGAAACTCCTGTGAGATCTCCACCTTCCGGCCTTTGATTTCGACCGTTTCCGGCTGGTTCAGGTTGACCATCTTGACCGTGCATCCGAGGTGGGTGCATTTCGCCGAGAGCACGTGGAACGTGTTCTGGTTGCGGAAGACGTAGACGCGCCGGTCTTCGATAAACGTTACGCCCTCGGGAAACTGCGCCGGCAACCCGACCTTGAACTTTTGAGGTTGCTCATAGAGAACGTTGGGCACCAGAGACCGCAACAGCGCATAGGCTTGTCCCGCCACTGCAGCCAGCAGTGCGCCCTGGCCGATTCTCCGGAAGAAGGCGCGCCGCCCTTCGCTCATGTCACTTGCAAGCAGCTTCAGATTCTTCATAGAAGAAAACCTCCATCGTCATGGCGTCGGTGGGGCAGCGGATCGCACATAGCCCGCAGCGAATGCACTTGTCGTCGTCCTTGATCATTGCCGAAAGAGGCACGCCGACCTCTCCGTTTGCTCCATAATGCGCCAGCGCCGCTTCGCGTTCCGTGCCGAGGTCCAGTTGATCGAGCGGCACGAGCTTGAGGCAGTACTCCGGGCAAACGTCCACACAGCGGTTGCACAGCACGCACTTCTCGGCGTCGTAGATGGTTTGGATGTGGCACGAAAGGCACCGCTCCGCCTGCCGCCGAGCCTCCGGTTCGGAGTAGCCGGTCTCGACCTCGGAAAACCCGGTGCGGCGATTGATCGGTGAGGTCGGAGGAGCCTGGCGCGCGTGCTGCTCGTAGTCCTCCGGCATACGGTAATCGCGAGTAGAGATTTTGCGGATGGAAAACCGGATCTCCGGTCCGCCCTGGACGTCCCGGAGATAATTGTCGATCGAAAGGGCCGCCTGCTTACCGTTGGCGATGGCCTCGATCAGGTTGCGCGGTCCAAACGCCACGTCGCCGCCGGCGAAAATGCCTGCCGCGCTGGTGGCCAGGCTCGCCGGGTCTACCTTGATCGTGCCCGCGCGTGTTAACTCGACGCCGTCCGCCGGGTTCAGGAAGCTCAGGTCGGCTTGCTGGCCGATTGCCAGAATCACGGTGTCGGCTTCCACTGTCTCCCGGATGGCTTCGTCGTACACCGGGTTAAACCGGCCGTTGTCGTCGTACGTGCGGAGGACGCCAATCAGTTCTACAGCTTCGACGCGTCCGTTGCGTCCGATGAAGCGGCGGGCGCCGCGCTGCGGATGAAAGTGGATGCCTTCGCGCTCCGCTTCTTCAAATTCCTCTTTGCCCTGCGCGGTTCGCATCACCGGCAGTTCGGCGAAAGATTCCAGGCTCATCATGCGGACATCGGTTACGCCTGCGCGAACCGCGGCGCGAGCTGCATCCAATGCCGCCGCCATGCTGCCCTCGGCCGCCGGCTGCCCTTCGAGCGCCGTGCGCAGCGCCATGCGCGCCGCATCGAAAGCGACAAATCCGCCGCCGATCACCAGCACGCGCTTGCCCAGTTCGACTTTGTACCCGTTGTTTACGTTGAGCAGGAAATCGATGGCCTTGACCACGCCATCCAGTTCCTGGCCTTCCACTGTCATGCCGCGCCCGCGCTGCGTGCCCACGCTCAGAAACGCACTCTGGTAACCGAGTTCGCGCAGTTGACGCAGTCCGAATTGTTCGTTGAGCGGCGCATGGAGCTTGATTTCCACTCCGAGGCTGACGATCTTGGCGATTTCCTTGTCGATCACAGCGCGCGCCAGGCGGAATTCGGGGATGCCGTGAACCATCATGCCGCCCGGCGTTCCCGAGGCCTCGAACACCGTCACCTGATACCCCATCAGCGCGAGATCATGCGCGCAAGCCAGCCCCGCGGGGCCGGCGCCGATCACCGCGACCTTTTGACCGCGCGCCACGTTGTTCCGGCTGACGGTAAGAAGCGGCAAATGCCAGGGGGTCTTGTTGCCTTGCTCGGTAGCACCGTGAAAGAGTTCCTCCTGCGTATCCGGTGCCAGCGATTCGGCGCCATATTTCTCGCAGACGAAACGCTTCAGAGCGCGGATACTGACCGGCGCATCGATCTTGCCGCGGCGGCACCGGTCCTCGCACGGGGCCGCACAGACACGACCGCAATCCGACGCGAAGGGGTTCGGCGATCGCGCAGTGAGGTAAGCTTCCCGGTATTCGCCGATGGCGATCAACTGCACGTACCCGCCGGCATCGGTGTGAACCGGGCAGGCGGCCTGGCACGGGACCATCTGTTTCCAGAACTCTGCGTCCGGAATCAGAACGGAGTACTTTGCCCTCTCGTCTTCCATTTCATCCCTTCGGGTGCGTGGCTTTGCATTTGGCAATCGAATCCCCAAACGAAAGCCTCAATGATTTCAATAGGACCGTCGGAATCGTGGAGCGGTGGGTGATATGCCCCAGGTTTTTGGCAGCCAGCTTTCCTGATTTCAGCCGCATTGGGTAATTTGCCCCATTCTTCTGAAGGTTAAGAGTAAACCGGATCTGTTGTTCCTGATGTGACTGAGGTCACTGGCGCCACAGCGTGTGCACGGCATTCTCAAAACATGAAGCAACTGGACATTAACAAATTCGATGATTTCAACAACGATGAGATCTCTCGCCGGATTCTGATGGAGGATCCCGTAATGCGAGTAGTGCTCGTCTCGTTGCGCGCCGGGCAGAGCCTTCCCGAGCATGCGGCGAACGGGCTTGTGACCGTCTATTCGGTAAGCGGTCGTGTTCTTTTCTATGAGGGGACCGAGTGCTCCGACATGGTTCCGGGCACACTGGTCCGCTTGGCGCCTGACTTGCCACACCGCGTGGAGGCGAAGGAGGATTCGCGCCTGTTGGTCACCCTGATCAAGCCTAGCGACGCTTCCGCCTGGATCGCCCTGGCCCCGAAGGGTCGGACTATCGATCTGCGGCAGACTCCTCGCGAACGCCGCCACAGCACTGTTTTTTATGCCTTCGATAGCTTAGGGGTGGGTGAGTCTTTCCTTTTAGTCAACGACCACGATACACGACCCCTTCGCGCGCAGATGGAGCAACTGCGCCCCGGCGAACTGGCGTGGGAATACGAGGTTCAGGGGCCTCACGAATTCCGTATCAAGGTCTCGCGGATTGCGGCTTCGGCGATACCGCTTCAGGAAACAGTACTGGCCAGTTCCAGCCATTGATTACGGGAGCATCTCCGAAGATGACCGGCTACCTGGCTGCGATCTTCGTCGCAACCGTATTGATGTTGCTGCTTCACGCGGCGGAGTGGCGGACGGCATTCACCATGGCAGCGCTTCTCCGCTCCGGATCCAAGGCCGCCGCCGAAGCGCGCAGACTGCGCCGGGCGATCAGGGTCGAAACAGCGTACTACCTCCTGATCCTTCCTTATGTATACGTCACGTTCGACACTCTACTCGGGCGCCTTTTGGCTGTCGCAGCCATCTACCATTGGGGAGGTCTTGCCTTCAGTGAAAGGTCAGGCTTCTTCGACAGGTGGGCCGCCGGTACCGCCGCCGATTCGAACGGAAAGACGGTCATCGCCATATCGGTAGTCGCTGCTTTGGACGTTGCGGAGATGGTGCTGCTGGCCTGGCTTGTGTGGAAACTTGTTGCTCCCGTGACTGCGGTCACGGGAATTACGACGCTACCGGCATAGCATCGCATTGAAGGGTATGTATGAATCTCCAAACGCGGCGGACCATGGGAGAAATTGCCGGCGACTGGACTTCGGTTTCACTGGCGGAACTGATCGCGCACCTTATTTCCCAGCATCATGAATACCTGCAGATCGAGCTACCCAGGCTGCAACAGCGTTTGAATGCGGTCTACGAAACCAACAGAGCTCAGGGCAGCCCGACGCTGGCATCGCTGCCCAACCTGCTCTTTCTCATGAAGGACGATCTCGACCTTCATATGCGTAAAGAAGAACTTGTCCTGTTCCCCGCGATTGAGCGACTGGCGCGGCAAGACCCGCCATCCGGCAGCTTGTCGACCCCGATCCGCTCCATGCTCTCGGAGCACGATAGTGCCTCTGGAGCTCTGGATGATATCCGCGGGATCACCCGCGACTATCAGCTTCCGCACGACGCTAGCGAGACCTACCGCGCGCTCTTCCAGGATTTTGAGACTCTGGAGCGCCGGTTGCGGCTCCATATGTACCTGGAAGAGAGCGTTCTCTTCCCCCGTGCTCTTTCGTTGGAATGCCAGAGGTGTGAAGCATGACCGAGCCCTCTATTACAAGTGAGATGGATTTGCCGGCGATCCTCTCGCGCTTCCCCGCGTGCCGCAAGGTGTTCGATCGTTACGGACTGGTAGGTTGCGGCGGTCCGCTGGGACCCCAGGAATCGCTTGCGTTTTTCGCCCGCGCGCACCGGGTGGACGAAGCCCGCCTGCTGGCGGAGTTGAACGAGACCGCCCGGACCAGCGTGCTACAACCCGGCGCTCCCGAGTACACTCCGGGGCCGGGCGACGTCATCTATCGCCGCTTCTTCCGCGCCGCCATCGTCACCATGTTCACTTTTGGATGTGTGCTCGGCGGCATCAACCTGGTCATCATGGCATCGCAGGGCCAACTCGCTTCGCTGGACATGCGCGCCATCACGTGGGCTCATGCGCACGCACAGGTCGCCGGGTGGGTCACGTTCTTCGTGATGGGCTTCGCCTATCAATCGATTCCCCGTTTCAAGTTCACAACTCTGTGGCAGCCCCTGCTGGCCTCCAGGAGTCTGTTCGTGATGGCGGCAGCCGTCACCGTCCGGACGCTGGCCGACGTTTGGATCGAAAACTCGGGATGGGTCCTGGCCGGCAAAGTCGCAGGCGCCGCGGAACTGGCCGTGGTGATGACATTTGCGCTGATCCTGTTCAAGACCATTCGCAAATCGCCGAACCCGATCGAGCCGTATGAACGATTCGTCTTCGCCGCTCTCGGGTGGATGATCGCAGCCTTCGCCTTCGACTGGTGGATTTTTGCATCGTCGGCAACGGTCAGCGGGTACCAGGGCTGGGTGCATTTCATCAGCCTGTATGATGCGCCCTGGCGCGATCTGCAACTGGCCGGCTTTGCAGGCGGCATGATTCTGGGCGTCAGCCAGCGGTTCCTTCCGTTCATCTACGGTTTTCGCGAAGTGCCGGCGCGCACCTCGCGCGTGGTCCTGTACCTGTGGAACATCGCGGTCGCCGGCAACGTGTTGGCCTATTCCATGCTGGTACGAACCGGGCAGCCGGCATGGGGCATTGTTCTCGAACTGTGCATCCTGGCGATGTTCGCGTCGGTTGTGCTGCTGATCCGCGGCTTCGGACTCTTTTCCGTCAAGGTGGAGCACGACCGTTCACTGCCGTTTCTCAAGGCAGCTTACTTCTGGGCTCTGGTGGCGATTGCGCTGCTGGCGCTCCTGCCGGTTTATGACGCCGTCCGTGGCATGGCTTTCTCACACGCTTACTTCGGCGGCTATCGCCACGCCTTCACCGTGGGGTTCATCAGCATGATGATCCTCGGAGTCTCCAGCAAGGTGGTTCCGATTCTGGGCGGCCTCGATCCACGCCGCCTGAGCTCCCTGCGCGCCACCTTCTGGCTCGTAAACATCGGGAATTCCATGCGGGTGGTGTTCCAGATTCTTACCGATAGCCAGAAATGGGCGTTTCCGCTGATGGGCATCAGCGCGTGGGTGGAAGTCACCGGCCTTATCCTCTGGGCCGTCGATCTCTGGCGGGCCATGGGGAGGCGCCCCGAGACGGCTGGGGTTTCCCGTGGGACGATTGGGCCGCGAACCAAAGTGTTCGAGGTAATCGAGAGCTACCCGGAGACCGTCGCCTTGTTCCGGCAGTTTGGCTTCAGCATGATCGACAATCCGATGGCCCAACGGATATTCGCGCGCTCGGTGAGCCTGGAGCAGGCATGCCGCCTCAGACATGTGGATTACACAGTTTTTCAAGCCGCCCTCAACAAGTTAGTTGGGGAAAGTTGCGGCCGCCCGGACGATCTGATTCAGCTCGCCGGCGGCCCATTTTGATCGTCCACTCTTGCCGCGCGCCGGATTCGTTGCTTTATTCGTTGGCTTTATCTTTTGCGCGCTTGAGCCCTTTCATCATAATCAGCAGCATCACGAGCGGAGTCTTCGCCGCAATGCCGTGATTGAGGTGGGGCGGCATGTGCACAAAGGCCCCTGCTTTCACTGGCTGCGTATCCACGCCGAGAGTGAGGTCGGCCTCACCTTGAAGGAAATAGAGCGAAGCCGGCATCGGTGCGGTGTGCGCCGACAGCTCTTGCCCGGGGGAAAAGCCGAACAGAACCACTTTCACGTCGCTGTCTTCATGGAGCGTTCGGCTGAGGATTCCACGCTCCGGAACTTCAATTTCTTTGATCAACTCGGGTGTGACGAAACCGCTCGGATCCATTGCGCTGATCTCCTTTTGCCACTTCAGTATGCGCTGAGATCGTTTCAGCTCACAATAGTCCATTCGTCACGGGCATCGTGACTGCCCGCCGGCTTTCAGCAAGAGTTGTTGACATCCTGGTGACGTGACTTCCGTCACTGGCAGCAATGCCGGAGCACTCTACGATGGAATCAGGGAGAAGCACAATGGCAACATCCACTCAGAGGCTGCAAGCGGTTGATAACGTAATCGTCCCTCATCCGGTCACGCTGGAGCTCTATCGCAAGATGCTGACCGTCTTCTATGTCGAAGAGCGGATGAAGGCCTTTGTGCGGCAAGGCAAATGCGGGTTTCAGGCGTCCACGCGCGGCCACGAGAAACTTCAGATCGGCATGACGATGTTGCTGAAGCCGGGGCACGATTGGTTCTTCACCTATTACCGATCGAAAGCCGTCGCCGTGGGTCTGGGAATGCCCATCAAGGACATCTTTCTCGGCATGCTGGGGCGCGAGGGCGACCCGAATTCGAACGGCCGCAACATGCCGGAGCAGTGGTCGTCCCGCAAGCTGCGCCTGGTATCGCAAACGGCCGTTACCAGTACGCAGTATCTCAACGCCGTGGGGATGGCGAGGGCCATCAAAATGGACGGCGGCGACGAGATCGTCCATGTCTCATCCGGTGAAGGCGCTACCAGTGAAGGCGAATTTTTCGAGGCGCTGAACTGGGCTTCGCGCGAGAAACTGCCGGTCCTGTTCACGGTCCAGAACAACGGTTACGCGATCAGCGTACCGCAGGCCAGCCAGACAGGGTCGGAGATACATCGCATCGCGCAGGGCTTCGGCATGCCGGCGTTCCACCTGGACGGTACATGGTTTGAGCACCTGTATGAGACGCTTCCGCCTGTGATCGATGCGATGCGGCACGGCGCAGGGCCCGCACTCATCGAGGCGAAGGTGGTGCGGCTCGACCCTCACTCCTCTTCAGACGACCAACGCAAATATCGTGGCGAGGCCGAGTTGCAGGAGATTAGCGGTCGGGATCCAATCGTCCAGACAGAACAGTATCTGGTGCGCAACGGCGTCGTCACGGATGAAGAAATCGCCTCGCTACGCGCGGAGCTCAAGGCCGAAGTGGATCGCGCCGCGGAAGAGGCGGATCTCTGTCCGCAGCCCGACGAATCCACCGTCATGGCCCACATCTATTCCAATGACCCGGCGCTATTGGGAACGCCCCAACCGCCGCGATATATCTCCGGCAATGAGGTCACGATGATCGACGCCATCAACCATGGCCTGCGGGAGGAGATGGAGCGTAATTCTAAGATCGTGATGTGGGGCGAAGATGTGGCCGATCCCAAAGGTGGAGTGTTTGGCGTCACCCGCGGACTAAGCAGCGCCTTCCCGGGCCGAGTCGTGAACTCACCGCTGGCCGAAGCCAGCATTGCGGGTGTGGCAGCGGGAACGGCGATCGCCGGTTACAAACCCATTGTCGAAATGCAGTTTGGGGACTACCTCTGGCCCGCGGCGTTACAGTTGCGCGACGAGATCCCCACCGTCAGGTGGCGCAGCCAGGGCGAATGGGAATGCCCCGTGGTAGTGCGCGTCGCGGTCGGCGGTTATATCAAGGGCGGTCCGTGGCATTCCGCGAATGTGGAATCGTTCTTTGCGCACATTCCCGGGTGGTACGTGGTCTACCCGAGTTGCGCCGAAGACGCAAAGGGCCTGATCAAAGCCGCTGCGCGCTCCAAGGACCCCGTGATCTTCCTGGAACATAAAGGCCTCTACCGGCGTGTCCAGGCCAAGACTCCCGAACCCGATGCCGACTACATCGTGCCATTCGGCAAAGGGGTGATCCGCCGCGAAGGTAAGGACCTGACCGTCGTGACGTGGGGCAGCACTGTCTACATGGCCCTGGAATTAGCGCGCCAGATGGAAAAGGATGGCGTAGCCTTGGAGGTCATCGACCTGCGCTCCATCGTGCCGTTGGACGAAGAGCTGATCTATCAGAGCGTGCGCAAGACCAGCCGCGTCATGATTGCCCATGAAGATACCCTCACTGCGGGATTCGGCGCGGAAGTAGCAGCGCGCATAGCGGAAAACTGCATCGGTGCGCTGGACGGTCCGGTAGTGCGGGTCGCCGCGAAAGACACCTTCGTGCCATCGGCGCCAAATCTCGAGTTGGCCGTACTCCCTTCGGTCGCGGGTTTGCGGCTTGGCGCTGAAAAAGCTCTGGCTTTCTGAGCTAGCGTGACCGATCCGCGTCGCTAGTGGACCAGGAAACTATTTGCGATCGAGCCAATCCGCGGAGCGCCTCATCTCAGGTCGTCCAGCGGGCGGCAATGCCCGGGCACTCAATGCGTCCTTAACTACGTTCGCCTCGGCCGATCGCAGCACGACGATCGTCTGGGGGAAAAGGCCGCCCAAAACCACGAACAGCACCCCAGCCGTGAGAATCCATCGTTCGCGCGGCAGCGCATCCGCACTCACCGTGAATCCCGTTCTGCGCTTTCCCAGGAATAGCCGCGCAAAGAGACGGAAAATGCTCACGGCGTTCATCGCGATTGCTATCGGCAGCAAGAGCCCCGTTAGTGGATGCGAAGCGAGCGTCCCGTGAATCAGCAGGTCCTGAGAGCAAAAGCTCAGCGTCCCGGGCAGCCCGACCAACGCAAGGCCGAAAACGATGAAGAATACGGCCAGCCGCGGAGCGTGTTCGGCTAATCCGAGATGTTGGCTCGCCGTCAGATTCTCGCCGAATCGCACCTCCAGGAGCCGCAGGATCCCGAACAGCCCCATGGTCGATGTCGTCACCACCAACCAGTGCACCAGGGCTCCTGTGATACCTTCCGCGGTGCGGCTCTCCAGCCCGGCGAGAATACACGCGGACTGGCTCAGCGCGACGACCGCGAGCAGGCGCCGCGGCGAATTCTCCGCGAGCCCGCGAATCGCGGCATACAGTGCGGTCGCGAGTGCCAGATACGACAGCACCGGGAAGAGATCTCGCGTGATGTGGGGAAAGAGCGGACCGATCACCTTCGCCACGAGCATCGCTCCCAGGTGGCCATTCAGTAGAAGTGCAGTTGGTATGAGGGGCCCACCTTCCGCGGCGTCGGCTACCCAAACATGAGCAGGGACCACGCCTTTGCGAAACATGACGGCGCAGACCAACAGCGCGAACACCGGCATCCCGCCCGGGCTTGCTCCGCGCAGTGCGGCGATGGTTTGGGGCTGCCTGTTCGCGGCGATGAGGCCGATCGCCGCGGCCAGAGCCACGCTCGACACTAGCAACCCGAATCGCGGCCGCCACGACGGTGCGCCGAACCACCGCCCGGTCAGGAACGGCAGCGTAGAGAGCACCCACCCGGCGAGCAGTACCGGCAGTGACTCGCTCGAGTACGCCAGCAGAGTCGCACCGAGCAGAAATAGAATCCCGGCTATCGTGCCGGGCTGCACGTCGCGCTTCGGCAGTACCACGGTTGCTCCCGCCGTGAGGCACGAATACAACAGCATCAACGATTCATTGAGCCATTCACCGTGAACTGCCGAGCGCAACAGAAGAGCGCTCGCCGCGGCTGCCGCAAGCGAGGAGAAGAAGCCGATCGTCCTCGCATGCCGTCGCGAGAGTAGGGCGCCAATCGCGCCGATCCAAGGGACGCCGATTGCCGCGATCGTCAAAATGGCCGAATCGCCTGTCATCCGCAGCCCCTCTCACTGGCCGCGCGGTGCAGGGCCGTCGCGCGACGCTCCTGGCGCGCAGTTGCCTGTCCGCTCCCGATTGCATCGAGCCGCGCGAATAGCCGCGAGATGCGCATCAGCGGATCGGTGGCCCACCGCTCCAGGATCGTGTCGAGATGCCCTCGATCCAGCGACCATCGGTACAGCCAGAGCTGTACGGCCTCCGGAATAATGGTTTGCAGATGCTGTCCCGTCCGCGAGAGATCGCCGCCGACCGCCGATTGCAGCTTGTGATAATCGTGCAGCATCGAGGGCGCGCGCAGAAACTGCAGCGTCCGAACCGTCGCGTGGCCCAATATGTGCGCCACCGCGATCCACTGCCACCCAATCCCAATCTCCACGAACACAACACCTACTTGCGTCAGCGATGCGTACGCGAGAGACGTTTTCGCGTCGGCGCTGGCGCGGCCCGCCATTGTGCCGTGAATCGCCGTCAACAAGCCGGTCGCGATCACGAGCGCGGAAGCCAGGTGCGATTGCGCGATCAGCGGCTGCGCCCGCAGCAATAGATACGCGCCCGCATGGATCGATATCGCGCCGTAGAAGATCGCGCTCGATGGCGTGGGGCCTTCCATAGCCCGGGGCAGCCAGCCGGAAAATGGAACCTGCGCCGCTTTGCCGGCGGCTGCCAGCAGCAGGAGCACGCAAATCACTGTCGATTGTGCCGCGGTGACAACCGGAATCCCGCGGTCGAACGATGCCGAGCCCGCCCAGTGATGCATCGCAAACACGGCCACCAGCAACCCGATGTCGGAAGCCCGGTACACCGCGAAGACGCGCAGCGCGTTCTCCACGGGCGCGGTCCGCTGCTGGAAGAAAGCGATCAGGAGTACGGACGTGATTCCCACGATTTCCCAGCCTCCCACCAGCAGGTCGAATGACCCGGCGCTGAAGGCCAGCAGAGACCCAAAAGTGAACAGGTGCAGCAGCAGAAAAAAGCGCAGGAAGCCCCGTTCGCGGTGCAAGTACGTGACCGAAAAACGCCCGATGAGTCCCGCCAGCGCCACGGTCATCGCCAGGAAGGGCAGCGATAAGCGGTCGAGCAGGAGCACCAGCGGAAAATGGTAATCGCTCACCGCAAACCAGTTGCCGAATGTTACCGCGATAGCTCCGGCTCCCCTTACTTCGAGCTTCCAGAACATCGCCGCGACGCCGATCATACATGCGGAGAATGTCAGCCCCGTGATCTTGGAAATCGCCGATTCCGGCGCATCGTACCCGGCGAGCCACAGTAGCGCGAAAAACCCGAATACCAACCCGGGCGCAGCTACCACGAACACCAGAAGCGTTTGCGCGAAGTCCATGGCTATTGAACTCCTGGTGCGCTGTGGATCCACGCCATTGCCAAATGCCCCTGTTTGCCGCGATACCATTCGGCGGACGACGTGGCCACAGGCAGCCTGTCCAGCGTGCCCTCGAACTCCTCGAAATCGCCGTCCCGCCGCACATGAATGCGACCGGTCTCGGGGTCGATGGTCGCGAGACGGAACCATCGATTCTCCACCAACTGACGCAACGCTGGACTTGCGTCGACTACTTTCATCATCCGCGCGGGCGTGGTCTCCACCACAAACAGCATGCGCACGGGCTCGTGAATCTCCACCATCTGCCACGGCAGACCTGTGCGCAGATCGCTCGCATGCCCGTCCATAACCCCGACCAGCCCCGCCACGTTGTGCGGGAGTTTCGTGCCGCAGCCGTACCGGTCGTTGTCGACGAATGAGAAATAGTATTCCAGACTGATTCCGGCACAGACGGGGACCACGGCCGCCATCAGCGCGGCGAGGCTCCTGTCCTCGCGATCCTGCGTCGCGTCATAGGAGACCAGAAAAGCGCGCCGGTCGAGGAACAGACCTCGCGTCAGGGAGCGTCGCCCGACGACAGTCACCGCGTTGGTGCAGTGCCCGTATTCCGGCCGCGGTTCGGCGAGATGCTCGGCCCGCTCCTCCACGTGGCGGAGGGCCTTTTCCGGCGTTACATTGCCGCCGCAGGATTCGAAGCGCCGGACGCGTTCGTGGGCATTGCGGGCACGAGTTTCGTCCAGCAACGCGCGTGCGCGCTCCAGATCCGCGTGGTGACTGGCTGGCGCTTCGGCTTCGTCATAGAGTTCCACGTCGTCATTACACGTGTCGTGATAGGCGCCGAGAAACCACGTGTCTGGCGGAATATCGATGCCGCGCTCCCGCAGCAGATCGCGAACTTCGGGACGATTCGCCATTGCGGCGAACAGGCGTGCATTCGGTCCGCCGCGCCGCCCTCCACACGCGCCGCAATCGTGCGCCGATTCATGCGGATTGTTCAGACTACTGGAGCCGTGCCCGATGATGACCACCAACCGGGCGAAGCCGCGGGTTAGGCCGGCAGGGCACAAAACACTAGCGATCGTCTCCGCCTTCTCCGACGCCGTGAATCCGGTCAGCAGACCCGTGGTGGCGCGCTCCGCCGTCTGCCGCATCAGCGTCAGCTCCGTTCGCGGCTCCGGCAGAAACGCGCGATTCAGCCAGTCGCGGAGTTGCGCGTAGCGCCGAGGTGCGAGCAAATTGCCGGTCAGCGGGACCGCCGAGAGCAGGCCCAGAATCCCGGTCGACAGCCACCCGCGCACGAGCGTTCGCGAAGACACGGAGAGATTGCGGCTGATGACTCCGAGTATCCACCGCCGTACGCGCCGTCGCTCGTGCAGGTCACGATCTTCCGATGTGGGCTGCTCCAGAACCTCATGTCGCGGCTTCACGACGACCGGGCACAGAGCGGCGCTGTGCGGATCGTCGATACCGGTGTAATCGACCGCGACGCCGTAATATCCGGCGGCGCTGAATGTCTCGACATCCGGACCAAGCTCCTCGATCGCCCGGCGAAATGACTCTTCGCGCTCATCGATGCAAAAGAACATCTGGGCCGCAGGCCTGGCGCGAAGCTGCGACAGTCCGTGGTGTTGCCGGTGACTGGCCAGATCGTGCAGGATCTGCTGTTCGTGCCGGCGTTCGTATGCGAGATGCAGGATGCGGCGCCGCTCCACGCCGTTGCAACTCCTCACCTCCCGCACGAAGGCGGACCACTCCGCGTCGGAGTACCGGCTGACTTCGTCCGCCGGCAGCGATAACACGCGCGCCGCATCGTACGATCTCGCCGCGCGGCTCAGTGTCCGCTTCTCCTGCGTCTTGAGCGGACTCTCCTGAGGGACGTTTTCCGCGGCGCCGGCCCGTGACGCAACGCGCGCCATGGTGAACCGCACCGCCAGAAAATCCATCAGCGAACAATCGACTTTTTCGTGTGGCGCGAGCCCCGGGTTCTCCTCGAGCGTGCGCATCAACCCCGCCCAGCCGGGCAGTGCCAACAATTCGATTTGAATGGCGCGCTCCCATTCAGATTCCGGAACCTGCTGCGCGTTCAGGTAATCCAGCACCGCATCGGCCGCCGAAAACGAGAGATCCTCCTGCCGCGCGAACTCACCATCCAGGCCTCTGAGGTAGGTGGGAAAAATTCCGCCGCCGCGCGCCAGCAACTGTCGAACGCATCCATAGAAGCCCTTCTCGCGATTCGGCATAGCCCAATACGACATGCCCTGATCCAGGAACACGGAGCACAGCCGGATCAGCAGCGGGTGAATCACTTCGTCGACCGGGCGCGTCTCCGGCGGCTCCACTTCCTGGACGTCCGTGCGGGCGAGGCACACGTCGAAGAGTGCGCGCAACGCCGTTTGGCGGAAATCTCTCGCCAGGTCGCCCTGCTCGCTCCGCCACAGGATTGTAGCCGCATCGAACTCGCGCACTCCGGGCGTGATCATCGCGCGCCGCAGCGAGCGCCGGGTTAAGCGGGGTAATACGATAGTGTCCGGTTCGCTTGCCAGAACCGCATCAATGTCTGCGAGTCGAATGCGGCCGCGCGCCAGTTCGCTGCGATAAGCGGCTTCTGCCATGTAGGGCTCGGCGCCGAAGAGATTCGCGGCGTCGATTACTGCACGCTCGAACGGTTGATTCTCAAACGCGTGGAGGGTATTGTGATGCACGAAGACGCCGATTGGGCCCTGTCGCGGCAGCAGGTGGCCGGCGCGTGTAACGGCGTCGTGCAGGATCCGGTTCAAACCAGCGCCAACCCTATCCGTGTTGCGGACCGGCGGTTCATCGCGCCTTCCGCTCCGCCTTGATTTCGCCGAGCATCTGCACGGCCTCTTTCAGATTGGTCTGAAAATAACGGCGCATGATGTCCAAAACTTCGATGAGAACAGGATTTCGTACGGAGTAGAGCACTTGGTTGCCGACCTTTCGGTTCACTAGAATTTGCCGGTTCCGCAGGATGCTCAAGTGTTGAGAAACATTGGCCTGCTCGATGCCGAGTTGCTCCTGAAGAGCGCCCGCGCTGAGTTCCCCATTGCGAAGCAACTCCACAATCGCGATGCGCGTCGGATGGCCTAGGGCCTGAAACACACTCGCCTTATAAGTGCGCAGCAGATTCTGCATCGAATGAAATAGTATATTCGATTTTATGAATATAGGCAAATGCCCCCGGCGGCATCCTGCCCACGGTGTCGCGTGTCCACGGTGTCGGGATGAAAAGGAGGTTCGTCGCCCTCGCTTTAGAGAGCGTACAGTTTATCGGCCCTTTCAACGACTGGTGCACCAACCATGGGAGCCGCACCCGGAGCAAATTCAATACTGAACACCGCGGGTGACTGCCCGCTTCGAGAAGAAGACGCCCCGCGAAGTCACTCCCTGCGCACTGAGAGATTTTGTTGCCGACCTCCGAACGGAAGGACTTGCTGCTTCGAGCATCAACCAGTGCCGGGCAATCCCAGCGTTTTCAACTACGCGAGTCGGTTCGAGAAATAAGACAAGAACCCGGTGAGCGTCGTCCCGCAGGAGAAGGAACCGCGGCCGGACACGGGCTCAAGAAGGGAGGAAAAGCGGGCTCTAAATTAATGGGGGCAGACCGCCGCCTGGAACTGGTAAAACATTCTTGCGAGGATACGTTTGAACAGTTCAGAAGTGGTACTCGGTCTGCCTGGATATCAGGTTACAAGTTTTTCTGAGAGCGCTGGGAGGGCAGCCAGTCAGGCTCGATGTGACAATCGCGGAAGCGGTTCCACTCGCCGCTTAACGGATGATCCTTGTACCGGGCCGGTAGCGGCTTTCCTTCAACCAGCAGCAGGATGATCTCCCGCAGTTTCGCCATGTCCTTGCCGCGCCTCTGCGCCAGTTTGACGTCGCGGCGGAACTGGGCGCCGCTGACCGGAGTTCGCAACGATCAGATCCCCAGTTCTTCAAGGATCGCGTTCGCGGAACGGTGCCGCTTCCCCTTGGCCCGGTCGGCGGCATGCATGGCCTTGGCCGTGGTGGCGTTTGGAACCCGTACCTCGAACGGTAATGCCTTCTCGGCGGCTACACGGACCAGCAGCATGCGAACCGCATCCGAAACAGAGATTCCCATCCCGGCCAGGGTCTTGGCTGCCTTCTCCTTGGTCTTCTCGTCCACCCGAACGTGAACCATCGTGGTCGCCATTGGCTCTATCCTCTCTGAGATACATTTGTATCGCAATGATGCTCGGTCCAAATTCCCAAGCCGCGCGCGGCCGCTCCGGAGTTGGGCCGCGCGAGGCGTTGGCGCCCAGATGCTGGCCTATGCTTGGGCCCCACGGGTCCGACACGGGTCCAAAACGCCCAAGTCGGCGTTCTGGCCGCGCACGTCGGAGTTCTACCCGGTCCAAATCGCTATCGCGCCAAGTCTTGTGTTTTCAAAGAGAATGCCTGAAGGTGTTTGAAAGGAATGGCGGGGACGACGGGGCTCGAACCCGCGACCTCCGACGTGACAGGTCGGCGCTCTGCACGCGGTTTCGCACCTGTCACTGGGATTCCGTAGCAATTCTAGCACCCCGATCGAGTTCGGCATCTCCTCGAAATTAGGCTTGGACGTCCACCTGAGTATGCCCTCATTTTGATTTCCGGCTCCGCAAGCCCGCAACTGAACCTGTCGGGTTCGATATCTGGCAACACCGAACGAAACGCCGACTCGGCAAGTTCTAGGAATGCCGTCTTCGTATCAAAAACGAATTCGTCTGCTGATATTTCCACGGGATTGCCGTCCACCAAAGTCCATGCGAAAGGGCTTTTTCGGTAGTCTTCTCTTGCGGTCTGAATCACTTTCGTTCGCGTGCGATTGTCAATCCGGATATCGATCTCAATTCGATAGACAGTGCTCATGTTCCCTTCCAGTCCTCTGAAAACCCCATCCCTTCGGATGCATTTGTGGTTAAGGCCGTCTCTTCACTCGCCCGAAGTTCGCGTGGTTGTACAGCCATTCCGCGACGTCGCGCCCACGAAAGCGGACACTCGCCTCGATCTTGAAATGTGGAATCATGTTGCGCTCTGCGTAGCTATAGATGGTTTTGGGGCTGATCGCAAGGATCGATGCGAGTTCACGGGCTGTCATCAGCCGTTCAGAACCTTTCAAGTGATCGATGATATCCGGCCCCCTGACGGGCGGTGCCGGATCGATTAAAAGGGAGGCTGACATTCGTTTTTCTCCTGATCAAACGCCTGGGATTCGCGGCGCGGGCTGTACTTCCTCACAATGCCACGGCGCACCAGTTTCACCAAAAATCGATTGCCTGGCATCTTCCGACAACTGAGGCGGAAGACCCACCGGCTGCGGCCTGATCTGACCTACGACCTTTTGCGCTAGAATGTAATTCGAGATGATGAGGCGGCTGCAAAACGGTGACATCGGACGGCACATTCTAACCCTGTCCGTGTTGTCTGTTTTGTCGTCCGAACAGGCGGAAAACGGTAGACAGCAAAGACTGGAGAGACGGCTCTTCGATGCCGGATCTCTTGCAGAATGAGCTAACTAGTAGATTTGCCAAAGGGCGGGAGTAATTCAGTGGTAGAATGCCAGCTTCCCAAGCTGGACGTCGCGGGTTCGAACCCCGTCTCCCGCTCCATAAATCAACAACTTGCAAGAAATCTCGCAATTTGGATTCCGGTTGCCCCCATCAAAATCCCCATCAAAACGCGCTGGCAGCTACGGCCCAAACGTCCCTTGGTGAAGTTCAGGCGCTGGTTCGACTATCAGAGTCCTGCGGGATCTAGGAATCGGTTCTGAGAAACGGACGCTACGCGACCGGGGCCGACGACCTCTCTATCGCGTTCTGAACACGTTGGATCTCATCGAGTAGCGTGTCCTGCCCCCGCTTCTTCTCGTCTAAGAGGTACAGAAGGTATTTCGCGCGGGTAGCTTCAACGTAAAACAGCGCTCGGTCTTCCGGTGTGCCTTGGTAGCGATCAACGTCGGCCAGGAAGACTACTGGAGCGTCGTATCCTTTGGCGCTCGCGACCGTGGACAGCGTAAGGTGGTCCTCCCGGAACAGGTACGATTCTTTGTCGGGGGACTGGCCGTAGACGCGCATAAAGCCTTTGATGTTATCTGGACCGAGCTTTTCGGCAACAAGCGCCGGCAAATCTTTGAAGCCATAGTCGGTCCGAAAGAGCACGAGAATATCGCTCAGCCGAACATACTCCTCCGCTACCAGGCGCTTGATCTCCTCAGCAATCCACTCAAGCTTCTCAGTCTGTGAAGAGAAGGCTCTGATGATTGGAGGTCCCCCCTCGCGCTCGGCGAAATGGACCGTGACGTGGCTGGGCGTCTCCGTGATTAGGGAGTTCGCGCGGAGGGTGTCGACGTCCAGGAACGTTCGAGTGCGAACCGCCGAGATCGCTTGGCTGCCATAGAGGACGTTGAACGCAGTTTCCAGAATCTGGCGGCTGTTTCTAAAGCACTGCTTCATCACCCTGGTTCTGTCCCCTCGCGCTACATCGATGCCGATGTTCGACCACGTCGGCTGTGGCCGCGCATAGACATTTTGGGCGTTGTCATAGAAAAATGATCAGCGGTCTCTCGGATGTAGCCGCATCCGTCCGCACCAGATCCATCAAGAGCTGATGTTCTTCCGGCAAGAAGTCCTGTCCCTCGTCAACGAAAACCGCGTCGAAGAGGGTTTCATAATGTTTCTTCGGATTCCGTCGGGCAAGCTCTGCCAACTCCTGGCGATAATACCTTGCCCTCTCGCTACCGCTCATGTGATCGAAGCTCACGTATGGCATCGGCGGGTTACGTAGCAGCCGCTCGAAATGGCAAGCCGTGAGGCACTCCCTCGCATGCTCAGTCTCATCGCCCAAAGCATCATCAATCTTTGCAACCAGAAATGGTACCAGCGACTTGTTGAAGCAGACGACTGCTACGCGGGGGAAACTCGCCTCGACACCGTCGGAAAGCTCCGAAACTTTGCGCCGAAGGTAGCGAGCCACCACATTCGCGAGGACTACGCTCTTGCCGCTCCCTGCAACACCACGGACGACACGAGGATGCCCGCCGACCGGTAGCCGCGACAATTCCTGCTGCTCACTAGAAAGATTCTTGTCGGTGTTTTCAGCCTCTTCGATCATGCCGCCGATGCGGTCCACTTCTATTGGGGTCTGCCTCGGCGGTCTCATGCGGTTCAGCACCGCTGAATCACCAAATACTCCTCGCAATCGATCGAAATGTTCCTCGTCGATAGGGGTTGATCGATGCTGTCTCGTCAGTTGGTCGTTCACGAGACCTACTACGCGATCACGCAACCGGTGGCGGTTCTGCAGATCGTCTCTAAAGAGGAGCACCGAGCGGTCGAGGCACTGATCGTAGCCCTTGGCGCACCATTCACGCTCGGTGATATTCGGTAGTGCGATCGCAAAGCTGAAAATCGGGGTAGCGGCCCGGAACCCACCTGCTCGTTCGACTGCCGACTTCACATCGAACATGGTCGTTTGAACCTGCTGAAAAGCGTTCTTCGACGTGCCACCTGTCTTAAGGAATAGGTGTCCGGCTGCAACTCTGACGACGTCTTCTATTCGGTGTCCTTTTACTTCAATGACCAGAACCCCGACCTCAGGATGGCAAAGGAGAATATCGTGCGGTCGAATCGACTTCTTTGCCAAGTATGGTTCAACGTACACGAAGCCGTGACGCGACGCTCCATAGCATTCCAGAACGGCGATGAGTGTATCAGCGTGCGGTTCGTTTTTGATGTCCTCATGCCCGATGATTTCGACTCGCGCGTCACGAACGGCGCGGCTCACGCGTACACGCCAGTGTGGCCGGAGTGAGTGTTGCTGTGCGGTCCCCATGTGATTTCCGGACGCTAGTGTAGCGTAGTGCGTGCCGGCGACTTCAGCGATCAAGGAAATCAGTTATCAATCGAAACCGAAAAGACAACTCAAATCGGTACAATAGCTCTTCTATCCAATGGAAAGCTTACTGCCAGGAACGGAAGTACAGGCGCGCGGTCTGCGCTGGGAGGTGGTCTTTTCTCAGCCGCTGGGCGGGCAGACGATGTATCGGTTGCGCGGGCTTTATGGCGCGTTCCGCAACCGCGAAATCGAACTCCTGCACCCGTTCGAGACGATCAAACCCACGCTGCGGGAACTGGCGCCTGAGCGGGCGGGCCCGATCCGGAATTGGCTCGTGTACCACCATGCCTTCCTCTTGGAACAGGCGCTGGGGCCGGATGCCTTTCTGGCCGTGCAGCCTGGGCGCCTCCGGATCGAGCCGTACCAGCTCGTTCCCGTGCTCCGGGCCATCCGCATGAGCCGTGTGCGTCTGCTCCTCGCCGATGCGGTCGGGCTGGGCAAAACGGTCCAGGCCGGAATGGTTGTGGTGGAGCTGATGGCACGGAAGCTCGCGCACCGGGTGCTGTTCGTCTCGCCCGCCGGGCCGCTGCTGGATCAGTGGAAGACGGAGATGCGCGAACGTTTCGGCCTGCGGCTGGACGTCCTCGATCGGGCTCGCCTGGAGGAGATCCGCCGCGAGCACGAACTGGGCGCCAACCCGTTCGATCACGCGCCGCTGGCCCTGGCCTCCATCGATTTCCTCAAGCAGGAGCGCGTGCTCGAACTGTTGGAGCGCTCCAGCTTCGACGCGGTCGTGCTCGATGAAGCCCACCACGTGATGGACCTCGGCGCCGGGCAGGATCGTCAGGACTCCCAGCGCCGCCGCCTGGCCGAAGTCCTGGCCCGGATTTCCGACAGCCTGATTCTGGCTACCGCCACGCCGCACGATGGCAACGACCGCTCCTTCGCCTCTCTCTGCGAGCTGCTCGATCCCTCCCTGATCGACGGCCGCGGCGATCTCCGGGGCGAGGCGTATCGCGCCCACGTGGTCCGCCGACTGAAATCGCACATCATCGATCCGAATACGGGGCAGGAGCGTTTCAAGCGCCGGCGCGTCTTCCCGTGCCCCGTGACCGTCACATCGGCGCGTCACGCGAATTTCATGACGTTGCAGCGCCGGCTGGTGGAGCTGGTCGCGCCGATGCTCAGGAGCGCGTTCCGCAACCGCCGGTTCGACGAGGCGCTGGCGTTCATTTCGCTCCTGAAGCGCAGCGTCTCCACCGTCGAGGCCTGCAAACGCACCCTCGGCGTGGTGCAGGAGCGTTTCGAACGCGCTCTGCGGGAGGACGCGGAATCCTAGGAAATGCGCCGGGAACGGGTACGGACCTTGCGCGACTACCAGCGCAAATTGGCCCGGTATGGCACCCTGAGCGCCGAAGAATCCGAGCAGCAGGACGTCCTGGAAACCGAGGACCTGGCGCAGCAGCTCGCCGACCTCGAGCGCCAGGTGCGCACCGGTTCGCGCGGGCTGGCGAAGGTAGCGACTGTGGTGGAGGCACTCAATGAATTGCTGGACCTCGCGGCGGCCGCCGTACCCGAGGATCCCAAAGTTGAGCGCGTGCTGGAACTGGTGGAAGAGACTCGGGCCGAAGAGCCGAATGCCAACATTCTGATCTACACGGAGTACATCGACAGCCTGGAGGCACTGGCTCCCCGCCTTCAGCAGCGCTGGGGTGCCAAGGTTCTTACCATTACGGGCCTTTTCGACGACCGCGCCCGGACGCGCGTGACCGAGCGCTTTCGATCCGAATCCGGTTTGATCCTGGTAAGCACCGACGCCAGTGCCGAGGGCCTGAACCTGCACCAGCGCTGCCACAACCTCATCCACCTGGAACTCCCGTTCAACCCAAATCGCCTGGAGCAGCGCAAGGGCCGCATCGACCGCTACGGCCAGGAGTTCGAACCGCTCGTCCGCTACCTGTTTCTACGCGGCACGTTCGAGGAGCGCATCCTTATGCGGCTCATCGTGAAATACGAGCGCCAGCGCGCCCGGCTCACCTTCGTTCCGAACACGCTCGGCCTGGATACCTCCACCGAGCGCGGCAGCGAACGGCTGCTGAAGGGCGTCATGGCGGACGAAGCGCGCCTCTTCGAAGCCGACGAGCCGCTGCCCGATCTCGCGGGCGAAGAAGAGCCCGGCAACGATGAGGCCAGCCGTGAATTGTTCGAGGAGGTGGAGCGCTCCTTTCACGTCTTCCGTGAAACCGCGCGCACGCATGCCTGGCTGGGAGAGGCCGGAATGAACGCGGACCGCCGCCAACTCGAAGAGGCGGACCGCGCACGTGCCGGCGGCGGCCGTGCCGAGGCGGTCGATATCACGAGCTTCGTGGCAGACGCCATCCACTTCGACGGCGGGCAGGTCCATGGCTCGCCGGCTGATCCGGTTTTCTCTGTCACGCTGCCGCCGGCCTGGCGCTACGGCCTGGAGGATATGCCCGGCCACGACCCGGAAACCCATACCGTCCTGCTTACGACCGACATCAACGTGACCAGCCAGGGAGACCACAGCGTCGGGTTCCTGGGCCGCGCGCATCCTTTGGTGCGACGCGCATTGGAGCGCGTTCGCAGCCTGACCTACTGTAGCGCCGCCGAAGCCTACCAGGATCATCGCGTGAGCGCCGTCCGCGCGCACGTCGCCTCACCGGAGCTGCTCTTCACATTCCTGGGCCGGGTCGAAAGCCGCTCCGGCCCCGAGTTGGAGCACGTCCTCGCCGTCCGGATTGCGGAGAATCGAGAGCCGCGCATCGTCGATCCGGAGGAATGGACCCGGATCGCAGCGCCGGAACACGGCATCCAGCCGGCCGAACTGTGGAAGAAGCGCTATGCGGAGTGGGGCGATGCAGTACGCGAGCGTGCCAGTGCCGCGGCCATCGCGCATTTCGAGTCTGCCTCCGTGGAATTCACCACCCGCCGCCGCACATTGCTCGAATCGGAGCAGCGCGAACTTGCTGCGTGGCTGCGACAACGCATGATCGAGATCACCAGCAAGGCGGAAGAAAGCTCCACGCAGACGGAACTCTTTCAGGAGAGCGCCGCATCGCCGCAACCGGCGCCGGTGTGGCGCACGCTCATCGAGCCTTTGGACCGGCTAGCCGGCTTCGAGACCGATCGCGCCCAGCTCACGCGCCTGCGGAATGAGGCCCGCGCGGTCCTGGAATTGTATGAGCACCGGCGCAAGGATCTGGACGCGCGCCTGGCCCTGGTCGCGCCCGTGGTGCTGCCCCTCGGCATCCTCATGCTGATTCCGGAGGGCGCGGATGCCGCTTAGACTCCTGGCCGAGTGCTACTTTCGCGGCCCCGCGCTTCCGGAGCCGTATGTCGAGTTCGAGCTCGAACGAGAACTAAACCGGCTCGACCTTCTGCCGAAGACGACGGGCGAGGAAGGCCGAGCGCTGGCGGATTTCTGGACCGTTTACCGCCGCCGGCTGCGGGAATTGGCGCCAGCGACGGCGCGCTGCGCATCCGGCGGCAAGTAATCGAGCCGCTGATGGAACGGCTGGGCTATGCGCGAATCGAGGACGGCGGTAAGGTGCGGACCCGCGAAGGCGACGAAGACGGCGGGTGGCTCCTGATCAACGAGGCCGATGCGCGGCTGCGCGTGTGGACGGCCAGCTTCGATGAAGACCTCGATGCCCCCGCCAGACGCGGCGCTGCGTACCGCTTCAGCCGGGTCCAGATCGCCAACCGCGTGCTCTTCGCCTCGGGCGAACGCATGGGCCTCGTGACCAACGACGCCGAGATCCGCATGGTGATCGGCGACCCGGCGCGGCCACCATCTGAAGTTGTCATCCCGATCGACCCTGAATGGAAGCGCAGCCGCGAAGTTCCGGATGCATTCCGTCTCCTGTATGCGCTGGCGCAGCCACGTGGCATGGCAGCGCTGCCTGACATTTTGGATAACGCGCGTCCAGCAGTCGCGGGTCACGAGCGACCTCCGCAAGCAGGCGCGCGAAGCGGTGGAACGATTCGCCCAGGAGGTGCTGGACCATCCTGTCAACGCAGGACGGCTCGCCGCATTTCCGGACCGCGCACGGCTTGCCCGCGACCTCTGGCATGAGGGCCTCATACTGGTCTACCGCCTTCTGTTTTTGCTCAAGATGGAAGCCACGGACGATCCGGCGCGCAGTTTCCGGTTCGCCTCGTCCACGCTTTGGCGCAAAACCCTTTCTCCCGGCCAGGCGCTGCACCCGGTCGCCCGTGCCGTGTTGGAATCCGGCGAAGATACCGGCACATTCCTGGAGGACGGGCTCCGGCAGCTCTTTCGCATGTTCTCCGGGGGTTTGGAAGCGAGCGAGCTGCACGTGGCGCCGCTGGGCGGTATGCTCTTTGGCGAAGAGGCCACGCCGTTGTTGCAGCAGTTGGCCTGGGGCGAACGCGCAGTGGCTATCCTGCTCGACCGTCTTCTGCTGACCGAACCGGGCCGTGGCGAGCGGCGGTACGTGCACTACGGCTCACTGGAATTGGAGGACTTGGGCCGAGTTTACGAGAACCTGCTCGAATTGGAGCCCGGCATCGCCACCGAACCCCTCTGCCGGTTGAAGCGCCAGAAACTCGAAGTGGTCGTTCCAGCGGCCCAAGGCGAGCGCTACCGCGACAAGACGCCATCCGCTGAGGACGAAAGCGGCGAGGAGGAACAGGAGGAATCCGAAGAGGAATCCGCGCCTTCTCGCGGCCGGACACGCATCGAGTGGATGGGGGCGATTGCTCCCGGCCGCTTCTACCTTCGCGTCGGATTGGGGCGAAAGGCCAGCGGTTCATATTACACCCCGAACCGCTTCGTCCGCTTCCTGGTAGAACAGACACTTGGGCCGCGGGTGGATAAAATCAGCCCGCCGAAGGACCCGAATCCCGTCGCCATTCTGAAGCTGAAGGTGCTCGATCCAGCGATGGGGAGTGGCCACTTTCTGGTGGACGCCTGCCGTTTCCTGGGTGCGCGCCTGTACGAGGCCTGTCAGGCCTGCGACCTGCGCGCCAACCCAGCCGAGAGACGGGCCGAGGCAGCGGTAGACGCGGAAGTGCGCGCGGCCGCGCTGGCCGAAGCCGAAAAGTATCGCGGGCGTGTCATGGCTGTCGCCGGTCCGGATGGCGAGTTGCTGAGTTACCTGCCCAGCCGTGCGGTGGAAGGTGGCGAATCCGGCGTTTCGCAGCGCCGTGCGGAAGCGCTTTGCCGCCGGCTGGTCGCGGTGCATTGCCTGTACGGCGTGGACAAGAACAAGCTCGCTGTCGAATTGGCAAAGCTCTGCCTCTGGATCGAAGCCCACGCCGAGGGCCTGCCGCTCACGTTCCTGAATCATCGGCTCGTGGAGGGGGATTCGCTCACTGGGCCGTCATTCGACCATCTGCTCACATTCCCACGCGACCGCTCTCCGCTGGAGGGCCTCTTTGCCGACGGCCTGCGCCAGCGGTTCCGCGCCGCCCTGGCCGAGGCGCTGTCGCTGGTGAATGATCTGGAGGCGGACATCGGCACGTCGCTGGCGGAGCTCAAGAAAAAGGAGGCTTTGAAGCGCAAGCTTGATGCGGCGCTGGCGCCGTTCCGCGCGGTCGCGGCTTCCTGGGCTGGGCGGCTGATGTCTGGCGAGGGCACGGGTACGGAATACGTGGATATCGCGCGGCACGCGCTCGCAGTCGCGGCACCAGATGATCCGCTGGCGGATTCCGGCGTCTGGCCTTTCGATCTGGCATTTCCAGAGGTGTTTTTTCCAGACGGGAATTCGAACAATCGGCGCGGATTCGATGCAGTTCTGGGGAATCCACCTTGGGATACCGTGACCAGCAAGGAGAAAGAGTGGTTCTCTTCGTACGACATCTCCGTTCTAGACGCAACAACCAAAGCTGAGCGTGAGGCAATCCAGAAGAGGGTCCTTGACGATCCGGAGCGCGTTCGAGAATACTCCGCATATATCGGGGGCTTCGAGGCGCAAAAACGAATCTTTGATGCTCTGTACAGTTACCAGAAGGTGAGCGTCGATGGCGATCTGGCGGGTAGATTCCTCGATCTCTTTCGCGTCTTCATGGAGCGGGACCAGCAACTCCTCGGGCCGCTCGGTGTCACAGGCGTCGTCGTCCCTTCCGCGTTCCACGCGAACGAGGGGGCCACCGGAATCCGTCGCTTGTACCTCAAGAACCTATGCCTTCGCCTCTGCTTCTCGTTTGAGAACAAAAAGAAGCTGTTTGAGATCCACAGGAGCTTCAAATTCGCTGTTATCGTTGCCGAAGCGGGCCGCCGAACTGAGACGATTTCGTGCGCGTTTTATCTGCATGACGATGAATGGCTGTTTGGCGAGAGTCAAGAGAGGCCCCGCCTGTCGTACGGATTGGATTTCATTACGCAGACAGGAGGGGAGTATCTTGCGTTCCCGGAGATCCAGCAGCGCATCGACGCCGAAATTTGTAGTGCTTGCTACACGAACGGGAAGCTGGTCAAGGATTTCTGTCTCGAATCCGGTATTGGGCTCGCGGTCGAATTGAACAAGTCCAAGGATTCGTGGCGATTCTCGCCCCTTCCGACAACGATCGACTACCGCGATCCGTGCAATTACAAAGCACTATTAGGAAAGGGGCACCTCCTGCTGGCTGAGGGCAAGACATTTTGGCAGTTCGATGATCGCTGGGGAGACCCTCCAATCAACTCGGTACCCATCGAACGGTTAAGGGACAGAGATAACCTGCTCAAAGCGGCGGCTTTCTTTCGGTTTGGATTCCGGAATGTCTCGTCCGCTAGCAACGAACGAACCGCCGTTTTTGCACTTCACCAACCTGGGGTCGTATTTGCCCATTCGGTTCTGGCACCGGAGCGCACGCCGTTTTCACGGCCTAATAGCAGGGCCTTGATCGTTGTGGGCATCGCGAACACACTTACGTTTGACTATATGGCACGGTTGAGGGCAGGGGCGAACCTTAGTCTCTTTATCGTGGAATCTCTTCCACTACCAACGGTAGCATCCGCCTTTGTAGCGCACGCTGCGCTACGACTCACATGTAACCATGATGGCTACGCTCCGCTCTGGAAGGAACAACTTGGCAGGGCTGCGGATTCCGGGGGATGTCGATCAGCGTTCCGAACTGATGTCGATCACGATTCCGAAGTGATGCCGATCAGTGTTCCGAACTGATGCCGATCGGTTTTACGGCTGTAGTTCGGAACGGTGATCGGCATGAGATTGGAATGACGGCGTAGGGCAGCCGTGGCGACTGGACTCCACTGAAAAGTGGAGATTCCCAGTTGCCACAGAAGAGGCTGACCATGCGCAAGTTGAAGGAAGTTCTGCGGCTCCATTCCCTCGGGTTGAGCCAGCATCAGATCGCCCGCAGTTGTTCCATTTCTCTAAGCACCGTCCACGGATACGTGTCCGCCGCGCAAGCGGCTGGCGTCAGATGGCCGTTGCCGGACAACTGGGGCGAGCAACAGCTCGAGCAGGCGTTGTTTCCGCAGCGTCCCGCTCCCTCGGTTTGGCGGAAACATCCGGAGCCGGATTGGACCAAGGTCCATGAAGACCTGCAGAGGCACAAGGATCTGACGCTGCAACTGGTCTGGCAGGAAGGACGCGAGAGCAACCCCGAGGGCTATGGCTATAGCCGGTTCTGCGAACTCTACCGGCGTTGGCTGAAAAAGCTGGACATGGTTCTACGGCAGGAGCACCGCGCCGGCGAGAAGATGTTCGTCGACTACGCCGGCGCCACGATACCGATCCACGATCCGCAAAGCGGCGACGTGCACGCGGCCGCCGTCTTTGTGGCCGTGCTGGGCGCCAGCAGCTATACCTTCGCGGAAGCCACGACCGGGCAGGATCTGCGGAACTGGATCGGTTCGCATCAGAGAGCCTTCGAGTTTTTCGGCGGCGTGAGCGAAGTCGTGGTGCCGGATAACTTGAAGAGCGCCGTCACGCATCCCAGCTATTACGAGCCGGATTTGAACCCGACCTATCGGGACCTGGGGGAGCACTATGGCGTGGCGATCATTCCGGCGCGGCCGTATCGCGCCAGGGATAAAGCCAAGGCCGAGGTGGGGGTTCAGGTAGTCCAGCGCTGGATCGTTGCCGCGTTGCGCAAGCGCAAGTTTTTCTCGCTCGCCGAAGTCAACCAGGCCATCGCCGAGTTGCTGCTGCGGTTAAACCAGCGGCCGTTCCGAAAGCGTGCAGGCAGCCGGGCCACCTTATTCGCGCAACTGGACAGGCCGGCACTGAAGCCGCTGCCGGCCACGCGCTACCAGTTCGGAGAATGGGAAACCGCGCGCGTCAATATCGACTATCACCTCGAAGTCGAGCGGCACTTCTACAGCGTGCCCTACGCGCTGGTCCACCAGGAACTGGATGTACACCTGACGGGTGAGACCGTGGAGATCCTACACCGCGGGATGCGGGTGGCGTCCCATGTCCGCTCCTATGAGGCAGGAAAAGCCACGACGCTGACCGAGCACAGGCCCAAGTCGCACCAGAAGTATTTGGGGCGCACGCCCTCGCGACTGATCGAAGAGGCCCAGCAGACTGGGCCGTGCACCGGCCAACTGGTGGAAGCGATTCTGGCGGCCAAGCGGCATCCGGAGCAGGGCTTTCGGTCGTGTTTGGGGATTCTGCGGTTGGCGAAGGTCCATCCTGCCGAGCGCATGGAAGCGGCAGCGCGGCGCTGCTTGCGGGCACGGGCCTACAACTTCCAGAGCATGGACTCAATCCTGAAGAACCAGCTCGACCGGCTGCCGATGCCGGGCGATCCGTCCGCCCAGACTGCCGTGGACCACGACAACATCCGTGGCGCCGATTACTTCGATTCCCCTCCGGAGGCCGATCCTCCGGTGATTCCGTAGACAACAAGGAGAACTATGCTCAACCAACAAACGATAGAAAAGTTGTACACCATGCGCATGCGCGGGATGGCCGACGCTTTCGCGCAGCAACAGGAAGATCCGCAATCGACGCAGCTGAGCTTTGAAGAGCGATTTGCGTTGCTGGTGGACCGGCAGTGGAACTGGCGGCAGAACCGGGCCTTGGAGCGGCGGCTCAGAGATGGCCGGCTGCAAGGCCCAGCCTGCATTGAGGACATCGATTTCCGCGCGGCGCGTGGCCTGGACAAGCAGGTAATCCGCCCGCTGATTCAGGACTCGGACTGGGTACGCCGCCACCAACACATCTTCCTAATCGGCCCGACCGGGATCGGAAAGACTTTCCTGGCGCGTGCGTTTGGCCAGAAGGCGTGCCGTGATGGGTTCACTGCTTACTTCGTCACCGCGGCGCAGCTCTTTCGGGAGCTCGAACTGGGACGGGCTGACGGCAGCTATGGCAAGAAGCTACGGGCCTTGGGACAGGTAGACGTGCTGATCGTCGACGACTGGGCGATGGCGCCGAATGGCCGAAGCGGAGCGCCGCGCGTTTCTGGAGATCTGCGACGAGCGCTACCTGACTAGGTCAACCCTCCTTACCAGCCAACTGCCGATCGCGAAGTGGCACGCACAGATCGGAGACGCCACCGTGGCGGACAGCATCTTGGATCGGCTGGTGCATGGGGCTCACCGCATCGAGTTACAAGGCGAATCGATCCGGAAGCTGAAAGGCCGCAATGGCAAAAAGGGCGAGTAGCGGGGCGGCCGCCGGTTGTTTTTGGCCGCTAACTCCAGTCGCCCTACGGGCTCCTTCCGTCAGCGGCCAAAAACACGGAGAGGCGCAAAAGGGAAATTTCCGATGAGTCGCCCCGACGAAAACCAGCAAAACTCTTGACGGATGTCGATCACTATTTCAAACTGAGAGAGCCCTGCGTCGCTTCGCTCCGTTCTGATCGGCATCAGATCGGAATGGCTGATCGACATTATCGGAATGCGCACCCCGAACTCGGATCAAACCCTAGATCGCCTCCTAGACAAACTCCAACCCAATCGAGTTCCAGTCCCTGGCACTCGAATTCACTGGCGCAGACTTCGAGTGCTGCGGCTGAACGGACATCGTCGCCTCCCGCAAGAAACCAATCTTCATGTTGAAAGCCGAGCCGAAATCCGGAGGACACCTCGAGGCCATAAGCTCGCAAGCGCAATGCGCCTGAACTGGCAACGAGGCCGCACTTGCCGGCGTACGGTGCATTGCCGGATTGAGCCAACAACCAAGCGCGAGCTTGATTTAAATCCCGAGTGTATCTGATCGGAAACTCCCGGCTTTCCTCGAAAAGCAAGCTGGCCGTTGCTGAATCGCACTTTAGCACCGCCTCCACCCAATCGCTGACCATTCGTGCCGCCATTTCAGCCGCACTCCCGAAGTGCGATTACATCTACTGTGCTTCTACTTGCAATTTCGGGCATCCCCGGTTCTGAAGCAGCGGACTCGCCGCGAAATGCGTCCGCCCATGCTTGTTGAAGTTGCACCAGTCTGCGCCCCCTGGCGCATTCCGTGCTATACCTGGGGCACGTGGCTATTCCGGTATTACGCGTAGTTATTGCCTTGCTGCCGTCGATCGCGCTGATGGGCCAGGATGCCCAAAGCGTGCCGCAGAAAATAGCCGCCCTCGAACAGCAGGTGCAAAAGGCGCTTCAGGAGCAGAAACCGCAGGTCGCCATCCCCCTCCTCCGCGAAATCGTCACGTTCGACCCCAAGAACCTCAACGGCCAGGCGAACCTCGGGGTGCTCCTGTTCTTCCAGGGCGACTTCACCGAATCGGTGCCGCACCTTCGCGCGGCCCTCGATATGCAGGCCGGCCTTTCCCGCCTGGAAGCTCTCCTGGGAATCGCCGAGAAGCGCACCGGCAATACCACTGATGCCCAGACCCACCTCGAGCACGCCCTGTCCACGCTCGATGACCAGAAGGTTCAGCTCCAGTCCGGCCTCGAATTGATCGAGCTTTATGCCGCCGCTTCCCAATTTGAGAAAGCCCTCGCAGTCGCCGGAAAACTCCGGGAAGCTGCACCGCAGAATCCGCAGATCCTGCTGGTCACCTATCAGCTTTCCCGCCAGCTAATCGACCAGAGCCTGCTTACCTTGATGGTCGCCGCGCCCGATTCCGCCGAGATGCACATGATCATGGCCGGTGAACTCGGCCGCCAGGGAGATCACGCCAGTTCCGTCGCTCAATACCGCGAAGCTCTGAAGCTCAATCCGGCGCTCCCCGGCGCTCACTTCGAACTTGCCGAACAACTGCGGGCCTCTTCCGATCCCGCTTTCAACGCACAGGCCGAAGCCGAATACAGAGCGGCCATCAAGCTCAATCAGAACGACGCCTTGGCCTGGCGGCAGCTGGGAGCCGTCCTCTCCGCGAAAGGCGATTTCAAAGCCGCCGAGGAAGGCTACCGCAAGGCTCTCGCCCTCCAGCCCAGGGATTCGGAAGCCAAAACCGGCTTGGCCACCGTCCTGATTTCTACCAACCGCACGGCCGACGCCATCTCCCTCCTCGAGAGCGCCATCCACGACGACCCCACCAACATTGCCGCCCACTTTCGCCTGAGCAATCTCTACCGCCGTGACGGCCGTACCGCCGACGCCCAGCGCGAATTGGACGCCTTCAAGCACTACCAGGACGTGAAGAACAAGATCGGCAACGTCTTCAAACAGCTAGCCGCGCCGCCCGTTCCCCGGTGAGATGCCCTCCCGCGCCCAATACGTCCGCCGCGCCCGCGCCCTCCTGAGCGTCTCCCTCCTGGGATTCTGCCTCTATGCCCAGCGCGCCAATACACCTTCTGCCGCTGCGCTCCCCCAGCTCGCGGACATCACCGCTTCCACCAAGATCCACTTCAACCACCTCGCTTCCCCCGACAAGAAATACATCGTCGAATCCATGAGCGGCGGGGTCGCCGTCATCGACTACGATCGCGATGGCTGGCCTGATATCTACTTCACCAACTCCCCCGATGTCGACATGCAGTTGGCCGGAAAGAAGGCCCGCAGCGCCCTCTTTCACAACAACCATGACGGCACCTTTACCGATGTGTCCGACAAGGCGGGCGTAACATATCCCTGCTGGGCCAACGGCGCCGTAGTCGGTGATTACGACAACGACGGCTGGCCCGACATGCTGGTGACCTGTTTCGGCGGCCTCGTCCTGTACCGCAACAATGGCAACGGCACGTTCACCAACGCCACCCAGGAGGCCGGACTCGCCGGTGACACCAAGTGGGCCATGGGCGCGGCGTTCGGCGATTACGACGGCGATGGCCTGCCCGACCTGTTCGTCTCACACTACGCCGCCTACGATCTCCACGACCTCCCCGCTTTCGGCTCCATGGTGACCTGTACCTATCACAACATCAAGGTCCAGTGCGGCCCCGCCGGTCTCAAAGGCTCGCCCGATAACCTCTACCACAACAATGGCAACCGCACCTTCACCGACGTCTCGAAACAGGCCGGCGTCGACGATCCGCAGAACCTTCTAGGCCTCACCGCAGTCTGGTCGGACTTCGACAACGATGGCAAACCCGACCTTTTCGTCGCCAACGACGGAGCCCAGAATTACCTCTATCAAAATAACGGCAAAGGCCGGTTCACTGAAATCGCCTTTCAGGCCGGGGTGGCGCTCGAAGAAAACGGGAGGGCCCTGGCAAACATGGGAGTCGCTCTCGGCGATTACCTGCACAAACAGCTCCCCTCCATCGCCATTACGCACTTCAGTGAGCAATATCTGCAACTCTTCCGCAACGACGGCAACCTGACTTTTACCGACGTCTCTAACATCTCCAACATCGCCCGCGCCACGACCCACGTCGTCGGCTGGGGCGACTCCTTCTATGACATCGATAACGATGGCTGGCTCGATCTCATCGCCGTCAACGGCCACGTATACCCACAGGTTGACAATGCCAAGATCGGCGTCTTCTACCGCGAGCCCGGCCAACTCTTCCTCAATCAGCGAGACGGCACCTTCCGCGATATCAGCGACCAGGTCGGGCCCGCACTCAAAGTTCCCCGCGTGGGCCGGGGACTCGCGATCGGCGACCTCTTTAATGACGGCGTCCAGGAAGTGGTAGTCGAGAATCTCGAGGGAGAGCCCGTAATCTTCCGTCCCCAGGGAGGCCCCCACAACCACTGGATTGAATTCGAACTCGGTGGAACTAAGAGCAACAGGCTGGCTCTGAATGCCCGCGTCCGAATTACCGCCGGGAGCCTCGTCCAAACCGACGAAGTGCGCAGTTCCGGCAGTTACCTGTCGCAGAACGATCTCCGCCTGCACTTCGGGCTTGCCGGCCATTCCCGCGCCGATAAAGTTGAAGTCTTCTGGCCGTCAGGGGCGATCGACACGGTCACCAACTTCGACGCCGATCGTTCCTACTGCCTCAAAGAAGGCGCCGGCATGGTGCCCTGTTCGGCAATTCGTCCTATGCCTCACCTGCCTTGAGATAACGCGTCGGGCGAATGACTCCTGGGTCCATCACCTCTCCACGCTGACCACGTTCAGAGGGCATTTCTAGTTGGCATCTAATAGGACATTCTGACTGAGCGGCGCCGTTGACTTCGACTTGGAATCTCCATATACTCGCAAGCGCTTAGGGGAGGGGACCATGAAGAGATTATCTCTGTGTAAAGGGCTCGTTCTGTTCACTGGCCTTATGTGCGCATCGCTTGCGTGGGGCCAAGCCACGAATTCAGCCGACGTTACCGGGACCGTTACCGATCCGACAGGAGCGGTCGTGCCCGCGGTCGCCGTCAGTATCAAAGACATCGATAAAAACACCGAGCGCGCAGTCCTCACCAACGAGTCCGGAGTTTACGATACCGGACCCCTCGTGCCTACCGATCGTTACCTGATCACGTTCAAGAAAGAGGGATTCAGCACAATGCAGCGTGGGCCTTTCACGCTCACTACTGGCGTCACCGGAATGAACGTCGAATTGAGCGTCGGCCAGGCGACGCAGCAAGTGATCATTGAAGCCGCCGCGCCGCTGCTCGAAACCACCACCGCTGAAATCTCTCAGACCGTGTCGCAGGAGACCCTGAAGAACCTGCCGCAAACTGGTACTACTCCGGACTGGCAGTCGTTCCTCACCTACCTGCCGGGGACGCGCGGTAACGGCACCAACAACGCCAACGCGGGTATGGGTGGCGTGTCGGTGAACGGCAGTATGCCGTTCTCCAATGCCCTGCTGGACGGCGCCTCTACCAGTTCACCGATGAGCAACAACGTGATCAACACCCCGATCTTCGATACGGTAGCGGAAGTGAAGATGAGCGATTCGGCCTTTACGGCGCAGTACGGAGGCGGCGGAATTGTCTACAACCAGATCTCCAAAGGGGGCACCAACCAGTTTCACGGTGTGGCGTTCGACTATTTCAAAAACACGGCCCTGAATGCCGCGCCCTTCGGGTTCAACGGCGTCTCCTTCAAGACCCCGCAGCACGTCAATGACTTTGGCGGGACCATCGGCGGACCCGTGATCAAGAACAAAGTGTTCTTCCTCTTCGCCATCGAAAACACCATCAACCACACCACTCCCGCGGTCAGCTTCCTTACCGTGCCGACGCTGGCCATGCGGCAGGGCAATTTCGCGGGAATGAATCCGATTTACGATCCGACCACGCAAACGGTCGATCCTGTTACCGGGGTGGTCACTCGCCAGGTGTTTCCTAATAATCAGATCCCCACCCAATTGCTGGATTCCGTAGCGAAGGCCATTCAGTCGTACTATCCGGCGCCGAATTTATCCGGGCAATTGAACCCGGGCGGTCTTGTTACCAACAACTACAGTTACCTCGCCCCGGGCGACGCCCCCAAGCGGAAATACTTCGGCCGGTTTGATGCCGACGTGACGAGCAACAACCGAATCACCGGTTCGGCAGCGTGGAACGACGGTCCGGCCAGGCCCTTCAGCCCGGTGGCCCCGATTAACCTGAATCCCGGCGATGTCATGAACATGAGCGGTCAGCTCTCCGATTACTGGACCCTCAACGCCCACATCACCAACGAATTCCGCATCGGGTTCATGGGCGAATATGACATTTTCACCCCAGCGACAATCGGCCAGGGTTACCCGCAGAAGCTGGGGCTCCAGTTCTCGAAGGCAGACATCTTCCCGGCGGTCAGCATCAGCAACTATTACGGCTTGGCGCCGGGCTCGCCCTCGAACACCAATTATAAGGAGAACACGTTCGACATTTCCGATCAGGTGACGCTCATCAAAGGCCGTCATCTTCTGCACTTCGGCGCCGGCGCCCTCATCTTCCGGGCCGATTCCACCGCCTGGGGCAATCTCGTTGGCGCCTCGGTCGGCTTTACCGGCGTCTATACTGCGGGCAGCAATACCGGTGCTCTCGCTTCCAATAGCGGTTCTGCGTATGCCGACTTCCTGTTGGGTTATGTCCAGAATTGGAGCGCCCTCAATTCGCCGGAATACGGCGGCCGCCTGAAGAATCCGGGCGTTTTCGTTCAGGACGATTTCAAAGTCACGCCGAAACTCACCCTCAACCTCGGCATGCGGTGGGAAGGCAACACCGGCTGGTCCGACGTCAATAACAACGTGCGTTCCTTCGATCCGAACGTGATCAATCCGGCCACCGGCAAACCGGGTGCCATGTGGTACGGTACGACGGCTGCCAACGGCAGACATTCCCTTCAGAAGCCGGTGTGGAACAACTGGATGCCGCGATTCGGTTTTGCTTACCTGCTGGGCACGAAGACCACGATCCGGGGCGGTTTTGGCATGTACACCTTCCCGTGGAATGTGGACAGCTATGGCGGCGGGTTGGGGCAGGCGACACTCAGCCAAGGCAATGAGGCCGATTCTACCGGCAACGTGTCACCCGTGGTGATCCTCTCTTCCGACGGAAATACCAACTATCAGGGGTCTCGGGGCAAGGCGATCAACGCCATCTACGGCCCCAAGCCGACCACTCCCGACGCCTACAACGGGCAGTCCGTCAGCTCCTACCAATACAACGCGCCGTCTCCTCTCCTCCGGTCCTGGAATCTGACTGTCCAACGTCAGATCAGCGAGAGCATGGTGGTGGACTTCGGATATGTCGGCAGCAATCAGTCCCACATTTACTACGTGACTGACCTGAACCAAGTTCCTGAGGACAAGCTGTCGCCCAATGACGCACAGTTCCGTCCCTATCCGTACCAGACGGTCAGCAGCAATACCACCCAAGGCTACGGGAATTACAACGCGTTCCAAACCGGAATTACGCGCCGCTTGCGCATCGGCCTGACGTTCAACTTCAATTACACCTGGTCCCATATGCTGACCAACCAGGACTCTTCCGGCTGGGGCTCGCAGCAGGGTGCCACGCCTTATCAGAGGGCGTACAATCCTGATGCCAACTACGGCAATTCCAACTTCGATGTTCGTCACATGTTCAAGGGGCACGTCTCTTACGATCTTCCGCTCGGCAAGGGGCGGCAGTTCGTGAATCAAAGCAGGCCCTTAGATGCAGTTATTGGTGGCTGGACGTTGTTCGGGGATTTCATCGGGCAAACCGGGAGTCCGTTCACCGTCAACATGCAGACGAACAACAGCTATTCGCTGTCTTCGAACAACGTGTGGTATCCCAACGTCGTCGGAGATTGGCGGGACGTGCCGGGTGGCCAAACCATCGATCACTGGTTCAACGTGAACGCCTTTGCCTCTCCCACTCCCGGAACCTTCGGGAATTTGGGCAGAAACAGCGTCTGGGGCCCTCCCTTGACTTCCGTCAACGCGTCGCTCCATAAGATCTTCACCTTTACGGAGCGGCTCAAGCTGGACTTCAGCGCCAATGCCAGCAACGTCATCAATCACCCGTCGTTCTCGCTGCCGGACAAGGCAATCGGCCCCGGGCACGTCGGCAGAATCTCGGGCACCAGTGTCGGATCCCGCAACATGGAGCTGGTAGCTAAATTCCGCTTCTAAACTGCTTCAATCCTGATGGATGCAGCCACGAAGTCGCAGCCCTGACGCCAAGAAACTCGGATTGATTCTTCGGCCTTCAGATTCTAAATGGTCTCTCGACCGAACGGAATTGGGTGCAGGTGCGAAAGCTCGGCGAATCTTCTGCGACACGCCTCCATCCATAAAGCAGTTGACGGACGGGGCTGCCGAACAGAACTGTGCCACCGCGATCGCGTCGCGGTTGAAGCTGTCGGTGTGGCGCATTTGCCTCCGCAAACAGGACTCGAACCTGCGAACCTGCAACCCTTCAGTTAACAGCAGAGGGAAAGCGAAGGCCCGAATGTCGGCTCTTCTATACGCGCTAATTGCTCAATTCGCCGTAGGCCTCTCGGCGTAATCGATCACGATGAATTCGCCAGGCCCATCCCATCCACCAATTTCAGCCCCAGCCGTTCCACGGCGCCCTGCGGCGGTTCAAACGGCCATCCGCCGTGCGTATTTTTTCAACGTCGTCATTCGGCCAGCGCAAGTCGAAATCGAACTGTCCGGCGATTCCGGTTCGATCGATGATGTTCCGATCCAAATAGGAGCCCCGCCACGCCGACAGGCAGAACTGCTCCATGGTGGCACCGTGGATTTCCAGCCCGCCCTTCACCGGTTTGCCGAGGTCGCAAAACGGAGGCGGTGCATCCACGCAAGGTCGCCATGTCGGGCGTCCCGATCCCGGAACGAAACACGCCACCTAGGCATCTAACGGTTATCACAATCGCACGTCAATCCTGAATGCATTGGCGCTTGGTTCGCATTTCCGCCACCGTGATACTGGGTGCCAGGGGCATGCTCAATCAGAGGCTGTCCGCTGCGGAAGCATCGGATCCTGCAGGCACTTGGCACGGAGACTCCGTTTGCGCCGCAGGGCTTTCCGGGTGCCACGACGAGCGCGTTGTGTACTACGTCAAGCGCGTCCCGAACAGGCCGGATCGCGTCATGATCCAAGGAAACAAGATCGTTAACGGCGAGCCGGTCACGATGGGTGCTGGCGAGTGGCAGTACGATGCGGCCGCAGCCAGCTTGGAGTGGCGGATGCCCCAACAGGTGTGGCTACTCAAGATTACCGGCAGCCGTATGGTAGGAACACTCAAGCGCACCGATGGCACCCTTCTTCGGAACATGACGCTGGAAAAAGACCGGTAGGCGGTCCAAAGTACTCCACAACCGTACTGGCCTCCGTTTTGAGATCGCTGATGTCCGCCGAAAACTGAAGGAAAGAAAAGCTGCCCATCCGAAGTGTTACGTGGAGAGCGCTCACGTGATTGTTTTTTAAAAGTTTCGCTCGCGGTCAAGGCTTCAGCATAGGACAGGAAACACGTCTTGAACGACAACCCCGATCCGCAAGGACAGAGCGAACTCGTTACTGATGATGCACGGCGCATTGCCACGAATCGTATCGTGAGGGGGATAAATGCGGGCAACAAGAACACCGCGCCAGTCCCAATCCTGGGTCCACCTGAAAAGCGCGGCAAGCATATAGAGCAGAGTGTTCGCGAGCTTCCATGATCTTTAGGCTGCCGTTCGGATGTGAAAGTTGGCCGCGGACATCGCGCCCGGGCCAGATGTCGTGGAACTCGAACGCAATCAGGCACGAGTGCCTCTTCAGAGCGGTCCGGATTTAGTTCCCGCTACAGCTTGGAGACGGAGTCCAAGGATAGATTTTGGGAGTGCCGAAGAATGCCGGGTCGGCAGTGTCCGAGGCCGTTCTCCAACTATAAACCTCGACGGTGTTGTTGTCGGTGCGAAACTTCAGCAGCAACAGGGTTCCGTAGCCCAAGGAACCAACATGACGGGTCGATACTGCCCGAACGGTGTTTCCGAAACTGTCAGTCATGTGGCCACTGTGAATCCCGTTCTGAGCGTCATTGTGCGAATGGCCATTCATCATTAGGATGATGCGAGGGTTGTCTTTCAGATTGGCCCATATGCCAGCGCCGTCCAGCAATCCTGCGACGTTAGAGACCTCGCAGTCCGCCTCTCCAAATCTGCAGGGATGGCTTTGGTCGTCGCCTGCTACTTCGGCCAGGAACATATGCTGTCCAAGGACGAACTGCCGGTCTGTATCAGCGTCCATATAGCTCCGAATCGTGGCAATGTCGGCAGCGCTGGCGAACAACTCCAAGCTTCCAAGACCCATCTTTACTATGCCAACACTTGTCGGGACGTCGACACGCTGATACTGATTGACGAGTTGCGGATGATAGGATGCCAAGCCCCCAAGGAAGTTTCCGCCAAACGCCTGAGTCAACGCCCACCGGGATATGACCGTGGCAAAGAATGCGTTCCAATTACTCGCACCGGCCCCATAGCTGACATCATGGTTTCCGGGTGCGGATGTAGTCGGGATCCCAGCTACCACGAAATCGCTGTAGTCATTCGCCACGTGCATCCAATCAGCGGATGAGCCTGTAGAAACGTCGGCGACCTCATCTCCCAGCCCCATTACGCCGTGAATATTCCACGATTCTTTATGGGCCAATATCCAAGCTTTAGCGGTAGCCCAGGCGGCTTGGTTCGCTGGTACTGGATTTCCACCCAAGTCGTCGTAGTGAATGTCCGGCACGCCAACAATTGTGAAGGAGCTTGGCGCCTGAGCCAAGCTGGTGCCAGTGCAGCCCAACGGTTGAATATCAATCGCGTTAATCATGGGCGAATTCGCCGGCCCAGAGGAAAACTGAATGGTAATCTGCCCGTTTGTGACCGTCACCGGGAATGATCGGTCAATCGCGATCAGCGCCCCTCCCGCGGCCGCAAAGATATCGAAGTTGGACAGTACCGTACCTCCATTGATGGCGACATTGAATACCCTCTGGCCGGGGCCCGACTGAGATACTTCGGCGAATTTCAGAACGACATTATACGGGCCGTTTGCCACGCTGAACTGATAAGAGAAGGTATAACCGTATCGGCAAGACTGATAGAGAGCCGGCGTAGCAGTATTTGCGATGTTCTGGGAGACTATCCACGGACTGCCGCCGCTGTAGGAGTTATCCGCTGACCACGAATTTCCCGCAGCATCCACCAAGGCGGTACCACCGGCATGCACCCGAATATCTGAGGTGCTTCCATTGGCTCCATTATTCGGGACGCCGACTCCCGGAATGACTTCGATGGCATTTATCATCGGAGCGTCTACCAGTCCCGCGGTGAACCGCAGTGTGATTTGTCCATCGGTAACTGTGACCGGAAACGACTTGTCGATCGCAACCATCCACCCGGCCGCTGAAAAAATGTCGAAATTGTTAAGAACCATGGAGCCGTTCAGCGACACATTGAACAGTCGCTGTCCTGGTCCGTACCTGGAAGGTTCCGCGAATTTCAGTGTGACAGTGTAACTGCCATTCGGCACAGAGAACTGGTAACCGAAGTCACTGCCCCAACGACAGGTCTGGTACAACGTGGGAGTAGTCGTGTTCCCTGCCACGGCCGTTGTGCTGAATGCGTAGCCGACGGTGGCTGTATCGGCGCTCCATATATTGCCTTGCGGGTCGGTGTAATTAGGTCCGCCGGCGTTTACGCGAATAGGTGTGAACGTCTGGTTCGCCGGGGTTTGGGCGAACGCCGACACGGTAAGAAAAGCGGCACAGAGAGCGAGGCGTGTGAAACACATGGGTGCATTGTATGCCAGTCCAGCGCTGATTGCACGGGAAACTAAGCTGCTCGCTTAAACAGGCAAAACTGAGGCACGACGTCGCGCGATAACCGGGAGAAGCGCAAGGGAGTTACCCGATCTTAAATCGGCAAGCTTGAACAATCCTACAGTGGGGACGCGCGGCTGGGACATCGCGCTGCAGGTTCGCGAACTGAACTCCGGGGCAGCGCAAAGAGAAGCCCACGCAAGAATACTGGAAGCCGCTCGGCGGCGAGAGATCGACGTGGTGCTGGTTTGGCGGTTCCCGCTGCGAAGCTCAAACAATTCCGAAAACCATTGTCTGAGGAGTCGGTCTGTGGCGAGTTAGGAGACGTCCAGTCGCCCACAGGAACTTCGTCGCGGCGGCAATAGGGTTCGGGCAGAGTCATTCGACTTCGTTCGGCCCGCACGAAGCTTATGTGGCCGGCTGCACGGCGGTCGGCTGAGGGACCTGCAACTTATCGGCGCCGCACAACGTGTCGAGCATTACGAAGTAGCGGCTTATGGAACCGCGAAGGCTATCGCGGACAAGCTCGGACTTGCTGCGGCGGCTGAGCTACTCAATGAAACCTTACAGGAAGAGGAAGCGGCAGACAAAACATTGACGGAAGTTGCCGACGGGCTCTACAACGATGCTGCTTCGGGCGATTCTGAATCGGAGGAGGAGGATGAATCTGATGAGCGGGATGAGTCTGAGGAGAAGATGAATCTGAGGATGAGGATGAATCCGAGGAGGAGAAGTCCGAGGGAGTTCGCAACGCGGATCGGGGGAACAAGAAGCGGAGTTCAGCTGAGAGAGTCGCCCGTTAAGACGCCTCACGGCGCATTTCCACCAGTCGAGGCCGTCTCTGAGAAATACGGAAATCCGCGAGTATTGGCCATTTTGGGCGATATTCGCCCTGTTGGCAGATAACCAAATGAGAATGAGCCTCAAACGAGTAAGGCGTGGCTCCTCAGGTAAGACCCGAACCTACAACCCTTCCGTTAACAGTTGAGTGAAAGCGAATGCCCGAATATTGCGCATTCCGCGCGATTTCGACCAGGCTCGTACGATGCTGTTTGCAACATCAACCAATTAACTGATGAATTGGGGCCGCCGCCGGATCGCAATCGATGCGATTACGACGAAACACACGAGTTCGATGGACGCGGGTTCGGGAGTACCGACAGTATCACTGAAGACTCGCAGTTCATTCAAAGCCATAATTCTTGCCGGCGACTTCTGATTCAGCGGGCGCTCGCGGTAAGGCGGACCTGTTTGAGACCACCGGATAAATCTCACATTAGAAGCTGGAGCCGGCCAACAGCTATCCAGGGACTTGTTAGACAGAATCTTGGAGCGGCGCGAATTCACGGTGAGGTGGACGTGGTCCGGCGCGACTTCCGGCTTCGTTGTGTTCACACCCGGTTCCGCTAATTGCTTCCCTATCGGTATGGCGTGGCGCTGGAATACCGCATGGTCGCCGAACCTGTCCGTGCGCAGTTGGCGACTGGCACGACCCGCTCTCATCCAGGTGGTCCTGCCGTTGTTGCTGGCCATCATGGTCGCGATCGTGGGGCTGTACGTTTGGCGAATACGAACACCGGCGCGGCAATCCCTTCGAATTTCTTCATGGGTTCCAAGGAAACATTTGCCTCCCCGTCGTGGACGTTTTCGAACTTTTGCGGGTCTGACTAACATCATCGCCTGAAAGCTTGACGGCTCCGCCGACGCCCAAATCTGAATTGCTTCCCGACACCGGCTTGTTTCAGCACGGCGTTGCCGTGTGTCGAGACAGAATCTTGCTGGTCAAAGCGGAAGTGCCGGTGCGTATAAGTGACTCAGGCGCATACTGCGCGCCGGGAAGCCAAGGTTAATCTGGTCGCATCCACCCGCCGGCAGCCTCTCGGTATCCTGCGCATCGCGCCTGTGCGGCGCAATTCTCCATATAACGCACCCACGCACAAGCGGCTCTCCCCGTTCGCTCTGCCGGCGCTTCTTACCAGTGCGTGGGCGATCCGTCCGGACGCAGATACGTCGGGCCGGGGCCTGCTTCCGTGACAGTTTGGATCAGCGTGAGTTGCTTCTCATCCACGGAGACGCCGAGTCCGGGTCTGTCGTTCGGCCACACCTTGCCGTTTCGGCACTCCAGGAATTCGTGCAGATACGGCACAGGCCGTTCGCCCTGGTTGTATTCCATCAGCACCTGACCTGGGAACGCCATCATTGTCTGCATGTGGCCAACCGTCGCGATCGGGCCTGTGAAGTGCGGCATAATCCCGACTTTCTGCAGGTCGCAAAGCGCCATGATTTTCAGCATCTCGGTGATCCCGCCGACATTCGGCAGGGAGGCTCGTGCAAAGTCGATATCGCGCTGTTCGACGAGCGGAGCGAAATCCGCGCGTGTCCCCCATTCTTCTCCTGCCGCCAGCGGAATGTGAGTCATTAGGCGTAGTTTGGGGAGCTGCGTGCGAAACTGTTCTTCCCGGAGAGGATCTTCCGCGCAGAACGGCCGCGCCGGCGCGATCAGATTACAGACCTCGACCGATTCCGGAAAGTCGAAGCTCTGGTGAAGGTCGATCATCCAGTCGCCATCCGGCCCGACGCCTTCGCGAATCTGTGCTGCCGCTTCGGCGATTTCGCGGATGCGTGAGCGCGAGTTGAAAGTACCGCGGCCTGCCACGCCGACAGGCCGATCCGGCGAAGCAGCGCCGCGTCCGGCGCCGCCCCTACCTCCCGCGGGAGGTCCACCGGCGGGTGTGGGCCGAATCGCGCTGTCCACCCGGAACACCCGGTACCCAGCCGCCATGGTCGCGGTGGCGCGCTCCTTCAGACTCATTCGCTGCAAATCGGCTGGCGGAACCGCGCCTGGCGGTACGCCGTTGGTCGCGTATAGTTCGATGTGCTGGCGCGCCTTGCCGCCGAACAATTCGTAGAGAGGGGTGTCGAGCGCCTTGCCCTTGATGTCCCATAGCGCCAAATCGATCGCACCAAGCGCATGCAACCGTTCTTTGCCTGGTGAGTAGAACCCATCCATGAACCCGTGTTGCCAGATGAATTCCGTATCGAAGGCGTTCTTGCCGATCACGCTGCGCGCCATATTCCGCACGGTATCCGGCGATCCGCCTTGACCGACGCCGGTGATGCCGGCTTCCGTATCGACAAGCACGACCATGTTGCTCTGCGGAAAAGCCTGCGGACCGTTGGACTGGTAGTTCGGCGGATAATAGCAACGGATCTTTGTCACGCGATTCAACGGTAGCTTTGCTGCCGATGCCTTTGTTGTCCAGGAGGGCAGCGCCAGCGCGGCTGCCAGTCCTTTGGTGAACATCCTGCGATCCATTTTCATATTTCGTCCTTTTCCCCTTATTTGGCTTCTGTTTGGCACCGACACGCAATTTGGAGGACTGCGCGCATTCCATCATATAACCGCGAAGCAGCGTGACACGCCCTCTATGCCGACGATGAACGCATCGTCCACCGGCACCCAACTTCAGCGACGGCGCGCCAGCATGCGGTCATAGGCCGCGCGAAGCTCCGCCAGCTTTTCCGATGGCACCGGCTCGGGAGCACGGGACGCACCATACTGGCGGCAGAACTCGATGCTGCGTTTGAGGCTCTCGACAAACCGGATGCACTCGGGGCAGTCGCGGAGGTGCTCCTCGATGTCGCTGCACGCGCCGGGCGGTAACTCCCGGTCGAGGAACTGGGAAAGCTTTGCGAAAATTTCGGCGCAGTCGCGGTCGTTCATGCGGATGGCTCCTGCGATCGCAGGTAAGCATCGAGATGCTTCCGCAGGGCGAGACGGCCGCGATGAAGGCGCGTCTTAATAGTGTCGATGGAGACGTCGAGTATCTCCGCCGTCTCTCCGGTGGTCAGTTCCTCGACATCGCGCAGGAGAACGACGGAGCGGTAGATCTCAGGAAGCGCGCGGATACCCGCAGTGAGGGCGTTGCGAAGCTCGGAATTCAGGAGGAGATCGTCGGGGACGGCGGTCCAGTCGGCGATCTCGATTCCGCGGCGGCCGTCGAGCGGGTTGGGCCTGAGATCGTCGAGCGAGAGTTCGGCCGGCGGGGCGAAGACGCTCTTGCGCCGCTTCATGAGGCACTCGTTACGGGCGATGCGGAAAACCCACGCCTTCAGGTGAGCGGGCTCGCGGAGTTGGTCAAGCCGTTCGAACACGCGGATCAGAGTCTCCTGCGCGACTTCCTCCGCGTCCTCCCGCTGGCCGCACATGAGGAAAGTGTAGTGCGCGAGACGGCCGCGGAAGGAGTGGACGAATTCGTCGAACGCCTCTGCGCTGCCGGCGAGGAGGTCGCGGGCGAGGTCGAGGTCGGAGGTCCGGGGCACGCGCTTATGGTAACTCGCGGCATCCTTACACCCTGTGCCTCGCGCCGAGTCTCTCGAGGATGGTGATCAGCGGACACCAATCCGTGAAGGCGGACTGGAAGAGGTTCATTCCGACGAAGGCAGTGAACAGAAACCAGGCGGGGTTGACCCAGTAGCCGAGTGCGACGCTCAGCATGACAAAGCATCCGGCGATCAGGCGGACGTAACGTTCGATTGACATACAGTCTTTCTCCTTCTATTCACGATGAAATAGACGATCGGGACGGTCATGCGCGAGAGAGCGAGCGAGGCGATCTCGCCGGCCATCAGCGCGATGGCGAGCCCCTGGAAGATGGGGTCGAAGAGGATGACGCCAGCCCCGACGACTACCGCGGCGGCCGTCAGGAGCATCGGGCGGAAGCGGACCGCTCCGGCGTCGATGACGGCTTCATCGAGCGGCATGCCTTGGGAGAGCCGCAGCTCCACAAAGTCCACGAGGATGATGGAATTGCGGACCACGATTCCCGCTCCGGCGATAAACCCGATCATCGAGGTTGCGGTGAAGAACGCTCCGAGCAGGCCGTGCGCGGGCAGGATGCCGACGAGCGAGAACGGGATCGCGGCCATAATGACGAGCGGCGTGACGAACGACTGGAACCAGCCAACCACCAAGCCATAGATCAAAATGAGGACGGCGGCGAAAGCGATGCCGAGATCGCGGAAAACCTCGTAAGTGATGTGCCACTCACCGTCCCACTTCATGGAATAGCGCTCGGCTGTGTCGGGGAGCGCCGCCATGTGCTGCTCGATGGCATACCCGCCGGGCGCTTTCAACTTATCCATTGCGGGGCCGAGCTTGAGGATTGCGTAGACCGGGCTCTCCATGGCGCCGGCGACGTCGCCGGTCACATAAGTCACGGGCAGCAGGTTCTTGTGATAGATGCTCTTGTCCGCCAGGAGTTGTTCCTCTCGCGTGATCTCGGAAAGCGCCACGGGGCGGCCGGTGCGTCCTATGACCTTCAGGTCGCGGAGCTGGCCGATGTCCGAACGCGCCGCGCGATCCAAGCGGAGCAGGAGGGGGACGTCTTCCTTGGCGGCGTCGGCGTGCAGCAGGCCGGCCTCGTAGCCGGAGGAGGCTAGTGCCACCGTGCGCGCGATGTCGTCGTTGGAAACGCCGTGGAGCGCGGCTTTCTCTTCGTCAATCGTGATGCGGCGCATCGGCTGATCGTCCTCGACATACCAGTCGACGTCCACGATTCCATCGGTATTGCGCCAGAGGTCGCGGATGCGGCGCGCGATGGCGATGCGCTCGCGGAGGTCGGGGCCGTAAACCTCGGCGACCAGCGTTTGTAGCACGGGCGGCCCGGGCGGTACCTCGGCGAGCTTGATTCGCGCCCCGTAGCGCTGCGCTACCGGGAGGAGGCGCTGCCGCACCTGCTTGGCAATCTCGTGGCTCTGTAGCTTGCGGTCGTGTTTGGAATGGAGATTCACCTGGATGTCAGCCACGTTCGACCCGCGCCGGAGATAATAGTGGCGCACCAGGCCGTTGAAGTTGAACGGCGACGCGACACCGGCGTAGGTCTGAAGGTTGACGACCTCCGGCTGGTCCAGGGTGGCGCGGGCGAGGGCGTCGGTGGCGCGCTGGGTCTCCTCCAGGGTCGCCCCTTCGGGCATGTCGACGATCACCTGGAATTCGCTCTTGTTGTCGAACGGGAGCATCTTCACTTTCACGAACTGGAAGTAGAAGAGCGAGCAGGAGCCGAGCAGCAGCAATACGACGCCGCCGAGGAAACTCCAGCGAAGCACGGGAACGTGCAGCAGACGTCCCATGAAGCGGCGGTACCAGCGCGTGACGAAGTCTTCGCGCTCGTGCCGGGTGTGAGCGCCTGGCTTCAGGATGCGCACGGCGGCCCATGGGGTCACCAGGAACGCCACGATGAGCGAGAAGATGATGGCGGCGCTCGCGCCTACGGGGATAGGGCGCATATAAGGACCCATCAGCCCGCCGACGAAGGCCATCGGGAGGATGGCGGCAACCACCGTGAGGGTCGCCAGGATGGTTGGGTTGCCGACCTCGTCCACAGCTTCGACCGCGACGTCGAAGGGCGCGCGATCGCGGTTCGAGGGCATGCGCCAGTGGCGCACGATATTTTCGACAACCACGATCGCATCGTCCACCAGGATGCCGATCGAGAAAATCAGGGCGAAAAGGGTGATGCGATTGAGCGTGTACCCATAGAGATAGAAGATGGCGAGCGTGAGGGCGAGCGTGACGGGAATCGCGATGAAGACGATCAGCGATTCGCGCAGACCCAAAGTGATGGCGATCAGGATGCTGACTGAGACGACCGCGATCAGCATGTGCAAGAGGAGCTCGTTGGACTTTTCGGCGGCGCTTTCGCCGTAGTTGCGAGTGATGTCGAGCTGTATGTCGGCCGGGATGACGCTCCCCTTGAGTGCGTCGACCCGGTGGAGGACGTTCTCCGCCACTGTGATGGCGTTCGTGCTCTTGCGCTTGGCGATCGATAGCGTGACAGCGGGGAGCAATTCCGGCGATCCCGCGCGAGCCATCCGGACGTATTGGGTCGGCTCGTCGCCGCCATCGGAGACCTCGGCCACGCTGCAAAGGAAGACGGGGCGGTCGGCCGCGACGCCGACCACGACGTTGCGGACGTCGTCGGCGGTGCGGAGGAACTCGCCGGTTTCGAGGACGTACTCGCGGTTCCCCGCTGCGAATCGCCCGGAGGGTAGCCGGCTGTTGGAAGCGCCCAGCGCGCCGGCGACCTGGAGCGGCGCGAGGTTGTACGAGGCAAGCCGCGCTGAATCGAGCGTGATGCGGACAGCGCGGCGCTGGCCGCCGAGGATGGTGACGGCGGAAACATCGGGAGTCTGCTTGATGGTGTCGTGGAGCTGGGCGGCGACGCCGCGGAGCTCGAAATCGTTGTAGCGGCGGCTGGACAGCGTGAGGGCAAGAATCGGGACGTCGTCGATCGACCGCGGCTTCACAAGCGGCTGTGACGCGCCGGGCGGGATGAGGTCGTAGTTTGCCTGGAGCTTCTGGTTGAGCCGGACGATGCTTTTCTCTTCGTCCTGGCCGACGTAGAAGCGAACGATCGCGAGCGACATCCCTGGGCTGGAGGTCGAGTAGACGTACTCGACGCCGGGAATCTCCCACAGCAGCTTCTCCATCGGCCGGGTGACGCGCTCCTCCACTTCGTGCGCCGTGGCGCCCGGCATCTGGACGAAGACGTCGATCATCGGCACAATGATCTGGGGCTCCTCTTCACGCGGGAGCTTCCACACGGCAAAAGCGCCGGTGAGGAGCGAGCCGGCGATGATCAGCGGCGTGAGCTTCGAGGAGATCCAGACGCGGGCGAAGCGTCCCGCCGGGCCGAGTGATGTCACGGGCGGACCTCCACGCGGGCGCCATCGGCGAGGCCGGCAGGCACGGGAGCGATCAGTTTCTCCCCGGCGGTGAGCCCGGACAGGACTTCGAGCTGGTTTCCGGCGCGCCGGCCGGCGGTGATGAGGCGCAGTCGGACCTGCTGGTCCTCCACCACAAAGACCTCCTGCAACTGGCCCCGCTCGATGAGCGCGTCGGCGGGGATGCCGAGGACGCGCCGCGAGGCGAGCGGAAAGGCGGCGCGGCCGAAGACGCCCGAGCGCACATTCGGCAGCGCGGGGAGGTCGATCTTGACGACGTAGGTGCGGGACGCGGCGTCGACGGCCGGGACCACCTCCGAGACGCGCGCGTTCACCGCGCGGTCTATCGTGTCGAGGGCAACCGCCACGGTCTCTCCCGGGGGGACAGAGGGGACTCGCGACTCATCCACGGAAACTTCGAGGCGGTAGCCGCCGTCGCGCTCGATGATGAGGAGCGGAGCGCCGGGGGTGGCGAGGACGCCCGGGTCGACGGACTTGGCTGTCACGATGCCATCGAACGGTGCCGTAATGCGGGCGTAGTCTCGCATAATCGAAGCGGAGCGGATCTTCTGGTCGACTTGGGCCAGCCGTGAATCCAGCTGCGTCCGCCTGGCGCGCGCGGCCTCATACGCGGCCTGCGCGCTCTTGAGACGGGCTGTGGCTTCGTCGAGCTCGTGCGGCGAGACCGATTCCTTGGAGGCGAGCTCGTCGATGCGGCGGAAGGTGGCCTGCGCAAGGTCGAGACTCGCCTTGGCGGCGGCGATACCGTTGTCGCCCTCCGCCATGGCGTTCTGCGCTTCGGTGCGCGCGGCCTCGGCGCGGCGGACATTGGTTTCGAGATCGCGCGAATCGAGCGTGACGAGCGTTTGGCCCGAGCGTACGCGGTCGCCGATGGCGACCGAGACCTGTTGTACGTAGGCCATCACTTTGCTGGAGAGGATCGCCGAGGAGCGGGCGCGAACCGCGCCGGTGGCCTCGTAGGTCTCGGGCCAATCGGCACTCGCGGCGAGGACCGTGCGGACGGCGACCGGCGCGGCGGCCGGCGCGGCCTGGCGATGCTGTTCGGCGCCGCCGCCACATGCGGCGAGGAAGACCGAAAAGGAAATCGGAATCAGGAGCTTCATTAGTTCAGGACCTCGGAGTCGGGGGTGAGGCTGCCGGCCGCGAGTTGGAGTGCTGCGGCGGCGAGGCGCTGGTCGTGGATCGCGGAAAGATAGCGGGTGCGGCTTTCGAGAACCGCGGTCTCGTTCCGGAGCAGGTCGGTGACGGTGGTCATGCCGGCCTCGTAGCGGTTCTGCGTGATGCGGAGGCTCTCCTCGGCTTCGTCGGCTGCGGCCCTGGCCACCTCGATCCGATGGCCGGCAGCGGAGAGAGCGGCGCAGGCGCGGCGGACTTCAAGGCGAACGGCGGAATCGACGCGCTGCTCGTCGGCGCGCGCGACATCGATGGCGTAGGTCGATTCGCGAACGCGCGCCTTGTCGGAATTGCCGTTGAAGAGATTCCAGCGTAGCCCGATGGAGGTCAGCCAGTTGGCCCCGCCGCGCGTGATGAAGCGCTGGCGGTCCACCTCCCAGGCGCCGTGAAACATCACTTCCGGGAGATAGGCGGATCGGGCGGCGTCGGCCTGCACGCGAGCCAGGTCGGCGGCGAGTCGGCTCTGGCGGGCTTCGGGGCGGGTGGTGGAGCCCTGCTTTTCGAGAGCCTCCAGCGTCATGTCGGGAACATCCAGTGCGGCGAGCGCGGTCGTGAGAACGTGGGGAGCGTCGAGCGGTGCGCCGAGGACGTCGTTGAGCTCGGCGCGGGCCACGTCGAGATCGGCGGCACGCTGGATCCGCTGTTCGGTCACGCCGGCGAGGTGGACGCGCAGGGAGAGCACGTCGGCATCGGTGGCCATGCCCGCCGCGCGCACGTCCTCGGCGCGCTTGAGATCCGCCTCGGCAGAGCGTAGGGCATGCTCGGCGCTCTTGAGGCTTTCGGCGGCGAGGGTGGCCCCGTAGTAGGCGCGAAGGACCCCGGCGATGATCTGCATCTCGGCGCGGCGCTTGTCCTCGGCCGAGAGCTCGCGGGCGAGGGTGGCGGATTTCACTGCCGTGTGCGTCTGGCCGGCGTCGTAGATGGGCTGGTCGATGGTGACGAGCGACTGGAAGTTGTTCAGCGGGTCGGGACGATTGAGCGTTCCGATGTTGAGGTTCTCAACAGTGAACTGATGCTGGGTCAGCAGAGAGCCGAAGACGTAGACCGGATTGTTGCCGGCGCTCCACGACTCGGAGTAGTTCAGTTTGGGAAGGCGGCCGCCGCGGGCTTGGTCCACGCGGGCCCTGGCGGCGTCAACCGCGGCCGACGAGGCAGCAAGGCCCTTGTTTTCCCGGAGGGCAAGGCGAACGGCGTCGCGAAGGGACAGGGAATCCTGTGCCAGCAGCGGGGCCGCGACGAGAAACAGTGCAAACCGAATCATGGCTCACCTGCGAAGATGCGCGCGGCGCGAATCGGTGACAGCGGTCAGCTCTCGGCGGGACGCCAAAGGCCGCGGTAGTCCGCTGTGTAGGCCGCCGTCCCCGAAGCGTCGACGCTGACACTGTCCGTGGCCACCGCCGCCCCGCTCCTGGTTCGCCTAAAGCGCGCGTGATGGGGCGCACGCACGTTGCGCCGCAATTTCGGTCGCCCCTACGGCCCTACCTGGACATCGAAATTCGAAGACCCCTCGTTGTCCTGGAACCACCGTCCGCTGCGATGCAACCCCGCCGGCTTCCTCAATCACGCACTCCCCGCCAAGCCTTAGGACGTACTCGCGATGTTCCGGACCGGCTGTGGCGAAAACGTGGAGCCCCGCGAACTTTCCAAACTGCACCGCATTACGCTCCTACAGCGGCCGCCCCCTCTAGACTGTTCTTAGGGCGTACAAACAGCAAACCCTGACAGTTGGAGGTGAAGTGTCCTCTCATTCCAAACGCGTTCTGGCGAAAAACCGGTCGCAAACGGATCTAACTCAGCGCAACTGATACTCGAGAGAGAGCTGTCGAGTTGCGATATCCTGGATACCAAAAGGCCGCTCTACTGCTTGAGCAACAGGTCACGAGAGCTCCTTACATTATGAATAAAGCCTATGCTCGGCAGTGGATTGGAGAGGTTCTACTCCTGAGGGGCGAGCACGCACTCGCCTATGTATTTCTTCAGACTGCATCGCGGCTTTGGGAACAAGTCTCCCCGCCGCGAGTATCGGGCGCCTTAGCTCTTATGAGTCAGATTGAGCAACAGTCGACTGTTATCCGACTTAAGGAGAAGGCTGCGGAGAAGGTCTGTCTAGAGTGGATTGTTGGACACGATATTGAGCCCGATTTGCAATTCCGCCGGCCATCGATCCGTATATCCGCCACATTGCCATAGACTCGGTGCCTATCTCGGCGTTCGCCAGAACTTGCGCGATGCTCCTTGCGACCACCTTGGCCTAACGCCGCTGGAGGAAGCATAACGCCAAACGTTAAGGCAACTTTCATAGCAGCTACCCACGAAGCGCAGTAGGTCCGATCCATCGGAATCCGAGACAGCCGGGGCTTGTACTACGAGCCGTCTCACTTCTCCCGGACGGAATGCGGGCTAAGTGTGAGCGAACGAGGGCGACCAGGCGTAGGATATGTCAGAACAGCTTCTCCAATTCGCATAGCCGGCAGCATTCTGAGTTGCTGCAATGGCGAGATCGTCACAGCACAGCTCGCGTTCTTCGCGATTGCGGCTGGAGATCCACCACACGGCCGGGTGGTCGAACAGGAGCGTCTCGATGGCCATCTGCGCCCAGTTAACGAGATAGTTGTGGCGCCGGATGTGAGCGAGTTCGTGCGCAAGCCGGTAGCGTTTCGTCTCCAGGCGAATCATTTCGAAGCCGATGTAAAGTTTGGCGCATCATCGCAGAGGCCCGCTCCAGAGGGCCACGGTGGGCCAGATGAGCTGCGTTCCTCCGAAGGATTCGAGCCGCCAAACAACCTTCGTTTCGCGATGCGCATAAAGAGCACGGCGTCCATGGCCATTCCGCCCACACAGGGCTCGGACAATCGGCGCAAGGTAGATCGTAATGCCGCCGAGTGCCGCCGGCCAAGGAGAATTTAGAATCTCGTATAGAGTGGGTACTGCGTCCTGGCCGATGGCTGGTTTTTCTTTGACTACAAAGCCAGCGGAAGTGCTGTCGTTTTATCCCGGCGTCGACAGTGGGGCGGTCGACCGCCCCGAGCTTTTGAAACGAACGGCAGAACCAGTTCTCTAAGCCGCGATAAGAGCGCGCGAGAGCGCCCTAGCTTCCGGAGCGGAGCCGCCGGGCGAGCAGAGCGAGAGCGCCGAAACTCAGGAGAGCCATCGAGCCCGGTTCCGGAGTGGCGCTGGACGAGCCCAATACATCGATCTCGCGATATCCCACATAACCGTTCTGGGTAGTAGGAAAGTCGAACCGTATCGCTTCTACATTGGTTGCCAACGGTGTGTTCCCGGTATTCGTAATCGCTACTCTTTCATCAGAGGGGTTGGTGCCGCTGGTATCGAACTGCGAAGCCACAGTAAACAGAGGCGCAAAATCGGTCCCGTTGCTTGAAACTAAGATGATGTAGCTCTGTTGCGATCTCCCCGCATCGCGCCAGCCAGTGAAGGTGTCAATCTCCATGATCGTCGCCGGCGCCAGCAGGGAGTACGTGATGGAAGCACCATTGTTTATGATCGTCAGGTCAGGGTTCGGGCCACCTTCAACCAACGCCGGGGGTCCGAAAAGACCGTTGGTCAGAGCCGTTCCGGCGGTATTGCTTAGTAAGCCTTCCTGATCGGTTGTTCCGCTAATCGACGTTGGGGTCAAGCCGTTGATTAGGTCCGTTGACAGGACGGCAAAGCCGGTGTGGCTGATGGCGTCTGTTTCGACAATGGCAGCTTGCGAAACAGTGCCAAAGAGGCCGATACCAGAAGCAACGCAGAGCCTGAGAGCGAATCGGTTCCAATTCATTTATCTAGTTAGTCTCCATTTCCGAAGCATGAAATACATCCCGCAACTGTACCGGCGAATAAGGGGAAAGTCGACACTCCCGAAGGTTAATAACTGCCGCGGCCACGACTGGTCGAGTCCTAGTACTTCAGTGTAAATAGATTCGTTCCGGCAGACGCTCGTCTATGTTGAGGATGGTCGAAAGATGGACGTCGCTGGCGAGATGCTTGCAGATGGCTTCTGCGTCTACGTGGCCTCAATCGTGGCGTGGAACGACAGTGACGGTGAATTATTTGATGATTCTGAGCGAAAACGGATCGCTCGAAACATCAAGCTGTCGTTGGAGTCGCAAGGAACACGGGTCGTTCTCGATTGAATCCCCAAATCAACTTGCGGCCATCGGCGCTGTTGGAGTCATAGGCTTGCCGCCGAGGTTTTTGTCCGCCAGCTTTTCGGCCCGCATTTGAGCACGTGCCCATGATGCAGCAACCGGTCAAGCATGGCACCCACTGCTGCGACGTCGGCCAGTAGCCTACCCAAGTCATCCACGGGGCGGTTGGAAGTCAGCAGCGTGCTGGCGCGTTCGTACCGTCGCATCACGATCTCCAGCAGATCTTCGGCAGCCGTCTGCGGCAACTTAAGCATCCCGAAGTCATCAACTCGCCAGGACCCGTTGGGGCGGCGCATTACCGGCCGACCTCGCCTTCCAATCCTCCTTTCTCGTTGCCGCTGGACGGGTTGCAGTTTTCTGGCCCCAAGATCGAAATGCCATTTAAGTGCGAAAGTCGGCCTAGCGTTTGCAGTGGGCCGGGAAACCATACACCTCGGCCCCACTGCCGACGTCCGTGTGAGCACTGCCTTCCGGTATTCGGGCCGGCAGCCGCTTTAGAATGCCGTTACGCTCGGGCACGGCACCCCTACAGCAGGCAACGACTCTATTGCTGCGGGCTCGGAGAGGTGACTTTTCTCGTATCCAAGAAGGCGACGATCGCCGATAAGTCGTCCGGCTTCAAACTGCTCGCGAATGACGGCATGTTATAAGCCCCGTTCAGAATCCGCAGCGTGATCTGTTCGTCTGTAAGCCGGTCAGCCACCGTCGAAAGGTCGGGACCGCGCTGGCCGCCGTTCCCGTCGATTCGATGGCAGTACTCGCATCCCTTTGCATGGAACAGGACTGCGCCGCGCGAAACCGGTTCGGCGGCTGCCTGCACTACCGACGCCTGCAACTGCCGCGCACCGAAATCGGGCGACCATGGCGAGCGCTCGCCCTGATACCACAACACACCCACGCTCATGACGATCACCAGCACGCTGGCAATCGCCCACGGACGCCGCGACGGCGCACGCTGCCCTTTATTGAACAGCAGAGGGAGCAGAATCAGACACACACCCGCAACCAGCGGCGCTCCCACGATTACGTAACTTTCGGTCCCATGCGGCAGTTGCGCGAGCACGGCGAAATACCACAGGAGATACCAGTCGGGACGCGGATACGCTTCAATGATCGTCGGGTCGGGCGGCTTCGTAAGTTCGGGAGGGCCGATCCGCCACGCCAGAAAAACCACGCACGCGACCACAATTACGCCGAAGACTACGTCGCGCCACGCCGCATCGGGCCAGAACGGGACGCCGTCGCGCTTGAGCATCGATTCATACCATGCGCGATAGGTCTTCGGATCCACAGGCCTCGCCGGATCGGGCTTCTCCGAGATGCCATGGCGCAGCACGAGTGCGAGATGCAGTCCCACCATCGCGAAAATCATTGCCGGAATGAAGAAAACGTGATACGCGAAGAACCGGCTCAGCGTCGCGCCGCCCACCGTCTGACCGCCCATGATCAGCCGCGCCAGCCAGTGTCCGATCACCGGAACGCGCCCGGCCTGCTCGGCAGCCACGATCGTCGACCAGACACCGTTCTGGTCCCACCGCAGCAACTGCCCGGTGAATCCCATCAGGATGGTTAGCCCCAGTAACACCACCCCGACCACCCAGTTCAACTCGCGCGGGAATTTGTACGAGGCCGTCAGAAAAGTGCGGATCATGTGGATGCCTACTAGCAGCACCATCGCCGAAGCGCCGAAGTAGTGCATCCCGCGCAGCAGGTGGCCCAGGAACGCGTGATGCGTGATCCACTGCAGCGAGTCGTAGGCCTGTCCGGCGCTGGAGACGTAAGCGGTTGACAGCGCGATTCCCGTGACTACCTGAATCAGGAAGGCGAACAGGGTCGCGCTCCCGAACACGTACTTCCAACCGGTGCGCGGTGGCACCGGGTGTTTCATGATCGGCCCAATCACCTTGGAGGCGTCGGTGCGGGCGTCGAACCATTCCCATGCTTTGTGCAGAAAGCGCATAACTCAGGTAATCGGAGTCGGCATAGTTAGAATTTCCACCTGCCCGTCGCGCACGCGGACTGCGTAGTGCGTGAGCGGCCTCGGCGGCGGTCCGGCGGCGACCGTGCCGTCCTTGTAATACACGCCTCCGTGGCAAGGACACATGAACAATTCGGCGTCCTGCAGCCAGCGCACCGGGCAGCCCAGGTGCGTGCAATTCACGGCGAACGCGATGAACTCGCCGGATGCTTCACGGCGCAGCCATGCGCCCGTCTGTGCCGTCACGCCCGCCCACGCCACCGATGACGCGTCTTCAAACTTCACCTCGGTCGTGTTTCCCGGCTGAAACTGGTCGGCGGTTCCGACGCTGCGCCATCGCGTAGACGCCGCTTCGAAGAGTGGCGCCACCAGAAAGCCCACTACCGGGACTCCGATCAGCAGTGCGGCGACGCTTCCCAGGCCGATGCTGATCCACGCCAGAAACTTTCGACGCTCTGGCGACAGGTTTTCGCTCATCGAACCAGTTCTCCGATCCACCCGACCAGCGCGGCGACTGCGAGACCGGCGCCGACCACCGTGATCGCCATTGAAGTAACCGGGCCAAGCAAGGCGAGCGTCATGCCGAGCGCCAGCATCGCCGGCCAGTACGTCGGCCGTGCCAGTGTCTCCGGCAAAGGGCGAGACCATCCCCGTTTGCCGGTACCGGATTCCCGCGTCATGAAGCCTCCGCCACTGCGTTCCCTTCTTCGCCGTACCACCGCGCGAACATCGCCATGATCGCCGTCAGGTAGACGAAGCAGCACGGAACCCACATCAATAGTCCGCCGATCTGCTGATCCATGGCCGCGGAGATGCCCCAACCATCGCGGATCGCCGGCAGAACGCCGTACGTGTCGAGCGGATGGGCATAAGCGGGATATAACAGATGCGGCGAGAACGTGATCAGCACCCCCATAGCTGTGCACGCGCCGCATGCGCTGAACAGGTAAGCTACGGCTTGCGGAACGGGCGCAAGCCGTAGCTGCGGGAGAGGCGACAAGATCGGCCACCAGAAGATTGTTCCAGTGACGAGCAGCGAAAGATGTTCGGCGATGTGCAACGCCTCATGCGCCAGCGCCGTGTTGAAGACCAGGGGGATGTGCCAGAGCGCCATCGCGCCGATACCCGCACTCCACGCGATGCCGGGATTGGCGAGCACTCGCTCGAGTCGTGCCATCGGCCTGCGCGATAGCAGCCGTTCCATCCACACCGGCGGGCAGCCGATCAGCAACAGCGCAGGAATCAACAGAAGCAAACCGATGTGCTTCGCCATATGGGCGCTGAACAGGTACGTGTCGGCGAGCGTGTCAAGCGGCGACGCCAGCGCGAATAGGAGGAGCAGAATGCCGCTGATCCAGACGGCCGCGCGTCGCGGAAACCGAAGCCCCTCGGTCGCAAAGTACGCCGCCGCCAGCGCAGCACAGCCCACGAGGACGGACGGTTTCCAGTCCCATGCGGAGATTGCGAAGGCACCGAAGCTCATAACCACACCGTCAGATACACCAGACTGTAAATCACAATCCAAGCCACGTCGACGAAGTGCCAGTACATCGAAACTGCGCCGAGCCCTGAGATCTCCTTCTCTCCGACGGTGCGAGTCAAATTGAGGATCAACACCGCAAAGAGCGCCAGCAACCCGCACAGCACGTGAAAGCCATGAAAGCCTGTCAGCGTAAAAAACGTCGCGCCAAAAAGATTGCGCGCCGGCGTGATGCTCTTCGAAATCAGCCCGATATATTCCATCGCTTGTCCGAAGATGAAAACCGCGCCAAGCACGATGGTCGCGATCAGCCACATCAGGAACGCGAACTGCTGCCGGACGGCGAGACGACGTTCCGCCATCCACAAAGTCCCGCTGCTGGCGATGAGGCAGATCGTGAAAATAAGCGTGCGCCGGGGATCCAAGCTGGTCGATGCATTGGGGCCATGCACCGTCGCGCCGGAGTAATAGATGTAGGCCGCGATCAGGAAGATGAAGAAAACCGCTTCCGAAGCGATGAAGACGGCAGTCGCGAGCTTCGCCGTGTTAAAGCGGGTCACGAGCGCCCTCCGGAGGGATGCGCGAGGTCCCAAAGCGGCCTGGGGCTGCGCACCGGCGGCACGGTTTCGAAGTTATGCTCCGGGGGCGGGGAACTGGTGGCCCATTCGAGCGTCCACGCATTCCACGGGTTGTCGCCTGCCGCTGCGCCGCTGCGCCGGCTGATCACGATATTGGCGAGCAGCACCAGCACCGAAATGCCGATCACGAATCGTCGAAATCATATTCATCAACGCCCATCCGGGCTTATCGGGATACGTGTATACGCGGCGCGGCATTCCATCCAGACCAAGAATGTGCTGCACGAAAAACGTCATGTGAAACCCAATGAACATCAGCCAGAAATGGAGCTTCCCCCATCGCTCCGAAAGCATCCGGCCGCTCATCTTCGGGAACCAGTAGTAAATCCCCGCCATCACCCCGAACAACGTGCCGCCGAACAGTACATAGTGCATATGCGCGACCACATAATATGTGTCCGTCACCTGCCAGTCGATCGGCACGGTAGCGAATGTGACGCCGCTCAGCCCGCCGATGGTGAACGTAAACAGGAACGCGATAGCGAACAGCATGGACGTGGTAAACCGAATCGACCCGCCCCACATGGTGGCAATCCAGTTGAACACCTTCACGCCCGTGGGCACGGCGATCAGCAGACTGGATGCGCCGAAGGCGTAGTTCCACGCCGGTCCAAGTCCGGCGGCGAACATGTGGTGCGCCCATACTCCCAGGCTGAGTAGCGCGATGGCGACGGTGGATGCCGCGACGAAACTGTAGCCGAAGATCGGCTTGCGCGAGAACACGGGAATCACTTCGGAGATGATGCCGAACGCAGGCAGCACCATGATGTACACCTCCGGATGCCCGAAAGACCAAAAGAAGTGCTGCCACAGAATGGGCGATCCGCCGCCGATCTGAGTGAAGAAGTGCGCGTGTAGCTGGCGGTCCACCAGCAGCATCACCAGCGATGCATTCAGCGCCGGAAGCGCGGCGATGATCAGGAACGAATTCACCAGCACCATCCACACGAACAACGGCAGCCGGCGGATCATCAGTCCTTCCGTTCGCAGGTTGATGACCGTCACGCTCAGGTTGATGGCCGTGGCAATCGTGCCGACGCCGATGCCGAGCAGAGCCAGCGCCCAGTAGTCCAATCCGTTGCGCGTCGAGTATCCCTTTTCGCTCAGTGGCGCGTAACTGAACCATCCGGCGCTCGGCGCGTGGCCGGAAACGAAGCTGAAATAAAGTAAGATGCCGCCCAGCAGAAATACCCAGTAACTGAAAGCGTTCAGCCGCGGGAGCGCCATGTCGCGCGCTCCGATCATCAGCGGCGTCAGGTAATTGGCGAGGCCCAGCAGCGGGACCACGACGAGAAACACCATTGTCGTCCCGTGCATCGTGAATACCTGGTTGTATGCGTCGGAGGTGAGGAAGGTGTTGCCGGGCCGCGCGAGCTGAATGCGAATGAGCAGCGCCTCGATACCGCCGATACAGAAGAACATCATCGTGGTCAGCAGATACATAATGCCGATCCGCTTGTGATCGACCGTAGCGATCCAGGCGAGCCAGGCACCGCGCGCTGGAGCCGCGGTGCTGTCGACCAGACCGGGAGTGAAGGGCACATCACTCATCGGAGCGTCTCCAGAAACGCAGTAAGCTGCGTGAGATCGTTGCCGGACAGTTTCAGGTTCGGCATATAGCAGCCGGGCTTGATGACGTTCGGCTCCTTCATCCATTGCCGGAGATTCTGGGGCGTATTCTCCAGCCGGTCGGCGGCGAGCATCTGCCGGCTGGCGACGTGCGTCAGGTCCGGCGCATATTGCCGCTGCGAATTGATCCCACGGATGTTATGACAATTCGCGCATGTAAGGTTACCGAAGAGTTTGCGGCCCGCCGCGGCATCTCCTCCAGCCGGCGCCGCGGCAGGGGCCGACTGAGTTCCGAGCCAGGATTGGTAGGTCTGCGCCGGCTCCACAACAACCCGGAACCGCATCCAGGCATGCTGTGCGCCGCAATATTCCGCGCAGGCGCCGCTGAACACGCCCGTCTGTTCCGGACGCATCCATACGAAGTTCTTGCGCCCCGGCACAGCGTCGATCTTTCGCGTCAGTTGCGGAACCCAGAAGTCATGGATCACATCGGCGGCGTCGATTTCGATCAGCGTCTCCTGCTGCAGTGGGATATGGATTTCGTTCGCGGTGACGACATCGCCCGGGTAGCGGACTTCCCACCACCATTGATGCGCGTTTACGACGATATCGGCAGCGCGCCGGATGGGATGATCGACTCCGCGCGCCGTCATCACGCTAAGTCCAAACAAGAGCCCGACCAGAGCGAGCGGCACTGCGGTCCAGGCGATCTCTAACTTCCGGTTCCCCGTAGTCTGGTCCGGTTCCGGATCATTCCCGCCGCGCCGTCGATAGCGCACCAGGATATACAGCATGGACAGAGTCACTACCGCGAGAATGAATCCGCAGACGTACATGCACGCGTCCCACAGCCACAGTAGTCTTGCTGCTTCCGGCGATGCGGGACTGAAGACGCTGAGGTGCATCGGATAGCCTTGCCGCTTGACGCCGGCAACTCCGAATATAAGTAGCGCGGTCTAAAAAGGGCGTCAAAATTCTCACGTCCGGCGTCAACGCGACGTAAAGACAGACGGTATGCGAACGGATCGTTCTGCACGGACGCGCACCTACGGCACGAACAGGATTCCGATTGCGCGTAAGGATCTGGGACACTGGTCGTATGCGGGGCGCAGTCGGGGGAGGGATCGCGGCCGGAGTGGTGGCTGCTATCGGAATCCACCAGATGCGTGCACGCGCTCACGAGAAGCGAGCGCGATCGGAACTCGACCGCTTGCTCGCATTACTGCCGCATTGCGGCGACGAAGACCAGGCCATCTCTGCCGCGGAGCGCGCGTTCACGTCCGCCTTCGCCTGCCCGCTGGCCATCCTCTCATATACCGGCGAACCTGCTCTCAGGCGCCATACGCCGGGCTATCCGGCGTCTCCGGACGATCTGGCTGCCGGGCGTCAGGCAATGTGCGGCGCCAGGGTAATTCGGCGACGAACCGGCAACGGAACTTACTCGCACTTTGTTCCCCTGCTTACATGGCGTGGCGCCGTGGGTGTGCTGGCGTTCGCTCCCAACTCCGATTTGCCCAGGCGGATGTTAAGAATCGTCCGAGCTTTCGCCGATCAGGTGGCGCTCACACTCCTCCGGTCGGCGCTGGCCAACGAGGCGCGTGATGCCACTTGGCTCTCCGAGGCGGATCGCTTTCAGAAAGCGCTGCTCAACTCCATCGCGCACAACGTCCGTACGCCGCTCGCTTCCATCATCGGCGTGCTCAGCACGCTTCAGGAGGACCACGCCGTTTTGAATCCTGACCTCCGTCGCGATCTCGTCGAAACGGCGCGGCAGGAAGCCGACCGCCTCAACCGTATTCGCGGTCGCGCTCGCGCCGCCTTGCCATGGGTGATACGGTAATCGTGCGGTGCCACTGCTACTCCGATGGCTACTGGGCCGATATCGCCCGGACTTATTATCTGGGTGAGTTCGGCCCCGGTTCCAGGCCCATCTTCGATGCCGTCCTGGACGCCCGGCGTGGCGTGCTGAATGCGCTCCGGCCAGGCATAAAGGCGAGCGACCTCGACGAGTGCGCACGCGCTGCAATCGAGGCTCACGGTTTCGGCGCGTTCGTCAAACACCCGACCGGGCACGGCGCAGGCTTCGGAGCGCTCGAACATACCGCGCGTCCCCGACTTCATCCACGCTCAAACGACGTAATCGAACCGGGCATGGTCTTCAAAGTAGAACCGGGGGTCTATATCGAGGGGCGTTCCGGCGTCCGCAACGCCGATATGGTCGCCGTTACTGCCGACGGGCACGAAAGTCTAAGCTGCTTTCATTGGGACTTAGAGGAACTTACTCTCTCAGTAACTTGAAGTGGACGGAGGGAAGAAAAATGGATATGCGCTTTTCAAATCACGTTTGCATCGTAAGCGGGGCGGGTTCCGGCATCGGCAAGGCATGTGCGCTGCAGTTCGCGCGCGAGGGCGGCAAGGTCACCGTAGTGGATCTGAACGAACAGCACGGTAACCAGACCGTTCAGGAAATTACCAGCGCGAAAGGAGAGGCCATCTTCGCCAAATGCAATGTTGGCGATTCCGCTGAGATTCAGGCGGCCATCAAGGCGACGGTCGACAAGTGGAAAAAGATCGACGTTGTAGTGAATGACGCCGCAATGATGACCTTCAAACCCGTCGTGGAACTGCCGGACGACGACTGGGACAAAGTGCTGAACGTAAACTTGCGGTCCATCTTCCTGTTCTGCAAATACTCAACTCCCCATATGGGTCCCGGAGGCGCGTTCGTCAATATCAGTTCGGTTCACGCCCATGAAACCACGAAGAACGTGGTGCCTTACGCCAGTTCGAAGGGAGGTATGGAGGCATTTACGAGGGGGTTCAGTGAGGAGATCGCATCGAAGAAGATTCGGATCAACTGTGTGGCCCCGGGCGCGGTGGATACGCCCATGCTTTGGAACAATCCGAACATCAAAAGCGGCGTTGAGAAGGTGGAGGGCGCAATCGGCAAGCCGGAGGACATCGCCGCGGCTGTTTGTTTTCTGGCGTCATCCGAAGCGCGCTTCATAACCGGAACCACGCTGGTGGTGGACGGCGGACGGCTCGACATACTTGCGTGAGGTGAACCCATGCCCCAATTCATGTTCGCAACTGGCGTCGAGAACAGCTACCCGACAATTCAGTGGAAAGGCAAGATCGTTCGGCAGGACGAACTCGCCAAGACGAAACACTACGAATGCTGGCAGGAGGACTTCCGCATTCTGAGAGAACTCGGCATCCAGCATCTTCGTTACGGGCCGCCCTATTACAAGACCCACACCGGACCCGGTAAGTACGATTGGGACTTCACCGATCAGACCTTCAAAGCCCTGCACGCACAAAAGGTCACCGTCATCGCTGACCTGTGCCACTTCGGCGTCCCCGATTGGATAGGCAACTTCCAAAATGGCGATTGGCCGAAGCTCTTCGCCGACTACGCGGGCGCCTTTGCAGAACGATTTCCCTGGGTTCGCTTCTATACTCCGGTGAACGAGATCTTCGTCGCGGCCACTTTCTCTGCCCAGCTAGGCTGGTGGAACGAGCGCCTCAGCAGCGATGCCGGATTCGTCACCGCCCTAAAGCACTTGTGCCGCGCCAATGTGATGGCCATGCACGCCATCCTCGCCAAACGCCCCGACGCCATCTTCATCCAGAGCGAATCCACGCAGTACTTTCATCCCGACGGCCCCGACTGCGAAAAAGTGGCGAACTTCTTCAATGAGAAGCGATTCCTGTCATTGGATCTTACATACGGGAGCCACGTAAATGACCGCATGTATGAATATCTGCTTGACAATGGAATGACCCGGGACGAGTATCATTGGTTCCTCGATCATCACTGCAAGAGCCGTTGCGTGATGGGGAACGACTACTATGCCACCAACGAGAACTTAGTCCACAGTGACGGCAGCGTAAGCCTCGCCGGTGAGATCTTCGGTTACTACCCCATTACCCATCAATATTTCTCACGCTACCGTCTCCCGGTGATGCATACCGAGACGAACGGCCTCGGTGGACAGGAAGCCGTCGCTTGGCTCAGAAAGGAATGGGCCAATGTGCATCGTCTGAAGCTCGACGGCGTTCCACTCGTCGGCTTTACCTGGTACAGCCTGCAGGACCAGGTGGACTGGGACACCGGACTGCGCGAAGACAACGGCCGCGTCAACCCGCTCGGCCTCTGCGACCTGAGCCGCAAAATCAGACCGGTCGGCCATGCTTACAAAGCGCTGATCCACCAATGGCGCGACACGCTGCCCACCGAAAGCAACGTTCTAGGCATATGTCAATAGCAGCCGAAGATGTGAAAACCCTGCCCTCCATCGGAGGCATGCAACCCATCGTACTGCGGGCCGAAGTTCCGGAAACTGCCGGCGCAGGCTTCCTGGAAGCCATTTTCCTGCCCGGTCGCGGTATGAATCTCATCAAGGTTCGCGGACGGCTCCCCGGCCTCGGCGAAGTCGACCTTCTGCACTCTCCGCCGTTGGAGCAGGTCGGCGAAAAGCTGAACGGCGGTCCCGACGATTTCATGGGCGTCCAGTCGTTCAGCTTCGGTGGTGCGGTCCGGCTAATCCGGCTGCTGGAGCGCAACGGCAGTAATCCTGAAATTTTCGCGGCGCTCGTGCACTCCTGCCGGTATTGTGGTCAGATGGATGCGTCCATCGCCGCGCACGACCGGGCGTTTCGGCTCGATCGCAGGTTTCCGACAAGCGTGGCGCACACGTATTTCTCGCTCGGGGACTATGAAAAAGCTCTCTACTGGTACGACACAAATACAGGCATGTACCTTGATGTCCTGGCGCTTACGATGATGGGCCGGCTGGACGAAGCTTCTGCGCTGATGTGGACCCGGCGGGAACGCTTTTCGATGCAGCCGGCGCTGATGTACTCTTTGCGGTGTTGCCTCGACGGAGACGCTACAGGTGGTTTGAGCGCGCTCCGGGAACAAGAATGGGTCCGTGCGCACGACCCTGAAGTGCGGTTCTATTTGGGGCGTAGGCGGCCAAGTTCGGGGATGTTTCGCTGGCTCTGCGGCTTGTAACGGAGTCAGTGACGTTAGGCTACGGGAGTTCCCTCAATCTAATTCAGGATCCATGGCTGGGGATTCTGCGCGGGAGCGCGGGCTTCGAACAGGTGCTGCTGACCGTTCGCGCGCGAGAGCACGAAGCGCACGAAAGTTTCCTCAGGGGCGGTGGTGAGTTGGTTCTTGCGCAGTCTGCGCGGGCCTGTTGAATTGGCGGCGTAGCAGGCCTTCAGCCTGCGCCGGCGATTCAGACAAGTTCCTCCATCGAGCAGAGCGGCCGGTCCCGATGCCGGCGGCCAGGGAATCAGTTGGACGTTGATCGACAATTTGCACCGTGCTTCGTTTTTGGAGGACTTCGTAGGCCGATTGGCTAAGTCGTAACGTGACGGTTGCATCGCTAATTCTGAGGTTCGCGAGCTTTCGACCGACGTGCGTGTGACTGTGGGCCGGTACGATTTCTGGCCGCCGACACTGCCAAAGAGCAGGATTGGATGGAAACGAAACGCATGCGATTCGTCCCGCTGATGGCTCAGGTCGGGACCCGGGCAGCCTGGGCGCTAGCAGCAGGCTGAAATTCGCCTCCGCGGAGTGGCCGAACAGGTATTTCCGCTTCGGATCGAAACCGTGCTTTCGCTCGAAAGCGTCCAAAATGGCAACCAATAATCCCGGCCCGTCCATACCGGCCTGCCATACGGCTGGATTCACTGCATTGGGCGCTACAAGGATGATGCCTTCGGGGGAGGCCAGTTCTTTCCAGGGGTCGATCGCGGAGATCGTCGTGGGTGGTTTCCGGTTCGCCAAGCCGCGTTTTACGTAAAATGCGATGATGTAAGTATCTGATTCCAATCAGCCTGCCCGATTGACCGTAAATTAACTTGTGACCGTGCTTTCACGGCCGCCACTATCGTTTCAGAAGGGACCAACCACGTTGAATCGTAGATATTTCCTGAAGAGCGCTTCGGTGTTCGCCGCTGCCGCCGCGTCTGGATGGGCCTCGGGTGACACCCTCAAGCCCGGCCTCAACGCTTACTCCTTTAATAAGCTCCTGAACGACGCCATCCGCAAGCGCGGACCCGGCATCACGCTGGACGGAGTGCTGGACTTTGCGGCCAAGTGCAAGTTCGACGCCTTCGACCCGACCGGGTACTTCTTCCCCGGCTACCCCGCCGTGCCCCCGGATTCCTACGTCGATGGTCTCAAGAAGCACGCGGCGGACCTGGGAATCGCTCTCAGCGGAACCGGCGTCCGCAACAACTTCACCACGGCCGACAAAGCCGTTCGCGCCCAAGGCGTGACCCACATTAAGGAATGGGTAGAAGTGGCCGCCCGGCTGGGAGTGCCGGTCATCCGCGTCTTCGCCGATACGCAGATGCGCGCTCAGAACTGGCAGTCGGTCTCAAATAACGCCAGCCGCTCGGATGTGCAGGCGTGGATCGCCGAGGCGCTGCACGAATGCGCCGAACAGGGCAAGAAATTCAAGGTGAAGATCGGCGTACAGAACCACGGCGACTTTCTCGCCACCGGCGAACAGCAACTCGCACTGATCCAGGCTGTGGGCAGCGAGTGGTGCGGACCCATCGTCGACACCGGCTACTACAAGACGCCCGACCCCTATGTCGATATCGCGCTGGTAGCGCCGCACGCGGTGAACTGGCAGGTGAAACAGAGCGTGTTCGGCGAGGACAGCGAAGTACCGACGGACCTGATACGCCTGTTGAAGATCGTGCGCCAGTCCGGGTACAAGGGCTATTTGCCCATCGAGACGCTTTCCCCTCAGGGCAAGCCGTACGATCCCTTCACTGTGGTTCCAGCGTTTCTGGCTCAATTGCGCGAGGCTATCGCCAAAACGGCATAACGATGAGAAAAGCATTCGCAATCTTGTGCTTCGTCGCGATGAGCGGCATCGTGCTGATCCACGCCCAGGACCAGCAGCAGGCGGCGCCCGTCAAGAAGGGCGGAAAGAAAGGCGGGAAGAAGGGCGGCCAAAAGGGTCCTAAGAAGGTGGAGTTGCCGCACCCCTTCTATTGGGCCGCGCCGGATGAACTGCGCGGCGACTGGCAGGGTGAGGGGTACGTGGCCCAGGTGGTCCCGGTGATGGACAAGATCTTTTCACACTCGGACCTCATTCCGCAGCAGAGTGACGGCAATAAATACGAGGCGCACATCTTCCACAAGTTCGATCAGCCGAACGACAAGCCGGTCGCGGTGCTGTTGGGAGATTTGGCAAACGGCACAGTCACGCTCAGTGGCGACGACTGGACGGGAACCATTTCCGGCGGCCACTTCAAAGCCGGGAACGGCAGCGAGCACGTCGACATGCAGCACATCGTGCGCACGCCGCCAACTCTGGGCGCGAAGCCTCCGGCGGGCGCGGTGACGCTCTTCGACGGCACGAACATGAATGCGTGGTCCAAGATGAAGGAGAAGGACTGGCTTACGGAAGACGGACCTTCGCCATGGTACCTGCTGCCGGGCGGCGCCATGGAAGTGGTGCCGCGTTCGGGCGCGCTGATCAGCAAACAGCAGTTCGGGGACGCTAAGATCCACGTGGAATTCCGGACGCTCGGCGGACCCACCAACAGCGGCGTCTACATTCAGGATCGCTACGAAGCCAACATCAACGAGATGTACGGCCGCCTCGACGGCAACCCCTGCGCGCAGTTCGACAACAGCATGCCGGAAGAAGAGCATCCGGGGATTCGCGCCTCGCGTCCGCCGCTCGAATGGCAGACCATGGACATCGATTTCCATGCGCCAAAATTCGATGCCGAGGGCAATAAGACCGCCGACGCCACCGTCACCCTGCTGTTCAACGGCGTGACGATGTACAAGGACCACAAGCTGGGTCCGGTGACCCTGAATGCGGCGCGCCTGGGCGAAGCCGCCGCGGGTCCCATTCAGCTTCAGGAACACGGAATGCCGGTGCAGTTCCGCAACATTTGGGCGGTGGCCGCGCCGCTTCCGAAGGGCGCTCTGGATGCGCCGAAGAAGCGCGGCAAGACGGCCGGCGACGATACGTCAAATCCGGCGTACAAGAATCCGGGAATCGCGATTGTGCCGAACACGACCGGAAAGCCCGCGCCGCCGGCAGGGTTCATTCATCCGGGCGTGCTGGTGAATCGTGCGCAACTCGAGGAGATCAAGAAGCGTGTGGAGGCGGGAACCGAGCCCCAGAAGACCGCGTTCGAAGCGCTAAAGGCGGACAGCCACGCGTCGCTCACCTATGTCGCGCATCCGCGAGAGACGGTGGAGTGCGGCCCGCGCTCGAATCCCGATATCGGCTGCAAGGACGAACAGAACGATAGCGACGCGGCGTATGCGCAGGCGCTGATGTGGTACATCACCGGCAATAAGGCGTACGCAGAGAACGCGGTGAAGATCATGAACGCCTGGAGCAGCACGCTCAAAGGCGGGCATACCAACGCCAACGCCGAAGTGCAGGCATCGTGGGCAGGAGCGGTCTGGCCGCGCGCCGCCGAGATCATGCGCTACAGCTACAAGGATTGGAGCGACGCGGATGTGGCGCGCTTCCAGAATTTCCTGACGATGCAGTATCTGCCGAGCTTGATCCACGGCACGTGCGAAAACGGAAATAAGGAAGCCACCATGAGCGAGGCAATCGTCAACATCGGCGTGTTCACCGACAATCGCCAGGTCTTCGACTTCGGGTTGAAGATGTGGCGCGGCCGGGCGCCCGCCCTCGTGTACCTGAAGAGCGATGGTCCCAACCCCGTCGAGCCCGTAGGCTGCGGTCCGGCGATTTGGGGCAACAAGGGCTTCACTCCGGAGTTTGTCGAGGGCCTGGAGCAGGAGACGGCGCGCGATTCGCAGCACGCGGCCATGGCGTTTTCCGGGTTCGTCGACGTAGCGGAGACGGCACGGCAGCAGGGCATCGATCTTTACGCCGAGCAGGGCAAGCGCATGGTGGCGGCCATGGAGTATCTGGCCCAGTTCCTGCCGCCCAACAACGCGAAGGCGCCGGAGAATCTCGAATTCAATATGCATCCCACCTGGGAGATCGCGTATAACGAGTTCCACAACCGGCTCGGGATGTCGCTGCCGAAGATGGCTGCGGTGATCGCGAAGAACCGGCCGACTGGCGTCAACCACCACATGGCTTTCGAGACGCTCACGCATGGCGATATGGGGTCGGTGGGGCTGCCTCCGGTGAAGCACTAGCCGGGCGCATACTTGCCGCAACCCTTGTAATTACAGGGGCTTCGCGGTCTCCGGCAACCGCAACACGGGCGAGCGGATCGGAAATCCACGCTATAATTGCGACATAGGCAACTCTTTCGCTTATGTCTCAGGGGCAAGCACTCAGGATCACTGACGCTCGGCGTCTGTTGGTTGAGCGGATCGCGCTTAGCCCGCATTTCAACCGCTCCGCCCGGCTGCGGGACCTGCTGGTCTACCTCAGCGACCGTGTCCTCGACGACGAGGTATCCGAAATCCACGAACAGGAGGTTGGGCACAAAGTGTTCGGCCGGCCGCTGGATTACGATAGCGCAGCCGACAACATCGTGCGCGTTCATGCCTCCATGCTGCGGAAACGGCTGGATCAGTATTTCTCGTCCGAAGGCGCTGCGGAAAACATCGTCATTGAAATCCCCAAGGGCAACTACGCGCCGGTTTTTCGCGAGCGGGTGAAGCCTGTCGCCGAACCGCCTGCCGAACAACCGGTCCGCCTCGAACCGCTTCCGGTTCTGGAGAAGCCGCAAACCCGCCACGCCCTGACTCTCGCGATTGTCACGGCGTGCCTCTTCGCGTCTACCACCATTTTTCTCCTGTTCCGCCATCCGGCCGCGCCGATTGCGACGCCCGACTCGCCCACAGTCCGGCTCTTCTGGTCTCAATTGTTTGACAACAGCCACCCCACCGATCTCGTCATTGACGATGCCGCGGTTGGCATGTACCAGGAGCTGACAAACCGGCCGTTATCTCTTTCCGAATATTACGACCGCAGCTATCTGCGCGATATCCCCGCCGTCGCTTCGGCAGCGGGTTTGGCGCCGGAAACAGCGGCGTCGCTGATTCTTCGCCGCCAATCCAGCTACTCCGACACCAGTTTTTTGTGGCGCATGGAACAACTCGCCGGCAGCCGCCGCATGAATCTCAGGTTTGCCCGCGACTACTCCTTCCGCGACCTCAAGGCGGATAGCGCCATCCTCCTGGGGAATGACCGCTCGAACCCCTGGGTACAATCATTCCAATCGAAGCTGGGAGTGCGGTGGCAGTTCGATAAGAACAAGGCCATTTACTACCCGGCCGATACCTTCCAGTCCAGCCACACCTTTGATGCCGGACCGGCGGGCGAGAACCACGAAGGCTACTTTTCGATCGCCATGCTGCCGAATCTGGGCGGCACAGGAAATGTGCTGCTGGTCGCGGCTACGGGCGGCAGCGCCATCAGCGCCGCGGCCGATTTTCTCTCCACCGAACGCACGATGGCGCAACTGCGGGCGAAACTCCCTGCGGCCAAGGGCGGCGCCTTCCCGGCTTTCGAAGCACTCGTCAAGGCGAAGGGCCGTAACAGCCAGCCGCGCGACAGCGAAATTGTGGTCTGCCGTCCCGCCTCGAAGTAGCCTTTTAACGTAAAGAGCGGAAGCCGTTAAACCGCTCAAACCACGCCAGTTGTTCTCTTAACCCCATTCCAGACAGTGAATTGCCTTGATACCCGCCGGGCGCGGCACTACCATGGCGGTCGAACGTCTCGTTAGTCCGTCCCGCAGTTGGAGCATACATGAAAGCCACGAAGCTATCGGCCGCCGCTTTAGGTGTCGCGTGCCTGTTTGCCCAGGATTCCACTCCTCGCCCGAAGGTTTTGGGCGTCGCCCACATGGCGGTCTACGTGAAGGACCTGGCACAGACCCGCCAATTCTACGAGCAATTCCTCGGCTTCGGCGAGCCGTTTACTTTGCCCAATAAAGAGGGCAATGGCGTTCGCATCGTTTTCATAAAGGTCAACGACAACCAGTACTTCGAAATCTTCAACGAACCAGACCGTGGCGAAGGCCAGCTCAACCACATCTCCTTGTACACGGACAGCGCCGACCGTATGTACACCTACCTGAAGGGCAAGGGCATTGAGGTCATGTCCGACAAGGGCAGCGTCGGCAAAGGCAAAACAGGCAACAAAAACTTCAACGTGAAGGACCCCGACGGCCACATCGTCGAAATGGTGGAGTACATGCCCGATAGCTGGACCGCCCAGGCCAAAGGCAAGTTCATGCCGCCCACCCGCATCTCCGACCACATCATGCACGTCGGCGTTCTTTGCGGCGACCTCGATAAGTCCATGGCCTTCTACGGCGGCATCCTCGGGTTCAAAGAATTCTGGCGCGGCAGCGGCTCGCCAAAGATGCTGAGCTGGGTGAATATCCGCCCGGCCGAAGGCCAGGATTACGTCGAGCTGATGCTCTACAACAGCCTGCCCGCCCCCAGTGCGCGCGGCACCAAGAACCACGCCTCGCTGACCGTGCCCGATACCGAAAACGTCTTGGCCGAACTCAAGAAGCGCGCCGCCGCCGGTTTGTACACCGCGCCGGAAGGTAAGCCGCTCGAGATTCAGATCGGCCAGAATCGCAAGAGACAAATCAACCTGTACGATCCGGACGGTACGCGCATTGAGCTGATGGAAGCCAAAACCATCGATGGCAAACCTGCGCCGAATTCCACGGCGCCCGTACCGCATCCGGCGGAAGGAAAATAACCATGCGAATGCTCGCTGCCGCTTTTATCGCCGCGCTTCCCCTCTGCGCCCAGCAGCCTCCCGCGCCGTGCGCCGGCTTGCCTCCCGGGCGGCACGCATTGCTGGAGCGGTTAACCGCCAACCTGAACCTCACCTGCGAGCAGCAGCTCAAAATCGAGCCGCTCCTGCACGAAGAAGAATCGGTCACCAAGCCGCTGCTCCAGTTCACCGCCCTCTCGCCAGAGGATCAGCAGTCCATCATGATCACCATCAAGCTCGCCGCGCGCCGCCAGGTGCGCACGCTCCTCACAGCGGACCAGCAGAAGGGCATGGATTCGGAAGTGGAGAGCGTCTCCAGGGGCGGCAAGAAGGGCGGTGGCAAGAAAGTCGATCCCGTGGTCACTTTCGAGAGCGAGGAAAAGCTGTCGAACGCAGTTGAGTCCTACGCCGCTCTTACGCCCCAGGAAAAGAACACCATCCTCATCAAAGTGAAACGTGCCGCGCTGGCCGATGCATCGCTGCCGCTCGCGCCGGACCAGCGCAGGAAGCTCGAATCGCAAATAGAGCAACTACCGCACACGAAGTAGCAGAAGGAGTCTACCCATGCGTACCAAGTTCGTTACGCCTCTTATCGCCGTATTCGCCCTGGCGGGGTTCGCCGTCGCGCAGACACCGAGCGCCACCGTTGTGGGAAGAATCGTGGATGCCTCTCACGCCGGTGTAGCCGGAGCCACAGTGAAAGTGCACAACGTGGACACCAACGAAATCCGCACCGCGCACACTCAGATCGATGGCGAGTACACCGTGAGCGGTCTCACGCCGGGCAATTACGAAGTCACCGTGGATAAGGAAGGCTTCCGCCAGCTCCGCGAGTCAAATCTGAACCTGCAGGTGGACCAGACGGCGCGCGTCGATGCCGAACTGCAAGTAGGCGCCGTCACCCAAACGGTGGATGTCACCGCGAGCGTCCCGCTCGTAAACACCGAAACATCGACGCGCGGCGATATCGTCGCCCACCATGAAATCGAAGAGATTCCGCTGAACGGCCGCGACTTCAACGATCTCGCCTATGTGGTCGCGGGCGTACAACCGGCCGAGCAGGGCGGTAAAGGCTCGCCGTATGTCGTCAATGGTTCCCGCGCCGATTCCACGAACGTGGTCATCGACGGACTCAACGATGAAAACCCGCGCGACGCCGGCGCCCAGGCGCGGCCGCCTCTCGATTCGTTACAGGAATTCAAGGTGCAGACGTCCAACTACTCCGCCGAATACGGGCGGCTCTCGGGTGGCGTGGTCAGCATGGTCCTGAAGTCCGGCGGCAACCAGGTGCACGCCTCCGCGTTCGAGTTTCTGCGCAATGACGTGTTCGATGCGCGCAATTTCTTTGACCAGGGCAAGAGCGAACTGCGCCGCAATCAGTTCGGCGCCAACCTCAGCGGTCCGGTGAGCATTCCCAAGCTGTACAGCGGCCATGACAAGACGTTCTTCACGGCCAGTTGGGAAAGCTTCCGCCAGGTACAGGGCTCTAACAGCATCGGCGTGATCCCGACCGGCCTAGAGCGCGCGGGCAACTTCTCCAAATCGGTCGACGCCACCGGCAAGCCGATCCTCATCAAGGATCCGCTGCTCTCCGGTTCCTGCACGGCCACCAACGCCACCGCCTGCTTCCCCGGCAACATCATTCCGCAGAACCGTATCAGCACTATTTCGCAGCAGTTGCTGGCGTTCTATCCCACCCCGAATCTCGTGGGCGCGAACAACTTCATCTCCAATATACCCAGCCCCGATAGTTGGGACAGCTTTCTGTTGAAAGTGGACCAGCACTTCAGCGATCGCAACACCTTCACCGTCCGCGCCCTGGAGCGTTGGGAGCTTTCGACGAATCCGTATTCCGGCAGCCCGACGGGCAACTTCGCGTCGACCACGCGTCAGGGCCAGGCGCTCTACGGCATTTCCGACACGCAGATCTTCACGCCCAACCTGGTGAACGAAGCGCGCATGGGCCTCACCCGCACCACGGACGACGAAGCGAGCGCGCACGCCGGCACAAACTGGGCCGCGAAATTCGGCATTCCCGGCACGACTAACGATCTCAACGTCGCGGCGTTCCCGAAGATCAGCGTCACGGGTTTCGAAACCATCGGCGACAGCACCACGAATCCCATTCACTACATCGTCAATAACTACAACTGGAACGATTCGCTCGCCTGGAACAAAGGCCGGCACTCCATCCGCATCGGCGGCGACCTGCTGCGCGTGCAGTATTATCAGCCGACCAATTCGAACTTCAACGGCACTCTGACTTTCAACGGCAAAGTTACCGGAGACGGTATCGCGGACTTCCTGCTCGGCGATCTGAGCAGCAGTTCGCGCAAACTCGGCACGGTGACCAATCACATCTACCAGACTGCCTGGGGAATGTATCTGCAGGACGACTACAAAGTCACGCCAAAGCTCACGCTGAATCTCGGCGTGCGCTGGGATGTAACCCTGATGCCCACCGAAAAGTACGGCCAGGAGACCAACTACGTGCCCGGCGTGGGTAAGGTGCTGATGGCAGGCACTTCGACCCTGCCGAACTGGCAGAGCATCGTCGCGAGCGCCGGCCTCACGGGCTTGGTGGACCTGGCGAGCAACTACGGCTTGCCGAAGTCGCTGGTCAATAACCACTACAACAACATTGCGCCGCGCGTGGGCTTCGCGTGGCGGCCCTTCGGCAACAACCGCACCGTGATCCGCGCCGGCTACGGCATTTTCTACACCGGCTTCCGCCTCAGCGCCATCCGCACGGATCTGACCGGCAACTTCCCGTTTGCGATCTCGCAGTCCTTCACCGGTTCCACCAGCAATCCGAACCTCCTGATCTCCAATCCGTTCCCCGATGCACTGGCGAAGTTCTCCGGCGTCACCACCGCCAACGGATTCCAGGTGGATGCTCCCAGCCCGTACTTGCAAAGCTGGAATCTTACGATTGAGCGCGACCTCGGCCACGGTGTCGCTGTGGAAGCTTCGTACTCCGGCAGTAAGGGCACGCACCTCGGACGGAAATACGATCTCAATCAGGAAATCCGCACACCGCAGTACACCATCCGCCCCTACGCCGGATACGGCAACATCTCGTACTACATGTTCGGCTCGGGCTCAACGTATGAGGCTGGCACGGTCACGCTGCGCAAGCGGTTCGAGCACGGCCTCACCTTCCGCGCCAACTATACCTACGCCAAGTCGCTCGACGATCAGAGCGGCCTCAACTACGCAGGCGACGGCGGCTACTCAGGCGCACAGGATTCGTATCATCTGAACCTGGAACACGGGCGCAGCGACTTCGACATCCGCCACGTCTTCAGCATGAACTTCGTCTGGCAGATTCCCATTCGCGGCAACGTGCTTACGCGCGGCTGGCAACTCGCCGGCCTCGGCACTGCATACAGCGGGCAGCCGTTCACGCCGCAGCTCAGCGGGCCTTCCGCCGACCTTGCGCAGGCCACGCGCCCCGATCGCATCGCCTTCGGAACCATTCCGAACCCGAGTGTGAACGATTGGTTTGACCTCAACGCATTCCCCATCGTGCCGGACACCGCCTTCCGCTACGGCACCTCCGGGCGCAATATCCTCGATGGACCCGGCACTGTGGCGTTCAATCTCTCGCTTTCCAAGACCTTTGCAATTACAGAGCACAGCCGCCTGCAGTTCCGCTGGGAGACGTTCAACTTCACCAATCACACGAACCTCACCCTGCCGAACGTGAATTTGGACAAAGCCAACGCCGGAACCATCACGGACAACAAGCCTCCGCGCATCATGCAGCTCGGCTTGCGATATTCTTTTTGATCGGGGAGACTTCGGTGAGCGTCCGCGTGCGGCAAGCAGCGGACGCTCGCACCTACTTCAGCACAGCCAGCGGATTCCTCTTCTTCTACACCGGCAGCCCCGGGACCATTCGACTCAAGTGTCCTTCCAGGCGATAATCGATCCTGTCGGTAATCCCGGTTCGATCGACCACCGGTCGTCCACTCGTCCGAGACAGAAACCCGGCGAGGATAGCCATGGTTGTGTTTCGAGTTCCCTGCACAGTGTGTCCATTCTTAGCTGGCACGGATACCTGCGATTCGCATGAACTGGGAAACACAGCCGCGCCGGGATCGGACATGCCTGTCGCGCGCTCCTCGGGGCCCGGCACATCGCAGGGCGGACCGTCGGCGTGCCGAATAAGTTTTGGCCCCCACGTACCGGGCTTGGATCAGACTCAAAGTAAATACGGCTGGCGCCGTCTCTCACCGCACGAAATGGTGCCGTTTCTCGATTGCCGTTTTGAGGCGGTCACTGATGTACGCGTCGACGTACTTCGGCGTCTCAGTCCGTTCGCGCTTGCGCATTCGGAAGGTGTAGATCCACAAACTCCCGCCTTTACTAAGAGCCTCGGCGTCAAACCGGACCGCATCGCCGACGCGCATCCCGGTTTCAAGCATTAGCTCCAGCAGTAAAACGAATGTCTCCCGATGTCTTGCGTAGCCATGCGTGCCGCCCTTCAGCCGTCGTGCTTCGGCGAAGATCAGTTTAACTTCGTCCTCGCTGAAGGGCGACTTCTGGTCATATACTGCGCGGTGCGCGGTCGACCTTTTCGACGAGATACTCCGTTGTCCATCCCCGGCGAAAAGCGACTCGCAGAAAGCAGCGCAGTTTCGCAACGGAAGTCGCTTTGCTGGTATTCGCCATTTCCTTGGGCAATCCCTCAAATTTGAAGCGCTCTAGCAGTCGACCGTCAGCAGTTTCGCGTAAATGACGCCGTTCCTTTTGCAGAACTCCTGCAAACGCTCGAGCAGAAGCTTGTGCTGACCGTACGCCTTTCTCCTGAGCTCATGTTTCCGCGCTTCAAGATACCGCTCGGAGCATTCGGCGATAGTCGGCCCCAACGCAGGGTCAGCGCCGCTCTGGACCGCAACCTGCATGGCAAGCGCTTTTCACTTAGCGATCAAAATCTTGCATTGCGCCTGGGCGCTTGCGAGGTCTTTTGCGCCAGTGCTCTGTCGAGGCACAGTGTGCCCCTTTGGCGTGCGACCCACGACCCAGATCATGCAGTCGCATTCCATGTAATATCTCTTTGCGTTGGCGGTAAGGTCATCCGCTCGATCGGGCAGGTCCTCTTGTGCCGCTTATAGAGGATGAGGTGTTCGGAGATCCTCATACGCAGGATTGTAGCGCCCATATCGGGCTCAGTTTGTACCGATGTTTTGCCGAACATCCGTACAACTCTGCTTTCCTCAGTGTAAATTCTTCATTTTAAAGCAGTGGCTCCCCAAAAAGACGGTTTTCCAACTGGCTCTTCACCTCGTAAATCATAGATTCTACGCGGCCTGATCGGCGGCAATTAGAACTCCCTGCGTATTGCCGGAAAGTAGTTGACGATACTTATGTTCCATCGATGAGGCGCAATAACGCGAACTCAACGTGGTCGGAGAGTTCCTTCGGTGTCCAGCCGCTATACAGCAAGTGCTGATATGGCTTCAGCCGTACGACGATCGGGAACTGTTGTCTAGGTTTCAGAGAGTTCTCACGCGAGTACACTCTGCCATACTGCTCGAGTGCCGCTTGAACTGTTTGGTGAATATCTCCGGCGTGGGACTTCACTCGGGCCAGTAGCTCAGTGGTGAAATTGATGGTTCTTGCACGCGGTCTATCCGCTGTACATTTGCCCAGAGGACACCGGAACTGTATCTCACCACGAACTAAGCCTTCGGGTCTGGACCCGCAGTGCGCGCGCGGCACCTGCCATGCAACATCCAGGATCTGTCCAGCATCGAGCACGGATGCCTCGCGAAACAGCTGCCATTTGTCGTAATTTCCGCGGAGCTGAGGGCACTTGCGTTCAAGAAGTTTGACCACGGCTTCGGAATCCGAATCGATCTGCGCCGCCGTCTTATGTTCGAGGATGAAGTGCTCGCCGCGGATGCGGACGATGCCGTCCACCTTGCCGGCGAGCACAAAACTGCGCGACGCCGCCCCAGTGGCGGGGTTAACGATAGGGCCCTCGAAGTTCTTTTCGAGTGCGATGACTTCGAAGCCCTCGGTGGAGTACTGCACGGCGTAGGCCTTCATCATCGCGATGGCGAGGTGCCAATCCCGGCGCTGGTTGTCATCCTGGAGGTGGTTCGGACAGAGCTTGTCGATGAGGACGAGCACTTCATCCAGGTCGCGCCGCTGGTGCCACGCCTGAAGGCACTCGTGGATGAGCGATCCGAAGTGCAGGTTCCGGTCACACTGCAGGGGCACGAGTTGCTGCTGGTAACGCCAGTCAACCGCCTTGCGGCAGTTCCGGAACAGGCTCCACATCGAATACGTGGAAACGACGGGCGCGGCGGTCATCGGGTATCTCCGCGTTTCGCGAGCCGCTCCGGAGTCAGCCCTGCTTCTTCGAACGCCGCGCGGATCTGCCGGATGAAATAATTGATGCCTGAGCGGGACTTTCCCGTGTGCTCACAGATCTCGGCGACGCTCATATCCCTGAGGAGTAGTGCGACCTCGCGGAGATGCTCCGGGAGCCGGAGGAGCACACGCTGAACATCGAGCTGGAGTTCCATCTCAGCGCGGGAGTCTTCGCCGGGTGCGTCAGGCAGAGATTCCAGTCCGTTCTCGCCATCGCTGGGATCGCCTGGGCCGGTTTCTGCGGCAAACCGGAGAGAGTGCTTCTCTTGCTCCGCGGCCAGTGCCGCAGACCGATTCCGCATGATCCCGCGAACGAATCCCTGCCAGTCACCCCGCTCCGGGCGGAAGCGCGGCAGACGCTGCAAGAGATCGAGAAACATCTCCTGGCGCAGATCGGCCCAGTCATCGACGCCGAATCGGCCCCAGCGCACGAGGCGGCTGGCGCACAGCGACGCCTGCCGGAGAACATACCGATCGACGCCAAATGGAGTCGCCATGGCGGGTGTCATTGGGCCACCCTCCGCAGTCGCGACTCCCCGACCATCCGGCGCGGGATGCCGTATCGGACGTCGATCCGCTCGATGGTGCCATCACCGAGGCCGTCCAGTTCGGCGAGAAGGCGTAGCGCTTCAGCACGAAGGTCGAAGTTGCCCAGGTCGGTTTCCTCACGCCGGCCGTCATCCGCATCCAGCTTCAACTCGATGAACACGAGCGGAGCGGGGTTAAAGACCGGCTCGCCGCCGCGCACCTCGAGCCCGTCGACGTGGCCGAAGTTGATCGTTTGGAAGAGCCGCAGGAGGGCCTGCCTGGGAACGGAGACATCCCGGAGCCGCGTGAGTATCGGTGCCACCGGTGGTGGGCCGTTTTGAGTCTTCGTAGCAGAAGGTGCCGAATTCATGTTCGCCTCTGCTACCGGCAGGGTGAATATTCACCCTGGAGGCCGAAATGGGACCGCCCAAAAAGCCAAGCGCTTGATAACACATCGAATAGAGTTGGAAGATTTCTTCGACACCAGGGTGAATATTCACCCTGCCCCTGACTTGAGGCAGAACGAGGGTGCTCCTGGCATTACGCGTGCCCCTCCAATTCGGGCACGGCTGATCTCAGGATCCAACTTAAGGCGACAGCGTCTGAATGACCGAAATGAGCGAGGACGCCTGGGCTGTGTCGAATGGCGGCGAACGTCCTGCTCGTGCACAATGGAGCGAGCGTTGAACGGCCGCTGACAGCCTCAGAAAAGAAATCGGGCTTTTCTGGGATTCCTGGGTGCATAACCCAACACCTGACGCCTAACCGCACCAATGCGCCACGAAACCGGCGCTCTGTGGTCCGATTGCCTCGCGCGCGAATGCGGGACATGTTGCGCCGTGTCCGACTCGTTACGACGGCGGGGTCGATATCTGCTAACGTTTTAAGCTCGCGCAGCACTCCTGGCCACCTCAGTACGTCCGCCGGCCAGCCTGCCGCAATACGTACATGTGCACCGCCCCAGTTCCAGTGGAGTACTTTGGATTATACGTCCGCGCCTGATCTATGATGATCGTCAGCTCGCGGTCAATAGCAGCGAGCACCATTCCAATGGTCATCGGCTTCGGCCCCATAGGGCTCCCAATCCACGCTTGACCCTCCGGCGCACTCCTCATCAGACGCAGTATCGCATCTCGCGTCTCAAAAGGATCAGCGGCAGACGCATAGATGAACTGGCCGTTCAAAATTCCACTGCCTTCAAAAACGGGTGCGCACTCAGCCAGGCAACGCTCAAAAAAGGCGGGATCGAACGCCGGAAATCCGACTATTGGATAAATACTCTGACCCAACTCGTACCCGCCCGCGATACTCTCATAAATCGACTTCGCAAACGTCGGGCCAAATCCTAAAATCGGGATCCACGCCACGTTGAGACGACCTGCCGTGACTGAAGGAAGATAGTCGAATGGAGGTACGATGAACGGTCCTGTGGGTTCGGAGTGAAGCATCGATGAGCTATAACTGCCCGGTTCCGTGTAGATCAACGCTAGATCATCAATCGCCGAATTCCGCAGAGCCCAATCGACTGCTGGAAAGATGCACACGCGCGGCATCGTGGTTACGTCGATGATCCACCGACGTACAGTCGGGTGGTCGCGCACGAAGTTATCAAGCGCATCACGAATAATCCGCCAAGGTGCAGGCCCAAGCAACTCGACGGGAAGCGACCTTCCTGCCCACTCACTCTGGACGCGAGAAGTCTTCCAGTTCTCCGCCTGCGCTTCTGCGCATTCCTGTTGGTACGCGCTACCCGTGTCCTTCGGATACACGATGAGTGCCCCCGCGGGCTTTTGGATGATGGCTATCGCCAAGTCGGCGAATCCGCACCATCGTGCTTCAAAACTCGCACAACCAACAAAGTTCCACGCTTCGCCGCCAATGAAGTACGGCAATTCTTCTTCTGCCGCGACAGTAAACATTATTCTTGTGGGCTGAAAAGACTCGCAGATTCACAATCTTGCCGCGCGACACCTTGCGCTCGCTTCAACGCTCGTCTAATTGCCTGAGGTGTCTGCTTATCCCGCATGGCGTCAACAAACGTCTCCAAGTGGTCCACATATATTGGGTCCTTTCGCCAAACTTCGCTGATTCCAAAGTATGGGCAGTAGGCCCGATTCAAGTGATACTTCCGACGCTTTGGCGCACCCCTCTGCTTGCTTTGGTGCTCGCGTTCCTCCAAGAGTCCCCAACTGACCGCCTCCCTTATGAGCGTTGAAGCATTAGATCGCGGATCCGCAGGCACTACACCTGGGCCGACATTGAGCTCTGACGCATCTATTGAAAAACCATTTGGCGAAGGCTGCGGTACCGTCAGTTCCAACTGCAATTCCCGTAAGCACGCGCCAAGCTGTGCTACAAAACCCTGTAGCGTCTCGCCGTAGTCACAGTCATGAGGAATCTGACGGAACAGGGCCTCCGAAACAGTGTAGATGGCGGCACTCTGTAATTCCGGAGAAATGGGCTGCCTGAAAGGCTCGCGGTCAGACATTAGCAGGTAGTCGTATGCTTCGCGCAGAATTTCGATCAGTACTAACGCTACGTTCGACGACAGCTTGATTATCGTGCTCAGGCCTGAATAGTATTTTCGCTGATTCTTGTAGGCTGATGCAATTTGAAACAGTGCGGCCTCCTCGGCGTCATGCACGAAGTCATCGATGGCGCGCAGTCGCTGCCGCCTAGATTCCGCCCCACCGATGCTGTACCTCTGGGAAATCGCCTGAACCAGTCGGTCCAGGTAGGCACTGATGCGAGCCGTGCGATCGTTACTAGCAACAACCGGCCCATGACTCAACGGCGCACCATTCTCACCATCCCTAATCCACCGAGTAACCGCAATACACGCGAGTGTCGACACTAACGGATTCGCATCTCGAACCGCGGAGGTCTGGAAAACGGCTGTCGAATCCTCTTCTGGTATCCCGAGGCGCTCCCATCGTCGGGAGAATGGTCTAAGGTGTTTGGTTTGATCACCGGAATCGTAACTCAGGTACCTCTGGGCTTCTTCCTGCGGGGTGAAGGCTGGCAGCAACGCTCTGACGTGGATCACGGAAGGCGCTGTTCGGTTGGATGAGACTGCGGCCAAGCGCTTTCGGAGCACGTCAACCGCGAACGTGGTATAGAAGGCGCGCGCGAGGTGGTCTACGTCGACTTCGATGATCTCGCGGTTCATCTCGACCTGCACCTCACTATTGGCCAGCCGGAACTCTTTGTAGGCGTACTGACGTGTTCCGATCTTGAACTCGACGCCTGCCCCGCCTCGCGATGCCAGATACATCCCCTCATTAAACACAGGCCTGAAATCGACTTTTCGACGATGTTGATACAGGAATTCGTATTGATCGACGAGAACAAACAATCTAAAGGGCTGGGAGAACATTCCGGATTCACGGATCGCCCGGACTAACGCAAACAGAGTAGCGCCGAACGGTATAAGTGACTGCGGAGGTCGCGAGCTACTAGGATCCATGTTGACGTATCTCGTCCAACCTTGTGCACGCGATTGTAGGTGAGCTCTCAATTCGTCTATCGTCGCGAGACCGTCGTACTGAGACGATTCGGCAGACAATATCCGGAGCAGCGTTTGAAAAACATCGGCACTTGAAGGCGTGTTCGTAGCTGCGCCGCTGACCTCACACCATCGCTGAACGGTGCACATACGATCCAGTGCTCCCAGCGCCTGGTCGAGCAATAACGCGTTGAGATAATCACCGTAGGCTCGGAGCCACCATTCAACGGACTGTGTGCCCCCCTGAAAGAGATTCACGCGAGCGGCTGGCGAACCGAGGTTGAAATATATACCAAGAGTCGCCGGAGGGATCAAATCGAGGATCCATTGTTCCGTCGGCGGCCGGCTAAAGAGTCTGGCCATGATCTCGGGGTCAAACATCTTGAGCAGCATGGTCTTCCCAACCCCTTTTCTGCCCACAAGAAACACGTTTGTAGGGCGTGCGACCTGATCACCTACGTGACGAAACGGCAGGAACGAGTAACGAGCCAAGAGATCATCCGGCGTCAATGCGGCTTCAGTTAAGTACAATACGCTGAAAGGGTTAGTGCTTCCCATACGAAATCAGCTCCTATATGATTCTTGAGACACGTGGATAGAGCGCACGCCAGCCGTCGTGTGTGGCCCATAACAACGGCAGTGAGTTGTCAGGGCAGTTTGTATATGTTGCGAATGCTAGCGCTAGCCCACCGAAGCCGTGGCGATCACGGTACTGCAACAAAGTGTGGTACCGTTCGGTGTAGAGCCGCTCGGAAATTGCTTTGACCCGCTCGGAGAGTTTCTCAATTGGCATGTCCCGGTCAAGGTATGAACCTGCAGGACCATCAAAGCACCGGAGTGCGTCCGGCAGAATGTGGCTGGCCCAAAAGAAATACCGTCGGTGCCCGGACGCCTCAAGATGTGTGCAGAGCTGACAAAGCCGCCGCGCTGCAGCCACCGTGGCAATTACGACGGCAACTCCAATCTCCTGGAAAGGCAGATCAGATGCTTCGATTGCATTCAGGCTGGCGTCAAGGTCTGATCCACTCCCAGAGAAATCCTCTAGGACAATCAGTGTCTTCTTTCCGATTAAGCGCGGATCCGCCTTAAGTACGCGGACCTCGAACGAGCGGGCAGTTCGAACGATCCGAGGATCGCCAGCAGCCTGTGCTGTTGACGGATAGGTCCAGAACTTTAATTCGGGACCGGTGAGGGCACGACGTTCGCGATCGTTAAAAAACTCTCCATTGACGTGGACGAAGGCATTCAGTGGTGAACTATCAGAGTTGGGCACGAATAGGCACTCGTCGAGGGCCGCTGGGAGGTACTGAGAACTCTCGGAAAATTGATATCGGCCTAAGCTGCGGGTTCGAACGATGTACTCGAGAAGATGTCTACGGATCTGACTTCGGAAGAGCCGCCTGAGCAGGGAGTCAAACTGTGTTTGAGTGACAAAGACAAATCGGGAGGCGAGCAGAAACGCAATAGGGCGTTCGTCTTCCGGAAATTGTTGTACCCAGTAGCTGAGCTTAGCGAGGAAATTCGGAAGTGTATCGTTCTGGTAGCCTTCGAATCGTACTGCGCGGACGCCTTTCAAGCTCTGTAGCACCCGCGAGAAAGGACTACGCACTGCGGGCAGCACGGAGGGAGCAAGACTGGCATTGAAATCGCGGTCCCACGCGGTAACCCATTGCGGCAGGTTCTGCACTTAACTCACTCCCTTCAGCGCAGCCTCGATGCAGGCCGCCAGGACTCGTGAGACGGGCGGCGGGACCGCATTCGCAACCAACTGATATTGCTTCGTAACGGAACCACTAAAGACGAAGGAGTCCGAAAAACCTTGAAGTCTTGCACATTCGCGTACGGTTAGGCCCCGATTTTCAGTCGGGTGCAAAACGGTGCGCGGAGAACCAAAATCCCTTGTCACCGCGGGAGCAGGTTCTCCCGGATCGAGGCGTTTAAATCGCCCATTGAACTTCCTTGTCAGGTCGACGTACCGGCCAGAGGTTAGCTTAATATAGCCTTTCTCCCCGAGGTCATGGAGCAGCAGACGAAGTGCGCCCGACTCCTCCCCGGTAGCGCTCTGCAGTTGGCAAAGCGTAACCGGTTTACCATCGCCCAGATGAGCATATCGCCTACCAGAGGATTGGCGGCGCAGACGCGCCAGGCACTCAAGGACAGCGACCTCCTGTGGCGACACGCGCCCGAATACGGACGGAATGTCCCAGGAATGGACAGAGGTGCCAGCCAACCGGGTGTCACATAGCTTCTGGCCAGGTCCGATCCGCTGGATTACTACTGGATACCACGCCGGGCTATGGTGCTTAGGCACGTGGTTGGCTACAGCTGAGGACCCGGTGAGCGGCAAGCCGTGGAGAGCCGTTCCGACCGAAAGAGGTGGGGAGCGGTGCTGGATGGAACAGCGCTCTCGAAAGGCTGTAATTGCCTTTCCCGCAAACCTTTGCGAACCACCTAGAAAGATAACGCGCTTTCGGCGCTGAGGCACTCCAAAATACACACACTCGATCTGTATCGCCTCGACCACTAATCCGGCTCCCTCAATGAGCCTCATTGCCCATGAAGCGAACCGGCCTCCCGCATGCGAGAGTATTCCGCTAACATTCTCGATTACGAAGAAGGCTGGCTTGACGGCACTGATGATCTCTGCGGTACGGACAAATAGCCCATTTCGAGGATCGTTGCCTCCACGTTTACGAAAAGAGCTGAAGCCCTGGCATGGCGGACCTGCAATGATAACATCGGACCCACTGAGTTGCATCGCGTCGATATGCCGCAAATCGGACGCCGATGGCTCGACGCCAGTGTTCAAACGAAACGTGCTCCGTGCGGCTTCGTCGATGTCTGCCGAGTAAACAGTCTTGCAGCCAGCCTCGGAAAAGCCAGTATCCAGGCCGCCGGCACCGCAGAACAGACTTGCAACCGATAGGGTGTCCAGGCTAGCCATTATGTGATGTCCAGGGTATATCCAGGCCGAACTTAGCTACCTTACGCTCAAACTCCTGTCGCTCACGACTTCGCTCAATGACGCTTCGATCCGCTGAGACCCATCCGCGCGACTCGGCCAAGCGAAAAACTTCGTCCAAGTTTCTTCCGTTTATTTCCGAAATCAGGGTCTGTTCGAACGATGACAAGACAACTGCCGCCATTCGGTGCTCTGAGAATGCCGCCCATGCTGTGGGGCACCACCGCGCCACTATTTGGTGGCCTATCACATTGGCATACTGACGTATTTCAAACTGGGCATCTGGCGCCATTCTGAGGTGAAGAAAGTGCAGCAAATTGTGCAGATCAATCTTCCAATACGCCTCGGTATAGGTCGAAAGGGGGAGGTCTTTCCGTGCTTGTTCACGCGCCACTCCTGCAGCGAGGCGCTCGTCGTAAATCTCCTTCGCAAATCGCTGGAACTGGTCTGCACGCGCGCTGAGATGGGAGCCCACCTTCTCATCAAGAAACCCTTCGCTCCCCTGTCGATTTGAAGCGCTCTGAGAGCGCCAAGCGGTGGGACGTGTACGCTGGGCAGCATCGATGGCCACCGAGTAACGGGTTGAGTACTCGTTCACGTTAGCCGTCCGGTGGCGAATCCACTGGCGCCAGCAATCCATCGGAACGCGGACATGCAGTTTGATCTCGCACATCTCGAACGGCGTTGTATGCCTATGGCGCAGTAGGTAATGGATGAGCGCCGCATCCTCTCGCGCCCGTTTCGTTCCCTCTCCATAGGAAACGCGAGCAGCTTGCACAATAGAATCGTCGCCGCCCATGTAGTCGATGACCCGGACGAAGCCTGCATCGAGAACCTGATGTTCAACGCCGAGTATACTGTCCAACTCGGGAACGGACACACGCGTAGCTGTCATTGACTTCGCTCAAGCCGTATAGACGTAAACTCCATGATCCCTCAACGCTTGCATGCCTGCAAGGTGGCGGAATGTCATCACTATTTGGGGTCGTTCTATATGGCGCCCAGCAGTGCCGTGACGGCGTTAACAAAAATCCGGCTAAATCATTAGGAGAAAAGGAGTTTGGCTCCCCGGCATGGATTCGAACCACGAACTTGACAGGATTCTGAAGTCTCGCAACTTATTGATTCTACGAAGTCACTGAAGTCGTCAAAAGCATCAAAAGCAGGGTTTCGGTACAAAAAGTGTACAAAAAATAAAATCGTAATCGATGTCCACGGCAAAAGCCTGAACATGAACCGTCAACGCTTCTTGTACGACAGGGGCCGCATGACGCCGCCTTTGTGGTCCAGACCGGCCTTGAAAGATTCCGCGATTGCGGCCAGTTCTTTCGCTCGAAGCGTTTTGAACTCATCCTCCGAAAGCTTCTTGTCATCGCGGAACCATAGCTTGGTGCCGTCCGCGCCTTCATATGCGGGACCGTCTTCCCGATGCAGCTTGCCGCGTCGATACCAGCGCTTGTCTCCCTGCGGGAATATCTGCGCCGGCCCATCGTCCCGATGCAACTGACCATGGATGTACCATTCCTCTAACCCGTCGGACGTGGTGACAGCGGGACCACCTTCCCGGTGCTTCCTTCCATTGCGGTACCAGTGTTCGCCACGGGGCCACTTTACAGCGGGACCATCTTCGCGATGGGTCTCCCCGTGGAGATACCAAGTTTCGATCCCGTCCGGCGTGACCACAGCGGGGCCATCTACGCGGTGCCGTTTACCGTCCTTATCCCGCCATAGAATTGTGCCGTCCTTAAGTACACTCTTGACCGAAGCAGCGTCGCGCTTGCGCTTCATGTGCGAATTATCGCAGAACGACCTAGACCCGGCATGGGCTTGTGCGCGGGCTTAGCTTGCCTTCACTTTGATGATGCCCTCCCAATCAGTCGTATAGGAAGGCGACCTGCGCGCAGAAGCGCCACGCCAATCCTGCTGAATTCCGGAGCTTGCATAAAAGAGCGTCTGGCGGCCCATAGTCTGGTTAACGTGATCCATCGCGGCCATGAGCTTTGATTGTTTGGTTGTGTCGCGGCGGTCGAACAGATCCAGTGTCTGGGTGCCTTCGACCAGCAGGTCCGTCAGCATGACCCCGCATTTCATGTACCGGTAGCCGGGACGGTACATCTCCTTCAATGCCAAGAGCGCATAGTGGATGAGCTCGGGCGTGTAGTTCGTGTGCAGCGGCATCGCGAAGGACAGGCTTGGCGCGTAGTAAGGATCTTTCGTCGCGTCCTTCGCGAAAGGGCTCGTGTGGATGAAGACGAGCATGTGTTTGGCGAGGAGGTTTTCGCGGCGAAGTTTTTCTCCGGCGCGGGAGACGTAGGACACGAGTGCTTCGGACAGTTTGGGAAGCTCCGTAATGCGCTTGCCGAAGCTGCGCGAGACGGTGATGCCTTTCTTCGGATCGGCGTGCAGTTCCAGCTCAAGGCAGGGTTGCCCCTTTAGTTCCTTGGCGGTTCTGGCGCCGACGACGGACATGTGCTTGCGGAGCCAGTCCTCCGGCAGCTGTGAAAATTGGAGGGCCGTGTTGATGCCGTGCTTGTTCAGCAGCTTCTTGTATTGCGGGCCGATGCCCCAGACATCGCCGACCTCGAATTCACCCAGCAGCGGCTCCCAGACTCGCGGCGTATCGAGCACGCAGACGCCGTTATAGCCGGCTTTCTTCTTGGCCGTGTCATTCGCGACTTTCGCGAGCGTCTTGGTGGGCGCGATGCCGACGCTCACCGGCAGCCCTGTCCACTGGCGGACGGTCTCGCGCATGTTTCTGGCGAGTTCGGGAAGATCGCTGAAGCCCTCCAGGTTCAGGAAGGCTTCGTCGATTGAATAGATTTCCACCTCGGGCGCGAATTGCTGCAGCACGGTCATGACGCGCTGGCTCATGTCGCCGTAGAGGGTGTAGTTGCTGGAGAAGACCGCCACCTTGTGTCGGTCCAGCAGTTCCTTGACCTTGAAATACGGCTCGCCCATCTTGAGGCCGAGGGCTTTCGCTTCCTGGCTGCGCGCGACGATGCAGCCGTCGTTGTTGCTGAGGACCACGACCGGCCGGTTCCGCAGGGAAGGGTCGAAGACGCGCTCGCAGGACGCATAGAAGTTGTTGCAGTCCACAAGCGCCAGCATGTCTTAGCGCGCCTTGTGAATGGTCCAGAGAACAACGCCCCAGATCTCGACGTCCATGCCCTCGCGGACCTCGATCGTCGGATAGGCCTTGTTCTCCGGCACGAGCCGGATCTCGCCGTTGCGCTTGTACAGGCGCTTGACTGTGAATTCCCCATTCACCACCGCGACGACGATGCTCTTGTGCCGGGCCGTCTCGGCACGGTCGATCACGAGCAAATCCCCATCGTGCAGGTTCGCGTCGATCATGGAATCGCCGTCGACATGCGCGAAGAAAGTCGCAGCGGGATGCTTGATGAGATGTTCGTGGAGATTGAGCGCTTTCTGGCGATGATCGTCGGCGGGCGAGGGGAAGCCGGCCGGGATGCTTTGCGGGAAATACGGTATCCGCACCGCGGCGGCCTGTGCCGGCGTGACAAATCGTAAAGTGGGGCGCGTGCAAATCGCGGGCCGAGGCATGTGGATCTCTCCTTCTCGAAAGCAGGCGAGGGCCTGGTCTCGTGACCCAGTCATAGCACAGGGGAGGGCGGATGTTCTACTTTTGTTCGCCTGCGGGGATTGCCATAATTCGACCGGATTCTGATACTTTGAAGGCTCCGGTATGCAAATCGTCGATGTCGTTGACCGCGATCGCGAAAAAGAAGCGATGCGGCATTTTCTCTCGCACCTTTTCTTTCGAATGGACTTGCTGAAGCCCAAAAGCGGCGCCTCGCACGAGCCTGTTCGGGATGTGGACAGCCGAGCGCAGAGGCCGACGCTGCGGATGTGAGCCATTCTCAGCCTCTCTTTAACGAACGTTCTTGAACACGCTGGGCCTTGCCTTTATCGAGCGGCGACACGACAACCTTAGCGACGGTGGAACCGTCACGCATGCGGTCAATAATGCGACGTGCCTTGACGGCTCCGTTGTTCCGTGCTTCGCTTTTGCAAAGGCATGGAGGCATCAAAACTGACTTTTATTGGTCGCGTTGGCTTAGCCCTCATTGGCGGATTTTGTCTGATCCGCTCGCTTCTGCCTTTTCACGCAACAGTGTCCGCCCGAGCCGAGGACAGTCCCGCCTCGGCAACGAGTTCACGCGGTATGTGGGAATCGCCGGTAACTGCGCCAAACCCAAATGGACCGCTGATTTCAAAAAAGCGTCTCGCAGCCGGGAAAGGGGATGCGCAGGCGCAATTTGAGCTCTGCCAGTTTTACTACTGGGGAACCAGCGGCGTCGATAAAGACGATACGGAGGCTGCGAAATGGTGCCTCCAATCTGCAGAGCAAGGGTTTCTCCCAGCAGAACGGCTCGTTGCAGACATGTATGACCAGGGCCGCGGTGTAAGGCAAGACGACGCGGAGTCGCTGTATTGGCACTATCGCGCCGCAGATATGTCTTCAGCTGACGCAAAGAGATTAGAAACGCATTTAACCCCAGACGAGAAGGCCGCAGTTGATGGCCGCCTATCGGAGGACTACCAGCGAAAGATTCAAACGGCATTGGATCGTCAGGATAACGTCAGCGCGATGCTGTGGTACCACCGCGCCGGTCTGGCTGGTTCGGAAGCTGCCCGTCGCCTCGCCAATAATTTGCCTGAGCATGAAAGGCGCAGACTTAATGGTTTGCTGCTGGACGATTTGCTACTGGTCGTTGAATTAGCCAAGCAACCTCGCGGAGAACCGATCAAGTTTGAAGACCATTCCAATCCGCCCGTGTTACATTGACGTTTCGGGCGCTGGCAATCATTGACGAAGTCAAGAATACAGCGGTGTGTAGTCCCTGGACAAAGCGCACTCTGACAACTGACTTGATTCTTTCTTCTGACAACCTACCGCGAGGAAAGGCTCATGGTGAAGCGCAGAAGAGGCCGTAAACGCATAATCGGCACGTGCCCGTTTACAACAGCAGGGCACGGAGGGCACGTCCTCCTTTGCTGCGAATGTGAGCCGTTCTCAGACCCGGTCAACTTTCTTTAAACAAGTGTTCTTGAACTTCGTCAGCCTTGCCTTTATCGAACGGCGACCTAGCTCAACTTCTATTCCGCAGCACACCTCATCGCGAACATCAGCAACAGACACTCTCTTTCGACAGCTTGCAACATCCAATCGAGGAGTACCGACGCAATCTCGATATCCATGACCGTTTCGTAGTGCGACATACCATGGTATGCAATCAGGCTGACCATTTCAGTACTGGCAACCTTGGACCATGCGTTGTTCTGAAAACCGCCCTTAAGCTCTTCTTAACTGAAACGCGCTACTCTCATCCGGCCAATCTAGTTTTTCGTTGACGGACTCATGACGAAGATGCTTGTATTGTGCGGCGAATTTCGAACCTGGGGAGGATGAGTGGCATTCACGAATAGAAATCACATGCATCCTAAATCTGACTTTCGAGCCCGTGCAATCGCGGGTGCGCTTTTCGCTGCCCTCGTCGCTTTGTCCTCGCACCTTGCGTCTGCCCAGGACAATGGAAACACGGCGACCTTTACCCCCAACACGGACGGACGCGCTTTCAATGTGGAAACCGATGAAGCGGACCAGAGAACAGCTTCCAGCTCATCCCACAACGCGCCTGAGCAAACGACTACTTCAACTCAAAAACTCTCATCCTGCCCAGAGCCCCATGGCGTTCCGGACGATGATATGTTCCGTGATTTAGAGTCGGTGAATTTATATCTCGACATTCCTCAAAACCTGCAAGACGCTGTTGCTTGCCATGGTCATGAAATGCAATGCGCCGGGGGATATGGCAACGCTGAAGAATATGCCCGTCGACTGGTCGCAGACTACGACGCGTACCCTGCACCACTTCATCCTGACAATCTGACAACGTTGTTCGCCAATACCCTTAGTCGAGAAATATTGCCCTATGTCCAGAAGGGTGAACATTGTGAAGATCCAGCGGTCCACGTTCTCGCCAAGCCTTCACTCTTTACGGATGTCTACAAAAGCCATTCGCTAACAGTGACCGTCAAACTTACAATGGACAATGCTGCCAACGTTACCCCCGATGTCCACGCAAAGCCCACGCTGGCCGTTCTAAGCCTCCTTTTGTTCCGCCCGGACCGTCCCAGCTACGACCATCAAGTCCTACTCACTAGCGTCATTCCGCTCCCAGTTGCTTTAGCCGATGCCGATATCAATGAGCGCCTGGCATACTTTATAAAGCGGGCGAATCTCCATGTACCAGTAATCGACCCGCACAATCGCCCAACTCCGGCAGTAATCCTACATAAGCGACACCAGTGATTTAACCAGCGTTTCCGCTATCTCGAATTCAACAGCTATACCTGATACCTAAGTGTAAGGGGAACACAAATGGCACAGTACGATGATCTACTGAACCGGGTAAACAATAGTGATCCGACCAGCGCGCTTTTGAACTTCACGGACCTCCCTCTGAACCCGGTGGTTCCCACTGGCCCCACAAATCCGCTAATGCTGACTTATGCCTTTCTCAATAGCTCAGACATAAATACGGTGTCATCAGGCTATGGTTCACACATTGAAACCGCATATTATTTAAACACGACGACGGCAGTTCACTTCGCAGGGGAAGCACCCTCAGCAGTAGAGACCGCCATTCAGACAATTCTTGAAACTGGCCCTTCGCGGGACCTGTATTCCGATTACTTTAGTGACGTGGCCAACGTCACTTTTAGCATCTCTACGGACGAATCTCCAAATGTTGACTTCACAGTCGGCATGATGGACAACACAACGCATGACGGGTCCAACAGCCCGCACTTCTCGGGTGGTGACGTTGATTCCCCTGCCTGGACAGACCTTGGCACGAATACAGCGTACGGCGGTGAAGCCGGATTCGGAGATGTTTGGTTAAACGCCGGGGCATCTCAAGTAAACAATTGGACCACGGCGGCACCTGGAAGCTTCGCTTTCCAAACACTTTTGCACGAGCTTGGGCACACGATGGGGCTTGTGGACCTCTCGGCCCCTGGCGGCATCGACAGCGCGGAAAACAGCATTATGGCTCTGGATCAGAGCACTTGGTACATCAACAACGGCATGACTAACTATACCGGCGCCAATCTGGATGGAGTATTTCTTTCGGGGCTCCAGATCGATGATATTCTCGCCATTCAGAGCATCTATGGCGCTGAATACACAACACGAAGCGGCAATACCGTCTACGGCATGGGTCATGGATTCGGTTCAACTCCTAGCAGTGAATTCGTCTACACAATCTGGGATGGCGGCGGCACAAACGTAATTGACGCAAGTTCATACTCTGGTCCAGCATTCATTAATCTGAACCAAGGGACATTCTCATCAATCGGGCCAGCAGATGATGGATTCGCATCAAACAACGTCGCCATTGCCTACGGCACTATCATCCAAAACGCAATCGGCACTCAGGGCCATGATGTCTTTGTCGGCAATCTGTGGAACAACGTTCTCGCTGGCACAGGTGGCGATAACACCTTCTACACCGACCAACAACTGATCGGGCTCGCAGGAACCGATTGGAGCCACAACGATAATCCGGGGACAGTGGGTTCTCAGTGGACAGTCCCCACGGTGCAATATATCGCTCTGCCGACGCTCAAAGCAGATGTCCTGATCGGCGATGGCAGCAATAATGTTTTCTACGTCGGAAGAGCGAATGACGTTATCGACGGCGGTTATGATCTGTCGCGGATTGACAGTGCGGCTAATTCAATCATGAACGGTTGGGGTACAGACGGATCATCTAACTTCTGGGACTCGGCGCATCAATTCACCGCTGATAGCTCAGGGCACACGAATAATCTCGGGAATAACGGTGCCGGCCAGGCGCTTACGAACCTCGATCCCATTAACACCTCTGGGAATACCGTCGATTACTCAAAACTCAATCTCGAAGATACATTGATCGCTCCCAGCCACGCAGGCATTGACGTTACGATGGGCAGCGGTGGCAATGGCATCGTTGAAAAAGGCGCTCTTAGCGGCGGTGTAGGTGTTGACGGCACGGATTACCTTCTCGACGTTGACAAGATTACCGGAACCGCAGGCGACGATACATTCACGCTGCAGCTCAAGGGCGGCGTACCTATCCAAGCTATCGATGGCGGCGGCGGCACGAATACATTGACGTTCCAGGGCGGCACGCTCAACGAGAACAACGGCGTTCTGTACGATGACAACGGCCAGAAGCTTTACGACCCAACGTCGGCCGCATTTCACAATAATTTCACGAACCTGACCATCGGCGCTTCCAACTACGACTGGATCGTCGGCAATGTCAATCAGAGTGGCCCCATTGCCGATACCGCGAGCCTCGGCCATGTGTATAACAATTCCGCAGAAGCGGCCACCGTGACGTTTACCCAGGTGCTGGACAGTTCTTCTCAGTACTTCATTACCTATGGCGGCCTGGGATACACCTTTTCAAATGACCTCGTGACGCAGGTACAATTCGGCAACGGTAATGAGCAATTCTATGGCAGCGGCACTTCTTCGATCGTAAACGGAGACGACGTATCTAACTTCTACGGCACGAATGGGAATTGCAATTACTTCGTGAACGACGTCGGGTCGGCCCCCTTGGCTTACAACCCCGACACTGTAAACCTCATCACAGGTACCGGGAATGACGTGGTCGACATTCCCGGCACATCTTACAGAGACGTCAACATCACCTATACAGGCGGAAACGACACGTATAAGGATCTCGGCACGGCGACCGTGCATCTGGATTCCCAGATCGTCACTACCGATGTCACCTTCTTTGGTACGACCACCGATCCTAATACCGGTGTTGAATCCGTGACACTCGTAATTGCGGGAAAAGGCACGCTGACTCTCAGTAGCGGCACGCCGGGAACCTTCTCACATGACGTCGTTCTCGATAGCGGCGGCGTTCTCCACGTCACGAACACCGGCTTCACAACGGACGGCTCGTTCACGGGCACGGCTCCGATTAACCTGACGTGGGGCGACGATAACTTTTCCATGCGCAACGACCTCGGCGTGGGCGGCACCATCTACGGTTACGGCGGCCACGATTCGATTGGCGGCAGTGTCTATCGCGACGTGATTTTCGGCGGGTCTGATGGCAATACCATCGCCCCCGGCGGAGGCAATGACACAGTCACTACCGGTTCCGGCGATGACCTCATCCAGATAGCCCAAAACCCTGGTGATGACGTTATCAGCACGGGCGGCGGAAGCGACACCGTGGACCTCAGGGGAGAGACGGATTTCACCGGCCATACCACCGTCACAGGCGGCGCTTCCTTTGGCGATTCGACGCAAGTCCTGCTTCCGACGTTCGGCGCGCCGCAGACGATGCATGTTTCGGGTGACCAGGTTACGTTCGAGGGTTTCACGGGTTCGGTCACAACCGCGCACGTCCAGAACCTCGTCCTCGGAAACGACAGTTATGTCGTCCAAATGGACTCGCCCACCGACCTCAACGTCAGCGGAGGGACTGGCGACAACACGTACTTTGGCAGTGACAGCAACGACTTCATCAATGCTGGGTCCGGGAACGACACGATCTACGGCAACGGGGGAGACGATAACCTCAGTACCGGCGCGGGCAACAACTATGTCGATGGCGGAAGCGGCAACGATTCCATCTTCGTTAACGGCGTCGGAAACAACGTCATTGACGGCGGTGACGGTTCCAACCTACTCGGATACCTCGTCAACGGTGACAACACCATTTCCGTGTCCAACGGCATCGTCAACTCGTCACAGACCGGCACTGACCAAATCCAGAACATCGAAACCATCGAGGGCGGTTTTGGCTACGACACGATCCACGGTGATCCGAACCACAGCTACGTGCTGGACGGGTACTTCGGAAATGACACGCTGTACGCCGGCAACATGGGCGATACGCTCCTCGGTGAGCAGGGGAACGACACGCTGATTGGCGGTATCGGGAACGATACGCTCGACGGCGGAACGGGCGCGGACATCCTTCAGGGCGGCCTTGGCGACGACACTTACATTTACAAGGACGGCCCGCTCGTCGATACGATCACCGATGCAGGCGGCAACGACACTCTGCTATTCGGCCCCGGTTTCGCCATCCAGGACCTCAGCCTCACCTACGTCGGCACGACCCTGGACGTCGAGATCGCTAACCACATCTATGTTCAGGTCAATAATGCGACCTCCAGCGGGCAGATTGAAACCATCGCCTTCAACGACGGTAGCAGCTATGACGTCGTCAACAACGCCTACACCTTCGTCGGCTCGGAAGGGAATGACACCTTCACCGGCGGCACTGGCGATGACACGATCTTCGGAAACGGTGGCGATGACACGCTGATCGGCGGTTTCGGCTCCGATACCATCTACGGCGGCGCCGGCAACGACACCATCATTGAAAATGTCGTGGATCGAGCGAGCGACGACTACCTCTATGGCGGCTCCGGCCATAATGTTTACGAATTCACAGCGCCGGATTTCCAGGGCGGCTTCGAAATATTTGGCGGCGGGGGCGCCGGAGATTTCGACGAGATCAGGCTTCCGACCTTCGGTCCGTCCTTCGGGGCGACGCAGAGCCTATATATCGGCGGCGATTACATCTATTACGATGCCGAATCAGGCTTTATCGATTATCAGAACGTCCAGAGCATCGTGCTCGGTAATGATCCGACGGTTGTGTATCTTGACGAAACGGACCAGGCGCCCTTGACCGTCATTTCCGGCGGCACCGGCGACAATACCTATTTCGGTACGAGCGGCATCGACCAGATTCAGGGCGGTTCGGGCAACGACGTGATTAACGGCGGCGACGGCGACAATACCCTGGGCGGCAACGACGGAAATGACACCATCACTGGCGGCCTCGGGAATGAAGTCATCAGCGGCGGCGCGGGCGACGATACGATTTATGGCGTCGGCGGCAACGACACGATCACCGGCGGGACGGGCAACGATGTCATCAATGCCGGTCCCGACGACGACGTCTTTAAATTCAGCAACGGCGACGGGCAGGACATCATCACGGATGCGGGCGGTTTTGACTCCGTTGTGTTCGACGCGACCGTTGCAGTCGCCAGCGTCACCTACGCTCAGAGCGGCAACGATCTTGTCATCCACTACGGCACCGGAACCGATCAGATCACCGTCGCCGGATTTTTCGACAATACGAGCGGCGGGCAAATTGAACAGGTCGTATTCGCCGACGGCACCGTCCAGGACGAAAACTATATCCTGCAGCAGATCAACGGCGGCGGCGGTGGCGGTGGCAATACGATCACCGGCACGACCGGCGACGACGTCCTGACCGGAACCGCGAACAGCGACACAATCTATGGCTTGGCCGGAAACGACACCATTGACGGCGGCGCGGGCGCAGACACGATGATCGGCGGCACCGGCAACGATACCTATTACGTCGATAATGCCGGCGACGTCATTACTGAAAATCCGGGCGAAGGCACGGATTTGGTTTTCTCATCCGTTTCTTACACCCTTCCGGCAAACGTCGAGTATTTGACCCTGACCGGAACCGCCAACATTAACGCAACCGGCAACGGCCTCGTGAATATCCTCACCGGCAACGACGGCAACAACGTCCTCGACGGCAAAGGCGGGGCGGATACGATGATCGGCGGTCTCGGTGATGACACCTATGTCGTGAACAACGCCCTCGACGTTGTCATCGAAAATTCGGGCCAAGGTCATGACCTGATCCAGTCGAGTGTCAGCTATACTCTGTCCTCGAACGTCGAAGATCTTCTTCTGACGGGCACAAGCAACATCAAAGGCTTCGGAAACGATCTCGATAACGCGCTCACCGGGAATAGCGGCAATAACTCGCTTGATGGCGGTCTTGGCGCGGATACAATGGCCGGCGGACTTGGAAACGACACGTACTTCGTCGACAACGCTGGCGATGTTGTGACCGAAAACCCGGGCGAAGGCACGGATATCGTGCTGTCGAGCATCACCTACGCGTTGCCGGAGAACGTCGAGAACCTGACCCTTACAGGCACCGCCAATATCAATGCCACCGGCAACGAGCTGAATAATACGATCATCGGCAATTCCGGCGACAACATCATCGACGGCGGCGCGGGCGCGGACCTGATGAAAGGTGGCCTGGGCAACGATACCTATTATGTCGATAACGCGGGCGACAGAATCGTTGACAGCGGCGGGAACGACACCGTCATAACGACCGTAAGCTACACGCTCCCGAATGGCATCGAAAACCTCATACTGGCCGGTGACGGCGATATCAACGGCGGCGGCAATAATCTTTCAAACACCATCACCGGCAATGACGGCAACAACACAATCACGGGTTCCGGTGGCATCGACGTCATTTATGGGATGGCCGGCAACGACGTCCTGAATGGCGGCGGCGGCGCGGATACCCTTATTGGCGGCAGGGGCGATGACACCTATGTCGTGGACAACGCCAATGACGTTCTGACAGAGAACGCTGGCGAAGGTGTTGATACGGTCCAGGCCAGCGTGAGCTGGACCTTGGGCGATAACTTCGAAAATCTGACGCTGACGGGCACCGGCAATATCAAAGGCACCGGCAACGCCCTCGATAACATCATCACCGGCAACGTGGGCAATAACTCTCTCGATGGCGGCGGCGGCAACGACACGCTGATCGGCGGCCTGGGAGACGATACCTACATCGTCAACAACGCTGGCGTCACGATCATCGAGAATGCTGGCGAAGGCATCGACACTGTCAGGGCCAGCATCAGCTATACCCTGACCGATAATGTTGACAACCTCGTCCTCACGGGGTCGGCTGCCATCAACGGCACGGGCAACGCGCTCGATAACGTCATTACCGGCAATGGCGCCATCAATACGCTCAGCGGCCTGGACGGCAACGACACGCTGAACGGCGGCGGCGCGGCCGACGTGCTGCTCGGCGGCGACGGCATCGATATCCTCAACGGCAACGGCGGCAATGACTCGCTGGATGGCGGCGCGGGTGCAGACACCATGGCGGGCGGCACTGGCAACGACACCTACTTCGTCGATAACCCCAACGACGTCGTTATTGAAAACCCTGGTGAAGGCAATGACACCGTCGTGGCCAGCGTCAGCTACACACTGGCACCGAACGTCGAACATCTTATCCTGACCGGAACAGACGCCATCGACGGCACCGGTAATGACGGCGGCGTAACGATGACCGGCAACAGCGCCGTCAACCACCTCATCGGCGGCGCGGGCAACGACACCTTCGACGGCGGCGGCGGCGCGGATACGCTCATCGGGGGCCTGGGTGATGACACTTATATCGTGAACAACACCGGTGTCACTATTATCGAGAACCTCGGAGAAGGTAATGACACGGTGCAATCCAGCATCAGTTACACCCTGCCTGACAACGTCGAGAACCTCATCCTGACAGGTACGGCGGCGATTGACGGCACCGGCAACGCGCTCGATAACGTGCTCACAGGCAACAGCGCCGTTAACAATCTCTCGGGGCTGGATGGCAACGACACCATCTTCGGCGGCGGCGGGAAGGATATCCTTAACGGCGGCAACGGAGACGATGTTCTTTACGGCCAGGGCGGCGCCGACACGCTCACCGGCGGTCTTGGCGCTGATACTTTCGTCTTCCAGGCCACGACGGCCTATGGCGCCGTCGACACGGTGACCGATTTCCATACGTCTGAAGGGGACAAAATCGATATCAGCAACCTTCTGACGGCCTACGACCCGCTGACGATGCATCTTTCGGACTTCGTGCACCTGACGGTAAGCGGGGGCAATACGATCATCAGCGTGGACCGTGACGGAACGGGAACCGCCTACGGGTTCAATAACATCGCGACGCTCACAGGCGTCACGACCTTGCCGGACGTGGATACGATGGTCGCGAACGGAAACCTGGTCGCGTGATTAACTGCTCTCCTGCCCACAGGAAGCATGAACGGCCCGCGCTACCCTGACGGCGCGGGCCGTTTTCATGTTCAGCATGTTCAACGGACGGCGAGCTAATTCGGCGTCCTGCATTCCCGACGGTTTCAGGAAAATCCTGGTCGTAGAACCCGCGATCGGTCGCTTTCTGCTCTTTGCCGCCGGCATCGAAAACACGATCATCATGGAGGCGGAAGTATAGACTGATCTGCTTTGTCTGGTCATCGGATGCAGCTGATAACGCCCAGGCTCGCGGTCAGCATAAATGGATGCATTTGCGTCGAGCACGCATTGACGAAAAAAGCCCGCCGTGTAAGGCTTTAGCCATCAATAAACGTCACGATTTTCCGGAAGATATATTATCACACAAGTGGATTTAACATGTTTAGACCTCTAGTTCTCCTAGCACTCGTGGTGTGTTTCTCGCTCCCCGCCGCCGCAGACCCATCTCAGCCTAAGGTTGACGAAACTGCTCTTATTGCCTGGGCTGCAGGAACAGTGACACAGGCGCTAACTTTTGATTTTGAGGACTGCAAGAAGGTTTTAGATCACGCCAAGCACAACTTCTCACCGGAAGGATGGCAGGCCCTGCAGGCAACATTACAGCAGTCAGGGCTCCAAGAAAACGTAACCAAGTACCAGCAGACGGTATACACGCAGCCGGATACAAGAAGTGCGCCCAAAATTGAATCCCAAACGGTTAAGGACGGGATACCTGAATGGACCATTTCTGTGCCCGTAATACAAACTGTCGTTGTTGGCCACAAAAAAGCCACTAGGCATGTGACCATTACCATGACAGTTGCGGAGGGAGCACCGTTTTTATTGACGCCCACGCTCGCTGTGGTGCAGTGGGTAGAGAACGTTCCTCCGGTACCTCATGCCAACGTCGAGATTCGCTGTGGAGATCAGTTAATGAAAGACGGTAACGTAGTCAGCTATGTTTATAAGCCGGGGACATCGCCGTGCGACAAGCCGCCATCGCCTGCTCCAGCTCCAGCCACCGCGAACTTAGAGTGGTCGAATCCGACGTTATCGTTGCCGCAGCCACCCGGAAGTCATCGCGTCCCCGTCTTATCCCAAGAGGAATGTAAAGACGCTCTTACTGATCGTGAATACACGCAGGAAATGGCTAGCCAGGGAAAGAAGCCAAGCGTAAATGTCTTCGGCCTCATGTGTGCAAAAGGCGGGGTGAGTTCGATGCTTTGATTTGGCCCCATTTGATGGTCTGATTTGGCCCCACCTGGACAGCCCAGTGGGATGGCGATTTGCCATCCTGCCGGAGATGGAAAGGAGAGCCAAATTGGAACTGT
>Ga0134128_10000064_pt1 | contig 145493 bp, 126 predicted proteins | sample KB31754_FD_96462 | JGI IMG/M metagenome (GOLD analysis project Ga0134128, IMG submission 96462) | Terrestrial soil microbial communities with excess Nitrogen fertilizer from Kellogg Biological Station, Michigan, USA - KB3-175-4 | ecosystem: Environmental > Terrestrial > Soil > Unclassified ... | reverse complement strand
TTTCCCAAAAAGTGCACGGCTCTGAAAATCTCGACTTTCGTGGCACAAGTCAGGAAAGTCTCGGCTTTGGCGGCAAATCGGTGCCATCTTTTATGGCAAAGTTTTCCTAAGTCCTTGATATCTTGTTTTTCCAGCGACTGCTTTCATGGCACTTTACGCGACCGTGCAGCGCCGTGACATGTTGAGTCTTGAACGGGTAGGCCGAGACTATTGCCAAATCAGTCCGGGCAGTTCATCCTCAACCTGTTGCGGTGCCTGCTTGCTTTCGGTGGATTCGCACAATTAAGGAATATCCTTCCATGAACTATCGAGGAATTGCTCTCAGCGCGTTTGCTGCATTTGCGTTGACTGCCTGCCTGATTCCCGAAAGATTTACTGCGAAGGTCGAGTTTCATTCCGATTCAAGCTATGAATATCAGTTCGACGGAACGGCTTCCAACCCAATGGCTTTGGCAGAGTTGCAGCAACGTGGATCGCTGAGCGCACAGACCGAGCGGGCCTTGAAAAACGATGCTGACCGGATGCCGAAGCAGCAGGACGTGCGCTCCGCTCGCTATCTCGGCAATGCGCGCTATGAATTGTCGATTGCAGGACCGCGAAAACCCGGAGAAGAACTGCATCTCCTCGATATCCTTTCTGTTGTCAAAGGCCGTGATGGCACGATTGTCATCTCGTCCCCTGAGCTTAAGGAAAAGGACCGTCAGGAGCTTGCCAAGCTCGGCATCAAGGTTGATGGCACGCTGGAGATCAAACTGCCGTCCGGTGCGCAAGTCATATCGCAAAATGCCCAATCCACGCCCAGCCTCTTCGGTATGGTGGGTAGCTACACCTGGAAAATCGGGGCGCCGGACCAACGCTCCTTGATGAAATTCAAGATCCGAGGCTGATGTCCCAAGGCCCGCATCGCTACTTCGCGGGGCTTTCGCCAGGCCCAGATCTGTTTAAATTTGGGCACCGTTCTTGCGATATAGGTAGATTTACCTAGTCAAAACCACTCGCTGAAGAGGCCGTTTTTTTTGCAGTGCGGCCACTAGCTGGTTTGCAACTGGTATGAATTCCGCCAGCCCACTTTTCCCCTTGCGTGCTTTTCAACTGGTCTTGGAGGGTATGTCGAATCAGTGGCGGCCGCACCAAGTTCGTGCTAAGACCACTCCGGCTTTCGTCAATTCCTTAATCAAACCTTAAGGTCGCGCCATGGGTGTGCGCCGCATACTGCCTCGCGGAGAAAGGCATCGTGCTGCACCCATGTCTTTCTACCGAATGCGCAAGCCGCCAAATACAAGAACAGGCGGCACCAGACAAACCGATTCGAGGAGAGAGTGATGCAACAGAGAGTAAAGCCGGTCCTGCTGATGGGCTTGATAGGAATAACCGGAGGCATGCTGGCCGCGTGCGGCAGCGGCTCGCAGGATTCGTTGAATGAGAGCCAGAAGAGCCTGGGCAAGAGCGAGAAGGCCAGTGCGCCGGCTTGCGTCGCCTGGGTTTCCGGCGGAACGTACAGCGCCGGCGAAGTGGTGACTTACAAGGGCGCGACGTACACCGCGCTGGTGACGCAGACCGACTATGTCGGCACCGGCTGGAATCCTACGGTGGGCAGCCTGTACAAGGCAGGTGGCACGTGCAGTTCCACGCCAACACCCACGCCTACACCGACTCCCACTCCGACACCGACACCGACGCCAACACCGACTCCAACCCCAACCCCGGGCCTGAATCCAGGCCTGCCTCCCGGCAAGAACTTCAACCTGTCCGGCTTCACATTGCAGTTGCCCATTGGTTCTTCAGGCGATGTCACGACCGAGAGCGGTTCTTCGCTCGCCGCAGGCTATACCAATCAATATTATTTCTATACAGACCCCAACGATGGCGCAATGGTGATGGCCGATCCCACGGTGGGGTGGGCCACCTCAGGCTCGCAGCACCCGCGGACCGAGATGCGCGAGAACGCCACGTGGTCAACCTCGGGCACCAATATCATCGATGCCACGGTGGAGGTGGCCAAGGTGCCGTCCAACACGACCATCGGCCAGATATTCCAGGGCGACGGGCCGAGCAAGCCCTTGTGCGAATTGCAGGTGACATCGGGCGGCACGGTCAATCTGCTGCTGGAAAATACCAACCAGGGCGGCAATGCCAATGAGCACAAGGTGGGCTCGGTCACGATAGGGCAGAAGTTCACCTACGAGATGCAGTTGAAGGGCACCACGATCACGGTCAAGATCAATGGTGCTGCGACGACCTTCACCATGGATTCAAGCTTCGATGGCGAAACCTTCTACTTCAAGGCCGGCGACTACGACCAGTCGGCGACCTTGGGGACGCCACTTACGTCGGTGGGCACAGTAGTGAAATTCTATGCTTTGAAGATCACGCACTAGACCAGACGCTGGTCCCTGTTGTTGCAAACAGCCCCGTCAAGGGGCTGTTTGTCTTCCTCGGATGAAGCCCACAAGTTGCACGACATTGCAACTGTCAACTTTGACAGTTGCCCGTGGTTCATTCTTTGCAAGATGATAAAGAGCTTCGGGGGAAAAATGAAAACTACAATCTGGCTGTGCCGCGTCGGCCTTTGCCTTGGGCTGGCCGGTTGCGCGGTCGTCCCGCCTGAAGGCGCCAAGCTTTCGGCATCGGTCGGTCAACAACTGCAGGAAATCAGGAAAAGCCACCTGGCTTATATCGACCGCACCTACACGATATTGGAAGCGGAAGCCAATCGTGCCGTCGACAATATCTATGGGCCCAAACTCATCACCGCCGCCTTGAACGGCAGTTCTGGTGCGACCCTGATGGCCAAGCTTGAAGCCGGCAAGAAGGGCGGTGAAGACGCCAAGACCGCCGTGCTCTATACCAGCCGCTTCCTGGAAAACATTCGCAAGAACGTGGAAGCGGAACGGTCCCGCGTGCTGCAGCCGATCCGCGACCAGCAGGCGCTGGCGCTGACCAATGCTAACCAGGCCTGGAACCAGGTCATGCAGGGTAATACCACGCTCACGGTCTACCTTGACTCGCTCTCCAAGGTGCGCGACGCGCAGGATGCGCTGCTGACCCAGGCCGGATTGGGCAACCTGCAAGACAATACGGCGGCGACCCTGACCGACATCTCCGACAAATTGAACGATATCCTGATCCAGGCCAACGACAAGGAAGCTGATATCAACAAACTGGAAAACGACTTGCGCGACATCGTCGGCAAGCCGAAAAGCCAGCAGTAGTGGAGGACACCATGCAAGGCGATTCCGGAAACAACAATCTCGACGATTTCGACAAGCAGATGGCGGCCGATTTCGCGCAAGCCAATCTGAGCTCGGGCGACTATGCCGATGCGGTGCAGCAGTTGTCGGACCAGGCCAGTGCGGCCACCGCAGCCGGCGCTGTGGCGCCTACCGATGCGCAAGCCTATGCGGACCTGCTGAAGGTGGTGCAGGAAGCGGCGTCGTCCAATTTGTCGCAGGCGCAATTGAAGAGCCGCATTGTCGGCCTGGGTGATGCCGCTGTGCGCATAGCGCGAAGCGTGCGCAGCCTCGCTTCCATTTTCTAGCGTGGGCAAGCGGCGCTTCCCGTGTGCTGTTGCCTGCCTGCTTGCTCTGGCCGGTATGCCGGCCCATGCCCAGGAGCCGTCCCTGTTGACGGTCGACCAGGCAGTGCTGACCGATAACGTCGACAGTACCTCGGAGCATTTTCTGCACGTGATCAGCTCACCCATGATGCGCAGGCGCCTGTCGTTCTGGATCGAAGTGCGCGGTACGCCGGAGCTGCTCGAAAAACTCAAGGCCTCGAACGGCACACTGACCATCCACCACGTCTGGCGCAAATATGTGCTCACCGGGGTGGAGACGCGGCTGGACCAGCCGCTGCAGATCGGGCGTGCGGAAGATATTGCCATGCTGAGCGAGCAGGTGGCTACGAACGGCTATTTCACCTGGCGCACCTGGAGCAGGAAGCGGCGCCTCTCACCGGGCAACTGGCGCATCGATCTTGAATATGACGGGCATACGCCCGTCATGTGCGCGGGCGACGACGGTGACTCGCACCCCTGCTTCTATCCTTTCGAAGTCAAATAAGCTCCCGTCGACCACCGCCCATGAACCCGAGACTTCCGGAAAGCATCGAAGACGCGCAATTGCTGCTGGCCTATGCCGCCAGGAATGGCATTGCCATCGACCCAGCCACTACCAATACCATCGTGGCTACTGGCTACAGGAAAGAGGCAGGAACGGTTGCCGAGCAGGATGAGGCGGCATTCTGGCCTGCCTTCGAAACCCTGGCCGCGAAAGTGAGCCCGGTGACGGTATTGAGCCTGCGGGCCATCTCGGACATACGCACCACCGAGCAGCACAGCTTTCCGGCGCGCCTGTTCCGCAGCCGCTTTTCGCGCTGGTCGGTGGCGCGGCGCGCCGTGCTTTGGTATACCGGGCTGGCGGTTGTCTCACTCGCGCTGTTGCTGGTGGTGCAGATTTATTGGCTGTTCGGCGTATCGATCACGGACGATATCCAGGAAGACCGTGCGGCCTACGAAAAAGTCAGTGCCGCATTGGCGGTGGCGAAACCGGACGAGCAGATCAGGCTCGACGACCAGCGCAACACGCTGGAACTGGAAAACCGCTCCGACTACAAGCTGCTCGAGCGCTGGAGTACGGCATGGGATGACGGCTGCGACCAGAACAAGAAAAATTGCGAATGTTCTTCGCACGATACCGGGGCCTACCAGGCTTGCGTAAACATCTCGCGAGAGACCTCATCAAAGGTCGTGCTTTCCATCCTGCAGCGTTACCTGCTGCCCTTGCTCTATGGCCTGCTGGGCGCCTCGGTCTATATTCTGCGCACGCTCTCGAGCCAGATCAGAGCGCGCACTTATTCCGAAGCGAGCAATATCGACTTTCGCATCCGTTTATATCTCGGCACCCTGGGTGGCATGGTGTCGGCCTGGTTCATCGGGCCGGAAGTGGCGGGCGGTCTGGTCAAGTCGCTTTCGCCGTTCGCCATTGCATTCCTGGCCGGCTACAGCGTGGAATTGCTTTTCGCCGTGATGGACAAGATCATCTCGGCGTTCAGCAAGTCTGAATAGATCAGGAAAGACCACGTATCGCTGTCGCACTGGCTAGTGCGACAGCGACAAGTTCCTTATGCGGCCTTGGCCAGCGGCTGGTCGTGGCGTTTGGCCGCTGCTGCAGTCACGACCTGTGCCACGGCAGCAGTCAGCTTCTTGCCGTAGGGGACGTGCAGGAATTCATTCGGGCCATGGGCATTCGACTTCGGGCCAAGCACGCCGCACACCATGAATTGCGCCTTGGGGAAACCCTTTTCCAGCATGTTCATCAAGGGAATCGTCCCGCCCTGGCCGATGTAGCCGCAAGGCGCACCGTAGTATTGCTGCGAAGCGTGGTCCAGCGTCTGCTCCAGCCAGGGTTCCGTGGCCGGGGCATTCCAGCCGGTGGCGGCACCATGGTCGGGCTTGAAGATCACCTTGGCGTTGTAGGGCGGGTCGACCTCGAGCAGGTTCTTCAAATCTTCCGACGCCTGTGCCCCATCAACCAGCGGCGGCAGGCGCAGCGAAAGCTTGAACAGCGTACGCGGGCGCAGCACGTTGCCGGCATCGGCCAGCGCGGGCAGGCCTTCGGCACCGGTGATGGAAAGCGTGGGCAGCCAGGTGCGGTTGATCAGCGCCTGCAGCGGGTCGCTGGTCATGGGCAGCACGGAGCTGCCGTCGGCGCCGCAAGCCCAGGGATAGTTCTTCCAGGCGGCTTCACCGAGGATGTCGGCCGTCTGGCGCGCCTGCTTCAGGCGTTCGGCAGGAATGTCGCAGTGGAAGCCCGATGGCAAGAGGCGCCCGGTCTTGCTGTCTTCCAGGCGGTCGATCAACTGGCGCATGATGCGGAATGAGGACGGGATCACGCCCGACGAATCGCCCGAGTGCACGCCTTCTTCAAGCACCTGCACTTCGAGTGCGCCGGTGATATTGCCGCGCAGCGAGGTGGTGAGCCAGAGCTGGTCGTAGTTGCCGGCGCCGGAATCGAGGCAGACCACGAGCGAGACATCGCCCAGCCGTGCCTTCAGCGCATCGATATAGGACAGCAGGTCATAGCTGCCCGACTCTTCGCAGGTTTCGATCAGGCCCACGCAGCGTGGGTGCGGCAAGCCCTGGTCTTTCAGTGCCTGGATCGCGGTCAGCGATGCATACACGGCGTAGCCGTCATCGGCGCCGCCACGGCCATAAAGCTTGTCGTCGACGTATTTCGGCGTCCAGGGGCCATAGCCGGCGCGCCAGCCGGAAAATTCCGGTTGTTTGTCCAAGTGGCCGTACATCAGCACGGTATCCTTGCCGGCTTCACCCGAGGCAGGGATTTCGAAGAACAGCACCGGTGTGCGGCCGGGCAGCTTGATGATTTCGAGTTGTAGGCCGGCGACTTTTTGCGCCAGCACCCAGTCGGCAGCGTCGCGCACCACGCGTTCGATGTGGCCGTGCTTTTCCCAGTCTGCGTCGAAGCCCGGGCTCTTGGCCGGGATTTCAATGTAGCGCGTCAGGTTGGGAACGATTTCCTTGTCCCACTTGCCGTCAATATAGGTCTGCAGGGTGTTAGGGTCCAGATTCGACATGGTATGGGTCTTTTTATGGTGAGTCCGTTAGTATGGGCTAATCTTCGTCGAATTTCCTGAAAATCCAGGAATTCAGTAGATCGATTCGTCGCAACTGTGGTAGACAAAAAACTATTTGGTTTGCCGGGCCGTTCGCAGCAGAAAATGCCGGGGCATTTTATTGATTGAACATCAATTTTTTATTGTCGCCGAGGTAAGATTTTGTAAGAAAATGGTGCCGGCCATGCGGGTAGAAAAGTGGTGCCGCCAAGTGCAGCCTTGCATGGCACGTAAAGTTTCGTAAGCGAATGGGGGCTGTGCCGTGTTTGCCTGTGGCGCCGGTGATTCCCAAGCGCGGCCTGCTGTGCCAATATCACGAAGTCGCCCGCACGGGAGAGTGGGTAGGGGAAGCCGTAACATGCGCAAGATATTGCTGGTCGATGATGATCCGAAGATGCGGACGCTACTGCAGCGTTACCTGGAAAAGTATCAGTTCGAGGTAATCGCAACCGAGGATGGCGCAAGCTTCCTGCTTGAATTCGAGCGGCGCGTCAACGACCTCTCGCTGGTCATCCTCGACATCATGCTGCCGGACACCGACGGCTTCATCCTGTGCAAAGCCGTGCGCCAGCGCTCCAACGTGCCCATCGTCATGCTGACCGCCAGTTCTGATGAGACCGATAGCGTGGTCGGCCTGGAACTGGGTGCCGACGACTACATCGCCAAGCCATACCGCCCGCGTGAACTGCTGGCCCGCATCAAGGCGATCCAGCGCCGTGCCGGCATCGAAAACAATGTCGCCATGCGCTATTGCCGCTTCCTCGGTTTTACGCTCGACATGCTGGAACGCACCGTGGTCAACGATTCGGGCGAAGCGCTCGATCTGACCGGGCTCGACTACCAGTTGCTGAAATACTTCGTCGAACACCCCGGCGAAGTGCTGGACCGCACCGTGTTGTGCCGCGAAACGCGCGGGCGCAATTCCGGGCCGATGGAACGTTCGCTCGACGTGCAGATCAGCAAGCTGCGCATGCGCTTGAATGACGACAGCAAGCAGCCTACGCTGATCAAGACCGTGCGCGGTTCGGGTTATGTGTTTTCTGCCGACGTGAGCCTGAGTGCGGTTTGAGCGCCGATACACGGTGCGCGGCGCGCTCGCCTTTCTGCTGCTTTCCCTTTCCTTGCTGTGCCTGCCGGCGCGCTCAGAGCCCGGGCGCACATTCAATTTCGAATATCTCGACGTCAAGGATGGCCTGGTCCAGGAGACGGTGACAGCCATCGTGCAGGACCGGCAAGGCTTCATGTGGTTTGGCAGCCAGCACGGCCTGAGCCGCTTCGACGGCTACCGCTTCACCGACTACCAGACCGTGGCCGACGATGCCGGGAGCCTGGCCGACAACTGGGTGCAGGCGCTCTACGTCGATGAGAAAAACCGCCTGTGGGTCGGCACGCGCGCCGGCCTGCAGCGCTTCGATGCTGCCAGCGGCAGTTTCACGCGCTTTGTGCCGGCCGGGAGCGACCATGCTGCCGGCGCCAAGCGCACCGTGCAAGCCATCATCGGCGACGGCGCCGGCAAACTCTGGATCGCTACCAACGACGGCTTGCAGCACTTCGATCCCGCCACCGGCGGTTTCACGATACTGCGCCATGATGCTGCCGACCCGGCAAGCCTGGCCGAGAACCGCATCAACACGCTGGTGCGTGATGCGGCAGGCAATCTCTGGCTCGGCATGCAGGGAAGGCTGGACCGCCTGGCGCCGGGGGCAGTGCATTTCGAGCACTTCCGTATCGAGGCGCACAACAAGGCCGTGGCGGCCTACAACGAAGTGCAACAGCTTTGGGTGGACCGTGAAAACCAGTTGTGGATCGGCACGCCCGACGGGCTCGTGACCTGGCGCCTCGGGTCCAATATCGCAGAGGCGCATCGTTTCGGCCCTGAAGACGGCTTGCAGCCGGGCATGATCACGGCCTTCCTGCAAGACCGCGAAGGCAACCTCTGGCTCGGTACCAACACGCATGGCTTGCATCGCTGGGACCGCGAACAAGGCCGTTTCGTGGTCTATCCATCCGACCCCAAGAGCGTGGCCGGCAATGAAGTGTCGGCACTGTTCGAAGATGCGGGCGGCACCTTGTGGGTCGGCACATGGACTGCCGGCGTCAAGCATGTCGACCTGGCCAGCGGTGGCTTCAACCGTTATTACCATGTCGCCGGCAACCCGCACACCCTGAGCGACAACCGCATCTACGGCATGTGCCCGGACGGCCACGGCAAGGTATTGCTGGCCACCTTCGGCGGCATCGACCGGCTTGATCCGGCAAGCGGCGAGACGCGCAACCTGCGCGCCGACACCGGCATGCAAAGCCGCCTGCACAAGGAAGACATCGTGCTGGCCCTGTACCGCGACGGCAAGGGGCGCACCTGGGCCGGCACCAGCGCCGGCTTCAGCCGTTTCGACCCCGATACCGGATTGTTCGTGACGCGGCCCTATCATCAGGCCGACCCGAACACCAACTCGGTCACCCACATCACCAGCGACACTGCGGGCGCCTTGTGGATCTCGACACGCGGCGGCTTGCGCCTGCTCGATCCCGAAAGCGGCAGCGAAACCCTGTTCCGCCACGACCCGGAACGGGCCGGCAGCCTTTCAGACGACTGGGTCAAGATGACGCTGGAAGACCGGGACGGCCATGTCTGGGTCGCCACCGACGACGGATTGAACCGCTATGACAGGGCAACGCAAGGCTTCACCCAATTCCATCACGATGCGCAAGACAGCGGCAGCCTCTCGAGCGACCGGGTGCAATACCTGTTCCAGGATAGCGGCGGCACACTCTGGGTCGGCACCAACGCCGGCTTGAACCGTGTCGAAACCGATGCGGCGGGGCGTGTGCGTTTTCACAGCTACGCGGTGCGCGACGGCCTTGCCGCCGATTCGATCGGCGGCATCCTGGAAGACAAGGCCGGCAAGTTCTGGCTCTCCACTGTCACCGGCATTTCACGCTTCGATCCGAAAACAGCCGAAATCCGCAACTACACCTCGCGCGACGGCATGATAGAGGGTTACTACTTCTCCGGTTCGGCCTATCTTGATGCCGACGGCACCATGTATTTCGGCGGGGCCAACGGCTTGACCGCATTCAAGCCCAGCACCATCCGGGACAACCCTACGCCGCCGCCGGTCGCCATCACCGGCCTCCTGGTCTCGGGGCAGACCTTGCCCGGCCTGACGGGAGCATTGGGGGATACGCATGCGGTAACGCTGGCGTATGACCAGTCGGCCATTGCGCTGGAATTCACCGCCATGGCTTATGCCGAACCCCGGCGTAACCGCTTCCGCTACCGGCTTGAAGGCTTTGACCATGGCTGGACCGAAACCGACGCCGGCAAGCGCGTGGCCTCGTATACCAACCTCGATCCGGGGCACTACCTTTTCCATGTGAAAGCCGCCAACAAGGATGGAGTCTGGAACGAAGCCGGCGCGTCCCTGGCGATCACGATCACCCCGCCGGTATGGAAAACCTGGTGGTTCCGTTTGCTGCTGGCAGTTGCGGTGCTGCTGGCGATCTGGACCATGGACCGCGCCCGCGCGCGCTTGCATCGTGACCAGAAGGCCAGGCTGGAGGCGCTGGTTGATGAGCGCACTTCGGCATTGCGCGAGGCTCACCACAAATTGCAGGAGGCGCAGCAGCAATTGCAGCACTACCTGGAAGACCGCGAACGGCTGTTCATGTCGATCTCGCACGACCTGCGCTCGCCCATCACGCGATTGATCCTGCGTTCCGAACTGCTCGACGACGACGAGTTGCGCGAAGAATTCTACGACGACCTCGACGACCTCGACATGATGGTCAAGTCGGCGCTGCAATCGGTCAAGGACACTGACATCCACGAAAACGTCACCGAAGTCAATCTCGATTCCCTGATCCGGCGCGTGCTGCGCGGTGCGCAATTGTCCGGCCATACGGTGGCGTACACCGAGACCGGCGTGACGGTACCGGCCAAGCCACTGGCCTTGAAACGTGCCATCGGCAACCTGGTCGATAACGCACTCTACTATGGCAAGGATGTGGCTATCGAAGTGGAGGATTGCGCTTCCCACGTCGACATCCGTATCCGCGACCGCGGCCCCGGCGTGCCGGAGGGAGCATTGCGCAGCCTGGCCAACTCCTACGTGCGCCTGGAGCATGGGCGCAAGCAAAATGCCTCGGGCCTGGGGCTGGGCTTGAACATTGCGCGCGGTGTGGCCGAGGCACACGGGGGCCAGTTGTTGCTGGAGAACCATCCAGAAGGTGGGTTGCTGGCCACGATACGCCTGCCACAAACGTAAATCCGGTGTTGAATCAGGTAACGAATTCCTGAGTTTTGTTTGGAATGGTTAGCTGCCTCGCCTCTCAAAAGCGCTGTTTCGCCCCTTTAGCGCAGGGAAATGCAGGGTTTTGTAAAGTTATCTGTACGGCCTTTTTTTGCCGCGCCGGAATCGGTTTATAAATCAAGGCAGTAGCACAGCTTCGCGGCGAAGGGGCCGCACATGGCGCGATACATGTGCCGGTGATAGCGTTGAGTCCGCTCAAATTCTCAACGTGATCGCATGGACGCATATTTCCCCCTTTCTGTTCCCGGATTTCCTTCCCGCTTGCATCGTTTCGCTGCCTGTTGCATACCTCTTCTGCTGCTCGCAATGGCCCAATCCGTCCAGGCCGCACCGGCCACGCTGGTCGGCTCCTACCTGCCGGCATGGAGTACCGAAAAGGGATTCCGCATCAAGGACCTCGATACCTCAGGCGTGGCCGCACACTTCTCCTACTTCAATTACGCCTTTGAAAACCTGTACGACATGGGCGACGGCACCTATCGCTGCGACAGCGGGCGCGATATCGAAGACCAGGGCGACGGCGGTGGGATGGCGGCATCCAGCGATTACGTCAATGCCGTCGCAGCGCCGGATGCTGTCAGCGGCGTGGCCGACACCGACAAGCAGCCGCTGGCCGGCAACTTCAACCAGATCCGCGAGCTCAAGGCGCGCCATCCCGGTCTCAAGGTGCTCGTGGCGCTCGGCGGGGGAAGCTGGTCGCGCTGGTTTTCGGCCGGGGCAGCCACCGCAGAATTACGCCAGACCCTGGTGGCGTCATGCCTCTCGACCTTCATCGAGGGTAATCTGAAACCGCTGCATGGCCGTGGCGGCACCGGCGCGGCGGCGGGCGTGTTCGACGGCATCGACATTGACTGGGAACATCCGAGCATCGGCGATGGTTCCTACAACACGGTATCGCCGGACGACAAGCACAACTTCACCTTGCTGGCGGCGGAATTCCGCCGCCAGCTTGACGAACTATCGCGCAAGACGGGGCGGCGCTACTACCTTTCCGCCGCCATGAACAGCACTGACCGCTACATGGCGCAGACCGAACCGGGCGACTACGCCAAGTCGCTCGATTGGCTCAACCTGATGAGCTATGACTTCCGCGGCAGCTGGAACAAGACCGGGCCGGCCGATTTCCAGTCCAACCTCTACGTCGATCCGGCCAACCCCGAGCCGCATCCGCAAAGCGTGGATTCGGGTGTGCAGCGTTTCATCGCCGCCGGCGTGCCGCCATCGAAGATCGTGATCGGCGTGCCATTCTATGCGCGCGGCTGGGAAGGCGTGCCCGACGTGAACCACGGCCTGTACCAGACGGCGGAACGGCCGGCGCAGGGCTTCGAATTCGGTATCGAGAAATATGCCGTGATTTCGAAGAAGCCACTGCCGCATTACTACAATGCCGTCAACGGCCAGTTGTGGACCTATGAGAATGGGACGTTCTGGACCTACGATGACCCAAGCGTGATACGGCGCAAGCTCGACTATGTCGCACAGCAAAAGCTCGGCGGCATCATGTCCTGGGCCATCGACCAGGATGATGCCGCCTTTACGCTGTCTCGCGCGATGCTGGGAATGGAATAGCCGGAACTCAATACAGGCGCGTGACTTCAAAACCGTCGCGCGCCAGCAGTTGCGGCACGCTCTTGTCTCCCAGCAGGTTCATCACGTCAATGCAGGCGAAGCTGCCCGTTCCATCCTTGAGGCTGGCTTCGATGCGGGCGGTCAATACCGGATTGCGCTGTTCTTGCAATACCTTGCGCGCAAACGTGATGCGGGCCGACTTGCTCGCCTTCATGCCGGCCGCCAGTTTGTCCAGTGCTTCGCCGTCGGCATTGGCCCAGGCCTCGGCCAGTTCGCGCGTCTGCTCCACGGTGGCGCCGGAGTGCAGGTCGAGCAGGCTGGCGCGCAGATAGTCATCCTGCGCGTGCGCATTCATGCTGTCGAAACGCCCGAGCTGGTCGTCGGAGCTGCTGAAACTCTCGATGGTTTTTTTCTGTGCAATGGCCGCATTGAGGAGCCAGGTGTCGGTCGCCTGCGAGACACGCAGGCCATGGCGCTCCAGGGTAACGGCAGTGAGCACGTTGGCGGCCATCCAGGGTTTCATGTGCGAAACGATGTCGTACGGGATTTTCGCCTCTTCCAGCACCTGCTTGAGCAGCGCCAGCGTGGCCGGGGAGATGTGCTTGTCCAGCGTATCGCTACCCTGGTACATCGCGTACTTCTTCACCGCATCCTGCATCGGCATCTTGTTGCGCGTATCAAGGTCGAGCAGCAAGGAGCCGGCGTCGCTGAAATCCTGCTGCGCCTCGCCCTCGATGGGAAAGTCGCCGGCACGGCCAAAGCGTATCGTGCCCATCAGATAGCCGGTATGGCCGTCATGGCGCACGCGGTAAAGAATGCCGCGCCGCAGTGTGGTTGCGTTCGATGCGGCAGAAGCCGCCGGCGCAGCAGTCTCGTCGGCCGGGGCGGGCAGCGTCAGCAAGCCGGCGAGCAGGAGCGGTATGGCTTTCAGTGTTGTTTTCATGATTTTCCTCGGTGTCGTTATCGTGGATAGTATTGGCGCGTGTACCAGGCGCCGGCGGCGTCGATCTGGGCCTGGATGCGCGGCGGAATGTCGTGCCGGCGCGGCGCCACGATGCGACTGCCTTGACGGTGCGGATACTTCATGCGGTAGTGACTATCGCTTTCATGCGCTCCGGTTCTGAGGTTTTCCGGATCGATGCGAAATGGCGCCAGGCCGAGCCAGGCATAGAGGCGCGACATGTTGGCTTCCGGTTGCGCCACCAGGTCTTCAAAGCGCAGGAAGTACAGATGTTCCAGTATCCGGCGCGGCAACTCGCCCACGGCATGCAGCGCATTCAGGGGCATGCCTATGGTTTTGTCGAGCGCGAACAGCATGCCGGCACGGCCGAAGCGGTCGAGGTCGGCCAACTGGTCGGCAAAGTCGATCAACGGTGTCTGTTCATGCTGGGCCTCGATGGAGCCGTAGATCTGGCCTAGCTCGCGCAGGCAGACGATCAGCTTTGCGTTTGGCTCGAGATGCAGCAGCATTTCCACGGCCTGCAGCCAGGCGCGGTTCTTGTCGACAGTGATCTGCTTGTCGCTGCCGCGCTGCCAGCCGCGCAAAAAGCCGCGCATGGCGCCCTGCAGCCGGCCGTAGCCTTGTTCGAAACCATCATCGAGTTGCGACAGGAAGAACGGCTCGTCGCTGATCTGGCGCCGGATCGCCATCAGCGACAGGGCCAGCGGCGAACTGCGTCCGTCGCAATCGACGTCGGGGTGTTGCGCCAGCAATTGGCATAGCAGCGTCGAACCGGCGCGCGGCAGGCCGGTGACGCAGACGAATCCTGGTGTGGTGGTCATCATGCTCTCGTAAAAAGGGAAAACCCCGGACCGGAAATTCCGGGCCGGGGACGCTGCTTCCAGTCTTCAGTTCAACGGCATCGGCCTACGGCACGTCATTACGGCACATAAGCCGGTGCGCCACTCGGGTTGACCAAGGGGGCCAGTTGATTGGCAAACAGGTTGCCGTTCAACAGGTCTTCATTGATCTGCCAATCAAAGGCGCCGCCGATGTTCGGATACTTCGCCGAAACCGAATTCCACACGCTGATGCCGACCGCAATCGTTTCGTAGTTGTTCAGGTTCGGGTCGATGCCGAAACCGAATACGAAGTTCTTTTGCGGAATCAGGCCCATCCAGACGTCAACGTTGGGCAGAATCCAGGCCGGGTCGGCCAGGTTCGGGCCGTCGTAGTATTGCGGCGCGCAGTAGTCGAGTGCACCGGCGGCGAGCATGCTGGTGCACAGTGACTGGTCGCTGGTGTTCCACGGCGCGGGCGGGGCGGAAATGATGAAGCCAGGATGCTGTGCCTTCAACTGCTGGCTGACCCAGATCATTTCCGGCACGTTGGCCGTGGTCGAGCCTTCGAAGGTGTTCCAGTCCAGACCGTCGAAACCGCCCCAGGCGTTATAGAGCGAATTGACGCTGTCGAGGAAGGTTTGCGAATAGGCGCGGTTGGGGAAGGCCATGCCATAGCCTGCGCCGCCGACCGAGAGGATGATCTTGCGGTGCTGTGTGGTGCGTGCAGTCTGGATATCGGCGGCCCAGTTGGTGGCGGCGCCGTTGCCGTCAGCCGGCAGCGAGAAGGTCACCGCACCAGTCGATGCGCCGCCGCCCTTGGTGGTCGCCGCAAACAGATAGATCAGGTTGTAATGCGGGTTGACGTTGATCAGGCGGATGGGCGAACCGACCCACCACGGGTAGTAGCCGCCGACGATCTTGCCGGTGCCGCCTGGAGTCGGCGTGGGCGTTGGCGTTGGGGTAGGTGTCGGAGTGGGAGTCGGCGTGGGGGTTGGTGTCGGGGTGTTGCAACTGCCATCCTTGATCCACGGTTGACCGCTGCCCGAAGCGCCATTGCTGGTCGAGGGATTGTTCCCCTGCGTCCAGTAGGCGGCGGTGTAGTTCACACTGCTGTAGCTGACGTTGTTGCCCGTGTTGTAGACCGCCGTCGACACCCAGGGTGTATAGCAGCCCGATGGTGTCGGGGTTGGCGTTGGAGTCGGTGTGGGCGTTGGTGTCGGTGTTGGGGTGGGAGTCGGCGTTGGCGTGGGTGTTGGCGTTGGCGTTGGCGTTGGCGTCGGCGTCGGAGTTGGAGTTGGAGTAGGGGTACTCGAGCCGCAGGCTCCGTCCGTGATCCAGGCCTGGCCGCTGCCGGCTGCGCCGCTGTGCTGGACCGGATTGTCGCCCTGCGTGTTCCATGCCGCCGTGTAGTTGGCGCTGTTGTAGCTGACGTTCGAGCCACCGGCGTAGGTCGTGCTCGACACCCAGGCCGGGTAGCAGCTTGGCAGCGTCGCCTTCACGCTGCGCACCATTTGCTTTTGCGATGTGTTCAGCGTGTCGGAAGATGTGCCTCCGCCACAACCGGCCAGCGCTGTACCGATCAAGGTCAGCGCAAGCGTACTGCAGGTTCTTGTTTTCAACTGTCTCTCCTCAAATAAATGAATGAACAGCAGATGCGCTGGCGCAAGCGGATTTTGCCTTGCATGGGTCAACGCCGGCTGTTCCCTGATGTGCGCGAATTTGCGCCTGTTGATGCATGTTGGTGCTTGCATCGGATCGTGAGCAGACCCGATTGCGAGTGCAGAGTAGCACCGCATATTTGCCCGGGCCAGCTCGAGCGGTGTTTCTGCAACTTGCTGCTTTTACGTTCCAAGCCTTTGATTTTTTTGGCTATTTTTATGTGCCAAGATTTTTGTTTTTACGTTTCATTACCTGTGGTCCGCAAGCGGTACGGCCGGCTGCGGTGGTGCTTGCCAGTTGCGTGGCAAGCCACAAGAGGCCTTGGGCAAAGCACTTGTCCGCATCGGTGCGTTTTCAATTATTTGCAAATCCTTGCAAATAATTACCGGCATGTCGCGGCGCTAACACAATGGTTTTTTGCCTGCTCGCCGGTGGCATTGCCGAACACCGTAAAAACGCATGAAGCGGGGTAAGGTTTTGTAATGAATTGCAAAAGGCAGGCGATTTTTCCGGCTGGCTTTCTCACAATGTCGCCGAGCGGTTTCCCCTCTGATTTCTCTGTCACACCATGCCCTCCAATGGTCTGCGCAGCCTGTGTTTCCTGGTAATGAAACGTAAGCCGCAGCTTCGGAAAAATCTCGTTTTATCCAATTAAATCAGATGCTTATGCCTGTTGTTGCAGGCGCGCCAAAGGCACCGGCCGGGCACTGGTTAGCCGATTTTTGCGGTGCTATTCTCGGCTCGCTCAAACACCTTGGGCGAGTTTGAGTTTCGTGAGAAGTCCAGCAGAGGAAGACACATTCAACAGAACCTGGCCCGCCAATACGACGTGGGCCGAGATCGAAAGGGGAGTTCATGAAGAAGGAGAGTAGGAGCTTGACGCCGATTGCTGCCGCGGTTGCGCTCTTGGTGACGGCGTCGGCGGTGCAGGCACAACAGGCACAAGGCCCGGACCAGCAGCAGACACCCGAGCAGGTGACCGTGCTCGGTGTGCGCGCCGCCTTGCAAAAGTCCTTGCAGCAAAAACGCGACGCCAATTCCGACGTTGAAGTCGTGACGGCGGAAGACGTGGGCAAGATGCCGGACAAGAACGTGGCCGATGCCTTGCAGCGCGTGCCCGGCGTCAATACCTCTTCGCAAGCGGCCGGCGAAGGCGGCTTCGATGAAAACGACCGCGTCAGCGTGCGCGGCACCAGCTCCAGCCTGACGCAAACCACGATCAACGGCCATGCCGTCGCCAGTGGCGACTGGTTCATTCTCGACCAATACCAGACCGTGGGCCGTAGCGTCAGCTATACCCTGTTCCCGTCCGAGCTGGTGAGCTCGGTGGTGGTCTACAAGGGCCAGACTGCTGACCTGCTCGAAGGCGGTGTTTCGGGCTCGGTCGACATCATCACGCATACCCCCCTGCAGTTCAAGGATAAGGTCACGGCGGAAGCCACGGTCGGCGGCGTGTATGCGACTTTGCCGAAAAAGGCCGATCCGCAATTCAACGGGCTGGTCGCGTGGAAGAACGACGAGAACACCTTCGGTGTCCTGATCGAAGCCTTCGATGAAAAGCGCCATGTCGAACGTTACGGCCAGGAAGAATTGGGCTATGCGCCGGTCAAGGACAGCAGTGCCCTCGGCACCGCGCATCCGGATACGGTGGGCCTTCTTGCGCCTACCCTGATCGGCTCGGCCTGGTTCGAGCAGGTGCGTACCAGGACCGGCGGCGACTTCGCCATCGACTTCAAGCCAAGCAAGGACTTGAGCTTCGACCTGAACGGCTTTTATTCGCACATGCAGGCCGACAATTCGAACATCAACTTCCTCGCCGACACCAGCGCCTTTGTCAACGGCCCCAATCTGCCTACGTCCTATACGGTCGCCAACGGCACGATCACATCGGCGGCCTGGGGCGCCGGTTCGACCGGCACGGCGGCAGTGGTCGACAACATCTACCGCAAGTCGGAAGCATCATCCAAGTACCTCGACCTTGACGGCAAATACCGCGTCAACAATGACTTGACCGTGAGCGGCAAGATCGGCACTTCCACCGGCGTCGGCAACTCCCCGTCGTCCTATAGCTGGGAAGGCGCGGTACAGGGCAACCTGACCTATCAGTTGCGCGGCGACAGTACACCGGCGCTGGTAAGTTTTCCGAAAGGGGTGCCCGAGAGCGGTGCCGCCACCAGTTGGTTGTGGAATGACGTCGTGCGCACGACGGACAAGGAAAATTACGGCAAGCTCGATGCGCTATTGACGCTCGATGCCGGCGTGCTTGAATCGCTCAAGTTCGGTGCCTATGCCGAGCGCCACACGCACGTGACCGATTTCCCCTTGCTTGGGTCGCCCTCCGCCGGTGCATACGCCAATACGCCGGCGTATGGCGGCGGTACCTACCCCAGCAATTTCGGCTCGGTCACGGGCGGCGCTTACCCCGGCTGGTACATCAGCCAGGCTGCAGTGACGAACTTCTGGAATTCCTACGGTAACGGCGGCCCCAGCTATCCGGCCAACCGCGAATATTGGATCGCGGAGGAAAATGTCGCGGAAAACGATTCGGCCGCCTACGTCATGGGCAATCTTGCCGGCGACCACTGGAGCGGCAATATCGGCTTGCGCCTGGCGCATACCGATTCCAAGGTGCTGGCCAATATCCCCGAGCCGGGCACGCCCAACCAGCCAATCCCGGCAGGCGACCCGGCCGGCACGATCAACAGTTCGCTGTTCGGTGATTTCTACCGCGACCCGATCGAGCACAGCTACAACAGCTTCCTGCCCAGTTTGAACCTGAAGTTCGACTTGCGTAACGACCTGGTGGCGCGCTTCGGTGTGGCCAACACCATGTCGCGGCCCGACTATTCGGCGCTCGGCGGTGCGATCCAGATCACCGACCTGACCCTGACCGGTACCGGCGGCAATGCCAACCTCAAGCCGGTGCGCTCGACCAACTGGGACGGTACGCTGGAGTGGTATTTCGCGCCACGCTCGCTGCTGTCGGCGACGCTGTTCTACATGGATTTCCAGTCCTACGTCGACTTCGGCATTTCGCAGCAGACCTTCCTCGACCAGACTTTGCACGGCGTGCCGCAGACGTACTACATTACCTCGCCGTTCAACACCTCGGCCACCAACAAGGGCGTGGAACTGGCGTATGAGCAAGCCTTCGGCAACGGCTTCGGCGTACAGACCAACTACACCTACGCCAATGGCCGCACCGAAAGCGGCGGCCCCATGGTCGGCAATGCCAAGAACACCTATAACCTGACCGGCTACTGGGAAGGCGGCGGCTTCAGTGCGAGACTGGCCTACACCTACCGTTCTTCGGCCTTGATCGGCCTGGACCGCAGCACGGCCGAGACGGCGGCGGCACAGCCCAATCTCGCGGCGTCGCTGAACTACGACATCACCAAGAAGCTGTCGGTGTCGCTCAATGCCTTGAACCTGAACAACGCACCGATCGAGTTGTATGCCAACAACCCGTCGCAACCGCGTGCGATGTATTTCAACGGTACCCAGTACTACCTGACCTTGCACGCCAAGCTATAAGGTGGGCACTGGTGGCGGATGGCGCAAGCCATCCGCCGGATGTCGAAAAGAGCAGAAGGAGTTTGGCATGGCAAGAACAATGCATTTCATCTCGGGGTTGCCGCGGTCCGGCTCGACCTTGCTGTCGGCCCTGCTGCGGCAGAACCCGCGCTTTGCAGCCGGTGTGGCAAGTCCGCTCGCATCATTGTTCGATGCCATCCAGCCGGCCATGTTGAACGGCGAATTCGGTGTCTTCTTCGACGATGAGGCGCGACTAACCATGTTGCGCGGCCTGTTCGATTCCTACTACGCAAAGGAAGCGCGCCCTGTGGCGTTCGACAGCAACCGTAGCTGGACCGGTCGCACTGCCTTGCTGGCGCAACTGTTCCCCGATGCGCGCATCATCTGTTGCGTGCGCGAGATCGGCTGGATCGTCAATAGCGTGGAACGCATGCTGGCCGCCAACCCGGCCCAGCGTTCGCGCCTGTTCAATTTTCAAACCGGCATCTCGGCCTATGCCAGGGCGGAAGCCTTGATGCACATCGATAACGGCATGATCGGCGTGGCCTGGGCCACGTTGCGCGAAGCCTGGTTCGGCCCCGAAGCGCGACGTTTGGTCCTGGTGCCATACGAGCACCTGGCCAAAGAACCGCATCGCACGCTGCGCCGCCTGTACCAGGCACTGGACGAGGAATATTTCGTGCATGACACGGCCAACGTCGAATTTTCCACCGAGCGTTACGACGATTACCTCGGCATGCCCGGGCTGCACACGGTACGGCGCAAGGTCGAGCAACGCGAACAGCAGCCCATGATACCGCCCGATATTTTTTTCAAATACGCCCAGACCCAGTTTTGGGAAAAGCCGGAAATGAATACCGGCGGCACACTGATCATCTGAAAGAAAGATGCCGATGACGGGAATCCTGCACCAAATCAAGCTCGACGCACAGAAGAGCACACCCTTGTATCTCCAGCTTGCGGGGAAGCTGGAAATGAATATCTGCTACGGGCTGGCGCATGCCAACGAATTGTTTCCTCCGGAGCGTTTTCTTTCGCGCGAACTGCGTATTTCGCGCTTCACTGCGCGCCGCGCGATTGACGTCTTGTGCGAACGCGGTTTCCTGACGCGGCGCCAGGGCAGCGGCACCTTCATCAATGCCGGTGCGCCGCGCTTGCTGTCGCGGCTGACCGGCTTCAGCGAAGAGACGCGCCTGCGCGGCTGCCGCCCCGGTTCGCTATGGCTGTCGCGCCAGATGGGTTTTGTGACACGCGCCGAGTCGCGCGAAATGAATGTAGCGCCGCAGATGCTGGTGGCGCGGCTGAAGCGTTTACGCACGATGGATGGTGCCGTCGTGGCAATCGAGCACAGTATCTTGCCCGCTGCGCTCGTGCCCGACGTGCATGCCGTGTCGCAATCGCTGTATGACTATCTGGAGCGGCGCGGCTCACTGCCGGTACGGGCGCGCCAGCATATCCGCGCCGTCAATGCCGACGCCGAACAGGCTCGCCTGCTCGGCGTCGCTCCGGGTGCCGCCGTGTTCCATACCATGCGTGTGGGCTATCTTGCCGACGGCGAAGTCGTGGAGTTGACCCACTCCTTTTTCCGCAGCGAGTGCCACGACTTCATCGCCGTCCTGCAGGCGGGGGCGCCGGATCAGTACAACGGCGTGCCGGCCTTGTAGGCTGCCTCGAACGATTGCCAGTCGAGATTGACCTGGGCCGCATAGCTGAAGGCAAAGTTCGAGATTTCAGCCTGCAAGCCGCTCTTGCTGGTGGCCGCATTGGTGATTTCGGCTTCGATCGAGAACGGCACCACGGTGCTGTCGTAGTCATTGTCGGCCAGCGCATGCGCGCTCGCCAGGGCTTGGCCGAAATAGGTCATCGCCGTGTTGAGCTTGCTGGAAGACGTCAATTGCGTGTAGTCGAAGCCTTCGGCGAAGGGCGACTTTTCATGCACGTAGTAGGGCACGCCATTGATGGTGGTGTAGCCGGTCAGCACGTCGGCATTGAGCAGTTGCGCCTTGTTGGTGCGGCCCACGCGGTCGCCTTCGTTGTTGGCATAGTCGGCCGGCGGCAGCATGCCGGCGTCGGCGATGGCGACGTTGGAAGTCGATTCCTGCTTGATTTCCAGGATCACGTCGTCCGATGTCGAGCTCGATGGGCCTTCGATCAACACGTAGTAGCGCAGTTTGCCCAGGCTGCCTGTGCCCGAACCGAGCTTTTGGCGGATATCCTTGACCGTGTAGTAGCTGGCAGCGTATTGCTTGGACGAGGAGATGGTCGTCACATAGTTGGCAACGGCGGCCACGATGGCGTTGTAGGTGGCCGTGGGCGGCAGCACCAACGTCGAAGAAGTCTGGAACGTGCGCTTGCTGCCGGAAGTCTGGGTGTATTTCGAGAGCAGGTCGGAACGCTTGTCGCCGGCCGAATCGCTGATGGTGTCTTGCACCACGCTGCTGGTGTTGCTCTTGGTGAGCTGGAAGCTCTTTTCATTGTTGTTGCCGACGAAGCCCGACAGTTCACTCAGGTAGGCAGAAACAAAGGTGTTGATTGCGGTCTTGATGTTGGCATCCGAAATGCCGTTTTCACGGCCGGCCAGCACGATGGAGGTTGCGGTGCGGCGCAGGTCCCACACGTATTGGCCCAGATAGCCTTCGTCGAAGTCGTTGACGCCGAATACGGTGTTGCCGCTGCTGTCCTGGAAGGCGCCGAAGTTGTCGAGGTGGGCGTCGCCGCCGAGCCAGGTGTAACCGGTCGAGGTGGTGGTGTAGGCCGACGCAGGCAGTGTCGTCATGTCGTGATAAAAGATATCGGCCGTGCCGCGGTAGAAGTAAAACGCGCTGCTGTTCATCAACTGCATCTTGGTTGCCAGGTCGGCGCTATCGGTCGCGGCGTAGGGATGGTTGTAGTTGTAGACGTCGTTGACCACCCAGCTCGAACGCGAGGTTTGGGCGGCGACGTTGCCGGCTGCTGCGAAGGACAAGGCAAGAGAGAGGCAGAGGATGCTTTTTTTCATGTTGGACGCTCCACGGACGGTTGGACCTTTGATTGGTCAACGAAAGAAAAACCGCCGCGGATTATCGCTGCCGAATATGACGGCATGAAGACATGACCCGGAACTGTGCGTTACAAGGGCCTGTTGCCCTATGATTTGGGAGATGCGTTCAAGCCAAAGGGCGGGCTGGCAAGCCGTGCAACGCGGCAAGCGCGCCCTTTGGCTTGAACCCTCCGGGAAAGTACCGTATGCGTCGCATGCCGTGGTTGCAGGGGGCGGCCATCCGCATCCTTGCCGTAGCACCGCTACGACGCGTCGCTGCACCTAGGCCTGCAACGCATACGGTACCTTCGCACTCCCAAATCATAGGGCAACAGGCCCTAGTCGACGTAACCGTCAGTCAGGGTATTGAGGAATTGCACCAGGTCCGCAATCTCGGCCGGCGAGAGCGCGGGTGCCATGCCCGCTTGGCGCGAGAACGGCATGTCGGTGGTATCGACGTTGCCACGGTCGGCCACCGGCAGGTCGTCGAACTTCACGACCGCACCGGCTATCGTCGGATACCACAGTTCAGGATTGGTATCGCGCTCGATGAGGAAGGTGACGGCGGTGCTCAGGTCACTGAAACGGCCATTGTGGAAAAACACCTTGCGCGTGGCCACGTTGCGCAGGCTCGGCACCTTGAAGGCGCCGCACAGGTCTTGCCGTGCGCTGAGGTCGGTGCGATAGGGGCCGCATACGCCGAGGTCGAAATAAGTGGCGCTTGTGTTGGCCGGGATTGCCGCATTGCGCGGCACGCCAATGACGGCATAGCCGTGATTGGTAAAGTCGGGAGCGTTGCCGCTCGCGTCGGGCGTGCTGTTATGGCAGGCGTTGCAATTGCCCTTGGCCGGGTCCTTGAACAGGGCCAGGCCGTTTGCTTCCGCCGCGCTCAGGGCCGCCTTGCCGGCGAGGTAAAGGTCGTATTTGGAACTATAGGCGTGGAAGCTCGGGTCTTCCAGCTGGTATTGCTGCAACGCGTAACTGACGTCGGCAAACGCTGCATTGGGATCGTTGAAGATGCCTGCACCGAACACTTGCTGGAATTGCGTAGCATAAGCAGCATTGGACAGGCGCGTGATGACTGCGGCGTTGTCGCCATTGGCCATTTCGAACGATGCCGTGAAAGGCAGGGCCGGCTGGTCGAGCAGGGTTGCAGCACGGCCGTCGAGATCGAAGCCACCCACCGGGTGGCCTTGTACGTCGAGCGATGCGTTGGGTGTGCTGCCTAGATAGTTGAGCGAGGGTACGGCACGGAATCCATGCTGGTCCAGATTCGCTCCACCCAATTGCACCGCCAGGTCATTGACCTGGGCGTGGGCATTGTTGGGGTTGTGGCAGGTGGAACAAGCCTGCGCGCCGGAAACGGAAAGGCTGGTGTCGTTGAATATCTTTTGACCGAGTGCGGCTGCGGCACTCAGGTTGGACGCCGGCGGTGCTGTCGTGCCACCACCGGCGCTGGCGCTACTGCCACCGCCACCGCAGCCGGCCAGAAACAGCGCGGCGCCTGCCGCAATTGCCATGCTTGCGGCATGTGCCGTCTTTGATGCAGTCATGGATTATTTCGTGACCGCGATCAGCGTGCTGTTGTTGATCGAATAGACCGTGCCATCCGGCCCGATGGCCGTTGGCGTGTAAGCCTGGCCATAGCCGTTGTCCAGCCAGAGCGATTGCGTCAGCACACCCGCAGTCAAGTCCCAGCGGTACAGCTTGCCGTCTTCGCTGTTGATGAAGATGGCCTTGCCGTTGGGGTCGACGGCGGCTGAATTCACGCACCATTCGCGCACGGCACCGGGGAAGCCCGTCGCCGTGGTGTCGGCAGTCGGCCCCAGCACGGTCAAGACTTCATTCATGACGGCATTGCCTTCGACCGGGTCGGTTTCCAGGGCATTGGGGTCGAGGATGGCCATCCTGTTCTTGCCGTCGCCAGTGCCGGTACCGGCATAGTTGTTGTATTTGCTCATCAAGAGATAGCTCGACGAACCGTGGTACGAGGCCACCAGCGAAGCCGGCACGATGGAGGGGGTATCGTCCCAGCCGAACGAACCCGGTGTCTTGGGCACTGCCAGCGTGGAATCGAAATGCAACAGCCAGCCGCGCGCATTGTGATTGGGAAAATTCGACTCCAGCACGCCATAGTAGACGTCGCCGTCAGGGCCGATCACGGGCGAGGCGGTGGCATCGTCGCTGACCCAGGCCGGGCTGCCCGTGACCGGGTCGATCAGCCTGACCGAATTCTTGGTCGCCAGTGTGTTGCTATCGAGCGCCAGCAGGAAGCCCACGTCGCTGCTATTGGTGACGAGCGGGCCATGCACCGAAACATAGACGGTCTTGCCGTCGTTGGAAATGCCGGGCGCTGCATTGAGCGAAGGCGCGGTTATGACCTGGCCGACGATGCCGCTGGGGCTGTTCAGCGTCGGGGCGGGCACCCAGGTTGCCGTGCCGTCCGGCGCCACGCGCGCAAAGCCGCTGGTCAAGCCGGCCGGGTTGCTGCCCGTTACGACGAAGCCGAAGAAGACATTACCGTTCGCGTCCGACGTGATGGGTGTATTGATATAGACCGTGCTGTCGTAAGTCGACGACGCTGCGGCATAGTTCGATGCGCCATAGAACACCGCCGTCTTCATGGTGCCGCCGCCGGATGAGTCCGGGCTGTCGGTGTAGAAGACCTTGCCGCCCGAGCCCGGCATGTAGAGGCGATTGGACGGTGTCAGCGTGGAGCCGAAGCTGGGAATCCAGCCGTGCGGGGGAAGCACGTAGTCGCTCGGCGCCGACCATACGAGCCCGCCCTTGGCGGCGGAATGCGCCTGCATTACAAAGCCGCCGCCGGTTTGCGTCTTCACTGCAACCAGCACGGTGTTGTTCGGCGTGATCATCGGGGACCCGTAATGGATGGGCACCGTGTTGTCGATGTTGGTGTCGATTGGCACTTCCCAGGCGATCTGGCCGAGGCTTTGCGCAGTCACGCCGCCTTGAGCCAGCGTGGGGCTGAGGTCGGAGTGTTGTCCGTCGCGGGCGTAGCCATACCAGGCGGGGCCGGTGATGGTGACCGGTGGCGGCGTGATCGGGCCACCCGGTGAGCCACCACCACCGCCGCCACCGCCGCAGGCGGCCAATGCCGCCAGGATGGCGACGGCCAAACCGGTGCCGGTCAGGATGCGGCGCAGGGGGATCTTTGTCATGTTTTAACTCCGTTGTTATTAGTATCAGTGTGCCGTACCGCAAATTCGTGACATAAAAGACGTCGATAATCGGGCCGAATGCTGCGTCAAAAATGCTCGCAAGGCCTTGGCCTTGCTGTGCTTTTTTTCTTGCCTCGGCTCGATTTCGCCACTTTTATTTTGTCACGAATGTGCGGCACGGCACACTAGGGGGAGTTAATTATTGTTTAACATCAATAGCAAGGCAAGCTTGTTTTTGTCTTGAAATTGTAACGACTGGTTTCGCTTGCCCTGCCTTTCATCCGCGAATGTCAACCGTAGTGCGCTGCAATGGGCATTTGCCGCCCACTGCCGAAGGAACGAGAACGCACGCGCACGATGGGCGGTGCCTGGCGCCGCTTGTATTCGTTGCGTGCCACCATGCCGGTCAGGCGCTTGATCAATTGCCGGCCTTCTTCTGTTTGAGTCAAGCGCTCCACAGTCTGCCTGGCCCGGCCGATTTCGTACGCCGGCAGGCGCTCGCCTTCGATATGCCACTTGAGAAATTCGTCGAGCAATTCATAGGGTGGCAAACTGTCGCTGTCCTGCTGGCCCGGCGCCAGTTCTGCGGAAGGCGGCTTGGTCAAGACCGGCTCGGGAATGATTTCCCGTCCCGCCCGCTCATTGATGTGGCGCGACAGGGCATAGACTTCGGTCTTGTACAAGTCACCGATCAAGCCCAGGCCGCCATTGGTGTCGCCATAGAGCGTGCAATAGCCGACCGAAATCTCGCTCTTGTTGCCGGTGGTGAGCAAAAGTGCGCCAAAGCTGTTCGAATATTCCATCAGGATGGTGCCGCGCACGCGCGCTTGCAGGTTTTCCTGCGAAATGCCTTGCAAGGGGGCGTCGAATGCCTGTTCAAACCCCGCGCGGTATTGCTCCACCAGTTCGCGTATCGGATGCGTATACAGCACGATGCCCAGGTTGCGGCACAGTGCGACCGAATCGGATACCGAACCCTCGCTCGAATACGCCGACGGCATGGTCACGGCCACTACACGGTCGGCGCCGAGCGCTTCCACGGCCAGCGCCAGCGTCAGGGCCGAGTCGATACCGCCCGAACTGCCAACCACAACCTTCTCGAAGCGGCAGCGGCGCGCATAGTCGCGCAGACCCAGCACGATCTGGCGCCGCGTGAATTCAGGCACGGATAGCCCGACCGCATCGGGCACGGCCAAGGCGCTGCCGTCTGCCGCGACGAAGCGTCGCCCATCGAGCGCAATCACGCCATATTCCACTTCGAAGCGCGCCGCCTCGAAGGCCACGCCCTGTTCCGGCGAAACGGCGAACGAAGCGCCATCGAACACGAGCTGGTCCTGTCCGCCGACCTGGTTCACGTAGAGCAGGGGCACATTCGCATGGCGGCAGGCAGCGGTGAACAATTCGTGGCGCTGCACGCGCTTGCCGATGTCCGACGGGCTGGCATTGATGCTGACGATCAAATCCGGCGCCGCAGCGCGCAAGGCGTCGAAGGGGTTGACCTGGTAATCGCGCCCGGCATCGTTCCAGCCGTCTTCGCAGACCATGAAGCCGACGCGGCTGCCGCCGATTTCCAGGATGCAGGCGCCTTCCGGGCCGGGCTCGAAGTGGCGCCGCTCGTCGAAGATGCCGTAGGTCGGCAGCAATTGCTTGTAGTACTCGGCCACGATGGCGCCGTCACGCAAGGCGAGCAGGGCATTGTGCAAGGGCTTGCCCGGCTTGCTGGTGCGCCGCACGATGCCGATCACGGTGACCAGGCGCGGCACTTCCTTCGATGCGGCCAGCACGCGCTCCAGCGCGGCATCGAGCTTGTCGAGAAAGCTGCGGTCTTCCAGCATGTCGCCAGGGTAGTAGCCACATAGCGACAATTCGGAAAACACCAGAAGCGCAGCACCATCGGCCTGGGCGCGGCGCATGTGTTCGATGGTCAGTGCGGCATTGCCTTCGAAGTCGGCAATCGTGTAGTTCAACTGGGCGTAGGCGATCTTGAGCATGATTCAGTTTTGATGATGGAACACTTGCCGCAGGTAAGCCAGGAAGGTCTCGTCCTTGCACAAGGTCTTGCCCTTGGCGTCGGACAATTTGGCTACCGGCTGGCCGTTGCAGGCGACCAGCTTCATCACGATATTGAGCGGCGTGAGTCCAACGTCGTTGGAGAGATTGGTGCCGATGCCGAAGCCGGTCTGCGTGCGTTCGGCAAAATGGCGGTACAGGCGGAAGGCTTCGTCCAGATCGAGCCCGTCGGAAAACACCAGGCGCTTGGTTTGCGGATCAATACGCAACTTGCCATAATGCGCCAGGGCCTTTTCGCCCCAGACGACGGGGTCGCCGGAATCGTGGCGCAAGCCATCGAACAGCTTGGCGAAGTACAGGTCGAAGTCGGCCAGGAAGGCATCCATGCCGACCACGTCGGTCAAGGCCACGCCAAGGTCGCCGCGGTATTCCTGCACCCAGTCTTCCAGCGCCGCCTTCTGGAAGTCGCGCAGGCGCACGCCGAACGACTGGTATGACTGCAGGTATTCATGCGCCATCGTGCCGATCGGCACCAGCTTGTATTTTTTTGCCAAATAGACGTTGGACGTGCCCTTGAAGAATTGCGGCACTTCGCGCGCCAGCGTCGCCACCACTTCCTCTTGCCAGGCGCCGGAAAAGCGGCGCCGCACACCGAAGTCGAAGAACTCGAACGGGTTGCGCCGCTTAGGTTCTTCGCCGAACGCGCGCAGTGCTGCAATCTTGTCGTGCAGGCGGCGCCGGCCTTCTTCCAGCGCCAGCTCCTGGTCGAAGCGGCGGAAATACAATTCATTGACGATGTAGAGCACAAAGATTTCGAACGCCATCACGTGCACTTGCGGCCCTTCGGCATGCACGGTCAGCGTGTCGCCCTCCACCGCAGCCTTGATGAACTTGCGCTGGAAGCGAAACACGGCGAGGAAGTCGACGAAGTCGCATTTCATGAAGCGCAGGCCGCGCAGGTAGTCGAGTTCGTCTTCGGCAAATGTCAGTGAACAGAGATGGTCAAGCTCGCGGTTCACGTCGCCCAGCAATTCGGCCAAGGGGTAGGCCGGTGTGTTGCGGCAGACGAACGAATATTCAGTCTGCGCATCGGGGTGGCTGTGCAGCAGTGCCTGCCACATGGTGAACTTGTAGAGATCGTTTTCCAGCAGGCTGCGTACTACGGGTTCTTGTGTCATGGTGCGCTTCTCAGGTAGCGTCAATCAGGCATTGGCAATCAGTTGGGGCAGGATATCGCTACTGGCGGCAAGCTTCAAACCCTTGACCTGCATCGCCGCCAGGAATTCCTGGTATTGGGCGTCGAAACCGGTCACCGGGCTGATGCAATCAACCAGGATGGTCAGCTTGCCCAGGCTTCCTGTGCCGAAGTTTTCCACAATATGTTCGGTCGTGGCGCGTACGCAGTGGCTGCCTGCCTCGCCGGCGATGTAGATCTGGTCGGCTTGCTTGAGCATGTCGATGAAGCCCTGGTTCAACTGCGTGTCCGGGTCGGTGGCGTCGGGCACTTCGGCCATCACGGCCGAATAGTGCTCGGTCCAGGGGTTGGCACCCTTGCCCAGCTTGGTGACGCTGGTCAGTGTCGCCTCCTCCCAGGCATTGTAGGCGGCGCGCACGTCGGCGTGCACGGCCTGCCCCCAGGAACCGATTTCGCAGTGGACCGGCCATACCATCAGGCGGTAACGGCCCGCGGCTTCGAGGGTATCGAGATAGTCGAGCACGCGTGGCAGCGCGGCAGCGTTGCGCGGCAGGTAGGCGCCGGCACGGACCTCAGCGGCAGTGATTTCGGTGAACGGTGTCACGGCCGAGCCATCGCCCCTGGTCCAGAAAGTGGGGTGGGCAATGTCGATTCTGTGGTGCGAGTCGATGGTTACGCTGATATTGACCAGGCCTGCGCCGGCTTTCCGGATCAAGTCCGCAACCCGCAACATGTCATGGTGGGCGCCGGCAACCGGCAGGGCAGGGCGCAAGGGCATGCCATCGGGGCTGGCCGGCAGATAAGCTTCGGGCAGGTCGCAAAAGTCGTTTTGCGGGTCGATGATCAGCAGGTGTGTATTCTTTTTCATGATTTCGCTTCTTGTTTTCGTTTCAGTGATTGTAGTGTAGGTCACTTAATTTAAATTTGCAACTAAGTGATTTTGCTTTGGTAAAATTCACAACGGCTACAATAGCGGGAAATCCCATGAACAGGCGGAGTAGCATGAACCAGGTGATATGCACGGTCGACGTGGTATTGCTGACCTTGAAGGAAAACGCGCTGCAGGTGGCGCTGTTGAAGCGCGAACGCGAACCGTTTCGCGGTACGCTGGCGCTGCCGGGCGGCTATATCCATGCCGACGAAGACGGCGACGCGCGCGACGCGGCCCTGCGCGTGTTGCGCGACAAGACCGGTATCGAAGTGCCCTACCTGGAGCAGCTTGCCACTTTTTCCGGCATGGTACGCGACCCGCGCGGCTGGTCGGTCTCGATTACCTTCTATGCCCTGGTGTCGACCGAGGTCATCGAAAAGGCCAACCACCCCGGCGTGGTCATGACTGCCGTGGACCGCAAGGTCAAGCTGCCGTTCGACCATCGCACCATCATCGACACCGCCGTGGCACGCCTGCGCGGCAAGAGCCAGTATTCCTCGCTGCCGTGCTACCTCGTCGGCGAAACCTTCACCTTGCCGCAACTGCAGCGCGTCTATGAAGCGCTGATGGGCGAAAGCCTGAACAAGGTCAGTTTCCGCCGCAAGATCGCCGAGATGGACGTGCTGGAACCGTTGGAAGGCCAGTTCCAGGAAGCCGGCGCGCATCGCCCGGCGCAGTTATACCGCTTGAAACCGGAATGGCGCGAACATTTGATGCTGCTCGAGCGCGGTTTGTGAGGCACCGGAAATAGTTCACAGTCGTTAACTGTTCGGCAAGGTAAAATGGCGCGCCATAAGATCATGGATGCCTTGGGAGGGGTATGCGCATACAGGGATTGCTCGCCGCATTGGCGTTAGGGATTGCAGTCACGGCCGTCGCAGATGTCGCAAATGCCGGCAAGCCGCCGAATCATGCACCGGGTTCCACCAGTGTCGAAGCCGGGCAATTGACTTATTACGCCGCCGCCGGCGACACCCTGATCTCGATTGCCCAGAAGCTCACCACCAGCGTCAACAACTGGCGCGAACTGGGTATGCTCAACCATGTCGGCAACGACAGGCGCATTCCCATCGGCACTGCCATTGCCATCCCCGCCAATCTCTTGCCCGATGAACCCAGCGAAGCCACCGTCAGCGCCTTCTCCGGCCAGGTGACGTTGACCCCGGTCAAGGGGGGGGCGGGTGCTGCGACCATCGGCAGCAAGATTGCCGAAGGCGGCGAAGTGGCCACCGGCCCCAACAGTTTCGTCACCTTTGTATTGCCTGACGGCTCGCATATCTCGCTGCCGTCGAACAGCCGTGTCAAGTTGAACGTTCTGCGCATGGCGCGTTTCACCAAGAGCCCGCGCACCGAAGTCATGCTGGAAGACGGCGACGTCGAATCGCGGGTGTCACCGCTGGGCGAAAACAAGGGTCGCTATGAAGTGCATTCGCTCTTGGCGACGGCCGGTGTGCGGGGCACGCACTTCCGCGTCGCCAAGGTCGGCAACGGCATTGCCAACGAAGTGCTGGGCGGCGTGGTTGCAGTCGGCACGCCAGCCAAGCCGGCCAGCCTTGATCTGCCGGCAGGCAAGGGCAATATCGTCGATGCCAATGGCGTCGGCAAGCCGGTGCCGCTGCTGGCCGCTCCTGAACTGCTTGCCGGGTACGAATTGCAGGAACGCACCGTCGTGCAATTCAACGTGGCCGATCTGGCCGGCGCCGTGTCTTACCATGGGCAGATTGCACTCGACGCGCAAGCGCAAAACATCGTCGCCGAAGTACACAGCCAGGGTAGCAAGCTCAAGGTGGATGGCTTGCCTGACGGCGATTATTTCCTGCGCGTCTCGGCCATCGACAAGCTGGGCCTGGAAGGCTTGCCGCGCATCGTGCCGTTCAAACTCAAGGCGCGGCCGGTGCCGCCGTTCTCTTCGCTGCCCAAGGCCAAGGTACGCGCCGAACGCGTGGAGTTTGCCTGGACTGAAGCGCCCGATGCCAAGAGCTATCATCTGCAAGTTGCACGGGATGCTGCATTCCATGACTTGCTGATCGACCAGCCGCAGGTGGGTGGATTGCAATTCGTCGGCGACAAGCTTGCGCCGGGAAAATACTGGTGGCGTACCGCGAGTGTGGCCGAGCATGGTGGCAAGCCCGACCATGGTCCCTTTGGTGATGCGCAAGCCTTCGAATTGTTCGAGCCGCAAAAGCTGGGCACTATCGGTGACCAGGGCGGTAACGAATTCAGTTTCAGTTGGCCGTTCGAGCCGGGCCAGAAATTCCTGGTGCAGATCGGGCGCGACGCGGCATTCAAGTCGCTGCTGCTGGAAAAGCAAACGGATCAGGCCGAAGTCCATATGCCGCGCCCGCCGGCCGGCACTTATTACGTGCGCGTGCAGGCTACCGACCCGGATGGTTATGTGGGCGCATTCACGGCAGCGCAAAAATTCACCATCCACAGCCGTCTGTCTGCCGGTTCGGGCGATGCGGTAAGGGCCGGCGATAGCGAAGTTCGCTCCGCCGACTGAGATGGACCCGTCTGGCCGCGTGCGCCGCATCGCCTTCGGCGAATGGACTGTGCTGACGTTTCTCTTGCTGCTCTTCGCTGAGGTGCTGGGAAGCAGGAATGGCCTGGGCCGGCTTGATGAAACCTTTTACGACAGGCTGATCCAGGCCCACACGCAACCGGCGCGCAAGGACATCATCATCGTTGCCGCCGACGATTACAGTCTCGCGCAACTGGGCCGCTGGCCCTGGCCGCGCAGCGTAATGGCGCAAACGCTCGCCCAACTGGAGAAGGCCAAGCCGCGTGCGGTCGGTATCGACGTGATCCTGACCGAGCCCGAACGGCCCGACGCCACAGGCAATCGCCCGGGCGACGCCGCGCTGGCCCAGGCTTTGGCTGAGCATCCTCAAACGGTCTTGCCGGTGGCAATGTCGGACGCCGGCAGTGGGCTGGCTGCCGGCTTGCCCCTGCCGGAATTCGCCGCGCACGCCAAGCTGTCGCACATCAATCTGGAAATCGACCCGGATGGCGTGGTCCGTAGCGTCTTTCTTTATGAAGGCTTGGGCGGCACCTGGTGGCCGCAATTTGCGCTGGCCCTGACCGACGAGGTTAAGTTGCCGGCCGAGGCGACCGCTGCGGCAGCCGGATGGCAACGGCGTGAACCGATGCATATTCCTTACAGCGGCGGCAGCGGGCACTTCCAGTCGATCCCGCTCGCTTCGGTCTTGCGCGGCGAAGTGGCCGACAGTTTTTTCACCGGCAAGTATGTGTTGATCGGCGCCACCGCTGCCGGGCTGACTGATCAATACCCGACGCCGATGGCAGGCAACACCAGCATGTCCGGTATCGAAATCCATGCCAACATCCTGGCCGGTATCTTGAACGGCGCGTCGATCTCGATTGCCAGGCCATGGCAGACCGCGCTCTTCTCCATGCTGCCGGTGCTGCTGGCCATGCTGAGCTATCTGTTTTTTTCGCCGCGCATATCGCTGGTTTTCAGTGCGCTGCTTTTTGCCGGCACGCTGTTTCTTTGCAGCACCGCCATGCGTGCCGGTTTATGGATTGCTCCGGCTGCCGGCTTGATAACCTTGCTGCTGACCTATCCGCTATGGAGCTGGCGCAGGCTGGAAGCGGCGATCACTTACCTGGGGCGCGAATTCCTGCGTCTGGACCGCGAGCCGCACCTCTTGCCGGAGCTGGCGCAAGAAAAAACGAAGCGCTCGATCCAGGACGTGCTGGCGCGCCGCATTCAGGCCATGGAGAAAGCGGCGCGCCGCGTACGCGACTTGCGCCAGTTCGTCACCGACAGCCTTGATAGCCTGCCCGACGCGACGCTGGTCTGCTCGGTTGACGGCCATGTCTTGCTCGCGAACCGGCTGGCGCTGGCCTTCTTCGATTCGCTCGGCATACCCGGCGCCAGCGAGGCATTGGTGCCTTATCTGTTTTCCGGTTTGAAGTCGCCGCAGCCGCTCGACGAAGCGGCGCAATTGAACTTCAACTGGTGGGACCTGCTCGACGCCGACAAGATCGCCCGCCACCCGCATGGCATCGAAGTGCGCGACGCCAAAGAGCGCGACCTGCTGGTCAAGAGCGCACCCTGCCATACTGCGCAAAATGAATTGGTCGGCTGGATCGTCAGCGTGGCCGATATATCCGTGATCCGCGCTGCCGAACGCCACCGAGATGAAACGCTGCGCTTCATCTCGCACGACATGCGCGCACCGCAATCGTCGATCCTGGCGCTCCTGGAAATGCAGCGCGACGGCGATACGGCCTTGCCGCTGGAAGAATTCTTCCAGCGCGTCGAAAAGGCCAGCCGCAAGACACTCGACCTGGCCGACAACTTCGTGCAACTGGCACGCGCCGAATCGCAGGAATACCGGCTGGAAGAAACCGACATGCAACAGGTGGTGTTGGACGCCGTCGACGAGATGTGGGCCATGGCGCAAGCCCGGCACATCACACTGGCCACCGAATTCCCCGAAGACGAATGCGTGGTTGCCATCGACCGCGCCTTGATGACGCGGGTACTCATCAACCTCTTGTCCAACGCCATCAAGTACAGCCCCGACGACACCACGGTCACCTGCAGCCTGCGCCTGCAGGCCGACCTCGCGCATCCGATGATCGTCTGCACCGTTGCCGACAAGGGTTACGGCATTGCGCAGGCCGACCAGTTGCGCCTGTTCCGCCGTTTCCAGCGCATCCAGAACGAGGGCCAGCCGCACCAGGATGGTGTAGGCCTGGGCCTGGTGTTTGTCAAGGCCGTGGTTGAGCGGCACCAGGGTTTTATCGGGTTCTCCAGCAAGCCGGGCGAAGGCACGACCTTCAACCTGAGCTTGCCTGCCATCATGTAATTTGCCGGCCGTGGCACGGTGCGTGGAGAATCGGGCAAGAGCTTCGGAGGAATGTGCTGTGCCGCAGTGCGGCAAATCCTTATCATGAAGCCATGTTGAACCGAAGGAGAACATCTTGCTGAAAACCGCCGCCTACGCCGTCCAGAACGAAACCGCGCCCGTCGCACCTTTCTCCATCGAACGCCGCGAACCGGAAGATCATGACGTCTTGATCGACATCCATTACTGCGGCATCTGCCACTCCGACATCCACCAGGCGCGCAATGAATGGGGCGGTCGCTCGCTCTATCCCATGGTGCCGGGCCACGAAATCATCGGTCGCGTGTCCAAAGTGGGTGCTCACGTCAGCAAGTTCAAGGTAGGTGAATTGGTTGGTGTCGGCTGTTTCGTGGATTCTTGCCGCCATTGCGAAGCCTGCCACGACGGCATCGAGCAATACTGTGAAAACGGCCTGGTCGTTACCTACAACGGCAAGGACAAGAAACATGGCGGCCTGACTTACGGCGGCTATTCCGAACGCATCACCGTCGATGAAAACTACGTGCTGCACGTGCCGGAAAACCTCGACACGCAAGCCGCCGCGCCGCTCCTGTGCGCCGGCATCACGTTGTATTCGCCCTTGCGCCACTGGAACGTGCAACCGGGCCAGAAGGTCGGCATCATCGGCTTGGGTGGTCTGGGCCACATGGGCGTCAAGCTGGCTGCCGCCATGGGCGCGCACGTGGTCATGATCACCACCACGCCGGCCAAGGCGGAAGATGCGAAAAAGCTGGGTGCGGCCGAAGTGCTGATCTCCAAGGACCCGGCCGACATGAAGAAGCACGCCAACAGCTTCGACCTGATCCTGGACACCGTGCCGGTGGCGCATGACCTGAATCCCTATCTGGGCTTGATCAAGCGCGACAAGACCCTTGTCATCGTCGGCCCGCTCGACCCGGTGGACGTGCACGGCGCCAACCTGATTTCTAAGCGCCGCCACGTGGCCGGCTCCATGATCGGCGGCATCGCCGAAACCCAGGAAATGCTGGACTTCTGCGGCAAGCACAACATCGTCTCGGACGTCGAAGTGATCAGGGCGGACTACATCAATGAGGCGTACGAACGCATGTTGAAGAGCGATGTGAAGTACCGGTTTGTTATTGATATTACATCGATGAAGGCGGCGGCCTGATATCGCCTGCTGTAAACAGTGGGAAAGTAATGACGGCCGACTTATCGTCCCGTCACCTTCGCGCTGTCGTACCCGCGAAAGCGGGTATCCACTTTAAAACCGCTGGCGGTAGCACTGTGGGTCCCCGTTTTCACGGGGACGACAGCAAGTAGCAGTAACCGCAGCCAGGTTTTACGTGGTGCGGAAACACCTCCCGCCAGCTCCTGCCACTTTTTTCAACAAATCCTTGACGCTAAGTCTTTGAAAAGACTATAATCTTTGGTTCTTCCGTGTGCCCAGGGAGAAAAACAAGGTTGCGTCTGGTGAAAATGCTTTTTTGTTACCACCGGAACCACCATATTTTGGGTGCGTTATATTTATTAGGATGTCAAACATGAAGACCTTCTCCGCCAAGGCCCATGAGGTCAAGCGCGAATGGTTCGTGATTGACGCGACGGACAAAGTTCTCGGCCGTGTTGCCAGCGAAGTGGCACGCCGTCTGCGCGGCAAGCACAAGCCTGAATTTACTCCTCACGTCGACACGGGCGATTTCATCGTCGTGATCAATGCCGGCAAGCTGCGCGTCACCGGCGCCAAGGCGACTGACAAGACTTACTATCGTCACTCGACCTACCCGGGCGGTATCTACGAAACCAACTTCCTGAAAATGCAACAGCGTTTTCCGGGTCGTGCGCTGGAAAAGGCTGTCAAGGGCATGCTGCCCAAGGGCCCGCTCGGCTACGCCATGATCAAGAAGCTGAAGGTTTATGCGGAAGGCAATCACCCGCATTCGGCTCAGCAACCCAAAGCTCTCGAATTCTAAGGACAAGCCATGATCGGTAACTACAACTACGGGACCGGCCGTCGCAAGAGCGCAGTGGCTCGCGTCTTCATCAAGTCCGGCACCGGCCAGATCGTCGTCAACGGCAAGCCCGCGAAGGAATACTTCTCGCGCGAAACCGGCCTGATGGTCATCAGCCAGCCGCTGGTTCTCACCAATAACGTCGAGCGCTTCGACATCATGGTCAACGTGCACGGCGGCGGCGAATCCGGCCAAGCCGGTGCGGTGCGCCATGGCATCACCCGCGCCCTGATCGACTACGACGCTTCGCTGAAGCCGGAACTGGCCCGCGCCGGTTTCGTCACCCGCGATGCTCGTGAAGTTGAACGTAAGAAGGTTGGTCTGCGCAAGGCACGTCGCGCAAAGCAATTCTCGAAGCGTTAATCAGTTCGGCATTGCAATGCACAAAGGCCGCCCGGGCAACCTGGCGGCTTTTTGTTTTATTCGATTCACAAAGATTTCATTCCGAATGGCGAAATGATCTTGATGATTTCTCCATATTGATGCACATTGCGGTTATCTGGGGAGATTGTTAAAAAACATCATGTCCAACTCGAGCACCTTTAATAATTCGATGAAATTCCGGCTTTGGTGGCGCCGCATGTCGATTTCGGCACCACGCATGAAGATCAAGACGCAATTGCCCTGGCCATTGCGCGCAGTGGGTTTCCTGGTATTCCTCGCGTTTTGCGTGGGGATTATCAAATTCGGCTACGAAGAGGGCAGGCTGCCCGGCTTGAGCGGTGGCGTCAGCCGCGAACAGGTTGACCAGTTGCGTGAGCAGGTGGAAAAGCTGACCGCAGAGCGTGACCAATACTCGACCACGGCCAATTCGGCCGAGACCAAGCAAAACATGGATAAGTCCGAGCAAGCCCAGCTCGTGGTCCAGGTCAAGACGCTCGAAGGCGAGAACCTCAAGCTCAAGGAAGACCTGGCTTTCTTCGAAAGTTTATTGCCCGTGGATAACAATGCCTTTGGCGTATCGATCCGCCGCATGAAGGCTGAAGTGGCAGCACCGAACCAGTTGCACTATCAATTGTTGATCATGCAAGGAGGCAAAGTCGACCATGATTTTTCCGGTGATTTGCAACTGACAGTAACGGTTCTGCAGGCGGGCAAAAGTGCTATGATCGTCTTCCCTGAGCAAAACACGGCCGAACCAGACAAGTACAAGCTGACTTTCAAGCACTATCAGCGCGCGGAGGGAGTGCTCACTCTACCGGACGGCGCCGTGGCAAAGTCGGTTCAAGCACGCGTACTGGACAAAGGGCAGATCAGGGCACAGCTATCAATGAACCTATGATCCAGGGCCAGGCCCTGCGGGAGAATTCTCATGTTCGGCCGATCCGCCAAGAATACCATCGACAGCCTGATCGGGCTGTCCACCAGCATCGAAGGCGATTTGCATTTCAAGGGTGGCCTGCGCATTGACGGCAAGGTCAAAGGCAACGTGATTGCCGAAGAAGGCCAGCCCAGCATGCTCGTCCTTTCGGAAAACGCGCGCGTGGAAGGCGAAGTGCGCGTATCCCACCTGATCGTCAACGGCGAAATCGTCGGCCCGGTTTATTCGAGCGACCTGCTTGAATTGCAGCCGAAAGCCCGCATAACTGGAGATGTCCACTACAAGGCGCTGGAAATGCACGGCGGCGCCCTGGTTTCGGGCAAATTGACCCACGAAGCCGTGGGGGAGCCGGTGCTGAAGCTGGCCGTAGCAGGTAATTGATCAGACAATTACCGGTCACCGGCTTCAGCGAAAAAACGTGAATCACATGGAACGGCTATAATGTGGCTTTAGCCCTCAGCTGTTCCGCAGGAGAAAGCCATGAATGCAGTAACCGAAATGCCCGCACCCATCGTCTTCACCGACAGCGCCGCTTCCAAAGTGGCCCAGTTGATCGAGGAAGAAGGTAACCCGGACCTGAAGCTGCGTGTCTTCGTCCAGGGCGGCGGCTGCTCCGGCTTTCAGTACGGTTTCACCTTCGATGAAATCACCAACGAAGACGACACCACGATGACCAAGAACGGCGTCCAGCTCTTGATCGACTCGATGAGTTACCAATATCTGGTCGGCGCAGAGATCGACTACAAGGACGACCTCGAAGGTGCGCAATTCGTGATCAAGAACCCCAATGCCACGACCACTTGCGGCTGCGGCTCGTCGTTCTCAGTATGATCTGAACACAGTTCGTGTAGTAACAAAAAAGGCGCTTCGGCGCCTTTTTCATTTTGAACGTCCGAAATACCGCCCCTCTCCCGAAACAACTCCCGGTTACAAAATAGTTTTCAATATCACATGTAAATATATTTATATTTGCTATGATTGCAACGTTCTCGATACCTGAATTTACTTATCGATGAACTCGCGGTTCCATTTTTGGCCTGGAAAGCGCGGGCCATATCCGCATTCCACATGCAGTTCCACCATTTCATGGGAGAGTTAATTTGAAAAACCTGTTTCGAATTGCAGTAGCGGCGGTCGCCTGCCTGTCGGCGCATCTGGCTTTCGCGCAAACCGCACCTGCTCCATCCATTCACAACATCGTGCATAGCTATCCGGAGCTAAATTTCAGCGGCCCCTTGGCCAAGGTCGACCCGGCGCTCCATCCCGAGATGGGTATAAAGTCCCAGGTGACGCCGGCCGTATCCGGTCCGGCGCCGCCATTGACGCGTGCCATCGTGTACGCAGTGGGCTCCACCCAATACGGCGGTTGGGAATACATGACCAGCTTGAATCAGGCTTCCACGGTCGGCATGCACGGGGGCGCGCAGTTGCGCGTCGTGGTCCAGGTTATCGGCTACGGCTACGGCCCGTGGGCGTATGCCGGCCCGACCTTGCTGGCGTCTCCGGACGGGCTATACCAAAACCAGTCGATTTGCATCGTCGGCGGTTATTACACGACGGCTTGCCCGGTCGGCGCTGCGATTGTCGGTTTCTACCAATATTTCGATATGGATGGCTACGTGCCGCCGATCGGCTTTTCCTGGAAGAGCCAATCGCTCAATGCACCGAATAATTGGTTGACGACGCAAATCCAGATCAAGTAGTCGTGAAAGAGGCCTTGCCCGACGGGGCAAGGCCTTTTGTCATACCCGCATCGCTTGCCGTCAATGGCGGAGCCGCCTTTTTAGCACCTGTCTGCGGTACCATGCGCTTTTCTACTGAAGCGTGACATCATGGGGTTGTGGCTTGGGGACATCATTGGGCGTTGGCTGTACAAGACGGACCAGCAGAAGCTGGCACCCAGTGCGCAAGAGCCGGTAACGCCGCCAATCGCAAATACTTCCACACCTATGCCCATGGATGCCGCCGATCAGTTTCTCGCTGCATGTCGCGCTTCAGGCTCGGCAACAAAGCAGGCGGGGATTCGTCAAACCTGGAATGGCTTTGTTCAGGCAGCGCGGCAAAGTGACGAGGCCTTGCTGAAGGTTGCGACCACCTTGCCGGCCTTGGCGCCCGAAAGTGCCGGTTGGGCAGCCATAGCGATCGGGGCTGTAATCGAGGCCAGGGGTGATGCGCGCATCAGCGCACCATTCGTAATTGGCTTACTCCAGGACTGGATATCGGAGTTGCCGCAACAGCAAACAGATGCGGACGCCAACGACGAGTCCGGTTCGCCGCCCAGCCTGCCCGTCCTCGACGCCCGGCAGGATGCGATTGCCGCCAACCTTGCCCAGTTATGCCAGGCTTCGGTCGCGCACTTGGCTCGCTTGGAAGACATGCGGGCAGAATTACGGCAGACAGAAGGCTTGCTTGATCGCCTGCTTGAATTACAAGTTTATTCCCATGGGCCGCGATGGGTGCATGAAGCCCTGATACGGGAAAGCGGCACTATGCTTGTGCTTGCCACGGCGGAACGAAAGGGCTTTCGTGTTCGTTACCGTAACGTGGGGACTTGCTTCCATTTTTTCACGCTACTGCAACAAGCCTTGGCCGAGCAACTTGCGGTTGGCAGGGCTGTGGACCCATCAGTCATCGAAATTGCACAGGGCGAATATTCCGCCAATGCAAGCGATTCTGCCTGGTGGCACTATGGCAGTGCGCGCAGCAATACACCCAATCCGGTGGCATCGATCTGGGGCGAAGCCCCTGTTTCACAGATAGACGAAGTCAATGGCGAACGCGTCATGCTGTTGTGGCCTCCGATTTTCAAGGGGCGATCATGGGATGCAGGCTTTTTCGGCCCGCAGCTCGCTGCGATGCCGCCAAGCGTGAGTATTGATGAGGCATTGACGCAGGAGTCCTGCGAGGCCTGGTTCGCTACCTTGCGAATCGACCCGGTCAATCCTGCATCCCACGTACCGACTCAGGCCGGGTAAAGCGCACCGAGGATACGCAAGCCGCGTGCCCCGGTGACAGTCGGCAAATTGCCCGGCAGACGCGCCGTGAAGCGCTCGGCAAGCCAGGCAAAGGCCAGCGCTTCAACATGGTTGGGTGCAATGCCCAGGGTCTCGGTTGAGGCCACGGTAGCGCTGCTGCCATGGGCCAGCAATTCGCGCTGCAGGCAGTCCAGCAACGCACCGTTGTAGGCGCCGCCACCGCACACATAGACTTCCTGCGTTTTCCCGGCGTGCGTCACGATGGCGTCCGCCAGGGTCCGTGCGGTCAAGGCGCACAGCGTTGCCTGCACATCCTGCGGTTCTGCTTGCGGATAGGCGGAGAGTTGGCGCAACAGCCATACGGGGTCGAACAGGTCGCGCCCCGTGCTCTTGGGCGGGGCTAGCGCAAAAAATGGTTCGGCCATCATGGTGGAAAGCAGGCGCGGGATGATCTTGCCGCCGGCTCCCCATTGGCCGCCCGCATCAAAGGGCCGGCTCAGGTGCTGTGCGGCCCACAGGTCAAGGAAGACGTTGCCCGGGCCGGTATCAAAGCCGACCACTTTTTCACTCATGCCGTCCAGGATGCTGATATTGGCCATGCCGCCGATATTGGCAACCACGCGCATGCGCCCTTCGGCGCCGAACACCGCGCGGTGAAACGCGGGCACCAGCGGCGCACCATGGCCGCCGGCGGCTACGTCGCGGCTGCGGAAGTCCGCAATCACGTCGATGCCGCAGCGTTCGGCCAACAGGGCGGGGTTGTTGGTCTGGCGTGTATAGCCCTGCTGCGGATTGTGCCGCACGGTCTGGCCGTGGCAGCCGACGGCTTGCACCTTGTCTGCCGCCACGCCGGCTTCGCGCAGCAATTGCTGCACGCAGTTGGCATAGACTTCTGCCAGCAAATTTGCCGCAAGGGCTTCACGCCGGATCTCGTCGCCCCCCGGGCTTTGCAGCGCCATCAGGGCCGAGCGCAGGTCCGGCGCAAAGGCGCTGTAGCAGGCTTGCAGCAAGTGCGGTTTGCCATCCTTGAATTCGGCCAGAACGCCGTCCACGCCGTCCAGGCTGGTGCCGGACATCAGGCCAATATAAAGTTGTGCGGTCATTTTTGGAATCGTTATTGGGCAATGCCAGATTGTAGCCACAGCATTGCACAAAAGAAAAGGGCGCCGCGAGGGCGCCCTTCATCCTTGAAGCCAAATGCGATCAGCGTGAAGCCAGTTGCACCGGCTTGTTGGCCACGGCGGCCGGCATCAGCAGGTCGAAGCGGTGCTTCATGTCGTCGGCCACGAGTTTGAAGCGTGCCAATTGGCCCGGTGCCAGCGGCTGCGCGTTCGGAATGCTGACCGACAGCGGGTCGCGCGCTTCATTGTTGATGCGGAATTCATAGTGCAGGTGCGGGCCGGTGGCCCAGCCGGTCATGCCGACATAGCCGATCACGTCACCCTGGCTCACGTGGCTGCCCTTGTGGATACCCGGTGCGAAGCGGCTCATGTGGCCGTAGGCGGTCGAGTAATTGGACCAGTGCTTGAGCACGATGAAGTTGCCATAGCCGGTTTGCTGGCCCTGGAATTCGACTTCACCATCGCCGGCGGCGTGGATCGGCGTGCCGGTTGCGGCAGCGAAATCGACGCCCTTGTGCTGCTTCCATACGCCCAGGATCGGGTGCAGGCGCATCGAGAAGCCCGACGAGATACGCGTGAAGGCGATCGGCGACTTGAGGAAGGCCTTCTTCAGCGATTGGCCGTCGAGGTTGTAATAGCTGCCGCCCTGGGGGGCACCCGGCTCTTCATACCAGACCGAACGATAGGTCGAACCGTCGTTGTAGAACGAACCGGCCAGCACCCGTCCGCCACGGACGAACACGCCGTTTTGCCAGAAGGTTTCGTACACCACTTCAAAGTGGTCGCCACGCTGAAGGTCGGAGGCAAAGTCGATGTCGGTCGAGAACATGTCGACGATCTGGTTTGCGACGCTGTCGGGGATTTGTGCCGCATCGGTGGCTGCAAACAGCGAAGACTTGATCACGCCAGTGTGCATTTCCAGCCGGCGTTCCAGCGTGGCCGGCGCTTCGACGGACTTGAAGCCGGCATCCTTGCGCAGGATCACGACATTCTTCATCTGGTCGCCGCTGTTGTGCGGGTCGCTGACCATGGCCGACAGCCATTTCAGCTGGCCTTCTTCATCGACCTGCGCCTGCACCAGCTTGCCCGGCTTGAGTTGCATGATTTCATGCGCGGTCTTGTCGCTCTTGATGAAGTCGGCCGCCTTGTTGTCGTCCACGCCGAGGCGCGTCAACAATGCCGCCAGCGTGTCGCCGGGGCGCACGCGCTCTTCACTGATATAGGTTTGCGGTGCAGCTTCTTCGGCTTCAACCTGGCTCGACAGATTGGGCAAGGCCAGATCTTCGGTGATCAGCTTGACCGGCAGGTCGGCGGCATCAGGTGCCAGCGGTGCGACTGCAGCGGCGCCGAATGCGCACAAGGCGAAGAAGACGGAAGAGGCGGTGATGATGCGGGTTTTTTTCGACGAGGCGGCAATTTTGCTGACCAGATTTTCGATGACTGCGTTTCGGCTCATGTAACCTGTTCCTACATTTGATCCAGCGTACCCGTCCCGGGCTCCCGCTGGAATTTACCGCCTGAAAGTCGGCGATCAGTTAAAATTCGCGGTTCCATCGCGCTTTGCCTGCACACTGTTGCTAAAGTGTGGCTCAGATGAAACAAAGCGTGAATTATACCAAAGACGTGGTATTGACAATCGCCTTTTTTAGTTGCTTTTTTCGCCAACATGAATCCGACCCAACCTCTCTCCGATGCAGTACAACACGCCCTCGCTGTCGCCAAACGCGGGGTTGATGAATTGCTCATCGAATCGGACTTCATTGCCAAACTGGTACGTTCGGAAAAGACTGGCCAGCCGCTGCGCATCAAGCTCGGGCTTGATCCGACCGCGCCCGACCTGCATTTGGGCCACACCGTCGTACTCAACAAGATGCGTCAGTTGCAAGATCTGGGCCATACCGTCATTTTCCTGATCGGCGACTTCACCTCGATGATCGGTGACCCGTCAGGCCGCAATGCCACGCGCCCACCCTTGACGCGCGAGCAGATCGAACAAAACGCCAAGACCTATTTCGCGCAGGCGAGCCTGGTGCTCGATGCGTCCAAGACTGAAATCCGCTACAACTCGGAATGGTCTGACCCGCTCGGCGCGCGCGGCATGATCGAGCTCTCGGCCAAATACACCGTGGCGCGTATCCTGGAGCGCGACGACTTCACCAAGCGCTTCAAGGCCGGCACACCCATTTCGGTGCATGAATTGCTCTACCCGCTGATGCAGGGTTACGACTCGGTGGCCTTGAAGTCCGACCTGGAACTGGGTGGTACGGACCAGAAATTCAATTTGCTGGTCGGCCGCGAATTGCAAAAAGATTACGGTCAGGAACCGCAATGCATCCTGACCATGCCCTTGCTTGAAGGCCTGGATGGCGTGGAAAAGATGTCCAAGTCCAAGGGCAACTACGTTGGCATCACCGAACCGGCCAACACCATGTTCGGCAAGCTGATGAGCATTTCCGACGTGATGATGTGGCGTTATTACGAACTCTTGTCGTTCCGTTCGATCGAAGAGATTGCCAAGTTGAAGCGCGAAGTGGAAGATGGGCGCAACCCGCGTGATGCCAAGGTGTTGCTCGCGCAGGAAATCGTGGCGCGCTTCCATTCGGCAGCAGCGGCGGAAGACGCCTTGGCTGACTTCAAGCGCCGGGCGGAAGGTGGAATTCCTGATGTTGTCGATGAAATCAGCGTCGGCGGTGCCCCCATTGGTATCGGCCAATTGTTGAAGCAAACCGGTTTGTGTGCATCGACCGCTGAAGGCTTGCGCATGGTGGACCAGGGTGGTGTGCGTATCGACAGCGAAGTGGTCAGCGACCGTGGCTTGAAGCTGGAAGCAGGCACCTTTGTGCTGCAGGTCGGCAAACGCAAGTTCGCACGCGTCACGCTTTCCTGATGATCGCGCTCTTGCAGCGCGTGACGCATGCGAGCGTCGCCGTCGATGGCGCCACAGTCGGTGCCATTGAAAAGGGTTTGATGGTCTTGCTCTGTGCCGAACGCGGTGACAGCGAGCGTGAAGCCGACGCGTTATTATCGAAACTGTTGACCTACCGCGTGTTTGCCGATGAAGCCGGCAAGATGAATTTGAGCCTGACCGATATCAAGGGCGAACTGTTGCTGGTGCCGCAATTCACGCTGGCGGCCGACACCAAGTCCGGCACGCGGCCATCGTTTACACCGGCGGCGACGCCAGACGAGGGGCGGCGGCTGTTCGATTATGCCGTGCGTTGTGCACGCGAGCGCCATGCCGTTGTCGAAACCGGGCAGTTTGGCGCCAACATGCAGGTGTCGTTGACCAATGACGGTCCTGTCACATTCTGGTTGCAGGTCAAGCCAGTTCCTTAACCGCAAGGAGATGCCATGAAATTCTGGAGTGATTCTTATCGGGATGGCGAGCTCATCCCCGGCGATTTCGCGTTTTGCGTGATCGACCCGAAAACCCACGTCAAGCTTTCCGCCAACCGCAACCCGCACCTGGCCTGGTCTGACCTGCCCGCCGGCACGAAGTCGCTGGCCTTGATCCTGTGCGACGGCGATGTGCCTTCGCGCGGCGACGACGTGAACCAGGAAGGCAAGATCGTGCCGCTTGATCTGCCGCGCGTCGATTTCTATCACTGGGTCATGATCGATATCCCAACCGAGATTTCCGCCATAGCCGCCGGTGCTTTCGCCGACGGCGTCACACCGCGCGGCAAGGCCGGACCGCAAATCGCCGGCAGCCCGCTGGTCGATGCGCGCCACGGCTTGAACGACTACACCGGCTGGTTTGCCGGCGATGGCGACATGAATGGCGACTATTTCGGCTATGACGGCCCATGTCCGCCGTGGAATGATGCGCTGGTGCACAACTACGTCTTCACGCTGTATGCACTCGATATCGAGCGCGTGCCGGTGCAAGGAAAATTCACTGGTGCCCAGGTCCGCGAAGCGATCAAGGGCCACGTGCTGGCGCAGGCTTCGTTTTCGGGTAGCTACACCTTGAACCCCGCACTGACCAAGTCCTGACCAAATCCCGATCATTCCCGACTACTTCTGATTGTTCATCGATGCTTGATATTGTATTGATACGCCATGGCGAAACGGCATGGAATGCCGAACGCCGCATGCAGGGCCATCTCGATGTGGATCTCAATGAAACTGGTTTGCGCCAGGCGGAATTGCTGGCGCAGGCACTGCAAGACGAGCGCTTCGACGCGCTCTATTGCAGCGATCTGTCGCGTGCGCGCAAGACCGCCGCGCCCTTGGCTGCGGCACAAGGTTTGACGCCCGTAGTCGACAGTGGCTGGCGCGAACGCTGCTATGGCGGATTCGAAGGGCACAGTTATGACGAGATCAGCAAATTGTTCCCTGAAGCTTATGCCGCCATGCTCGCGCGTTCCAAGGATTACCGCTATCCACAAGGCGCCAATACGGCCGAAACCCTGCAGGAATTCTCGGCACGTGCGGTCGGCAGCCTGATGCGCGCCATCGACGCAGGCGGGCGTCGCATTGCCATCGTTACACATGGCGGCGTGCTCGATTGCATCAATCGCCACGTCCGCGGCATGGACCTGTCATTGCCGCGAGATTTCGAGACGCCCAATACCGGCGTCAACCGGCTGACTTGGGATGGGTGCGGGTTGAAAATTGTGCAATGGGCCAACCTCGAACATCTTGCCGGCCTTGCCCTGGACGAAATCGACCGATAGTAGCGGGACACGCGTGGCGGTAGAATACTGCTTGCGCTTAAATATTATGCAGATCGGCCCACACATTCTCGCCAACAACGTTTTCGTCGCCCCCATGGCCGGGGTGACGGACCGGCCTTTCCGCCAGTTGTGCAAGCAATTGGGTGCGGGCTATGCGGTGTCGGAAATGGCGGCGTCGAACCCACGCCTGTGGGCTACGGAAAAGTCGTCGCGCCGAACCAACCACGATGGCGAAATGGAACCCAAGGCGGTACAGATCGCCGGTGCCGATCCGGCCATGCTGGCCGAGTGCGCCAAATTCAACGTCGAGCGCGGCGCGCAAATCATCGACATCAACATGGGTTGCCCGGTCAAGAAGGTGTGCAACAGCTGGTGCGGGTCGGCCCTGCTGCAGGACGAAGCACTTGTCGGCAAGATACTCGATACCGTGGTGGCGGCAGTGGATGTGCCGGTGACGTTGAAATTTCGCACCGGCTGGGACCGCTTGAACAAGAACGCCCTGAAGATCGCGCGCATGGCCGAGTCGGCCGGCATTGCCATGCTGACCCTGCACGGCCGCACGCGCGCCGACGGTTACAAGGGTGATGCCGAATATGAAACCATTGCTGCCGTCAAGGCCGCGGTCGGCATTCCCGTGGTGGCCAATGGCGACATCACCACGCCGCAAAAGGCGAAATTTGTCCTTGAGCAAACCGGCGCCGACGCCGTGATGATAGGCCGCGCCGCACAGGGCCGGCCCTGGATCTGCCGCGAAGTCGATCATTACCTGAAGACCGGCACCTTGCTGCCGGCACCGCTTGTCGATGAAGTGCAGCGGCTGATGGATGAGCATTTGCGCGCCCACTATGCCTTTTACGGCGAATACCTTGGTGTGCGCACGGCGCGCAAGCATATCGGCTGGTATGTACGTGACCTCGTTGGCGGCGAACAATTCCGCCAACGCATGAATCTGCTGGAAGATTGCGAAGACCAGCTTGCTGCATTGCATGAGTTCTTCGAAACGCAGAAGTCGCACGGGGAACGGTTACAATATGGCCTTGCCGCGGAAAGCAGCATCGAACAGCTCGCTGCCTGAGTTGTAACCGCCGGAAAAACAGCCTGAAGCCCGCACCTAGCAGTCACGAACAGGGATGGTGCAGCGGAGTTTATAAGAATCCAAAAACAAGTACTACAAGCATGAGCAAAGACAATATTCAAGAAGTTGTAAAGAAAAGCCTGGAGAAATTTTTCAAGGACCTGGGCGAGCAGGAACCCAGCAATGTCTATGAAATGGTGATTCTCACGGTGGAAAAACCCATACTCGAAGCGGTGATGGCGCGCGCCGAAGGCAACCAGTCGCAGGCTGCCGACATGCTGGGCATCAACCGCAATACGTTGCGCAAGAAATTGCAGCAGCACGGCATGCTTTAATTCATCAGGACCCAAACCATGATCAAACAAGCCCTCATCTCGGTATCCGACAAGACCGGTGTTCTCGAATTTGCCCGCGAACTCGCCGCCTTGGGTGTCAATCTGCTCTCCACCGGCGGGACAGCCAAGCTCTTGGCCGACAACGGCCTCAAGGTGACCGAGGTGGCCGACTACACGGGCTTCCCGGAAATGCTCGATGGCCGCGTCAAGACCCTGCACCCCAAGGTGCATGGCGGCATCCTGGCACGGCGCGATTTCCCGGCGCATATGGATGCGCTGGGCAGCCATGGCATTCCGACCATCGACATGGTGGTGGTCAACCTGTATCCGTTCCAGCAGACCGTAGCCAAGGAACATTGCACGCTGGAAGACGCGATTGAAAACATCGACATCGGCGGCCCGGCCATGCTGCGTTCTTCGGCCAAGAACCACAAGGACGTGGTCGTAATCTGCGACCCGGCCGACTATGCCCCGGTGCTGGAGCAAATCAAGGCCGGCGACGTCTCGTATGAAACGCGCTTCACGCTGGCGAAGAAGGTGTTTGCCCACACTGCACAATACGATGGCGCCATCACCAATTACTTCACCTCGCTCGGTGAAGACAAACAGCACGCCACGCGCAGCAACTTCCCTGAAACGCTAAACCTGCACTTCAAGAAAGTGCAAGACATGCGTTACGGCGAAAACCCGCACCAGTCGGCCGCGTTCTACCGCGACACCGTGCCGGCAGTGGGTTCGCTGGCAGGGTACAAGCAATTGCAGGGCAAGGAACTGTCCTACAACAACATCGCCGATGCCGATGCCGCCTGGGAATGCGTCAAGACCTTCGGTGAAACCGCCTGCGTCATCATCAAGCATGCCAACCCCTGCGGCGTGGCGGTCGGCATCAGCGCACTGGAAGCCTATAGCAAGGCCTTCCAGACCGACCCGACCTCGGCCTTCGGCGGCATCATCGCCTTCAATTGCGAGCTCGACGGCAATGCCGCCGAAGCGATTGCCAAGCAATTCGTCGAAGTGCTGATCGCGCCTTCCTACACCGAAGCTGCGCGCGCCGTGTTTGCCTCCAAGCAGAACGTGCGCCTGCTCGAAGTACCGCTGGGCGAAGGCATCAACGTGTTCGACTTCAAGCGGGTCGGCGGCGGTTTGCTGGTGCAATCGCCCGACGCCAAGAACGTGGCCATGGCCGACCTCAAGGTCGTCACCAAGAAGCAGCCGACGCAACAGCAATTGCAAGACATGATGTTTGCCTGGCGCGTCGCCAAATTCGTCAAGTCCAACGCCATCGTGTTCTGCGCCAACGGCATGACCATGGGCGTGGGCGCGGGCCAGATGAGCCGCGTCGACTCGGCGCGTATTGCTTCGATCAAGGCGCAGAACGCCAATTTGACGCTGGTCGGATCTGCCGTGGCGTCCGATGCGTTTTTCCCGTTCCGCGACGGGCTTGACGTGGTGGTGCAAGCCGGCGCGACGGCCGTGGTGCAACCGGGTGGTTCGATGCGCGACCAGGAAGTGATCGACGCGGCTGACGAGCAGGGCATCGTGATGATGCTGACAGGAACGCGTCATTTCAGGCACTAAGCGGGCAACGCAAACCAAGTGAAAATCCTCGGCATCGACCCCGGCCTCCGCACCACCGGGTTCGGTGTCATCAACAAACAGGGTAACAAGCTTGCCTACATCGCATCGGGCACGATCAAGACGCCCGATGCCGATTTGCCGCAACGTCTCAAAACGATCTTCGTCGGTGTTGCCGAAATCGTGGCCACCTATGCGCCCGATTGCGCCTCCATCGAAAAGGTCTTCGTTAACGTCAACCCGCAATCGACGCTTCTGCTCGGCCAGGCGCGCGGTGCGGCGATTTGCGCGCTCGTCAACGCCAACCTGCCCGTGGCGGAATACACGGCACTGCAATTGAAGCAAGCCGTGGTCGGCCATGGCAAGGCGCAGAAATCGCAAGTGCAGGAAATGGTGCAGCGCCTGCTGCAGTTGCCTGGCCTGCCTTCGACCGATGCGGCCGATGCACTGGGCGTGGCGATTTGCCACGCGCATAGCGGCGACGCATTGGCGGCCTTGGGTGCGCTGGCGCCGGCCCTGGCCAAGAAGGGCTTGCGCATCCGCGGCGGCCGTCTCGTCGGTTAATTCAAACAAGGAACGTCATTCATGATAGGCCGCCTCTCCGGAATCCTGGTCGAAAAGAATCCGCCGCAAATCCTGGTCGATTGCCAGGGCGTGGGCTATGAAGTCGATGTGCCGATGAGCACCTTCTACAACCTGCCTGGGCTGGGCGAGAAGGTGACACTGCTGACCCACCTGACCGTGCGTGAAGACGCGCATCTGCTGTTTGCCTTCGCTACGGCGGAAGAGCGCAACGTGTTCCGCCAGTTGATCAAGATTTCCGGCATCGGCGCACGCACGGCTTTGTCGATTCTGTCCGGCATGTCGGTGTCCGACCTGGCGCAGGCGATCACCTTGCAGGAAGCGGGGCGCTTGACCAAGGTGCCCGGCATCGGCAAGAAGACCGCGGAGCGCTTGTTGTTGGAATTGAAGGGCAAGTTGGGGGCCGATCTGGGGCATGCCGGTGGCGTGGCGCATAGCGATGCAACTGCGGATATTTTGAATGCCCTGGCGGCGCTGGGTTATTCCGACAAGGAAGCGGCTCTGGCTTTGAAGCAGGTGCCTGCGGGGGCCGGGGTGTCTGATGGGATCAAGGCTGCGTTGAAGGCCTTGTCCAAGGCTTAGGTCGTCATGTTCTCGGTTACCCTCTCCCCGGCCCCTCTCCCGCTTCGCGGGAGAGGGGTAGTTCCGCAGCCGGCTTGCTTGCGAGTAGACTAGCGGCATGACGATACAAACCGACAATTTCACCGAGCAGCGCATCATCTCCGCCACGCCGGCTTCGCCCAACGAGGAAGCCATCGAACGTGCGCTGCGGCCCAAGCAACTGGACGAATACGTCGGCCAGGAAAAGGTACGCGGCCAGCTGGAGATTTTCATCGCGGCAGCGCGCCAGCGGCGCGAAGCGCTGGATCACACCCTGTTGTTCGGCCCGCCCGGTTTGGGCAAGACCACGCTGGCCCATATCATTGCGCGCGAGATGGGCGTCAACCTGCGCCAGACTTCCGGCCCGGTGCTGGAACGCGCAGGTGACCTTGCTGCGCTATTGACCAACCTCGAAGCGAACGACGTACTCTTCATTGACGAAATCCACCGCCTCTCGCCCGTGGTCGAGGAAATTCTTTACCCGGCACTGGAAGACTACCAGATCGACATCATGATCGGCGAAGGCCCGGCCGCACGTTCCGTGCGGCTCGACCTGCAGCCGTTCACGCTGGTGGGCGCCACCACGCGCGCCGGCATGTTGACCAATCCCTTGCGCGACCGCTTCGGCATAGTCGGGCGGCTGGAGTTTTACACGCCGGCCGAATTGACGCGCATCGTCACGCGCAGCGCGGCCTTGTTGAATGCGCCCATCGACGACGAGGGCGCGTTCGAAATCGCCAAGCGCAGCCGCGGCACACCGCGTATCGCCAACCGCCTGCTGCGCCGCGTGCGCGACTATGCCGAGGTCAAGGGCAACGGCGCCATCACCAAGGCCATGGCCGATTCGGCCCTGATCATGCTCGACGTCGACCCCGTCGGTTTCGACTTGATGGACCGTAAGCTGCTCGAAGCCGTGCTGTTCAAGTTCTCCGGTGGCCCGGTCGGACTGGACAACCTTGCCGCCGCCATCGGCGAGGAGCGCGATACGATTGAAGACGTGCTCGAGCCCTATCTGATCCAGCAAGGCTTCATCCAGCGCACGCCACGCGGCCGTATTGCCACGCCGGCGGCCTACTCGCACTTTGGCGTCAGCCCCCCGCGCGGCGGTACAGGCGACCTCTGGCAATAAATTCTGCTCATGGAAAACTATTCGCAGCCTCGCGCTGTCACACCAGCAGAGACAACGATGCCATTTTTGCTGCTAACCCGTTGAAAATAAAGCAATTACACCCGTTTGTCGGGTCAAATATTTGATGCAGAGCACCAAATATTGCACAGGTACATTGCGTTTTCAGCCAAGAAAGCATAAGCATGTGCGGAAAATGCGATATTTAGTTGATATTTACTCGACATTCATCCCATTTGCTTCCGAATTCGGCATAATCGTTGCTCGGCCGGCCCGCGGGTGCGGGGCGGCAAGACAGTTATCTGCGAAGCGCAGATAGCACAAACGGCGAGCCCCCTATGCTGATGTCGACTCAAGCCAACCGCTATGCGCATCAATTGCTTGATGCCCGTGCGAATTCCCGTCTTATCCCACCCTTGTCTTCGCACGAGCCACTGTCGGCTGCGGATGCCTACGAGATCGCGCATTGCGTTCTCGAAACGCGCATCGCCCAGGGCGAAGTCATGGTGGGCCGCAAGATCGGCTTTACCAATCGCAAGATCTGGACGCATTATGGCGTCGATCAACCGATCCACATGCCGATCTGGACCCCGATGTTCGACACCACGGTGCGCTACATCGAAGACAACCACGGCTTGCAAAGCCTGAAAGGCGCCATGCAGCCGCGCCTGGGGCCTGAGTTGATTTTCCGGTTGGCCCGCGCGCCGGCGCCCGATGCCACGGTGGAAGAAATTGCCGAATGCATCGAATGGATGGCGCACGCGTTTGAAATCGTTACCTGCCCCTTCCCGGACTGGAAGTTCGAGGAAGCCGACGCGATTGCGGCCTTCGGCATGCACGGCGCCTTGTTGATCGGTGAGCCGAAATCGCTCTCAGCCGCATCGCGCCGCAGCCTGCCTGAAGTGCTGGCCAATGCCAGCGTGTCCGTCTCGTGCGGTGACGAATTGCGTTCGGCCGGTTTCGGCAGCGATGTCTGGGGCAGCCCGGTGCACGCGTTGTGGCAATTGAACCAGATCCTGCACAGCCAGCCGCAATTTGCGCCCCTGGCAGAAGGCGAGATCATCACCACGGGGGCATGGGCCGACGTGTTGCCGGTCGAGCCGGGTCAGACCTGGGCGACGGCATTTTCCGGCGTCAGTTTGCCTGGCTTGTCCATCTCGTTCGTCTAAAGCAACTTCGGCGGCAAGGACCTTGCCGCCGACTACCTTGCACTTTCCTTATTTACTCTTCCCTGATCCACACTTGCGAGCGGCCCAAGAGCGGAATGCCGATGTAGCCGCGTACGCTCAGCTTCTTGCCTGAATCCTTCAATTCCAGCGAGCTTTTGTAGACCTTGCCGTTGTTCGGGTCGAGGATGTTGCCGCCGTCGTATTCGTCGCCGTCGCGCTTCATGTTGCTCAAGATGGTCATGCCGATGATGGGCTGGTTCTTTTGCGCGCCTTCGCACTTGTCGCATTTCGGGTTTTGCTCTTCGCTGGGCTCGCGGAACAGCTTTTCGATCTTGCCGGACAAGACGCCGCCACTCTCGGTGATGCGAATCAAGGCCTTGGGCTTGCCGCTTTCATCGTCAATGTTTTTCCAAAGGCCAACCGGGCTTTGTTGGGCGTGGCTGGTTGCCGAGAACAGGGTCGCTGCTGCGGCGAGGGTCAGGGCGAAAGATCGCTTCATGCCATTCTCCATAAGGATAGGAAGGGGGACGTTTCTGCATAAATCATCGCATGAAAAAACGCTCCGACAGCGATTGCGGACCCCGCTCTAGATTGTTTCCTCTAGTAAAACAAGTGGTGCGATTTGCCGACAGTCAAACCAAAACTCACCAAATACCTCTTGTGTAGACTTACGCCGGGTGCAAGAATGACCCTCACTATGATGCGCAGGAACCTGTCAACGTTGGCAGGTGGCGTAATGGAAGCAAGCCGGTAGACTGGCTTTCGTAATGTGCATCGTGTAGTGATTCCGGGCTGTGCCTGTATCAACGGCAGCCGGAGTTCGGTTCGTTTTCAACTTTCCAGACACGCTTTTTTTGCGTGCCTTCGACGCAGGAATCAACGTCGGCAAAGAAAATGCGAACCGGCAATAGTCTTTCCTGCAATACAAAAAGTGATTTCATTCATCAATTGTGAGGCGATAACATGGAAACGACGACCAACGACTATTCCCCGGCCGAACTGCAAGCGATCAACGATGCGCTGAACCGCGTGCAAGGCGTGATCGAGTTCGAGCTCGACGGCACCATTATCCGCGCCAACGACAATTTCCTGCACGTGCTCGGCTACAAGTTGAAGGACGTGCAGGGCAAGCACCATTCCATGTTTTGTGACCCGGCTTACGCCAAGACGCCCGAATACAAGCAATTCTGGGCCAAGCTGGCGCACGGCGAATATGTGCAGGGGGAATTTCGTCGTTTGCACAAAAACGGCGAGGACGTCTGGATCAATGCATCTTACAACCCCGTGTTCAATGCCGAGGGCAAGCCGACCAAGGTCGTCAAGTTTGCCACTGACATCACCGTCACGAAGCGGCAACACGCCGAGTATGAAGGCAAGATCAACGCCATCGACAAGGCACAGGCCATGATCGAATTCGATGTGGGCGGCCACGTACTCGATGCGAATGAAAATTTCCTCAACCTGATGGGCTACCGGCTCGACGAGGTCAAGGGCAAGCATCACCGCATCTTCTGCGAGCCCGAATTCGCGCAAAGCGCCGAATACCAGGCCTTCTGGCAAAAGCTCAACCGTGGCGAGTACGACACCGGCCGTTACCGGCGCGTGGGCAAGGGCGGCAAAAAGGTCTGGATCCAGGCAACCTACAACCCCATCATCGACTTCAACGGCAAGCCCTACAAGATCGTCAAGTTCGCTACCGACATCACTGAACCGGTCAACCTGGAAATTTCGACCAATAAGAAGTCCGAGAGCGACGCGAAGAAGGTCAACGAGTTGCTGCGTTCGGTCGAACGCGCCTCCCATGGCGACCTGACTTGCGAAGTCGAAGTCCACGGCAATGAACCGCTCGACCAGTTGGGCGAAGGCATACGCAAGATGATCAAGGACTTGCGTGCCGTGATCGGCGACGTGGTCAGCGCGGCCAACAGTTTTTCCGAATCGTCGCAGATGATTGCGCAACGCTCGACCGATGTGGCAGCCGGCGCGCAATTGCTGGGTTCGACGGTGGAGCAGATGAATGCGTCGATCAATGGCCTGACCTATTCGATCAACTCGATTGCCGACAACACCAAGAATGCCGACTACCTGGCCAAGTCGACCCAGGGCGAAGCCGAACATGGCGCCAAGGCCGTGGCCAAGTCGATCGAAGCGATGGAGTTGATCAACCGTTCATCGGAAGACATCGGCGAGATCGTCAAGGTCATCAGTGAAATCGCCAACCAGACCAATATGCTGGCCTTCAATGCCGCCATCGAAGCGGCACGCGCAGGCGAACACGGGCTGGGCTTCTCGGTGGTGGCCGATGAGGTGCGCAAGCTGGCCGAACGGTCTTCACAAGCGACCAAGGAAATTTCCAAGCTGATCAACGAATCGGTCAAGCGCGTGTCGATGGGCAGCGAAATCTCGCGCCAGGCCAGCGAAGCGTTCGACAAGATCGTGGCCGGGGTGGCCAAGACCACGCTGGCGATTTCCGACATTTCCAAGGCCGCCAACGAGCAATTGATCACGGCCAAGGAAGTCGAGACGGCGATCCAGTACATCTCGAACGAAGCGGAAAAATCAGCGTCGTCCTGCGACAGCATTGCGCGCTCGACCGACGGCTTGAACCAGAGCGCGGGTACGCTGAACAAGACGGTATCCGGCTTCGTCGTCTAGTCGCTGGATTAGCCTGCGAACGGGGAAGCGGCCATGGCTGTCTCGGAGAAGGAAAAGCACCTTTCGGCGTATTCGTCGATCAAACTCAACCTGAACCGCGAAGCGGCAAAGGAATTGTATGCGCGGCGCGTCGCTGCGCGCGAAGCGGCTGATCGTGATGCGCGATCCGAGCCGTCTTTTCAGCCCGCTCAGCAAGAGACCCGGCAAGAGCGGCCGCCAGGGCAGACCTCATGGCGGGCTTATGTCGCGCAACAGGAGCCGGCCAAGCCGTCAGCGGCAGCAAGCGCTTCCGTATCGCAGCATGCCGGTCCGGCGCAACTGTATGGCTCTTTCATGCTCGACCAGGAAGAGTTTGCCTTGCCGGCACTAAGCATACGCGAGGTGGTCAATTTCCCCGACCGCATTGTGCCTGTGCCCCTGTCGCCGCCTTACCTTGAAGGCATTTTCACCCTGCGCGGCATGGTGATCCCGGTCGTCAACCTGCGCCGCCTGTTCGACCCGGATGCGGCGAAGGCCGACCCGGAACAAAAAATCGCCATCATCGACCATGAACAGATCCAGGTCGGCCTGCTGTTTGACTCCACCAGCGAAATCCTGCGTGTGCGGCCCGAGCAGCACAGCATCCTGAAATACGAAGGCAAGAATGCGCAGGGAGTGATCAGCGGCACGCTGCAGCCGGCCAACCAACCGGGCCGGCTGTTGCAGATCCTGGAACCGTTCGCCCTGCTGCATATCGAAAACGTGCCGCAAGTCATGGAGCAGCGCGGCGCCGGGCGCAAGAACGAAGCCAACCGCTTTCACCTGCAGGCCGAGCGGCGTCAATGCGTCAGCTTCCACGTCGGCGGCAGTTGCTTCGCCTTCGAAATGAAGGCGATACGCGAGATCATCAATGTGCCGCAACTGGAAAGCTCGGTCTTGAACAGCAAGCTGTGCGCCGGCAGTTTCCACTTCCGTGGCGGTATCGTGCCGGTGGTCAATTTCGCCGCCTTGCTCAAGGCTGGCGAGGCCGATGTGACGGATTCACCGGACCGGCGCCTCGTGATTGCGCGCATCGGCAAGGTGTCGGTCGGTTTCCTGGTCGATTCGGTGGACGACATCATCAAGTTCTTCCCCGACGATGTCTTGCCCATTCCGCTGCTGTCCAAGGCGCGCTCGGGCATGTATCGCGGTTGCATCTTGCGGCCCGGCGCGGAAGAAGTGATCCTGCTCGACCACGACAGCATTTTTTCGAGCAAGGAAATCGTGGACATGAACCGCGGCCACGAAACCCTGTTGCAAGACCCGGCCGACGTGAAGGCAGAGACGGCCAAGCGGGTCAACCGCCAGGTCTACCTGACCTTCCGGCTCGAGCATGTGTATGCGGTGGAGATCAAGCAGATCCGCGAGATCATCGATTATTCAGACGACACCATCAAGCCGCCGGGTATGCCGGTCTTCATGCGCGGCATCCTGAATCTGCGCCAGCAGATGATCACCATCGTCGACATGCGCGCCCTTTACGCCATGGCACCGCTGGCGCAACAGAAGGATGCGAAGATATTGATCCTGGAGCGTGGCGATGAACGCTTCGGCCTGGTGGTCGATTCGGTCGAGAGTATCGTGACCGTCTCGGACAGCGACCGCTACCCGGTGCCCAAGATGATGATGAGCAGCATGCCGGCGGGCTTGCGCAGCGAGATGGAAGACGTGATCGATCTACCGGGCGAGGGCGATGCCCGGCAGACCTTTTCAGTATTTCAGTGTGATGTGTTTTTGGCGCGCTTGACTAGAGAAATGACGTAGGCTGGAATGGAATTCCAGCTTATCGGCATCAATAAGTGCGATGCTGGGACTACATCCCGACCTACCGTCTTTAATCCTGTCATTCCCGCGAAAGCGGGAATCCACTTTAAGACCGCTGGCTGTCGTGCTGTGGATTCCCGCGGGGCGGCCACCCGCTTTCGCGGGAATGACAGAGTACTTAGTGAGCTTAGTCGCTTACTTCAGCTTGCCAAGCTGCTCAACCAATTTCACAAGCGTCGCCTGGAACGCAGTCAAACGCTCCCGCAATTGCGCAACCACCGCAGCTGGTGCGCGCGCGACAAAACCCTCATTGCCGAGCTGCGTTTCCGCCTTGGCGATTTCGCCCTCAACGCGCGTTTTTTCCTTTTCAAGGCGAACACGCTCAGCCGCCACGTCGATTTCAACCTTCAGCATCAGCCGACTTTCCCCCACCACAGCCACTGGTGCTGGTGACTCAGGCAAGGTTTCCACCACCCGCACTTCGGACAACTTGCCCAAGGCTTGCAGATAGGGCGCAAAGCTGGTCAATTGCTCACGCTGAACCGCATCGTCAGCTTGCAGCAGTAGCGGCACGCGCTTTGCGTCAGATAATTGCATTTCGCCACGCAGGTTGCGACAGGCAACCGTCATCGCCTTCAAGCTATCCATCCAGGCTTCGGCCTTTTCATCGATCTTCTCGGGTTGCGCTTGCGGGTAGGCTTGCAGCATGATCGAGTCGCCTTCCTTCACTGCACGGCCGGCCAGCGGTGCCACGGTTCGCCACAGCGCTTCCGTGATGAAGGGAATGATGGGATGTGCCAGTCGGAGCACGGTTTCCAGCGTGCGCAGCAAGGTGCGGCGCGTGGCGCGCTGCTGGCCTTCGCTGCCGTTTTGCATCTGCACCTTGGCCACTTCGAGATACCAGTCGCAATACTCGGTCCAGATGAACTTGTAGATGCTGCTGGCGATATTGTCGAAGCGGTAGTCGGCGAAGCCTTTTTCCACTTCAGCTTCGGTGCGCTGCAGTTGCGAGGAAATCCAGCGGTCGGCTTGCGAGAAGTCGAGGTAACCGCCAGGGCCGCACTCGCCTGCCGGATGCTCGGCCATGCCACAATCCTTGCCTTCGATGTTCATCAACACGAAGCGCGTGGCATTCCACAGCTTGTTGCAGAAGTTGCGGTTGCCCTCGCAACGGTTCAAGTCGAAGTTGATGTTGCGTCCCAGGCTGGCATAGCTGGCCATGGTGAAGCGCAGCGCGTCAGTGCCGAAGGCGGGTATGCCTTCGGGGTATTCGCGGCGTGTGGCCTTTTCGATCTTGGGTGCCGTCCTCGGGTCCATCAAGCCGGTAGTGCGCTTGGCCACGAGATTGTCCGCTGTAATGCCATCGATCAAATCGATCGGGTCCAGCGTGTTGCCCTTGGACTTGGACATTTTTTGCCCACTTGAATCTCGCACCAAACCGTGCACGTACACGGTGTGGAACGGCACTTTGCCGGTGAAGTGCGCCGTCATCATCACCATGCGGGCGACCCAGAAGAAGATGATGTCGAAACCGGTCACCAGCACCGAAGAGGGCAGGAACAATTCGAGGTCGCGCGTTTCGGCCGGCCAGCCCAGCGTGGAGAAGGGCACGAGGGCCGACGAGAACCAGGTGTCGAGGACGTCGGCGTCGCGGCGGATGGTTTTACCGCCGGCCTGCGCCTGCGCTTCGGCTTCGCTGCGCGCAACGTAGATGTTGCCTTCATCGTCATACCACGCCGGAATCTGGTGGCCCCACCACAGTTGGCGCGACACGCACCAGTCCTGGATATTGTTGAGCCACTGGTTGTAGGTCGTGGTCCAGTTTTCCGGAACGAACTTGATCTCTCCCGACGATACTTTTTCCAGCGCCACTTCGGCAATCGACTTGCCCGGGAAGTGCGTGCCCGCCGGTGCCGGTTTGCTCATGGCGACGAACCATTGGTCGGTCAGCATCGGCTCCAGTACCACGCCGGTGCGGTCGCCGCGCGGCACCATCAACTTGTGCGGTTTGACTTCGGCCAGCAAGCCTTGTGCTTCCAGGTCCGCCACGATCTGCTTGCGCGCGGCGAAACGGTCGAGGCCGCGATAGGCCTCGGGTGCGGCGTCATTGATGGTCGCCTCCAGCGTGAATACGCTGATCTGCGCCAGGTTGTGGCGCTGGCCGACCTGGTAGTCGTTGAAGTCGTGCGCGGGCGTGATCTTGACGCAGCCGGTGCCGAATTCCTTGTCGACGTATTCGTCGGCGATGATGGGGATTTCACGCTCGGTCAGGGGCAGCTTGAGCAGTTTGCCGACCAGGTGCTGGAAACGCTCGTCGGTCGGGTCGACCGCCACGGCGCTGTCGCCCAGCAGGGTTTCGGGACGCGTGGTGGCCACCGTGATGTGGCCGCTGCCGTCGGCCAGTGGATACTTGATGTACCACATCGAACCGTCTTCTTCCTCGGAGGACACTTCGAGGTCGGACACGGCGGTGCCCAGTTTGGGGTCCCAGTTCACCAGGCGCTTGCCGCGGTAGATCAGGTCTTGTTCGAACAGGCGCACAAAGACTTCCGTCACCGTCTTGGACAGCTTGTCGTCCATGGTGAAATATTCACGGCTCCAGTCGGTCGAGGCGCCCATACGGCGCATCTGGCCGGTAATCGTCGAGCCCGATTTTTCCTTCCACTCCCACACTTTTTCGACAAACTTTTCGCGGCCCAGGTCGTGGCGTGAGACTTTTTGCGCGTCGAGTTGCCGCTCCACAACGATCTGCGTCGCAATACCGGCATGGTCGGTACCGGGAATCCAGGCCGTGTTGAAGCCGCGCATGCGGTGGTAGCGCGTCAAGCCATCCATGATGGTCTGGTTGAAGGCGTGGCCCATGTGCAGCGTGCCCGTTACATTGGGCGGCGGCAACTGGATAGAAAAGGCCGGCTTGCCGGCATCAGTGGTGGCGGTGTAATTGCCGCGCTTTTCCCATTCGGTGCGCCAGAAGGCTTCAATGTCGGCGGGGTCGAAGGACTTGGCTAGTTCCATGGCTGCTCTATTCGTGGGTATGTTTGCGGAGGACTAACGATTATAAGGGCAAGTAAAGGCAAGTCTTCCCCGGCTGGCCGGGAAAGCGGCGTATAATCGATACATACCAATTTTTGGTCTTGCTAGGGGTCCTGGCGGCGTTGTCAAAGAATTACGCGTCGTCGGGTGAGAAATACCCTTTACCTGATCTGGATAATGCCAGCGAAGGGAAGCTAACGAATGTCACCGTTGCCGTATTCACATTCGTCGTTCCTTCGCACCTTGAACCAAGCAAAGGAACGCGATGAACGCCAACCCCAAATTCCTGGCCGCTACGGCCCAAGTCGATGAAGCGGCAATCCAGCCGCTGCCCAATTCGCGCAAGATCTACGTGGAAGGCTCGCGAGCCGATATCCGCGTACCCATGCGCGAGATCAGCCAGTCCGATACGCCAGCCTCGTTTGGCGCTGAAAAAAACCCACCGATCTACGTCTACGACACCTCGGGGCCGTATAGCGAACCCGGCGTCAAGATCGACATCCGCTCCGGCTTGAGCGCGCCGCGCCTGCCATGGATTGTCGAACGTGCCGATACCGAAGAGCTGCCCGGCCCGACGTCGAAGTACGGCATTGAACGCCTGAACGACCCGCAATTGGCCGAACTGCGCTTCAACCTGCATCGCAAACCGCGCCGCGCGCTGGCCGGCAAGAATGTCTCGCAAATGCATTACGCGCGCCAGGGTATCGTCACACCGGAAATGGAATATGTGGCGATCCGCGAAAACATGCAGCGCAAGGAGTACCTGGAGCAATTGAAGGCGTCCGGCCCCATGGGCAACCGCCTGGCCGACCTGATGGGCCGCCAGCATCCAGGCCAGAATTACGGCGCTTCCATCCCTGCCGAGATCACGCCTGAATTCGTGCGCGATGAAATCGCGCGCGGCCGCGCCATCATCCCGGCCAACATCAACCACCCGGAAATCGAACCGATGATCATCGGCCGCAACTTCCTGGTCAAGATCAATGCCAATATCGGCAACTCCGCTGTCACCTCTTCGATCGGCGAGGAAGTCGAAAAAATGACCTGGTCGATCCGCTGGGGCGGCGACACGGTGATGGACCTCTCCACCGGCCGCCATATCCATGAAACGCGCGAATGGATCATCCGCAATTCGCCCGTGCCCATCGGCACCGTGCCGATCTACCAGGCACTGGAAAAGGTCAACGGCAAGGCTGAAGACCTGACCTGGGAAATCTTCCGCGATACGCTGATCGAGCAGGCCGAACAGGGTGTGGATTACTTCACCATCCACGCCGGTGTGCTGTTGCGCTATGTGCCGATGACGGCCAAGCGCATGACCGGTATCGTCTCGCGCGGCGGTTCGATCATGGCCAAGTGGTGCCTCGCGCACCATGAGGAAAACTTCCTGTACACGCATTTCGAAGAGATTTGCGAAATCATGAAGGCTTACGACGTCTCGTTCAGCCTGGGCGACGGCTTGCGCCCCGGTTCGATCTATGACGCCAACGACGAAGCGCAACTCGGTGAACTGAAGACACTGGGTGAATTGACCCAGATCGCCTGGAAGCACGACGTGCAGGTCATGATTGAAGGCCCGGGCCACGTGCCCATGCACATGATCAAGGAAAACATGGACCTGCAGCTGGAACAGTGCGCCGAAGCGCCGTTCTACACGCTGGGACCCTTGACCACCGACATTGCACCGGGCTATGACCACATCACGTCGGGCATCGGCGCCGCCATGATCGGCTGGTACGGCACGGCCATGCTTTGCTACGTCACGCCGAAGGAGCATCTGGGCTTGCCCAACAAGGCCGACGTCAAGGAAGGCATCATCACCTACAAGCTGGCGGCGCATGCCGCCGACCTGGCCAAGGGCCACCCGGGTGCGCAGATCCGCGACAACGCGCTGTCCAAGGCACGTTTTGAATTCCGCTGGGAAGACCAGTTCAACCTCGGCCTCGACCCGGACAAGGCGCGTGACTTCCACGACGAAACCCTGCCCAAGGATTCGGCCAAGGTGGCGCACTTCTGTTCCATGTGCGGCCCGCATTTCTGTTCGATGAAGATCACGCAGGAAGTGCGCGACTATGCAGCCAAGCAAGGCATTTCCGAAATCGCCGCGCTCAAGCAAGGCATGGAAGTGAAGGCCGTGGAATTCGTCAAGAGCGGTTCGGAAATCTACCGCAAGCAGTGATGGGCACGATTGCGATCCATTTGAATGGCGAACCGCGTGAAGTGGCGGAAGGCCAACTGGTGCAGGCGCTGGTTGCCGAATTGAATCTGGGTAACCAGGCGGTGGCGGTGGCGGTCAATCGTGAGATAGTGCCGCGGCAGAAGTGGGCCGAGCGGGCTTTGCAAGTTGCCGACAAGGTGGAGATCGTCCGCGCCATCGGTGGTGGTTAAGAGAACCCCTCTCCCGCTTACGGGAGAGGGGTAGGGGAGAGGGAGCGATCCGGCACAGTTGTTAAGAGCTAAGTCGGGGCACGACCTCCCTCTCCCCCACCCCTCTCCCACCAGTGGGAGAGGGGAGTTAAGCAGGCGGGTGCGCAATCCGCGTCAGGAGAACTCATGCAGCAAGCAGAAAACACCCAAGACCCCGGCCTCATCGTTGCCGGCAAAACCTACCGCTCGCGCCTCCTGGTCGGCACCGGCAAATACCGCGACCTCGAAGAGACCCGTCTCGCGGTCGAAGCTTCCGGTGCCGAAATCATCACGGTGGCGGTACGCCGCGTCAACATAGGCCAAAACCCGAACGAGCCCAGCCTGCTCGACGTGTTGCCGACCTCGAAGTACACCATGCTGCCCAACTCGGCCGGTTGCTACAACGCCGCCGATGCAGTCTATACGCTGCAACTGGCGCGCGAACTGTTGAATGGGCACAAGCTGGTCAAGCTCGAAGTGTTGGGCGACCCCAAGTCGCTGTTCCCCAACATGCCCGATACCCTGAAGGCTGCCGAGACCCTGGTCAAGGATGGCTTTGACGTGATGGTGTACTGCAGCGACGACCCCATCCAGGCCCGGATCCTGGAAGAGATCGGCTGTGTCGCCGTTATGCCGCTGGCTTCCCTGATCGGCTCGGGCATGGGCATCCTCAATCCCTGGAATCTCTCGCTCATCATCGAACAGGCCAAGGTGCCGGTGCTGGTCGATGCCGGCGTGGGTACGGCATCTGACGCCACCATTGCAATGGAGCTAGGCTGCGATGGCGTGCTGATGAATACCGCGATTGCCGGCGCACGCGACCCCATCATGATGGCGCATGCGATGAAGCTTGGTATCGAAGCCGGGCGTGCTGCTTTTCTGGCCGGGCGTATTCCGCGCCGCTTTGCCGGTTCGCCTTCGTCCCCCATCGTCGGGCAAGCGGTCTGATGCGCCCTTCGGTACTCGTCTTTGCCGGCGCCGACCCGAGCGGCGGCGCCGGTATCCAGGCCGACGTGCAGGCGATCTCGGCATTGGGCGCCCACCCGCTCTCGGTCATCACCGTGCTGACCGCACAAGACAATGACAAGGTGCACGCCATCGAGGCGGTTTCTGCCGACATGGTGCGACGCCAGGCGCAGGCCTTGATCGACAAGCTCGACATCGCCGCAGTGAAGGTCGGCATCATCGGCAGCCGCGCCAATGCCGAAGCGATTGCCGAGTTCGTCGGCCTGTTGCGCCTGCAAAAGCCGGAACTGCCCGTGGTGCTGGACCCCGTGCTGGCAAGTGGCCATGGTGATGCGCTGGCAGCGGAAGACCCGATGCTGATCGTGGAAGTGCTGCTGCCGCTGGCGAGCCTGATCACACCCAACCTGCCTGAAGTGGCTGCGCTGTGCACTGGCGACCGGCGCGCCGAATCGCAAGCCGACAGCCTGATGCAGCGCGGTTGCCGCAACGTGCTGATCAAGGGCGGGCACGGCGAGGGCGACAAGGTGACCAACCGCTGGTTTGGCCTCGATGGCTCACGCTCATGGAGTTGGCCACGCCTGCCTGGCGCCTTCCATGGCAGCGGCTGTACGCTGGCGTCCGGCATCGCGGCCTTGCTTGCGCAGGGCCAAACGATGGCGCAAGCGCTCGACGGTGGGCAAGCCTATTGCCAGGACACCCTGGAGCGCGCCTATGCCATCGCGCAGGGGCAACTGATACCCAACCGTTACGGCGCAAAGAGGAATGCATGAAGGGACTGTATCTCGTCACTCCCGATTGGGACGACACCAGGAAATTACTCGAAGCCAGCGAAGCCGCGCTGCGTGGTGCCGGCGAATTGGCGGCCATGCTGCAGTACCGCCACAAGACGGCCGACGCTGCCTTGCGCCGCGAGCAGGCGGAATGCCTGCAGGCCTTGTGCCGCACCTATCGCTGCCCCTTCGTCATCAATGACTTCCTCGACCTGTGCCTGGAACTTGATGCCGACGGCATCCACGTCGGCGGTACCGACATGTCGGTGGCCGAAGTGCGTGCCAAAGTGGGGCCGGACAAGATCGTCGGTGCCTCCTGCTATGGCAGCATGGAACTGGCCCATGCCGCGCACAAGGCCGGTGCAAGCTATGTTGCCTTCGGTGGCTTTTACCCCTCGCGCGTGAAGAAATATGAAGTAACGACCCAACCTTCCATCGTGGCGCAATCGAAGGCGGAAATTCCATTGCCGGTGGTGGTGATCGGCGGCATGACCCGCGAAAATTCCGAACCGCTGGTGGCGCAGGGGGCGGATATGGTGGCAGCCATCTCCAGCGTCTATATGGCCGGCAGCGCCCAACTGGCTGCGCGCGGATTTGCCGAATTGTTCATTTCGGGCTAGACTGCAGATTCTTCCTTGTTGCATTTGGAACACGGGGAAACCTCGAAGTAAAAAATACTGTATGCATGTACAGTATTTGTGCTACGATGGCTTCACGGTAAGCAATTCACCGTTTTTGCCAACTTAGCCAACTTAGCCATTCGAGGTTTTGCCATGAGCAGTCTGAATGCAGCGCGCTTCGGCGCCGAGTACCTCCCTACCTCCATCGTCCTGCGCGTCGGCCGCCGTGAGATTTTCATCGGCCCTGATTTCCGCAAGCGCTATTCCTATACCAACCCGATCTTTGATATGCGTGCCGGTGTCGAGCAGGGCTATCTCGAACTGGTCCTGTTTTCGAAGTGGCTGGTTGTGCTGTCCAAGGCACGCTGATATGTACGCGGCATGCAGGCCCAATTCGACTTCGATGGATCGCCCGGGGAGATCGCTGTGGCTGAAATAGAACAGGTTCTATTGGAACCGGCCGCCGCCGTGGTATCGGAAGCGCCGGCACTGGACGAGGCCGCAGGCGACGAAACAGAACGCATTTTTTCCGATCGCCTTTGGTGTGACGACGGCTGGACCGCGCGCGTGATCAAGAATGAAGATGACGAAGGCTGGGCCGTCGCCATGTTCAAGGACGGCGAATCGGAGCCCGCATTGGTCGGACCCTGGACCATGGGACGCGACAAGAAAAATCCCAAGCCGCTCGACGCCAATGCCTTTGGCGTGCTGGTCAAAACCGCCAGTGAAGTCTTGCGCCGCCATGAACAGCAACTGCATGCCATGCTGCACAAGAGCGTGTTCGTCGCCTTCGGTGATGTCGACTTGAACGTCACTCTCGACATCAAGCCCGGCGAAGATGACCCGCATGCCATGTTGTCGGCTTATTCCGGCGATGGCGCTTGCCTGGCGCGTGTCCGTGTGCCGCCCGACTTCAAGCTTGACCGGCACAGCGCACTGAAATGGGCCGGTAACGAATTCCGCCGGCCAGGTTGAACGCTCTGCATCCGGTTTTTTGAAACTGGTTTTAAACCCGGCATACCGGATGCAAGACCAGTTTCGCGCTGGTATTTCCCCAAGTTGAGCCTGCGCACCTCTTTTTGTTGAAAAAAGTGGGTGGTGAGCATGATTTTTCTTCGCGAACTTGTCGCGTAATTGCCACAGTCGCAAGAGAGTTTGCGTAGAAGTTCGGGTGCGGCCTGCAGACGCCAAGCGTACCGGCAGGCTGTTCATCTGCTGAGAGCCACCGGCCCCGATTGCGCACGGACTTTTTTGTCGTTCTGCCGCTGGGCAGAACGCAAGACGTCAATCCAAGGCTATCAGGCAGGCGTCTTTACGCAGAGCGCCAATTAAGGCCCCATGTCGCGGGCGCGCTGCCGTTGCCTTTCGCTCGGGAATAGTTGCACCAGCTCCGCACGCAACTGGTTTTCCTTGTCTACGAAGCTCAAGCCTGGTTGCTGCTTGATTTTGGTTGCAGCAGCGACATAGGTCTGGAAATGCACGTTCCAGTTCAATTCTTCCTGCCGCCGCGCGCTGTACGTCTTGGTTTCATCGGCGATGGTATCGAGCATCTGGTTGTCATCCTGTTCCTGCTCGGTCAGATTGCGCCCGCCGGTTGCAACAGTTTGTGTGGCGTTGGGGCCGCGCTCGCGCAATTTTTCAATCGCTTGAGCAAAGCGGTTGTCTTCATCCGGGTACCAGGCTTGCACCACGTTTTCGCCAAGCATGCCAAGGCGCAAGCGGTCACGCTGGGCGCGCCAATTGGCGATGCGCTCGGCGTCTCCGGTGCCAAGGTTCTGGCTGGAGAGCATGGCATCGTGGGCTTGCATATAGGCTTGGTAACGGTCGGCAATCTCCTGGGCTTGGGCGGCGGCTTGCGCCGGCAGCTTTGCCTTCAAATGCGTCCGCAATGCCGCAATCTGGTTGCTGCCCGGTTGTTGCAGCAGGAAGAAATCGAACACATTGAGCAGCGATGAATTGAGTTGCAATTGACCTTCGGGCGTTGCAATCAAGCCTTCAGGTGGTGCAATCAGCGGCTGGGCGGCGGCCTCGGGCTGCTTGTTGAGCGACTCGCCGGTGTCGCTGTTGCCGAGCGCGCCGGGACCGAAGACGTCATGCGACGAGGATGCCGCGGCTTTTTGTTCCGGTGCCGAATCGCCGGCATTGAAATAAACAAAGAGCGCGCAGGCACCGACGACCAGTGCACCGGGCACGCCATAGCGCAGCCAGGAAGGCAGACCTTGTTGCGATGAAGTAGACATGGGGGATAGGCAGATAAAAACGCTAATCAGAACGAATGATGAACAGGTTAAAGTGGACCAGAGCCGGATGCAGCGAATTTGGTAGTGAAATCCGGATATTGCAAAAACAACCGGGGGCATGCCGGCATCGGCATGCCCCCGACTACTTCAATGTACACCGAACCAGGGCCTGCTTACCAGCCCGAATTGTTGTTGACGAAGGCCGCGAAGTTGCCCACATTCAAGCTGCCGAAGCCGGTCGTGTAGTCCCAGCCGGCCTTGGCAGAATAGCCGCCATTCGAACCCGAGGTGACGTCATGGAAGATCGTCGACTCATTGGCTGCGCCGTATTGATACAGTGCCGTTGCCGGGAACACCAGGCTGTTCGAGTGGGCGGACTGGATACGGGCCCAGAAGCCGACGAAGATCGGTGTGGCCAGGCTGGTGCCGCCGTATTGCGTGGCCTTGCCGCTGACGATCGGCAGGGCGCCCGTGTTCGGGTCGGCATCGAAGGCAATGTCGGGCACGCCGCGCTTGGTCGAACTGCCGAGTACGCCGGAGCTCTTTTGCCAGCTCGGTGCGGTTTCGGTGCTGCTGACGCCGCCGCCGGTGCCGCCATTGCTGGCGCAGGTCGACGAACTGCTGCAAGCCCAGACCGTTTCACCAGTCCAGACCCCTGCCGAATTCGTCGTCAGCGAGGTGCCGCCGACGGCGATGACGTAAGGTGAAACGGCCGGATAGCTTTGCACGCTGGTGCGGCCACCGCATTCATAGGAGCCGGAGTCGCCCGAAGCCACCGCAAAAGTCTGGCCTTGTGCTACGGCAGTTTCAAAGATCTGGTCGTCAGTGGCTTCCGAGCCTGAGCTCTTGGCACTGGTTTCGCATTCACCGAGCGACACGTTGATCACCTGGGCCGTGTTGGCCGAAACGGCGGCATTGTAGGCAGAAGTCAGGTTGGCATCGGACAACGACTTGGCGACATAGAACACCATCGACTTGACCACGCCGCCGGCAGCGCCGAGCGAGTCCTGGCTATCGATATCCCACTCGGGCGTACCCGAGGTCGACGAGCCCTTGCTGCCGGCATAGACATAGCTCACCGATGGCGAGGGGAAGCCGGCCTGGCTGACAAACGTGGCCAAGTCCTTGCCGGTCTGGGTCATGTTGCCCGACGAAATGATGCCGATGGTGGTGTTGGCAGCATTGGGGATGCCGGTGCCGTTATAAATGGTCGGCCAGGAAGCCGGGCTGTGACCAGACGATGCCTGGGTTTGTGCATCGGGCTTGGCTGTCACGCCTTCCTGTTTGGCCAGGGTCGTGTGGGCCATATGCACGGTTTGCAAACCATGCACGGCCAGCACGATGTCGCTCAATTCTTGCGGCACCAGTACGTCGCTGGTGGCGGCATAGGCATCGCGGCCATTCACGTTGTAGTGCTTCATGTCCACGTTGAATGCAGCCTTGGCGGTGCCGGCGGAACCGTCTGCCGTGACGAGCATATTGTTTGGTGCCACTTCAATATTGATGAAGCCGGCCTTCTTCAGATGGGCCACGACGGCATTGACGCTCGATTGTGCCGGGGCAAAGCGGCTCATGAACTCGGCGCTCGAAACCGGACGGCTCTTGCCGGCAATGACGGCTTCGCTCAGGGCATCGAGCCCGGCCTTGTCACGCACTTGCAGCGACACGGCAATATGGATGCCTTCGCCGGCCTGCATGGCGCTGCCTTCGGTTGCCATGGAGGTATCGACGGGATGGGAATGGGTCTGTGCCCAGTTGGTTGCCGCTTGGGCGCTGAATGCGCTTGCGATCATTGCTGCCATGGGCAGCAGCTTGAGGCTGGAATTGAACTTCATATCTTCTCTCTCCGTTTTTTTGAAATGGAAGTGACCCCTCGGGCGGTAGCCGTGGGAATCGTTTGGTTACAGCTCCCCCTGCAAGCGGATAGCCGGCAAGGGTTTGGCATGCTCACTTCGTTACAGCAGAACGCAAGACCGCGCCAAAATGCATGCCTATCGCAAACCGGGCGCCAGGTTGGGCGTCAGGTTCGAAATTCGGGGAGTGTCCTGGGTTAGGTGGACGGGTGAGGCGAAAGATGGGGCACAACGCGGGGCACAGGGCAGTGCTGAGGCTCGTGCAGCAAGGGCATGGTGCGGTTTGAAGGTGAACGCATGTGATTCTCCTTGTGGTGCTCCGTTGAGCTGTCGTTTCGAGCCTTTGGCTCGCGCAGCGCTTTTTTAGTCCCCAACTCTTTTAGTACCTGAATTGAGTGGGGCAAGTGTACAGTCAATTAAAAAAAATATGCAACTGCATTTTCTGACAGGTTCGCTCTAAATTATTTAGTCCATTCTTTGAGGTAATGAACAGGTGCAACTGGCCCTGTTTGCCCGTACAGTAGACAGCCATGATGCCAGCGCAGAACTTTCGGTCACATTGCTCTTCTTCAATGCGCCCTTGCGGTGCACGGCTTCCCCGCTTTGGTGCAATGCAAAACGGCAGCGTGCCGAAATGAATGGGGCCATATCTTGCATTTGCATCGGTCAAACTCCGCCCGGACAGCCGTTCCGGCCTGCGGCTGTTCGCAGCCCGGTAAATAAGGGCGACAAGCCCAAACCGCTATAATCTCAGGATGCAGAATCTTCTCGACAACCTCAATCCCGAACAACTCGCCGCCGTTACCCTGCCGCCGCAATCCGCGCTGATCCTGGCTGGTGCCGGTTCTGGCAAGACGCGGGTTTTGACCACGCGTATCGCCTGGCTGGTCCAGACCGGGCAGGTATCGCCGGCTGGCATCCTGGCCGTCACCTTCACCAACAAGGCCGCCAAGGAAATGACGGCGCGCCTGTCGGCAATGTTGCCGATCAATACACGCGGCATGTGGATCGGCACCTTCCATGGCCTGAGCAACCGCTTGCTGCGCGCGCACTACCGTGATGCCGGCTTGCCGCAGACTTTCCAGATCCTTGATTCGCAGGATCAGTTGTCCGCAATCAAGAGATTATTGAAGTCACTCAATGTCGACGATGAAAAATATCCGCCGAGGAATGTTGCGAATTTCATCAACAATGCCAAGGACCAGGGGCTGCGTGCCAAAGACCTTGACGCCTACGACGACTATAACCGGCGCATGGTCGAGCTGTTCGACCTGTACGACGCCCAATGCCAGCGCGAAGGCGTGGTCGATTTTGCCGAATTGCTGTTGCGCTGCTATGAACTGCTGACGCGCAACCAGCCGCTGCGCGAGCATTACCAGCGGCGCTTCCGCCACGTGCTGATCGACGAATTCCAGGACACCAACGACCTGCAATACAAGTGGCTCAAGATGATGGCAGGCGCGCAGGGTGCCATGTTCGCCGTCGGTGACGATGACCAGAGCATCTATGCCTTCCGCGGCGCCAACGTCGGCAACATGCTGGCCTTCGAGCGCGAATACGCGTCACAAAACATGATCAAGCTGGAGCAGAATTACCGTTCCCATGCGCATATCCTCGATGCCGCCAATGCCCTGATTTCACACAACCGCAACCGCCTGGGCAAGAACCTTCGTACCGATGCCGGCCATGGCGAACCCTTGCGCGTCTATGAAGCCTCGTCCGACCTGCAGGAAGCGCAATGGATTGTCGAGGAAGCCAAGAGCCTGGTGGCCGAAGGTGCAGAACGCAAGGAAATTGCCATCCTGTACCGTTCCAACGCGCAATCGCGCGTGCTTGAACATGCGCTGTTCTCCGCCGGGGTGCCTTACCGCGTGTTCGGCGGCTTGCGCTTCTTTGAGCGCGCTGAAATCAAGCATGCGATTGCCTACCTGCAGTTGATGGACAACCCGCACAACGATTCAGCCTTCCTGCGCGTGGTCAACTTCCCGGCGCGTGGCATCGGGGCGCGCAGTATCGAGCAATTGCAGGACGCGGCGCGCGCCAACAATCTTTCCCTGTATGCGGCTGTACCGCATATCAGCGGCAAGGCCGGCTCGACGCTGGGGGCCTTCGTCAACATGATCGAGAGCACGCGCTTCGAAACCGCACAGGTGCCACTGGCCGAGATGGTGGGTGTGGTGATCGAGCGTAGCGGATTGAAGACGCATTATGAAGGGGAAAAGGAAGGTGCCGACCGTATCGAAAATCTGGAACAGCTGGTCAGCGCCGCCAAGCTGTTTGTCGGCGAAGAAGGCTTCGGCCACGATGCGCCGGCCTTCCTCGGGCCGCGTGCAGCCGAAGCCGTCGGGACTGTATTGCCGTCCGGCGACGAATTGCTCGATGCCGACGCACCGCTGGCCACGGTCATGTCGCCACTCTCTGCCTTCCTGTCGCACGCTTCTCTCGAAGCCGGCGACAACCAGGCCCAGGCCGGGGAAGATGCCTTGCAAATGATGACGGTGCATTCCGCCAAGGGTCTGGAATTCAACGCGGTCTTCATTACGGGGCTGGAAGAGGGCCTCTTCCCGCACGAAAACAGCGCCAAGGAAGACGGCGGGCTGGACGAAGAGCGGCGCCTGATGTACGTGGCCATTACGCGTGCGCGCCAGCGCCTGTACCTGAGTTTTTCCCAGACCCGCATGCTGCACGGCCAGACGCGCTACGGCATGCGCTCGCGCTTCTTCGACGAATTGCCTGACGCCGCCTTGAAGTGGCTTTCGCCGCGCGTGCAACACCATTGGTTTGCCAATCCCAAATCCTGGGAAAAGTCGGCCTGGGACGATGGCGCACCGGAGGCCGGCGCCAATCGCATCGCCCAGTCATTCGGGCGCAAGGACCTGGGCTGGCGCGTAGGGCAGAACGTGAAGCACGCCAAGTTCGGCGAAGGCGTGATTTTCAAGCTTGAAGGTGATGGCGACAACGTGCACGCCCAGATCAATTTCGGGCGTTCGGGCACGAAGAAGCTTGACCTGTCGGTGGCCAAGCTGGAAAAACTTAACTGATTATTCCAGTGGCGGCAGAACCGGCTTGCCGAACAATTCGACGTAGCTGGTATAAAAAGAAACGAAATACAGCAGCACGATGAACAGCATGCACGGAATCAGCAGCAACAGGGGCAAGGCGTTAACGCCTTGCGGCAGCACCGAAGCCAGCGCCGACATATTGATCACGACGAACAGGACGATGGCGGACCAGGCCAGGATGTAGACGACGAAGGCCTTGACCGCACGCAAGACGGAAAAGAAGCTGAAGAAGATCGCTTTCGGCACGCTCATGTCCTGCCATGCGATCAGCGGTGCGGCAAACCAGAGTGGCAAGATCAGGATGGCATAGGCCGCCATGCCGCACATCAATGGGCGTACCAAGAGTTCGGAGGCTGCCGGGTCGATTGCGCCCGGCGTACCGGTTTGGGCCTTGGCAATTGCTTCCCTCAGGATGTCGCCGAAGAAGAGATACATCCCGCCGACAGCGATGCCTTGTGCCAGCAGGTAGCAGGCACCGAGGCAGGCCAGGCGCAGGAGAACCGGCCCTTTCAAGTAGGCGAACAGCAGGCCCGGGCGGGCTTGCCGGCCGGCGTCGGCACAGGCACAGCCGAGCATGAAGGCACTGATGAATGCCTGGTTCACCAGTACCAGAATGATCTGGCCTACCGGAGGAATGACCACGGCCATCAACAGATTGATCGTTGTGTAAAGCAGGAATAGCAGCGTCAACTGATTGGGTCGACGCCGCACCAGCCGGAAGCTGTCGCGTATCCATTGCAAACCGCTGGCAGCGGGCAGACGATTCATGGCAATTCCGGCAAAGGGTGGGCAATGCGTTCGCGCAGGATGCGTTCGAAATGTGCCGGGTCGTGCGGGGTCAGCATTTCAGCGTCGCGCGGCTGGAAAAAATCATACAGGCGCGAGAGCCAGAAGCGCAGGGCACCGGCGCGCAGCATGGTCTGCCAAGCCGTGCGCTCGTCGTCGGTGAATGGGCGCACCGCGTGGTAGGCATCAAGCAGGGCTTGCACGCGTACCTGGTCAGGCACGCCGGTCGCGAGGTCGATGCACCAGTCGTTGAGGCACACGGCCACGTCGAACAGCCAGGTGTCGCAGCCGGCAAAATAAAAGTCGAAGAAACCGGTCAACCGGTCGCCATCGAACATGACATTGTCGCGGAACAGGTCGGCATGGATCGGGCCCGCGGGCAGGCGTGCGTAAGCGGGTGTGGCGGCGAAGTCCTGCTGGAAGCGTACTTCGTCCTGCAGCAATTGCTTGTTCGACTTCGACAGAAAGGGCAATACGGCGGGTGTCGTTTCGACCCACCAGGCCAGGCCGCGCAGATTGGGCTGGTGGATGGCAAAGTCTTGCCCGGCCAGATGCATTTTCGCCAGCATGGTGCCGGCAGCTGCGCAATGCACGGCAGCGGGTGCGAGCTGGCATTTACCTGCAAGTTTGGAGACGATGGCTGCCGGCTTGCCATGCAGGCTGTTCAGGATCTCACCCGATCGGGTCGCCACCGGCGCCGGCACCAGCACGCCGCGATCAGCCAGATGGCGCATCAGCTCCAGGTAAAAGGGCAACTGTTCGAAAGTCAGCTTTTCGAAAATCGTCAGGACGAATTCGCCCGCGTCGGTATCGAGAAAGAAATTGCTGTTTTCAATGCCGCTGGAAATGCCGCGGATCGACTTTGCCTGTCCCAGCGGGTAGTCTGCAATCCAGGTTTCGAGGTCAGCCAAGCTGACTGGGGTGAAAACAGCCATAGACGAATGGTAGTTGCGAAAATATGAGGGGGACGAAACGTGAGCAAAGCCAAGGCGCCATGCAGCAAAGCACCTTCTTCAGTGCAGCCTCATATTATGCATGAATCTCCCGCCGCTTCGGGCGCAGGCGGGCCAGCGGACCAATTATTTCTTGGCGCCAGTGTCTTCCGGCACTTCTTCATCGGGCTTCTTTTTCTTTTCGCCGAGGTTGAATTCCAGTACCTTCCACTCGGCGCCCCGATTGGTGGTGCTTTGTGTATCCCCAGGTTGGGCAGTGCCGACCTGCGTATTCGGACGGACATAATAGGTACTCAGGCCGGTCTCAACCTTGGTTTCCTTGACGCCACTGTCGTCGCGTGTCTCGGTAATCTTGTGTTCAGTCGGCGGCTTGCCGATCTTTACGGCTGGCGGATCCGTTTCTTCCAGTTTTTCGAGCTTGCGGCCATCGGCTGTTTCGTGCTGTTCAGGCTTGGCTTTCTCTGCCGGCTTGACGTTCTTGTCGGCCGGTTTGGCGGGGGAAGTGTCGGACGGTGTCTGTTGCGCGTAAACCAGCACCGGTGTCAGTATCGCGGCAAGCGACAGGCTGACGGCTTGCAATACCTGGGATGTGCGCATGGTAGCCTCGGTCTATGGGTTGTTCTACCTCTATTGTATCAGGCAGGTGATTGATTCACAGGTAAGACCCATGCGCGTTCCAATGGTTCCTTGCTCAAAGGGAATGCGTGGGCGGCCGCTCCACGTCGGCCAATTCGATGCCATGGGCGTCGTAAAACGCGAAAATCGCATCGAGTACCTCGGCGGGGTCGTCGATCAATTGGAGCAAATCCATGTCTTCCGCTTTGATCATGCCGTCAGTCACCAGGCGCGCTTCGAACCAGTCGAGCAAGCCGCGCCAAAACGTGGTGCCGACGAGGATCACCGGAATACGGCGCGAGGTGCCAGTCTGGATCAGCGTCAGGGCTTCGGTCAATTCGTCCAGCGTGCCGAAACCGCCTGGCAGCACGACATAGGCATCGGCGTAGCGGACGAATGCCACCTTGCGGGCAAAGAAATGGCGGAACGAAATCGAGATGTTTTGCCACTGGTTGGGTTTTTGCTCGCGCGGCAGTTCGATGTTCAGGCCGACCGACGAGGACTCTCCCTCGAAAGCCCCCTTGCTGGCCGCTTCCATGATGCCGGGGCCGCCGCCCGAGATGACGGCAAAGCCGGCATCGGACAAGCGGCGGGCAATGTCGACCGCGACCGTATAGTACGGATTGTCCGGCTTGATGCGGGCCGAGCCGAATACCGACACGGCAGGCCGCAATTCCGACAGGCGCTCTGCCGACTCGATAAACTCTGCCATAATCGTGAACATATGCCACGATTCGCGCGCCTTTTTTGCCGTGGCGCGTTCCGGATCCGTTATCCGCCGCAGCGGCGGCACGTTTTTACCCTTCGAAGTCATATGAATAAAACCTTGTTATTGGTCGATGGCTCCAGCTATCTGTATCGCGCCTTCCATGCACACCCGGACTTTCGCGACCCCAAGGGCCAGCCCACCGGTGCGATCTACGGCATGGTGAACATGTTACGCCGTTTGCGCAAGGACTATCCGGCCGACTACATTGCCTGTGTGTTCGATGCGAAAGGCAAGACCTTCCGCGACGACCTCTACCCGGAATACAAGGCGCAGCGTGCGCCCATGCCGGAAGAGCTCGCAGCCCAGATCGAACCGATCCATGAAATCGTGCGCGCCATGGGCTGGCCCATCCTGATGGTCGAGGGCGTGGAAGCCGATGACGTGATCGGAACGCTGGCAGTCGATGCGGAAAAGCAGGGCATGAGCACGGTGATTTCAACCGGCGACAAGGATTTGGCGCAACTGGTCACGGAAAAGGTGACCCTGATCAATACCATGTCCAATGAAAAGCTCGACATCCCGGGAGTGAAGGAAAAATTCGGCGTCGGCCCGGAACTGATCATCGATTACCTGACCCTGATCGGCGACACGGTCGACAACGTCCCCGGCGTGAACAAGGTCGGTCCCAAGACGGCCGTCAAATGGCTCACGCAATACGGCACGCTGGCCGACGTCATGGCCAATGCGGCCGACATCGGCGGCGTGGTCGGCAACAACCTGCGCGAAGCGCTGGACTGGCTGCCGCAGGGCCGAGTATTGATCACCGTGAAAACCGACTGTGACCTGTCGGAGCACATGAAGTCGATCGAGGAGTCGCTGCAGCACAAGCCGGAAGACGTGGAAGCACTCAAGGATTGCTTCACCCGTGCCGGCTTCAAGACCTTCCTGCGCGAACTCGGCGGCGCACCGGCCACGCTCGCGGCTCCGGCCAAGCCGGCCGGCCGTGCCGACAAGGTAGACAAGGCCAACGAACAGGCCGGGCTCTTTGATAACGCCGATGCCGCTGATGCGGCAGCACCGGAGGAAGAGATTCCCGCGCCTGCCGCGGCACCTGCCGAGATTCGCTATGAAACCGTGCTCACCGACGCGCAGCTCGACGACTGGCTGGCGCGCATCGATGCGGCAAGCCTGACCTCGGTGGACACTGAAACCACCTCGCTCGAACCGATGCATGCGCAACTGGTCGGCATTTCGCTGTGCTGCGTGCCCGGTATTGCCGCTTACATTCCCGTGGCGCACCGCTACCAGGACGCGCCCACGCAATTGTCGCGCGAGCACGTGCTGGCGAAGATGAAGTCCTGGCTGGAAAACCCGGACAAACCCAAGGTCGGGCAAAACCTGAAATATGACAGCCACGTGTTTGCCAACCACGGCGTCCGGCTCGCCGGCATCGCGCATGACACGCTGCTCGAATCCTATGTGTTTGAGTCGCACCGCAACCACGACATGGATAGCCTGGCGTTGCGCCACCTGAACCACAAGACCATCACCTTTGAAGAAGTGTGCGGCAAGGGCGCCTCGCAGATCGGCTTCGACCAGGTCGACATCGAGCGCGCCACGGCCTATGCGGCCGAAGATGCCGACATCACGCTGCGCCTGCACCAGGCCATGCTGCCGCATGTGAATACCGAGGGCTTGCGTTTCGTCTATGGCAAGATCGAAGTGCCGACTTCGGTGGTGCTGCAAAAGATCGAACGCAACGGCGTGCTGGTCGACCCCGAGCGCCTGAATGCGCAATCGCATGAGCTCGGCACCCGCCTGCTGGAAATCGAAAAACAGGCCCATGAGCTGGCAGGGCAACCGTTCAATCTCGGCTCGCCCAAGCAGATCGGTGAAATATTTTTCGAAAAGCTGCAACTGCCGGTGGTGAAAAAGACGCCGTCGGGTTCACCGTCGACCGATGAAGAAGTGCTGCAAAAACTGGCCGAGGACTATCCGCTGCCCAAAGTGCTGCTGGAATACCGCAGCCTGTCGAAGCTCAAGTCGACTTATACCGACAAGTTGCCCAAGATGGTCAATCCCGATACGGGCCGCGTGCATACCAATTATGCGCAAGCCGTGGCCATCACCGGGCGGCTCGCGTCGAACGACCCGAACCTGCAAAACATCCCGATCCGTACCGCCGAAGGGCGGCGTGTGCGCGAAGCCTTTGTTGCGCCGGAAGGCAGCGTGATCGTCTCGGCCGACTATTCGCAGATCGAGCTGCGCATCATGGCGCATCTGTCGGAAGACGAAAACATGCTGCGCGCCTTTGCCGAAGGCGTGGACATCCACCGCGCCACGGCGGCCGAGATCTTCGGCGTGAAACCGGAAGAGGTCGCCTCGGAGCAGCGCCGTTATGCCAAGGTGATCAACTTCGGCCTGATCTATGGCATGAGCGCCTTCGGCCTGGCGGCCAACCTCGGCATCGAGCGTTCTGCTGCACAGTCCTATATCGAAAAGTATTTCCAGCGTTTCTCGGGTGTGCGCCAGTTCATGGACGACACCAAGATGACGGCCAAGTCCAAGGGTTACGTGGAAACCGTGTTCGGCCGCCGCCTGTGGCTGACTGAAATCAATTCCCCCAACGGCCCGCGCCGCGCCGGCGCCGAACGCGCGGCGATCAATGCGCCCATGCAGGGCACGGCGGCCGACCTGATCAAGCTGTCGATGATTGCGGTGCAGGACTGGCTGGAACAGGACAAGATGGGAACCAGGATGATCATGCAGGTGCATGACGAACTGGTGCTCGAAGTGCCGCAAGGGGAACTGGAAACCGTGCGCGTCAAGTTACCGGAATTGATGGCCGGTGTTGCGCAGTTGAAGGTGCCGCTGATTGCCGAAGTGGGAGTGGGGAAGAATTGGGACGAAGCGCACTAGGCCTGGGCGTTTGCTAGCTCTTGAAGGCACTTCCGGGCACGTGTTCGGCGGCATAAGCAGCCGCTTCCCTGAGTTTTTCAACCAGCAGCAAGCGTTTTTTGTAGGGTTTCCATTCAGCAGGCAGGCGGCTCAGCCAATGCCCGTTTGGGCCTGCGCCGCTGTGTGCTGATAATTGCCGTGTGGTGGGCAGCAGTTTTTTCGACAGCACAGCGATGTAGTGCTGCAAGTGGGCGCCGGAGCAGAATTCCAGTTCGTGCATGCCATGCTGCACCAATAAAATCGCATACCCCTTATGCGGCAAGGGCGTGGGTGCAGCTGGAATGCATTCGCCGTCGCCGTCCGGAATGCGGACGTGCGCCCACCAGGCGCCCGTCGTGCGGCGCCAGTCTTCAACATAGGTGATGGAGAAGGGCGATGACATGGATAATAATTTAACATACATGACGTGCAGCAATGCTTTTGTATAATCTCTTGTTGCGTATCAATTTCTGATCGGGGAAGCCATTAACTCCACGCTGATTTCCATCCTGCTTGCCACGACCATTGCCGGTGTGGTCAGCATTTCTGCTGCTGCGGTGTTTTCGTTCGCCTTGCTGTCCAAGATGGTTGAGCGGCTGGTCAGCTTGTCGGTCGGCATTTTGCTGTCGACCTCACTTTTGCATGCCTTGCCCGAAGCGTTTGAATCGAAGGCCGATACGCGCGCCCTGTTCGCCACCTTGCTGGCCGGCTTGCTGGGTTTCTTCCTGCTGGAAAAGCTGGCCATCCTGCGTCACTCGCATCACCATGAGCACGACGGCCATGCGCATGAACATGGGCATGACGCGCATGAAGCCGGCAAGGCCGGCTGGATGATTCTGGTCGGCGATGGCTTGCACAATTTCACCGACGGCATCCTGATTGCGGCGGCGTTCCTGGCCAATCCCAACCTGGGCCTGGTGACCGGCCTGGCCATCATCGCGCACGAAATTCCCACCGAGATTGGCGACTTCATCGTCTTGCTGAATGCGGGTTTTTCGCGCAAGCGCGCCTATGTCTACAACCTGATCTGCAGCCTGATGGCGGTGTGCGGCGGCTTGCTTGGCTATGCGACGTTAGAACGTGCCAGCGGTTCGATTCCCTATGTGCTGGTGCTGGCGTCCTCGGGCTTCATCTACATTGCCGTGTCTGACTTGATGCCGCAGATGCAGCGCCGCGCGACGCTGCGCGAGACGATTCCGCAAGTGATTTTGATTGCGCTGGGGGTAGGGGCCGTGCTCTTGTTGACTCACGGCCAGTAGAAAAGAAAGTAGGCTGGGACATGTCCCAGCATGCACTGCGCGCAAAAAAGACCGTCAATTCTGCGCATTCTGAAGCCACGATGATGTGCCGCTGTGTCGCGACCCAGCCTGCCGGTCCGCAGCCAAGTTAGGCCCCCGTGGCCACCGGGCGCGACTTGTCTGAACACCATTCGCTCCACGATCCCGGATACAGCGCCGCGCCCGGCATGCCGGCCACTTCCAATGCCAGCAGGTTATGGCATGCGGTCACGCCCGAGCCGCACTGCATGACGCTCGCTTCCGGCTTGGCTACGACGGCAGCCCATTCCCTGTGCAGGGTCTCGGGGTCCTTGAAGCGGCCGTCCGCTTGCAGGTTATCCTTGAAGAAGCGGTTGGCTGCGCCCGGAATGTGGCCGCCGACCGGGTCGATGGTTTCATTCTCGCCGCGGAAGCGGTCATTGGCGCGTGCATCGACGACCAAGAATTTCTTGCTGTCGATATTGCCCAGCACGGCAGCGACGTCGACCGATTTCGCCAGCGGCGCGCGCAAGGTGGCCGTGCCCGGCTCCACTTGCCGCATCACGGTGGAAAGCCCATGCCCGCCGGCACTCCAGGCCTGCAGGCCGCCGTCCAGTACAGCCGCTGCCTTGTGTCCGACCCAGCGCATCATCCACCACAGCCGCGCGGCATACATGCCGCCTTGCGCATCGTAGGCCACGACTTGCGTATCGTCATGGATGCCCCAGGCACGCAGCGTGGCGGCAAACACTTCCTGGGACGGTAGCGGATGGCGGCCGCGGAATTCGCCATTGGGGCCGGAGCGTTTATCCGACAAATCATGGTCGAGGTGGGCAAACAGAGCTCCCGGAATGTGGCCTTCGCGATACGCAGCGCCACCTGCATCGGGCTTCATCAAATCATGGCGGCAATCGATGACGACCCACTTCGGTTCGGCCAAGTGTTTCGCCAGTTCGTCGGCACTGATCAACGTGGAAAAAGTCATGACAATTTCTCCTGGGTTTGGGCCGCCGCAATCGATGGGGTTTCCTGCGCAGCTGCGACGGAAGACTGATTACGATAATTATAGAACGTCGTGACCATGCCGGAGACCAGAATCACGGCAATGCCCAGCCATGACGTAACGCCGAGCAAGTCGTGCCAGATGATGATGCCCCAGATCGTGGAAAACACGATGCCGCTATATTGCAGGTTGGCCGTGACCAGCGGATGACCGAGGCGGTAGGCGCGCGTCATCGCAATCTGTGCGACCGTGGCGCACAGGCCGACGGCGGCGAGCAGGCCGGCGCTTTGCAGCGTGTGTGCATGCCAGGTGAATTGCTCGGTAACAGCATGGCCGCCGAATCCGGCCAGGAAACCCATGGCTGAAAAATAAAACACCACGCGGTATTCCGGTTCACCCATCAAGCCGAGCTGGCGCACTTGCAGATACGCCAGGGCGGACAGAATGCCCGAGAGCAAGCCCAGCGAAATGGGAACGATCTGCGCCATATGGAACGAGGGCTGCAGCAACAGCAGCACGCCGATGAAGCTCGTGACGATGGCAGCGCCAAGCTTCCAGGTAAATGAACTGCGCCCCTTTATCCAACCGATAACGAGCAGCATCAGCGCCATCCATACCGACGACATGTAGTTGAGCGTCACGCCGGACGCCAGCGGCAGTTTCGAAACCGCATAAAACCACAGCCACAGCGAGGCCACGCCGGCAATGCCGCGCCGCAAGTGGTGCCAGGGCAGGTGCGTGGCCATGGAACCGCCGCGGATGCGCGTCAAGACAAGCAGGAACACCATGCCGATCAAGCCGCGGTACATGACGATTTCGGACGTCGAATAATGGTCCGAAGCCAGCTTGACGCACACCCCCATGAAGGCAAACAGGAAGGCGGCGAACAACATCCAGAGCGATTGCATGGCGGTGAAAAAATTCTGCCGACTTGCGTCGGCAGATTGGTGATTGAATCGAGTTAGGGGAGCTTGATCTGCTTGCGATACCACTCATGGAAATGCTGCATGCCGTCTTCCATGGGCGACTGGTACGGACCGGCATCGGTGGTGCCGCGTTCCATCAAAATGCGCCGGCCGGCATCCATGCGCAACGCAATTTCGTCGTCCTCGACAGCGGTTTCCATGTAGGCGGCGCGTTCGGCCTCGACGAAGCCGCGCTCGAACAGCACGATTTCCTCGGGGTAGTAGAACTCGACCACGTTCGTGGTTTTCTGAGGGCCGGTCGGGTGCAGGGTGGACACCACCAGTACGTGCGGGTACCACTCCACCATGATGTTGGGGTAGAGCGTGAGCCAGATCGCGCCATAGGGTGGTGCTTCACCACCGCGGAATTTCAGCACCTGTTCATGCCAGCGCTGGTACACCGGGCTGCCCGACTTGGCCAGCGCCTTGTTCACGCCCACGGTCTGCACGCTGTAGTGCTCACCGAATTCCCAGCGCAGGTCTTCGCACGAAACGAAGCCACCCAGGCCGGGATGGAAGGGTTCGACGTGGTAATCCTCGAGGTAGACCTCGATGAAGGTCTTCCAGTTGTAGTCGCACTCGTGCACTTCGACGTGGTCGAACATGTAACCGGAAAAGTCGAGGTCTTTCGCCACGCCGAGCTTGCTCATCATGGCGGCCACGTCGGTGGCGTTCCTTTCGAACTGCAAGCCGTTCCAGTTCTGCAGCGGCGTGCGCGGCAGGTTCAGGCAGGGCGTCGATTCGAAATGCGGCGCGCCGATCAATTCGCCCTTCAGATCATAAGTCCAGCGGTGCAGCGGACAGACGATGTTGCGGGCATGGCCGCGGCCATCAAACATCTTGGCCTGGCGGTGGCGGCACACGTTCGATACCAGTTCAATGCCATCGGCATTGCGAACCAGCATGCGGCCTTCTTTTTCCGATGCCAAGGTGGCGTAATCGCCAACGTTGGGCACCATCAATTCATGGCCGACGTAACGCGGGCCGTTTTGGAAAACCTGCTGGATTTCCTGCTTTAACAGTTGTTCGTCGAAATAGACGTTGACTGGAAGTTGCGCATGGGAGCGCGTGAGCTTGGCAATAGTCGCCAGATCGGACATCCCCACCCCCCAAATTAATTTTCACCAACCTAAGAGAGAAAGAATCCGTAAATACCTATGTTCAAACGAGATGAAGAGGGAATTTCGGACAGAACCTAGGATTATACCTCAGCCCCCAAAAAATGGGGATAAGTGATTGAGTCTTATAAGAAAAACCGCTGCAAAAATCGTATAAACGATTTATTTCGCCGCGCGGATTCCTTGGTAATGCCAGCAATGCTTGTGATAAATTGCCTGATTAATAACTTGTTTTGTCGGATTGGCGCATCGCTTGGCCTATTCGAGGGCCGGCTCCATGGCCTTGGCGGCATGGCTTCAGATGGTTTGATCTAAAATATCGGGCTACACTGAACAATATGGAAGCTATGCCAAAGAAACAAGCAGGCGCAGAAGCAAACAACGCCGCGCCGGCCACCTTTGAAGAGGCCATGGCCGAATTGCAGCAGCTCGTGGCGCAGATGGAAGCGGGCGAGCTGGCACTGGAAGCCTCCATTGCCGCCTACAAGCGCGGTTCGGAACTGGTCAAGTATTGCCAGTCCCAACTGGACCGCGTCGAAGGCCAGATCAAGGTCCTCGAAGGCGACATGCTCAAGCCTTTCGCTGCCGTCGCTGAAGAGGCCGACCAATGAGCGCCGCCGCTACTGTGAATGATTTCGCGCAATGGATGAAAACCGTGCAGGGCCGCATGGAGCAGGCGCTGTCTGACTACCTGCCTGCGCAAGACGCCATTCCTGCGCGCTTGCATGAAGCCATGCGCTACGCCAGCCTTGATGGCGGCAAGCGCGTGCGCCCGCTCTTGGTCTTTGCCGCCGGCGAACTGTTTGGCGCCCATCCGACTGCTCTGGCGCGCGCCGGCGCGGCGGTGGAAATGATCCACGCCTATTCGCTGGTGCATGACGACATGCCCTGCATGGACGATGACGAACTGCGCCGCGGCAAGCCCACGGTGCACGTGAAATATGATGAGGCCACGGCCCTGCTGGTGGGTGACGCGCTGCAATCGCAAGCCTTCATCGTGCTGTCGGCACAGGACGAAGGCATGCCGGAACCGGCGCGCCAATTGGCGCTGGTGCGCTTGCTGGCGGAAGCTTCGGGTTCGGTCGGCATGTGCGGCGGGCAAGCCATCGACCTGGCCAGTGTCGGCATTGCCTTGTCGCGCGAAGAACTGGAACAGATGCACCGCATGAAGACGGGCGCCTTGCTGCGCGCGTCGGTGCTGCTCGGCGCATGGTGCGGCAAGAGCATCGACGCCGCCGAAGCCGCCGCGCTGGACCGTTATGCGGCAGCCATCGGCCTGGCATTCCAGGTGGTGGACGATATTCTCGACGCGACCGAAGATTCGGCAGCGCTGGGCAAGACGACGGGCAAGGATGCGGCCGACAACAAGCCGACCTATGTTTCCATCCTCGGACTGGAAGCATCGAAGACATTGGCAGAAACCTTGCGCGGCGACGCCCACCGCGCAGTCGAACAGTTCGGCGGCAAGGCACAGCGCCTGCGCGAACTGGCCGACCTGATTGTGCAGCGGAAGGCATAGCGACATATGGACTTACTCAAGAAGATCAACGCCCCGGCAGACCTGCGCCAGCTCCCGCGCCAGCAATTGAACCCGCTGGCCGACGAATTGCGCCAATACGTGATCGACTCGGTATCGCAAACCGGCGGCCACCTCTCGTCGAATCTCGGTACGGTGGAATTGACGATTGCGCTGCACTACGTGTTCAACACGCCGGAAGACCGCATCGTCTGGGATGTCGGCCACCAGACCTATCCGCACAAGATTCTCACCGGCCGGCGCGACAAGATGTCGGTGCTGCGCCAGTACAACGGCATTTCGGGTTTCCCGCGCCGTAGCGAAAGCGAATACGACACCTTCGGCACGGCCCACTCTTCGACCTCGATCTCGGCCGCACTCGGCATGGCCCTGGCCGCCAAGACCAAGGGCGAAGGCCGCCATGCGATTGCCGTGATCGGCGACGGCGCGATGACGGCCGGCATGGCGTTTGAAGCGATGAACAATGCAGGGGTGTATGACGACATCAACCTGCTGGTGATCTTGAACGACAACGACATGTCGATCTCGCCGCCGGTCGGTGCCTTGAACCGTTACCTGGCGCGCCTGATGTCGGGCAAGTTCTACGCTGCGGCCAAGAACGTGGGCAAGAGCGTGTTGCCCGGCCCCATGCTCGAATTCGCCAAGCGCCTTGAAGAACATGCCAAGGGCATGGTGGTGCCTGCCACCATGTTCGAGGAATTCGGCTTCAACTACGTCGGCCCCATCGACGGGCACGACCTCGAATCGCTGGTACCCACGCTGCAGAATTTGAAGAAGCTGCGCGGCCCGCAATTCCTGCATGTGGTGACCAAGAAGGGGCAAGGCTACAAACTGGCCGAAGCCGACCCCGTGCTCTATCACGGGCCCGGCAAGTTCAACCCTGCAGAAGGCATCAAGCCCTCCACCACGCCGTCCAAGAAGACCTATACCCAAGTGTTCGGCGACTGGCTGTGCGACATGGGCGCGGCAGATAAACGTTTGATCGGCATCACCCCGGCCATGCGCGAGGGTTCCGGCATGGTGGCGTTTGAAAAAGCCTTCCCTGATCGTTACTACGACGTCGGCATCGCCGAGCAACATGCCGTCACCTTTGCCGGCGGCATGGCTTGCGAGGGTTTGAAGCCCGTCGTGGCAATCTATTCGACCTTCCTGCAGCGCGGCTACGACCAATTGATCCATGACGTGGCGCTGCAAAACCTCGACGTGACCTTTGCGCTGGACCGCGCCGGCCTGGTCGGTGCGGACGGCGCCACGCATGCCGGCAACTACGACCTGGCTTACCTGCGCTGCATTCCCAACATGGCGGTGATCGCCCCATCTGACGAGAATGAATGCCGCAAGCTGCTTTCCACCGCCTTTCACCACGAAGGCCCTGCTGCCGTGCGCTACCCGCGCGGGTCGGGCACGGGCGCGACCATCGAACCCGGCCTGGCCACGCTGCCCTGGGGCAAGGGCGAAGTGCGCAAGACCGGCAAGGGCATCGCCATCCTCGCCTTCGGTACCATGGTGGCACCGAGCTTGAAAGCGGCGGAAGAATTGAATGCCACGGTGGCCGACATGCGTTTCGTCAAACCGCTGGACGTGGAATTGGTCAGGCAAATGGCGCAAAGCCATGACGTCATCGTCACCGTCGAAGAAGGCGCCATCATGGGTGGCGCCGGTGCGGCGGTTGCCGAAGCGTTGGCCGAAGCCGGCATCGTCAAACCCTTGCTGCACCTGGGCTTGCCCGACCGTTTCATCGACCAAGGTGATTGTGCGCAATTGCTGGCCTTGTGCGGGCTCGATGCGGCGGGGATTGCTGCCTCGATCAAGAAGCGCTTTGGCAAGGGTGAAGCGCGGTTGGTGGTCAACAACTGATTGTCTTGCGCCGGCATGTGCGGACTGACATTGCTGCTGCCTGATAAGGCCGATGTCGAACGCGATGCCGTTGCCCAAGCGTGGCTGAATGCCGGTGGCAAGGCGGAGAGAATCGGCCGCTTCTGGGACCCGCCTGCCTTCGATGTTGGGGGCGTGCGCCTGTATGGCAACGATACGTTCTGCCTGGTCCTGGCGCAGAAGCTTTCACTTGAATTGATTTCGCCGCCGGACGACCTGCTTCTCTCGCTGCCGGAAAACTTCGTCAAACGGTGGGTTGCAGCAACCAGTCTGCATGATGCAGGAGCGCTGGATTACCCGATCTTCATCAAGCCGCTCGTCCCCAAGCTGTTCAAGGCGGCGGTCTATCGCATTCATGGAGACCTGCTGGCCGAATGCAGGGGATTGGATGCTGATACCGGCATTCTGGTATCCGAAATCGTCACCTTCGAGTCGGAAGTGCGCGCCTTCATTTTAGAGGGGCAAGTGCTCGATCTTGCCCCGTATGAAGGCACCGTCGCACTCGACGAGGCACGCGCCTTTGCCGAGCAGGTGGCGCAGCAGGAATGCCTGCCCGTCGCTTGTGCGCTCGACATAGGCTGGATCGCCGGGCGCGGCTGGGCCGTGATCGAAGCGAATGCGGCATGGGGTGGGGGATTGAACGGCTGCGACGCCGGTAAGGTTTTGCCAGCCATTGCCGCGGCCAGCCGCCAACTTGGCTGAACCAGCCGGTAGGGCAGAAAAGCGAAGCGCCTTCTGCCACATGTCTTTGCCATGCTCACCGAGGATTGGTGTCAGCATCCGACGGAAGGCGCTTCGCTGTTCCGTCCTGCATATCTGTCTCCAGCCGTCAATTTGCCGGAACCTTCCCGGCAACAGCCTTTTCATAAGCCATTAATATCGCCCTGATATCGTCTCCGGAAAATTACGGTGGGCGACAATTTTTGCCCGTCGTATGGTTAATTCAAAGGAGGGGCGGCATGCAAGCACGATCACTGGCCACTGTCACCGTAATGGCGGGACTGGCATTGCTCTCGGGCTGTATGGGCTTGGGCAGGCGCCTCGGCGGCGGTGGACACCAAAAGCAGCAAGAGCCGGCAGAAGACTATCCGCAGTTGCCGATCAACGTTCCCGCTTCGCTGCAAGTGCAACCCGGGCAGACCCTGGCTCTGGTGTTAAAAGGAATCGGCGTGCAGGTCTACGCCTGTAGTGCCAGCCGTGAAGAAGATGGCAAGTACCTGTGGCTCCTCAAGTCGCCTGAAGCAGAGCTGACCAGCTCACGCGGCAAGCACGTGGGCCGGCACTATGCCGGCCCAACCTGGGAAGCGGAAGATGGCAGCAAGGTAGTGGCGCGCGTCATTGCCAGTGACAAGGATACAGATCCCAACACGATTCCCTGGTTGCTGCTTTCCGCGACATCGAACTCCGGTTCGGGCATTTTCGCCAAGACTACCGGCATCCAGCGTTTATACACCGTCAGCGGCAAGGCGCCGCTTGACGGTTGCGACCGGGAACATCTTGGGAAAGAAGTTCGCGTTTCCTACTCGGCGCAATACTATTTCTATAATTGAAGATGCGCTGGTGAGGCGTCAGGCATCGCGCTTCCTGTCCTTCTCCCAGAGCACATCGCTACCACCGGCATAACGGTTCAACACGCGCGACAACACGAACAACAAATCCGACAGGCGATTCATGTACTGCCGCGGCGCATCGTTGATCGACTCAGCCTTGCCCACGCTGACGATGCTGCGTTCGGCACGGCGGCACACCGTGCGGCATACGTGCGCCACTGCCGCTGCGCGTGAACCACCCGGCAAAATGAAATCCTTGAGTGCCGGCAAGTCGGCATTATATTTCTCCAGCAAGCCATCGAGCCTTGCTACCTGCACGTCGGTGATCAAGGTATAGCCGGGAATGCAGAGTTCGCCGCCCATGTCGAACAAGTCATGTTGGATCGAGATCAGTTCTTCGCGCATGGCTTGTGGCAAGTCTTCGCACAGCAGCACGCCGACTTGCGAATTCAACTCGTCCACGTCGCCCATGGCGTGCACGCGCAGGGCGTCCTTGTCGATGCGGCTGCCGTCGCCCAGTCCGGTTGTGCCTTTGTCGCCGGTGCGAGTAGCGATTTTCGATAGTCTGTTGCCCATGTCGTTGTTCCGTTTCACTGTGGGGGATAGCGGGTTGCCATTTTATACGCAACCGTACCTATCGGCCGTATGACCGTAGTACCGGCTAACTTTGGTGGGTAAACCTACAAAAAGGTGGGGCGGCCGCCTAGTGATCCCCGTTGCAAAGTTTGTGCTGTCTTCGTCGCGCGCGCAATACCCTCATTTTGAGGTATTTATTGTTATTTTTATATGTTGTTTTTGAGTCAAAATTACATTTTGTTACAGTCTAATCCGGTTCATTTACGAAGAGGCAGGCATACACTTTTTATGCCTCATACCTGACTTCCTGCAATTCCGCGTTGGATGTAAAAACATTCCAACAAGGGGACTTCGATGAGCATTGCACAGCGTATGTATCTGTTGATCGGGGCAGCCCTGATCGGCCTGGTGGGGCTGGCCGGTTTGGGCGTTTATCAGATGAACCAGATTTTCACCTCGGCCAACTTCGCCAGCGTCAATACGGTGCCCAGCCTGGTGGATTTGAATGAGGCCTATTCCAATGCCTTGATCTTGCGCGTGCGCGCCTGGCAATACGTGATTGCCAAGGACGATGCCAGGAAGACGGATTTGAAAAAGCAGATTGCGGACTCACGCACCAGCATCTTCAAGGCCATCGACAAATACGAAAAGGATGATGTCGACAATCCCAAGGATAAGGCCATGCTCGATGAAGATCGGGCCGCGACTACGGAATATGTGGCCCTGTCGGAAAAGGTGCTGGCCTTGGTCGATGACGGCAAGGCCGACGACGCCGCAGATTTGTTTTTCTCCAAGGCTGAAGTAGGTGTGAAGATGGCCACGGCATTCAAGCATCACGTGGACTACAACGTGGAACTGAGCCACAACGGCGAAGACGATGCGAAGAAGGCGCTCAAGACTGCCAACTGGGTCAATATCGGCATTGCCGTTGTCGTGCTATTGATCGTCGCCGGGATGGGAATGGCCATTGCATCGAAGCTGGTGCGGTCGCTCAATGAAGCCGTTGACGTGGCGCAAGCCGTGGCCGATGGCGACTTGCGGCGCAACATCACGGTCGAATCAAACGACGAGATCGGCAAGCTTTTGCAAGCCCTGCGTGACATGAATGCCAGCCTGGTACGCATCGTGGGCCAGGTGCGAACCGGCACTGACGCCATGTTGACCGCGTCGAACGAAATTGCCACCGGTAACATGGACCTGTCTTCACGCACCGAATCGCAAGCCAGCTCGCTTGAAGAAACCGCATCGTCGATGGAAGAGCTGACGTCGACGGTGAAACAGAATTCCGACAATGCCAGCCAGGCCAACCAGTTGGCGCAGACCGCCTCCGAAGTCGCCGCCCGTGGCGGCACCGTCGTGTCGGACGTGGTGGCGACCATGAGTTCGATCAACGATTCCTCGCGCAAAATCGTCGACATCATCAGCGTGATTGACGGCATCGCCTTCCAGACCAATATCCTGGCCCTGAATGCTGCAGTGGAAGCGGCGCGTGCCGGCGAGCAGGGGCGCGGGTTTGCCGTGGTGGCGGCTGAAGTGCGTAACCTGGCCCAGCGCAGCGCAGCGGCTGCGAAGGAAATCAAAACCCTGATTGGTGATTCAGTGGAAAAGGTGGAAGCCGGCAGCAAGCAGGTCGACGAAGCGGGCGCCACCATGTCCGAAGTGGTGCAGGCAATCCGCCAGGTGACCGACATCGTGGCCGAGATTTCCGCTGCCAGCCGCGAGCAATCGCAGGGTATCGACCAGATCAACCAGGCGGTCATGGAAATGGATAATGCGACGCAGCAGAATGCGGCTCTGGTTGAACAGGCCGCTGCTGCGGCAGGCGCGATGCACGATCAGGCAGTACAACTGACCGATCTGGTTGGGGTGTTCAAGCTCGATGCCACAGCCATGGCAGTGCGTCCGGCGGCGCGCCCCAAGCCGGCAGCAGTACCGGCAGCAGTGCCGAAGTCGACGGCTGTGGCAGTGCGCAAGGAGCCACGTGTCGTGGCGCCACCCAAGCCACGCCAGCCCGAGCAACATGGCGGCGATGACTGGGAAGAGTTTTGATCTGACCGGCCTGCCTGCCACCGTTTTTTGCCACGGTAGTAAAATCAAGGCAAAACACGGAGACAGGCATGACCCACCAACCCCCGAACCCTGCAGGTGCGCTGCCGGAAGATTTCACGGCAGCGCTGGCAGCAATGTTCGGCGAGCGTTTCACCACCAAGGAAGCGGTGCGCCAGCACCACGGGCGCGACGAGTCGTTCTACGACCCCATGCCGCCCGATGCCGTTCTCTATGCCCTTTCTACGGAAGACGTGGTGTCCGCCGTTGCGCTGTGCCGCACGTATCGCGTGCCGGTGATCGCCTTCGGTGCCGGCACCTCGCTCGAAGGCCATGTATTGGCGCCCATGGGTGGCTTGACCATCGACCTGTCTGAAATGAACCAGGTGGTGGCACTGCACGCCGAAGACCTCACGGTGACCGTGCAGGCCGGTGTCACACGCAAGCAATTGAATGCCGAGATTAAGGACAGTGGCTTGTTTTTCCCCATCGACCCCGGCGCCGATGCCACGCTGGGCGGCATGGTTGCCACGCGTGCTTCCGGCACCAATGCCGTGCGCTACGGCACCATGCGTGAAAACACGCTGGCGCTGACGGTGGTGACGCCGGACGGCCGCATCGTCAAGACCGGTACACGGGCACGCAAGTCTTCCGCCGGCTATGACCTGACGCGCCTGTTCGTCGGCAGCGAAGGCACGCTGGGCATCGTGACCGAAGTCAGCGTCAAGCTTTACCCCTTGCCCGAGGCGGTATCGGCAGCGATCTGTTCCTTCCCTGACGCGGGTGATGCGGTCAAGGCCGTGATCGAAACCATACAGATGGGCGTGCCTGTGGCGCGCGTGGAATTCCTCGATGAAAATGGCGTGAAAGCGATCAATGCCCGCGACAAGCTCGGCCTGCCGGAGCAGAGCCTGCTGCTGTTCGAGTTCCACGGCAGCGCCGCCGGTGTGGCAGAGCAGGCGCAAGTGGTGCAGGAAATCGCCGCCGGCCACAATGCAAATGGTTTCCAGTGGGCCACCGGCCCGGAAGAGCGCACCCGGCTCTGGGCCGCGCGCCACAATGCCTATTTCGCACTGTTGCACATGCGCCCTGGTTGCCGCGCCATCTCCACCGATTGCTGCGTACCGATTTCACGCCTGGCCGAATGCATTCTCGATACCAAGGCCGATTGCGAAAAGCACGAGATCATCTATTCCATCATCGGCCACGTCGGCGACGGCAATTTCCACGTCCTGATGATGATAGACCCGACCGACCCGGCCGATGTGGCCAAGGCGGAAGGCATCAATGCGCGCCTGGTATCGCGCGCGCTGGAGATGGATGGCACCTGTACCGGCGAACATGGCGTGGGCATGCACAAGATGGATTTCCTGAAGCAGGAACACGGCGAAGATGCACTGGACCTGATGCGCAGCGTAAAGCATGCGTTCGACCCGCATAATCTGTTCAACCCGGGCAAGATCGTGGCGTGGGAAGCATGATCGACACCGATACACTGCACCGGCAAATCCTGATCGGCGAATTGCGCGCCGTACTGCCAACCGGCTCCGTCCTGTTTTCCGAAGAAGACACGCGGCCGTATGAATGCGATGGGCTGGCGGCTTACCGCCAATTGCCCAGTGCTGTGGCCTTGCCGCAAAACGAAGCGGAAGTGATCGCCGTGCTCAAGGCTTGCCACCGCCTGGGCGTGCCCATCGTACCGCGCGGTGCCGGCACCGGGCTTTCCGGCGGTGCCATGCCGATGGCGAACGGCGTGGTGCTGTCGACCGCCAAGCTCAACCGTATCGTCAAGGTCGATCCCTTTGCGCGCACGGCCGTGGTCCAGCCCGGTGTGCGCAACCTGGCGATTTCCGAAGCGGCCGCGCCGCATGGTTTGTACTATGCGCCCGACCCGTCCTCGCAGATCGCCTGTACCATAGGCGGCAACGTGGCGGAAAATTCCGGTGGCGTGCACTGCCTGAAGTATGGCCTGACCGTGCACAACGTTTTGCGCGTGCGGCTGGTGACGATGGAAGGCGAGGTACTGGAACTTGGCAGTGGTGCGTTCGACGCCTCGGGACTCGACCTGTTGGCTGTTTGCATCGGTTCCGAAGGCATGCTCGGCGTGGTCACGGAAGTGACCGTCAAACTTATTCCCAAGCCGCATACCGCACAAGTCATCATGGCGTCGTTCGACGACGTGGTCAAAAGCGGAAATGCCGTGGCTGACGTGATCGCGGCCGGCATCATTCCAGCGGGTCTGGAAATGATGGACAAAACCTCGTCACGCATGGTTGAACCGTTTGTGCGGGCCGGCTATGACACCGAGGCCGAAGCGATCCTGTTGTGCGAGTCCGATGGCACGGCGGAAGAAGTGGCCGAAGAGATCGCGCGCATGAAAGACGTGTTGCAGGCAGCCGGCGCCACGGCTTGCGCCGTATCGTCCAATGAGGCCGAGCGTCTGCGTTTCTGGTCCGGCCGCAAGAATGCCTTTCCCGCTGCAGGGCGTATTTCGCCTGACTACTACTGCATGGACGGCACGATCCCGCGCCGCCGCCTGGCCGAGGTGTTGACCGGTATTGCCGCGATGGAAAAGAAGTACGGCCTGCGCTGCGCCAATGTATTCCACGCCGGCGACGGCAACCTGCATCCACTCATCCTGTTCGACGCCAACGTGGCCGACGAATTCCATCGCGCTGAATTGTTCGGTGCCGACATCCTCGAATTGTGCGTGGCAGTCGGTGGCACGATCACGGGCGAACACGGTGTCGGCATCGAAAAAATCAATTCGATGTGCGTGCAGTTTTCTCCCATCGAGCGCGATGCTTTCTTCGCCGTCAAGCGCGCCTTCGACCCGGCCATGCTGTTGAACCCCGACAAGGCCATTCCCACGCTGCATCGCTGTGCCGAGTACGGCAAGATGCATGTGCACCGCGGGAATCTGCCATTCACCGACCTGCCGCGTTTCTGATGGAACATATTCTCCAGGGTTTTCGTGACCGTATTGCCGCCGCCAATGCCGACGGCAAGCCCCTGCGCATCGTCGCCGGCGCCAGCAAGGACTGGTACGGCAATGCGCTTGCGGGCGAAGTGTTCGACGTTTCGGCATGGCGCGGCATCGTCCATTACGACCCGACGGAATTGGTCGTCACGGCGCGCTGCGGCACGCCCTTGGCCGACATTGAAGCGGCGCTGGCAGAACATGGCCAGATACTGGCCTTCGAGCCGCCGCACTTTGGTGCTGCCGCCACGATAGGTGGCACCATCTCTTGCGGCTTGTCCGGCCCGCGCCGCCAGGCCGCAGGGGCCGCGCGCGACTTCGTACTCGGTGCGGTACTGATGGATGCCAAGGGTGAGGTGCTGCATTTCGGCGGCCAGGTCATGAAGAATGTGGCGGGTTACGACGTGTCGCGCCTGTTGACCGGTTCGCTCGGCATGCTGGGCTTGATCACGGAAGTGTCGGTCAAGGTCTTGCCGCAGCCTGCCGCGCAATACACGCTGACCCTTCCCATGGACCAGACTGAAGCCATTGCCAAACTCAACCATTGGGCCGGGCAACCCTTGCCGATCTCGGCGAGCGCCTGGATCGACGGCGTCTTGCATCTGCGCGTAGCCGGCGCCCGGGCCGCGGTCGATGCGGCATGCAAGAAACTTGGCGGACCATTGATGGAAAACGCAACAGCATTCTGGGCCGGCTTGCGTGAACACGCCCACCCATTCTTCGATGCGCCGGTTTTGTGGCGCCTGTCCTTGCCGCCGACCACGCCGTCGCTCGACCTCGGCGGAGTGCAATTGATTGAGTGGGGCGGGGCACAGCGCTGGCTCAGGAGCGAGGCAGGCGCGGCCGAAATTCGCGCGGCAGCCGAACGCGCTGGCGGCCATGCCACCCTGTTTCGCGGTGGCGACAAGTCCGCCGGTGTATTTCACCCACTGGCTCCGGCCGTGTTGCAAGTCCATCGCAATCTCAAGGCCGCGTTCGACCCGCGCGGCATTTTCAATCCAGGCAGACTGGTGCAGGGGCTCTGATGCAAACCAATCTCGCGGACTTCATCAAGAATACGCCCGAAGGCGAAGAGGCCGATGCCATCTTGCGCCGTTGCGTGCATTGCGGTTTTTGCACGGCCACTTGCCCAACTTACCAATTGCTGGGCGACGAGCTTGACGGCCCGCGCGGGCGCATCTATCTGATCAAGCAGGTGCTCGAAGGTGCACAACCGACCGAAAAGACGCAGCAGCATCTGGACCGCTGCCTGACTTGCCGCAATTGTGAAAGCACATGTCCGTCCGGTGTGCAATACGGTCGCCTGGTCGATATCGGACGCAAGGTGGTGGAGCAAAAAGTGCCGCGGCCATTGCTGCAGCGGGCAAAACGCAGTGCGCTCAAAGCGGTCTTGCCGCGCAAGTGGCTGTTCACGCCCTTGTTCAAGACCGGCCAGGCCATGCGGGCCATCCTGCCTGAAGCGCTACAGCACAAGCTGCCGCAGAGCGCGCCGGCCGGCCCATGGCCCTCGCGCGCGCATGGACGCAAGATGCTGGTGCTGGATGGCTGTGTGCAGCCGGCCATGGCGCCTGGCATCAATGCCGCAACCGCACGAGTACTCGATGCACTCGGCGTGCAATTGCTGGTGGCGGCAAACGCCGGCTGCTGCGGTGCCTTGCGCTTCCATTTGAATTCCCAGGAAGATGGGCTGGACGACATGCGGCGCAACGTCGATGCGTGGTGGCCCTACGTGGAGCAGGGGGTGGAAGCCATTGTCATGACCGCATCGGGTTGCGGCGTCACGGTCAGGGAATATGGCCATCTGCTGGCGCACGATGCGGCCTATGCGGCCAAGGCAGAACGCATCTCAGCGCTGTGCCGCGACGTGTGCGAAGTCCTGGAACCCTTTGCACCTGAATTGCAGAAAAGGATCACGCCCAGGCCGCACAAGGTGGCCTACCATCCACCCTGCACCTTGCAGCATGGCCAGCAATTGCGCGGCAAGGTCGAAACCGTATTGCGGGCTGCAGGGATAGAAGTGTCGCTTTGCGCCGACAGTCACCTGTGCTGCGGGTCAGCGGGCACCTATTCGGTCTTGCAGCCGGAATTGTCGACCCGCTTGCGCAACAACAAGCTGGCGCATTTGCAGGCAACGGGGGCGGAAACGATCGTCTCCGCCAACATCGGATGCCTCACGCATCTGCAATCGGGAACTGCGACACCGGTGCGGCATTGGATCGAATTGATCGATGAGGCACTGGCGTCGAACGCCCAGGCATGAACCTCAAATCCAGACGTCGTTCAGCGCCGTCCTGTCATTCGTTTCGCTGCCGGTATTGAGCACACCGCGCGGCTCGACCAGCAGCATCTTCACCTCCTTCACGGCATGGGGCTTGTGTTCGACGCCCTTGGGTACGACGGCCATCTCACCGGCGCGCAGCAGCACAAAGCCGTCGCGGAAGTCGATCCGCAGCTCGCCGTCGAGCACGATGAAGGTTTCATCGGTATCGGCGTGGCTGTGCCAGAGGAAATCGCCTTCGATCTTGACCACCTTGAATTGATAGTCGTTCATCTCGGCAACCACGCGCTGCTGCCAGTGGCCGTCAATGCGGCTGATTTTATCGAGCAGGTTGATCGTAAGGCCCTGGCCGCGATTTTGTGGCATGGCATGGCCGGATTCGTTCATGGTGCGCTCCATTCAAGTTGACTTGGGGAGCTTAAGGCCTCTTGCCCGGCGGTGTCTTGAACGATTGTGCGTGAAGGATCAGCGTACCGCGCGGCTGCTTGCCAGTTGCATCCAGCGCGCCGGGGTGAGGCCGAATGTCTGCTTGAAGTGGCGCGTCATGTGGCTCTGGTCGGCAAACCCGGCTTCGGCTGCGACCTCGGCAATGGACAACCCATGCACCATCAGCCTGCGTGCGGCGTCGAGCCGTCGCATCGTCAGGTAGCGGTGCGGGCTGGTGCCGTAAAACACGCGGAAATCGCGCGACAGGCTCCAGCGGTCGCGTCCGGCTGCGGCAGACAGCTCATCCATGCTGACGGCGCATTGCCAGCATGATTGCAGATAGTCGCGCGCACGGATGGCGCTGGCATAGTCTGCAGAAATGCGTTTGGCCGGCGCACCGGACGCGGCGTTGAGCGCCAGCGCCAGTTCCACCAGCGCGTCGTTCAATTCGATCGGGTCGAGCCGGTCCGGTAGCGCCGGCAACAAAGCTGCAGCTGCCGAGACCAGGCGGCGGTTTGACGTCACGCCACCGTCGATGAAGGGCAGGGGCTGGCCACCCAGGACCGATTGGATCAGGGCGGGCTCGATATAGAGCATGCGGTAACGGAATCCTTCGTCCGTGCCGGCCTGGCCGTCATGCGGTTCATCGGGATGCAGCACCATGGCATGGCCGGGCAGGCTGTTGCGCTTGCCACCGCGGTAGTTGAAGCTTTGCACGCCGGCCAGCGTGCAGCCAATGGCATAGGTATCGTGGCGATGCCAGGCATAGGCATTACCCTGGAAGAAGGCCTCGATGGACTCGATGCCCCCGGTTTCGCCAGAGCGGCGCATCCAGTTCGTGCGGCCGGGCGCCATATGGGAACGGGAAGGGGAAGGTGCGGTGTCGGTCATGCATCCACCCTTCGGTTCCTGCTGCGGCTATTCGGCCAGCAGCTTCTCGATGTCGCCCACCATCTCTTCCGGCTTGGTCGTCGGCGCGTAACGTTTGTAGACCGTGCCATCCTTCTTGATCAGGAACTTGGTGAAGTTCCATTTGATGGCTTCGCTGCCCAGAATGCCGCGGCCTTCCGATTTGAGGTATTGGTAGAGTGGATGGGCATCGCTGCCGTTGACGTCGATCTTGGCGAACATGGGGAAGTTCACGCCATAGTTCTTTTGGCAGAACGCACCGATTTCGTCGGCTGATCCGGGTTCCTGCGAACCGAACTGGTTGCATGGAAAGCCCAGCACTTCCACACCCTTGTCCTTGAACTGGTCATAGACCTTTTCCAGGCCTTCATACTGTGGCGTGAAGCCGCATTTGCTGGCTGTGTTGACGATCATCAGTACCTTGCCGCGGTATTGGGCGAGGTCGATGTTTTTGCCGGTCAGGCTGTCGGCCTTGAAGTCGTAGACGGTGTTCATAATTTATACAATCCCCAGATGTTCGGTACCCTTGCTCAGGTCGCGTGCCTTGGCGTCCTTGGAGCGCAGCTTGATGGCCAGGCGCAGGTCGTTGACGGAGTCGGCGTTGCGCAATGCGTCTTCGTAGGAAATCTTGTCCATTTCATAGAGATCGAACAGCGCCTGGTCGAAGGTTTGCATGCCCAGTTCGCGTGACTTCTTCATGATTTCCTTGATCTCGTGCACGTCGCCCTTGAAGATCAAGTCCGAGATCAGCGGCGAGTTGAGCATGATTTCCACGGCCACGCAGCGGCCCTTGGTGTCGCGCAGTGGAACCAGGCGTTGCGAGATCATGCCCTTCAGGTTCAGCGACAAGTCCATCAGCAATTGCTGGCGCCGTTCTTCAGGGAAGAAGTTGATGATACGGTCGAGTGCCTGGTTCGAGCTGTTCGCGTGCATGGTAGCTAAGCACAGGTGGCCGGTTTCGGCGAAGGCGATGGCGAAGTCCATCGTCTCGCGGTCGCGGATTTCGCCGATCTGGATCACATCGGGCGCCTGGCGCAGCGTGTTCTTCAGGGCGATACCCCAGCTTTCCGTGTCCGAGCCGACGTCGCGCTGCGTGACGATGCAATTGCGGTGCGGGTGGATGTATTCGACCGGGTCTTCGATGGTGATGATGTGGCCGTAGCTGTTTTCATTGCGGTAGCCCACCATGGCCGCCAAGGTGGTCGATTTGCCCGAGCCCGTTGCGCCGACCATGATGACGAGGCCGCGCTTGGTCATGGCCACGTCCTTCAGGATTTCCGGCACGCCCAGGTCTTCGATCTTGGGGATGGCGGTCGTGATGGTACGCAGCACCATGCCGACTTTGCCCTGCTGGACGAAGGCCGAGACGCGGAAGCGGCCCAGTTCGCCCGGGCTGATTGCAAAGTTGCATTCCTTGGTCGCTTCGAATTCGGCCGACTGCTTGTCGTTCATGATCGCGCGGGCCAGTTCCACCGAATGGGTGCCCGTCAGCGGCTGGTTCGACACCGGCGTCATCTTGCCGTCGATCTTGAAGGCAGGCGGGAAGCCTGCCGTGATGAACAGGTCCGAACCCTTTTTGCTGACCATCAAGCCTAGCAGGTCGTACATGAATTTTGTTGCCTGGTCGCGTTCCATGATAGTTCCTTGTTGTCTCGTGCTTAGCCGGGGAAGTTTTCCGGCGTCTTGGCTGCGCTGCGTGCCGCTGCGCCGGAGATGACGTTGCGCCGCACGAGGTCGGTCAGGCAACTGTCAAGCGTTTGCATGCCCATGTTGGCGCCGGTCTGGATTGCTGAATACATCTGGGCGATCTTGGCTTCACGGATCAGGTTGCGGATAGCCGGGGTGCCGATCATGATTTCGTGCGCGGCGATACGGCCCGAGCCGTCCTTGGTCTTCAACAGCGTTTGCGAAATGACGGCTTGCAGCGATTCGGACAACATCGCGCGCACCATTTCCTTTTCTTCGCCGGGGAACACGTCGACGATACGGTCGATGGTCTTGGCGGCGGAAGACGTGTGCAGCGTGCCGAATACCAAGTGGCCCGTTTCTGCAGCAGACAATGCCAGGCGGATGGTTTCAAGGTCGCGCAATTCGCCCACCAGGATCACGTCCGGGTCTTCACGCAATGCTGAACGGAGCGCGGCGTTGAACGAGTGGGTATGCGGACCGACTTCACGCTGATTGATCAGGCACTTCTTGGAGTCGTGCACGAATTCGATCGGGTCTTCAATGGTCAGGATGTGGGCGTATTCGTTTTCGTTGACGTGGTTTACCATGGCCGCCAGCGTGGTCGACTTGCCCGAACCGGTCGGGCCTGTGACCAGCACCAGGCCGCGCGGCTTCAAGGCCAGGTCGGCGAAGATGCGCGGGCAGTTCAGGGTTTCCAGGCTCAGGATCTTGGATGGAATGGTACGCAGCACGGCAGCGGCGCCGCGGTCCTGGTTGAAGGCATTGACGCGGAAGCGGGCCAGGCCGGGAATGGCGAAGGAAAAGTCGCATTCGAGGTTTTCTTCGTAGGTCTTGCGTTGGCCGTCATTCATGATGTCATAGATCATGCCGTGCACATCCTTGTGCTCCAGCGGCGGCAGGTTGATGCGGCGCACGTCGCCGTGAACGCGGATCATCGGCGGCAAGCCGGCCGAGAGATGCAAGTCGGAAGCATTGTTCTTGACCGAAAACGCCAGCAGTTCGGAAATGTCCATTTATAATCCTTGAGCTTCGCGGAGCAGTGGATGACGCTCCGGGGGTTTGTTAAATTTATTCGTTCGATTATGTCCTTAATATCGCATAACTTGCAAGCCGTGCTCGAGCGGATTCGCGCCGTAAAAATTCACCATGGGCGCGAGGCCGGCATTGTGACCCTGTTGGCGGTTTCCAAGACCTTTGGCATGGAAGCCGTGATCGAGGCCGCCGAAGCCGGCCAAAAGGAATTCGGCGAGAATTATCTGCAGGAAGCCTTGGACAAGAAGCAAGCCATCCAGGCTGCGCGCCCTGATTTATTGCTGAAATGGCACTTTATCGGGCCAATCCAGAGCAACAAGACCCGCCCCATCGCTGAAAACTTCGATTGGGTGCATTCGGTCGAGCGGGAAAAGATTGCCCACCGGCTGTCCGATCAGCGCCCGGCGCATCTGCCGCCGCTCAATGTTTGCCTGCAAGTCAACGTCAGTGGTGAAGCCAGCAAGAGCGGCGTGACACCGGAAGAGTTGCCGGCCCTGGCGCAGGCTGTGGCGAAATTGCCGCAACTGGCCCTGCGCGGCTTGATGGCGATACCGGAGCCCGAAAGTGACCCGGCCAGGCAGCGCGCACCGTTTGCGGTTTTGCGCACCCTGCTGGAACAATTGAACGGGCAAGGCCTGGCACTCGACACCTTGTCGATGGGCATGTCGGGCGACATGGATGCCGCGATCGCGGAAGGCGCGACCATGGTGCGCGTTGGAACGGGAATTTTTGGAAAGCGAGACTATGCGTAAGGACTTGAGGATTGCATTCATCGGCGGCGGCAACATGGCCGCTGCCTTGCTGGGCGGCCTGGCCGGCAAATTGACGGCGGGCACAAACATCCACGTGGTCGACCCCAATGCCGATGCGCTGGCGCGCCTGCGCGAACGTTTTGGCGTGAGCACGGCAGCCGGTGTCGATGCGGCCGTGTACGAGGTCGACGTGATCGTGCTGGCGGTCAAGCCGCAGCAGATGCGCGACGTGGCGTCGGCATTGTTGCCGCATCTGTGCGGGCAACTGGTGTTGTCGATTGCCGCCGGCATCCGCGCGCTCGACCTTTCGCGCTGGCTTGGCGGGCATGATGCCATCGTGCGCTGCATGCCGAATACCCCGGCCCTGATCGGGCAGGGCATCACCGGCATGGTGGCAACCGCAGGTGTAACGGAAGCGCAAAAGGAAGCTGCGGAAGCGATCCTGCGTTCGGTCGGCGCCACCGTCTGGCTGACGGAAGAAAGCCTGATCGACCCCGTCACGGCGGTGTCGGGCAGTGGCCCGGCCTATGTGTTCTACTTCATCGAAGCGATGCAGCAGGCAGCGCTGGAGATGGGTTTGACGGCCGAGCAAGGCACGCAACTGGCGATTGCCACCTTCACCGGCGCGGCACAATTGGCGGCACAGAGCGACGAGCCGGTATCGGTATTGCGTGAGCGTGTCACTTCGAAGGGAGGCACCACCTATGCCGCCTTGACGAGCATGGAGCAAAGCGGAGTGAAGCAGGCCATCGTCAAGGCCCTGCATGCGGCATCGGCGCGCGGCAAGGAACTGGGTGACGAGTTCGGCAAGGATTAAGTGATACCGAGCTGGTAGTTCAGCGCAATGCCTGCAAACACCGCAGCACCCAGCCAGTTGTTGTGCTTGAACGCCGCAAAGCAGGGCATGCGCTCGCGGTTGCGTATCAAGGTGTAGTGATAGGCGGCGCAGCCCAGCGCCACGGCAAGCCCCAGCAGGAACCAGGAGCGCAAACCGAATTGCCAACCCACGGCCAGCGCAATCAAGCCTGCGCCGGCATAGCACAGCATGACAGCGGTCACATCAAAGCGACCAAACGTGATTGCCGAGGTCTTGATGCCGATCTTCAAGTCGTCGTCGCGGTCGACCATCGCGTATTCGGTGTCGTAGGCAATCGCCCACAGGATGTTCGCTCCCAGCAGCACCCATGCCGCGGCCGGCACCTGGTCTTGCACGGCGGCGAAAGCCATCGGGATGCCGAAGCCGAATGCGATCCCGAGATAGGCCTGCGGTATTGCGAAGAAACGCTTGAAATAGGGGTAGCTGGCTGCAATCAGGACAGCCGCGACCGACAATTCCTTGGTCAATGCATTCAGCGGCAGGATCAGGCAAAACGCCAGCAGGGCCAGGACCACAGCCACGGCCACGGCTTCCTTGCCTGATATCCGGCCCGAGGTCAGCGGGCGTTCAGCGGTGCGCTTGACGTGCTTGTCGATGTCGCGGTCGGCGTAATCGTTGATGGCGCAACCGGCCGAGCGCATCAAGACCGTGCCCAGCGTGAAGATGGCGAGCAGGCGCCAGTCGGGCACACCTTTCGAGGCCAGCCAGAGCGCGGCCAAAGTGGGCCAGAGCAGCAAGAGGATGCCGATGGGCTTGTCCAGCCGCGTCAGCTTCGCGTACAACTTCAATCTTTCCATGGATGCCCAATCAGCCTGTGAATCAGCTTGTGAATCAGCCTCTGAATCAGTCCGTGACCGTGGCGTCGTCGAGCATGGTCACGCCTGGCAGGTTGCACGTCATGATGGCTTGACGCACGGCTTCAATGGCCGCTGCACGCGTGAAGCTCTTGCGCCAGGCGATCACCACACGACGCGAAGGCGCAGGTTCGGCAAAATTCACGTAGCGCAGCATGCTGTTCGGGTCAGGCTGGGCTGGTACCGAAGCGCGCGGCAGCACGGTGATGCCGATCCCTGAAGCCACCATATGGCGGATGGTTTCCAGCGACGACCCTTCAAACGTGCGCGCAATGCCGTCACCGGTAGTCGAAAATCGAGACATTTCCGGGCAGACTTCCAGCACCTGGTCACGGAAGCAATGGCCGCTGCCAAGCAGGAGCATGGTTTCCGACTTCAGGTCCTGCGCGTCGATGTGGTCGCGTTCGGCCCAGGGATGGTGCTTGGGCACAGCCACGACGAAGGGCTCGTCATACAGCGGTTGCACCAGCAGACCCTGCTCGGGAAACGGCAAAGCCATGATGGCGGCGTCGAGCTCGCCCTGGCGCAACAATTCGACCAGGCGCACCGTGAAATTCTCTTGCAGCACGAGTGGCATCTGCGGCACGTGCTCGATCATGTTCTTGACCAGTTGCGGCAGCAGGTAGGGCGCGATGGTGTAAATGATGCCGAGACGGAACGGCCCGATCAGCGGGTCCTTGTTCTGCTTGGCGATTTCCTTGATCGCGGCCGTCTGCTCCAGCACGCGTTCAGCCTGGGCCACGATTTGCGCACCCAGAGGCGTGGTGGAGATTTCGGTGCCGCCGCGTTCGAAGATCACGACGCCGAGTTCATCTTCAAGCTTCTTGATCGCAACAGACAGCGTCGGCTGTGCCACATAGCAAGCCTCTGCCGCATGGCCGAAATGCTTTTCACGCGCTACGGCGACGATGTATTTCAGTTCGGTAAGGGTCATGCTCACGGTCCGCGCAGGCGCGGGCTGGTTTCATTGAGCTGTATTCTATAGCGGATGGAGTTTGCGCGTCGCAATCGGCGCAATGAGCGAAATTGGCGCCGGAAATCAGGCCTTCAGGAAATCTTCACGCGAACCGAGCCAGCGTGCCAGATGGGCGTCGACCGTTGCCGTATCGTTGTGCAAGAGTTGCTGCGCCGTATTGCGTGCGGCCTCAACCAGCCATTGGTCGGTTTCGAGGTCGGCGAAGCGCAGCATGGCCTGGCCCGACTGGCGCGCGCCGAGGAATTCGCCGGGGCCGCGTATGCGCAGGTCGGTGCGGGCGATTTCAAAACCATCCGTGGTTTCGCGCATTGTGCCCAGGCGCTGCCGCGCCACCGGGCCGAGTGGGGCCTGATACAGCAGCAGGCAGGCAGAAGCGGCTGCACCGCGTCCCACGCGCCCGCGCAGTTGGTGCAATTGCGACAGGCCGAAACGTTCCGCATGCTCGATCACCATCAGTGATGCATTGGGCACGTCGACCCCGACCTCAATCACCGTGGTGGCCACCAGCACATGCACTTCCTGCCGGATGAAGGCTTCCATCACTTCCTGCTTTTCAGCCGGCTTCATGCGACCATGCACCAGCCCGACCTGTAGTTCGGGCAGTGCCGCGGCCAGCATGGCATGGGTATCGTTGGCGGTCTGCAATTGCAGTGTCTCAGACTCTTCGATCAGCGGGCACACCCAGTACACCTGCCGCCCTTCGCCGGCGGCGGCATGCACACGCTCGATCACTTCGTCGCGCCGCTCCTGGTCGATCACGCGTGTGACGATGGGTGTTCTGCCTGGCGGCAATTCGTCGATGGTCGACACTTCGAGGTCGGCATAATAGGTCATGGCCAGGGTGCGCGGAATCGGCGTGGCCGACATCATCAACTGGTGCGGCACCAGGTCGGCCGCTTCCACGCCCTTGTTGCGCAAGGCCAGGCGCTGGCCCACGCCGAAGCGGTGCTGCTCGTCTACCAGCACCAGGCCCAGGCGCTCGAACTGCACCGCGTCCTGGATCAGCGCATGGGTGCCGATGACGAGCCGCGCTTCGCCCGATTCAATGCGGGCCTGCGCTTCCATCTTTTCTTTTTTCTTCAGGCTGCCGGTCAACCAGGCCACGTTCACGCCTATGGGCTCCATCCACGCGGCGATCTTGCGGAAATGCTGGTCTGCCAGGATTTCGGTCGGCGCCATCAGGGCTGCCTGGAAGCCGCTGTCGATGGCCTGGGCGGCAGCCAGTGCCGCGACCACAGTCTTGCCGCTGCCCACGTCGCCCTGCAGCAAACGTTGCATCGGGTAGGGCGCGCGCAGGTCATGGCGGATTTCTTTGAGCACGCGCTCCTGGGCCCGTGTCAGCTTGAACGGCAATGACGCCAGCAGGTCTGCGCACACCTTGCCCTGGTTGGATAGTGCAGCAGAAGTCTTGGCGCGGCGCGCTTCCTGCGCGCGCTTGAGCGACAACTGCTGGGTCAGCAATTCATCGAACTTCATGCGCACCCAGGCCGGGTGCGACTTGTCTTCCAGCGCGCCCTCGCTGACGTCCTTACCGGGGTTGTGCAGCAGCCGTACGCTCTCTTCGAAGGGCCAGAGCTTGAGTTCATGGCGCAGCGTTTCAGGCAAGGTGTCATGCCAATCGGCGCGCGCCATGGCATCGCCGATCAGCTTGCGCAAGACATGTTGCGGCAAGCCTTCGCCGGCGGGATAGATCGGCGTCAAAACGGTCGGCAAGGGCGCTCCTTCGAGCACCACCTTGTAGACCGGGTGCACCATCTCCGGCCCGAAAAATCCGTGCCGCACTTCGCCACGCGCCCGCACGCGCGTTCCTTCAGCCAATTGCTTGGCCTGGCTGCCATAGAAATTGAGGAAGCGCATGGTCAATTGCCCGGTGTCGTCGGCAATCGTCACCACCAGCTGGCGCCTGGGCCGATATTGCACTTCGCAAGCCGAGACCACACCTTCGACTTGCACCGAGACTGCAGCGAAAGCGGCTTCGCGGATGGGTTCAACGCGCGTTTCGTCTTCATAGCGCGTCGGCAGGTGCAGCACGAAATCCATGTCCGAGCGCAAGCCGAGCTTGTGCAGCTTGTCGCGCATCTGGTCGGCGCGAGAGCGTGGTTCCGATTTTGCGGGGGCTTTGGCCATGCCCCGGATTATACTGTATGAAAATACAGTTCCAAAGCCTGAGATAGGGGAGTCAAGCCTTGGCAGCGCTTTCCGGCTGCAGCTTCAATTGCGCCAGGCAATCGGCCAGCCTGGCGCTGGAGTCGCCATGGGCGTCGGTTGACGCACCACATGCCTCGAGCGCTGCGCGCGCCGGGATCGAGGCTTCCGCGCCGCGGTCCGGGTGCGTCAGCACCAGTTGCGCCAGTTCCTGTGCGCGGCTGGCTTCGCCTTCGGCTGCGGCAAGCTGGGCGTAAGCGGCGACCACCAGCAACTGGCGCCGCACCGAACGCGAGTCGAGCGCGCAGGTCAGGGCAGCTTCCAGGCTGGTGCGGGCCGCGTTGTAATCTTGAACCGCCAGGTGGGCTTGTGCCGCGTGCACCAGGCACAAGGCTTCCCAGTCATAGGCGCCAGCCTGGTGCAGGATTTCACCGGCTACCGCAAAGTGCTGGTGTGCGTCGCGCCGGTAACCCTGTGCCGTTTCGACAGCGCCGAGGTGGGCCAGCCCGAAGGCATAGTTGAGCCGGTCGTCGTTGTCGAGCGAGAACGAGATCGCTTCAATAAAGGTGCGCTTGGCTTCGTCGAGATGGCCATCGCGGAATTCCAGCATACCGAAAAAGATCAGGGCAATCGTGCGGCGCCGGCCATCGCCCTGTTCATCAAACATGCGCAAGCCCTGCACCAGATGTTCGCGCGCACCGGCCTGGTCACCACGTTCGAGCAGGATACCACCCAGTGTTAGCAGGCACAGTGCATGCTCGCCGCGCAATGACGCATTGCGCGCCACGGCCAGTGCGCGTTCGCCCAGCGGCAAGGCGTCGGTATGGCGCCCGCGGCGGAACAGCGAAGCGGCAAGCCAGGCCTGGCAGACGGCGATGACGACGGTCTGGTTGTCTTCCTCGGCCAGGCGCAAGGCCTGCTCGAAGGCGCGCACCGATTGCTCGGGCTGGCCGGACCAGAAATATAGTTTGCCTTGCGCTGCCACAGCGGCGGCGCGATAGGGGTTGTCTTCCACGTCGTCCTGGCGCAAGACCAGCTCGGTCCAGCGCAAGCCCTCCAGGATCAGGCCACGCCCGATCCAGAAGTTGGCCAGCGCCGCGATCATGCGCAGCGCCTGGTCGGCATGGCCATCTTCGAGGGCAGCTGCCAGCGCGGCACGCAGATTGTCGAGCTCGATGGTCAGGCGCGCGAACCAAAACACTTCTTCGCTGCCATGCCAGCGCGTGGCGGCCTGCTCCACCAGCTCCAGATAGTATTCGCCATGCACCAGGCGCAGCTTGCGCCAGTCCTGCGGGTGGGCCGACAGCTCGCGCTGTGAGTATTGGCGCAGCAATTCCTGCATGTCGTAGCGCCCGCCCTGGTTGCGCACCAGGAAAGACTTGGTGACCAGGGCAGACAGGAAGAAGGGCGAAACCTGGGCCACCTTTTGCGCCGCCGAGAGTTCGAAACCGCCGCGGCACACTGCCAGTGCCCGTGCGCCCTGGCGTTCCGATTCACTCAATTGCGACCAGAAATAATTGATCACTGAAAGCGCGTTGGCCTGTTCCGGGTCTTTTTCCAGGCGGCTTGCAATCTCGGTGCAGTTGAAAACAGTGATCCAGGCTGCCGCGAGGCGGATTGCCAAAGGCATGCCACCGACGGAGGCGCATATGCGCGATATCTGGGGCAGTTCTTCCAGGGTGGGCTCGAACTCTGCCAGGGCCTTGCGCGCCTGTTGCAGAAACAGGGTTTCGGCATGGCCCAGCGATATGATGTCGGAAGCCGCGCCCATATCGAGACCCTGTAACAACAGCGCCCGCTCGGCAGGCAGGCGCAATTCCTCGCGCGAGGTGACCAGGAGACGCAGGTTGGGTGAGGCATTGACCATTTCTTCGATCAAGCCGAGGTCGTGCATCATGGGATCGAAGCCGTCGAGCACCAGCAGCATGGACGACTTGCTGCAGCGCTCGACCAGAATGCGCCTGGGCGCTACGCCACCCTGCAGGCGCAAATTGATCGCCTGCAAAAGCGCCGGCAGCATCAATTCGCTCGATTCGATGCCCGTCAGCGACACCCAATGTATGCCGTCGGCAAAGTCGCTGGCCAATTCCGCCGCCACCTGCAGCGCCAGGCGCGTCTTGCCCATGCCGCCGGGCGCGGCTACGGTCAGCAAGCCGCCATTCCTGAAGGTTTGTTTGATCTGCGCCAGTTCCTGTTCGCGACCGATCAATTCCTCTTCGGGCAGGGGCGTATTGCGCACGCGGCGCGCATTGTTCTTGGCATCGGCTTCAAGTACCGTGTACCAGGTGCGGTCAAGCGTCCAGGATTCGGCTCCCGGTGTCAAAAGCTTCAACTCGCGCAGGCGCTGCAGACGGCGCGCCATCGCACCAGGCAAGCCGTCGCACACGCCATGGAATGCCAACACGAATTCGGCGGGCGGTTCCCACTTCAGCATGCTGCGCAGCCACAGGCCGGCGCTCTCCGAATTTAATGGGTACAGAATGGTTTCCTGGTCCAGGCCGCAATCCAGCGCTTGGGGCAGGGCACCATCGCAGCAGGCAACCACGGCAACTTGCACAATATCGCCGCAGCCGATAATGGCGCGCAACAAGGCTTGCGTCGAACGGTCGATGTCTTCGGCGCTATCGACCAGCAACACGAGACCGGCCGCGCCGCGAGCATCCAGGGCACGCACCAGCGCCGGCACCAGTTGCTCTGCGCCACCCAGAGGATGCGGCAATTCACTCCACAAGCCGCCAGCCGTGCGCGCTTCAAGGATGGCTGCATGGGTGCGCAAGGCATAGCCGGCGCGCCCCTGCAGGGACATGACTTCATAGCCCATCAACGCGGCATGGCGGCCAGCTTCGGCCAGCACGCGGCTGCGTCCGCTGCCTGCCGGGCCGGAAACACGCAGGCGCGCGCGCTTGCGCGCCGGCAGGGAGTCGAGAAAGCTGCGGATGTCGGCCAGGGTCTTGTCGCGCTCTAGCATGCGGCTGCCGTGCTGTTCTTCGTCGCTGGCAATTTCTGCTGTGGCATCGCGCATGCGCAAGCGGTTTCGTCCCTGGCGCTTGGATTGATAAAGCCGCGCGTCGGCCCGCTCGAACAAGGCCTGGGCATCGATCTCGTCGGCGAATTCGTCAGTTGAGGCAGCCCCGATAGACAAAGTCATGCGCACCGGCGGGTTACCGGCGATTTTTTCATCGCGCACGGCATTCATCAAGCGTTCCACCAGAGCTTGCGCCTGTTCCAGGCTCGCGTCCTGCAGGGTCAGCACGAATTCGTCGCCGCCGTAGCGGTACAGGCGGTCAGTGCCACGCAAGGTGCGCAGCATGCGCTGCGCCGCTTCACGCAGGATCTGGTCACCGCGCGCGTGGCCGAAGGCATCGTTGATACTTTTGAAATGGTCCAGGTCGATGATGGCGAGCGTCAGCGGTTCGCCTTCGCTTTGGGCGCGTTGCAACGCGGCGGCCAGGCCAGAAGTGAAGCTGGCGCGGTCAAAGGCACCGGTCAGGCCATCGATTGTTACTTGTTCATTCATACTTGAGAGTATTGCATGCTTGAGGCAGATTGAGGTGTATCGCCAAACCAAACCAGATTATCGGCACGGAATCGGCGCGATCACAGGTCCATTCTGTTAATTTATTGCAACTCCGGGATGTCACATTGACGCCTTCGTGCCCTGGCGTTTCCAATCGGAATTGGCCGGGCAGGCCGGTGCAGCGTAAAATACCGGGTTTTGCATCGATTTTCGGCATCCTCAGGATGGCCGGAGCGCATCATGTATACCCTGTCCGATTTTGATTACGAATTGCCCCCTGAGCTGATCGCCCAGACGCCGCTGGCCGAGCGCAGTGCTTCGCGCCTGCTGGAGGTGGCCGGCAAGAATCTGCACGACCGCCATTTCGCCGACCTGCTCGATTTGCTGAACGCCGGTGATTTGCTGGTGTTTAACAACACGCGCGTGTTGAAGGCGCGCTTTTTCGGCGTCAAGGAATCTGGCGGCAAGGTTGAGGTGCTGGTCGAACGCGTGCTCGACACGCGTACCGTGCTGGCCCAGGTGCGGGCTTCCAAGTCGCCGCAGGAAGGCATGGCGATCCGGCTGTCGGACAGTTTTGATGTCAAGGTCGGCCCGCGCGCCGGCGAGTTTTATACCCTGAGCTTCCCCGATGACGTGTTCGATCTGATCGAGGCTCATGGACGTTTGCCGCTGCCGCCCTATATCGACCATGCGGCCGACGAATTTGATGAAAAGCGTTACCAGACCGTCTATGCCAAAGAGCCCGGCGCGGTGGCAGCACCGACTGCCGGCCTGCATTTCGATGAAGGCTTGCTGGAAAAAATCAAGGCCAAGGGTGTGAACCTGGCTTACGTCACGCTGCATGTCGGCGCCGGCACCTTCCAGCCCGTGCGCGCGGAAAACCTGGCCGATCACAAGATGCACAGCGAATGGTATTCGATAGACCCGGCAACGGTTGCGGCAGTGCAAGCCACCAAGGCGGCGGGGCATGCCGTGATTGCCGTGGGTACCACCAGCATGCGTGCACTGGAATCAGCCTCGCAAAGCGGCAAGCTCGAAGCGGGCAGTGCCGACACGGCACTGTTCATCACGCCGGGCTATCGCTTCATGACGGTGGACCGCCTGGTGACCAACTTCCACTTGCCCAAGTCCACGCTCCTGATGCTGGTGTCGGCCTTCGCCGGCTACGACATCATCAAGGCCGCCTATGCCCACGCCATCGCGGCACGCTACCGCTTCTTCAGCTATGGCGATGCGATGCTGCTGACCAAGTCCCAAACCGAAAGCTAACAGGCCCAGGACCACCAATGAAATACGAATTGCTCAAAACCGACGGCAAAGCCCGTCGCGGCCGCCTTACGCTGAACCATGGCACGGTCGAGACGCCGATCTTCATGCCGGTGGGCACCTATGGTTCGGTCAAGGCCATGTCGCCGCTGGAGTTGAAGGAAATCAATGCCCAGATCATCCTCGGCAATACATTCCACCTGTGGTTGCGGCCGGGCACCGACGTGCTCGACAAATTCGGCGGCTTGCATGGTTTCATGGGCTGGGATAAGCCCATCCTGACCGATTCAGGCGGCTTCCAGGTGTTTTCGCTGGGCGAGATGCGCAAGATCAGTGAAGAGGGCGTGAAATTCGCTTCGCCCATCAATGGCGACAAACTGTTCCTTTCGCCCGAAATCTCGATGCAGATCCAGCGTTCGCTCAATTCCGACATTGTGATGCAGTTTGATGAATGCACGCCCTATGAAATCGACGGCCGTCCGGCCACGGTCGATGAGGCGGCGCGTTCGATGCGCATGTCGCTGCGCTGGGCCAAGCGCTCCAAGAACGAATTCGACGTCGGGGAAAACCCCAATACCCTGTTCGGCATCGTGCAAGGAGGCATGTTCGAAACCCTGCGCGACGAATCGCTGGCGGGCCTGGAAGACGTCGGTTTCGAAGGCCTGGCTATCGGCGGGTTGTCGGTTGGCGAGCCCAAGGAAGACATGATGCGCGTGCTGGAACATATCGGCCCGCGCATGCCGGCGCACAAGCCGCATTACCTCATGGGCGTGGGCACGCCGGAAGACCTCGTGGCCGGGGTGGCCAATGGGGTCGATATGTTCGACTGCGTGATGCCTACGCGCAATGCGCGCAACGGCTGGCTGTTTACACGTTTCGGTGACTTGAAGATCAAGAATGCACGTTATAAAGACGACAACCAGCCGCTGGATGCGACTTGTTCGTGTTATGCCTGCCGCAACTTTTCCCGTGCTTACTTGCATCATTTGCATCGAGCCGGCGAAATCCTCGGGGCGCGCTTGAATACCATCCATAACCTGCATTACTACCTGCAAATCATGCAAGAGATGCGCGACGCTATTGATGCAGGGCAATTCCAGCCTTTCGTCGTGCGCTTCCACGTCGAGCGCAGCCGCGGGGTTTGACGGCCGTTCCCACGGTTGCTTGGATTCGTCCAAGGCAGTGCTACAATGCGCGGTTGCCCCTGTAGCCAAGGGGATTTCATCGATAGATTATTAGGAGTACAGCGTGGGACAAGGCGGCGATAACACTTTCCTTTTCATGATGATCCCGATGTTCGTGATCATGTACTTCATCCTGTTCCGTCCGCAGATGAAGAAGCAAAAGGAATTGAAGGCCATGGTCGACTCCATCGCCAAGGGCTCGGAAGTCATCACCAATGGCGGTATCCTGGGCAAGGTCAACAAGGTCAAGGACGACTACCTGGTTCTGGAAATCGCTTCCGGTGTCGAAGTCGTGGTCCAGCGCAATGCCGTCGCCAACGTGCTGCAAAACGGCACCATCAAGTCGATCAACTAAGTTTCTCCGCATAGTCCAAGCCGCGGTCCCTTTGCGGACCGCCGAATCGCCATGAACCGATACGCACTCTGGAAATACATCCTCATCATCGTCGCCGTGCTGCTGGGCGCCTTGTACACCGTGCCGAACCTCTTCGGCGAAGCACCGGCGCTGCAGATCAGCAGCGCCAAGGCCACGGTCAAGGTCGATACCGACATGCCGGGCCGTGTTGACCAAATCCTCAAGCAGGGCAACATCAAGGCCGACCCGGCCTATTTCGAGCAAAGCGGCAACCAGGGCATGGCCCGTGTGCGTTTTGCCGACAGCGACACCCAGTTCGCTGCCAAGAGCCTGCTGGAAAAGCAATTGAATCCGGACACCACCAACCCCACGTTCAATGTCTCGTTCAACCTGGTGCCGAACACGCCGCACTGGATGCAGACTGTGCACGCCTTGCCCATGGCACGCGGCCTGGACTTGCGCGGTGGCGTGCACTTCCTGCTACAGGTCGATACCGGTGCTTACCTGGCCAAGCGCCAGCAAAGCCAGGAATCGGGTATCCGTGCGGCCTTGCATGACAAGAGCATCCACTATGCAGGCATCACACCGACCACGGCCGGCCTTGAAATCGCCTTCCGCGACGACGTCACGCGCCAGCAAGCCAAGGACCTGATCTCCGTCAAGATGCCGGAATTGACACTGACTCCTGGTGGCTCGGGCGACCGCCTGACCCTGGTTGCGAGTATGAGCGAAGTCAAGATCAAGGAAGCCATCGACGAAGCCGTGGCGCAAAACATTGTCACGCTGTCCAAGCGTATCAATGGCCTCGGTTTGACCGAACCCATCATCCAGCGCCAGGGCACCAACCGCATCGTGGTGGAATTGCCCGGCGTCGGCGACGTGGCGCGCGCCCGTGAAATCATCGGCCGCACGGCCACGCTGGAAATCCGCATGGTTGACGATTCGATTCCACGCGGCACTGAATTGAGTGCAACTGTTCCGCCTGGCTCCGAATTGCTGACCAGTGGCCGCGATGCCCCGGTGGTGTTGATCAAGGACCCGATCGTCACCGGCGACTATATTTCTTCGGCCCAGGCCACGACCGACCAGCAGACCAGCGAAAACGTGGTTGCCGTCAGCATGAACGGCGAGGGCGGCCGCAAGATGTTCGAAGGCACACGCGGCAAGGTCGGCAAGCTGATGGGTATCGTGCTGATCGAAAAAGGCCACAGCGAAGTGCTGACGGTTGCCGTGTTGCGCGCCGAACTCGGTTCCAACTTCCAGATCACCATGCATTCGCAGGATGAAGCCAGCGACCTGGCCCTGCTGTTGCGCTCCGGCGCACTGGCTGCGCCGATGGAAATCGTGGCGGAAAGCACGGTCGGCCCGCAACTGGGTGCGGAAAACATCAAGAAGGGCTTCGATTCGACGCTCTACGGCTTTGCCGCGATTACCATCTTCATGGTCATCTACTACCTCGTGTTCGGCGCCTTCAGCGTGCTGGCACTTGCCGTCAACCTGTTGCTTCTGGTCGGCATCCTGTCCGGTATCCAGGCAACCTTGACGCTGCCCGGCATGGCCGCTATCGCGCTGACGCTCGGTATGGCAATTGACGCCAACGTGCTGATCAACGAACGCGTGCGCGAAGAGCTGCGCGCCGGTAACTCGCCGCAACTGGCGATATCCAACGGCTTCGAACATGCCTGGGCCACGATTCTCGACTCCAACATCACGACCCTGATCGTCGGCCTGGCCCTGCTGGTATTTGGCACCGGGCCCGTGCGCGGCTTCGCCGTGGTGCATTGCCTCGGCATCACGACCTCGATCTTCTCCTCTGTATTCGTCTCGCGCGGTGTGGTCAACCTCTGGTATGGCCGGCGCAAGAAGCTGGCAGGCGTCAAGATCGGCCAGATCTGGAAACCGAAGGAGGGCTGAGCGCGGTCACCTGACCTGCCCGCCCTTTCCATCGAACCACATTACATACTGGAAGCATCATGGAATTTTTCCGCATCAGACATACCATCCCGTTCATGAAGCACGCGCTCGTGTTCAACGTGATTTCAGCCGTCACGTTCCTCGCCGCGGTGTTTTTCCTGTGGAAGAACGGCTTGAACTACTCGGTCGAATTCACCGGCGGCACCACGCTGCAGGTGAGCTACCAGAAGCCTTCCGACAACGAAGCCATCCGCAAGGCGGTCGATTCGACCGGCGTGACCGGCGCCACGGTCCAGCAATTCGGCAAAGCCGAAGACGTGCAGATCCGTTTGCCTGCGACTGACGACAAGGATCGTGAAGCGATGGTGCAAAACGTGTTCGGTGCGCTGTGCAAGGCCGAATCGGGCACACTCGAAAATGCAGCCAATGCCGCCGGCGAAATGGTGCAGGTCTGCCATGACGCGGCGAAGAATGAGCCCGTCGTCAACAAGGGCGTCGACCAGGTCGGCAAGCAGATTGGTGAAGAGCTTTACCTGAACGGCTTGAAGGCACTGATCGCCGTGGTGGTCGGTGTGGTGGCCTACCTGGCCTTCCGTTTCGAATTCAAGTTCGCTGTTGCCGCCATCATCGCCAACCTGCATGACGTGGTGATCATCCTTGGCTTCTTTGCCTTCTTCCGCTGGGAATTCTCGCTGTCGGTTCTGGCCGGCGTGCTGGCGGTGCTGGGTTATTCAGTCAATGAGTCCGTGGTTATCTTCGACCGTATCCGTGAAAACTTCCGCAAGATGCGCAAGGCCACGGTGATCGAGTCGATCAACGCCGCCATCACCAGCACCATGTCGCGTACCATCATCACCCACGGCTGCACCCAGATGATGGTGCTGTCGATGCTGATCTTCGGCGGCGAAACCTTGCACTACTTTGCACTGGCCCTGACCATCGGTATCTGCTTCGGTATCTACTCCTCGGTCTTCGTGGCAGCCGCGCTGGCGATGTGGTTTGGCGTCAAGCGTGAAGACCTGTTGAAGCCGGTCAAGGAAAAAGACACCACCGGCGGCGCCGTCGTCTGACCCTGTGGCAACGGTCCGTGTCTGGGACCTGGCGACGAGGCTGTTTCACTGGAGTCTCGTCGCGCTCGTCGTGGCGGCCGTCGTCACGGCCCAGATAGGCGGCAATGCGCTGGAGTGGCACTTCTATTGCGGCTACACCATCCTTGCCTTGCTGCTGTTTCGCGTCGTGTGGGGGCTGGTCGGTCCGCGCTATGCACGTTTCTCCAGCTTTTCCCTGCGTCTCTCCAGTTTTATTGCCCACATGCGCGCGCGCAAGGTGCATGCCGTCAAGCCGTATGCTGGGCATTCGCCGTTCGGCAGTATTTCGGTCTTGGTGATCCTGCTGGTGCTGCTGGCGCAAGCCGCGTCAGGCTTGTTCGCCAATGACGACATCGCCAGCGAAGGGCCGCTGGCCAAATTCGTGTCGCAAGGCTGGTCGGACCGCTTGTCCTGGTTCCACGCTGAATTGAACAGCGTGGTGATCTATTGCCTGGTTGGCCTGCATGTTGCGGCCATTGCTTACTACTTCTTTTTCCAACGCGACAATCTGGTCAAACCCATGATCACGGGCGACAAGGAAGGATTGGAGCCCGAGGCCGCCGCGCGCGACAGCTGGCGCGGCCGCCTGCTGGCGCTGGTCCTGTTCACGTTGGCTGTATCCACTGTGGTTTGGATCAGCAAGCTTTAAACAGATTGCCGAAAAGCGTAGCGAGCGGCTCGACCTCGGGGTTGAGGAGCGCACGCGTACGCAAGTACGCCGAGCACCGCAGACCCCGAGGTCGGGCCGCGCAGTAGCTTTGCGGCAATCTGTCAATCCTTCTTTTTAAAGTCGTCGTGACAAGCCTTGCACTGCTTGCCGGTGTCACCGAACGCCGTCTTGATTGCCGCCAGGTCACCCGACTTGGCCGCAGCCGACAGCTTTTGCGTCGCGGCTTGCAGCTTGTCGGCATCGGCCTTGAACTTGTCTTGCTGGGTCCAGATTTCCGGCTTGGCCTTGGAATCGCCGACGATGGAGTTCGGCGGGAAGGCGCTCCAGGGCAGCTTGGACATCATCTCGACGATGATCGCATCGTTTTCGGTCGCGGCCTTGTCATAGGGCTTCGTGCCCTTGACCACGTCGGCGATACGGTGGAAATGGGTGCCCATGACCGACAGCGCGGCCTGGCGGTATTCGGCGGCATCCTCGACCTTGGCGAACTGGGCGTGCGCCGACAGCGAGGCCATGGCAAACGTGGCTAGCAGTAACAACTTCTTCATGCGGGCTCCGTGATTTGAAATAAAAGGGGGCGCGTAAAAACGCGCCCCCATTCTACGCCTCAAATTTAACGATAATATTTACGGCGCGGCCACCACGTGAAATTTGATCGCCACCTCGTCGGCAACCGTCGAGGTATCTTTCCATTCGCCTTCGCCGATGTTGTAGGTCAGGCGCTTGATCGGCAACACGCCGTCAAACACCATGGCATTGCCATCCTTCTTCAGCGTCAGCGGGAAGGTCACGTCGGCGGTCTTGCCTTTGATCGTCAGCTTGCCGGTCACGGTGAGTTTGCTGGCGTCACCGGTCATGGTGCTCGAAACGAAATTGGCCTTGGGGAATTGGGCCGCATTGAACCATTCCTTCTTCAGCACTTCTTTGTTGTATTCGGGGTCGCCCAAGTCGAAGCTGCCGATGTCCACGTCCAGGCTGGCCTTGGAATTGGCCGGCTTGGCCGCGTCGTAGTCTATCTGTGCGGCAAATTTCTTGAACTTGGCGTCCACCGGCACGTTCAATTGCTTGAACGTTGCCGTCACCGTGCTCTTGGCCGGGTCGGTCTTGAGTGGGGCGGCATGGACTGTGGCGCTTGCCAGTACAGTCAGGGCTGCGCCCTGGATCAATCGGGTAAATTTCATGGTGTTTCCTTAGGGGAGCATGCGTTTGAAGATGCCGTCGCGGTCGATGATGAGATGCTTCAATGCCGCCGCAACGTGCAGGATGAAGCCGGCCAATAAAACCATGTTGAGCACGTAATGCACTTCCTTGAGGATGGGCTTCAATTCCGGGTTCGGATCGATCAGCACCGGCAAGGGCAGGATGCCGAGATAGACCACGGGAATGCCGGCAGCCAGGCTATAGAAGTAGCCGGAAATGGGCACCGCGAAGATCAGGAAATACATCAGCCCATGCAAGGCCCCGGCGGCGCGTTGCTGGAAGACGCTCATGCTGCCGGGGTAGGGCGGGGCCGGGTTGAACAGGCGCCACAGCAGGCGCAGGCAGGCCAGCCCGAACACGGTGCAGCCGATCCATTTGTGCCAGGAAAAATACTTGAGCTTGGAAGGCGTGATGCCGGGAATGTTGGTCATGGTCAGCCCCAGCAGGAAGGCGGCGATGATCAACAGGGCGATCAGCCAGTGCAGGAGCACGGCGGTTTTGGAATAGCGCTGCATAGTTTCAAAAATTGAATTTAGTCCGAGTTAGAACTACTTTACCAAAAAAATGGCCGGTTTGCATGCCGGCCATTTTTATTGATCAGACTGCTTTTGCGAGTTTGGCAGCGATACCGACATAGTTGGCCGGTGTCATCGCGCGCAGATGCGCCTTGGCTTCTTCAGGAATCGCCAGCGTTTCGATGAATTCCTGCATGCGCTCACGGGTTATGCCCTTGCCTCGCGTCAGCTCCTTCAACTGCTCGTAAGGATTTTCCACGCCATAGCGGCGCATCACGGTTTGCACCGGTTCGGCCAGCACTTCCCAGGTGGCATCGAGATCGGCGTCGAGGCGGGCCGGATTGACTTCAAGCTTGTTCAAGCCGCGCAGGCAGGCATCGTAGGCCAGCACGGCATAGCCGAAGCCGACGCCGATGTTGCGCAACACGGTGGAATCGGTCAGGTCGCGCTGCCAGCGCGAGACGGGCAGCTTTTCCGCCAGGTGCTTCAATACGGCATTGCCCAGGCCGAGATTGCCTTCGGAATTTTCGAAGTCGATCGGATTGACCTTGTGCGGCATCGTTGACGAACCAATTTCGCCGGCCTTGGTGCGCTGCTTGAAATAACCAAGCGAGATGTAGCCCCAGATGTCGCGGTTCAAGTCGAGCAGGATGGTGTTGGCGCGTGCCACGGCATCGAACAGTTCGGCCATGTAGTCGTGCGGCTCGATCTGGATGGTGTAGGGGTTGTAGACCAGGCCCAGGCTGTTCTCGATGACGTTTTTCGAGAAGCTTTCCCAGTCGAACTCGGGGTAGGCCGAGAGGTGGGCGTTGTAGTTGCCGACGGCGCCATTCATCTTGCCCAGGATTTCAACAGCCGCGATGCGCTTGGTCGCGCGGTCCAGGCGTGCCACGACGTTGGCAATTTCCTTGCCCAGCGTGGTGGGGCTGGCCGGCTGGCCATGCGTGCGCGACAGCATCGGCTGGTCGGCATGCTCATGCGCCAGGGCGCGCAGCTTGTCGACCACCGCCTGCAGGGTGGGCAGCAGCACGGTGTCGCGTGCGGTTTTCAGCATCATGCCGTGCGAGGTATTGTTGATGTCTTCCGAAGTGCAGGCGAAGTGGATGAATTCCGAAGCCGTAACCAGTTCCGGCACGTCCTTGACCTGCTCCTTGAGCCAGTATTCTACGGCCTTGACGTCGTGGTTGGTGACGGCTTCGATTTCCTTGATGCGCTCAGCCTGGGCTTCGCCGAATTCCGAGGCCAGCTTGTCGAGCAGGGCGATGGATGCGGCCGAAAATGGCTTGATCTCCGCAAATCCGGCTTGGGCCAGCGCCTTCAGCCACGCGATCTCGACCTTGACGCGATGGTGCATGAACCCGGTTTCGGACAGGATGGGGCGCAGCTTGTCGGTCTTGGATGCGTAACGGCCGTCGAGCGGAGAAAGGGCGGAGAGCGTGGTGAGCGGCATGATGGGAACCAGAAGAAGTGTTGCGAAAATGCTGCATCAACAGTTCGCCAGCTTAAAGACCGGCTGCCATTGGTGCAAAACGGTATTTTACCATCCGCAAGGTAGTCAAAATCGACTCCCGGTACGTTAAGAGGGCAACCTCCGGTTCCGGTATTAGGGGGGGGCAATGCTATAATCGCTTCGAATTTATTATCTAAATGACTATGAAGCTTATCGGTTCGCTGGCCAGCCCTTATGTGAGAAAAGTCCGCGTAGCCATGGCGGAAAAGAAACTCGATTACGATTTTGTGCTGGAAGATGTCTGGGCGGCCGATACCAAGATCCTGGAATCGAACCCCTTGGGCAAGGTGCCTTGCCTGGTCATGGAAGATGGCGGCGCCATGTTCGACTCGCGCGTCATCGTCGAATACCTCGATACACTTTCGCCTGTCGGCAAGCTGATTCCGCCCAACGGGCGCGAACGCGCCGAAGTGAAATGCTGGGAAGCGCTGGCCGACGGCGTGGCCGACGCCGGCGTGCTGATCCGGCTGGAGCGCACGCAACGTCCGCAAAACCAGCAAAGCCCGACGTGGATCATGCGCCAGAATGCCAAGATCAAGGCCGGCTTGACGGCCCTGTCTTCAGGCCTGGGCGAGCATCCCTATTGCGCCGGCAACCATTACACCCTGGCCGACGTGGCCACGGGCTGTGCCCTGGGCTGGTTGTCGTTCCGTTTTCCCGAAATCGATTGGCGCGGCGATCATCCGAATCTGGCCAAACTTTTCGACAAGCTGTCGGAACGGCCGTCTTTCAAGGACACCGCTCCGCAGTAATCAGTATTCAATTGCCTGGAACGAATCGGTCCGCGCAGCAGGCCAGAAGGTCTTGTAGACTTCGGGCAGCTTTTCCAGGCTGGCGCCCTCGAGCAGGGCGCCCGGTTCCAGATATTCCAGTAGTGAAGACGCCACCGCCACGCGGTTCGGCGAGAGCCGGCGCACGATATGGTGCGGGCGCAAGTCCGCCGGGTGTTCCAGCCCGGCAGCAGCGATCAGCTCGGCTGTCGCCTTCAAGGTGTTTTCATGGAAATTCTTCACGCGCACGGACTTGTCGTCCACCACCAGTGCGCGCTGGCGCAGCGGGTCTTGTGTGGCCACGCCGGTCGGGCAGCGGCCGGTATGGCAGTTTTGTGACTGGATGCAGCCCAGCGCAAACATGAAGCCGCGCGCCGAGTTGCAATAGTCGGCGCCAAAGGCCAGGATGCGCACCACGTCGAAAGCACTGACGATCTTGCCCGAAGCGCCGATCTTGATCTTGTCGCGCAGACCGGTGCCGACCAGGGCATTGTGTACGATCAGCAAGGCTTCCTGCAACGGCACGCCGACGTGGTCGGTGAATTCGATGGGCGCCGCACCAGTGCCGCCTTCCGAACCGTCGACCACGATGAAGTCGGGCGTGATGCCGGTTTGCAGCATGGCTTTGACGATGCCGAAAAATTCCCAGGGGTGGCCCAGCGCCAGCTTGAAGCCGGTGGGCTTGCCGCCGGACAGCGTACGCAGTTTCTCGACGAACTGGAGCAACCCGACGGGTGAGCTGAAGGCCGAATGCGAGGACGGTGAAATACAGTCGACCCCGGCCGGCACGCCGCGCGCCTCGGCAATTTCCTGGCTTACCTTGGGGCCGGGCAGCACGCCGCCGTGGCCCGGCTTGGCGCCTTGCGAGAGCTTGATCTCGATCAGTTTCACCTGGGGCGAGGAGGCATTTTCGACGAACTTGTGCTCGGAAAACGTGCCATCGGGGTTGCGGCAGCCGAAATAGCCCGACGCGACTTCCCATACCAGGTCGCCGCCGGTTTCGCCGGGGTGCTCGGGACGGTGGTAGCGGCTGATGCTGCCTTCGCCGGTATCGTGCATGAAGTTGCCCATCTTCGCGCCGCGGTTCAAGGCGCGGATCGCGTTGGCCGACAGGGCGCCGAAGCTCATGGCCGAGATATTGAAGATCGATGCGGAATAGGGCAGGGTGCGGCCTGCACCGATGGTGATGCGGAAGTCATGGTGCGGCACCTTGGCCGGCTGCATGGAATGGTTGACCCATTCATAGCCGGCGGCATAGACGTCCAGTTGCGTGCCGAAGGGGCGCTTGTCGATATCCTGCTTGGCGCGCTGGTAGACGATGGAGCGCTGGGCCCGCGAAAACGGTGTGGCGTCGGCGTCGTTTTCGAGGAAATATTGCCTGATCTCGGGCCGGATCATCTCGAAGAAAAAACGCATGTGCCCAAGGATGGGGTAGTTGCGTAGTACCGAATGCCGGTTTTGCCGCAGGTCGCCGATGCCGACCATGGTCAATCCGCCCGACAGCAATACCAGCCACCAGCCCTCGTGGATCAACAGTGCCACCGCCAGCGACAGCGCGAAGACGAAGGCGACAATGATGAAGGTCAGGTAGCGCAGCGGGGAATCCGGCATGGTCAACTCCTCATGGTTTGACCGGCAGTGTACAACGAGAGGGTGCTGTCTTGCCAACAGCCTTATGTTGCGGCGCCGGAGATGATGCCGCCGCCCAGGCAAACGTCACCGTCATACAGCACGGCAGACTGCCCCGGCGTGACCGCCCATTGCGGATCGGTGAACGACAGTGCGAATTCATTGTCGGTGGTCTCGCCCAGCACGCATTCCACATCGGCCTGGCGGTAGCGTGTCTTGGCATGCAGGCGCCCTTCGGCAGGCGCGTGGCCGGCAACCCAGCTGCTTTGGTCCGCCGCCAGCGAGGGCGAGAGCAGCCACGGATGGTCATGCCCCTGCACGATGTAAAGCGTATTGTTTGCCACGTCCTTCCTGGCCACGTACCAGGGCTCGCTGTTGCCGTCTTCCTTCTGGTGCGACTTCAAGCCGCCCAGGCCGATGCCCTTGCGCTGGCCCAGGGTGTAAAAACTCAAACCCACATGTTCGCCGACCACGGTGCCGTCGTCGGTCTTCATCGGTCCGGGTTTGTAGGACAGGTAGCGGTTCAGGAATTCGCGGAACGGACGTTCGCCGATGAAGCAGATGCCGGTCGAGTCTTTCTTGGCCGCATTGGGCAGCTTGAGCTGCTCAGCGATCTTGCGTACTTCCGTCTTGTGTATCTCGCCCAGCGGGAACAGCGTGCGCGACAGTTGCGCCTGGTTCAGCCGGTGCAGGAAATAGCTCTGGTCCTTGCTGGCGTCGACGGCCTTGAGTAACTGGAAGCTGCCGGCATCGGGGCCTTCCGTTGCCTGGCGCACGCGCGCATAGTGGCCGGTGGCGATCAGGTCCGCGCCCAGTTTCATGGCATGGTCGAGGAAGGCCTTGAACTTGATCTCCGCATTGCAAAGCACGTCGGGGTTGGGCGTGCGGCCGGCCTGGTATTCGCGCAGGAATTCGGCGAACACGCGGTCCTTGTATTCGGCGGCGAAATTGACCGCTTCGATGTCCACGCCCACCACGTCGGCCACGCTGGCGGCGTCGATCCAGTCGACCCGGGTCGAGCAATATTCGGAATCGTCGTCGTCTTCCCAGTTTTTCATGAACAGGCCGATGACTTCATAACCCTGTTCCTTGAGCAGCCATGCCGACACTGAGGAATCAACCCCGCCCGACATGCCGATGACGACGCGCTTTTTACTCATGATCCTGCATAGTTTATTGCAAATGCCCGCAAGCGCGCTCAGGCGCTTGGTCTAGGCGCTCGGTTCCCCCAGCACGCTGGGATGGGTGAAGATGGTGGAGAGCGGCGAGCGTTGCCCGGCGCGGTAGTCGTCAACGCAGCGCAAGACCAGGTCGCTGCGGTGCTTTTCCTTGCAGGCCAGCAGTTCGTCGTAGCTCATCCAGACGGCACGCAGGATGCCGACATCGAGCGGGCGGTCATAGTTGTTGCCCGCTTCGCCGAAAAAGGCAAAGCGCAGGTAAGTCACTTCCTGGCGCGTGCGCGAAGACAGGTAACGTGCCATGTACATGCCGATCAAGCCCTGCGGCGTGAAGTCGTGCGCCGTCTCTTCCATGGTTTCGCGCACCACGGCCTGTGCCAGCGATTCACCGGGGTCGAGGTGGCCGGCCGGCTGGTTGAAGCGGATCCCGTCGCTGGTTTCTTCTTCGACCAGCAAAAATTGGCCTTTCCGTTCGATCACGGCGGCCACGGTGACTGAGGGTTTCCAGACTTCGCTCATGCGGAAAAGGGTATAGAGGCTTTTGAAGACCGGGCATTTTACCGTGTCTGCTGCTTCGCAGCAGTGTCTGTGGTGCGGCAGGAACAACCGTACAGCAGTCGGCACGCAGCGGGCGGACACCAAAGCCCTCAAATTTCGAACAATATCGGTAAAATCGCAGGGGTTTGGACAATATTCACCAGTGTTTGAGGGGGCTTGACTGAATATTAGTGGGAATTTTCAAATTTGAATGGTTGTTTTACCGGAAATTTTCCGTGTAAGATCGTAGCCCGGTCCTTTGTCTGGCCTGGTTGATGCGCCGTGCAACCATAGCTCGCCCCTCACTCAACCAGATGCGCAGATGCGCGATACTGCACCTGACAACAAGAACTGCAGCACAGGATTCATGCATCAACCATAAACGATCGACAGTAAAAGCCAAGGAGACATCATGTCGCTGAAGATAGGAGTGCCGCGGGAAGTCTTTCCCGGAGAGAAGCGCGTTGCAACCGTGCCTGAAGTGGTGGAAAAACTGATCAAGCTCGGCTTTTCCGTGGCCGTGCAAGCCGGCGCCGGCGAAGCATCCAACTTCAGCGACGACACTTACCGTGCCGCCGGTGCCGAAGTGATCGATGGTGCGCCGGCGCTGTGGGTCGCCTCCGACATCGTGTTCAAGGTGCGCGGCCCGAACGCCGAAGAGGTCGGCTTGCTGCGCCAAGGCGGCACGCTGGTTTCCTTCATCTGGCCGGCGCAAAACCCCGAGTTGCTGCAGCAGCTCGCGGCCAAGAAGGCCACGGTGCTGGCCATGGATAGCGTGCCGCGCATGTCGCGCGCGCAAAAGCTTGACGCCCTGAGTTCGATGGCCAACATCGGCGGTTATCGTGCCGTGATTGAAGCGGCGCATCATTTCGGCCGCTTCTTCACCGGCCAGATCACGGCCGCAGGCAAGGTACCGCCGGCCAAGGTCTTCATCATCGGTGCCGGCGTGGCCGGCCTGGCTGCCATCGGCGCCGCTGCCGGCCTTGGTGCCGTGGTGCGCGCCAACGATACGCGGCCCGAAGTGGCAGACCAGATCACCTCCCTGGGCGGTGAATTCGTGCCTGTCGACTACACCGAAGAAGGTTCGGGCACGGGTGGTTATGCCAAGGTCATGAGCGAAGGCTTCCTCAAAGCGCAGGCGGCGGTGTTTGCCAAACAGGCGGCCGAGGTCGACATCATCATCACCACCGCGCTGATTCCGGGCCGGCCCGCGCCGCGCCTGATCACGGCAGCCATGGTCGAATCGATGAAGCCGGGCAGCGTGATCGTGGATATGGCGGCCGAGCAGGGCGGCAATTGCGAGCTGACAGAACCGGGCCAGGTAGTCGTCAAGCATGGCGTGACCATCATCGGCTATACCGACCTGGCCAGCCGTCTGGCCAAGCAGGCCAGCACACTCTATGCCACCAACCTGTTCCGCCTGTCTGAAGAACTGTGCAAAACCAAGGACGGCATCATCAACGTCAATATGGATGACGAAGTGTTGCGCGGCACGACGGTGGTCAAGGAAGGCAATGTCACCTGGCCGCCACCGGCACCCAAGCTTTCTGCCGCGGCGCCCGCCGCGGCCAAGCCGGCTGTCGTGGCACCGAAGGCGCCGGCCCATGGCGCACCGAGCGAGCCGACCCAGGGATCGACCCTGGCCGTCGTGTTCGGCGTCGGTGCCTTGCTGTTCTGGTTTGTCGGCGCCTATGCGCCGGCAGTGTTCCTGCCGCACTTCACGGTGTTCGTGCTGGCCTGCTTCATCGGTTATATGGTGGTGTGGAACGTCAAACCGGCCTTGCACACGCCGCTGATGAGCGTGACCAATGCGATTTCCAGCATCATCGCCATCGGCGCCCTGGTGCAGATCGCGCCGCCACTTGGCGGTGCCGAGCCCGAATCGTGGGTGCGCTGGCTGGCCTTCGGCGGCATCGTGCTGGCTGCCATCAACATGTTCGGCGGTTTCGCCGTGACCCAGCGCATGCTGGCGATGTTCCGCAAATAAGGAAAATAATGATGTCGGATAGCCTCGCAACCGTCGCCTACATCGGCGCCACCATCTTCTTCATCCTGTGCCTGGGCGGCTTGTCCAACGCCGAAACGGCGCGCCGCGGCAACCTTTATGGCATCATCGGCATGCTCATCGCCATGCTGGCCACCATCGCCGGGCCGCACGTGAGCCCGGCCGGCCTGCCCTGGATCGCCGGTGCCATCGTGGTCGGCGGCGCCATCGGCGTGTATCTCGCACGCACGGTGCAAATGACGCAAATGCCCGAACTGGTCGCCTTCATGCACAGCATGGTCGGCCTGGCAGCCATGCTGGTCGGCTTTGCCAACTACATCGGGCCGGAATCGGGCATCCAGGTCGGCGCCGAACAGAGCATCCATGAAATCGAAATCTATGTCGGCATCCTGATCGGTGCGGTCACGCTGGCCGGCTCGGTCATCGCCTTCGGCAAGCTGTCGGGCCGTATCGGCGGCAAGCCTTTGCTCTTGCCGGGGCGCCATGTGCTGAACCTGATCGCCCTGCTGGTCGTGATCTATTTCGGCTATGCCTTCCTGAACGCGCCCACGCCGCACGACGGCATGACGGCCCTGGTTGTGATGACGGTGATTTCGCTGCTATTCGGCGTGCACATGGTCATGGCCATCGGCGGCGCCGACATGCCGGTGGTGGTGTCGATGCTGAACAGCTATTCCGGCTGGGCTGCCTCGGCTACGGGCTTCATGTTGTCAAACGACGTCCTGATCGTGGTCGGCGCCCTGGTGGGCTCTTCCGGTGCGATCCTGTCCTACATCATGTGCCGCGCCATGAACCGCAACTTCATCAGCGTGATCGCCGGCGGTTTCGGCAGCGGCGGCGGCGCGCCTGCACCGAAGGGCGAAGCCGGCGCGCCGGCCGGCGAAGTGACGCCCGTGACGGCGGTGGAAACGGCGGAATTGCTGCGTGAAGCCAAGGACGTCATCATCGTGCCGGGTTACGGCATGGCGGTGGCGCAAGCCCAGCATACGGTCTATGAAATCACCAAGGTGTTGCGCGAAAAGGGCGTCAAGGTGCGTTTCGGCATCCACCCTGTGGCGGGCCGCATGCCGGGCCACATGAACGTGCTGCTGGCCGAAGCCAAGGTGCCGTACGACATCGTGTTTGAAATGGATGAGTTGAACGACGACTTCCCCGATGCCGACGTCGCCATGGTCATCGGCGCCAACGACATCGTCAACCCGGCGGCGCAGGAAGACCCGACTTCGCCGATTGCCGGCATGCCTGTGCTGGAAGTGTGGAAGGCCAAGACGTCCATCGTCATGAAGCGCAGCATGGCTTCGGGCTATGCCGGCGTGGACAACCCGCTGTTCTACAAGGACAACAACCGCATGCTGTTCGGCGACGCCAAGAAAATGCTGGACGAAGTGCTGGGCGCGCTGAAGGCGTGAGGCAGAACGTGAGCGAGCCGGCGCAAAGCGACCTCCGCGAGCTTCGTGACCGGCTGCGCGCGTTCGCCGCAGAGCGCGACTGGAAGCAGTTTCATACCCCGAAAAACCTCGCGGCAGCCTTGAGCGTCGAGGCTGCCGAACTGCTTGAGCCGTTCCAGTGGCTGGCCAACGGAGAAAAGGAAGAGCTCGGCGAAGCCAAGCTCAAGGAAGTCCGTTTCGAAATGGCCGACGTTCTGGCCTACCTGATACAACTGGCCGACCGGCTGGATGTCGACCTGTACCAGGCGCTGATTGAAAAGATCGAATTGAACCGCCTCAAGTACCCTGCCGAGCTGTCGCGTGGTGATCCGCGCAAATATTCCGAATATTGAGCCGTCGCCTGGCCGACGAAATTGAATTTACCCCGGTATTGACGCTATAGTGTCGAGTTTGTGACACGAAGTTAAAAAGGCATCTCCTCAATGGAGAGCCGCATCAATCAATCAGGGAAGGCAGTTCATGGAAATTTTCGGAATCGGTATCCACGTTATCGTGGCTTTGTTTTTTGCCATCCATGCGATGCGCACAGGGCGCAACATGTATTGGCTGTTCATCCTTTTCGCTTTCCCGCTCCTGGGCAGCATCGTCTATTTCTTCGTCGAATACCTGCCCGGTTCCCGTGTGAACCGCGGCTTCAACAAGGGTTTCAGCAAGGCCGGTTCGGTCGCCATCGGCCTGGTCGACCCCTCGCGCGAATTGCGCGATGCGCGCAAGGCGTATGACCTTTCACCGTCGGTACAAAACCGCATGCGCCTGGCCAAGGCCCTGCTGGCGCGCGGCGATACGCACGAATCGATTGCGCACTTCGACGCCTGCCTTTCCGGGCCGTTTGCCAAGGACCCGGAGCTGTTGTTCGCTGCGGCCTCGGCCAAGCTCGATGATGGCCAGGTGAAGCAGGCGCTGGAATTGGCGCAAAGCCTGCGCGCCGTAACGCCGGATACCTCGGCCGAACGCGCCAGCCTGCTGCTCGCGCGGGCCTATGCCGCCAATGGCGATAACGCTGCGGCAAAAGCGGAATTTGAAGCAGCAGTGGCGCGCCATGGCAGCATTGAAGCCAAGGCGCAATACGGCATCTGGGCGGCAGAGGCGAAGGACCTCGATACTGCGCAGCAGGTATTGGATGACATCGCACGCGACGAGCGGCACTGGAATGGCTACGCGCGCGCCAACAACAAGCCGCTGATGCAACAGCTGGAGAGGGCGATACGGGCCAACGAGCCCTGATTGCCCTAGCAGGCTGTTGAAAAACTACTGCGCGAACCGATCTCGAGGTCTGCGGTGCTCTGCGTACAGTCGTATGCGTGCGCTCCTCGACCCCGATCTCAGCTCGCTCGCTACGTTTTTCAACAGCCTGCCAGTGTCCTGAGTCGTTAGTTCGTTACAAAATTAAATGTGGCGAAATCAGCGCGAGACAAGGAGCAAAGCACAGCAAGGCTGGAGCCTTGCGCGCATTTGCGACGCCGTATCGCGTTGATTCTCGCCATATTTAAGTAACGAATTAATGATTCAGGACACTAGCGCCAGCCAAACATCATCTGTTCGGCCAGCGCTGTCTTGGCCGGTTTGAACAGGTCGATCGCGCCGAGCGAAGCGCCAAGCAAGCCTTGAGACAATGAGCCATCCGGTGCGCTGGCAAAGATGCGTGCCATGGTGTCGGTCAGGCGTATCGTCAGGTTGCGGTCCGTTTTGCGCTGTTGTGCCGCATGCGCCAATGATTCCGGCGTGGCACCCTCGCGCAGGCATTGTGCCAGCACTACGGCATCGCGCAAGCCCAGGTTGAGCCCTTGCCCCGCGACAGGGTGCAAGGTTTGCGAAGCATTGCCGATGGCGATGATGCGACGTGTATCTGCCGCTTGGGCATTCAAGCCCAGGCTGAAGGCATGGCGCGGCGTGGCGCGCGTGAAGCTGCCCACGCGCATGCCGAATGCTTCGGCCAAGGCATTGAGGAAGTCGCTATCAGGCAGGGCCAGCAGCGCTTCGGCGCGGGCTGGGCGCACACACCACACCAGCGCATAGCCGCCTTCCTGCGGTAACAGGGCCAGCGGTCCTTCCCCGGTGAAACGTTCGAAGGCGCGGTGCCTGATGGGTGCACTGCACCACACCTGGGCCACCACGGCGCTTTGTTCATAGTCGCGGCGCAGTCCCTTTTCGACCTGCTGGTCGAACAGTCCACCTTCGGCCTGGATGACGATTTTTGCCCGCACTGTCTGGGTCGATGCCGAGAGCGTGACCGCGTCTTCGGCTTCATCTGCGCGCTCGACCATGCAGGGGCGTAATACGGGAATGGCAGCGCATTCGGCGGCGCTGCCGAGCGCAGTGGTCAAGGCACCATAGCGCGTGACGTAGCCCAACGCCGGCACGTCCATTTCTTTCCGGTCGATCAGGGTGCGGCCAAAATGGCCGCGGCGCGAGACGTGGATCTGTTCGATGGCATCGGCAGCAATCGGCCAGGCTCCCAATTGTTCCAGGATTTGCCGGCTGCCGTAGGAAATAGCGATCGAGCGGGGGTCGGCCGCTGCCTGTTCCGCACTTCTGGCATCGAGCACAGTGATAGTCGAGGGCGCCACGCCATGCTTCACCAGCAACAGGGCTGCCGCCAGCCCGACCGGGCCGGCGCCGCAGATGGCGATGTCGATCTCGTTCATCAGTTCGGCATCGAGGCGTCGCGCATCACTGCCTCGATTTCGGCGACGGTCTTGGGGGCAGCCTGGGTCAGCACTTCGCAACCTTGCGCAGTGACCAGCACGTCGTCTTCGATGCGGATACCGATATCCCAGAATTGCTGCGGCACGTCGTCTGCCGGCCGCACGTAAAGGCCGGGCTCGATGGTCAGGACCATGCCGGGCTTGAGTTCGCGCCAGGCCCTTGTGCCGGCCACATCTTTTTCGCTCGCTTCGTAATAGTCGCCCACGTCGTGCACGTCCATGCCAAGCCAATGGCTGGTGCGGTGCATGTAGAAACGGCGGTAATCGTTGCTGGCAATGGCGGCTTCCAGCGAATCGTATTTGCTCTTGTCGAGCAAGCCGGTATCGAGCATGCCTTGCACCAGAACATCAAGCGCAGCGAAATGCGGGTCATTGAAGCGGGCGCCGGGCTTGACCGCGGCAATGGCAGCCGCCTGCGATTGCAGCACGATCTCATACAGGGTCTTTTGCGCATCGCTGAACTTGCCATTGACCGGATAGGTGCGGGTGATGTCCGATGCATAACTGCCGTATTCGCAGCCCGCGTCGATCAGGATCAGGTCGCCGTCGACTGCGACCGCGTCACCCGCGGGATAGTGCAGCACGCAGGCGTTGGCACCGGCTGCGACGATGGAGTTGTAGGCCGGGGCAGGTGAGCCATTGCGTCGGAATTCATGCAGCAATTCCGCTTCGATTTCGTATTCGCGCATGCCGGGGCGGGAGGCGCGCATGGCGCGCGCGTGCGCTCCGCAGGAAATCTCCGCTGCGCGGCGCATCAGTGCCACTTCGGCTTCATCCTTGAACAGGCGCATTTCGTCAATCAAGGGCAGCACGTCATGGAATTGTGCCGGTGCCAGCACGCCGCTGCGCGACTTGGCACGCACCGCAGCGAGCCAGGATTGCACCTGCGTGTCGAGTTTGGCATTATGCCCGACGCCATAGAACAGGGCTGGCGCGTCGCTCAGAATCTCGGCCATCTCTTCATCGAGCCTGGCAATCGGAAAAGCCGAATCGAAGCCGAAGGTTTCCTTGGCACCCTCGGGCCCATGGCGGTAGCCGTCCCAGATCTCGCGCTCCTTGTCCTTTTCGCGGCAGAACAGTATGGAAGTCGGCTGGGCATCGGCAATCAGCACCAGCACGGCTTCCGGCTCGGTAAAGCCGCTCAGGTAATGGAAGTGGCTGTCGTGCCGGTAGGGATAGTCGGCGTCACTGTTGCGCATGGCTTCGGCCGCCGTGGGTATGACGGCAATACCGCCACCCAAGGCTTGCATTTGGGCGATCAGCCGCGCGCGGCGGGCGGCAAATGTCGGGATGCTGGGAATCATGAATCCTGTTTTCCAATGAAGGGAGTATTCAATTGGGCCAACTGGTCGGGGGTGCCGACGTTGTGCCACATGCCGCGATACAGTTCACCGCCTACCTGGCCGCGTTCGGCATACTCGCGCAGTATGGGCGCGAGCTTGGCATGTTGTCCGGGAGTGATGGAGTTGAAAATTTCAGGGCGGTACACGCCGATATTGCCGAAGGTGTACATCGGGTCACCCTCGTTGGCGATGGCAAAGCTGTGCAGTGCGAAATCGCCCTTGGGATGGAAGTCAGGGTTGGGCACCAGATAAAGCCAGGCCACGTCGCGCTTTTCCTTCGGATGCGGATTGCCCCAAGGGTCATTGTCTTCGAGAGCCGACTTGACTTGCTCGAAATCGAAATGCGGGCAATAGATGTCGCCCGAGACGGCCACAAATGGTTCGTCACCCAGCAGATGGCGTGCCTTGGCAATGCCGCCCGCCGTTTCCAGCGGTTCTCCCTCGGGCGAATACTGGAGTTGTGCGCCGAATTTCGAGCCGTCGCCCAGGGCTTCTTGAATCATGTGGCCCAGGCGCGCATGGTTGATCACGATTTCGGTGATGCCGGCGCGCACCAGGTTCAGGATTTGCCAGGCGATGAGAGGGCGGCCGCGCACCTTCAGCAGCGGCTTGGGGCAGGCGTCGGTCAAGGGGCGCATGCGCTTGCCCTCGCCAGCGGCAAAGATCATGGCTTTCATCAGAACGTATACCCCACCTTGGCGCCGCTGCCTTCGAGCTGGTCGAGCAACACGATCAGCGGCTTCAAGGCCTTGTAGCGCCCGGCGGCATTGCGCACATAGCTCATCACCAGCGGCAGGTCGGCGAGATAGGCGTCCTTGCCGTCGCGGTGATAGAGCCGCGCGAAAATGCCCAGGATCTTCAAGTGGCGCTGCAGGCCGGTGAATTCAAAGTCGCGGTAGAAGCTGTCGATGTCCGGCGCCACGGGCAGGCCGGCGCGCTTGGCGCGCTCCCAGTAGCGGATCGCCAGGTCCAGCACCACTTCTTCGTCCCATTGGATATAGGCGTCGCGCAAGAGTGACACCACGTCATAGGCGATGGGGCCATAGCGCGCATCCTGGAAGTCGAGAATGCCGGGATTGCCCTTGGGCAGTACCATCAGGTTGCGCGAATGGAAGTCGCGGTGCACCCAGACCTGGGGCTGGGCCAGGATATTGGCCAGCAAGGCATCGAACACGGCTTGCAGGCTTTTGTTCTGGGCTTCCGTCAGGGTGACGCCGAGGTGTTTGCCTACATACCACTCGCTAAAGATGTTCAGTTCGCGCAGCAGGAATTCACGGTCGTATTCGGGCAGTACGTCGGGCCGGCTGTGTACCTGTATCATCACCAGCGCGTCGAGTGCGTCGATGTAGAGTTTGTAGGCGCTGTCGGGGTTCAACTGATTCAGGTAAGTGGTATTGCCGAGGTCGCTGACCACCAGAAAACCCTGCTCCACATCCTGCGCCAGGATTCTGGGAACGGTCACGCCGGCGTTGTCGAACAATTGCGCAACCTGAATATATGCCGGTACATTTTCACGTTCCGGTGGTGCATCGACCGCGATCAAACTGCCGCCATCGATTGTGTCAAGGCGGAAATAACGGCGGAAACTGGCGTCGGCCGAGGCGGGGCGAATGGTGTCGAGTTTGAGGGACAATGCCGGTAAACCGGCCAGCCAGTTGTTTAATTGGCTAAAACGGGAGTCCTGGGGGGGTAATAATGACATCTGGAGACCTGGAGAATACGAATCTGAAATACAAGTTCCCATATAATAAGGGATTACACAAATAACTCGCCAGAATAGTCCGTTGGCCTAACCCCCTGATTTCATGACCTGGTTTCCGGCATTTCCCGCAAGACCCCGCCTGCTCCCCCTGACTGCCGCCATACTGGCCGCGCTGTCGGCGCCTGCATGGGCGGATGATCAGGCACAAGCACAGCAGCCTGCCGACGATGGCACGCAGCCGCAACAGGCTTTGCCGCAAAGTGGCGTGCCGGCCACGTTCAGCCCGCAGATGCCGGTGTTGATGAGTGTGCCGCCGGCCAGCCGCAAGCAACGTCGCGACGAAAAGAATTGCGTGCAGACCGGCACGGCTGACCATATCAGCGGCAGTCCGGACCGTGAGGTGTATTTCGACGACAACGTCGAATTAACCCAATGCAATACTGCCGTGACGGCCGATCGTGGCGTCTACCGTGTGGTGGAAGACCAGATGGAGGCTTACCAGAATGTGCGTCTGACACGCTTTGGCGACCTCTATACCGGCGACGAGATGAAGCTGCGCATGGATACGCAGATCGGCTACATCCTGAACCCGACTTACCATCTGTCTTCCAACAATGCCCAGGGCGGAGGCAAGCGCATCGATTTTGTCGGCGAAGACAAGGCCAAGGTCATCAACGGCACCTATAGCACCTGCGACGCACCTGACCCCGACTGGTATCTCAAGTCGTCCACCATGGACCTCGACCGCGGACGCGATGCCGGCATGGCCGAAGATGCCGTGGTGTATTTCAAGGATTGGCCCATCTTGTGGGCGCCCGAGATGCCGTTCCCGCTGTCGGACGCGCGCAAGTCGGGCTTCCTGGCGCCGACGGTGGGCGGCTCGAACCGCGGCGGCGCAGTGGTCGAGACACCGTATTACGTCAATATCGCGCCCAACCGCGACCTGACACTTTACCCCACGGTGATTACCGAGCGCGGCATCCAGCTGGGCGCCGACATGCGCTACCTGGAGCCTAACCTTTTCGGTGAAACCAAGTTCGAATATCTCGATCACGACCGGGTCACCGACACCAACCGCTGGTCCATCAGCTCGATCCAGACTGCCACGCTGGGGCCAGGCTGGACCCTGAACTGGAACCTCAACGCCGCCTCGGACGACAATTATCCGAACGACTTCACGCGCTCGATCACGGCCGCCTCGCAGCGCCTGCTCGGTCGAGACGTCTCGCTGACCTATGCCCAACCGGACTGGATGGTCAGCCTGCGCGCCACGGGTTACCAGGTCTTGCAGGACCCGCTCGCCCCGGTTGTGCAGCCTTACGACCGCCTGCCGCAATTGGTGTTCCATGCGGGTAAGCAGGACGTGCATGGCTTCGACTGGTCGGTCGATGGCGAAGCGGTGCGCTTCTACGAGCCCGGCGTGGTTGAAGGCGACCGTTACACGATCACACCCAGGCTGGCCTACCCCATCACCTGGACATCAGGCTTTTTCACACCCAAGGTTTCGTTCTCGTTCACCAAGTACGAGTTGCAGGACCAGGGCGCCGGCGTGCCGGCCGAAATCACCCGCGCCTTGCCGACCGTCTCGCTCGATACCGGCCTGATCTTCGACCGCGACACCAACTGGTTCGGCCGCGACTTCACCCAGACGCTGGAGCCGCGCCTGTTCTATGTGCGCACGCCTTACCGCGACCAGAGCCAGATCCCGGACTTCGACACAGCCGCAGCCGACATCAGCTACGCGCAACTGTTTTCCGAGAACCGTTTTGTCGGTGGTGATCGCATCGGCGACGCCAACCAGGTGACGGCGGCCGTGACCACGCGCTTCCTCGAACCGGGCGGTGAAGAACGCGCCCGCTTTGCCATCGGCCAGCGTTTTTCCTTCATTGATGAAAAGGTCACGCTGCCAGCGGTCGATGGCACGCCCAATACCAACGTCAACTCGAATTCCGACCTGCTGTTTTCCGCCGCCGGCAAGTTCGGCAGCCAATTGAGTGCCGCGCTTGACGTCGACTATAGCGAAAGTAACCACGGGCTGAACCAGACGAATTTCATTCTGCGCTGGCAGCCGGCGTCGAAGAAATTGCTGAATCTGCAATACATTCGCGATTTGCCGAATCAAATCCAGCAATTCGACACCTCCGGACAGTGGCCCATCCTCGACCGCTGGTATGCTGTAGGCCGCGTGGATTATTCGATTCCCGACCACAAGATCGTGCAAGGCCTGGTTGGCGTCGAATACAAGGCCGATTGCTGGGTGTTCCGTTTCGGCGGCCAGCACATCCAGACCGCGACCAACATTTCCTCGACCTCGACCTTCTTCCAGCTTGAGTTGAATGGGTTTGCACAGTTGGGGTCGAATGCACTGGAAGCGATGCGCCTGAATGTGCCGGGTTACCAACCGGTCAACCAGGCAGCGCGTCCGGCCACACCCGTAACACCGTATTGATGCACCGTATTTACGATTTTTTATTGGACGAGCTAATGGGCAAGACACTGAATTTGAGACTCTCTCTGGTACTGGCGGCGCTGTGCGGCGCAATCGGTCTGGCCCAGGGAGCCCTGGCGCAAACGGCTGCCCCAACCGCTGCGCCTGCTGCAACTTCGCCCGCCGCGACCGTGCCCGCTGATACACCGGTCAAGAAAGCCCGCGTCAAGTCCGAACTGGCCGACTCCATCGTCGTGGTGGTTAATGACGACGTGATCACCAAGAGCGATCTCGAACAGCGCCTGGCCTTTGTCGAAAAGAACATGAAGGCGCAAAATGTGCCGCTGCCGCCGCCGGAAGAATTCCGCAAGCAGGTGATCGAGCGCATGATCATTGAACGCTGCCAATTGCAGACCGCCAAGGAAGACGGCCTGCGCGTCGACGACCTGACGCTCGACCGCGCCCTGGCCCGCATCGCCGAAAACAACAAGATGAGCCTGCAACAGTTCCGCGACCAGGTCGAACGCGAAGGTACGCCCTATGGCCGCTTCCGTGAAACGATCCGTGACGAAATCTTGATGCAGCGTGTGCGCGAGCGTGAAGTGGAAAGCCGCATCAACCCGAGCGAATCGGAAGTCGACAACTACATTGCCGCGCAAAACGGCACGGGTGCCGCTGCTTCCTATGAACTGGACCTGGCGCACATCCTGGTCGGTATCCCGGAAAACGCTTCGGCCGAACAGATCGCTGCACGGCGCACCAAGGCCGAAGATTTACTGCGTCAATTGAAAGCCGGCGCCGACTTCACCAAGATCGCGGCAACCTATTCCGACGCCAGCGACGCGCTGCAAGGTGGCGACCTCGGCTGGCGCAACCAGGACCGCCTGCCGCAATTGTTCCTCGACGCCGTGGGCAATCTGAAGGATGGTGAAGTGTCGTCCGTGGTCAAGAGCGCCAACGGCTTCCACATTGTCAAGCTGGTCGGCAAACGCACAGCCAGCGCGCTGCGCGGCGGTAGCGGTGCGGCAGCACCGGCACAGGGTGTGGTGCAGACGCATGCTCGCCACATTCTCATCAAGGTCAATCAAGTCGTGACCGACGTCGAAGCCAAGCGCAAGCTGGCCGACCTGCGCGAACGCCTGGTCAACAAGTCGGCCACGTTTGAAGAATTGGCCAAGCTGTATTCGAATGACTTGTCGGCTTCCAAGGGCGGCGACATCGGCTGGGTCTATCCTGGCGACACGGCACCGGAATTCGAAAAGGCGATGGACGCGCTGCAAGTCGGCGAGATCAGTGAGCCGGTGCAGACCCAATATGGTTTCCACCTGATCCAGGTCGTCGAACGCAAGACGGACGACGTGTCGAAGGAACGCCAACGCCTGCTGGCACGCGCTGCCATCCGTGAACGCAAGATGGAAGAAGCCACGCAAGACTGGATGCGCAGCCTGCGTGACCGTGCCTACGTCGAATTCCGGGATGACAGCAAGTAATACGGCGCAGCGCCGGCCCCGGCTTGCCCTGACCGTTGGCGAGCCGGCCGGCATCGGCCCCGAGATCTCGATCCGGGCCGCCTGGCAGTTGCGCGACGAAGCCGATTGCATCCTGGTCGGCGATGCGGCCTTCCTTTCCCTGACCGCCAATACGATCGATCCGGCGATCAAGCTCGTTGCGACTTCGCTTGCCGCCATCCGCAATGGCGGCTTGCCCCAATTCGGCCGTGAGCGGATCGCCGTCATCGATTGCCCGCTCAATGAAATCGTCATGCCGGGCAAGCTCGACGCGAGGAATGGCCGCCCGGTGCTGCAAACGCTGGATATTGCCATCGAAGCGGCGCAAGCCGGCTGGGTCGATGCCATCGTCACCGCGCCGCTGCAAAAGAGCACGATCAACGATGCCGGCGTGCCGTTTTCCGGCCACACTGAATACCTGGCTCAGGAAACGCAGACCGAACAAGTCGTCATGATGCTGGCCGGTGGCGAGCCCATGCTGCGGGTGGCGTTGGCGACCACGCACCTGCCGCTGAAGGATGTCTCCGCCGCCTTGAACCAGGAAGGCTTGCTGCGCATCCTGAACATCATCAATCACGACTTGAAGACCAGGTTCGGCATCGCGGTGCCGCGCATCCTGGTCACCGGCTTGAACCCGCACGCAGGTGAGGGTGGTTATCTCGGACGTGAAGAGATCGACGTCATAACGCCGGCGCTCGATGCGGCAAAGGCTGCGGGCATCGCTGTGTCCGGTCCGTATCCGGCCGACACGCTGTTCCAACCCAAATACCTCGAGCAAGCCGATTGCGTGCTGGCCATGTACCACGACCAGGGCTTGCCCGTGCTGAAGTTTTCCAGCTTTGGCCATGGCGTCAATATCACGTTGGGCTTGCCCATCATCCGCACCTCGGTCGATCATGGCACTGCGCTCGACCTCGCAGCCAAGGGGGTTGGCCATGCCGACCACGGCAGCATGATCGCCGCCATCCGCACGGCTGCCCACATGGCCAACGCCAAGACATGAAACACATCGCCCGCAAACGCTTCGGCCAAAATTTTCTGACAGACGACGGCGTGCTGCACGACATCATCGCCTCCATCGACCCGCAGGCCGATGATGCCATGGTTGAAATCGGCCCTGGCCTGGCGGCCATGACGCGCCTGATCCTGGAGCGCACGCGCCAACTGCACGTGGTCGAGCTGGACCGCGACCTGGTGACACGACTGAACAAGCAATTCGACCCGCAAAAGCTGGTGGTCCATTCTGCCGATGCATTGAAATTCGACTTCACGCAAATCCCGGTACCCGAAGGGCAAAAGTTGCGCGTGGTGGGCAACCTGCCGTACAACATTTCCAGCCCCTTGCTGTTCCACCTGGCTCAGATTTCGCAACATGTGAAAGACCAGCACTTCATGCTGCAAAAGGAAGTGGTCGAACGCATGGCGGCCGAGCCGGGCAGCAAGACCTATGGCCGGCTCTCGGTCATGCTGCAATGGCGCTACCATATCGACTTGCTGTTCGTCGTGCCGCCTACGGCATTCGACCCGCCGCCCAAGGTGGATTCTGCCATCGTGCGCATGATTCCCAAGGCGGAGCCCCTGGTTTGCGAGGAAGCGAAACTGGAACAAGTGGTGCAACAGGCGTTTTCGCAACGGCGCAAGGTGATCCGCAACTGTCTCTCGGGCATGTTCACCGAAAACCAGTTGATCGACGCCGGTGTCGACCCGCAGGCGCGGCCCGAAACGGTCGCGCTGGAACAATACGTCAACCTCGCGAGGCTATGATGCAGATCAAACGGATCATCGGTTTATTGGCGGCATTGATGTTGTGCGCTGCTGCGCAATCGGAAGAAATCAAGCGCACCGTCAATCCGAATTCGACGCTTCCGCTGGCGACTGCAGTCACAGTGCCTGCGAACTCCACGCTGGTCTTCTTCAGCGGCAATCTCGCCGATGTCGCCAACCCCGATGCGCCCAAGGGCACGATCGAGGCTTATGGCGACACCAAGACCCAGGCGCTGTCGATTCTCAAGAAATTCGAAAAGCTGCTGGCCAACGAAGGCTTGACCATGGGTGACGTGGTGAAGGTCAACGTTTTTCTGGTGGGAGACCCCAAGCTCGACGGCAAGATGGATTTTGCCGGACTGAATGCGGCTTATGGCCAGTTCTTCGGTACCACAGCGCAACCGAACAAACCGGTGCGCACGGCGGTGCAGGTGGCGGGGTTGCCGATGCCGGGTGGATTGATTGAAATCGAGATGACGGCGGCGCGGACGGCCACAAAATAAAAGGCCCAATAATTTCAGCGGCAGGTCCGTAGGGCGGGTGAGCGCGGCGTTACCCGCCAAGCGCTGGAAGAAAATCTTTTGAGCACGTGGTGGGTAACGCTACGCTCACCCACCCTACGATTCCTGGATTACCACGAGCCTGTGTTGGGCATAGACTTCCAGGGCTCGACCGGCGCCAGCGGCTCTCCAGCCTGCAGCAACTCAACCGAAATATTGTCAGGCGAACGTACAAACGCCATATGCCCATCACGCGGGGGGCGGTTGATCGTCACGCCATGTTCCTGTAGGCGCTTGCATAGCGCATAGATGTCATCGACGCGATACGCCAGATGGCCGAAATTGCGGCCACCAGTGTAATTTTCCGGGTCCCAGTTGTAGGTCAGTTCAACTTCGGCGTCGCCGTCTCCGGGTGCAGCGAGATAGCATAGCGTGAAGCGGCCTTGTGGATATTCCTTTTGGCGCACCACCTCGAGGCCGAGCGCATCGCGGTAAAACCGCAGTGAAGCCTCGAGGTCGGTGACGCGCACCATCGTGTGCAGGTATTTCATTTGTTTAATTCCTTATGCATCGTCCGCGCCCAAGAGCGGGCGTGGACAGTGCGGGAATCATACCTCAAGCGAATCGCTCAAGCTTTTGATGCATTCAACTGGTCGACCCGGTACGCACCCTGGCGCTCGAACATCCAGCCTGGATATTCCTTGGCCAGCGCGCTCGCCTTGTCCAGGGCAGCAAGCTCTTCCGTCGACAGCGTGACCTTGGTCGCGGCGATGTTGTCGTCCAATTGATCGACACGCTTGGCGCCGATGATGACGGAGGTCACGGCGCTTTGATGCAGCAGCCAGGCCAGCGCGATTTGCGCGATCGATACCTTCTTTGCTTCGGCAATACCGCGCATCACGTCGATGCAGTCGTAGGCGCGTTCGACTTCAATGGGTGGGAAGTCAAAAGTCGTGCGGCGGCTGCCATCGGTCGGCTTGCTGTCGCGCGTGTATTTACCCGACAGGAAGCCGCCTGCGAGCGGGCTCCACACCATCAAGCCAACATTTTCACTGTTCAACAGCGGCACGATTTCGCGCTCCAGGTCGCGCCCGGCCACGGTGTAATAAGCTTGCAGCGACTCGAAGCGTGCAATGCCAAGCCGCTCGGAAATGCCGAGCGCCTTCATGATCTGCCAGGCGCCCCAGTTCGACACGCCGACGTAGCGCACGTCGCCGCGCTGCACCAGCGTTTCGAGTGCGCGCAAGGTTTCCTCGATCGGCGTGGCCGGGTCGAAGCCGTGCATCTGGTACAGGTCGATATGGTCGAGCTGCAAGCGCTTGAGGCTGGCTTCGGCCGCGTTCATGATGTGATAGCGTGTGCCACCGCGTGCATTGGCACCGTTCGAGCCGGTCTGGCCAAAGAACTTGGTGGCCACCACCACGCTGTCGCGCGCCACCTTCAAATCCTTCAAGGCCTGGCCCAGGATCACTTCCGACTTGCCTTCGGAATAGACGTCGGCCGTGTCGATGAAATTGATGCCGGCTTCCAGCGAACGGGCGATCAGCTTGTTGGACTCTTCCTGCTGCAGGTCGCCGATCTTGCTCCACAATTCGCCCTGGCCGCCGAAGGTCATCGTGCCCAGGCAGAGTTCGGAAACGAACAAGCCGGTATTGCCGAATTTTCTGTAACGCATGCTTAAGCTCCTTGGTTTGTTGCTCCACGCGAATAGGGGAAATGAGGGGGGCGCGTGCAGCGAAGTTTGGCAAGCAGTATGCTCCTGACTACGGTTTGGCATGTGAAGCGATCCTCGCGGTTTCTTGCCTAATCCTCCGCCGCATTCTTTTTGCCTCTGGGAAAATCCAGCCAACCGCTTACACTGCTTGTATCAACAGGATAACGATGACCGACATGGCAAACCAACCCTTGTATGCAGAAGAAGAGCGCAGCGAACTCGCGCTCTTGTTCGACCGCCTGACTGGGCCGGATCTTGAGGGCACGGTGGTAACGCCTATCCCCGGGCTGTGCATCCACCGCATCCAGCACGCCACGGCACCGCATCACGGCATCCAGATTCCCTCGTTTGCCATCATCGCCCAGGGCGAAAAGAAGCTCTGGTTCGGCGATGAGGAATATCGCTATGATCCCTTGCACTACATGGTGAACTCGGTCGACTTGCCGGTGCTGGCGCAAGTGACCACGGCCAGTCCCACTCGGCCTTACCTGGGCATGCGGCTTGAACTTGACGTGGCCATGCTGGGCGAATTGATCCTCGATGAAAACCTGCCCGTGCCGCTGTCGCTGGTCGATTCGCGCGGCCTGTACGTCAACCGCCTGTTTCCTGCCTTGCTCGATTCATCGATGCGCCTGCTGCGCCTGCTCGATACCCCGCGCGACATTCCCATCCTCGCGCCCATGATCAAGCGCGAGATTTTTTATCGCCTTTTGATGAATGGCCAGGCCACGCGGCTGCGCCAACTGGCCTTGAAGGATAGCCACACGCATCGCATCGCCAAGGCCATTACCACGCTGCGCGAGCATTACATCGAACCCTTGCGCGTACAAGACCTGGCTGGCGACGTGCATATGAGCGTGTCGTCATTCCACCAGCATTTCAAGAGCCTTACTGCCATGAGCCCGCTGCAATACCAAAAGCAGTTGCGCCTGCAGGAGGCGCGCCGCCTGATCCTGGTGGGTGACATCGATGTTGCGCAGGCCGCGCACAAGGTGGGCTATGAAAGCCCGTCGCAATTCTCGCGTGAGTATGGACGCCTGTTTGGCGCTTCGCCGCTGAAGGACCGCAGTCGCTGGCTGGAAAAAACGGTTTAAAACGCGGGCAGCGAGTCGGGCGTATGCTCGCGCAACGCCTTGCGCGCCTCCTGGAATTCCGGAAACACCGACTGCACCGTGGCCCAGAAGGCCGGGCTGTGGTTCATCTCGCGCAGATGCGACAATTCGTGCGCAATCACATAGTCGATCAGGGGCAGGGAGAAGTGGATCAGGCGCCAGTTCAGGCGGATCTTGCCTTCGACCGTACAGGAACCCCATTGCGTGGTCGCCGAAGACAGGGCGAATGAACGGTAGCGCACATCGAGCTTTTCGGCATAGCCGGGCAGCCGTTCGGCGAAGATGGTCTTGGCGCGCATTTGCAGCCAGCCCAGCACGCGGTCTTTCAATTGCTGTTCGCTGGCCTCAGCCGGCAACGAAACGGTCAATTCCTGGCTTGCTTCATCGAAGCTGATGCCGCGCGCATGGCCCGGGCGGATGCGCAGCACGATGTCGCGCCCGAGGTAGGGCAGCGTCGCGCCGTCCTGCCATTGCAGCGCCGGCTGCAGCCGCTTGGCGTAGCGTTCGCGCTGCTCGTTGAGCTTGCTGAATATCCAGCGCTGCTTTTCGCGGATGGCCAGGTCGATCTCCGCCAGCGGGACCCACTTGGGCGCGGTGATGCGCAAGCCGTCTTCGTCGATCAGGAAACCGATGGTGCGGCGCTTGGAACGGATCAGGCGGTAGTCAAGCGCATGCTCTTGCAACTGGATGCGGCGCGTGCCCGGTGGCGCTGCCTTGGGCAGCGGCTCAACCGGGACAACGTGCGGAGCAGGGAGTGGCGCAGCGGGATTGCGATCCAGGCTGCGGCTTGGTGTTTCTGCAACCGGCGTAGCCGCCGGTTCAGGGAAAAAGAAGTCCAGCGGCAGCGAAAGCTGGTTCGGGTCAGGCAGGTGCTTGCGGCGAAGAAGTTGTATCACTAGTTCCGGCTTGAGGATAAAGATGCGGTGAAATCACGCGCATTTCCGATTCTATCCAATTTTCGACTTTTTGGAGCAACGCTGCCGGATCTTCGCCTTGTGTGATCGGGATTGGTTTGCCGACCGACACCGTAATGACGCCAGGCGTCTTGACGAAGGAATTCTTGCCCCAGCATTCGCCCGAATTCAGTGCAATCGGTACCACGGGGGTCTGGGTTTCAATGGCCAGCCGTGTGCCGCCGGCCTTGTATTTGCCCTGGCTGCCCGGGCGCGTGCGCGTGCCTTCGGGGAACATGATGATCCACAGTCCCTGGCCCAGGCGCTTTTTTCCATGACGGACGACGGAAGCGAAGGCATCCTTGCCCTTGCTGCGGTCGATCGGAATCATGCGCAGCATGCCCAACGCCCAGCCGAAGAACGGCACCATCATCAGTTCACGCTTGAAGACATAGACCAGCGGACGCGGCATCAGGCAGATCAGGAAAATGGTTTCCCAGGCCGACTGGTGCTTGGATAGCAGGATGACCGGCGCATCGGGCAGGTTTTCCATGCCCTTGACCTGGTAACGGATGCCGCACAAGACCTTGGCCAGCCAGATGGCAAAGAAATTCCAGCGCACCGTGATGTAGTAGCGCAGCGAATAGGGCAAAAAGATGCACAGGATGGAAAAGGTGGCCCAGGGGATCGTGACCACGGTCATGATGACGAGGAACAGCAGAGAACGTAATGCCAGGAATCGCAACTCAGGCTCCGGTGGATGGCGCTTCGGGTTGCCGAAGCAGATAATCGGTAACAGCGGCAAGGTCGGGGAAGACTTGCGTGCCCGGTGGCAGGCCGCCTTTTTCCTTGGTCTTTGCGCCCTTGCCGGTCAGGACCAGGTAAGGCGCGCAGCCGAGCACATAGCCCGATTGCAGGTCGCGCAGCGAATCGCCGACGATGGGCACGCCCTTCAGGGGAGTTTCGAAACGCTTGCCGATGGCGCGCACCATGCCGGGCTTGGGTTTGCGACAATCGCAATTGTCGATGGCGGCATGCGGGCAGAAAAAGATCGCATCGACGTGGGCGCCGATCTGCTGCGCGCTGGTGTGCAGCTTCTGGTGGATGGCGTTCAAGGTCAGGACCGTAAACAGGCCGCGCGCAATGCCGGACTGGTTGGTCGCCACCGCCACCTTGAAGCCGGCCTGGTTCAGCCGCGCAATGGCTTCCAGCGAACCGGGCAGCGCAATCCACTCGTCCGGCGACTTGATGAAGTCGTCGGAGTCACGGTTGATGACGCCGTCGCGGTCGAGGATGATTAATCGCATTTCGCTATGCTAACGCTTATGCCGCCAGCTTGGAAATATCCGCCACGCGGTTCATCATCTGGTGCAGTGAAGACAGCAGCGCAATGCGGTTGTCACGCAAGACCTGGTCTTCCGCCATCACCATCACCTTGTCGAAGAACAGGTCCACGCCTGCCTTCAATTGCGCCAGGCGCGTCAGCGTGCTGGTGAAGTCGCCCTGGACATAGGCGCTCTCGATTTCCGGGCGGCAGGCATTCATGGCGGCGAACAGGGCTTGTTCCGCCGGTTCGACCAGGCGCTCGGCCACCACCGCGCCAATTTCACCCTCGACGTTCTTCTTCAGTATGTTGGTGATGCGCTTGTTGGCCCCGGCCAGCGACTCGGCTTCGGGCAATTGCGCAAAAGCCGTCACGGCTTGCAGGCGCTCGAGAATGTTGTCCAGGCGGTCCGGCTGTTGCGCCACCACGGCTTCGATCTCATTGGCGGCATAGCCGCGCTCGCGCAGCAGGCCGCGCAGACGGTCATACAGGAAGTTCAACACGTCGGCTTGCGGGTTCTTGAATTGCGTATTGCCGGCAAACAGTGCACTCGCGTCGGACAGCAAGGTGTCCATCGACAACGGCAGGCGTTTTTCGATCAGCATGCGCAAGATACCCAGTGCATGGCGGCGCAGCGCGAACGGGTCGCGGTCGCCAGTCGGCTGCAGGCCGATGCCCCAGATGCCGACCAGGGTTTCCAGCTTGTCGGCCAGGGCCACAGCAGTGCCGGCATTGGACGCGGGCAGGGCATCGCCGGCAAAGCGCGGCTGGTAATGTTCGGATGCGGCCAGGGCGACTTCTTCAGGCTCGCCGTCGTGGCGCGCGTAGTAGGTGCCCATGATGCCTTGCAGCTCGGGGAATTCACCGACCATGTCGGTCAGCAGGTCGGCCTTGGACAATTGTGCAGCGCGTTCGGCCAGCTTGACGTCGTTGCCCAATGCGGCAGCGATCTTGCCGGCCAGGGTGGTGACGCGCGTACTGCGTTCAGCCTGGCTGCCCAGCTTGTTGTGATACACCACGCTGGCAAGCTGCGGCAGGCGCGACTCCAGCGTCTTCTTCTTGTCTTGTTCAAAGAAGAACTTGGCGTCGGACAGGCGTGGGCGCACCACGCGCTCGTTGCCGCCGACGATGTGTTGCGGGTCGGCTGTTTCCAGATTCGAGACGATCAGGAAGCGCGAACGCAACTTGCCATTAGCATCGGTCAGGGCAAAGTATTTCTGGTTGGTCTGCATGGTCAGGATCAGGCATTCCTGCGGCACGGCCAGGAATTCATCCTCGAACTTGCAGGTATAGACCACGGGCCATTCGACCAGCGCATTGACTTCGTCGAGCAGGCTCTCGGGCATCAATGCCTTGTCAGCACCTGCGGCGGCCAGCAGGGCCGTGCGGATCCTTTCCTTGCGCGCTTCAACCGAAGCGATGACCTTGCCGTTTTGTTCCAGCACGGCCGCATAGTCGTTGGCATGCATGAGCGTCAGTTCGCCCTGTGCCAGGAAGCGGTGGCCCAGCGTGGTGCGGCCGGCCTGCAAGCCGAGGATGCCGATCGGCACCACCTGTTCGCCATGCAGCGCGATCAGCTTGTGCACCGGGCGCACGAATTGCACCGTTTCGCCGTCGGGGCGCTGGTAGCTCATCACCTTGGGGATGGGCAGCTTGGTCAGCGCTTCTTCCAGTGTGGCCTGCAAGCCGGCTTTCAATTCGGCGCCGGCGGCGGTGTAGGTGTAGAAAAAGCTTTCGGCCTTGCCGTCGGGGGCGCGCTCAAGCTCGGCCAGCTTGATCTCGGCGACGCCGGCGTTTTGCGCCAGGGCGGTGAGTTTCTTGATCAGCGGTGCGCTGGCATTGCCGCTGGCGTCCAGTGCCACGGTGACCGGCAACACCTTTTCGCGGATCGCCTTGTCGGGCGAACGCTCGCGCACGCCGGTAATGGTGACGGCCAGGCGGCGCGGGGTGGCATAGCCGGTGGTCTTGGCATCGGCGTCGAGCAAATCGCGCGACTTCAAGCCGGCTTCCATGGCGGCGGAAAAAGCGTCGGAGAGTTTTGCCAGCGCCTTGGGCGGCAATTCCTCGGTCAGCAGTTCGATCAACAGGGTTTGACTCATGGCGGTATCGTGTTCTGTATTCGTATCAGGCAGCGGTCGGAGCGGAGCCGCACATCGGGAAGCCCAGCGCTTCGCGCGAGGCGTAATAACCTTGCGCCACGGCGCGCGACAGGTTGCGGATGCGGCCGATGTAGGCGGCGCGCTCGGTCACG
>Ga0134128_10000063_pt1 | contig 145720 bp, 145 predicted proteins | sample KB31754_FD_96462 | JGI IMG/M metagenome (GOLD analysis project Ga0134128, IMG submission 96462) | Terrestrial soil microbial communities with excess Nitrogen fertilizer from Kellogg Biological Station, Michigan, USA - KB3-175-4 | ecosystem: Environmental > Terrestrial > Soil > Unclassified ... | reverse complement strand
GCGCCCGAGCATCTCGAGAGGATTGCCGCCGCTGGGGTTTCGCTGTTGGTTGCAGGCCATACGCATGGCGGCCAGTTCTTTCCGGTGACGCTGATCGTGCGCCGAATTTATCGCCAGTTCGCGCACGGACTACACCGCCTGGGAACGCTGCAAGTGTTGGTTTCCTACGGAGTTGGCACCTGGGGGCCGCCGTTGCGGGTCGGAACGCATCCGGAAATGATGCTTATCACGCTGCGCGGCGCGGATTAGGCGGTCAATTCAAAAGTTGCGGGCAATGCCGTGGCGGGGAGCATGTGTACGAACGGCGGGGCGTCGGGCGGATGGAGGTGCACGACGACTTCGGCGTTCCAGGACCGATCGGCGGTGACGCTGACGCGCCAGCGGCGATCGCTGAGCGCTTCGGTTGTCCAACTGATCAAGCCCCAACGCGTCGGGCAATGCTCGACGCGGATGTGTTTGCCGGCGGCGAACCAATGTTTGGGCGCGGCTTTCTGCAGATGGCAACGCTCTTGATTATTTTCTTCGTAGCAGAGCAGCCATCGCAGGGCGAGTGTTGGTTGTAAAGTGCTGTTCACCACCGCCGACCAGGCGTAGGGGCTGCCTTCGCCGGGGAAATTGCCGGGCAGCAGCGCATCCTCGGGCGCGTAGCGGCTGCCGCTGTCCATGGCGAAGCAGAGATTACCGTAGAGCGCCATCAGGAAGGGGCGGTAATCGTCTTCGCGAATGCGGCCGGCGAGGGTGCCGTGCTCCATGAAGTTGGAGGTGCGTGGGTAATCCCCATCGAGATTCATGCCCAGCATCTGCTGGCCGGCGAGAGCACGATGGCGGAAGTGGCCCTGGTCGAGCGCGGGATCGCCCCAGTCGGCGGTCCACCAATCCATCATGTAGCGATGATTCTCGTAACTGGTGAGCTGGCTGGGTTCGCGGGCGGTATCGTCGGGCGAGAAGGGCGTGAGGCCGGCGGCGGCCAGGGCGGGCGAGCGCGCCGCTAGTGTGGCGGCGAGGCTGTGCTCGATCAAGCCGCGCATTTCGCCGGCGGTGGCGGCCAGGGTGGCGCTTTCGGTGTTCGCGCCAGCGCGGGCGAGGCAGCGAGCGTGCTCGAGCATTCCGCGCCAGGTCCAGATTGCGTTTTGGTAGTAGTAGGGGTGGGAAGTTGGCTTGTTGTCCTTGGGGTCGCCCATATCGGCCTCGGGCGAGCCCCAGATGAGGCCGTGGCGGCGGTCCGTGGGCGGGAAATTGTCGCGGGAATAGTTATAGCGTTCGAGCACGAAGGCAATCATGCGGCGCAGCACGGGTAGCCGGCGCTCGAGCGCGGCGCGGTCGCCGGTGTGATCGTAGGCGCGGGCGGAGAGGGAGAGGAAAATGCCGGTGTTCAGCGGGGCTTCGACCTGGTCCTGGGTGTTGTAAACGAATTCGCCGCTGGGCAAAATGTAGCGGTCAAGATAGTGCTGGAAGTAGGGTTCGACAGCGGCGGCGTGTCCCCACAATTGCTGCGCCCAGACGAACTCGTAATGGGCGACGGGAAAGAGCGCGTGGCTGCGCTCGGGAATTTTGGTGTAGGCGCCTTCGCCAATTTGGTAGGTGGGCTCGAGGCCGCGATAGCTGCAGCGCGCGAGAGCGATGCCGGCGCGGGCCGCGTCGTTGAGCCAGGGGTCGGGGATCTCGGCCACGCAGCCGGAAGCGAAGAAATCGTTCCAGTGCCGCCAAACGGCGAGCAGTTCGGTAAAAAACCTGGCCGCGTCGCCTTGCCAGTAACGGTCCTGTTCGCCCGCATGGGGCAGGGGTTCGGCCGCATTGCTGTCGCCGGCCGGGATCAGGGTTCCGGCGCCGGAGGGCAGGAGGGCGCGAACGCGGGCGATGGGTTGGGCGTCGGCGCCGGCTGGTAGGACCATCATCACTTCGTAGCCGAGCTGAAAGTGCGGGTTCCAAACGCCGATGTCGGCGGCGGGCAAAAATCCGCCGAGCATGGTTCGCTTGCTGTAACCGGGAACGTATTCGTACAGATATTCGGAGGGCAGCAATCGCCGAGGGTCAAAAGATCTTCCCGTCAGATCGGGCGCCCAGGTTGATTGGGGATCGCGGGGCAGTTGGCGTGAGCGGCCGTCGGCTTCGAGCCACAGAGAGCGCTCGGGGCCCGATTGCTCGTTGGCAACCAGCGTCCAGCCGATGAATTCGTCGCCCAGGCCGGCTACGTTTTCATAGCAAGGATCCTGGCTCGATGCAAGAACAGCTTCGGCGGCGTAATCCGGGCCCGGCACGTAGCGCTTTGGACGGCGCAGTTGAAAGCCACGGGCGTTTTTTGGGCGGGGGCGAATGTTACGCAGTTCGCCGATGCGTTTCGGAATGCGGGCGACCTCGCCCTGCTGGTCGACATAGACGAGCGCGCCTTGGTGGGCGGCGTGCTTTTCGAAGACGGACATGCCTTCCAGTTGCGCGACCAAACGCCAGCCATCGGCAACCGTGCCCAGCTTGGCCGAGGCATTGTAGGCGGGCGACTTGGCCAACGCTTCGCGTTCGCCGGGCAGCCAGAGCGAGTACTCATTTTCAATGCGGGCGGGAGCGGTGGCCGCGAGCGACCGCGCCAAGCGACTGACCCGGGGCAAGCGCAGGCTAGGCGTCGCGGCGGCGGATTTCAAAAAGGTTCGGCGTTCCATGCAACAAGAGCGCGGTTGCTCAAGACTAGATCGAGACGGCGTCCGGATTTTGCCCAGCGACCTTGAACGTGAATACGGCCGCCAGCGACAATAGTGTAGCTAAGCTGAAGCCGATCGCCACGAAGATGTAAGTTGTCAACGCCGTAAGCGCGTCCGGGCTGAAGCCACTCGTCGGGCAGGTTGGGCCGCAGGCCATCGTCGCGAAAGCCGATAACGTTGCGGATGACATGGGCGGGCATGACCGCGCCCCAGCCGTAGCCCTCGCCGCCGTGCGCGCCTTGCAAACCCCATATTTCGCAGCTTACGCCGGGCCAGCCGAGGCCGTGGCCGGGGGTGCGGCGGTCCATGCTCAGGTAGATGCGCTCCGCGATGGCCTGCGTCACCTGGGCGGCGAGCGCGTATTCGCCGGCGGTCCAGAGCGATTCCAGGTAGGGCAACACCAGCGAAGGCCACTCCAGGTAATACTCGGGGTGCAGCGGATACTCGCGCAGGCGCGGGATCATAGCGGCGATTTGGGTACTGGTAGCGACGCCGCAAAAGATCGGCGCGGACTGGCCGATTTCGCGCTGGCCCAGTCGGGGGATGATCGGCTGCTGGTTGCGGGTATCGAAATCATGAAACCAGTCATGGCCATTCCATAGGCCGAGCGTGCGCGCGGTGAAGTCAGAGACCAATTGCAACCAGGTTGCGGCCTCAGCGGTTTGGCCCAGCGTTGTCGCATAGCGGGCGAGTATGCCAGCGGCATGGGTAGTGGCGGCTTGCAATTCGACTACACGGATGAAATCAATCAATTCGGCGCCGGTGGGCTGGTTAATCTGGAAACGGGCGGAGGCATCCATGCCGGTTTCCCAACTGCATTTGCCGACGACAAAGCCATCGCGGTCGGTACGGTGGGCTAGGGTCCAACGAAGGAACTGCGCGAGTCTTGGATACACCTGCGCCATCCAGGCGCGGTCGCCGACGCGGGTCATTACCGAGTCGAGGCAAAAAAATGGATAGCACCAGGCAATGGAGGTGCCGCAGGCGCTGCCGTCGGCCGCGACCATATTCATGACACCGTTTTCCCGCATGCAGGGAACGTTGGCGTCGATGGCGTCGAGGAACTGCCCGGCAAGCACGGCCCGAGCGGTGGCGGGGTCGGCGTAGCTGAGCGCCCACATATCCATTGATGTTTCGGCCAGCACGTTGCGGGGGACCTGGATCTGCATGGCGTCCCATTGGTTGGTGTAGACGCCGATGGGACGGCGAACAATCATGCGGAGGGTCTCGAAGTCGTAGACGAAGCCGCGCCTCCAGTGCGCCGGCCAATCGCCGGTGAGGCGGGGCGCGGCGGACCAGAAATTGTCGTCATCGCGGCGTTTGGAATCGAGTTCGCCGGCGGCGGCGGCGCGCGCGCGGGCATGTTCCTCCTTGACCGCCGGGAGGTTGACGCCGCGGGTCAGGTAGAACCAGGCCGACGTTTGGGCGCCGGCGGCCACGGTGAAATCGCAGCCCAGGCTTGCCGTCAATGGGTCGGGATAGTAGCTGACGCTCCGGGTAGCATGTTGCGTGCTGGGGCGACTGGCGGTTAGCGTAAAGACGGTTCCGGCGGCAAACGAGCGGGTGTTGATTGCGTCGCGGGGTGGGTCGTAGACGGCAGTAAGGCCGTCGCGCCCCCACCAACCCTGCGCACCGAGATGGTATTCGTGGTGGGCGACCAAGCTGGCCCTGACCGGGTTCGCACCGCGGTTGTGCAGCGATGCGCGCACGGCGAGAGTATCTTCGGCGACTTGCAGAAACGTAGCGGAGGCACTGACAGCGCCGGCATCGAAATCGAAAGTGAAAAGATTATGGCTGTGGTGGGTGGCGCGCAATTGTCCGGGCGAAAAATCGGCGGCGTCGAAATAGGAGCGGCCATCGAGCTGCACGGCCAGCCGCAGCAGCGCCTGGTAGATGGCGTTGTGAGTGTAGTCGAAGTATCCGCCGGGGCCAGCCGGATAGTAGAAGCCGAATCCCATCGCCTCGACCGAACGAATCACGCCGCTGGGGTGCAACTCCCAGGCGTGATAGGGATTATCAAGATAGCCGTGAGGCGTGTAGTCGTCCGGCGGGAAGCCGTGGCCGGGCGCGGCTTCGGCGGGCGTGGGCGCGTTCGCATGGGCCAATTTGGGGAGCGCCAGCCCGGCCGCTCCCAATCCGGCCACGAACTGACGTCGGTTGGGACGCATGGATTTGTCAGCCGACCAGGCGGCCTATCAAATCATAATCGTGGGCTTCGGTAATTTCCACCTGGGCGAAAGTGCCGGCGACTGGGCTTACGCCCGGGGCAACGTCATTGATGAGCACCTTGCCGTCAATTTCGGGCGCTTGCGATTCCAGCCGGCCTTCCCAGAGCAAATCGGTTTCCTCGGACAGGCCCTCGACCAGAATGTCGAAGCGGCACCCCACCGCGCGCTCACGGCGGCGGTGGGAAATGTCCCGTTGAAGGGCCATGAGGCGGGCGCGGCGATCGTCAATGACATCCTGCTCGAGTTTGCCATCGAGATGGACCGCCTGGTTGATCGCCTCGTCGGAATAGGCGAACACGCCGAGCCAGTCGAACTCGACTGCGGTGACGAAGTCGCATAATTCGTTGAAATCAGCCTCGGTCTCGCCGGGGAAGCCGACGATGAACGAGGTGCGGAGCGCCACGCCGGGTATGGTGCGGCGGATGCGATCCAAAAGCTTCAGAAAAATGTCGCCGCCGGCACCGCGCTTCATGCGCTTGAGCACCCGCGGACTGGCGTGCTGCAGCGGCATGTCAACGTACTTGCAGAGGCTGGGGTGGGCGGCAATGGCGTCGAGCAGCGGCTGGGTGACGCGGTTGGGATAGAAATACAAGGTTCGAATCCAGCGCAGCGTTTCGCTCCGCTCGGCCACGGCGGCGAGGCGGGTGAGCAGGGCGGCGAGGCCGTTTTTGAGGCCGAAGTCGTCGCCGTAGCAGGTTGTGTCCTGCCCGATCAGCACCAGTTCGCGGGCACCCTCGCGGCCGAGGCGCTCGGCTTCAGCCGCCACGGACTCGAAGCGGCGGCTGCGGAACTTGCCGCGGTACTGGGGGATGACGCAGAACGTGCAGGGGTGGTCGCATCCCTCGGCGATCTTGATATAGGCCGAGTGCCGGGGCGTGGCGCGGAGACGGGGCGTCAGGTCGTCATATAGGTAAGGCGCGGTCAGGCTGGGGTCAAAAAAATTATGCGGCAAAATCGGCAGCGCGCCCGCCGACTGGCCGTTGCAGGCGGCGACAATGCGCTCCAACTCGTTGGTGCCGACGAGGGCGTCCACCTCGGGCATTTCCTTTTGGATGTCGGCGCGGAAACGCTCGACCATACAGCCGGCAACGACGATGCGCTGGGCGCGCCCGGACTTCTTGAGCTCCGCCATTTCGAGAATGGTATCCACCGATTCCTGCTGCGCCGGTCGGATGAAGCTGCAGGTGTTGACGACGACGACATCAGCGTCGGCGGCGTCGGGGGTAACCTGCCAGCCCTCGCGCGCGAGCAGGCCCATCATCACTTCGGTGTCGACCAGGTTCTTGGGGCAGCCGAGGCTGACAAATCCGACCGTCTTGACGGCGTTTGGATCTTTTGTTTTCACAGCATCCGCCTACCTTCGAGCGCCTTGGTCATGGTCACCTCATCGGCGTATTCAATTTCGCTGCCCACCGGAATTCCCATGCCGATGCGGCTGACGCGGACACCGAGCGGCTTCAGGAGCCGGGCGAGATAGAGCGCCGTGGCTTCACCTTCGGCGTTGGGATCGGTGGCGATGATGATCTCTTCGATTACGGGCTGGCCGTCGGCGCGCGTTACGCGCAGCCGGTGCAGCAGGGAGGGGATCTTCAACTGCTCGGGGCCGACGCCCTGGAGGGGGGCGATGGCGCCACCGAGCACGTGGTAAACGCCGGTGAATTGACGGGATTTTTCGACGGCCAGGATATTATGCGGCTCTTCGACCACGCACACCAGCGCCGGGTTGCGCTGCGGATTGGCGCAGTAATGGCAAGGGTCGTGGTCGGTGATGTTGTTGCAAACGGAGCAGAAGCAGAGTTGATCCTTGACGCCCAGCGCAGCCTCGGCGAGTTCCAGGGCCTGCTCGCGCGGGCTGCGCATGAGATGGAATGCGATGCGTTGGGCCGACTTTTGCCCGACTCCGGGCAGACGCCGGAGGGAGTCAATCAATCGGGTCAGTGGCGGTGCGAGGTCCATAAATGTTGATTCGATTGCGCCTAGAACATGCCGGGCAAACCACTGGCCAGCGAGCCCAACTCGGCCGACATTTGCTCCTCGGCGCGGCGGCCGGCTTCGTTGACCGCGGCGACAATCAGGTCGGGCAGCATATCGGGATCGGACTTCACCACCTCGGGATCGAGGCGGACTTCGAGCAGCCGCTTCTCTCCGTTCATTTTGACCCAGACCATGCCCGCGCCCGCAGTGGCCTCGACCGTGGTGGCCGCCATTTTGACGCGGATGGCATCGTATTTCTGCTTGGCCTGCGCCAGGGTGGCCTGCATTTTGCTGAAGTCGAAGTTTTCAAAATTCATGAAAGTTCCTAGCGGTCGGATTCGAGAGCGCGGGTGCGGAGCACATGGGTGGGAAGTTTCTCGCGCAATTCGCGCAGCAGCGGGTGCTGGGCGGCGCGTTCCTCGGGGCTGCCGGCGGCGGGCGGCGGAGCGCTGGCAGGAGCGGCAGCGGCCTGATCGGGGCGGCCCACGATGGCGATTTCCGGTATGCGCCCGAGCGCGGCCTGGCAGGCGGCGCCGAGATCCTTGCGGGCCGACGGCTGATCGGCGAGTCCGGCCATGGAGGCATCGGCGCCAGCAAATATCAATTGCAAATTGGCGCCGTTCCATTGCCACTGGGCGCGCGAAAGTACGCTGACGAGCGCCGTCTTGCGTTGTTGTTCGAGGGTTTGCAGCACGGCCGCGCTCGGATCGGTGGGGCGCCGTTCTGGAATGCCGGGCGGCGGCGGTGGTGGAGAAGGCGGTTGCGGGGCAGGCGCGGCTACGACGGGGCGCACCGGCGCGGGTTTGGCAGGCGCGGCTGGTTCTCCAGCGCCGAGCGAAGCGAGCACCTCTTCCACACCGGTCAAGCGGCGCGCGTGCAGCATTTTCAAGAGCGCCAGTTCGAGGTGAAAACGCTCCTGCTGGCCGTGGCGCAGGTCACCGGCGGCGCGCAATAAAATTTGCAGAAAGCGCGTCAGTTCCTCTTCGCGGAACCAGCTTGCGGTGGTGACCGCGCTGGCGCGCTCCGACTCGGTGACTTCGAGCAAATCGGGCGAGCACTGCGCCAGCAGCGCATTGCGCACGGCCTGGGTCAGCTGCAAGCACAATTGGGCCGGGCTGACGCCGGCGGTCAGCAACTGGTCGGCGCGGGCCAGCGTGTCGCGCGAGGAATCGGCGGCTACGGCCTGCAGCAGTTCGCGAATGGCGGCGCTCGACACGCGGCCGAGCAGGGCGCGCACGGAGGAGGCGGTCAATCCTTCTTCACTGTGGGTAATAGCCTGGTCGAGCAGCGATAGCGCGTCGCGCACCGAACCTTCGCCGGCTTCGGCCACCAAGCCGAGCGCGTCCTCTTCGGCGGCCACGCCTTCCTGCCCGCAAATCCGGGTCAAATGATCGAGCAGCACGCGGAACGGCACGGCACGAAAGCCGAAGTGCTGGCAGCGGGAGCGAATCGTCGCCGGCAGCGCTTCGGGTTCGGTGGTGGCGAGCACGAAGACGGCCCACTCGGGCGGTTCCTCCAGCGTCTTGAGAAGCGCGTTGAAGGCGTCGCCGGTGAGTTGGTGAGCCTCGTCGAGAATGAAAAACTTGTAGCGGTCGCGCGCCGGGCGATAGCGGACGCGCTCGCGCAAGGCGCGGATTTCATCGATGCCGCGGTTCGAGGCGGCGTCAATTTCAATCACATCCACGGCATTGCCGTCGCGAATTTCGCGGCAGGAGTCGCACTCGCCGCAAGGCGTAACGGTGGGCCCCGGGCCGGCCTGGCAATTGAGCGCCTTGGCGAGCACGCGCGCGACGGTGGTTTTGCCGATGCCGCGGTGGCCGGAGAAGATGAATCCGTGGGCGATGCGTCCGCCGCTGATGGCATTGCGGAGGGTGCGGACGATCGGCTCCTGGCCGATGACTTCCTCGAAGCTTTGCGGCCGATACCGGCGTGCGATGACTTGACTCATTGAAAAGGATACGGGGGACGATTGCGAGGCGCTAAAACGCCAAGCTTCGGGGACCGCGCTGCACAGCCTGGTCCTGCTACCGTTGCTTCCTTCCGGACCTGGCGGGGTTCGCGGGCAGAGCTTGCGCACGGCCCGAAGCCTGACCTCTCGATTTTAACACTGGCGGCGGGAGCCCGCCGCCTCTACAATCGAAGCTCGAACATGAATCCGCCTGTCCGCGCCAAAATCACCGCCGTCGGCACGTACGTGCCCCCGCGCCTGCTCACCAACGCCGATCTGGAAAAGCTGGTGGAGACGTCGAACGAATGGATCCTCACACGCACCGGCATCTCTGAACGCCACATGGTCGAGCCCGGCAAAGCCACCAGCGACATGGCGGTCGAGGCGGCGCGCAACTGCCTCGAGCACCGCGGCATTGACACGACCACGATCGAGGCAATTCTGGTCGCCACGGTCACGCCCGACATGCTATTTCCCTCGACCGCGTGCCTGGTGCAGCACAAGCTGGGCGTGCCGCTGTGCTGGGGCTTCGACGTGCTCGCGGCCTGCAGCGGGTTTCTATACGCATTGGCGGCCGGGGCCAGCTTGATCTCGGCGGGTACCCACCGGCGCGTGTTGGTGATCGGCGCCGACACCATGACCAGCATCATTGATTACACCGACCGGGCCACCTGCATTTTGTTTGGCGACGGCGCGGGGGCGGTGCTGCTGGAGCCGGCGGAGCCGGGGGAGGAAGCCGGGCTGCTGGACTTTCATCATCAGATTGAGGGCGTGGGCGGCTCGAGCCTATATATGCCCGCAGGAGGCAGCCATCGTCCCGCCAGTCACGAGACGGTAGACAAGCGCGAACATTTTGTGCATCAAGAGGGTCAGGCGGTGTTCAAGTACGCGGTGCTGAAGATGTATGAAATTTGCCAGACGGTGCTCAGCCGGAACGGATTTACGGCCGGCGATGTGGACTGCTTCATTCCGCACCAGGCCAACCTGCGGATTATTCAATCCACCGGGGAGCGGCTGGGGCTCGACCCGAAACGCGTAATTGTGAACATTGGGAAATACGGCAATACCACTGCCGCGACCATCCCTCTGGCAATGAAGGATGCCCATGATCAAGGATTGCTGCATCCCGGGGCGCTGGTGCTGTTGGCGGCCGTCGGCGCGGGCTATACGTGCGGGGCGCAGTTGTTGCGTTGGGCTATCTAGCCGTTGGCGGTAGCGGGAGGCATCCAAACTAGACATGAAGGGTGTGGCATGGATGGTGGTGCTGGGGGTGGCGCTGGTGGCGCAAACCAGCTATTACCATCCGGGCTGGAATTTGTTTTCGCCGCAGCAGGACGTGGCGCTGGGACAGCAGGCGGAGACGCAGGAGTTGCGGCGGTTGCCGATCGTCCACAACGCCTCCGATGAACGGTATTTGACCGACTTGGGGGAGAAGCTGGCCAGCCACATGCCGGGTCCGCGGTTTCCGTTCAACTTCCACATCGTCGCGCAGAAAGACGTTAATGCTTTCGCGCTGCCGGGCGGGCCGGTGTTCGTCAACGTCGGGGCAGTGTGCGCGGCCCGCAACGAGGCGCAGTTAGCGGGCATTCTGGCTCACGAGGAGTCGCACGTGGCGCTGCGGCACTCGACTTCGATGGCTTCCAAGAAGGAAGCGATCTCGGTGCCGTTGGGGATACTGGGCGGCATTTTTAACAGCGGCGCGGGGCAGTTGGCCAATATCGGAGCGCAAATGCTGGTGGGCGGAGTGTTCTTGAAATACTCGCGCGACATGGAAAGCCAAGCGGATGCGCTGGGCGCGCAGGTGATGAACGCGTCGGGATATGATCCGCGGGAACTGGCACAGTTTTTCGAGAACTTGCAGTCGCAGGGGAGCGGGGGCGCGGCCCAGTTCTTGTCGGACCATCCCAACCCGGGCAATCGACAAGCAGCGATTGCGGAGGAGATTCCGACGTTGGGACCGCATCCGCCGTACATCACCAACACGGCTGGGTTTGAAAGGTTCCAGGCGAGTTTGTGCCCTGGCCTGGGCCACGGCGGCGCGCCGACCGCCGATGGTGACAGTAGCAGCATTAGCTTTCAGGGATTTCAATTGCGGCCGCCGCCAGGATGGTCGGTGTATGGCGATCAAACATCGCAACTAACGCTGGCGCCGGCCAACGGCCTGAGCAACGACGGGGGCCAGACCACGGTGGTGCGGGGCGCAATCGTGGGCATGTACAGCGGGACGCTGGACGAGTTGTTGGCCGAACTGCAACGTTCGAATCCGGATATGCGATTGGATCAAGGCGGGCGGCAGCGTGAGCACGCCGGAGCGCTGGCAGGCATCGGCATCCGGTTGCAGAACCGAAATGCCGCAGGCGTGCCGGAGAGCGACCGAATTGTGTTTTTCCCGCAGACTCGTCAGATGGGGCAAGCGCTGTACTTCATTTTTATCGCTCCGAGCGCAGAGTACGACCGCTACCGCTCCGCTTTTGACGGCATCCTGAACTCACTTCAACATTGATTGGCGCGGGCCCCGGCGCGGCTACCGCCGCGCGCGTGCTTCGGCCGCTGAAGGTTCGCGCCATCGCTCCGTTACAATGGGATCGTGAACGACCCCCTGGTTCGCGCTGAAGCCGCCGGAAAGAAGTATGGCTCGGGCAGCGGCGCCGTGGTTGCGCTGCGCGCGGTAAGCATGGCGGTCGCGCCAGGTGAATTCGTGGCGCTGATGGGGCGCTCGGGCTGCGGCAAGACCACGCTGCTTAACCTGCTGGGCGCAATGGACACGCCGACATCGGGCGAGATCTGGCTTGGCGGACAGCGCACGACGGCGCTGGCGGACAACGCGCTGACCGCGTTGCGCCGGGGTTCGGTGGGGTTCGTATTTCAGGCGTTCCATCTGCTGCCGACGCTCACCGTGCGCGAGAACATCGAGGTGCCGCTGCTGCTCGCCGGGTTGCCGCTAGGGGAGCGGGCGCGCGAGCTCGCCGAGCGGGTCGATATGGCGGGCAAACTCGAGGCATTTCCCCATCAACTCTCGGGCGGGGAACAGCAGCGGGCCGCGATCGCGCGCGCCCTGGCGCACCATCCGCCGCTGGTGATCGCCGACGAGCCGACCGGGAATCTCGATTCCCACTCGGCCGCCCGGATCATGGAGCTGCTCGCGGGTTTGGCGCGTGAAGCCGGCGCGGCGGTGATCATGGCCACGCACAGCGCCGAGGCGGCGCGCGCGGCAACGCGGGTCATTCACATCAGCGATGGGGAAGTGGTGTAGCGCGGTGTTCGCCGCACTCATCTGGCGTCCGCTGCGCAACGACGTCTGGCGGACGGCGCTGAGTGTCGCCGCGATCGCCCTGGGCGTGGCGGTCGTGATCGCGATTCGCGTCGCCAATCGCGACGCGGTAGGGTCGTTCGAGCGCAGCGCCGCATCGCTCGCCGGCGGCGCGGATTTAATGGTGACGGGACCGCAGCCTTTGCCCGCAACATTATTACCGCGGCTGGCGCGGCTGGGCCGGTGGGCCGATTTCGCACCGTATCTCGACCGCCGGGTTGTGGACCTCAATCATGACGACACGCTCGAGATCCTGGGCATAGATTTGCTCGCCGCGCGGCAGACGCCGCCGCGCATTTATCTATCCCCCAGCTACTGGAAGGCCCATGATTTGCGGGCCGGCGAAACGCTGAGACTGGTGATCGGCGGCCGGGAACAGCGATTCGCCGCCGAGGTTTGGCAGCCCTCGGGACGCGCGCGGCTGGCGAGCAATCTGGCGGTGACGGATCTCGCCGACGCGCTCGCCGCCTTCGAACCAAATACCCGCGAAAGCGCGGCGCAGTTTGACGGCTTGCGCATTACGCTCGCCCCCGGGGTCGGCGCGGGGGCGGTTACGGCCGGTGTGCGCGCGCTCATCCCGGCGGTGGATCGGGTAGGGCCGCCGCAAGACCGGGTGACGCAGCAGGCGCGGATGCTGAGCGCTTTCCGCGCCAATCTGGCGGCGCTATCGTACGTTTCGCTCTTGGTTGGAATTTTTCTGATCTATAACACGGTGTCGATTTCAGTGGTGCGCCGGCGAGCTTCGATTGCCACCTTGCGCGCGTTGGGGGCGACGCGCGGGCGCGTGCTCCGCTTGTTCCTTATCGAGGGCGCCGCGCTTGCCGTCGTGGGCGGCGCGCTGGGCCTGATCATCGGCTGGCTGCTGGCCAACGCCGCGCTGGCGGTGATCGAACGGACGATCAATAACCTGTTTACCGCAACATCGGCCGCCCAGGCGGCGCTCATTCCCGCCGACGCTCTCTGGGCCATTGGCCTGGCGTTGTGGGCGGGCGTACTGGCGGCGTGGGCGCCGGCGTGGCAGGCAGCGCGGCAGGCGCCGGCGCAGGCCATTCGCGCGGGGACGGCTGAGGCGGCGGCGCGGCAGCGCACGGGCCTGGCGCTGGCGTTGGCGGCACTGCTGGGCGCGGCCGCCGTGGGCTTCGCCGCGTTGCCGGAGCCGGGCGCGACGCCGTGGTTCGCGTTTCTTTGCGCGCTGGCGGCGGTGCTGGCGCTGGCGTCGCTTGCGCCGCCTCTGTTGGCTGGGGTGCTGCCGCGAATGCGCCGGATGTTGCTTGCCGCGCGGCGCTTGGACGCGGGACTCGCTGCCGGCGGCCTCGCCGGCGCGCTGCGGCGCAGCTCGGTACTGACCGTCGCCGTCGCGACCGCGATCGGCGTCATGCTGGGCGTCGCAATCATGGTCGGTAGCTTCCGCCAGACGGTGAATGTTTGGCTCGGTGAACAGTTGCAGGCTGACGTTTTCATTCGCTCGGTGGATTGGGACCGTGATCGACCGGCGCCGCTCGACCCGGCAGTGGTCGCGGCCGCGGCCGAGTTGCCGGGTGTCATGGCCGTCGAGGCGAGCCATTCACAAATATGGGAGTATGCGGGGGCGCCCGTAAGCATTAATACGCGCTGGTCGCTGGGCGCGCGGAGCTCGCGAAAGCCGGTCTATCAAATGCTCGACGGCGAGGAGGGGCCGGCGATGGTGTCAGAGCCACTGGCCCGGCGGGCTCACCTGCGCGTTGGGGAGCCGCTCACCCTGGCCGCGCCGTCGGGTCCGCTAACCACGCGCGTGGCGGGCATCTTTTATGACTACGCCAGCGACCGAGGCCTGATCGTGCTCGACCGGGCGACCTTCGACCGCGGCTTCGGGCCGCCAGCGGTGACCGAGCTCGGACTCGATGCGGCGCCCGGGGTTTCCCCCGCCGCACTGAGCCGGAGGTTGGAGTTGAAGCTGGCCGAGGCAAGTGGCGTTACGGGTCGCCTGGCGACGATCGTGAACGACAACCAATCGCTGCGGCGCGAAGCCATGGGGGTGTTCGACCAGACCTTTCGCATCACCTATGCCTTGGCGGCGATCACGCTGCTCGTTGCAATTCTCGGGGTAGGCAATACGCTGCTGGCGGTCGTGCTTGAGCGGGAGAGGGAATTCGCCATCCTGCGCGCGCTGGGCGCAAGCCGGGGACAGGTGCGCGATATTTTGCTGGCGGAAGCGGGGCTGCTGGGAAGCCTGGCGCTGGCATTGGGATGGGCGATGGGGCTGGTGCTGGCCGTGATTCTGGTGCGGGTGATCAACGTGCAATCGTTCGGATGGACGATTCAATTTCATTTGCCCTGGGCATTTCTGTTACCGGCGTCGGCGGCAGTGTGGCTGGCCACGCTCGCCGCGGGATGGCTGCCGGCGCGCGCGGCACAGCGTCAAGTGACGCCGCAAGCGCTGGCTGTCGAGTAAGCAATGATCAAGCCTGTCATCCACCTCATCGCTCTTGCCTGCTGCCTGCTGGCACTGCCGGGCTACCATTGGCAGTTCCCCCGCGATGACGGACCGCACGCGGATTTTGCAACCGAGTGGTGGTACTTCACCGGCAATCTGACGGCCGCCGACGGGCACGCGTTCGGTTTTGAGCTGACGTTTTTTCGCGTGTCACCGGAGCGTTACTTTACCCATTTCTCCGTCTCGGACGTGACCGCGCACAGCTACGTCTACCATGAGCGCGCTCACCGGGGCCAGTGGGGCGAGGCGGGCATTGCGGGCTCGGGCGGCGGCCAACGGATGTGGGACGAAAATTGGGAGGCAGGTTTCGACGCCACTGGTCCGCGCGCCCTGCGGGCGGCGTGGGGGAGCAGCACGCTCGAACTTGCGCTTGTGCCCGGACCGCGGATGCTCAACGGCGATCATGGATACAGTCAGAAGGGCGATGCGCCGGGCGAGGCATCGTATTACTATTCGCTGCCGCACGTCGAGGCCACGGGCACGATTGACGGCCACGCGGTGACCGGCCTGGTTTGGATGGACCACGAGTTTTCCAGCAGTCAGCTCTCGCCGCAGCAGCAGGGCTGGAACTGGATGGGCCTCCACCTGGCCCAGGGCGATCTGATGCTGTTTGACTTGCGGCGCAGGGATGGCCATCGCGATGCCCACTCATCGGGCACGTTTCTGGCGATTGGCGCCAGCCAACCTGAGCGCTTGCAGGCCGCCGACTTTCAACTCACGCCGCTGCGCCGGTGGAATCGCTATCCGGTCGCCTGGCGGCTGGGCATTCCCAAGCTTCATATTGATGTCGTTGTCAACGCGACGCTTGACGACCAGGAATTCCACGCGGCCGCGCTCGGGGCCAACTATTGGGAGGGAGCAGTGACCGTATCCGGCTCGAGCGGCGGCTCGGGTTATCTCGAAATGACGGGCTACGACAAGCCGTTCAATTTGTTGACTGGACTGCTAATCTTCTTCCATGGTTTCGCGACCGCTTTGGCTTGAACGCGTGGCAGCGGGCTGGATGGCTGGGCTGTTGGCGCTCGGCGTCTGGTCGCAGCATCGGCACTTTGCGCTGATCGCGCGCGTCTGGCACCACCTGCGATGACTACATTTTGGATCTGCGTCGGCGCCGTGGCCGTGGCAGCGGCCGTGACGATGGCGGCGGCGCAATTAGGGAATTGGATCGGGTGCTGGTTGCCACTGCCTGGTGGCGGCACGCGGTGCCTGGCGGGGCTTGGTTTCCTGGGGCTCAGTCTTTACATTGCAGGTGAGCTGTACTGGAGCACGATTGTAGCGGCATTCGTGATGGTGCCGCTCGCTGGTTGGTACGTGATCCAAACCGCGCCATGGCTGGCGCGTATCCGTTTTGCATCACGCTGGTTGTGGTTGCTTGTGCCGCTCGGAGTCTGGGTGCTTTTGTTGTCGTTGATTCCACCGATGGGAACGGGCGGCGCGAATGATGTGGTTGGCTACCATCTGGCCGGGCCGGTTAATTGGCGTTTAACCCACCATGTCGCGCCTCTGCCGGACAATGCTCCGACGGCCTATCCGCAGACTATTGAAACACTCGACGCCGCCGCCATTGAACTTGGCGGGCTGCACGCCGGGGTGCGCGCTACCGGCGTGCTTAGCGTAGTCTTCATGGGATTGCTGCTGGCCGAGATTTGGGGTTTGGCCGGTGACTTGGGCGGCGATGCCGGCGCCGCCGGGCTCGCCATCGCCATCGCGGGGACCGCGCCCTACTTTGTAGGCTGGGCCAGCATTCCCTTTGTCGATATCGGCTTTGCCGCCATGGCGCTGGCAGGCGCGCGTTTATTGGCGCGGGCGCTCGCTGAAAATGGGATGCGCCTCTATGTTGCCGCCGGCTGCTTTTTTGGTTTTGCGCTGGGGGTGAAATATTTGGGCGTTACGCTGCTTGCAGCATCGGGCGCGGTTGCGGTCCTGGTTGTGCTCGTTAGCGGCCGGCGCCTTGCGTGGGCGGGTCTGGCCTGCCTGGTAGCGGCGGCGATTGCGGTGGGCGGTTATTGGTACATCCGCAATTGGGTCTGGTTCGGCTCGCCGCTCTATCCGTACCCAGCGCCGGCGGCGCTGTCCGGTTGGTTGCACCAGCGCATCCTGGCGCCGGCGGCTTCGCAATTCCTGCAGGACCGGATGTGGGTTCATAACTCCGGCGCCGGCCGCGGCTGGGGCGCTCTGCTGTTGCTGCCGTTCCACTTCACGTTTCAGCAGCTGCCGTTTTTCAACGGCGAGCTGGGCCTACTGCCATTGGCGTTCGCGCCTTGGGCTTGGTTCGCCGCGCGGCGGCAACGAAGGCTCGCCTATTGGCTGGCGTGGTGCACAGCGCTGACGCTGGCCTGGTTCTTTACCGTGCAGGTGGGTCGCTACTTGATGCCGGCCGTCGCGGCAGTTTGCGCGCTGGCGGGCATTGGGGGCCAATGGGTACTGCACTCACGCGGACGGCTCACGCGTGGGCTCGCGGTGGTGGCGATCGTGTTCACCATGGCGATCGGCTACGCCAATTTGCTCTGGGCCAATGGGGAGAATGTTCGCGCCGTCGCGAGCCTTTTCTCCGCATCCCGGGCGGCGGCATTGTGGCGGGAGCATGTGCCCTTCGCCGGCGCCTACGGGTTTCTCAATTCCGAAGGGGGCGGCGGCGTGCTGATTGCCGATACGCTGGCGCCCAGTTACTATCTCAACCGCCGCTATGTGCGCCTGCAAGGCGAATACGGCGAGCGGCCCTACGGGGCACTCACGGAGGACGATGTTCTTCCCCGGCTGGGCAGTCTGGGAGTGACGGACGTGCTCGATGTGAGTTGGCCCGACCACCCGGGCTTTCACTGGCGGGCAGCGCCACCGGGATTGCATGTTGTATATCAATCCGCGCATGCGCGCGTCTATCGCGTTGATTCGGCTCCCCTATAATGCATAAATGACCGACGCGCTTGTGCTCGACTTAATTAGCAAGTCCTATGGCAACGTGCGAGCCGTGGAGGGACTCAGCCTCAACGTGCCGACCGGCAGTGTGTATGGTTTTCTGGGACCGAACGGAAGCGGCAAGACGACGACCATCCGCATGATCGTCAATATTCTCGCGCCCGATAGCGGCAGCATTCGCATCCAGGGAAAGCCCGGCGGGGATGGCATCAAGGACCTGATCGGCTATCTGCCGGAGGAGCGCGGCCTGTACGCCAAAATGAAGGTGCGCGAGCTGCTCGAGTTCTTCGCCGCGCTCAAGGGCGTGCCGGCGGCCACGGCCAAACCGCGCGTGGCGGAATGGTTGGAGCGGCTCGAGTTGGGAAGCTGGGGCGAAAAGAAAGTCAATGAGATGTCGAAAGGCATGCAGCAAAAAGTTCAGTTCATCGTTGCGGTGATCGCCGACCCACCGATTTTGATTCTCGACGAATTTTCGAGCGGACTCGATCCGGTCAATGCCAACCTGCTGAAGGACGTCTTGCTGGAGTTGCGCGGGCGGGGCAAGACGATTTTGTTTTCCACCCATCGCATGGAGGAAGCCGAGCGCATCTGCGACCATGTCTGCCTGATCAACCGCGGGCACAAGGTGCTGGACGGGCGCCTGGCCGAGCTGCGCGCCGCGGCCGGGAAATCAACCCTGCGGGTGGACTGCGGAGGAGATCGCGCCCTGCTGCGGCAGGCGCCCGGCGTACTTCAGGTGGATGATTTTGGAAATTATGCGGAATTGCGACTGGCGCCCGAGGCGCAGAGCGCGGCCGCGGCGGCCCAGATCTTACGCTTTCTAGCTCCCAAGCTGGAGATCACCCGCTTCGAGTTGTTGGAGCCGACACTCAACCAGATCTTTCTCGACACGGTGGGCGCAGCCGCGCCGCCGGTGGCGGTCGGAGCCGCGAGTTAACCATGAAACTTACCACCCTGATTCACCGCGAATACATTACCCGCGCACGCACCAAGGGCTTTCTGGTGTTTACGTTTATCGTCCCGCTGGTCATGGCGGCCTTTATCTTCATGGAGTTCAAGATCATTCAAGCGGGCAAGAATGTGCATACCAGCATTGCCGTGATGGATCTTTCGCACCAGCTCTACCCGGCTCTCACGCAGGTAATGGACAGCAAGCAATTCACGCTGCGCCCGGTCCAAGCTGGAAGCGACGATGTCGCGGCGGCGGAGAGCCGCCTGCGGCAGGAGGTGCTGGATCACGACGAGGATGGATACCTGGTGATTCCGGCCGACGTGCTGCAGTCGCGCCAGGCGGTGTATCACGCCCGCAACACGGCGGCGCTCAGCGTGAACGCCGGCTTGCAAAGGGATTTGCGCCAGGCAGTGAACCAGGTGCGGATGCAGGCGGCGGGTATTTCGGCGACCCAAATCGCCGCCATGAACGGCGATTTCGACCTGCAGCAGGTGAAGATCAGCCGACAGGGCGAAAGCAGTGACGACGGCGCCAGCGCATTAACGGCGATTGTGCTGGTGGCGATACTATACGTCGCGCTTTTGATCTGGGGAGTGACGGTGATGCGGGCGGTGACCGAGGAAAAGACCACCAGAATCTCAGAGGTGCTGCTGGCGTCGGTGGACCCGTTCACGTTAATGCTGGGCAAGATACTCGGCGTTGTCGCGGTTGCTTTCACGCAGCTTGCGGTTTGGGCGGTTACGCTGGCGCTGGCGAGCGCCTACGCACTGACCATGGCGCACGCGGCGGGAACCGCGGTGGGGCAGTATATTCCGAAGGTGAGCGCAGGCCTGATGGTCGCCTTCGTAGTCTTCTTTCTGCTCGGGTTCCTGTTGTACGCGAGCATTTATGCAGCGATCGGTTCCATGGTATCGAGCGACCAGGAGGCGCAGCAGACCCAGCTTCCGCTGACCATGATCCTGGTGGCGGCGGTGTACCTGGCGTTCCTGGTCATGGCGAGCCCGAACACGCCGCTGAGCGTGGCGCTGTCGATGATACCGTTTTTTGCTCCGGTGTGTATGGTGATGCGGGTTGCCGTTTCAAATCCGCCCCTTTGGCAGGTGCTGGTTTCGGCCTTGCTCTGCTTTGCGACGTTTTTGCTGTTTACCAAGATCACCGCGAAGATCTACAGGGTCGGTATCCTCATGACCGGCAAACGACCCAATTTGCCCGAGCTGTTGCGCTGGATCAAGTTCGCATGAAACAAAAACGCGGCGGCCCCAGGAGGTTGGAGGCCGCCGCCAGGTCTTGCTCCCGCCAGCTAGGACTCGATTAACGCACGTCCGCGTGGTTGATGGTCAGGCGCATAGATTAGTTTCCCCGCTATAGGTAAGGAACGGAAATGCCGCGCGCGGGAGCTCAAAGGGAGCAAAAATTGGCTAACGGATTGGCTGTGTCTTGAAGTTGTACACGGCCACGGTTTCGTTGTTGGTCACGGCAAACAGCCGGGATTGGTCGTACACGGCCAAACTCATGCCCCCGGCGATGGGTAATACGGTGGCACTCATATCATTTTCGCCGTAGCGGAGGATGGGGGAGTTGAGACGATCGTTGCCGACCAAAAGATCGCCGGTATACAGCAGGGCGATGGCATGCGGCTGATACAAGTGGCCATCGGGGGGAACTCGGCGCACCAGTTCAGTGGTGCCGGCGGCCAGTTCAAAGATGGAGTTGAGGAGATAGTCGGCACAAAACAGGTTGCCGTCAATGTCAACGGCCATGCCGACGAAGCGATGCCCGCGAGCGCCGGGGTAGAGTTGCACGATACGGTGGCTGGTCGCGGTGACCATATAAATGGAGCCGTCGAGGGCGCTGGTGAACAGATTACCGGCGCCATCCACCGAAAGATTGTTGTCGAGCAGCATCGTAGAAGGGAAGGTGGCGATGGCCTGCGGGGCGCCGGCGTTCATGGCGTAGATGGCGTGGTTGGCGGAGGAGCTAAAAAACAGGGTTCCGGCGCCATCGACGGCGGTGGCGCCGCTCTGCAGGAGCAGGCGCGCGACGATGAGCCGCCGGGAAGAGCCGGCCGGGATTTCGTCCACGGTGTTGCCGCGGGCCTCTTCTAAATAGACGTTGCCCGCTCCATCGGTGCTGAGGCCACGGGCTTGGTCGAAGCCGGTGATGAGGCGGGGCGGCCCGGCGGGAACCGGCACCCAGTTGGCAACTAGATTGCCGCGACCTGAAATGAACTCGGTGTGGAGGACCTGATGGGCGGCATTGCGAAAGAGAGCCGCGCCGAGGCGCCAGCCGCCGGCGGTGGGCACGAACTCGATATGCATGATGCAGCTCGACCCGGTGGCAAAATCGCCAGTGCAGTTGGCGGTATCGTGGCTGCTGAAATCGAGGTTGGGCACGCCCTGGGTTACAACCTCGACCGATTGGACATGGACAGCGTCGGGCCAGACGACACGCAGGGGCAGGAGCGCGCCGGGCGAAAGCAGCGGCTCCTGCTGGGCGAAGACGACGGCGGGGCTTGGCCGCGGGGGCGGCTGGGAAGCGGCCAGCGGGGGCCGGCGCAAGACGACGACGAGGGTCGCTAGAATCGCCCCGGAAGCGCTCAACGCCAGCAGGCGGCGATTGCGGCGCAGGAACAAATTAGCGCGCCGCAGCCATGAGGTCGGGACTTCGAGCGGCGGCAGATGCCCGCGGTAGCGGGCCAAGTCTTTCATCATGGCCCCGACGCTGGCATAGCGCCGCGCCGGATCGGCGGCCAGAGCGTGCTCGAGAATGGCGGCCAGGGGCCGGGATAAACGCGCCGTTTCCGGGGGCAGTTGGCCGGTCAAGATCTGGCCGAGGACAACCGCCAGAGAATAGACGTCGCTGGCCGGAGAGACCGCCTCGCCGCGCAGTTGTTCGGGGCTGGCATATCCGGGCGTGAACTGGCGCGCGCCAGGCTGCTCGTCACCAATCTGCGCAATGCCGAAATCCAGCAATTTCACCACGCCATCCTGGCTCACAAGAATGTTGCCGGGCTTAATGTCGCGGTGCAATACCTGGCGGCTATGGGCGTATTCGACGGCAGACGCAATTTGCGCGAACAGTTCCAGGACGGCGGCTTCGTTGAGGCGATGAGCGCGGCAATACTGATCGATGGGCTGACCCTCGATGAATTCGGTCGCCAGCCAGGCGACGCCATCCGCCGTCGTGCCCCAGTCGAGCAGAGTCGCGACGTTGCCGTGCTGCATGCGTGCCAGTGAGCCGCGCTCAAGGCGCAAGCCGGCATGCGCGTCGGAGCCGGGGCGCAGAAAGCGCAGCAGTTTAAGCGCCACCGGGCGGTGGAACTCATCATCGGCGCGCTCGGCCAACAGGACCAGGCCGGCGCCGCCGCGCCCGAGCTCGCGCACCACGCGATATGCGCCAATTTCGGTGCCGGCTGGAACTCCCTTGGGGTAGCGCTCGCGCCAGGCCGCAGGCCGTGGGGCTAGTTCGAATGTGGCGTGGGTGGGGTCGTCGTGCGCCGCCAGGAGCGAAGCGAGCTCGGAGGCGAGTTCCGGCGACTCGGCCCGGACGCGTTCCATAATTTCGCGGCGCGTCTCAGGATTGGCTGCGAGAGCCTCGCCGAACCAGGTTTTCAGCCGGGCCCACTGCTCCGCCGTCACTTGACCTCGAGCTCACGTTGCAGCCAGGCGCGCGCCATCGCCCAGTCGCGCTTGACTGTGGCTTCAGAGATTTGCAAATTCATGGCCGTCTCGGGAACGCTCAGTCCTATGAAGCAGCGCAGTTCAACGATTTGCGCCTGCTGGCGATCCCACTCTTCCAGCCGCCGGAGCGCGTCGTTCAAGAGCAGCACATCAACGCCCGCCGGTTGGGCGAGATCCAGACCGTCGAGTGTCAGGTGGGTGTCGCCTTTGCCACGTTTTTGGCTTTGGCGGGCGCGGGCGTGATCAACCAGGATCTGCCGCATGGCCATGGCGGCAGTGCGGATGAAATGCGCTTCATCGGCGTAGGTTCGGGAGTTCCCGATGAGCTTGAGGTAGGCTTCATGGACCAGCGCCGTGGCCTGCAGGGTGGCGACGCCGGCGAAGCGGCGCATATAGGAGTCGGCGAGACCTCGCAGCGTCTGGTAGGTTTCCGCAAAGGCGGCGTCTTGAGAGGGGTTGGCGCCAACGCTTGGCATAAATTGAAGACAGTGCCTACTTTACACGAGTAGGAGACTTCTGGCGAAGGACATGATAGATTAATGCCTAGATGTTCTTCAAGAAAGGACGTTCTAGGTATGAGCCGAACCACTGATCTAGTGCAAGGAACCATGGATCTTCTAGTCCTGCGCACGCTGGCGCTGGCGCCGATGCACGGCTGGGCGATCGCCCGCCGCATACAGCAGGTCTCAGGCGAAGTGTTGCAGATACAACAAGGGTCGCTGTACCCGGCGCTCTACCGCCTGGAACGGCGCAAGCTCATTAGAGGCGAATGGCGCCAGTCGGAGACGGGCCGGCAGGCGCGTTTTTATGAATTGACCGCCGCAGGCCAGCAGCAATTGGCGCAAGAGCGGGAACAGTGGTCGCGGCTGTCGAACGCCGTCAACCTGGTGATGGAGGCGAACTGACATGGCAATCATCGGCCGGCGAAAGAAGTTCGAGCGTCAAATGGAGCGGGAGTTTGCGTTTCACCTCGAGCGCGAAGCCGCGGAAGCGCGCGCCGATGGCCTGGATGAAAGCGCCGCGCGCCGCGCCGCCGGGCTTGCTTTGGGAAGCGCCGAACGCTGGAAAGAAGAGAGCAGGGAAGAGCACGTCGGCACCTGGCGGAATGCCTGGGATCGATGGTCGCGTGATCTCGCGCTGGCGGTGCGCGGCTTGCGGCATGCGCACGGTTTTGCCGGGGCTTGCATTCTTATCCTGGCGCTCGGTATCGGAGCCAATACAGCCGTGTTTAGCGTTGTGGATGCGGTACTGCTGGCTCCGCTTCCGTATGCGCAGCCGGCGCAGCTCGCCTATATGTGGTCCACGGAGCTGTCACGGCCCGCCAGCCAGAGCACCATGTCGTACCCGGATTTTCTCGACCTGCGAAGTGTGCCGGGCGTGGCGGGGATGTCTGCCTTCGCGGTCAACGATATCCCGATGACTGGAGTGGGGACCGCGAGCCATGTGCGCGCCGCCGCCATTTCCAGCAACATTTTCGACGTGCTTGGGGTTCGCCCGCAATTCGGGCGCGGTTTTTTCGCCGCCGAGGATCGTCCCGGCGGCCTGGATGGCCTTGATGCCGCCGTTCTCAGCGGCACGTTGGCGCGGCAGAAATTCGGAACGCCCGCCGCCGCGGTGGGGCGCCACTTGGAACTGAACGGTAGGCCTTATGTCGTCGTCGGCGTGATGGCGCCCGGTTTTCAGTTTCCGCTGGATGATCACGAGGATCTTTGGGTGACCACCGCGCCGCTGCAAGTCTCGAATGACGGCCGACCGATGACTGTGCAGCGCAGCGCCCATTGGATGCGAACGGTTGTACGAGCCGAGCCGGGCCTAAGCCTCCCGAATCTCGAACTGCGTCTTCGTGCCCGCGCCGCCCAACTGGCGCGGCAGTATCCCGATGACGATGGCGGGGCCAGCGTGCGCCTAACGCCCATGCTCGACACCTACGCCGCAAACTCACGCCCGAGCTTATTGCTGCTACTCGGCGCGGTGGGGTGCGTGCTTCTCATTGCCTGCGCGAATTTGGCTGGTCTGCTGCTGTGCCGCGCGGTTCGCCGCCGCCGCGAGTTCGCCGTGCGCGTCGCCTTGGGCGCCAGCCGCGGGGCCATCTTCCGGCAATTGCTGTGCGAAAGCCTGGTGCTCGGCACGGCCGGAGCGCTGGCGGGTATCGGAGCCGCCTTTGCGGGAATCCAGGCTTTGGTCAGGTTTGGCCCGGCTGGCATGGTGCGCCTGGACCAAGCCCACCTTAGCCCCACCATACTCGCCTTCGCGTTGGCTCTAGGTCTAGTCACAGCGCTTCTATTCGGCATGTATCCCGCCTGGGAACAAACGAAGATTGAACGAAAAAGAGTTGGCGCAGTTTTGCAGTCCGGGGCCTATGGCGGTAGCAACCGGCAAGCTTGGCGGCGGAGCTTGGTGGCGGTGCAGTTCGCCATCGCCGGTTGCGTGCTGTTGACCGCCTTCCTCCTTCTACACAGTCTCGACCGGTTAATCCATGCCCCCCTGGGTTTCGCGCCCGATAACGTGCTGAACGCGACGATCAATATTCCTGACGCGCGCTATCCCCAGCCTGACCAGCAAGGGCGCTTCTTCGCGCGCCTTACCGATTTATTGCGCCAGGAGCCTGCCATAGCGGGCGCCGCCGCGGCGATGCCGACGCCCTTCAGCGGCAACAACATCGGCGTAAACTTTAATTGGCCCGACCATCCGCTTCCTCCGCAGCGTCAGCCGCATACCGGCATTGGTGTCCTGACGCCTGGCTACTTTGGCATTTTAGGCATTCCACTGCTCGCCGGCCGCGATTTCGCCACCACCGACACGCATGCCGCGCCGCAGGTGGCCATTGTGAATCAGGCGTTCGCGCGCCAGTTCTTCCCCGGCACATCCCCGCTGGGGCGCCGCATTCAACCTGGTCTCTGGTCGTACGAGGGTTCCCCGCGCCCGGTGCAGATCATTGGCGTGGTGGGCGATACGCGCTCGGCTTCACTACGCGATCCGCAAGGCCCCATGGTCTACGAGCCGCAGGCGCAGGTTCCCTTCGACGGTTTGATCCTGTTGGTGCGACCGCGCTGGGGCGCGGAATCCGCGGCCGCAGCGGCGGTACGGCGCGTGGTCCATGGGGCTCGATCCGGATATACCGCTCTTCGATCTCGCACCTTTGAGGGAACGGATTGCGGCTTCCGCCGCGCCGGAAGCCTTCGACGCCGCTTTGCTCGCGGCCTTCGCCTTTCTGGCCCTGCTGCTGGCCGCCGTAGGTCTGTATGCGGTGATGGCGCAATCGGTGGCGCAGCGGCGCCGCGAAATCGGCATTCGGGTTGCTCTGGGCGCGACGCGAAGCAATGTCGCGCGTGAAGTTCTGGGCGCGGGCCTGTCGATGTCCGTCGTCGGACTGGCGGCCGGTATGTTGGCGGCACTTGTACTCAATCGCGTGCTGGCCTCGGCCGTGAGCGGCGATCTTTACTCGACCACTGCCCTGGACCCTGTGGCCTATCTTGCGGCCCCCCTCCTGCTTCTGTTGGTCGCGACGCTTGCCTGTGCCCTGCCCGCCCGCCGCGCCGCGACCTCGAATCCGGTGACGGCGTTGCGGTTGGAGTAGGCGATAGCATTAGCCCGCTGGAAGATCGAGGAAATCTTTGCGCCCAGAGCCCCGGCCCAATAGCGGCATTACTCTTGAGCAACGCCGGATTGGGCAATGATTGAGGGTGCGAGCCACGTGCAAACGACCCGCACCCATCTCGAATGGCAAAGCAGCACGGCCGTCCACCGCGATCAGCTCTTAATGAATTCAGCGTCGATGGTGATGCTGACATCGTCGCCGACCAGAATGCCGCCGGTTTCGAGGGCGGCGTTCCAGGTGAGACCGAAGTGCTTGCGGTTGATGCGCGCCGTCGCGGTAAGACCGATGCGCGTGTTGCCCCATGGATCCGCGCTGGGCGGGGTCGGGCCTTCGACGCGCAACACCACTTCGCGCGTGACACCGTGAATTGTGAGATCGCCGGCAACGTCAAGCGTATCGGGGCCGTTGCGCTTGACCGAGGTGGAGCGGAACGAAATTGCCGGGAACTGTGCGACATCAAAAAAGTCGGCGCTCTTGAGGTGGGCGTCGCGCTGCGGCTCGCGGGTGTCAATCGAGGCCGTTTCAATCGTCGCCTCGACGCGGGAGCGGGTAATGTCGGCCTCGTCGAGCGTCAGCGAGCCGGAGAGAGCGGTGAAATGCCCCTTTACATTGCTGATCATCATATGCTTGATTTTGAATTCAGCCGCGGCATGGGCGGGATCGAGTTTCCAGGTTGAAATGGCGGTTTGAGTTGCGTTGGTGGTCATAGGTTTGACTCCTTTTCGATCAGTGTTACAAACAACATTCGTGCTAACGACTATCCGGTTAAAAATTTTTTTTAGGTGGGCCGCGTGTTGCGGCAGTCCTGCAACAGCTTGAGCAATGCACGTAGCCGGGCCGGTCCGAGATGGCCGAGAAGTTTGCGGTGGGTTTCCCGGATGGGCTGGTCCAGGCGGTCCAGCAGAGTCAGTCCCTGGGGGGCGATGCGTGTGAACACCTGGCGGCGGTCCTGGTTCTCACGACAGCGCGAGATCAGGCCGCGGGCCTCGAGGCGGTCGAGCAGCCGCGTGATGTCGGGATCGCGGGTGATCATGCGGCCGGCGATCTCACCGCACGCCAGGCCGTCGGGCGACCCGCGCAGGATCCGCAGGACGTTGTACTGGGTCCGCGACAGCGCCGCCTTCTTCAGCAGCGCCGTAAGCGGCCGCGACAGGTCCTCGACGGTGCGCAGCATCTCGACGAAGGCTTTCTCTTCGGCGCAGGCGGGCTGGCTGGGTTTCGCGGGCATGAATCAACAATAATCGTTTCAACGACTATTGTCAAGAGGAAAATAGTCAGCCGCCGATGATGGCGCCGCCCGCCTGGACGGGTGTGTTCGTCAACCCTTTCGAGAGAATAAAGGCGACCGAAGAGCCGGAGATGGCATCGCAGGGTATAGTCGGAACAATCGTTCAAATTGACCCACGACCTGGCGAGAAAACAGGACGAAGTCTTCACGGGTGAGAATATCGCCAGGATTGGAAAAAGAGTACGGAGGAAGGTTGAGGATGACACCGAAAACACCATCAGAGAAGCTGGCGGACGGCCTGGAGACTTGGTTCGAAGGTACGACGCCATCGCAGTACGACCGAAGGGCGCACGAACGGTTTTAGCTATGAAAGCGACCGAAGTGGATCGGGACCCGAACCGGAAGGATCAATACCCACACCCAGACGATAAGCATAAGGTGATCCTGGGCCCCCGGCTTCACAAGTCTGATGGGTTCGCTGTTGGCCAAGGTCAGCAAGCGCGTAGAAAGAGAGGTCAGTGATGACATCGAACGAAGCATCGCAAAACTTGGCGGACGGACTGGTCCACTCCTTCGACACTACGAGGAAATCACTGAACGGAAACAGTCCGCACCGCCGGTTCTTGGCCATGAAACAGAGCGAGCTGAGCCGAGGCGTGAAGGAGTATGAAACGCAGGAGAACCTCGACACGGTGATCCGGGGCTATCAGATCGCGGAGAAAAGGCTGTTCGGGAAAATCGAGCTGTTGCCGGGCGAGACGGATTTGACCAAGATTTTGGGCCAGACGGGAAGCCGCTAACCGCAGCGGAATATGATGGCGGACCATCTAGGGATACGGTTCAAGCGTTACGGGATGACGGAGTTCGGGATGGCGGACCCACCGGAAATGGCTCTGGACAGTCGGGACTGGGCGGACCCGCAGGTAGCGGCGAACGCGGAGGCACTTTACAAAGCCTGGAATACCGGCGGCGATAAGGCGCTAAAGGCCAAGTTGGCCGAGATCAAGGCGAAGAATGCGAGCCAGCCGGAAAGCCGCTAGCCGCAAGGACACGCGATGAGTACATCAAAAAGCGAAACGCCGGAGGAGTACCTAGCCATGATTTGGGAGGTGTACGGGGCGGAGGGGGAACGCCGCATCCGGGAGAGCCGGGAGGGGATGGCGCGGGCGAGACGAGATTTCCCGACCTCTACACCCACCCCGGTGGAGGACGAGGAGCTGCTGGCCGACTTACATCCGCTCGGGCGGGCGATGGATGATCCGGAGGCTTGGAAGGGAGTGGAGGAGCTTTACACGACCTACAAGACCGGGGGGCGCCGCGCTTTGTTGGACGCGATTCGAAAGAAGAGTTTTGAGTAGACGGGAAGCCGCTAACCGCGGCTGACGTCCGGGCACTGCGGGCGGCGCGGTTCGACTCGCGGCAGACATCGATTTTCGGGGCGCCGCACGAGCGGGCCGGCGTTGGCGTTGCCGGCGGGGGAACCCACCAAGCTGGAACAAATGGCGAAGCTGCCCCACCCGTCCGTGTGGGATGAGGACGGTAAGGCGCTGCTGGTGCGGCGGGATGAATTTGGCAGGCTGAGTCTGGCGCGGCGAACGGTTGGACTCGGGCCGCTCCCACCACAGGCGATGGGCGTGGCGCTCGAGCCGCGGGACGTGGCGGCGCTGCGGGGGTCGCGGATACTGAGCGCGGAGACGATGCAAGCGCTGGAGCGGAACCCGCAGGGCATGGCGGTGGTGGTGCATGGCGGCACGGCGGCGCACATGCGCCGGGTCAGGCTCGAGGAGTTGATGCACCTGGCACAGGCGGCAATGGATGAGGGGCGCGCGGCGGCGGCGATAACGCCGGATGAAGCCGCCGCGTTTCTGGCGCGAATGCCCTGGCTGCGCGGCTGGGCAATGGAACGCTACGGCAGCGACTTGCGGGCGACGGGCGAGCGGGCGCGGGCGCGAGGCCTGCCGGAGCAGATTCGTTCGCAGGCGATGGATTTGCACGCGATGATGGAAATAGGCGTTCGCCTGCTGATCGGCGACTATGCGGATTTGGGCTTGGACGAGGCTACAGGCAGCGCGGGTCGTCAGGCCTACCTGCAGGCGGTGGAGAGGAGTTGGGGCAATGCCGGAATCGAACGCGGAGCGGAATATGCGCGGACTGTCGGACTCGGAGCTTATCGAGCGTGGGGCCGAAGCGTGGGCGAAGCGGGATATGGAAACACTGGACCGAACCTTGGCAGAGCAGCAGCGCCGCCACCCGCACCAAACGAGCCCGGCAACCTGGGCGCTGGACGACGACCTGATGCCGACAGGGGGGATCGTGATCCTGCCGCATCCGTCGCGGCGGGCGTAGGCCCCGGACTGAGCCGGCGGCGCTGGAGCGATCCCAACCAACTGAGCTTGCTCGGGGACGCGGCACCCTCGCCGGCGCCGGAGGCCTCACCCGCGCCGGCCGCGCCGGAGCCTCGGTGGCGGCCAGTGCGGCGGCGACCGGTGAGCTTCGAGGAGTGGGCGGCGGGGAAGGCGATTGATCCGAAGTCCTATGCGAGCGACGCGCAAATCGCGACCGCGCTGGGGCAACGGCTATTCCCGCAGGCTCGCTCCGCCAGGCAACGGGGAAAGGAAAACGGATTGCTTCGCCTGGTGGCTCGGCGGCGCGAGCTCGAGGCGCAGTACCAACGCGAGGTGCCGGTCGAGGATGTTCAGGACGACGTCTACTTCGTGAGCAAACATGGCGGAGCCATCCTGCATCTCTACGAAGACGGCACATGGACGGACGAAGCCGGATATTTGGATGCCGAGCGCCAAGACGACACCCTGGAGGCGTACCTCGCGAAGCAGGCTGCGTTTATGGAAACTGCCGGACTTTGATACGATAGCGCCATGCCCGACGTTGCCGAAGCCGAAGCGTTGCAGACTGACACGGCTCCTCGCAGACGCGAGACTGACCCCGAGCTTTTTTTCTCACGTTCGGGCATTGACCTCTACCTCGCCGACGCGCGAGCAAAGCTCTCGTCATTCGGCGAGGGCACATTCCAAACGTGCGTGACGAGCCCGCCATATTGGGGCTTGCGCGACTACGATTTTCAGCATCAGATCGGCGCGGAGAACACGGTCGACGAGTACATCGCTGACCTCGTCTCGCTTTTCAGGAACGTGCGGCGCACCTTGCGGGAGGACGGCACGTTCTGGCTCAACATCGGAGACGCCTACACGAGCGGCGGCAGGACGTGGCGGGCACCGGACAAGAAGAACGCCGGACGCGCGATGAGCTACCGACCCGACACGCCGAAGGGCTTGAAGCCCAAAGACCTCATCGGCCTTCCGTGGAAGTTGGCGTTTGCCCTCCAAGCGGACGGCTGGTTCCTGCGCTCCGACATCATTTGGCAGAAGCCGAATTGCCAGCCGGAATCAGTGAAGGACCGGCCGACTCGTTGCCACGAGTACATCTTCCTTTTCTCAAAGACCGAGCATTATTTTTACGATCCTGAGAGCGTGCAGGAGGATGCGATCATCGGCACCGGGCGAAAGAACCGCCGAAGCGTATGGAGCATTAACACCGAGGGCTTCAAGGGCGCGCATTTCGCGGTTTTTCCGCCGAAGCTCGTGGAACTCTGCATCCTTGCCGGTGCGCCGTCTGGCTCGTGTGTGCTCGACCCGTTCTTCGGCACCGGAACGGTGGGGCTGGTGAGCAAGTATTTGCGTCGCCGGTGCGTCGGGATTGAGATGAAACGGGAGTTTGCCGAGATGGCGATGCAGAGGATCAAATCAGCCCCGGGTAAAGCGCGTTTTCTTCCGTTATCGTAGCGTCCTTCGCAAAGCTCCATTCGCCGTGCACGACGCAGAGCGCCTTGTTGATCTTGCGGATTTGCAGTTTCCGCTCGGTGCCGCCGTCGAAATAAAGCTGGAACTTCACGTCGCCATTCCTGTCCGTCACCGTGCACGTCCCCGGCTTCGGCATCTGCTTACTCGCGCTCATCATCTCGAAGGCGCCGGTCGCGGCTTCGGCCAGGAGTCGCTTGGGAATCTCGACCAGCTCGTAATGGTGGCTGTCGCCAGTCGGGATATACCGCAACGTGAGGATGCGCTCGTAGCTCCGCATATGCTCAAGGAAGCTGTCGCGGAGACCGGCCAGTTCAGCCGGTTTGTCGCTCCACTGGCCTTTGCCAAGCTCCATAAACTTCGAGATGTGGATGGAATCGGCGCGGATACCAGCGTTCGCTTGAGTCTTTAGCGAGAACGGCACGCCGTTGATCGTGATGTCATGCCCGCGATTGCCGCGCCTCGCTCGCGCCGCTTGACCACCGCAGAAATTGACCGCGCGCTCCAGCGCGTACTCAAATTTGTCTTTGGTAAACGCCTCGCCAGAAAAACAATGGTGGATGCGGAGCGTGTCGCCGAACTCCCGGAGCACGCACTCCGTTACGAGATCGGATCGTGGGTTGGCCACGAAAGTGAATGACCGCTCGAACTGGCCGATGATGTTTTCGATGGCGGTGCCCTGGCTCTCGCTGAGGTTTGCGAGGCGCGCGAGAAGCGCGCGAAGCCGGGCTGGATCGATTGCCACGCCGCATTATATCCTCGATACGCCGCCCTACGGACGCCATTAAAACATAGGTAAAGGGGCCGGTCGGGCTGACAGCGTACACGAGCGATGCGAGCGATCGCGAAAGTAGCGCCGCGCCCGCCATACCTAGGCCCCAACCCGATGCCAGCAGCGCCTGCCGACCAGCCAGCGTAACTGGGCCGGACGCGCACCCAGCGCGGCGCGCACGCCCACTACCCGCGCTGCTGTTCCACGAAATAACATGAGGACGTAAATACCAAGGAATGCCAGCACAAGTGCAAGCCCAGCGAGCAGGCCGATCAACAGGGTGTATTTTTGCCGCGTGATCGCAAGCGTCAGCGTCGCCCAGTTTCGGCTGGCCGGCACCCGGAGGCTGGATCGTATTTCCGGCATCAGCCTTCCGCCTTTCTGTTGGAAGTCAACAGAACACGGGGCGTTCGGATTTCCTGCGATCGCCCGTTCCCCACAGTCAGCCGAGCGACGGTAGACAACATCGTTCGCGCATTCCGCCCTTGTAGTATTTTTTAAATCGAGGAATCGCGCCGTGTAAAGCAGAAGGTGGCGGAGAGGGAGGGATTCGAACCCCCGGTACCCGTTAAGGTACACACGCTTTCGAGGCGCGCGCCTTCAACCACTCGGCCACCTCTCCGTTGCTCGCTATGTACTGAAAACACACGGCTTAGACCAGGTGTTTTTTTGCTGCCGGTGTCGCCTGCCCCGACCCCCGTGGGGGATTTTGTGGGGACCTTGGACTCATCCGGCTCCCCCAGTATAGCAACCACCACTTCGAGCGTCTTGGCCTGGGGATGGATGTACCGCGCCGTCGTCTTCACATTGGTGTGCTGCATCAGCGTCATCAGGGTGAAGAGGTCCGTGCGCCTCCCGCGGCTGCGCCTGCGCCTTGGCCGCCGCGATGGACCACTGCTCCAGTGCCACCCCGAGATGGGCGCGTTCTGTCTCCGGCAGCGATTCCAAGGATGCAAACGAAGCCCCCCTCGCTCCCCGCAGCGCATCCGGCGTCAGCCATCCCCGCGCCACCTCGCGCACCGTGATGGCGTCGCGCACCGCGATCAACGCCGCCGCCACCCGCTGTTCCTCCGGCCGCAACGGCGCCGAGACCGTGCCCTCAATGGCGTGTTGGATTCGCAGCAGTGCCGGCGCCGCCTCGGCCACGGACTTGGGCCAGACCAACTCGTCTTTAACCGTGCGGTAGAGATCGGTCGCCGCGCGCATCGTCTGCAGCGCCGCGAACTCCCTCCGGCCGGCGTAGCTGCGCAGCGCCGCTCGCGCCCGATCGCTGGTCCCGTGATAGCGCGACAGCGCGCCTTCGACTTTCGCCCCCGCCCGCGCTAGCGGCTCGGTGGCTCGGTCCCAGGCCCGGAAGACGGCTGCGATGGGCCCTCGTTCGGGTTCCCGGAGCCCTCCGCGTCCGCCGATGCTCCCGACAGCGGACGAATAATTCCAACCCCCGCCAGTTTCCCCTCCCGGTAGCTCCAGATCTTCGCCGGCCTTCCCTGCGAGTCCGGCAACACGAGATCGTAGTTGCCCGGAGAGTGCTGATGGTACCCCACGGCTAGCCCTTGCGATCGCTGCATTCCCCCACCTCCGCGCCACAGCGCCCAAATAGTCCCGCGCCGCCATGTCTCCGGCAGCACCCGCGACGCCCAACCGGCTCATTTCGCCCAGCAGCAGCCGCGCCCCAATCTCCGCCGCCGCGATCGGGGCCGCCTGTTCGACCCGCGCGTCCAGCACGGGACGGTAAATACGCAACAACTCGGCGCCGCGTATCTGCGCCTCTTCCATCATCTTACGCGCGTCGTTCGCGCTGATCGCCGCCCCCGGATCGCCGGCGTCGGCCAGCGCCTGCCACAGATGGGCGAACTCTTCCAGCCGCGTCCACGCGGTGGCTTCCGCAGCCGCTCCCTGGTGTACCACCGTCACCAGACCTTGCGGGGACGCCTCTAATGCCCGTGCCAGCTCGCGCTTCGTCTCCGCCACGGGTCCCTCGAATGCCGCCACGCGCCCCAGCGCCGCGCCGAGCCGCTCCGCGCTCGCCGACGGCAGGAACATCCCGTTCACCTGGTAACGTTCGCCCACCGCCTGGCGCATGATTTCGTCTATGGCGCCCGCCGACCGCAGATAGAGCACCCCGGCCGCCGACGCTTCGGGCTGGTGCCACAGCGCCGCCCGCCCCAGCTCCGGCCGCCGCTCGATCTCGTTCGGCTCCGCCGACCCCGCCTCCGCCCCCAGCGAGAACAACGGCCGTGGGGGCTTGGCCGCGCCATCGCCGCCGACGCGTCGTTCCTCCGCCAATGCCGCCTGCCGCCGCTCAACGATCACTTGTCCATGCTCGTTATTGCCATGCTTGATGTACGCCAGCCCCAGTGGATGCTCTTCCGCCACCGCGCGCACCGGCAAGAAACGCCGGGCCACCACCGCAAGTTGGGCTGGGTTGAGAACCCCGTGGTCGCGGTTCGCCAGTTGCGGGGCGTGGCCCTCCAAAGCCTGCTGCGCCGCGCGAAACCCATCGTCGCGCAGGTGCAACACTCCCGTGCGCTGGTCATAATCAAGCGGACTGTAAAGCCCTCGGTCTTCAACCTCGGTCGGTTTCTCATCGGTCGGCCGCTCCGCCTCTTGGGCCAAAGCCCGCAACTCCTCCTCCGCCGTTGCCGCCGCCTCACTCCATCGCCACGCCTGCCGGTCCACGTCGGCGGCCGCATCCTCGGCGCCCGCCGCCCGCAGCTCCTCCGCCGTTGCCGTCAGGCGCGCCGCTTTCCCGCGTGCCCGCGCGATCTCGCCTCCAACGCCACGCCCTGCCGGGTCCGCCTCTTCCGCCACATCCTCCGACCGCAACCCCTTCCCGTAAGGAGTCCAAATCCGCGCCGAGTGGCCCTCGTCCTCCGCATCGGCCATCAGATCCTCCACGCGCTTCCCGCTCGCGCTGTGCGCGCCCGTTCCCGCCTGCGCCGAAGCCGTCTTGCCATTTTCCCGCCGCGCCGCCCGCCTCTCCAACACCCGCAAGTACGCCTGATCGGCGCTCCGCTCCGGGTGCAGCGGCTCCATAGCGGTCTCGACCTTCTCGTATGAATGCGCTTCCAAGAGTGCTCGGTCTTCAGCCGTTCCCGCATAGCCTCGGTGCATCACCCGCTTCTTTCCGTCGCAGGCGCAATGAAAAAAAACTGTCGAACGCGGCGTGGGGAAGCTCTCTGCACGCTTCACAGATGGCATTTTTATAAGTTCGGCTCATGCGTCATTTTCTCAAAAGAAGCTGCCTCAAGGAGAAGCGGCTAGATGATGGATCACCTCCTTTCGGTCAGGAGGCTGATTGGACCAGCCGACGCGAGGAATGCGCCGAGGCGGGCGGTGGCTTTAAATTGCGGGATGGGGTCGTGTTCCTTGTACGCCGAGGTGAAGGCGTTGGACAGCGACCTGAGCGAGCGAGCGGAGAACTCCTAGTGCGCAGGGTTGAAGTACAACGCATGCATGCGCGAATCGAGATGGCGTGGCATCTCAAGGTAGCCTTCGACGAACGCGCGGTAGATGATGGTCCGCGCGGAAAACGTCCGTGAGTTGGCTGTGCTTCCAGCCCTCGACCGGTTCGACCATCTCCTTGAAGTTGCGGCATCTGGTCCACGCCGACCGAGAGCGCGTCGTGGGGCGTTTGCCGCAGTTGCGATGCTGCACGTGTGCACATCGCTCCTGGCCGCGCTGAGCGTCGACTTGTTGGCGACGTCAGCCGTCGTAGCGCAGTGAACGTAGCGGGTCGGTGCGCAGGACGCGCCGCGCCGGTCCATACGCCGCGGCGAGCGCCACCGCTCCCACGGCGGCGACCGCTCCGGCGATGATCACCGGTTGGCCATTGCCCGCTGCGTAAACGACGCTGGCCAGCAGGCCCGCACCAGCGGCGCCGAGCGCAAGACCGGCGGCGGCGCCAATGGCCACCAGCAAGCCGATGCGCGCGAACACCGATTGCAACACTTCGCGCCGCCCGGCTCCCAGGGCGATGCGGATTCCGATCTCCTTGGCACGCTGCGACACCGCATACGCGCTGAGGCCAAAAATGCCGGTGAACGACAGCATGAGGGCCAGGATGCCAAACGCGCCCAGCGTAATCACGGCGGCGCGCATCGGCAGATAGACGAACCCGAGCATGTCCCGCAAGGTCCCCACGCCATAGATCGCAAGATGCGGATCGAGTTGGTTCACGGCGCCGCGCAGCGCAATTGCCATATCCGTCTCATTGCGGCGGCCGCGCGCCAGCAAGACCATGGTCGGGTTGTACTGCTGTGCCATGGGGCGGAACAGCGCGCCAGTGGGATCCTCGGTGATCGCGTTGTACTTCCCGGTTTCCACAACGCCGACAATCTCCACCGTCTCGCCCTTGCCCAGCATGAAGCGCCGGCCCACGGCGCTGGCAGTACCAGCCAGGCGGCGCGCGAGAGTCTCGTTGACGACGGCGACCGCGGGCGCCTGGGCGCTATCACGGTCGTCAAAGTCGCGGCCCGCCAGCAGCCGGGTTCCGAGCGCGGCAAAATAGCCCGGCGAGACATCGTAATAATTGGCACTTAGCGAAGTCTTATTACGGAACGCCGTGGTGCCGTCGCGCCAGACCGAGGTATGGGATTGATCAATGCTCAGCGGCACCGAGCTGCCGAAGGCGGCCGCAGCGATGCCGGGTAGCTGCGACACGCGCTCCACCACGCGGCGCTGGAGCTGCAATGCGCGCTCGCGGGTGTAGCCGGCCAGGCCGAAGTCGTAGCCCACCATGGCGGCGCCATCCGGTTGCATGCCAAGCGGACTCTGCATGGAAGCGGCCAGGCCGCGGCCCGCCACCAGGCTGGTGGTGACCAGCAGAGAACACAGCGCCAATTGCACCGGCAAGAGGAAGTCGCGCGCAGCCAGCCGGCCCGGGCCGCGGTGGCGCTCGCCCTTCAGCCGCAGAGCGGGCACCGCCTTGCGGGCACGCAGCGCCGGCCCTAACCCAAAAAGAACGCCGGTGGCCACGGCGGACGCCAGGGAGACCGCAAAAACGCGCAGGTCGGGACTGACGTCGAAGCGTATGGGGAAATCGACCGGGGCCCGCCAATGATTCAGCAGCCGCAAAAGAAGCAAGGCCAGCAGGCCGCCGGCGGCGGCGCCCAACAACGCCAGGGTGATCGCTTCAGTCAGCAACTGGCGCACCAGGCGGCCCCGTCCCGCACCTAGCGAGACGCGGACGGCAAGGTCGCGCTCGCGGTCCACGCCACGCGCCATCAACAGTGCCGCCAGGTTGGCGCATGCGGCCAGCAATACCAGCATTGCCAGCAAGAGCACGCCGCCGCCGAAGGCGGCGGTGGGCTGGTGCAAGGTCGAACCGCCCAGACCGATTGGCGCGACGGTAAGGCGCATACCGTCGTTGACCGGGCGCTCGTGGACGAGTTGCGCGGCGACGGTTGCGAGATTGGCGTTGGCCTCCGCAGTAGTGATGCCAGGCTTGAGGCGGCCTCCGATCCAGGCATCGAAGTCATTTGGGTTGTCGAGCCACGAATGCCCCTCGATCTGAGGCTGCATTGCCATGGGAACGAAAACTTCAGGCCAATAAAACAGTTCAGTGCCGTGGAAGCCACGGGGCGAAACGCCCAACACGGTGTAGGGCATGCCGTTAATTCGGACTTGCCGCCCCGCGATATCAGGGTCGCCGCCAAAACGGTTGCGCCAACTCTCATAGGTAATTACGGCGTAGGGGCTGGCACTTGGCTGGCCGTCCTCGGCGGGTGTGAAGAAGCGGCCCACAACCGGTTTCAATCCCAGCCCTTCGAAATAGTTGCCACTCACGAGATAGCCCCACACACGGTCGGCCGCGGCGCCGCCGCCGCCATTCCCCTCCAGCGCCATGGGCGCCATGCGGTAAGCGAATAAGGACGAAAACACGGCGTTGCGATCGCGCATTTCGCGGTAGTTGGGATAGGAATTTGACGTCCTTCCGGAGTTGTCCACAAACACAACGCGATCGGCCGCCGGTATCGGAAGCGGTTTGAGCAGGAGCGCGTTATAGACGCTGAACACCACCGTATTGGCGCCCAGTCCGAGCGCCAGCGACAGCAGCGCCGTCAGTGTGAAGGCCGGCGACTTGCGCATCAGGCGCAGCGCATAGCCGGCGTCGCGCCCGATGTCTTCGATCCACTGTACCCGGCGCTCATCGCGGCACTGATCGAGCCGCGCCTCGGTGGCGCCGAACTGCAGTTGCGCGGCGCGCCGCGCGGCGGCCTCGGTCATGCCGGCGGCGCGGTTTTCGCGCAGTAGCTGCTCCACGTGCAGGTCAATCTCGCGGCGCAGCTCGGCGTCTTGCGCAGTGCGGTGAAACAGAGAACGGAAGCGTCGGATTAGAACGTGAAGCATGCGCACGGTGGTTTCTCCCGAGGTGGTTAAGCCTGCTGAATGACCAGTTGCATTGCCGAGGAGAGCCGGCTCCAACTTTCGAGTTCGCGCTCGAGCTGCTTACGCCCGGCGCGGGTAAGGGTATAAAACTTGGCGGCGCGGCCCAGTTCGGAGTCGCGCCAATCGGCCGCAATCCAGCCCTGCTGTTCCAGCCGGTGCAGGGCCGGGTAGAGTGACCCCTGCCCAATGGCGAATACCTCGCCAGAGACGGACTGGATGCGCTTGGCGATTCCCCACCCGTGCAGCGGCCTGGCGGCGATGGTCTTGAGAATGAGCAGATCGAGCGTGCCTTGGATCAAATCGGAGGGCTTGGGCATAAGCGCGATACCTCGAACGTCAACAACACTATACCACGACCGTCGACAATACCAGACCCCAGTTAATTGCTATGCTGCTGCCATGCGAATGGCACTATGGCTGCTCCTCACCGCCCTGCCGCTTGGGGCACAAGTCGCGCCCTGCACATCGGCCACCCCCGCCTGCACGTTTTGGGTGACGCTCAAAGGCGGACCGGCGCGCTCGCTGATTTACACCAGTTTTCCGCTCGACAAACCCAATCCCGCCATTCGTCGCGCCCTGATCATGGTGCACGGCACCCTGCGGAATCCCGATCATTACTTCAACACCGCGAGCGCGGCCGCCTTCCTGGCCGGCGCGCAGGAGGACACAGTGGTCATTGCGCCGCGCTTCGCCTCGCATACGGCTAATGGACGGGGCTGCAACGACACGCTCGCCGACAACGAAGTTAACTGGTCCTGCGGCGGGGATAGCTGGCGTTCGGGCGGCAATTCCACCAGCAACCCCGACCTCACGTCGTTCGATTTCGTGGACGAGATCCTCCGCCGGCTCGCCGATAAGAAAGTGTTTCCGAATCTCACGGTTGCCGTCATCGCCGGGCATTCCGCGGGCGGCCAGTTTGTGGACCGTTACGAAATGGCCAATCAGGTGGACGGGAAGCTCGGCATCTCGCTGCGCTATGTGGTCGCCAATCCATCCAGCTATGCGTGGCCCGACGCGACCCGGCCGAGGGCCACGGACGACGCTTATCCGGCCAACGCGGGTGTCGGCTGGCAGGACGAGAAGCCGCATACAAATTTCACCTACGGAAGGTACGGCGAGGCAAGCCAGGTGCCTGGGTACGACATCTGGCCCTATGGACTCGAGCATCGCACTACGGGCTATACCGCGAAAATGAGTGACGATCAGCTCCGGCAGCAGTTAGTTTCACGCGACGCCACCTACCTGCTGAGCCAGGTGGACACCTTACCGCTTGGCGGCTTCGACAGCTCCGCCGACGCCATGGCGCAGGGACCCACTCGCCGCGCCCGGGGAGAAGCATTTGTGAATTATGTGAACCAGAAGCTGGGCGGCCATCACGCCATCATGATTGTCCCGGAGTGCGGGCACAACGATCGCTGCGTCTACACGACGCGCGATGTGCTGAACGTGATCTTTCCGAAATAAAGCAGTCCGCTAGCGGCGGCGCTGGAAAAACCGCCGGACAACATCTCCGCATTCGGCTGCCATAACACCATCGGTCACTTCGAACTGGTGGTTCAAGGCGGGGTGCTGGAACAGCGACGGCACCGAGCGCAGGGCTCCCGATTTGGGTTCTTCCGCGCCGTAGACCAAGCGGGCGATGCGGGCCTGAATCAGAGCACCGACGCACATCACACAGGGCTCAATCGTTACATAAACAGTCGCCCCGACGAGGCGGTGGTTGCCGATTTTCCATGCGGCTTCGCGCAAGGCGATGATCTCGGCGTGGGCGGTCGGGTCAACGTCGAGTAAGGTGCGATTGTAGCCGCGACCGACAGCGACGGCTTCCTCTGAAATCACGATCGCACCAACCGGGACCTCGCCCGCCAATTCGGCCGCTCGCGCCAATGTCAGGGCCTGCGCCATCCATTCCTCGTCAACGCTCATGCGGGGTTAATTTAACACGCCGTCCGGGCTGGAGCGGGCCTCCACTCGCGAAATTCCACGCAAACGGTCGATTTTGTGATGCAATAGAAAGATGCGCAGTTCTCATCCATTTCTCCGCGCGGGTTTTGTACTCGCAGTCGGTTTCGCCACGCTCATGGCCCAAACCCCCGCGAAGCCGGTCGCCAAGCCAGCTGCCAAGCCGGCGGCCAGCTCCGCCGCGGCAAGCGATCCCGTGGTCATTTCAGTCGGCACGGAGACGATTCACGCCAGCCAATTCGACGCGCTGGTCAAGGCGGCGCCGCCACAAAACCAGGCGGAGATGAATGCCAATAAGCGCGCCGTCGCCGACGAGTTGGGCAAAATGCTAGCCCTGGTTCAGGAAGCGCATCGCCAGGGTCTCGACCAGGATCCCAGCTTTAAAGCGCAAATGATGCTGGCGCGCGACAACGCCCTGGCCAAGAGCGTAGTGGATAAACTGCAGGCTGAGACCACGCCCACCGACGCCGCTATTAAGACGTACTACGACACCCATACGGCCGAGTTTTCACAGGCTAAAGTCCGCCACATCCTGATTGGCGATTCCGAGACTCCGGGCGGCCCCAATCCGCGCACTCAGGCTGAAGCGTTGGCGAAAGTTAACCAGGTCGAGGCTCAAATCAAGAACGGCGGCGACTTTGCCGCCCTGGCCAAAGCGAATTCCGACGATCCCGGCTCCAAGGACAAGGGTGGCGATTTGGGCGCTATCTCTCCTGGCGAGACCGTACCCGAGTTCGAGACGGCGGTTAACACGCTGCCGATTGGCAAGGTCAGCGACCCGGTGCACACCCGTTTCGGCTACCACATCATCGAAGTCGAATCGCGCACCACGATGCCTTTTGACCAGGCCAAACCGCAAATTGCGCAACAACTGGCCGGCGATGCGGTTAACAGCAAGATTGACCAGTTGGCCGCCGCGGCCCACGTGGTCATTAGTGACAGCTTCTTCGGTCCGGCGAAACCGACGCCGCCCGCTCCCACGCCGCACCATTAATCCGCATCTTTTATGAACGAACCCCGCCCGCCTCGCTCTTTACTAGCAGAGGAGACGATGGCAGCGGTGGTGATCAACCCGGTGACAAGCCTGCCGACGAGCGAATCGGCGGCATGGGAACAGGCAGTTTGGGTGCATGCGCGCCTGCTGTACCGCATTGCGTTTGCCGCCCTGCGCCATCATCAGGATGCCGAGGACGCGGTACAGGAAACGCTACAGCGCGCCTGGAAATACCGTCACCGCCTGGCCCAGGTGGATGACGCCGCCGCATGGCTGGCACGTATAGCGTGGCGGGTGGCCAAGGCGAGGCGTCCGCGGGCGGGCGTAATCTCGATGGATCAGCTCAACTCCGTCGCCGAATTGCGTGCGTCGGGCCTTGGCGCCGACGAGCTGGCGGTTGGCCGCGAGCTGCGCGGACTGGCTGAGCATTACATTCAGTGCCTGCCGGCGAAGCTACGTCAGCCGTTGGTGCTGTCGACGGTGGAGGAGCTCTCGGCGCGGGAAGTCGGATTGGTGCTGGGCATTCCCGAGGCGACGGTGCGGACGCGCTGCCTGCGCGCACGCCGCCTGCTGCGCGAGAAATTGGAAGCCGCCCTCGGAACCGGAAGGGAGGGCCGGCATGGATCTCGATAAGGCGGTGGACCAGATTCTTGACGGCTATGCCGCGGTCGAACCGCCGGAGGGCGCGGTCGAACGCTGGCTGCGGCGGGGGCGCGCGCCGTTACCGGCGCGGCGATTCTGGGGCTTGGCGGCGCCCGCCTGGGCGGCCATCGCGGCCCTGCTGGTTGTGCTGCTGGGCGCAAGCTGGTATGTGGAACGCAGGGAGCTGTTGCGCGCCCGCGCCAAGCTGGCGCAAGAGCGGGCGGCAATTGTGGCCTTGCCGGCAGCAAGCGCGCCGCCGCTCACCGATCGCGAAAAGCAGTTGATTCAGTTGATGGAGAAAGATCCTTCCGCCCTGGCCGCCATTGGCATGGACGATGCCGACCAGCCTCATTCAAAGTCCAAACCCGCCGCCCGGCACCCGAAAGGAAAAAATCAATGAAGGCAAAGCTATTGCTGTTTCCCGCCGCCGCCCTGCTGACGCTTGCGCCGATGACGCAGGCGCAGCAACCCACCTCCTACCGGGTACAGTTTTTTCTCTCCCAGGTGCAAAACGGCAAGCCGGCGGAATCACGCACCTACACGCTGATGGTGCGCGATAACGCAGGCGGCAATCGCATGGAGGTTGGCGAGCGGGTACCGATCCGCGCCGGCACCGACAAGATCGACTACGAAAATATCGGCTTTGAATTGGACTGCAGCATCGGTAACAATGCCACGCGCACCCCGGTCCCCGAGGGAGAAGTGGCGCTGATCATGAATGCCAGCATGTCGGCCCTGGCGCCCAGTTCGACGCCCTTGCAGCCGGTCATTCGACGGGCCAGCACGTCAGCCAACACACTTCTCAGGGTTGGCCAACGGTCACTGCTATCCAAGTTTTCCGATGCCGACGGCAACAGCTATCAGATCGAGGCGCTGGTGGAACCGCCGTCAGCGTCCGAACGCTAGTAGGACCGGAAGCCGGCGAGGAACAGGCCGATGATTACGATACCGAGCGCAATGCGATACCAGACGAAAAGGGTGAACGAGCGCGATTTTAAGAATTGGATAAACAGAGCAATCGATGCCACTCCAACCAGCGCCGAAGTGACCACCCCGGCCACAAAGGGCGCGTGCATCGGCGCGGGGATACCGCCCAATTTGTGAACGGCGCGCGCCTTGAAGACAACAGCGCCGAGTATGATCGGCGTCGCCATTAGAAAGGAGAACCGGGTGGCGGCTTCGCGGGTTAACCCGCTGAAGAGTCCGGCGGTGATGGTGGCGCCCGAGCGCGAGACGCCGGGTATCACGGCCACCGCCTGGGCGCAGCCGATCCACCAGGCTTCGCCGGCCGAGGTGTTTTCAAAGTCCTTGTTTTGCGCCGGCGCCCGATCGGCCCAGGCCATGATCAATGCCACGATGATGAGGCTGGCGGCGATGATCAAGGGATTGCGCCAGGTGGATTCGATCTGTTTGTCGAACAAGTAGCCAATCACCGCTCCGGGGATGGTAGCTATGACCAGGTACCACAACAAGCGGCGCTGGGTTGCGAGATCGCGCCCGGCGATTGGGCGCCCAGTGTGGATGTCAACCCGCGCTCCGAACGCGGCGCCGATGATGCGCACCCAGGTCATGAAAAAGAAGCCGAGAATGGCCAGCAGCGTGCCGGCATGGAGGGCAACGTCGAAGGTTTCGCCGGGGTCGGGGAAGTGCAGCAGCCAGGGGGCGAGAACCAGGTGGGCAGTGCTGCTAACCGGGAAAAACTCCGTGATGCCCTGCACAATGCCCAGAATAACCGCTTGCCAGATGGTCAGCATGAATCCATAGTGTATCCTCACTGACATGACTTGGAGAGAACGGCAAACGCGAAGCCGGCAATTTTGGCTCCAGATTTCGCCGCGTTCCTCGCTCCTGTTCTTCTTCAGCGTTTTTTTCTTGTTTGCCAGCATCGGCATGATCGGCAGCGTCGGCACCGGCAATGGCCCGGCCTCAACCATCGCCAACGGGTTGATCAGCGGGTTGACGGCAGCGGTTTGCGCCTTTCTCGGCACGCGCGGCTACATCGCCGCGCTGGTGGCCATAATCCTTGTGGAATTATTGGGCTTGCCCTTGGCGCAGCACCGTTGGCTGCACAGCGCCACGCGCGCGCGCGGGATGGATTTTGCCGCCATGGGAGCCACGGTTGGAATCGTCCTGGGATACACGTTGATTCTTGCCTTCATCTCACAAGAAGGACGGCGCTATTTCCGGCTGCAAACCGAGATTGATTTGGCCGAGGATATCCATCGAGTCCTGGCTCCGGCAGTGAACGCGAAGCTGGATAATTATGAATTTGGCGGCCAGTCGCAGGCCAGCGGCAAGGTTGGAGGCGACCTGCTGGATTTGATTGCCGACGACGATTGGGCGGCCTACATCGCCGATGTGAGCGGGCATGGAGTCGCCGCCGGGGTGCTGATGGGGGTAGTCAAGAGCGCTGCCCGAGCCTATCGGTTCGATGGCGGGACTGACAAGAAGTCGGACGGCGAAGGATGGCTCGCGGCGCTCAATCGCACCTTGTACGAAATCATGCCGCCGGAGAAGTACGTGACCTTTGCCGGCGTGCGGCCGGCGGGCGATAAACTCCGGATTTTCCTGGCGGGACATCCGCCGCTGTTGCATTACCACTCGGCCACCCGGACCGCGACCGCGATTGAGGTGGAGAACTTTCCGCTGGGCATGTTCGCCAATGCTGGTTTTCATAGTGAGGCGATAGCTTGGGAGCCGGAAGACGTCGTACTGCTCTACACCGACGGGATCACCGAGACGTGCAACGCCAGCCAGGAAGAGTTCGGCCAGGGGCGACTCGCAGAATTGCTGTGCCAGGTCGCGACGCAGCCGCTCGCCACAGCAGCGGGCGCCATTATCGCGGCTGTCCGCGGTTTCGGAACCCAGGGCGACGACCAAACGGTGCTACTGGTGCGGCGCGCCAGCCTTACGCGCGCGGGGTGAGAAAGATCAAATCGGCGAGATTACGCAGATACTGCTCGGCGCTGAGGGGGTCGGTGGCGGCGGCGGGGAAGGGAACACGCGCCTGGAAATAGTCGACGATTTCCGCGTAGGCGCGCTCGCGGACGCCTGGGGCTAGCTGCTCGCGGCGGGCCAAGGCCTCAAGCACGAGCCCGGCCTCGGCCGGCGTGGCGCTTTCGCGCACACGCAGCGCGAGCAGCGGATACTCGCGAAAGGAGTTGTACTTCCCGGCGGTCCAGGCGGTGAGGTTGGGTACGGCCGCATCATCACGAGAGGCGACGACCGTTCCCGCGACCAAGTCGCCGAGCCGCTGCGCATGGCGGGTCGCCAGGCAACTAATGCCGCCGACAAGATAGGCGAGGGGCAGGGCATCGACGACGCGCAGCAGGTTGCGGGACAGTACCTGGACACCGGTGAGAGGCCGTCCATACATATCCATGACGCGTAACCCGAAAACGCGTTTGCCGACGGTTTGTCCGCCCCAAAACCATTCCAAGCCCGCGGCGTAGAGCAGCAACAGCAGGAAGGCGGCGCCGGCTCCGGCAGCCGAGGCCAGGCCCGGCAGCCAGTGCTCGAAGGGGCGCAGAATCGTGGAAATGGTCTGCAACGCGGTGCCGATCACCACGGCATCCACCAGCCAGGCGAGACAACGCAGCGGCACGCGAGCCAGCGGAATCTGAAAGGCGAAGCCCTCGGGGGTTACCCATTTCATGCCGGCGTCTCCATTGCCGGCGCCGTCCCGCGGCCGGCCCAGCCGAGGTAGCCGAACAGCAGCAGAAGCTCCGCCAGGCCCACGACCACCTGCACCACATAGCCGATGCCGGCGGCATGATGCTGGGAGAAAAACGCCTCCATCAAGCCCGCCCAAACCAGCAGGCAGCTCAACCCTCCGAACAAGGTCAACATTTGTCGCAAGGCCTGCTGGCGCAACTCAGGCCGCGCCGCCCCGCGCAGCAACATGCGGGCGAGCAGAAAACCCGCCTGGCCGGCGATGAGCACCGAAGGTATTTCAAACGCCCCGTGCGGCAGCAGCCATCCGGCGACGAACCAGGCGAACCCTTGCTGGCAATAGCGCGCCGCCACCGCGCCGAGCAGCAGGCCGTTGAAAAACAGGAGCAGGCCGGTGCCCACGCCGAAGGTCACGCCCAGGGCCATGGTGAGTAGCGAGACCTGAATATTGTGAGTGATTAATTGCGCGGAGAAGGCGGTCTCCTGCGATGGAGTAGGTGTGTGACGGCCGTCGCCGCCGAGATCCTGTTGCACGCGCTGGGCGGGGTTGCGCAAGTACTCCGCCGGCAGAAGAACATCGGTTGCGGCAGGATCAAAGGTAATGGCCAGGGCGCCCAGTAAGCATCCGGCGAGGGTTATCGCCAACGCCAGCCAGAACAGGCGGAGGTTGCGGCGGAACACGCGGGGGAGCGCTCCAAAAAATTCCTGGAGTGGGCTAAGCCACGCGGAGGGGGCGAAGTGCGCGGGCCAGGTTCCTCCCCCGGCGGAATAGATTTGCCCGTACGCGCGGGTCACGAGCTGCGACAAGTAAGCATGAAGGGGCCCGGCGACCGCACCGTGCTGCAGCCGGTTGAGGTCGGCGGCGCAGCGATGGTAGAGGTCCTCGAGGGCTTCGGCTTCCGGCAGCGTGAGGCGCTCATGTTCGGCCGATTCGAGCTGATCGAGCAGGTGGGCGAGCGCCTCCCAACGCGGCTTGCCTGCGGAGGTAAAGCGCTCGAGATCGAAAATCATAAGCGCTGCGCCTGCTTGCCAGCGAGATAACCTTCCACGGCGGCGGAGATGAAGCTGGCTTCGGGAACGGCGCGAAACTGAACGCCGTTAAGGGCCAATTGCGACGCGAGGCGGGCGATGCGCCGGTACTCGAAGTCACCGGCGAGTTGGAGATACGCTTCCTCCGGGCCAGGGACGGGCGCATCGGGGCGGAGTAACTTCGCCGGCGTGGGCAGCAGGCTGTTGGCCAGTATCAGATGAGTGCGGCTGACCAGGCGCGCGGCGGGCGCAAACTGTTCCACCGTGCCGCGCTCGGTCAGGTTCCCGAGGACGAGCAGGTAGCAGCGGCGGCGCAGGCGGGAACGGATGCGGGCGAATAAGCGATCGTAGGCGGGAGTTTCCCGGCTGGCGTCGAGCCGCATGACGTGGTCGCGGAAGGCGGCGTAATGAGCCCGGCCCGAGGATGCAGCCAGCCAACCGGTTACATCGCCGGCAAAACTGATCAATCCGAATTGATCGCCGATATCGGCGGCCGCGCTGGCGCCGATCATCGCCGCCTCGACCAGACGCTCGAGTTGGAAGCGTCCGTTGAGACCCGCGGCGCGGCTGAGGCGGGAATGGTCGACGACGAAATAGATTTCCTGTTTCTGCTCCCACTGGAAGAGCCGGGTCACGGGAAAGGCGCGGCGGGCGGTGGCCTTCCAACTCAAGTCCGCATAATTATCGCCGCCCTGGTACTCGCGCAGGCGCTCAAACTCGCGTCCCTGGCCGGTCAGGGGCAGTTGCGTAGAGGCGGCCAGGGCGCGATAGATGGGGCTGCGCATGAGCTCGCGGCGCCCGGGTGCGAGATCGGGGTAGACGATGAAGTTGCACTCGACGTCGCGCCAGCGGCGCAGGCGCCAGAACCGCCATCTGGATAGCTGCTCAAAGCCGCAGCGCAGGCCGTGGAAATCGCCGCGCCGACGCCCTTCGATTTCGCCCGTCCATAATACCCGGTCGGCGGCGACCGCGACCGCGCGGCTGCCGAAGGGGAGACGCACCGCCTCGGCGAAGCCCTCACTCGCGGCCATCAGCGCCAGGCGCGGATGCAGCGGCCGGCGCCACTGAATCGCAAGATGGAGGGGCGCGGCGCGCCCAGCTGTCAAGCGAACCTTATCCACCGCGATGCCCGCGCTGGTGGCCACCAACGCCTCGGGCGCCGGCGCATTCCGGTGCAGCCATCGCAGATCGAAACCAGTGGCGACGGCGAGAACCAGGGCGAGCGCCAGTGCCAGAGGCGCGGCGACGCGGCTCAGCGGAGCGGCACAGGCGAGCCCAGCCAGCAGCAGCGCGGCCCAGACCAGTCGCGGCGCGGGGACCAATAATTTCAGCGCGGCACCTCAACCTTCGCCACCACGGCTTGGATGATCTCGGCGGCGCTGATTCGCTCGAGTTCGAACTCGGGCCGCAGGAGGCAGCGGTGCTCGAGCACGGGCAGCGCCAGCGCCTTGATATCCTCGGGGATTACGAATGCGCGGCCTTCGATTGCGGCCAGCACCCGGCTGCCCAGGATGAACGCCTGGGTGGCGCGCGGCCCGGCACCCACTTGCACCGCCGGATGAGTGCGGGTTTCGCGAACAATCGCGACCGCGTATTCGGCGGTGGCCGCCTGTACTTCGACGCTTTCGAGGCCACGGCGGAGAGCCAGCAGGCGCTCGGGCGTGATGACTGGCTGCGCAATCGCCTGCACCAAGCGCGCCTCCGGCGGGTCGCCTCGCACCAGGCTCAGCGCCAGATCGCGCTCTTCGCCGGCGGACGGGTAATCGATTTTGATCTTGAAGAGAAAGCGATCCTGCTGGGCCTCAGGCAGCGGGTATGTGCCTTGGTGCTCGATCGGGTTTTGGGTGGCGAACACGGCGAACGTCACCGGAAGCGGGTGGGTAACGCGGTCAATCGTTACCTGCCGCTCCTGCATGGCCTCGAGCAACGCCGACTGCGTCTTGGCGGGGGCACGGTTGATTTCGTCGGCCAGCAGGAAGTGCGTGAATAGAGGTCCGCGGACGAGCCGGAACTCCTGGCTGCGAAGGTCGAAGACGTTGGTGCCGGTGATGTCGGCCGGCATCAGGTCGGGGGTGAACTGCACCCGCTGGAAATCGCCAGACACGCAGCGCGCCAGGGTTTTTACCAGCAGAGTCTTGCCCACGCCGGGAACGCCCTCGAGCAGGGCGTGGCCGCCGCTCAGCAGGGTGACCAGCGCCAGATCTATTGCCGCGCGCTGGCCCAAGATGACCTGGGCCATGGCAGCGCGCAGCGTCGCGAGCTCGCCAAAAATAGGGTCGAGGATGGCAGGGCGATCAGAGGCGGCTTCGTCAATAAGGTTGTCGTTGTGCATGGGTTTGTTTTTCGTAGGTTGCGGTCAACTGTTCAGGCGGTATGGCGCGGCGCAGAAGACGTAGATAGCCAGTAAATGCAGTATCGGGCAATTCCATCGGTTGCTCCGGGTCGGGGTTGGGATCGGGCGGCCGCTCCAACGTTCCGAACACGCTCCAGGCGAGCAGCGCCAGGGTGGCGAGCAGTGCGACGAGCCCGGGCTCGAGATGATAGCGATGCAACAGCCACTGAACGCCCCGCACCGGCGCCAGACCGTGCAGGCTTTCATCCACCCAGACCACCGAACGTCCATTAGCCAGGGTGGCCAAGCGCTGGGTGTCGGGGGATTGCGCCAGGGCTTCATTACTTAGGAAAGTGGCCTCGCTGGCGAGAATCAGTTCGCCGGCGCCGACGCGGCGGCGGGCCATATAGACGCGCCCTCCGGATGCGACCAGCGGTTCCCATCCGGGCGAGAGTTTGAGGGAGACGAGCGGCGTGGCCAGCGGGAATGTGCCAACCGCGGCCGGCAAATTCGACGCTGAAGCTTGCTCGACGATCAGGTGCGCACCCAATTTCGAATCCAAGCGTGGTTCGGGATCCGGTGCAGCACCTGGAATGGGCGGCGGCGGCAGAGGCGGCGCGGCCAGTACGACCCGACCGCCTCGTAGGGCAAAGGTGTAAAGCTGGTCGGCGAGGTGGTTGGCCCAGCCTGAAGGCGCGAGCACGAATGCCACCGTTTGGGTCGGCGGCATGGCCGGCAAACTATCGGGCTCGAATCCGTGCACGACGTTGAGCCCGGCGCGGGCATAGGCGCCGAAGAGAACACTGGTGCCGCGCGGACCCGTCAACAAGCTGGAGGAAGCGGGCAAAGCGGTCTGGAGCGCGGTGCCGCTAAAAAGCAGGAAATACCCGCCGGCCATAAGGCCGGCAAGGGTCAACACCAGAAACCCGAGTCTGCCGCCACGACTAAACATGTTCGAGCCACCGGCGCTGATCGCCCAACAGGCGCGCCGCATCGGCGCCGTTAAGCGGCCGGCCGCCGTACCAAACTTCATCGAAGGCACGAATGGTATCGCGGAACTCGGCGGTGCGTTCGGGGGCCACGCCGGTTAGCGCCGCGCGCTGCATGAATTCGAGATAGTACTCGCGGTTGGTCCGGTCGCGACGGAGGCTGAGCAGCCGGCGTTGGGCCAGACCGGAGAGGCAACCGAGGAAGGCGGCGCGCAACGCCAGACGGAAGTCGCCTTCGTCGCGCAAACGGTCGGCGAGAGCGAACCAGGAATTCTCGTCGCGATCGCCGGGGTTGGCATCGTTCAAGTCGCGCGGAAGCGGCGGCAGAGTGGTGGTTGGGTCAGGCGCCGCCTCGCCGCCGCGCCGACGCAGCGTGGCGAGCGCCGCCGCCGCCAGAAGACACACAACCGCCAGCAGCCAGCCCGCGTGCAGCCAGGAGCGGCCGGTTGGGCCATGCGTCTGAGGCCCGCTCGGCTGCCCGGTGAGCCAGCGTATGATCCAGCGCACGGCTTGGCTCACAATGTGAACCACCCAACGCAGGGCGGCGGTGAGTGGGCGCATGATGGCGGCGATGATTCGATCGAGCACATTGTGCGGCGCGGCGTCCGCAGCGGCGTGCCACGCGTAGACAGGCTGTCGCAGTTCGGTGGCAATTGCCTGCCGCATTGCCTGGGGGCGCAAGGTTTGGGTGTTTTGGGCTGAAAGCGCCCTCGGCGCCAAGGCGAGCACCGCCATGGCCAGAGCAAGCGCCGCCGTGGCGCGCCCGATTGGCCGCGCCCGCAGTTTGGCAATGCGGGCCAGCAGGTCAGCCCCGGTGTATTCCGCCTCGGTGCGGTGGTAGGCGATGACCAGGGCGCATTTCACCAGCGGGTCTAGCGCCAGGAACGTGGCTACCAGGCAGGCGATCCAGAACATTCCACTGCTCAGCAGAATTGAAGAGATTCCCTCCAGGCCGGTCGCGCCGCCAATGCCGAACAATGCATGCAGCAGTCCGGGCAAAACAATGGCGGTCAGAGCTATGTTGATGAAGACCAGCGTGCCCATTACGAGCATCAGCAGCAGCAGGGCCCACTGGCGCGTCCAACTTCGCGCCGCGCCGCGCAAGGCCGCGCGCAAGCCGCTGCGCGGATTTAACGATGCATACTGCGCGGCAATAAAAAAAGTGCCTGTGCCGAGAATCAACGGTAACGTGACAAGCCACAGCGCGAGCAGCGCGGCATGCATCCAGATTTCATCCGCAGGGGACGCCAGTTCGATTGTGCCTCCGAGGTGCCGCAGTAGCGCGCGCCCATAGGTACCGACACCTACGATACGAACTGCGTACAGCAGCGCCAGGATGAGCGCGAGGGGAGCAACATCGGGCAGTCGTGTCGAGGATGCGCGCCTCAAGCTGAATAATAGGGCCACGGCGAATGGGGCACTGGCGGCGTAATAGCGCCACATCGTCCGCCGGAAGCTTTGCCGGTAGAGCTCGGCGGCGTCGCACATGAGATCGAGCGCGCTAGCCGCCATGACCGCTCCTCAGTAGATATTCAGCCGGTATCGCGGCGACGTAGCGCAGCAGAAGGAAAAAGACGGCAAACAGCACGGCGACTCCGGCGGCGCCGAGCAGGCTGTGGGCGGCGCGCGCCGCCAGACCCCGGGCGCCATGTGTGCTGGCGGCGGCCAAGCTGGTCAGGCATCGCAGACAGTACACGCGGCCGGCGCTCTCGGTGACGCACTCACGGCAGTAAGTATGCCCACAGGCGATGCATAGCGCCGAGGCTTCGCGGGCGGGGTGGAAGGCGCAGCGGGCGTTCATTGGGCGGGCGCTCGCTCAGGCAGGCGGGCTTCGATTTGCGCCAGCACGCGCTCGGCGCCGCGCCAACGGTTCGCCAACGGGGCTTGGAACGTGCTGTGGACAGTTTCGATGCAGGCCATGGTGCGCTGCCCGAGCGCCATTTCCGTTACCATCGCCGCCACGCCCAGCGCCACGGCGATGTCCACCACCCGCAGGGAGTGCTGCAACCAAGCGAGAGTTGCCACTAGAAACGTCGCCAGGACCTCGAGGAGCAGGTGCGCAGCCAGAGCGCCGGTCGGCCACACCGTTACGCTACGAATATCTTCATAGTAAAAGCGGCGGTAATGCCGCTCGAAGCCGCGCTGGTCGGCAGCGAGCACGTGATCCGATTCGAGATACCAGTCCACCGGTCCGCGCCAACGACGGACATGGCTCACGCGCAATCGCTGGTTCATCGCAACCTCGCGGGCGTTATGAAGATGGCGACGATTAGCAGCGGAATGGAGAAAATTCCCGCCAAAGCGGCGACATAGCGCCAGCGGCGCCGCGGAATTAAGTAATGGGCGGGTGCGCGCCACTTGGCGATTGTCCAATACATCACAGCCGGCAGAGCCAGGATAAAGCTAGGGTAAAAAATGATCCAAAGCCAGCCCGTTGCCAGGGCCATGGAATCGTAAAGCACATCCTTCTGGCGCAAGCTCGACGATCGCCGCGCCTGGGGCAGATCGAAACATGTGGGGCAGCAGTGTCCGCCATCGAGTGCGATGTCGCACAGGCTGCACATGAAACGTCCGCAGGAGGAACACGGCCCGACCGCGGCATTGTCGGGATGGGAAAAGCAAGTTGCATTGCCGCCCATCGCCGGCGCTGGAACCGGAGACGGCGCAGCGGCGCGAGGATCGCGCCAGAGCGCCATTATTTCAACGCCGCAACAAGCCGCCCGCTGGCTGCGCTCCGAGGCGGACAGCATCAGATGTTGGCAAAGCGGACAGGCTCGGCTTTCACTCACGATTTGGCGACCACCACAGTTCCAGCCACACGATCATGTAAACCGCGCTTGTGCTTATCGAAGGCGGCCATTAGAGAGCCAATGTGGAGGGTGAAAAGATTGACCAACTCCATTAAGCTGCGTGCGAAGGCTCGTTTGATCGCCAGCTTGCCCAGGGTCGTGCCGAAGCGGCCGATCATCCATGTATTGTATCCAACAACGATCGCTATATAGAAGACCAAGATGGCCGCGCCGAAGAAATTGGATGCGACCGGGTTCCAATTGCGCGTCGGTCTGGCGACGTGGGGAAGAATCAGCGCAAGAACCACAGCAACTATGAGAAACATCACGTAAATAAACGCGACGTCAAGAACTTTGGCCAGCCAGCGGAACCAAAGACCCTTATAGGTAAATTCATCGGAGCTCGGGGCCGCTTCCTGCAATTTGCGGATGAAGCTGGGCTTGCAGTTGGCGCAAACCATCGCGCCAGCCAGCGCGATGACTTCGGCCGAGGGATGGGCTTCGCCGCACAACCCGCAGAAAATCGCGGCGTTTCCTACCCTGGGTTCACTCACGACTTGGCGACGACCACGGTTCCGGCCACACGATCATGCAGGCCCCGTTTCTGGTCATCGAAGGCGGCGATGAGGTAGCCGATTTCCAGCGTGAATGCATTGACCAACTCCATCAAGCTGCGGATGAACGCACGCTTGTAGCTGACCGGGCCGCCCGACGGCGTCACGACCTTGGCGTTGATCGCCATCTTGCCCATGGTTGTACCGAAACGGCCGATCATCCAGGTGTTGTAGGCGGTGACCAAGACAATCGAGGACAAGGCAGCAATGGCGTACGCGCCGAGAATTTGGACTACCATGCGTGGATCGGGCGGCTTGCCCTGATTGGCGACGATCGAGCGCACGGCCGGAATGGCAAACAGGAAAGACAACGGGAGAATCACGAAGTCGAGTAAGATGCCGTCGAGGATCTTGGCCAGGAGGCGAATCCAGAAGCCTCTGTACACCAGGCGGAGTGGCTGCGGCGCCGCTTCCTGGAGCTTGCGAACGTAGGTGGCTTTGCAGTTGGCGCAGACGGGAGCGCCCGCGAGCATGACCACTTCAGAGGGTGCGTGCGCCTGGCCGCACTGGCTGCAGAAAACAGTGGCTTCAATGGGCATCGTGGCTCCTAAAGGCTCTTGACTGCGCCTCAGTCTAACATCAGTTCGCCACGATATAGTGAATTGTGGATGACCAACGCCAACTGCTGCGCGGCCTCGCCTGGAGCATCGGCCTCAACACCGTCATCCCGGTGTTGCTGTATCAATTTTCGAAAACCTGGATTTCGACCAGCGAGTTGACGGCGTTGCTATTTGCGACGGCGTTTCCGGTGGCCGAGAGCGTGGTCGGCCTGGCGCGCGAGCGGCGGGTTGATCCGATCGCCATTCTGGTCATGCTGGGCATTGCCGTGGACGCGGCGGCGATCGGGCTCGGAGGCAGTCCGCAAATCCTGCTGCTGCGGGAATCGCTTTTCACTGGCGCGTTCGGCGCCGCCTGCTTTATGTCGCTCCTGATGCCCCGCCCTCTGATGTTTTACTTCGGGCGTCATTTCATGTCGGGGGGAGATGAGGTTAAGCGCGCCCGCTTCGATCGGAGTTGGGGAATACCGGAGGTGCGCCGGGCCAATCGCCGTGTGACGGCGGTGTGGGGCATCGTTTTTAGCGGCGAACTTGGCATCCGCGTGGGGTTGATTTACTCGTTATCGGCCGCGTGGGTCCTGGTCATCTCGCCCCTGGTCTTGGGCGTGCTTACCGTTGGCACCATCGTTTGGAGCCTGGCATTTTCACGGCGGATGCGGGTACGCGTGCTGCCTCAACTTCTGGAGCAGGAGCTAGCTGTGCCGCGGTCCGCGCACTGAGCGTGGATGGAGAGTGCCTCGCCGATGGCGCTGTTGCACCGGCGGATGGGTCGCGTGATGAGGGCGGCTCGATTGATGCTTGGGCCGCACTTTCGACTGTCCGGCCGCCGTTCCCCAGAGGCCGAACACCACCGCAACTAACAGCAACAACCTGCGCATACGGCAAGCCTAAACAAGTTCGAGCCGTGGCGCCATCCCACATGCGGGTGGATTTTCCACCCTGGCATCAGGTAGTGCGGCTGTCGATCCAGGCGCCGCCCAGCACCAGGTCTTCCTGGTATAAGACCACAGTCTGACCGGGAGTAATGGCGCGCTGCGGTTCGTCGAAGCGCACCCGCAACTCATTGCCGGGGAGCGGCTCGGCCCAGGCAGGCGCAGGCGTATGACGGTTGCGGATGCGGGCCTGGACGCGCACCGGCTCACCAGGCGGTTCGCCGCTGATCCAGTGACTGCGGCTGGCGCGGAGTTCGTGGGCGTAAAGCGCCGTGTCATCTCCGACCACTACCTGGCGGCGTTCTGGATCAAGCTGGATAACGTACAACGGCTCGCCCCGCGCCACACCCAGGCCCTTGCGCTGGCCCACGGTGAAACGGTGCACGCCACCATGCCGGGCCAGCACTGTGCCATCAGTGGAGACCACTTCACCTGAAGTGTCGGCCAGCGGCGCGCCTTGCTCGGCGGCGTAGGCCTCGAGAAAGGCGCCGTAATCGTTGCCAGGCACAAAGCAAATCTCGTTGCTATCAGGCTTATTCGCGGTTGCAAGGCCGAGCGCGGCGGCGCGCGCACGCACCTCGGGTTTGGTGAGGGAGCCCAAGGGAAACCGGGCGCGGCTTAGCTGCTCCTGGTTCAAGCCCCAAAGGAAAAACGTCTGGTCCTTGGCTTCATCCACCGCGCGGCGCAGTTCGTAGCGTCCACTCGCGGGGTTGAATCCCACCCGCGCATAATGGCCGGTGGCGACCTGCTCGGCTCCGATTTGCCTGGCTGTGACCAGGAGCTGGTCGAACTTCACCGCGGTGTTGCAGAGGCTGCACGGGATGGGTGTGCGGCCGGCGGCGTACTGTTCGACGAAGTTGCGCACCACGTCGCGCTCGAAGCGATCCTCGTAATTGACCACGTAATATGCGATGCCCAATTGTGTCGCCACCGCGCGCGCATCATACACGTCGCTGGTCGAACAACAGCGACCCTTGCCGGTCGGCGCCATGCCGGGCGCGCCCGCCAGCCGGCGCTGGTCCCAAAGCTGCATGGTGAGGCCCACAATCGGCGCTCCTTCGGCGTGCAACATGGCCGCAACGGTGGAGCTGTCAACTCCGCCAGACATGGCAACGGCTATCGGCGGGGCCGCCGTGGAGGTCGGCGTCGTCATGCTGTTCGCGCGATCTTGCGCGGGGCGAGGCGGCGCTGTTTGGCCACCAACTCGGGCACGATGGCGAGGAGCGCATCAACTTCTTCTGCCGTGTTTCGCCGACCCAAGCTAAAGCGCACGCATCCACGCGCACGGGCCTTGGAGTATCCCATGGCGAGGAGCACATGCGAGGGCTCAATCACCCCCGAACTGCAGGCGGCGCCGGTCGAGACGCAGAAGCCGCGCAGATCGAGCGCAATCACCAAGGCCTCGCCTTCGATTCCGTCAAACCAGATGTTGGCAGTGTTTCCCACCCTCGGCGCCCCTTCGCCCACAACGCCACAATCGGGAACAGCGCTCAGCACACCCGCTTCCAAACGGTCGCGCAGCGCGGTGACACGGGTTGAGTCATAGCCGCGGGCGAGGGCCGCGGCCGCACCCATACCGATGATGCCGGGCAGGTTTTCCGATCCCGCTCGCCGTTCGCGTTCATGGCGGCCGCCAAAAATCTGGGCGTGCAGCCGCACGCCGCGGCGAACATAGAGCGCGCCGACGCCGGCCGGAGCATGGAACTTATGACCGCTCAGGCTGAGCAAATCGCAACCAATGCGGCCGACATCGATCGGCACCTTGCCGGCGCTTTGGATCGCATCCACGTGAAACAAGACCTTTGCCTGCCGGGCCATGAGGGCCACATCCGCAACGGGTTGTTCAACTCCGGTCTCGTTGTTGGCAGACATGACGGAGATCAGCGCCGTCTCCGGACGCAGCGCGGCGGCGATGGCATCGACGGAAACCCGCCCCTGCCGGTCCACACCAACATAGGTCACCTCGTGCCCACGCCGCTGCAACTCCTCACATGCGTTTAAGACGGCATGGTGCTCAATGCGCGTGGTCACCACATGCGCCGGCGGGGCTTGACCCACAGCGCCAAAGATGGCCAGGTTGTCACTCTCGGTGCCGCCGCTGGTGAAAACGATCTCAGCCGGGTCGGCGGCAATGAGATCCGCAACTTGCGTGCGCGCCCGTTCGAGCGCTGCCTTGGCTGCCTGTCCGCGCTGGTGGATGGAACTGGCATTCCCGAGTTCGCCCCGCAACGCCGGCCCGATGGCGTCGCACACTTCGGCCAGCACCGGCGTGCTGGCATTATTGTCGAAATAGACGGCGCCCATGCCTTCTATTATCGCAGTTTAGGGTTGATCGCTGCCGGCCGCGGCGGATTGGCGGTAGTACCCATTGCGGGTGCGAACGGTGAGATGTTTTTCCTTGGGGTCATTGACCTCGACCCGAATGGCGCGGTAGCCGGCGCCGGATTGATTGGAATGGTATGAGAGGGTGTACTGCGAGCGGATGTCCTGCGCCACCTGGCGGGTGATGGCGTCAACCTGGCTCAGGTTCTTGGGGAAGAACGCAACGCCGCCCGTGACATCCGCGAGAGCCTTCATATTGCGCTCGTCGCTCTTGCGCATGCTGTGGTTGTCGTCGGGATCGGTCAGGCCGATGCAGTAAATGAGGGGCGGATTTTCAGCCTGCACCAGGCGCACGGTTTGCTCGAGCGTGTACCGGCTGGCGTCGTCGTCACCATCGCTGATCACGAGCAGCACTCGTTTATCGTTCTTGGCGTTTTGGTTCATGTAGTCGAGCGAGGCAATCACGGCGTCGTAGAGCGCGGTCCCACCGCGGGATTCGATCTGTTCGAGACCCTGCTGTAGTTTCGGGATTTGATTGGTGAACTCGGCGTCGAGGTAATACTCTTCGTTGAAGTTAACGATAAAAACTTCATCCCCCGGATTGCTGGCGCGCACGAAGTTCAAGGCGGCCTGGTTCACCTCGGGTCGCGCCTCGCGCATGCTGCCGCTATTGTCGACAATGATACCGACGGAAACCGGAGCATCCTCACGGGCGAAGTAACCGATGTGCTGGGGCACGCCGTTTTCGAAAACGGTAAAGTCCGATTGGGGCAGACCCTGGACCGAGACGTGCTGCTGATTGAGGATAGTCGCGTGCACCAGGACCTCGCCCACGTTGGCGTGGAAGGTAAACGGCGCCTGGTGGCTGGGCAGCGGTGTGCGCTGGGCAACGGCGCCCACGGCAGCGGCCAAAACCAGTGGGAGAAGGGAAGTGTATTTCACCGGTGCGGACCGTAGTAGCCGGTACGAGCCGCGACCGTGAGCGGCGGCAGGCCGGCGGGTGGATGAAGTTTGACTTGGATTTTGCGCCATTTTCCGTCAGGCGTTTTGTCAGTAGGGCTGTAACCGAGGACGTATTGATTGCGCAGTTCGATCCCAATTTTGGTGGCGGTGTCGGCCAACTCATCCATGTCATGAATCTCGAAGGTCTTGCCGCCGGTGGACTCGGTAATCTTGTCCATGAGCGCCGGGCCGTTTTGCTCCTCCGGCGTGGCGCGGTTGGAACTCGAGGAGTAGAGCCCGATACCGTAGATCTGCACATCGGCCTCGCGTACCACACGCTCCACATCGCGCTCACTATAACGGCTGTGATTATCGCCTCCGTCGGAAATGATCAGAAGCGCCTTGCGCGCATATTGGGCGTGGCGCATTTGATCGAGCGCCAGGTAAATGGCGTCGAGCAGCGCGGTGCGGCCTTGCGGTTGCAGGAAAGTAACGCTGTCTTCCACCTGATCGATATTGCTGGTGAAGCTGCACAGCATGCGGGGCTGGTCGGCGAAATCGACCAGGAAGAACTCATCCTGCGGGTTGGCGGTCTTGAAAAATTGCAGCAGCGCCTGGCGCGATTTTTCGATTTTATCGGACATGCTGCCGCTGGAATCAAACACGACGCCCACAGAGATAGGTGCGTCCTCGCTGGAGAAGGTTTTAATCTTCTGCGGAACATTGTTCTCGGTGATCGAGAAAAATTCCCGTTCCAGACCGGTGACCATGCGGTTGAGCGGGTCGGTAATCACCACCGGCACCAGCACCAGACTGACGTTGCTGGTAATTTCCGGAACCTGGGGATTAGCCGGGGTGGATGGCTTGGCCGCCGGGGTGGCGGGATTTGCCGTGCCGTTGGCCGGGGTTGCCGAACTGGGTGCGGGTGCCGGCGTCACTCCGCCGGGGACCGCCGGAACACTGCCCGGCGTGATATGCACCGGCTGCTGCGGGGGCTTGGCGCCCTGAGCGGCCAGTAAGGGAACCAAGACCAGGGCAAACGCCAGAGTGATGAACGGGCCGAGTTTACGGCCACCTCTTTGAGGGCTGAGCCTAGGCACAATCAATCTATCCTTAATAACAGACATTACCACTCCCGTGCCATGAATAGAAGTAGCAAAAACTTGCCTCGCCTATGCCGGTAACTGCCGCCCAATCCAAACAACGGATTGCGCTGCTGTCGCTGGCGGCGGCAGTAGGCATGTTGCTGTTCAAGCTGGTGGTGGGCTTGCATACCGGAAGCCTGGGCATTTTGGCCGAAGCGGCGCATTCGGCGCTTGACCTATTAGCCACGGTACTGACCTGGATTTCGCTGCGCATCTCCGCCCGCCCGGCCGACGCGAACCATCCCTTCGGCCACGGCAAGTTTGAGAGCTTCTCGGCCTTCCTGGAGGCCGGGCTGCTGGTAGTGACGGCGCTGGCGATCGGCGGGGCGGCCATACATAGTTGGACGTCCGGCGGAGGCCAAGTGGTACTGGATGTTTGGGCTTTTGCGGTCATGCTGGTCTCCATGGCGGTCGATGGCTGGCGGGCGAGCACCCTGCGCCGGGCCGCAATTGAGTATCGGAGCGACGCGCTGGCGGCTGATGCGCTGAACTTTTCCAGTGATTTGGCAACCAGCACGGCGGTGCTGGTCGGGCTGGCGGCGGTGTTGGCTGGGCAGCACTGGGGCATTGGCTGGCTGCGTCACGCCGATGCCGCGGCCGCCTGCGTTGTAGCTCTGGCCATGGTCGGACTGGCACTGCGGCTGGGCTGGCGCACGGCCGGGGTGCTGTTGGACGAAGCCTCGCCTGAACTGGCGCGCGACCTGCAAGGCGCACTCGCCGGCGTCGAGGGCGTAACCCAGGTCGAGCGCGTGCGCCTGCGCCGCATGGGAAGCCGCTACTTCGTCGACCTGCAGTTGGGCCTGGAGCCGGCGTCGACCCTCGAGCGGGCCGGCATCGTGCGCCAGGAGGTTGCCGAACGCATCCAGCGCAGGCTGCCGGAAGCCGACGTGGTCATCGAAACCCAGCCCCGCCGCATTGCGCCGCGCGGTCCCTATGAGCAAGTGCAATCGGTGGCCCATCGACGCAACCTCACCATCCACGACCTGTCGATTTATGAGGTTCCGGGCCCGGCGGGGGAGGTCCCCAGCGCCTCGGGGAGTGTTGCGGGCTCGCCGGCGGATACTGCGGCGAACGAACTGGATATCGAATTTCACCTTGAGTTGGACGAGTCTCTGCCCCTGGCCGATGCCCATGAGTTGGTCTGCCAATTGGAAAATGAGATGCGGCAGGCGCTGCCCACGATTCGTCAAATCGTTACCCACATTGAACCCGAGCAAGCGCGCGTCAGCCGGTCGAATTTGATTGACCCGCACCGCATTGCCCGGCAAGTGGGCGACATAGCGCTCCGGGTGCCGGAAATGCTCGACTGTCACGACATACAGGTTCGCAGCAGCAACGGACACTTGGCGCTGAGCTGTCACTGCAGTTTTCCGGACACTCTGCCTGTGGGCAGGGTCCATGAGCTGGTGTCGCGGCTGGAGAGCGATATCAAGCACGGACTGCCGCAGTTGATCCGGGTGACGATCCATCCGGAGCCGTTTTCGGACAATCGCCGATAATAGAAGTACATGGCATCCGCACCCACCACCGCTTCCGCCCGTTGGATTGACGGCCAGCGTTTCGTCACGAATGGCAGTGCCGGGCACGCAGTGGTGATGGATAGCTCGCGGGAGTTGAATTCGGCGCCCGGGCCTATGGAGATGGTCCTGCGCAGTTTGTGCGCCTGCTCAGCCACCGATATTGTCATTGTGCTCAACAAGACGCGGCAGCGATACACGCATATCGAGGTTAGCGCCGAGGGCGCGCGGGCGGATGAGCCCCCTACCGTGTTTACCAGAATCCATATGGTGTACCGGGCTACCGGCATTGACCTGGATCGTACGGCGGTGGAACGGGCGGTCAAGCTCTCACGGGAGAAATATTGCAGCGTATTCAGCATGTTGGAGAAGACCGCCAGCATGAGTTTTGCAATCCAATTGGAGACGGCACACCTATGAAAGCTGCGAAACGATCGGCGGGCGGGGGGCGGCAGGCCCAGGCGGCGCGCGAAGCCGCGCTGCAGATGGTGTACGCACTCGAGATCGGCGGACAGGACGCGGCGCAGATCGAGAAGTGGTTTGTCGAGGCGCATCCGTTGGCGCCGCCGGTGCGCGAGCGCGCAGGCGCGCTACTCGAGAGCGTGGTGCGCCACCAGACCAAGATCGTTGACTTAATTCGGCGTCATTCAAAACGGTGGAAGCTGGAGCGGATCAGCCTGGTGGATCGCAGCCTGCTGAAGCTGGGCATCGCCGAGTTCCTGGCGCCGGCAGGGGCGAGTGCCCGCGAGGTGATCATGGCCGGCCGCGACCTTTGCCTGAAATATTCGCATCCCGAGGCGCAGGAGTTCGGCCAAAACGTCTTGGAAGCGATTCTTAGCGAGTTGCAGAAAGCCGAAGAAAAGGCGGCAGCCCATGCCCAGTAGCACGTTCGGACGTTTGGCCTGGACGCTCGGCGGCGCGGCGACCGCCGGAACGGCGGTTGGCGTGGCGGCGGGGGCGGCCGCGCTGGTGGGCGGTTATACGCTGTGGCGGCGCAATCAGCGCTATGAGTTGCACGGCAAGACGGTGCTTGTAACCGGCGGCTCCCGCGGCCTGGGGTTTGCCGCGGCGCGCGAGTTCCTGCGCCAGGGAGCGCGGGTTGCCATCTGCGCCCGCGATGGAGCCGAACTCGACCGCGCCGTCGCCCAGTTAGGATCGCGCGACCAGGTCATGGCGGTTCGCGCCGATTTGACGGAACCCGAAGCGGCGGCCAACGTGGTGGCGGCGGTCGCGGAGCAGTGGGGGGCGATTGACGTGCTGGCGCACGTAGCCGGTGTGATCCAGATTGGTCCCTGGGAGACGATGACCGAATCCGATTATGAGCAGGCGATGGATTTGCACTTTTGGGCAGCGCTGCGGCTGGCCCAGGCCGTGCTGCCACAGATGATCGCGCGCCGCCATGGACGTATCGTCAACATCAGCTCGATCGGGGGGCTAGTCGCGGTTCCACATATGCTGCCCTATTCGGCCAGCAAGTTTGCCCTGGTTGGACTGTCGCAAGGCTTGGCGGCCGAGGTGCGGCGTTACGGCGTGCGGGTGAGTTGCGTGTGCCCCTTTCTGACCCGCACCGGGTCGCAGGAAAAGGTCGCAGTGCGTGGGCAGCAGCAGAAGGAATTCGCCTGGTTTGCCACATCCGGCTCGACACCGATCATGACCCAGAGCGCGCGAGCGGCGGCCCGCGCCATCGTGCGCGCAGCGCAATATGGGCCGGCACAGCTTACACTCAGTTTGCCTGGGAAACTTGCCGCCCTGGCGCACGGCGTCGCGCCCTCGCTGGTGGCGAGCGGCCTGGCCGTCGCCAACCGATTGTTACCCGATCCGACCGGCAGCGAGAGCGGCGAGCGCGCGGGAGCGGAGAGCTACAACGGTTGGACCGCACGCGCGATTCGTCCGCAGATTGTCCGCGCCGGCCGCGATCTTAACCAGTAGCGCGCGATTGCCACGCCAGCGGTCTAAAAGCAGCCGCCGGCGATGGAGGGGAGGATTAGCACCTCGTCATTCGAGGCGAACTGGTAGTTGTTGCCGCCGAGGAAACGGATGTCCTCGTCGTTGATATAGACGTTGAAGAAGCGCCGCGGACGTCCGTCGGGTTCGCACAGGCGATCTTTCAACTCCGGAAAGCGGGTGGTCAATTCCACCAGCAGCGCCGGTAAATTGGCGGCCTCGCAGGCGACCGCTTCGGCGCCCTCGGTGAATCGTTGCAGGGGAGCGGGAATGCGTACTTGGGGCATGGAATCTCCTTAGGCAATGGAAGCGGCGGCTTCCTGGGGAACAGCATCGGCCGGCGGAAAGGGCGCGGCCAGGTAAGCGGCAATCTGGCCCAGCTTGGGCGCGAGCACCGGAATTTGAGCGGAGGGCGAGCGCACCGCGTCAAGCGTCTTCAAGCCGTTGCCGGTGATGACCAGAACCAGCGGGCGATCCAGATCAACGCGTCCTTGTTGGACGAGCTTGCGCGCCACCGCGACGGTCACACCGCCGGCGGTTTCGGCGAAGATGCCTTCGCTCTCGGCCAGCAAGCGCATGCCGGCGACGATCTCGGGGTCGGTGGCGTCGTCGGCCCAGCCGCCGGAACTGGTGATCGTGCGTATGGCGTAGTAGCCGTCGGCCGGGTTGCCAATGGCGAGCGAGCGGGCGATTGTGTCGGGGCGCTGGGGCTCGAACTCAGCGTGCCCTTGTTTCACCGCCTGGCTGATGGGCGAACATCCGGTCGCCTGCGCGCCGCAAATGCGCGTGGCCTCAGGCCGAACCCAGCCTAATGTTTGCAGCTCATCGAACGCCTTGGCAATTTTGCCGATCAGCGATCCGCCGGCCATGGGACAAACCACCGCGCCGGGGAGGCGCCATCCCAACTGTTCGGCGATTTCGTAGCCGACTGTCTTCGAACCTTCGGAGTAGTACGGTCGCAGGTTGACGTTGACAATGCCCCACGGGTAGCGCTGCGCAATCTCGGCGCAGAGCCGATTCACTTGATCGTAGTTGCCCTTGATCTTGATCAGGTGCGCGCCGTAGACGAGGGTGGCGGTGATTTTCGCATCTTCGAGATCTTCGGGAATGAATATGTAGGCTTCGAAGCCTTCGGCGGCGGCGGCGGCGGCCAGCGCATTGGCAAGATTGCCGGTCGACGAACAGGCCACGGTACGGAAACCGAAAGCGCGCGCCTTACTCAGCGCCACCGCGATGACGCGGTCTTTGAACGAGAGCGTGGGGAAATTCACAGCGTCGTTTTTTATGTAGAGTTCGCGCACGCCCAATGCCTTGGCCAAGCGCGGCGCGGAGACCAGCGGCGTGCCGCCCACCGGGCGCTCGCCCGGCGCGGGCGTGGCCGCTACCGGCAGCAACTCGCGATAGCGCCAGATGGAGCGCGGACGGGAGAGAAGGTCCAGCGGTTTTACCGCGCGGCCGATGGCCGCGAGATCATAGGCAACCTCCAGCGGGGCGAAACAGGAATCGCACCCGGCTAGAGGTTGTGACGGAAACTGTTTGCCGCAATCGCGGCAGTGGAGACCCAATTCAAAGCTCATAGCGTGACCTTTCCTTTGCGTTTTCCGGGCAATAAAAAACCTCTTCCGCAACTGGAAGAGGTGAAAAACGGCTGGCTGGAGGTCGCGCAGCCCCTACTCATCTTTCCCAGCGACGGTTTCCCTCGCGGGCAGGATTTGGCACCTCGTCACTCCGCCGTTGCGGAGTCGGTTGCCGTGGCTTCATCGGGCCTGTTCCCTCAGCCACTCTTGATAAGATTCAGGGGTACTGAATCCCCGCCCCGCTGCTCATGCGCGGGCGGGTCGGGCTATTTAGTTGTCAGATGCAATATAACACGGTTCGAATTGTCGCAACGGAAGATTTTGGCATGACTGCCGCGACCGTGCTTGAGGAGGAGTTGGCGCAGCGCCCGCGCGCCTTGGTGGTTCTGCCCACCGGAAATACGCCGCTGCCACTGTATGCCGAGTTGCGCCGGCGCGGGGGCACCGGAGCGATGCGGGTGGCCATGTTGGACGACTATTACGACGCAGACTCGCTGGCGACGAATTCCTACCAGTGGCTGCGGCGGGAAGTACTCGATCCCTTGAAGATCGGCGCCGAGCGTCTGCTACGTATTCCCACCGCGCCCGATAACTTGCCAGCGGCGTGTGCGGGGTACGAAGCGGCATTGGAGCGCGCAGGTGGATGCAATCTCATTTATCTGGGGCTGGGGCCGAACGGGCACATCGGGTTCAACGAGCCGGGCTCAGCCATCACATCGCGCACCAGGTTAGTCACGCTGACCGATGAGACGGCGGCGGCCAACGCCGAATATTGGAAGGGAGCGTACTGTCCCCGCGCGGCGGTGACCATGGGCATCGCGACGATCCTCGAAGCCCGGCGCATCTGTCTGCTGGTCGGAGGCCGAGGCAAATCAGCGGCGCTGCGCGCGGCGCTGGAGGGGCCGGAGACGCCCGACATTCCGGCAAGTTATCTGCGACGAGCCCGTGGGTTGGTGGTGATCGCCGACCGCGCGTGTTTACAATAGTTATGTTTTGTTGCATTGCATGCGGCGCGGAGGCCGCGGATCTCGCGAGCGATTGCCGCTGTCCGCAATGCCATGACTTGCTGGAGTGGGTGACACCCGCGCCCACGACCCATGACCTGCGCGAGCGTTGGCAAGCGCGGAAGGCGGCTCCGAAAGACGAGGCTGACCGCAGCGGCGTCTGGCGTTTCCGCGAACTGTTGCCGCCGTGCGCCGACCTGGTCAGCTTGGGCGAAGGGAACACGCCGTTGTACGACTTGCCGCGCCTGGCGTCACGAATTGCAGCCGGCCGCCTGCTGGCGAAGCACCAGGGGATGAACCCGACCGGGTCGTTCAAAGACACGGGCATGACGGTCGCGGTTTCACAGGCGCGGGCCGCGGGTTGCAGTTGGCTGGCGTGCGCCTCGACCGGCAACACTTCAGCGTCGATGGCGGCTTACGCGGCCCGCGCCGGGCTACGCAGTCTGGTGTTGGTGCCCGAGGGGAAAATCGCGCGCGGCAAATTGGCGCAGGCGATTGACTACGGCGCGCTGATCTGTCAGTTGGCGACCGATTTCGATGGCTGCGTGCGCGCACTTTCAGAAGTTGTCCCCCGTGCTCCGCTTTATCTCGCCAACTCGGTGAATCCGTTCCGTCTGGAAGGTCAGAAGACGGCGGCGGTGGAGATGCTCGAACAACTGGAATGGCAGGTGCCCGACCATCTCCTTGTCCCCGGCGGCAACCTGGCCAACAGTTCGGCGCTGGGTAAGGCCTTAATCGAACTGAAAACCTGGGGGCTGATTGACCGGCTGCCGAAGCTTTCCATCGTACAGGCCGAGGGCGCCAATCCATTCGCTCGCTGGCTGCGCGGCGGGCGTCGCGGCGACCTTGAGCCTATGACCGCAAAGACCGCCGCGACCGCAATCCAAATTGGCAACCCCGCATCATGGAAGAAGGCAGCTCGGGTGCTTGATACCACCGGCGGCGCCTGCATTGAGGTCAACGAAATTGAAATTGAGGTGGCGAAGGCGGAGATCGGCGGCGAAGGTATTGGCTGCGAGCCGGCATCGGCGGCGGCGCTGGCGGGAGCGCGCAAGCTCATCGCGAGCGGTTTCATTGGGAACGAGGACACAGTGGTCCTGCTGTTGACCGGCCACATGCTCAAGGACCCGGAGTACACGTTAGAGCGCCGCCAGGGCGAGTTACTGGCCGCCGCCAATGCGGACGCGATTTTACAAGCGATGGAATCAAACCATGGACCACGATTTTGAATTGAGCATTCCGGCCAGCTCCGCCAATTTGGGGCCGGCCTTCGACGCGGCGGCGTTGGCATGGACGCTGTGCCTAAAGGTGCGGGCACGCTGCTGTGATCATTTCGAGATTACAGCGGCCGGCCGCGACGCCGCGATTGCCGGCAACCCGGGGGGCCACATGGTGGTCGAGACGTATTTGCAAACGCTGGCGGCGGCGGGCCGGGAGGCGCAGCCGCTGGCCATCCACCTGGAAAACGAGATCCCGATTGGCCGCGGATGCGGCTCGTCGGCCGCGGCGAGGCTGGCGGGGGTCGCGTTAGCCAGTTGTTTCGGTGACTTGAAATGGAGCGCGCAAGAGGTGTTTGAAGCGGCGGCTCGCGCGGAAGGGCATCCCGACAATGTCGCGGCGGCATGGTGGGGAGGGCTGGTCATCGCCCAAGGCGGCGGCGAGCATTTTCGCTGGATCGATGTGCCAGTGGCCAAGCCTTGGGCGGCGTTGCTGGCGGTTCCGCAGCAACCGCTCGCCACCAGCGACGCGCGCGCGGTGTTGCCGGAGCAGTACTCGCGCCAGGATGCGGTGGCCAATCTGCAAGCGGCGCTGCTGTTGATCTGCGCGTTTCAGCAGGGCCGCGGGGATCTGCTGGGCGACGCCCTGAGCGACCGCTGGCACGAGCCTTATCGCGCCGCCTTGTGTCCGCTGCTGCCGGCGCTGCGGCCGCTAGCTGGAAGAAGCGGAATTCTCGGCGTGGCGCTCAGCGGCGCGGGGCCCTCGGTGCTGCTGCTGCTTGACTCCGCCGACGCGCGCACCGAGGCGAGCGCCGCGGCCCGCGCCGCCATTGACGCGGCACGGCTGGAAGCCGAACTGCTCTTTGCCGAGATCGAAACCCGCGCGCCGGGCCGGAAATGGAAGCCATGAGGACGGTCCGTATCGGCATTGCCGGCTTCGGCACCGTTGGCCAGGCGACGGCGAGTATTCTTGCCTCGCACCAGGCCGAGATTGCCGCCCGGTGCGGAGCGGTGCTTTGCGTTACGGCCATCTGCCGCCGCAGCCCGATTGCTTCGCCGCCCTTTGCCGTGAAGGCGCACCGGGACTGGCGCGAACTGGTGGCCAGCCCGGAGGTGGACATTGTGCTCGAAACCATGGGCGGCGTGACCGACGCGCGCGCCCTGGTCGCGACCGCCCTGGAGAGCGGAAAACCGGTGGTCACCGCCAACAAGAACCTGCTGGCCGCGGAGGGCGAAGCGCTGATGAAGATAGCCGACCGGCGCAACGTGCCGCTCGGTTTCGAGGCGGCGGTGGCGGGCGGGGTCCCGGTTATCCGGGCCATCGCCGAGGGGACCGCCGCCGATAGACTGCGCTCGGTGCACGGCATTCTGAACGGCACCGCGAACTACATTCTGACCCGCATGGAAGCTGGCGTGATCGAATTCGCCGACGCGCTCGGAGAGGCGCAGCGGCTGGGCTATGCCGAAGCGGACCCGAGCTTCGATGTGGACGGCATCGATGCGCGCGACAAGCTGGCAATTCTGGCGCGCCTGGCGTTTGGCGGCAAAGTCGATGCGAACGCGATCGCGACGACCGGCATCAGAGGGCTTACGGCGATTGACATGGTGTATGCCGCTAAATTGGAGGGGACGATTCGACTGGTGGGCGCGGCCGAAAAGCACGCCGACGGCGTGGCGCTCACAGTGCGGCCCTGGCTGGTGTCGCACCGCGACCTGCTGGCCAAGGTCGAGGGCGTCAACAACGCGGTCATCCTCGAGGGCGAGCGGGCCGGGGTGCAGATGTTCTATGGCCCCGGCGCGGGCGGCGATGCCACGGCGATTGCGGTGCTTAGCGACTTGATGGAAATTGCCGGCGACATGGCCAGCGGGAGACTCGGGGCGAAGCCCACGGCCGGGTTCCGCGAAACCACGGATGTGCCGCTCTGCTACCAACCACCGCCGGTGGCCTGGTACCTGCGCCTCGTGATCGAAGACGCCCCGGGCGTACTCGCCCGCCTGGCCGGCGTTCTCGCCCGCCACGAAATCAACATCGACCGCGTGTTGCAAGAGCCGAACCTCGACAAACGCCGTCTGCCGTTCGTGATCACCGTCGAGCCCGTGAGCGAGCCGCTGCTGCTGCGGGCTGTGGCCGAACTTGACCGCGACCCGGCCGTCAAAGCCCCAGCGCTGCCGCTGCGCATGGTGGCGATGGAGTGAAATTAGGGCGCGGTTGCGGTCAGCAGCGCGGTGGCACAGTTGGTGCCAGCTTGGGCGTTGATGCGGAACGTATACGTACTGGGCGGCGTGTAACCAGGTTTGGTGCCGGAATAGGCGCCGCCACAGCCGAGTTAACCCATCGCCAACAATGCTGGCGCTATAACACGGAGCCGCCGCCGCGGGCAGGCAACGAACCTAGCCGCAAAGAGAAGGAACCGACGAAGGCGTACTTCAGGCACCCCCAGGTCGAACCCGGTTTCGGCAAATTTGAATCCCAGAATGGCAGTCGCTGCTAACAGTCATTGATGCACTTGGGCAATGGCCGGTGTCGGATGATCAAGATCGCCACAACAGCACCGACCGTCGCCAAGGTGGCAATGATCCAAGCGCGCCGGTGAGAGGTACGGTCCGGCCGCACGCTCGACTGAAGCTTCACCGCCGGCGCCACTGCGGGCGCCGGTGCGGACGCCGGTACGGGCGCAGGAGGCGATGTCACCGCGGACGGAGCCGTTGCACCGCGCGGGGATTGGGCAACTGCGCCGACTGTGGATAGAGATGGGAAGAGGATTGCGCACGTGAGGAGTGTGCGCCCAGCCATTCTCGGCCAATAATCGCGGTTCATGGCATTTCCTTTGGTCAGTTGCCAGGGGTGATCACAGTGTTGGTGATCGTTGGCGCGTTGCCGCATTCATCGGGAGGATTGCAGTCGTTTTGGATGCCTGAGCTGATTGCTCAAGGTAAAACAGATGATACCTATCCTTTCTGATCTTAATGTGCGGTCTCACCTGACTCTCAAATGGTCCACCCCTTCAGACATCACATTTATACACCTGTTATATTGCTTGTCAATGCAAATCGGAAGTGTGTTGTGATGCAGGTGACAATACAGAGTAATGCAACCTTGCGCGCGTGGAAGCGCGCTGCGCGCACAGTGTTAGTAGAGAAAAATGATGCTACGTGCGGTTGACGCGTCGAGGTTAGGTGATCTACGGACGCAGGCGGGGCAGAACGCGTGAGGAGGCGGTTTGCTTTTTCAAGGCGATCGCGGCGCGGCTGCGTTGCATCATGGCCAAGGTCGGATCCGGACTCGTGACCATTGACTGCATGCGCAGGTCGAGGCTAGTGGCGCGGGCGGCGGGAATATAGCTGTAAATGCCGTAGCGGAGCGCGTCCAGGCAGTCATCAAGAGGGTCGGCTGTGATTTTGGCGATGTCGTCGGGGCGGTTGGAATCGTGAATGCGCGTGGGCAGAGCCTCGATCAAGCCGCGGCAGCCGTCGGCGACCACCAACTCGCCGCGGTCGAGCATGGTGTAGAGAAGCATTGCCCCGCCGATGCGGTCGTTGCTGGCCGGCTCCAAGCCGATGCCAGTCGCCTGTTGCATTTGGTCGGCCAGGGTGTGTCCGTCGCCGCGCTGGTTCCATGCGTCCGGAGAGAGGTACCAGCCGGCGAAACGCCGCCCGCCGGCGTCGAAACGATGCCGCAAGTCGCGGGCAAAATCGGCGGCGGCCTGGTGGCGGGCCGTGTACTCCTCGAGCACGTAGGTTCGACCGTTCGGAAATTCGGGAGTCGCCGGCGATTTGCAAAACAGGTAAGCCGCGGCCTGGCTGATGTTGAAACCGTAATCAATCCCCACCCAGTGCGGCCACCACGCCTGCTCCTCGATGGCGGCGCGCTTGATCGTCATTGCGGCCGGATTCCAGTGGTCGAAGTATTGGCCTTCGTAAACGTCCCAACAACCCTCGAGCAGAGCCTTGCGAAAGGCGCCTGGCAGCGACTCGAGCGACTGCGCGTAATCGGCGCCGAGCAGGCTATGGTCGTGCAGTCTTCCGGGAATGAAGCAGGTGGATTTGCCAATCGGATGCTGGTCGCTGGGCCAGAGCGCGTCATGGTAGAGCGCGCCGGGAGTGCGGGCGTGCGACGGCTGGCAGTGCGAACAGATCCCGCCGTGAAAAATATTTTTGTGGGTGTTGTGGCCGATGTTGCCTGGGTTCGAGGCCAGGCGCATGCGCAGGGTCATGCCGGGGTCGGTCGAGCGCAGGCGCGAGAGCATGTAACGGATGGGAAATTCGGAAAAATGGGTGGATTCGTCGAAGCCGATAAAAGTGTATTCCGCGCCCTGATAGCGGTAGATGTCTTTCTCCGATTCGCAGTAGCCGAACTCCACCGTGCCGCCGGCGGGAAACGTCCAGCGCCGCTTCTGCTCGTTGTAGCTGCCGCCGCAGTGCGGATAGAGCTCGCGGCTGCGCCGGATGAGGCTCTTCTCCAGTTCCGGGTAGCTGCGCCGCAGCAAGATGGCGCGCAATCCGCGGCGCTCGTGCTCGGCGACGGCGTCCACCAGCATGGTCTCCGACTTGAGCGAGCCGGCCGCGCCGCCGAACAAAAGGATCTGGGCCGGCGATTGCAGCGCCTGCCGCTGCGGCGCCGATTTGACCGACCAGAATTGAGGTGGAATCATGGCGCGGCGGACCGGGGGTAGCGCGCCTCCCATTCCTCGGGTGTCAGTCGCCGCAAAAGGGGCGCGGCGGAAACGGGTGCCGGCGCCGGCGCGGCGTCAGTCATCTCGCACCCGCGCCGGGCCCGCAGCAGCGAAGTGAGCATACGCACCCGGATCTGCGGGTCGTCAACCTCGGCCAGCGCTTGATCAGTACAGCCGGCGGCAACGGCCGCGAATAGCTTGTCAAGCCGCGGCGTGACTGGTTCATCGTTCCGGGCGGCGGCGGCGTTGCTCCAGGTTATCATCGCAGCCTCTGAGGTTTGCCGTTGCGCCGGGTCCAAATCTGGCCATTTTGAAAGGTGGTTCGCACGCCCTCCTCAAGCCGCGCCAGAACCGCTGCGGGCGGCAAGCCGCTGGGGCCGCGTTCATTGCTCACGGGCGGCACAGGAAGCCCGGAAAGCTCGGGATGGGGGGCGGCGGGCAGGGCCGCGCCGCGCTGCAGCAGGCCGGGCGCGGCAGTCTCATGACTGGCCACGCCGGTCGGCGGCGGCTGCGCCGGGTTGTGAAAAGCGGGCGCGCCCGCGGCGACCAACCCGCCGGCGGAAAACTCACCCGACATCGGCTGCAACGCATTAGGCACGCGCGCGTCGGCGTCAACGCCGGCCAACTCCGGCGGCTGGGCCAACCCGCCAGGGGTCAGGCGCTGGGTGCGCCACCGGCGCTGCACCAGCTCGCTGTAGCCGCGCCCAGCGGGGCTGGGCGGCTGCGCGACAGCACGCTGAAAACGCAAATACGGATGCAGATCGGTTTGCAAGTCCGCCGGATCTTCACCTAGCCCGGCGAGCACGCTCAAGGGAGTTTCAGTACTCGGGTTGTGCGCAGCCATTAGCGGCCTCCCGATCCCAGTCCGCCGGTGATCGCATTTAGGCCATGCTGCAGCACCTGGGCCCAAAAGCCGGGAGTGTCGGCCACGCGGCCCTGGGTGCCGACCAAATTGGCGCCCGTGTTCATGGCCGAGTCGAGCCCCTGGGTAGTGGTGCCGTAAAGATTGCCCAGTCCGCCCATGGCGTTCTGCTGGCCCTGAATGCGCGCATTCGCGAACTGGCCTTGCAGCCCGCCCAGAGCCTGGGCGTTCTGCCGTCCCTGTTCGAGGCCCAACTGTTCCTCGGTCGCATTTTCGCCGGCGGCGTTGCCGGTGCGCGCGGCGGCGTTCTGCAGACGGTCGCGAGCGGCGCCGAACGCGCCCGCAAGCGAGCCGCTGGTGGCCTGTGTCATCGCCTGCTTCTCGTCGGCGCCATAGCCCGGGTTGTCGTACTCGGACTGGTACATCGGCGCCACGGCGCCGTAAAGGTTCTGCTGGTTCTGGTAATCCTGCCCGGCAGCCTGCCGCGACTGCCCAAAGGCTTGCTGTTGTTGCTGGTTGTAAACGGCCTTGTCGCCACGTCCCATGGAAGACTCCTTTTAAAGATGAAATTTAAATTGAAGATCAGCGCCCCGGCCGCACCAGCCAGGTGGGGCGGACGAACGCATAGATTGAAAGCAGGTGCAGGTTCGCGGCCGTCCCGGCGCTCGAAAAGCGCAGACCAATGGCCTCGCCCTGCGCCAACGCGAGGCCACGCAGGTCGCCCTCGAGCCGTGCCGGAAGATTCAGGTTCATGAACGCGACCGGTTCGAGGCCGTCGGCGATTTCCTCGACCTGTACGGTGCCGGCGCCGCGGGCGCGCACCTGCACCATTCCGAGAAGCTCCATTCCCTGGCGCTGCTGCTTGATTGTTTCCGCGGCCGAAATAGATCCGGTGCGCAGACTCCAGGCGATCGGCTGTCCGTTGTCGAGCGTCGCGTCGGGATCAATAAAATCCACCGCGCCGTTGGCGGCCGAGGAACCCAGCAGAATTTGCGCTTGGCCGGAGCGGCGATCGCCGGCGATGCCGTTGAGCGGGCGCGGGCGCTTGATGCGCACGGCCTGGGTCGCGGCAATGGTATCAAGGGACCATCGCCGCCCTGGAAAGTAGTGATAGCGCGCGGTGAAGGGAGAAAAACGAATACTGGGATCCCAGCCGTCGAGATAGCTTAGTTTCAAAACGTGACTGCACACCGTGGACTGGTCGAGCGGCACGCCGATACGCACGCATTTCGTATCGTGGTCAATCGCCACCCAGATCAGATGTTCGTAGGTCCAATTGATCCGCTCCCAAAGCCCCGGACGGTCGGGCGCCGGTCCCAGCAACTCGCTCGTCATCAGCGTGGGCGTACCGCCGTCGAACTGGTACGCTCCCGAGCGATGCACCAAAACCACGAAGCCATCGCCCACCGCCATGGCGCGCGCTCCGCAAGCGCCGGTCACCGGCGACACTTGCTGCACGCTCCAGGTCGCGGGATCGCCGCCGCTGGGCGTCACCAAATGTAGGCTGTCTTCCTTGGCGGCATAAATCTGATTGCGGAACTCGAACACCGATGTGATGCGCTGGCCGTTGTTGACCGCCGCCTCGAAAAATCCGGTGTCACCAAAGTAATTGCCGGCATCCGAAGGTTGGCTGCATTGCACCACGCTTGGCTGCGCCGGGTCGCCCCACCACAGCAGGCGTTGCGTGGTTTCGCTGAAGCAAACGCCTATTTGGCTGGGCAATAGAATGGAACGGAATTGATCGGTTACATCGTCGGCCGATGCCAGAAAGGAATCGTCGAAGTTGAACGTCGCGCTGGTCGTCGTGTTGTCGGTCACGACGGTAGCGGTTTCGACAATTCCGTTCACCGTCTGTGACGCGCCGATGTAAAAGTACGGACCAGCGCTGGTGCCGCCCGCCACTGTAAACGCGACCACTCGGGCCGCAACCGACGCCGGTCCAATCGGCAGGGCGGAAACGGTGACCTGCTTGGCGCCAACCGCCGACCAGTTAAAAATTGGTCCCGCCCCGGTCAGTGATCCTTCCCGCGTCTGATAGAGCACCATGCCGTAGCGCACGCCGGCGGCGATATTGCCCGCGCTCGCACTGTCCGCCGGTGAGCTGGGCGTGGATGGCGCCGCAATCGTCACCGGATCGAGATGAGCACCGTCGAAGCTTGCCGGTATGGCGGTTCCCGATTTACCGTCGCCAAACGCCAGGTAGGCGCGTCCATACGCCGCGATGCCGTTCATCCACGCCCCGGCGGGCAGCACCATGGTGCCGCCGGTCGCCGCCGTCGACAGCGTGCCGCTCCCCGCCGGCGCTTCCATGGTGAGCGCGCCGCTGGCGTCATACACCAACGGCGTCTCCACGCCGGACAACGTGACGTAGTTGACCAGCCCGGTGATCGGCGCCGCCGCCGTGGTGGTAAACGCGCGCGTCAAGCCCTCGCGACTGCATAACTCCGCGGTTGTGAAGCGCAGGTTCGTGGCCTCAACCAGCAGCGAGGCGTCGAGCATTTCCGGCGGCCAGGCGGTGACCAGGCCTCCGAAATGCTCGATGGGAACGGATGTGTAGCTTTGCAGCATGAGGCTTACAGGTTCACGCGGTAGTCGAGTTCCAGGGTGTGATAGACAGCGCTGGTAATGGCCGCCGGATAGGCGCCCGCCGCCAGCTCGGCGCCGGTCGCCGGGTTGATAAGCTTGAGTTTCGGAACCGCCGAGTTGGCTACCGGCACGATCACGCCGATGTAGCCGCCGTCCACCTGAAAATTGCCGCGCACCGGCGGGCGGCTCGCGTGCAGCTGCGAGGCTCCGCGCTTGTAATCGGGCCAGCCGGCGGTGTTGGTGCCGGCAGCCGTCACGAAGGTGCCGGCGGCGTCGCCGCCGGTGGTGTAATTGCCGCTGAATTGCACTTGCCCGAAGGCTTCCGTTTGCGAACGGTCCACGGGCAGCGCGCTGATGTTAAACGTCCATGCCATTTGTTTTGCTCCTGATTCCCAGTGGGGAACTTTGTAAATACTGTGAAAAATCGCCGACCAGCACGTGCAGCGAGCGGTAGGCCCAGCGGTAGCCGACCGAGGCGTTTGCCTCGGGCGCCGGCATGCCGCTTACCACCGCGCTCAACACGTACCAAACAACAAGAACGATGAGGGCGTGAGAGCCCAGCCAGGTTGCCATTTCAATGACTCCAGTGCGCCTGATTTACGGCAGCACGCGCACATCCCAGACGGTGCCCGAGGGCCACGCGACCGTGGCCGAGGTGGCATTGCACACACGTATGGTTGCGTGGTTGACCGCGTCAATGTAAACGTTCCAAACCAGACCGGCGGGTGGAGCATTCTCCGGATTGGTGGCAGCCGCCATGCTCAAGCCAACGCCGGAACCAAAGCTCACGCCGCCGCTTTGGCATTGCCCAGCCGCAAAACTTGAGCTTGCGAATAACATGCCGGATTGCGCCGCCAGCCTGGGGGCGGTGGTGTTAATCGCACTGCCGGCCACGTTGGCGCCGGCCGCGAGCGTAGCCACGCCGTTGACATTCAGCGCGCCGGCCATGGTCGTATTGCCGCTGGCGTCCACACGGAACAGCGGATGCGATTCGGTCGCATCCTCCAGATCAATCAGGAAACCGGTTGGCGAGGTGTCGGTGAACCGCAGAATCTGGATGACCGGGTCACCGTTGGCCTGTTGCAGAAAGCGGTAATCACCGTCAAAGGTAATGTTGCCCGGCACGCCGGCGCTGGAAAACTGGAAATGCTTCTGCTGGTTGATGTACAACTCGCAGGTAGCCGAAGCCGGCACGGCATAGTCATTGGCCAGGCAGAAGTCATGGGCATTCGCGCCGCTCACATCGTTCTTAATGCCCCATTCATCCACGCCCTGATTGCGCCATTTGAACTCGCTCGATTTGATGGTGGTCGAGGCGCCTTCGAGAGCCAACAGCGCAGGGTTGCTCGCCGACGGCCCGCCTTGGCGCCCGCGTATCGAGACCTTGCCAGTGGGTGATTCAATGGTGGTGTCGCTTAACTTGCTGCCAAATTGGTCGTTCAACTGGTCGCTGCCGCCGATGGTCAGCGTGCCGTTAGGATCGATTCGGGTAATGGTGCCAGCCGCGGACCCGCCCGAGCATCCGCCGCCATTCACCACTCCGCAATCGCCGAGCGCGAGCACAATACTGAAATTAGGCGGCGGCCCGGTAATGAATGCGTACACCTTACCGGTGCCATATCCCGAGTAGGTGTTGTTGGAAACCGTTGCCTGTACCGCTCCGAAATTGAGCGCCGTAACGACGCCGCCAGATGTCGCGTTGAAAATGTTGTCGGTCGCCTCGCAGTTGATGCAGCCGGCGCCATTGTTGCCGGCGCCGCCGCCGACGAGCTGGCCCAAAAAGACGTCGCCCTGACCCGCGACGGTTCCGTTGCGCTCGAAGTAGTTGCCATGCAAAACGACATTGTGTCCCGACCACCCGGCCGGATTCGACACTTGTTGCCAGTAGCCATACAGGGCGTTGCTCTCGATATCATTGCCGATCCAGGCGTGCACCCAGCCGCCATCGTCAAACACGCCGTACTGATTGGCATCCACCGTATCGCCAACAAACGTCAGCCGATTGGCTGAGCCGCCCACGATGTGCACGCCATAAAAATTGTCAATGAAGTGCGAGCCGGTCACGGTGCCGTCAAAAGCGTGACCGTAGGTCGAGTCGAAATACAACCCATCGTGCGCCTGCTTTGCGGTCACATTAAAAAGCTTGAGTTTGGCGCAGTTGAGGCAGTGCACCGCGATTCCGCTATCCGTTCCGTCGCCTTTAACGCCGACCGCCATCAGGTCCTCGATAACGACATCTTGGGGAAAACTCGCCGCCGTTCCCACCTGGATCACATCGGTGTTGGGAGTCTGTTGAACAATTTGCGTGCCCACCCCGGCATCCATCGCCGCCAACCCGGTCAGGCGCGCCGTCTGCGCGATCACCAGCGGCGCGTAAATCGCAGCCACTGGTAAATCGTCAATCACCGCCCCTCCGGGGCCGGCGTAATTGAGCGCCTCTTGCAGCCCGTCGGTGGCGCTTTGCAGCGTGAAGCGCTGATGCGGATTGCTAAACGATGCGGTCAAAGTGCAGATGCCCGACTGCACCGAGCAGTTCACAGCCGTCGGTATGACCAATTCCGGCGCCGCGTCTCCGGTCACACGCAGGGGCGTTCCCACCGCGAGCGGCATCCAGGCGGTGCCGTCAGGCAGGGTCCAGCCGGCGTTGCCGATTGTGACGGTTTGCACGCCCGAGGCGCCGTTGCCTTGCGCCTGTGCCGACCACTGGCCGAACTGGCTGGCCACCACCTGGCCCGCGATGCGCGGCCGGCTGAAACCGCCGGGCGCCTGCGCCGCGACTGGCCACGCAACCGCTAACGCCAAGCCGATCATAGAGAATTTCACAACCACCGCCCTCCCCAGCGCGAGCCAAATGGACGCGGACGCAGCGTGACCGTTTGGGCATCGAGCACCTGGCGTTGCAACCACTGAAACAGCAGGTGCCGGGCCTCAGCCACGTATTGCGTACCCAGCGACTGCTCGCGCATCGCCACCGCCATGAGGCCCGCCGTCCAATACCCGAGAATGGTGGCGATGCCGACCGCCGCCAGCGCCTGGTCGGGCGACTGCAGTGCGGGCCAGATTTGTTCGAAACGCACTTCGAGATCCACCGCCTGCGTGGCGCCGGGAAAATAGACGTTGCCGCCGCGCCATTCAAAAATACGCAGTTGCTCGCTGGGCAGCGCCGCATCCAGTTCCGCCACCCGAGCCATTTCGGTATAGCTGTTGTCGTCAGCTCCGGCCGGTTTCTCGCGCAGCGCCAGCGGCGCCGCCATGTTGGCCAGCATGCCGCCGGGCGCGACATACGCGCCCAGGTCGCGGACACCGGCGGCAACCGCGGGCAGCACCACCACCGTCTCGCTCGCGGTAATCGTGCGCATGGTCATGCCTTCGTCACGGAGCGTCGAGTAGGCGATGTTCAGATAAGGCATCAGCCGCTCGGCACTGAACAGTCCCTGCCCGCTTGGGTCAAGCAGGGCCTGGGCTCGGGCGATGGCGGTCTGCGCGGGTTGCATCAGGCAGCCGCCTCGGAGGGTGCGATCTTGGAGTGGCAGAAGCGGCAGACCCTGGCCACAATCTTGATGTCTTCACCGCACATCGGGCAGGGGCGGCGGTCCGATTGGGCGCGGGTCATGGTGACCCACTCGGGTAACTCCGCGATTTCGCCGGTGCGCACCAGGGCCCGCGCCGCATCGCGCTGGCGGTCGGTCAGCATTTTGTGCTGGTGGTAGCGCGACCACGAGTCAACACCCTGCTGATAGAGTTTGCGGTACCATTCCGTTTGCCGTTCCCGCGCGGCGCCGATATCGGCGGCGTTCGGATCGCCGTCGCCTTCATACCAGAACACACCGCCCGTTTCGCCGTATTCGCGGACCACTTCCTTGGCAATCTCGGAGGGCAGTATGCTGACCGGTGTGAAGTTGCCGTCGCCCAAGTCGCGCATCGAGAACCGGTAGTCCTTGATCACCAGCTTCTGCAACGGCTCCTTCTCGCTGGCCGGGGGCAGCGCCACCACGCCCAGCTCGCCCAGGTTGACGTTGATCGCAAACGGCTGCAAGTTGACGATCGTGACCCGGCTCCAGCCCTGGCGATGCAATTTGGCATGCTCCTCGCGCACCAGGCGGTCGCGCAGCCGGTCGCTGACCCCGCCGTTGCGCAACCCGCCATTGGCTCCGATGCCGGCCTCAAAGACCGAGTTGAAATCCCGCCCGTCGAGGGACGCTTCCGCAGTTGTTCCCATTTTTGTTTCTCCTGTTCCGCCGCTCCTCAGAGCGGATGCTCTCGAATTCCAATCCGCTCCGCCATCTCCACCAAGGCCGGGCGATGCGAGCCTCCGGCCCCAATCATGGGCGCGCCACCGAACGCGAACGACGAATCGTCGAACACATCCGCCGCCAATTGATCGAACTCGCGATCGCGCCGCTCCTGCTCACGCTGCGCGCGGTAGGTCCGGCGCAGGGCGCGTCCGGCGGCCGTCGCCGGCTGCCCCTCGTGCTGACGTTCAATTGCGTCCACAGCCATGGTCACGTGATTTTCCGTCGGATACCAGTACATCCGCGCGCCAATATCCTCGTAATCCCCCCAATGGGGGTAGTCGCCGCAAGCGGCGATGCCCGCCGGTAACCACGTTCCGCCTTGGCTGACGGGCGCGTACCACTGCTCGGGAGTGCCGTAGCTCGCGGCCGGAGCCCAACGCTCGATCATCCAGGCATGCTCGCCGGGATACTTCGGCGTCCAACGCATGGCGATCACGCGGCGCACCGGAGCGCGGGCGCCACGCTGGCGGTCGCGCGCACTCACCGTGCTGTCCCAATCCGTCCATTCGCCGCCGGAACGTTCAAACCGCGAGCCGGACCAAACCAGCCGGTAGCGCGGTTCGCCAAACGGGGTGCGCCCGTAACGCCGCACCAGCAGCGACTGCAGCCAGGCGGGCGCGCGCCGGCCTTGAATATCGCCGCGCATCATGCCGTGCGATCCAACTCCGGAAGTTCGAACTTCTTAAGGTCGCGCATGACCATGCGGGTCGCGTGAAAATCGGCGTTGCGCAGCCGCTGTAAGCAGAGATGGCAAAAACCCCGCCCGCACCGTGAGGGTAAGCGCCGGCAGGCGCGGCACAATGGGCCGGCGGGCGCCGCGGCCTCCGGTGCCGGAGGCGGCGCCAACGCCGCCGCCGCGCTCATGCCGCCGCTCCCGCGGTTTCGACCTCATCAATCAGGGCGCGGATCTTAGTGATCGTCTGCGCCGCCTGCTGGGCCGCCGCGAGTTGCTGCTGCATGACCTGGGCATTCGTCGCCGCCGCCGCTGCCCGCGCCTGGGCTTGCGCCGCTTCATCCTGGAAGTGGCTGGCCACCGCCGCGCTATCGTTCACGCCGTGCCAATGACCGCCGGCGTGGCCGCCGCACAGCAAACGGCCGCAGGTTTCGCACAGAAAGCTGGCCGGCTCCGTGCAGGCCGGAATTTCGGGCCCTTTCCAATCCGGTTGGGCCTGCTTGTTTTCGCACGCGCCCACCCGCCGCATCAGTTGAATGTGTTCGCTCATGAAACGCTCCTTTTTTTGCAAGAGCGATTTCCAGCGGGCGCGCCGCGCCCGCTGGAGCTCGCTGTTCGTTCTTGGTTGGTTTAGTAACCGGAGGGCAGACCCAGGCCGGTGACCGATGACACGGCGCGCGGGTTGTCCACGAAGAACTGCACGCCGGTGACCAGGTAGAAGAGATAGCTGGCCGCCACGCCGCCCGAGGCGCCGTACACCGGGAACACGGTCGAGCCGCCGACTTCGTAGAAGTCAATCGGCAGCCATTCGACGCGGCCCCAGGTTTCAAGGTTGATCAGATCCAGCCGGGTCGTATCGGCGTGAACGTTCTCCTTGATCTTCACTCCACCCATCGTCTTGTTGCGGAACAGAAGGTCGAGGTCCTGGTTGGAACCGCCCTTCTCAATCTCGCTGATGACGAAGCCGAGCTCCTCGTAGGCCGCCACCTGCGACGGATGCCCGTGCCAGAGCAGCGAACCGAGCGAGTCCACGCCGATCGCCTGGCGGATCTGGTTGAAGGCAAGCCGGATGGGCGGCAGCGTCAGCGCCGCGCCGTTGGCATTCACGCCATTGGCGACAGCATAGGGATTGGCGCGGCTGATCCCCATCCACGTCCCCGCGGTCGAGGTCGAGTGGTGATAGGGAATGCCGTAGATGAAGGTCGGCGACGCGCCCGAAACGCCGTCCACGACCAGCACGTCGTTGGCGGCGGTACCCGCCGGCACCGAGCTGACGGTGATGGTCTGAGGCCCGCCCAGGCTCTTGCTCACGGCGCTGATCGTCGCCGTACCCCGGTTGGTGGTGAGCGTCGGGTCGTACACCTGCACGTTCTGGTTCTCGTGCAGCAGGCGCGCGCCGAAAGGCGTGTTGGCGAGCGTGATCACCGGGCTGGCCACGCTCGCCACCGTGCCGAACACGCCGTTGCCGGCGGTCTGCAGCGAGGCGTCGAGATCGCGCCGGAACTGCTTCATGGCGTCGGCCACGTTGCGCTTGGCGGCGTTCTCAACCGCCTTGTCGGTGGCGTCGGTGGCGTACTCCACCAACTTGGTGATTTCCACCGCGAAACGGATGCCCACCGGCGTGATCTGCGCGAAGTCGTAGCTGGTGCCCGACCCGCGTCCCAGATCGCCGCCGTCAAACGAGGCGTATCCGAAAGCTCCGCCCGGCTGCACCTGCAGCGGAATGCGCGCCGTGCGGGTCGAGACCCGCTCCACCTCGCGCTTCTGAATCAAGCTGAAAAAAGCGTCGTCGCGCTCGTACAGGATCGGCAGCTTGGGCCGAACTTTTTCGAGCTGCAACGCCACTACTTGCGAATTCTGCAATGCCATGGTTTTTGCTCTCCGCCGGGATCACGCCCGGCCGGTTGCTGACAGTTGGATTAGGGCGACGCTCTCGCGTGCTTCAGGCCAATTCGAGGATTTCGCGATCGGTCAGGCGCCGGCCCAGCCGGGTCTCCGCCGAGCGCACCAGGTCGCGCGCGCTCGGCGCCCGCGGGCTGGCCGGCGCGCCCGCCGCCGCCGGCTCACTCCGCCCCCGCGTCTGCGCCGCTTCGCGCTGCGCCTGCCGTTGTTTCAGGCCCGCGCCCGCCCGCGCCAGAATCGGTTCCAGAATGTCGCGCCCGTTTTGCCGCGCCCAGGCCTTGCTGCGCGCCACGACCTTAGCCCGGGTGGCCGCGGTATGGCCGCCCGCGCGCAGTATCTCCTCGATCGCCGCGTTGTGTACCTTGTCCTGGGCGGCGAGTCCGGAGACCGCCTCCAGAAAGTCGCGCGCGATGTTTTGCTTGTCGTAATCCGACAGCTTGGCCGTGCCCAAGAGTCCGTTGACGAAGCCGCGCAGCTCGCCGGCTACCTCGGCCGCCGTTTCGCCCATGAAGTGGTTCGCCTGCCGCTGCTCGTCTTCGCTCCGCCGGAGTCGGAGTTGCTCCAGCTCGCGGGCATTGGTGTCCGCTTGCTCGAGTTTCTGCCGGATGTGAGCGGGCAGTTGGTTGTTATGCGCGGCCCCGGGCGCCGCCTCCACCGGACCGTGTCCTTCCAACGCAGGGGATGACTGCGCGGGGCTCCACCCCAGGGCATCCCGTAAGGATCGTACGGCTCCGGTCAAATCATTGTTCTTGTCGCGCTGCGCCTGCTGTTCCATGTGGTCGAGGAACGACCGCTGCAGGTACTGCACATTGCGCTCATAGGCGCCGCTGGAGCGAGCCTGGCCCGTCACCGGGTCGGGCTGCGTTTGCGCCTGAAACAAACTGTTCCAAAACTGTTGCGGGCTGTCGCCAAAATACGCCTTGTCCAGGTTCTGCAACTGGGTGGCCGCCTGCACCGCCTCCCGCGCCCTGGTCACGCTGGGCAGAAGTTCCTGGTACTGGTTGAGCTCCTGCGAGCGTCGCGCCATTTGATAGAGCTGGGCCTTCACTCGCGGCGAAGCGTCCGCCGCCTGCTGCAGCGCCGGGTTGTCTTTCAAGAGCTTGGAGAGGGCCGCCGTGCCCAGCTTGGCGGCCGTCGGCGCCTCGTCGCCGGGCGCGCTGGCGGCCGCCGCCGGTTCCGCTTCCGCGTCCAACTCCGGGTCCTCGTCGGGATATTGGATCTCAATTTCTTCCGGCGCCACCGCGGCCGCGCTCGCGGCCTCGTCGGCGGTGCCAACAGCGGCATCGGCCGCGAGCGCCGCGGATGCTGGCGCCGTCACCGGTGCCGATTCCGCGACGCTCACGGTTGCTTCCGCCGCGCCATCTCCGATTTGATTCAGGCTGCCACTATCCATTGTTGCCAGCTCGTCCATGCTCGATGCTCCTTTTCACCCACGAATCTAAAAAATGCGGCGGGCGTGAGCGTTGCCGAGACGCGCACGCAGCCTTTCGGCCCGGGCCCCCACCCACCGCCGCATTCCCCCCCGACCGCCTGGGGGCACAGGTAAGCAGTCATCTCTCGATGACGCGATGCACCCCAGGAAAACTTACGCCAGGGAAACTGATTTATTTATGTCCGCATGCTGTTTTCATGCTCAACCAAATGCGCCATTACGTTGGCGTAGCCCAGCGGACGCGCCGCCTTGGCTTGTAGTCCCGCCTGCGACACCGCCCACTCTTTAATGGTCTCGATGTGAATCGCGTGATCGTCCACCAGCGGCTCCGGAGCGATGCTCGCGTGCCAGCCGCCGTCGGCCCCGAGTAGCGGCTCCGAAGCCAGCATGGCTTCGATCTCCATAAACTGTTTGGCCCGGTTGTCTTCGCCCGGATCCACCAGGTCGGGTAGGCCAAGGTAGTGCTGCACCAGCGGGCGGTTCACCGGCGCGCCAATAACGGCCAGCAATTCCGGATCGCGCGTCTGCATAATTTGACTCAATGCCTGGCGCACCTCGGTAAAGCTTTGCGGGAAATCCTCGTCGGCGCTCGGACGCGCCACGACATTGCCGCGAATTTCGTTCAGCCGCACGTACTCACTGTGATATCCGCCGGCGCTGCCGTTCACCACCAACTCGACGTCATCGCTGCGGTTGCGCCGAAAGCACTCGATCGCGAGCGTCATCTCCCGCGCCTCGGCCTCGCGCATCTGTTTCCACACCAGCGACAGCCGGCCCATCGCCTGGTCGCGCGACTGGGCGTAGGCGGCGGCGGTATTCAGGTTGGGCGAGCCGCCGCCAAACATCGAAGGCAGCGCCCCGGTAATGAATTGCCCCACCTCGGCCAGCCGCTCGCCGTCATTCCAGAGCTGCGCGTCAACCCCGTAATGGGGCTGATAAATCATCTCGGTCAACGATTTCTGTGGGCCAACACTTTCAATCGTCACCGGCATAAAGCTGGCCGCCTGCATGCGTTTTTTTGCCATCGCCTCGCCGTTGATGTAGCGGGCGTCGTACAGCACCGGCGGCGCGCTCGAGAGACTGCGGTGGCCGGCCAGAATGTTGGCGCTGTCGTTGATTTGCCGTTGAATTGAAATCGCGTCCTGGCCCATGGGATCGCGGTAAATACCGATGCCGGGCAGCCCGGTGCAGATGGACCAGCAATCGTCCAGCCGCTCCGGCACCGCCTGGAGAAAGCGGTCCCCGGCGAATTCCACCCGGCAGCCGTCGGGATAGAGCGTCAGCAACTGCTGGCGCATGGTCTCATCGGTGTGGGCCCAGAACGATTCCGGCCGCAGCCACGCGCGCTTGAAGGTGATCAAGTTCGCCATCGGCATCGAGTTCCATGAACCCTGGGCATCGGCCAGGCTCAACCGGACAATCCGCTCGTAAGTGTCCTCCGCGCCCGCGCCGGTATCGTCAATCACGTTGGCTTTCCGCGGATACGCGGCGCGCAGCACCGCCTTGTGCTGCTCCTCAACCAGAATCAAGTAATAACAATCGCGCTGCGATTGCGCTTGCGGCGGCAGCTTGAAAAATAGCGGGCCGTACGTATCCAGCTTTTCGGCGCCGTTGGGCACGCGCCGCGTTCCCGTGGGAACGGTGGCGGAGACGTGTTGAGCCGGCGAAAAGCTCTCCGGCCCCATGATCGCGCCGCAGCTCCGGCAACCCACCGGGCCGCCCGCAAGGAGTCCGCCCGCTTCCGCCGCCGGCTGATAGGCTCCGCAATCGGCGCACTCGAAGCGATCGGGCAGCACCTGGAAAATCTGTTCACCCAAAACCGGCTCCTCGCGGTAGCCGAATTGTCCGCCGTCCACCAGGAAACGTACGTAGGTCGCGAAAATGCCCTGGGTCCAAAGGTAATATCCCTTCTTGACCCGCAGCGTGGCCATGTTGTTGTTGCGCGCGACCACCTGGGCCACGCGCGTGGCGGCGCGAGCGGTCGCGATGTCCTCCTGCGACTCCGCGCTCACCGGCAAATATTGAATCTTGGGCGGCGACTGCACCAATGCCGCGATGATGGACAATCCCCAGGGCCGGTACAGATTGATGGCGTAATGAAAGACATCCTCGTCGTCGGGGTTGTAGTCAGGCCGTTCGAAGGCGGCGTGCCAGTTGTTGTCCTGCGCGGAAAACCAGATATTCTGGTTGCCGCGCCAAAACTCTTCTCCCTCCCGCCAGAGCTTGACCTTGTGCCGGCGCACCGAGTCGCTTTCCATTTCGTAGGAGCGCACCAGCTCGCGCAACGCGTCCCGCACCGCCTCGGGCGGGTCGCTGGGCTCGGTGAGCGGCGCCTGCGGCGTGGGCTGTTCGCTGACGGCGCCTGCCGCCGCGGTCGGCGGCGTATCGCCCGCGCCGGCGTTCGCGCCGGCTGGGCCATGATCCGCGCTCGCGTCGTCCAGCCCGTCATGCCCGTCGCTTAATTGCTGCAGCAGTTGTTCCATCGATGCCATGAATGTTCCTGGTTGATCCTTCAAAGCGCCCGGTAAAAAGGCGTGTACAGTTCGTTGCTGCGCTCGAATCCGAGTCGCCGCAGGATGGGCTGCATGCTCCCCACCCACTTCCGCGGCACGAAGGCATGCGCTTCATCCGCGCCCAGCGCCCGCAGCCAGCCCGCCAGCACGCTCTCATGCCGCACGGCGCTGCGAACCATGCGCGCATCGCCGCCCACAAACATCACTTCCACCGTGGCGTGCGCCATGACGGCGCCCAACACCTGGCTGCCCCGCTCGCATACGGCGATCAGCAGTGTCCGTTCATCGTCCACGTCGGGAAATGCAAAGTGCATCCCCAATCCCGCGCACTGTGCGGCGTGGGCCGCGCGCAAGGCGGGTTCATCGCCGGGGCGGAACCGCCGCCAGCGGCAAGGTTCGGTGTTCATGAGGCCGGCGTTCATGAGATTTTTAGGGCTCCCGTGGCCACTGGCACCACGCCGGCGCTTGTGGCGTACATCCGCCATCCGTTCCAGGCTGAACCCGCAAGCCGCGATTGCAGGCGCCAATACTTGGTCACGCCCGGGTCTACGATGTCGCGCGTGGTTTCGCCCATGCCCAGGGTGTATGTCGTCGTGCCCGCCGAGGGGTCAAACGTCTGGCTGGCCGAGCTGGCGATTTGATGTTGAACCATGGGCTGCGGGGCGGGCTGCACGCCCGAGCCGGTCGGATTGCTGATCTGAATGAGAACGTGCCCATCGGCCGCGGTGATCGTCCAACTCGCCGGCGCGGGAGCGCTCGCTCGGGCGCCGCTGCCCAGACGGACGCCGATCGCCGCCTCGAGCGCATCCACGAAATTCGCGAGATCGGTGAAGGCCTGAAACTGATTGCCATCGCTGGTCGCAAACGGTGCAATGTAGGCGCGTGACACAGGCATGTTGCAGTCCTCAGGCATTTGGTTCGCCATGATTCACTTCCGGCGGTCGCCGCGCTTCCCGATCTCGGGCTATTTGTTTCAAGCCCTCGGTCAACTCGGCGCGCCGGTTGCGCTCGGCCTGCTGACGGTCCAACTCCTCCGCCCGCCGCCGCCACTCGGCCGGCGAAAGGGTGCGAGCCACCTGACGCGCTTCGGCTTGCTGCTCAACCATCCGCCGCGGCTGAAACCGCGCCGCATCGGGCTGAAACAGAGGCGCGTGGCCGCTGCCGAAGAGTACGTTGTCGGTCAGCGACTCGATCTTCTGCCGCAGGCTGGCGATCATGTTTTCGGCCAGCGCCAGGCGCTCACTGCTGTTGGCGCATTCGCGTTTCCAGTGCTCCGCGGCTTGCGTTGCGAGCTGCTGCTCGATACGGCATTGCCGCGCCTGGTGTTTCCACAGCAGCGCCATGCGGTCGCGCCTTGAGTTACGCCAAAATCGCATGTCCCCGCCTCCCTTCGTACTTGGTCCAGATGGCGCGCACGTAATCGGTAATCTGTTCAACATCGGGGCGCTTGCCCGCCACCGCGATCTGCGCGAGAAATGGCGCAACGCTGGCCCATGTCGCCGTGTCCACGCCGGCCGCGCCGGCTGCCTGCTGCGCCGCCAGGGCGTAGCCCGAACCGCCGTTGTAGCTGGCCAGCCCAAACTTCACGGCCTCGTCCGGCGCTTCCTTTTTCCAGATTGCAATGCACTCGCGCAAAAACTCGCTGCCCAGCTTCACGTTATTTTCCGGATCGAGCAGGGAAGTGCGCGACCAGGTGGGAAAGCTGGACGGCATCAACTGCATCAGCCCCAGCGCGCCGCAGCCCGATTCCGACCTCTCGTCGAAGCCCGACTCCTGCTCAATGACCGAGTAAATCAGCCACCAGTCGAGCAAGGTTCGCGCCGAAGCCCGGGTAATAGCGGCGTAAAGATCAGCGGTCTCCATAGCCCAGCCTTTCCCGGATGTCCGTCTCCGTCGCCGGTTGGTCGTGTGACAAATGGTTGAACACCGCCACCCGCAGCGTCTCCACGTCCTGCCGCAGAGGCTCGAGTTCATCGCGGACAATGTGCCGCAGCACCCATAGACATCCGGCCGCCGTCAGCCCCGCGATCGCAGTGAGACCGGTGATCCAGGCCGGGTTCATTCGATCACCGCCGTGATGTCCATCGCCGCCGAGGTCACGACGCAAATTCCGTTCGTGGTTTTAACGTCATAGCGCAGCGTCACCGGCTGTGTCGAACTGGTCACCGTAATCACTCCGAACTTTCCCGATCCCGGCGTGCCCGAGCACGAGCCTGACGCCACATCGTACAAACCGATCGTTCCCGCCGCCGGGGTGTTGATCACGATCTTGTGCAACACGCCCGCGGTCGCCTTCACGGCAGTGGTGGTGGCGGTCGCGATATAGGCGTACGTTTGCACCGGGTTGGCCTCCAGCACCCCGGTCTTGGCCGAGTTATCGGCCGAGGTGGTGCGGAGCCGGTCGAAGCTCGAGCCATTCCATCCCGCCGCCACGGCAAAAGCCATGAGCTGTTGAATGCTGTTCGATACCCCGTCGCCCCATGAATCCGCCCGTACATCCTGTGGCGAGTTGCCGTTGCCGGCGGCTTCGGTCTGAACCCGCAGCCGCGTACCGTTAACATCGAGCGCGGCGCCGGCGCTGTTGGCAAGCACAGTGTTCAGTGTTGCGGGATTGCTGTTACTGACCTTCTGCCCGGCCGCCAGGCTCACCAGCAGTGCCGCGGCAAGGCCCCAACGTAGGGTTCGCATTAGGTTCTCTCCATTTCCACCACGCGCACGGTTGTGGCTGTGGCCGTGGCCGATTTCACCTGGCAGTACACGTCGGCCGCCCGGTAGTTGAAGGCGGTTGTCCCGTTGGCGCTGTTCTGAGCCGGCAGGAATCCGCTGGGTTTTTCAACCGTCAGCGGCTCCTGTCCGATCGGGATGTTGGCGGTGGCGGTGAAGCCATCCGCCGGGTACTGCACCTGCAAACCCTGTGGCGCAACGGAGCCGTCTTCGATGAGTAAGGCCGCCCGCGCCGCAATCGTCGCAGCGATCTGCGTGTAGGCGCCGCCCGAGCCGTTGATCGCGACCAGTCGCGTTACTGGCATGACTTCACCTCCGGGTTCCAGCGGTAGCCCGCCTGCCGGATGCATTCGAGCGACCGCGCAGCCGTCCCGCCAAGCCGTCGGCGCAGCCTTCCCAGTTGCACGTCGATGTTCCGGCGCTGGCGGTCATTGTCAACGCCGTTGATGGCCTCCAGCAGCATGGCCCGGGTCGCGATGCGCCCGGAGCGCGCCAGCATGACCCTCATGATCTCGGCCTGCTGTTTCGTGATCCGAACTGTACGCTCGCCGACGGCGAGCTCCAGCCGCTCCGGGTAGAGCGTCGTGCCGCCGGCCTTGATGACTTCCTCCTCCGAGTTCAGGGCCGGGGTCACGGCCGCACCGCCGGAGCCGGCGGTGCCGGCTTCTTTCCGAACAGCGACTGCAAGTCGGCGTAAAGCGCCTCGATCGCCGCGATCGTCGCCTGATCGAATTTGACGTTCAGTCCCGATGCGCCCACCGCGGCACCGGCGGCGTCGAAGGCGTTGAGCACGTCGCCGGCGATCGCCTCGATTCCCGCCTGCGCCGTCGCGCCTTTGCTGCCCAACACCCCGGCGATCGCCGTGGCCAGGGGCGAGGCCGCGGCGGTCTCGACCGCCGGCAGCCCGACATGCAACACCCAGGCGAAAAAGTGACCAATGGAATTGAAAATTTTCATAAATGTTTACCTCGCGGTCAGTTCCAAACTCCAACTTAGGTTTTGTGGCTTGACGGTGTGGTCGTCCCCGCTCACGGATACGGTCAGCGGTACCGACGCGCCAAAGCTGCAGCTGCCCACTGCGAACCCTTGCGAGGTGGCCACCGCGCCGCCGATGAGTAGTCCGCCAAAGGTGCAGGACGAGGTTCCGTCGGTGATTGTCACGGTTGTCCCCACCGTGCCCCCCAATCCCGCCGTTTGGGCGTTGATGTCCAGCCTTCGAATGACAATCCCAACGTTCGGTGTCCAGCTCGCGAGCGTTGTCCCCGGCGCCGGCTGGCTGCCCGACCAGAAGGCGCTGAAAAAGCCGGGTCCGACGTTGGCTGCGGCGTTGATAGGAAATTGGTTCAGGTTCAACCCGCTACCCACGCTCTGCGCCGCCGGAGAGGCCGGGTTGGCGAGTATCGGCATCGGAAACCGAACGGCGGGATTGGAGGCGAGCGGGACAAGGTTCGAAACGTCGAGCGATGAGCCGCTCAGGTACCAGCTCTGCGGATACCCCGGAACCGTGTTGCCCTGGCCGTCGGCAAGCGAGGCCGAGTAATAGGTGAAGCTGGGGATGACGGTGTCGTTAAATATGAGGCTGCACACGGTCGAGTTCGCCCCCGGCAGGGCCGCGCCCGCCACGAGAGCCGCCGATTGGGTATAGGCGGCGCCGAATCCAGTGGCTGCTCCTTGCAGCGTTTCAGCGCCCGAAGCGGTGCCGATGTAGACGGCAAAGCCTGTGGCCGCGGCCGGCTGAACGACCGGCGCGTTGATCTGCAGCTTGCCCGCCGCGGGCAGCGTCAGGATCAACTCCGGGGATGCAATGGAAGTGGTTGCCGCGGGGCCGGTATAACTAATAACAACAAAGTAAGTGCCGGCCGCCAGCGTCCCCGCGCCCGCCGTGGCCGCGCCCACCGGGGTTGCTATCGGGTTCGGCACGCCCACCACTGACCCATCCGCGGACGTGGCGCAAGCCGCGGTGGCCGGTACAATGGCGAAACTTCCCGGCAGGACCGCCGCCTGTGATAGCGTCAGCAGCAGCGTGCCGTTCGCGACCCCGCCCAAACCTGGCACAACGAAGCGCCCAGTTAGCGTGCCCGCGGATAACGTTAAAGTCAGTGGCGTGAGAGCCAGCCATATTGAGAGTAATGTCTTGAAGTGTTTCCTCATACTTTCATCCGTGATTGATCGCGGCTCCATTCATGCGATAACCATCGAGGCTGCGCCACCCGCTTTGGTTGGTCACGCCGACGCGGGAGAACGCGCCCCAGCGCACCGGCGCGCCGTCGTCGCGCGCTTCCCGCCGGTCATCCTCCGGGCCGGGCAGCAGCGTCAATTTGCCGTTGCCGGTCAATCGCGCCCGCCGCGCTTGAATCAACCAGCGCGCGCGGGTGCCGTTCACGAACCGGCCCGGCTGGCCTTCGATTTCCATGCGTCCCATCGCCATAAGCTGTACTTGTTTCCCGGCACACCGCGATCGCCCTGGCGGCGATGCGCACCCACGAAACCGGCGGGCTGCCCGGGCGGAAGCGCATGCTTCCGGCTTTCTGGCGGCGGGTGGCCGCTTCCGGCTGCCCGCGCTGTCAACGACTGGTGATAGCTGATATGAGTGGTGTTTGCCGGTAAAGGTTGGCGAGTGACTCCCTCACATTTTGATCGCCTAATTGCGGTCGCATGCCGCATTTCAGTCACAATTGCCAGGCTCGGCAATGACGGGCCTGGCGCCGCCATCCGTGCGCGATGCGGTTTGCTATGCTGAACACATGGCGCGAAAGAGCTCCTCATGGACCGCGGGCACGCGCCCTGGATTGCGGCTGGACAGCCTTGCACCGGGCGCCGCTCTGCCTGGCGGCGAGTTCACCGTTCATGGCGCCGACCTGGTGCCCGAGCGCGGTTTACCGCGGCTCCGCGTCGGCGGACAACTCGCGCCCTTAATCCTGGCCGCGCCCGCGGCGATTATGGCGAGGGTGCCTGAGCGCGCCCTTTCCGGCCAGGTTGAAATGGCCACCGACGACGGCGCCGTGGCCGGACCCAACCTGGTTGTTGCCGTGCAAATTGCCGACAATCTTCACCCGGTTTGTAATCCGGCGCTCGACCCGGAAGGCAACATCTGGGCTACGCTTAGCGGAACGCGCGGCCAGAAAACGCCGGTCAGCATCTACCGGATTGATGCCAATTACACCGTCAGCGCCTGGAGCAGCGCCTTGACCAATCCCAGCGGCCTGGCGTTTGATCGCGAGGGAACATTGTTTGCCTCCAGCCGGCACGACGGCGCCGTCTATCGCCTGGCAGCCAACGGTACCGCCACGCTGCACGCGGGCGGGCTCGGCATCGCCACCGGAATCGCGTTCGACTCCGCCGGAGATCTCTATGTCGGCGATCGAAGCGGCACCATCTTCAAAATTGACGCCCAGCGCTCAACCTTCGTGTTCGCCACCCTCGAACCGAGCGTCGCCGCTTATCATCTCGCCTTTGGACCGGACAATTATCTCTATGTCTCGGGACCTACGACCTCGAGCTTCGACGCTATCTGGCGCATAAGTCCGAGCGGTGAGGTGTCAACCTTCTTCCGCGGCCTGGGACGTCCCCAGGGGATAGCCTTCGACGCCAACGGTGACCTTTATGCGGTTGCGTCCCACGCCGGGCGCTGCGGCGTGATCCGTATTACGCCAGCCGGCGTTGCCGAGTGCGTGCTGAGCGGTCATAGCCTGGTCGGCCTCGCCTTTGCGCCCGCGTTGGCGCCGGCGCCCGCGGCCCCCGGCTCCAGCTTGATTCTGGCCACCCACAACGCGCTGTTCCATGTCCCATGGCCGACGGCAGGACGGCCACTGCCGCCGGCATGAGCAAGGCTCCCACGCTGGCGCAGGCCGAAATCATTGCCATCGGCTCGGAACTGCTCGGCGCCACGCGGCTCGACACCAACTCACTCTTTCTCACCCGCGAACTGAATGCGCTCGGCATCGAGGTTGTCCGCAAGGCGGTTCTCCCTGACGATGCCGTTGCGCTCGCCGATGCCATCCGCGGCAGTTGCCGGCGCGTCGGACTGGTCCTCTGCTGCGGCGGCCTCGGCCCCACCGAGGACGACCGTACCCGCGAAGCCGCCGCCGCCGCCCTTGGTGTCGGCCTGCGCCGCGATCCCCAGGCCGAGCAGACGCTGCGGGCTTACTTCGAGCGTCGCCAGCGCGCCATGGCAGCGATCAACCGGCGCCAGTGCGATCGCCTCGCCGGCGCGGAATGGCTGGCCAACACGGTGGGTTCCGCCCCCGGACAATGGTGCCCTACCGAGGGCGGTTGGCTCGCTCTTCTTCCCGGGCCGCCACCGGAATTGCAAGCCATGTTTCAGTCCGCCCTGCGGCCGCGCCTCCTGCCGCTTGCGCCCGCGCGCAAATCATTCACCCGCGTACTCAGCATCGCCGGCATGTCCGAATCCGACGTTGACACCATCGCCGCGCCCTTTTATCGCGCTGTGGCCAACCCGGCGACCACCATCCTTGCCACCGCCGAGTTGCAAGTCGAATTGCATTTTCAGGCCTGGGCCGCGAGCGCTGAGGCGGCGCAGGAAATGGCCGATGGACTCGCCCATCAGATCGAACCCGCTCTGGGTGACGCGGTTTTCAGCCGCGACCAGGCGCCGCTCGCCACCGTTGTCGGCGAAGCTCTCCGTCTCCGGAACCAATCCCTCGCGCTCGCTGAAAGTTGCACCGCGGGCATGGTCGCTGAAACCCTCACTCGCGCCCCCGGCGCCTCTGATTTTTTTCTGGGGGGCGTTGTCTGCTATAGCGACCAGGTCAAGCGTGATCTGCTCGGTGTCGCGGACGAGACATTGACAGCCCATGGCGCTGTCAGCGCCGCTTGCGCCTGCGAACTGGCGCGCGGCGCGCGCCAACGCTGCGCCGCCGACTGGGCCATCGCCGTCACTGGTATTGCCGGCCCCGGCGGCGGCACGCCCACCAAGCCGGTGGGCACCGTCTTCATCGCGCTCGCCGGCCCCGATGGCAAAGTCATGGCCGTGCAGCACCAACTCGCCGGCGACCGCGACCGGATCCGCCGCTGGAGCACCCACCTCGCCCTCAATCAATTGCGCCTCCGCCTGTTGCTAAACTGAAACGTGGAAGTTGCACCGAAAACGCCGGCGTCATCCGGCTCTGCCGCACCCCCGGGGTCGCCGCGCGGCTGGCGCAGCCACGAGATTTGGCTGTACTTCGGTCCCGCCTTCGTCGCCAGCGTTGCCTACATCGATCCCGGCAACTTCGCCACCAACATCCAGGGTGGCGCGCAATTCGGCTACCGCTTGCTCTGGGTTCTGCTGTGGAGCAATCTGACCGCCATGCTGGTGCAGTTCCTGGCCGCCAAGCTGGGTATCGCGACCGGACGCACGCTGCCCCAGCTCTGCCGCGATCATTTCCCCCGTCCCCTGGTGATCGTTCTCTGGATAATCGCCGAAGTAGCCGCCATGGCGACCGATGTCGCCGAGTTTGTCGGCGCCGCGCTCGGCTTCTATCTGCTGCTCCATCTGCCGCTGTTCACCTGCGCCCTGATCACCACCGCCGGGGTCTTTCTCATTCTCGCCATCGAGGTTTACGGGTTCCGCCGCCTCGAACACATAATCATGCTCTTTGTCGGTGTCATCGCCGTTTCCTATTTCTACGAAATTCTCCTCGCCCGCCCGGAGTGGCGGCAGGTCGCGATGGCAACGTTTCTTCCCCATATTGACCGGGCCAGCGCCTACATTGCCGTTGGCATGTTGGGCGCCACGGTTATGCCCCACGTCGTCTACCTTCACTCCGCGCTGGTGCAGCACCGCTACCGCGCCGATGACGCGGACCACAGCCTTCGCCACGCTCGATATGAATTTTGGGACGTCATGGTCGCCATGAACGGCTCCTGGCTTGTCAACTCCGCCATGCTGATCATGGCCGCGGCGGTGTTTTACCGAGGCGGATTCCACCATCTCGACATGACCCAGGCCCATCAGACGCTCGCCCCCATCCTGGGGCCGGCCTCGGCGTTTGCCTTTGCCCTGGCGCTGCTTTGCTCCGGCCTATCCTCCTCAGTGGTCGGCACCATGGCTGGCCAGGTGGTGCTCGAAGGCTTTCTCCACGTCAATTTCAATATCTTTTATCGTCGCGCGTTGACTGTCATTCCGGCCTTGGTGGTGATTGCAATGGGTCTCGACCCGCTGCGGGTAATCGTCTTCACCCAGGTGGTGCTCAGCTTTGCCCTCCCGTTTGCCATCGTCCCGCTCATATTGCTGGTTCAGAAAGAGTCGGTTATGGGCAAGCTTGCGGTCCAGCGCACCACCGCCGTACTGGGATGGCTAACCACGGCCGCCATCGTCGGGCTCAACGGGTTTCTCATCTACCTGGTCGCTGTCGGCCAGGCGTGAATCCTGTATCCTTGAAAGGATGGAGTACCGTTTTCTCAATCAGATTGACTCTCCCGCCGATCTGAAAAAAGTTCCGCGCGCCGAGCTCCCGCGCGTGGCCGAGGAACTGCGCGACTACATGATCACCACCGTCAGCAAGGTCGGCGGCCATTTGGCCTCCAGCCTGGGCACGGTCGAGCTCACCCTGGCGCTGCATTACATCTTCCATGCCCCCGCCGATAAAATCGTCTGGGACGTCGGCCATCAGGCCTATGGCCATAAGATTCTTACCGGGCGCCGCGATCGGTTTCCCACGCTGCGCCAGTACGGCGGCATCTCCGGCTTTCCGGTGCGCGATGAAAGCCCCTACGATTGCTTCAACGTCGCCCATGCCTGCACGTCCATCTCCGCCGCCCTCGGCATGTGCACAGCGCGCGATCTTACCGGCGGCGATAATTATGTCGTCGCCGTGATTGGCGATGCTGGTCTCACCGGCGGCGTCGGTCTCGAAGGCCTCAATCAGACCGGCCACCTCAAGCCCAAAATGATGGTCATTTTGAATGACAACGAAATGTCCATCTCGCCCAACGTGGGCGCCATCTCCGGCTATCTGCATCGCATTGCCCGCGGCCAGGCCTACCAGCGCGTGCGTGACGAAATCGAACAGCTCATCAGCGCCGTCCCCCGCATCGGTCCGCGTCTGTTCCGTCTAACCCGGCAATGGGTGGACGCCATCAAGGGGTTGATCCTGCCCGGCCTCGTTTTTGAGGAGCTCGGCTTTGAGTATGTCGGCCCCATCAACGGCCATCATCTCGATACGCTGCTCGATACGATCAATCAGTACAAAGATCACGATGGCCCGGTGCTGCTCCACGTGGTCACGCGCAAGGGCAAGGGCTACGCTCAGGCCGAGCAGTTGCCCATGAAGTATCACGGCGTCACCGCGTTTGACGTCTCGACCGGAGCCTTCGCCAAGGCGCCCGCCTCCGCTCCAAGTTTCACCAGCGTCTTCGGCCAGGCCCTGTGCGAACGGGCCGCCGCCGACGAACGGGTCGTCGCCATCACCGCGGCCATGACTGAGGGCACAGGGCTAGGCGAGTTCGCCACCCGTTATCCCAAACGCTTCTTCGATGTCGGCATCGCCGAACAGCACGCCGTAACGTTTGCCGCCGGCCTTGCTTGCGAAGGCTACCGTCCGGTGGCGGCCATCTACTCGACCTTTCTGCAACGCGCCTACGACCAGGTCATCCACGATGTCTGCCTCATGAACCTGCCGGTCGTATTCGCGCTCGACCGCGGCGGCATCGTCGGCGCCGATGGGCCCACGCATCACGGTTTGTACGACATCCCCTACCTCACAGCCGCCCCCAATATGACGGTGATGGCGCCCAAGGACGAAAACGAGCTGCGCCATATGCTCTACACCGCGCTCGAACACGGCGCCCCAATTGCATTCCGTTACCCGCGCGGTAACGGCATCGGCGCTCCGGTCGAACCCGTGCGGCAACTCGAAATCGGCCGCGCCGAGATTCTCCGGGACGGCGCCGACGGAGCAATCCTCGCCCTCGGCAGTATGGTCTACCCATGCCTTGAAGCCGCCCAGAAGCTCGCCCAGGAGGGCTTGTCGCTGGCCGTCATCAATGCTCGGTTTGCCAAGCCCCTCGATCAGGAATTGATTTCCTGCCTGGCCGCCGAGAAGCCGTTTCTTGTCACCGCCGAAGAAGGTACACTGGCCGGCGGTTTCGGCTCGCTCGTCGCCGCCCTGGTGCAGGACCAGCGCATCCCCGTCTCCCTTCTCCGCATCGGCGTGCCCGATCGCATCATCCCGCATGGTTCGCCCGCGCTGTTGCACGCCAAGTACGGCCTCGATTGCGACGGCATCTGCCAGCGTATCCGGGAATTCGCCGCCCGCCGTTCCAGCGCCGTTACCGCCGCCGCCGGCCGCCGCTAATCACCGTGGGTGTCGCCAAACAGCGCCTCGACCGACTGCTGGTCGAGCGCGGGCTTGCTCCCAGTCGCGAGCGTGCGCAGGCACTCGTCCTCGCGGGCGAGATACTGGTCGACGGCCAAAAAGCGACCAAGCCGGGCCATGCCGTGGCCGCCGATTGCACTCTCAGTTCGCTCGCCACCAGCGCCGCCTTCGCCAGCCGCGCCGGGGACAAGCTGGCCGCCGCGCTCGATCACTTTCAGGTAAGCGTGGCCGATCGGGTCGCGCTCGACGTGGGCAGCTCAACCGGCGGCTTTACCGATTGCCTCTTACAGCGCGGCGCGCGCCGTGTCCACGCCGTGGACTCAGGCACCAATCAAATGATTTGGCGCCTGCGCACCGATCCCCGGGTTCACCTGCGCGAACAAACCAATGCCCGCTTTCTCACGCCTGACGCCATCGGAGAACCAGTCGACGTGCTGGTCGTCGACGTCTCGTTCATCTCGGTCACCCTGCTGTTGCCAGCGCTCCTGCCGCTGCTGGCACCCGCCGCCCACGTTGTGATCCTGGTCAAACCCCAGTTCGAAGCCGGGCGTGCGGGCGTCGGCAAAGGCGGCATCGTACGCGATCCCGAGGTCCGCGCCGCCGCTCTGAGCCACGTCGCCGCCGCACTCTCCGCCTCCGGACTGAACAACGTCAACGCCATTGATTGCCCCGTCCTCGGCGCCAGAGGCAATCAGGAATTCCTACTGCACGCGGTTCGGTAGAATAAAGGCCATGTCCAACCTCGGCGTGGCGGTGTACGCCAAACCCCATCATCCCGCCATACCCGATTTATGGCCGCGGCTCGACGGCTGGCTCAAGGCGCGCGGCTATCGCGCCCAGCTCGACCCCGATGACCGCGCCACCGAAACACTTGCGCCGGCATTGGCAATCGTGCTCGGAGGCGATGGCACCATGCTGCACGTGGCCGAGCGCCTGGCGCGCAGCCACACCCCCGTACTCGCGGTTCATCTCGGCACCCTTGGCTTTTTGACCGAAACCGCGCTCGACGATATGTACACCTCGCTCGACGCCATCCTCGCCGGCGGCGGCGTGCGCCAGCGCCGCCGTCTTCTCCAGGCTGAGCTTGTGCGCAAGGGCAGGGAAGTGGAGACGTTCCAGGCGCTCAATGAAGTCGTGGTCGCCAAGGGCTCACTCGCCCGCGTCGTGCGTCTCGCTCTCGCGATTGACAAGGCGCCGGCGGGCAATTATCGCGCCGACGGCATCATTGTCGCTACGCCGACCGGGTCCACTGCTTACTCCTTCAGTGCTGGCGGACCGGTCACCCACCCCGATCTCGCCGCCCTGCTGGTCACCCCGATTTGCCCTCATTCGCTCCGCCATCGTCCGCTAGTGATCAACGCGGAGTCCGTGGTCGAAATCACGCTGACCGCCGCCGCCGAACCCGCCTTTCTCACCATAGATGGCCAGCGCGGAGTGCCGCTCGCTGTCGCCGAGCGCGTCGTCTGCCGCACCAGCCAACTCGAGCTGGAATTGGTATCGATGGCGCCGCGCAGCTTTTACGAAAGCCTTTCGGCCAAGCTGCAGTGGGGCTAATCGGACTTTGATCCAGCCGCCGCGCACGCCACGCAACCACACAGCCTGCGCAAGTGCTCCCAGGTATAAATGCCGGTCTTGTGCCCGTCACTGAAGGTGAATTGCAGGGCGTAGCGCCCGACGGGTTCGACACCGAGCAGCGTGGCACCGCTCGGCTTGAAGATGGGGAGGGCGGCGCTCGGCGGGCTGGGCTGGCTCGGCTGGTCCAGGCTGGCTCCGGTGCCATGCAGATCGTTGCAGGTTGCACACGGACAAGCCTGACGCAGCGAGCGAATGTTCAAGTGGGTGCGGTGCCCGTCCTGCCAGACGATATCCACGCCTTCGGTCAGTGAGACGTTCACCTCGGCTGGCGTGGCCTTCGGATCCACCGGAACGCTCAACGCCCGCCCGCTTGCGGTCCATCCCAGGTCAGCGCCACTTGCTCCGCCACGCGCAGCCCAAAGCCTTCCAGTCCCGCCACACGGCGCGGATGATTGGTTAGCAGGCGCAGTTCGCGGATTCCCAGGTCAGTCAGTATCTGCGCTCCCACCCCAATCTGTCGCAACACCGGCGCGCCGGCTTCATGAGCCGTCGCTCCCTCCCGGCTCGACTGATGCAGATAGATGATCACGCCCGCGCCCGCCGCCGCGATGTGCCGCTGCGCCGCCTCGAGGTTGCGTCGACAATCGCAGTCAAGCGATCCCAGCGTCGCCGCCAGGCAGTGATTTTGCACTCGCGCCAGCACCGGCTTGGAACCGTCGATGGGTCCCAGCACCCAGGCGCTATGCGGTTCACCATCCAGCGTATTGCGGTACTGAATCAACCGCGCGCGCCCATGGGCGGTGGCGTGTTCGGCTTCCGAGACGCGCTCGACGTAACGCTCATGCGCCAGCCGGTAGCGAATCAACTCAGCCACCGTAATCATCGCCAAATCATACTGCTCACAAAACGCCGCCAGCTCCGGCACGCGAGCCATGGTGCCGTCTTCATTCATGATCTCGCAAATGACGCCGGCCGGGCGCAAACCCGCCAGTCGCGCCAAATCCACCGCCGCCTCGGTCTGGCCCGCCCGCATCAGGACGCCGCCGGCGCGCGCCTGCAGCGGAAACACATGCCCCGGCCGCGCCAAATCCGCGGGCCCGGTGCCTGCCGCCACCAGCGCCTGGATGGTCAGGGCCCGGTCCGCCGCCGAAATGCCGGTGGTCACGCCGGCGCGCGCGTCCACCGATTCGCAAAACGCGGTTCCGAAGTTCGAGGTGTTGTCGGCCGTCATCAGCGGAATGCGAAGCTGTTCCAGCCGCTCCGCCGTCATGGCCGCGCAAATCAGTCCCCGACCGTGCCGGGCCATAAAGTTAATCGCCTGCGGCGTCACCAGTTCGGCGGCCATCGTCAGGTCGCCTTCGTTTTCCCGATCCTCGTCGTCGACCACCACCACCATGCGTCCCGCCCGCATGGCGGCAATCGCATCTTCAATCGTGGCAAATCGCGGCCCGGGATGGCGCGCCGTCTCGGCTACAGGTATCACCAGTTGATTTTATCAGGCAAATTCGGCGCCCCGCCGCTGCGGTCCGGGTCTGGGGCCGCCCTGTCCGCTTACGCCTTGCCGCTTCTGGGCTTCGCCGAAGCCGCGATCACCTGCAACTGCTTCAGCAGGATACCCGCCAGCCGCCCAATCTCCTGGTGGTGCATCTCCGCCAATTCACCAATCAACGCTTCGCCGGCCGGCGTCAGCGAGACCTCCACCGTGCGCCGGTCTTCGGTGCCCTGGGTGCGCTTCACCAGTTTCAGGTTCTGCGCCCGCGTCACCAGCGCCACCGCGGCATGATGGCTCACCTGCAGCCGCTCGGCGATTTCGGCCACGTTCGCCCAATTGCGTCCATGCATGCCCTTGATCGTCATGAGCAGTTGGTGCTGCTGCGGGGATACACCGGATTGACGCGCCGCACGCTCGCTGAAACGCAGGAACTGCCGCAAGGCGTAGCGGAACTGGGCCAGGGATTCAATGTCACTTTTGCTGATGCGCATGTCGCTACCTATATCACACTGCGACCCACGAGCGGGAAGCGTATTGATAATGATACATCATTCCATGCCGGAATCGGCCGCCGACCCGGGCGGACACCTGCCTTACAATAGTCGCGTGTCCCACGCACGTCCGCGCTTTTGGGTTCTGCCGCTCCTAGCCGTTCTCGGCTCCTTCCAGGCCTGCGGCTGGCTGCGCCCCGCGCCCGCGCCAAGCGTGGTTGCCACCGTCAACGGCCAACCGATCGACCAGTCCGAACTGGACCTTCTCTACGCCCAGCAGACGGCGGGCGCCGCCGCCCCGCTCTCACCGGAACAGCGATTGCAACTCCAACTCTCGCTCCTCGGCCAGTTGATCGATCGCCACATTCTGCTGCAATATGCCGCCCATCTCGGCATCGCTGTGGATCCAGCTCAGGTAACGCGCGCCATGGATATCGACCGCGGGCGCGGCGCCAACTCCGCCGGGCCGCCGCTGAGTGAGCAGGCTCTGCGCCAACAAACCACTGACACCCTGCTGCTCAATCAATTAATGCAGCGCGAGGTCGGCGCCAAAATCGAAGTCACCGACCAGCAGATCGCCGATTTCTATCAGGCCAATCAGGCCAGCTTCCATCTGCCCGAACCACAGTACCACGTCCTGGCCATTGTCACTACGCCCCGACCCGGCTCAGTTACCAACCTGGCCGAGGACAAAGCCGCCACTCCGGCCGCCGCGCGCCAGAAAATTGCGATGCTGCGCCAACGCTTGGCCGCCAATGCCGATTTCGCCTCCCTCGCGCAACAGTACTCCGAGGATCCAGCCACCGCCGCCAGCGGCGGTGACCTGGGCCTGATTCCCCAGTCGGTGCTCATGAATCAAACTCCGGCGCCGCTACGCGATGCGATTCTCGCCCTGCGCCCCGGCCAGGTCTCTCCGCCTGTCAACACCGCCAACGGCGAGTACCTGCTCAAGTTGCTGGCCATCGAGCCCGCCGGTGTCCGCCCACTCTCCGATCCCCAGGTGCGCCAGAGCATCCACGACCTGCTCGCGCAGTCGCGCCAGCAGGTTCTCCAGGCCGCTTTCCTGGCCACTGTCCGCGATCAGGCACGGGTCGTCAACTATCTCGCCCAACGCGTTCTCGCCGGATCGGAGTAGGCGGATTTAAACTCCCTCCCCCGCCGCGCGCCCGAGCGATAGACGCCAGCACCTCGCGCGAAAATCAGCCGTTCTTACCCGCATTTCTTTCGGCCGGTGTGCCCGATCGGCCCACACTCGCTGCAATCCCGCCTGGATTTCCGTATCGCCCTGGGTGAATGCGCCAACGTGCGCCGGCCTTCGCCACAGCAGCCTTTGCGCCAGTGGCGGCGCCTGAGCACCCAAAAGCCGGCCGATTTGCCGCAACGGAAAACCCATATACCTAAGCGTAATGATTGGTTCCAGTCGCTTCAAATCCAAGAGCGTGTACAGCCGGCAGCCACTCCCGCTGCGCCGCCGCGGATGTATCGTAAGACCCCGACCCTATCGTAATGGTGCAACGTTCGCACCGCGACTCCCGCCAAGTGCGCAAAGGCCTGCCCACGGTAGGTCTCCATGCCTTCCATTCTCGACCCTCCGCGCGGGGAAGTGTCCAAGGTGGGGCAACTCAGAGCCGTGGAAAAGCATCTCTCGGCTGAGGGTTTAAAAATATGCTCGTCGTTTATTGGATCATTGTTGGTCTCATCGCCGGTTGGGCGACCGGAAAAATCATGCGCGGCGCCGGCTACGGTGCCTTGATGGATATCGTCATCGGCATCATTGGCGCCATCATCGGCGGCTGGATCATGTCCGCCCTGGGGGCCGGCAATGCCGCCTCCGGAGGCTGGATCTACTCCATCCTGGTCGCCATTCTCGGCGCCATCATCCTGACCTTAATCGTGCGCGCGTTCAGCGGTAATCGCACTCCCACTGCTCGCGTCTGATCCCGCCCCAGCATCCCACCGGCGTCGCAGCGCAGCCTCCACCAGCGACGCCGGTAAACGCCGGATGCAGGCGTAGGCGTCCGGATTGCTGCAGCGAGCCTCCTGATACCGCCAACAGTTATTGCACGGCGAACACGGCAAGTCCAAGGTCACACTCTCCGATACCTGGTTGTAGGGCGCGTAGCGTCGCGGCGTGTCAGGCCCAAAAACTCCTACTACCCGAGCCCCCATCGCCGCGGCCAAATGCATCGGTCCGCTATCCGTCGCCACCACCACCCGCGCCCCTTCCATAAGTTTCCCCAACTGCTCCAGGTTAAATGTTGTCTCCTGAAACACCGTCCGCTTTGCCGCGGCCGCAATTTCGCCCATCAGTCCTGCGTCAATTCGCGTCCCCACCAAGACGACGCCCGCGCCTGCCGGCACGGCTGCAATCGCCTTCGCCCACGCTCCCGCCGGGAGGCGCCGGAATCCCACCGTCGCGCCCGACCCCGGCGCCATTACCACGTACCCACCTTTATTGAGCGCGTTCGACTGCAACCAGTCCCGAACTCGCTCTTCGTTTTCTGGGGCGATCGGCAGCGGAATCAGGCCCGCCGCCGGCGCAAATCCCGCCGCCCGCGCCAATTCATCGAAGATCTCTTTCATGGGCCTCGGGGAGGTTCCCGGGTCGACCAGGCGGTCGTAGCCGCGGTTGCGTGTCCCACTCTCCGTCCAGAATCCAAACCGCTCGCACTGCGCATGCGAAAGCAATGTCACTGCCGTGGACCAAAAAACATGCTGCTCGAAATCGAGCACCCCATTGCAGTTCCGCATCGCCTGCCACACCGCGCGTCCATGCTCCCACCAGTGGCGTTTGCGATAAACCACGACGTCATCCGCCACGCCCGGCGCGGCGAAGATCTGGCCGCACCTCGCCGAGGTGATGACCGTCACACGCTTGCCCGCCGCGCGCATTGCCGCGAGCGCGGGCAACATCAATACAGCATCTCCCATGCCCACCAGTTTGATGACCACCCAATGTTGGCCGCCCTGCTGGTCAAGGCCCCGCCGCCGCCTGCGACCAGCCATCCACACCAGCGCGGCAATAACGGTTTTATCAACGATGCGGATCAGTTTCTGCTTCATTCCGGGCCCGCCATCAACTCGTCATAAACTGCCATCATTTTGTCGCCGATGGCCTTCTCTGAAAATTCGGAACGCACTCGTTCCTGCGCCTGGTGGGCGAGCCGCTGACGCAACGCGCCATCGTTCAGCAATCGAAGCAGCGCCTTGGACAGCGCGTCCACGTCGCCGGGTGGGGTCAATAAGCCGTACTTTTCAGTCTCAATAATCTCCTGCACGCCGCCATCGTTGGCGGCAATGACCGGCACCCCCGCCGCCATGGCTTCGATGAGAGTGCGCCCGAACGGTTCTGGCGCGGTCGATGCGTGTACCATGACGTCCAGAGAGGCGTATGCGGCGGCGATATCCTCGTCCACAAATCCAGTGAACCGCACCGCCTCGGCAATACCCAGGTCGCGTGCGAGTCGCTCGAGTTCCACGCGTCGTCCGCCGTGGCCCGCGGTATCGTAAATGTCGTCCCCGACCAGAACGAAGCGCGTCCGGGGCGCAAGCTCGATCACCGTCCGTGCCGCCTTCAAAAAGACATCCTGTCCCTTCCATGGCGCGAAGATGGCTACCATGCCGACGACTAAATCGTCGGCGGCCAGTCCCCACCGTCGCCGCCACGCCGTCCCGTCAGCCGGCTCCGCTTCGGTGTCAACGCCGTTGTGCACGACCCGCATTTTACCTGCAAGCGACGGAAACCTTACGCTATAAGCGCGCGCCACCGCATGAGAATTGGCCACCAGGAGCCGTGGCGTCGCCGCCAGCCGAGCCAGCATGCGATTCGAGAGGGGTTCCTCCTCCGCCCGCTTCGGGGCAGGGAAGTCATGCAAATGCCACAGTAACCGCCTGCCCGCGCCCAATCGAGCTAGTGCGCTCATCATGTGCATCTTCCAGCCGTTGCTATGGATGATCTCCGCCGCGCTCTCGTGTGCCACCGCGCGCAGACGCCACAGATAGCCCGGCAATTCCAGCCCTGCGGCGGCTCGCCTACCGATTCCGCGCCGGTGATGATAGCGGCTGAGTTGCCGCAACGCCGGCGGCAGCTCGGCCATGGTTGCCGCTATCTGATGCCGCTCCAGCATTGCCGTCAACGGGCCCTTCGAGCCCACCAAGGCCCGTCCTCGATAACGATCTTGATCCAATCCGGCCAGCAGGCTCAGGAGGCACCGCTCGGCGCCGCCGACCTGGCCGGACGTGTTCAGGTACAGAACTGTGCGCGGCTTGCTCACCATAGCCTCTTGCAGATCCGCGCATGAATATCGCGAACCTCCGCCGCGGATTGATCCCAGTTGTACCGCTTCTCGACCCGGACGCGACCTTGCGTGCCCAGACGCGCGCGCAGTTTCGGGTCACCGAGAAGGCGCGCCAGCGCTTCCGCTACCGAAGCTGGTGAGGTTGGATCCACCAGTATTCCGGTCTCTCCATCGAGCACGGCGCTGGGTACGCCGCCTGCGCGGCCGCCAATAACCGGCTTGCCACGCGCATTTGCCTCAAGATACACAATTCCAAAACCTTCGAAGCCCAAACCGCGATCGCTCGTCTGTTCCCGGCTGCACAACAAAAAGACGGCGCATTGGTCGTATAGATCCACGAGCTGTTCTGCCGCTACCGCTCCCGTAAACGACACTTGTCCATTCAAGCCCAATCGCGCCGTTAACTGCTCCAGATAACCGCGGTCGTCACCGTCGCCGACAACCCGGTACGCGGGGTGCAATCCTTGCTTCGCCAACAGAGCCAGCGCCTGCAGCGCGACATCCACGCCCTTATAGCGATCGCGGCGGCTCAGCCGGGCAACTGTGAGGATGCCCTCGCCCGCCTTTGCCGGTGCCGGCGTGGCAAGGTACTTCGCGTCGGCACCCAGAGGTATTTCGTGTACCTCGGGGCGCGACCGCCCGCATATCCTGCCCACCACGTCGGCGGTGAATGCGCTGTTAGCGAAGACAGCTTCGGCACGTCCCAATGCGATGCGCATGGCGGACGGGTGGCGATGCTTGGTTAACTCCTCGCCATGCGCCCAAACCACGTACCGCACGCCGTGGCGCCAGCGCAGCCAGCTCCCAGCGTAGCCGCCGAACAGGTGATTGCAATGCAGCAACAGCGGTTGGGCGCGATGGCGGGCGAGCTCCGCCGCGGCTTCGCGCAAAAAGCCGATGGTGTTCCATCCCTGTCCGCTATCGCGCCGAGTGCGATGGATCGGCCAGCCCGCCGCCGGATCGGGACCCGCGCAAGCGGGCGCTACGGCCACGCATAATCGATCGTTCAGCCGCGAGTAAATTTCCCAGGTTAATGTCTGTATTCCGCCCCGGCTGGGAGGGAAATCCAGCGCCATCAGGGCCAGGTCTTTCACGCCTGCCGCCCCTTTCGCTGTCGTTCCTCGTGCGCCGCCGCGCGCAATGCCGTGATGGTATGCGCCATGCTGAAATGCGCCCGGTACAGCTCCCGCCCCGCCCTGCCCAGGGCCGCCCGGCCGTCCGCGTCGCTGAGCCAACGCTCGGCGGCCGCCGTCAGCTCGCCCGGCTCGGTCAGCGCAACCGCATGCGACGTGCGCCACAGCCTCTCCGTACTCGCACCTTCGTTCGTCAATAAAGGCCGCCCCAACGCCAAACCTGCCATAGCCGAGCTGCGCCGGCCGCTAATACCGTCAGGATAGAGTTGTAGCAACAAATCCGCCGCGGCCAAATGCTCCGCCGCGCGCGCCCCCTCGGCATAGCCGACGCTATGGACCTGCCCCGCTATCTGCGGCGCCTCCGCCAGCAGAGCGTGCCGCAACGTATCACTCCCCAAACCTACGAGCAGCAGCGTCCGGCTGCGATCCGCCGCCAGCAATGCGCGCGCCGCGCTAATCAAATACGTCTGCGCAAATCGGCCATGGGCGCAAAAAGTGGCCAGAATTGTCCCGCGGGAACCGCCGTACTGTTGTCGCAGCGCCATCACCCGATCGGCCGCGGCATCTCCCGGCACATTGCTTGGCACCGGCAGCCATTGCCGCGCGGCCGTGCCTGGCGCCAATGCCTCCAGCGTGGCGTCCCAGCGCTCTGTGGAAACGAAACTGCGCGCCGAACTGCGTTGCAGGTTCCCTGCCATTCTCCCGGTTACCATCGCCAATAAACGCAAACGCCAACCTTGTCCGGCTTCGCGCGGATATGCGACTTCGTGGAACATAACCCACGGTCGCAGTGCTCGCTGCCTCTCCACCCATCGGCAAAACCGGTAGTTCATAGCGCGCCGGCCGTAGGCATGAGGCACATACTGAATGAGCCATTGTGCATTGCGTTCCGGCCCGGCACGTAAAACCCGATCCAGCGTCCGCAAACTTCTCCAGCCCCAATGGTCGGGCAGGGAATGGCCTGGCGCCCAAATCGCCACCTCATCGCCGGCGGCGCGCAGCCCAGCCGCCAATTGCGCGGTGTAGTCGGCCACGCCGCCCCGCGCTGGCGGATATTCGCCCGTCAGAAGTACCCAACGGAGTGCCGGCCCGCTCACGTTTTCCGTAGCGCCTCCTCCATTACCGCCTCAAGAACGTCAATATGCGCCGGCAGACGGAAGCGTGCCACGCCTTCGAGCGCCCCGCGGCGTAGTTGCTCAAGGTGTTCGCGCCGCCCGAGCGCGCGCACCATCGCGCTCGCCAGTCCTTCTTGCGTCGGCGGCGCGCCCGGCGCCACTTCGCCATGTACCCCAGGGCTGAGCCAATCCGCGATTCCGCCTACCGCAAACGCGACCGCCGGAACGGCGCGGGCCGCGGCTTCAATCCCGATCATTCCAAACGGCTCGGGCCAGACGCTCGGTACCACCAGCAGGTCGGTCATGTCCAAAAGCCGCTGACGCTCGTTCGCATTCACCCAGCCCGTGAAGGTCACCGCAAGCCCCAATTCCCGCGCCTGCCGCCGCAAGGCGTCGAGCGCCGGCCCGTCGCCGCAAACGGTCACATCCAGTCGCCGCGCCAACTCACGCTGAGTGATGGCAGTGGCGTGCAACAATAAATCGCCGCCTTTGGCGCTCGTCATTCGCGCCGCCATCAATATTCGCGATGGCGGCTCTGGCCTCACAGACGGTGTCGCCACTGATTCGCTGAACAAAGGGTAGCCGACGACCCTGACGGCTTTGTCTGAGCCCAGGTGCTCGGCCAGTGCCGCCTCCATGTGCCGGCTCGCCACCATTATCAGCACATACTGCCGCATCAGTTTTGCGCGATCAAGTTGACGTAGGAAGCTGGCGCCGAAGCCCCAGGGATTCGGCATTCCGCAACCGCGTGTCCAGTTGATCGCCACGCAACCCGCGCCCATCGATCGCGTGCAGGAAACGGCTGTGGGCCGGCGATGGAACTTTGCCCCGGTGGCGCACAGGCCGTCGTAGTTGTGGGCGTAATAAATCGCAGGCGCCAGTTCCAGAAACCCGCTCTCCAGAGCGGAACTTTCGCATCCTTGGTTCCAGACCAAGTCCGGCCGCCAGGTGCGCGCCGCCGCCAGTCCTGCATCGCCGTCCTCCTCTAAACACCACTCCGCCGCGCATCCAGCGAATGCATCCTCCGCGTTCGTTGGTTCATGGCGGTGCTCGAACAACAGCGCCACCTGGTGTCCGCGTGCGGCCAGCGCCGGCGCAATGCCGCGTACGTAGGTTTCCACCCCGCCGATCGCCGCGCGCACCTTGGTTGTGATTAGTAGTTTCATCGCGCCCACAAGCCCGCCCAGCGTTGGCGCCAAGCCTGCCGGTCGGCCGGGCGCAGCATCCAAGCCCAGCAGTATGCCGCGGCCAGGCCGCCAGCCAAGGCGAGTTCAAGTATCAACCCGGCCCAGCTCGCCGCCGGCGTCAGGTATCGCGTCGCCTCCAGCCATACACCCGCCCACAGAGCGGCCCGCAGCAGCGCCGCGCCCACGGCACGCAGCAGCGCCGTCCGCGGTACCTGATAGTGCCGGATCGCGATTCGCGGGAGAAACCATGCATCCGTCAATAGATATGCGATGACCGTGCCCAACGCTACGCCAGCCACCCCCAATTTGCCCACCAAGAAAAGGCTCAGCCCTAGATTGATCGCCGATCCTATACTGCTCGCCATGACCCGCTTTCGGGAATCGCCCTGGGTGTCGATTAGCCAACCGAAAAAACAGAGCCAGCTAAAAACAACCACGCTCGCCACCGTCGCCCAAGTCAGCAACGAGCCGTCAAAATGCCGCGGTCCTACCCACAAATCGACAAATGCGCGATTGAAACTTCCGAGCGTGACCATCAATATCGCGCCTACTCCCAACACCGTTGATGCCAACTCCACAACCCGCTCGCCAAACGCTTTTGGATCGCGCTGCCGGAGTTCCCCCAGCGCGGCCCAACTCACCGCTCCGATCTCCGTCAACTGCGCGCTCGCCAGCAACGGCAAGCTTTGGGTCAGAGCAAAGGCGGCCACCGCGCCTGCGCCGAGCCGGAGGCCCACGACGGTGTTGTCCGTCATCTGGTTAACCTGATTGCCGAGCATCGCCAACAGTAACGGCCAGTTGTACGTCCATAATGTCGCCGCGCTCAACGGTGCCGCCGCGGTTCCACCCCATTTCGGCAGCCACCTCCGAGCCCACCAGATCCACATGCCTGCGCCCGCTACCAAGCCGCACACATTGGCCGCCGCCATTCCGACGATGCCCCACCCCATCCATACCCATAGCAGGGACAGGCCGGTGATCGTCAGCGACTGCAACAGCAGCGCGCCCCGCACCAGGTAGCCGCGCTGCACGGTCTCCAAAACGCCGCGGAAAACAACGCTGAAGGCAATTGCAATGCTGCCCAAGCTGGCGATCGCCGTTGCCCAGCGCAGTGACGTCAAAAGCGTCGCAGGCAGGTGCAGCCACAGGGGTGCCCACCAACTTAGCCCGATTGCAACTGGGGTCAGGCCCAATGCGGCGAAGATGTAAATTTGCGCGCCGCGCTTGGCGATTGCCGTGAGCGCGGTTGGCTCGCCTTGGAGTCGTGCGCGCAACAAAAAAATTGTTAATGCGCCCGGACCCATTGCTAGCTGCGTCAATCCAAGGTAGCCGAGCCATTCACCGATGACCGTCCAGGCTCCCCAAGGCGCATCCCCCAACCAGCGCACTAGCCACGGCGTGGCCAGGAATCCTGCCAATGCAATGACCGCGCTAGCCGCCAGTCCGCTAGCCCAGGTCGCCAGCGCGCGGTGGGCGCGCGCGTGAGGGGTGCCAGTTTCCGTCCATTTGGTCTCCACCATCAATGCCCGGCCTCGTCCATGAGAGCGACAATTTCCTCTGCCATCGCATCCCAACTACGGCTCCGCATCCTATCGCTCACGTCGACCAAGATTCCGGCAATATCGCGCCGGTGTTGCCGCCACCAGTCGAGTCGCTGCATCAACTCGTCCACCGATTCCGGATCATTCAACAGCAGCGGCCGCAGCGCCGCGGGTATGCGCTCGCTCACGCCCGCTCCGGCGCTCACAATTGCCGGCAGTCCGCACGCCAGAGCTTCCTGAACGCCGAGCCCATAGGCCTCATAACGAGTCGGCGCAACCATGCCGTCCGCGGCGGCCATAAGTCGCGGCACATCTTCGCGGTGGCCCAAAAACTCACAACTACTTCCCATACCCGCGTCTCGCGCTCGCCGCTGCCAGCTTGCCAACTCACTGCCCCGCCCCACCACCGCCAGATCCACGTCCCAGCCGCCCGCTTGCCGTAGCCGCTGCCAGGCCGCGAACAATGTGTCGAATCCTTTGCGCCGGTCCGCCAGCGCGCCCACAAACAACAGCTTCGTCCGATTTGGATCCCAACCCAACTCTCGCCGCGCGCGATCCCGTTCCGGCAAGGTTGCTGGTCGAAATTCGGCTTCGCAGCCGTAGTAAACCCGGTGCAGCCGCGTCGCCGGGATCGCGAGCCGGGTATGTAGCGCTAACCGCGTCGCCTCCGAATTCGCCACCACCACCTGCGCTCGCGCCAGCGCCTTAGCTTCGTCCCGCAGCGCCTTTCGGTTTTTCCATCGCTGCCAGAGCCGCCGCGCGCTACCGCCTGCGATCGGAGCCGCATAGGCGGCGTGCACATAATGCACCCAGTTCAAATCCCCCCAGCAACAGTTGCCGCCGTTGACAATCACGCGGCCGCCGCGTGCTGCCAACCGGCTCGCCCACCGCCTTCCCGTGCGGTTCAACCCCCACCATCCCAGTGCGTCATGGCCGCCGGGGCGGCGAACCCGGTGCCAGTGTACGCCGGCATACCGGCGCAGCGCCTCCGCGGCGCTGTGGCCGACCAAATGGACTTCATCCCCGCGCCGCGCCAGGTAATCCGCCAGCCAGTAGTTGGCTCGATCCATGCCGCCGCTCGTAGCGAAGTCGGCCGCCACCAATAGATACACCGCCATTATCGCCAGCCCATCTGCGGCACGGCTGACGCCTGCCTCTCGATGCAGTATGCGGCGCTGAGCACCAGCGCATTGATGAACCAGAATTCCAGTCCAATTTCCCCGGTGAAGGGCGTGAAATCAAAGCAGGATGCGATGGTTCCCACGTCATACGCCAAACACAGAGCCGCCCATAGCCATAGCGGTCCCCGCTTGCGCGCAATCCTCCATAAGGAAACCATGGTCAGCCACAATAAGGTAAGGTAGGCGATCACCAGCGGTACGCCTCCGTCCAGTACCCACCCCTGCCACTGAATTTCAACGTAGATCAATTTCCGGTTGGGATCGGTGTTGTCTCCAAAATACGTGTTCATCATGCCCCAACGCCCCATGCCCGCGCCGAACGGGTAGTCGGGAATCAATTCGTGAATTGTTTGCTGCAGAAAATAACCGCGCGAACCGGTATACACCGAGGTTGTCTTACCGCTGCCATCCAATGTCGCCAGGCGCTTGCTTAGATCCGCTCCGCCCACGCGCAACGACGTATAGAGGCCCCCGCCCACAACCAAAATCACGAGCAGCGCCATTTTTCCGAGCTGGCGCCAGCGTTGGCGCCATAACAGTATTCCCATGAGCGCCACAAACCAGATCAGGGTGATGACCATCAGCACCCGAACCTGTGACAGGTAAATGCAAATCATTCCCGCCATCATGCTGCCCGCATATACGGCTTGCTTCCATAGTCGTTTGCGGCCCGGCATGGTCGCCAGCAAAAACCCCAGCCCGAACAGCACCGCCCACATGCCGGCGTTCGCCGCTCCTCCCGGCATATCGGTAAGCCCCATGGGGCGAAAAACCCTCTTGCCGCTTGCCAGCACAATCTTCAGCCCTTCGACCGCGTCCCCCATGGAAGCCACTACCGGAGACAGTTGCGGCTGGAATCGCCCGGGAAACTCGACTTGCAATATGCCGACAACCGAACTGAGGGTGAAGTATCCCCAGAACATCAAAATCACCCGCCGAAACGTCCGTAAATCGAGCCGCAGCCGCGTCATCCAAAAAAGCGGCGCCAGGATCGCTATGTACATCACCGCCTCCGCGCCGGCGGACAAAAAGGTATTCGAAGTGGGGTGGAACACCTCCAACACAGTCAAAGCCATTACCCACAGCGCACCGATGGTGGTCGCATTGGAGCGGGTCTTGCCCCTCAGCAGAGCCAGCAGCGCCAGGCTCACGGCGAATGCGCCAGTCCTCCAAACCACGCGCAAGAGGCCAACGTTGAGTTGCGGCACCAGGAGAGCCAGTTGGAATCCGAATTCCGTGAGGATGAATTTTTCCGCGATGCTTAGGCCCGGCCGTGGCTGCCATTCCGGCGTCGCAGTCGGAAACCAGAAAGGCGTTGAGGAATATCCCGCGGTGCCCGGTGTTGCTGGCGTGCTCATGCCCCCCTCTTCCTGCCCAGCATCATAATGTTGTCGCTCGCGCCGCGACGCCATCGGCGGCTAATCCACGACGGGTAGCTTCGGCTCGATCCCGGTCGTCGTCCACGGCCCGAATACTCGATTGCAATTTCGGCAAGCCCGCATTCGCTTCCGATGTGCCGCAGATCCGCCTCCACAAGCGCCGTAATATGGGTCGGATATAGGCCGGGGCGCTCCTGGAAGGCGCTGAATTCGTTCTTGACCACCAGTGCCGCCTTGCTAAGCCAACTCAACTGATTCGGCGTCGTCACGAGCACCAGTCCACCCGGGCGAGCCACCCGCGCCAACTCGCGTACAAAGGCGCGCGGGTTTTCCAGGTGCTCAATCGTTTCCACCGCCGCCACCACATCCCCACAGCCGCTTTCCAGATTCAAGCGCGGCGCATTCAAGTCCGACGGTAGAAATTCGATCCAGCCCCGCTCCCTCATTTTTCCGTAGGCCACCAAGTCGAGCCCGATACAACGCTTAAAATCCTCTCGGAGCAATGCCAGTAGATCGCCCTGGCCGCATCCCACATCCACAATAGTTCCGCGCGCGCCTGCCGCCGCCCGAATCGCCCCAGCCGCCCAGGCGACGATGTGCGGCGCACTTGTCCCCTGCGATTGCGCAGCCACCATGCTGGCGCTCATCGCGCCACTCCCATCAGCGCACTCTCAAGCGATTCCATGCACATTCTCGGATCAGCAATGGCCAGCGCCCGCGCTCGCGCCGCCGCGCCCATCGCCAGGCGCAAGTCGCGCTGCGCAATCAAGTCCGCCAAAGCGCGCGCCACGGCGTCGGGCCGAGGAGCGGCCAAGCGCCCGCATTCCGGACGTACAATGTCCTGGGCGCCGCCCATCGCCGTCGCGACCACCGGCAGTCCGCTTGCCAGCGCCTCGACAAAAACAATCCCGTACGGTTCAGCGCCCAGATTCGGTTGACAGAATATGTCCGCCGCATCCATCAGCGCCGCCACATCGGTGCGTTCGCCCAACCAACGGATGCGATCGCTGATTCCAAGCTTCTCGCCCAACGCCTCCAACTCGGCGCGGAATCGTTCCTCATGCCCGCGTTGCGCTCCGCCCGCGATCCACGCCGTCCATCGCTCATCCTTTTCCAGAAGCGCCAACGCTTGCAGCAGCAGCGTATGGCCTTTCCACGGCTCCATTCGGCTTACCTGCAGCACCACCACGGCGTCTTCGGCGGTGCGCAACGCCTTTCTTGGGTTCGCCCTTTCGCTCGATGGCTGCCGCGCCTCGACCGGCGCGCCTACGCACACCGCGGTTCGCTCAGGCCACAATGCGGCCGCATGCCCGGCAATGTAGGCGCTGTAAGTCAGCGCCAACTCCGGGCGCCGGTGCAGTCCCCACCGCTCAAGCCAGCCCCGCCGCGACGGATCGTCGTGGATCCAAAGCGCCACCGGCACCTCTGCCCGGCGCAGTGCGGGTCCAAATATTCCGTAAGACCACCACGAGTGGCAGACCGCCACCGCAAAGCGGCGCCGCGCCAGAAATTTACGCATCCGCGCCCGCGCCCGTGCTACTTCCCACCAGCGGCTGAGCCGTACTCCGCCCAAATTGTGAATCGTTGCCCCGCTCGCCTCCAACTCCCGCCAAAGCCGGCCGCCGTAACACAATCCGAATTCCTGTTCCAATCCCGGCGCCAGCGCCCTGAATTGTGAAAATGACACCAGCAGCCGCTCAACGCCGCCGTAGAGGTTGCCGCCGTATACATGTAGAATCCGCATCCGGCGGCCCTAGCGCACGAGCAGTGTGCTCGCCGCCACCGTCAGTACCGACAACGTCCGGCTCAACGCATCCAAACTTGCTTTCTTGCTCCCGCTCACCGGCACATACACCATGTCATTCGCAGCCAATGCAACATCAGGCGCCGTGCCATTCATGATCGCCGGTAAATTGATGCGGGTCACCGTCTGTTCCGGAGTTCCCGCATGCCGCACCAACTCGGCTTGATCGGCCTTCGCCGCCGGCGCCAGCCCGTGGGCCTTGGTCATCGCTTTTCGGATCGTGAGCGGATCCGTGTCGCTCAGGGCGTAGGCGCCTTGCGTCTGCACCGCCCCGCTCAGGTACGCGAATCCCCCCGGCATGACCCGCACCTCTTCGCCTCCCTGCAGCCATGGATTCGCACTCGCGTCCGCGCCGCTCAGCACCGCGGCCGCGCTGTAATGCTTTTCGACCCGGCTTCCATTCGCTCCCGGCGCAATTACGACAATTTCGGCGCCGCTGTTATCCGCCAACCCGCCGGCGCGATTCAGCGCCTCCACCAGGCGCATCGGTTGGATGGCCTGCACCGTCCCAGGTTGCTTCACGCCCAGGCCGCTGATTGTGATGGGGTGCGATTCGGGATCCACCACTGACACCTCCACCTTGGGGTCCACTGCCAACTGATCTTTGACCAGTTCCGCCGCGATCGCGGTTCGGACCTTGTCAATCGTCATGCCGCCGACCCGGACGGGCGTGTTGCCGTAAGGCGTGTGAATGGTTCCGTCCGAATCGACCCGCATCGCCGCGTCGCTCAACTCATCGGCGCCGAATACTTTCATGGCCAATACGTCGTTGGGGCCAATTACATAGCTGGCCGGCACCGCGTTGAGGATCGGTCCATTAGCGGTTGTCTGGCCGCGTCCCGCCATCGGGCACAGCGCGACGATTAGCCCTGCCAGCCCCGCGATGGCAATTCGTTTGCTACCCGCCACGGCTATTCCTCCACCGGCTTTTTCCCCGCGCTTGGCGGCTCGTCCTCGTCCCGGCCTCCATAGTAACGCGCGTAGTGATCGCGGTAGTAAGAATAATACGGATTCAGCGAACTGCTGACCTGGTTTAAAATCAATCCCAGAACCCGCGCCCGGACTCGCTTCAGGGGTTGCAGTGAGGCGTGCACCAACTCGCGCGGTGTCTTTCCTGCCCGCGCCACCAGTACCGTACCCTCCACCACGGTCGAGATGGTCACCGCATCCGCAAATCCCAGGATTGGCGGACTGTCAACCAGGATGTAATCGAATTCGGCGCCCAAGGGCGCGAGCACCTGCGCCATCATCGTCGCGACCAACTCCGATGGGTTGGGCACCGCCGGTCCGGCGGGCATCAAAAAGAGCTTCTCCACCGTCGTGGCCCGGAAGCATTCCTCGATCGGCGCCGTTTGGCGCAGCACGCTCGATAACCCCGTCTGGTTGCCCACTTCGAAAATCCTATGCTGCGTCGGCCGTCGAATGTCGCCGTCAATCAGCAGCACCTTGGCCCCGTGCAGCGCCATCGCAATGGCCAGGTTGGCGGTGATAATGGACTTGCCCTCTTGCGGCTGCGCACTGGTCACGCACAGCGTCCGAAACCCATGCGGCGCTGAATACATCACTGCGGTCCGCAACATCAGCACCGCTTCCGCAAATGCCGAGCGCGTGGTCGGCTTGCCGGTTCGCATCGATTCGCTCTCTGAAATCGCCTCCGCCAGCTCGATCGGATTGCTCTTGTTCGCGATTATCGGGAGCGCGCCCAGCAGCGGAATCCGCAAATATTGCTCCACCCCGTCCGGGGACGTGAAGCTGCGATCCATATAGCCCGCCAGCACCGCCAATCCGCAGCCGAAAAACATGCTGAATAAAAACGCCAGCATCACGTTCTTACGGACGTTGGGATACACCGCGACACCGTTGGGCGTCGCGGGATTGGTGATCCGCAGTGACGAGCTGCTTTGGCTTCCGGCGATTTGCTGCTGTTTGATCTGTGCCTGCAAGTCATCGTGCAGCTTGGTGTCGGTGTCCAGCGAACGCTTGAGGTTATTGAAATCAATGGCTTTGTCGTTGAAACTCTGCACCGCGCTCTTGGCGGCGGCAAGATCTTTGGCCACCAACTGATAATGTTTCTGCGCCGCGTCGTACTGGCTCGCGATCTGGTCGTTCACGCTGGCGACCGCCGCATCCAGCTGCTGCTTTGCCAACTCCAGCGCATCGTGGGACTTCTTGTATTCCGGATTGGCGGCGCCGCGCGTTTTCGCGATTTGGTCAAAGCTCAGTTGCGCGGCTCGCCATGCGTCATAGGTGGGTCGCAGAACCGCGCCGTCGCTGCTCGCCAGCAGCGCGTCGGTGAGCTGCCCTGTTTTCAATACGCTCTGCTCGGCTTGGTACTTGTTTAACTCCTCCTGCGCGGCTAGATAGTTGTTGTTGAGCGTCGAGAGCGTTGCGCTCTCCAGGTTCGTGGTGCTGTCTGGATTCAAAATGTTGTTCTGATGCTGGTACGCCGTCAGCGCCAACTGTTCCTTTTCCATGTTGGCCGTGATGTCGTTGTACTGCTTATTCATGAACGCCAGCGTCTGATCCTGCTCCTGCTGGCGGGTGATGAACTCATGGTTCATCAAAGCGTTGGCCAGCGCGTTGGCGACGGTCGCGGAGGTCACCGGGTCCAACGACTTGAAATGGATGTCAATGTTGTGCGTGCCGTCCGGCGGAATCGCCGTCGTCCCGCTCTGCACCAGCCCCACCAGCGCGTTGTCCAAAGCGGCTGGATCCGCCAGCGTGGGCGCGGCGTTCGATTTGTTCCGTAACTGCTTCAAAAGATTGACGTCTTGATCTAGATGAGCTGTCGTGATCGCGTCCAGCACGACCGCCCGCTGGCCCACGTCCGTCACCTCGGTTTGTATGAGTGTGGTCGGGTCGAACGCGCTCGGTTCGCCGCTGTCGCTGTTGCTGCTCAGCAGCGCGCTTCCCTTGAAGTCCATGCGCAATGTGGCCACCGATTCGTATAGTTTCGGTATGCGCAATGTGTAAAACCCAACCAGCGTCGTGACCAGAATCGTCGCCAGAATAATCTTGTATAGGTGCCGCCGGATTTGCGTCCAATAAAACGAGAGCGGCAGTCCTGCTTCGTCTCCCGCCATGCCCGGCGCCTGGATCTCGGGTTGGCCGGTATAGGGTGTCATTACCCCCGGCGCATACCCCGGAGCGCCCATTGTCGCGCCGCTGCCGCCTACCCACACCGGTGGCGCTGTCCCGCCCCCGAAATGGCCAAGTCCTGGCCCCGCGTTGTAGGCCGGCAAACTGAGCGGCGGCATGGCCTGCGTTGGGGCGGATGGAACCTCCGCCGCGGCGCTACGATGCGGCGACCGCGCCAAATCAGATGCTCGGCGCCGCCATCCAATCACGGGTCCTGATCGCGCCCCACCTCCGCCGGCTCCCGTTCCAGAGAACGTGCCGCTCATCGTCGCGCCACTCGCCCCGCTCGGCAAGCCTCCCACCGCCGTCCCCATCGCGGCAGGCATGGCCGCCGTCGCGGCCACCTCCTCGACTCGAATTCTGCTTTCATCACTCCGACGGCGCTGCGGCACGGTCTCCGGCTCCCGGCGCGGCTCTGCCTCTTCCGTCTCAGCCATCTCTGACCTGAGGATCATCACCTCATTGTCGCCAACCGAGACTTGGGCGCTGCGTGCTTGCCGTGCGTCGTCCAGCGCCTGTTGCAGTCGAGTCAGCGCCGACTGCGCTGAATAAAGTGAGCCGCGCGTCCGGTGATGCCCATTCTTGCTTAGTCCCAGCTCGTTCAGGTAGCGTCCCACCGCAGCCGGTTGGCCGCGTTCAGTTTCGAACCCTCCTAAGTACATCTGCCAGCATGGACAATTGCGCAGCGTGCCTACGAGTTCACCCGGAGCAAAAAACTCGCCCGGGTAGGCCAATAGGACGCCCAGCAACTCGGCAGCCAATTGGCCCGAATGGGGGAACAACTCCTTCATATTTTGCGCGCCAACTTCTATGCAAATTCCAGAATGAGTTGTTGAGACGACAACTCACTTGCTGCCGATGGTATACGATTCCAGCTTCGACTGTCAACTCTCCCCGTGTCGCCATCGGGTTACTGGATTGATCCCTGTGAAACTGTTTAAGCCTTTGTGAATCAATTACTTAAACTTTCACTCAGCGGCGGAAGGGCAACCGCTGCTAGGGCAAAAAATAGAAGCAGGTTAGCGGGAATATGTAGATTGAAATCCACCAGCGAATGCGCCAGCATGCCCACGCACGCAATTGCCGCCGCAATGGACAACGCTGCTCCCCGTCTCCGACCCGACCGCAGTTCCGGCCAATCCCGAAGAAGTTGCCAGATCCAAGTCATCCAAAAGAGCAGCACGCAGAGGCCACCCGCTGCCCCGGTCTCCGCCAACAATTGCAAGTAGTCATTGTGTGCGAATTCATAAACGAGGCCGTTGTTGAACAGTGCGTACGCAGGATATACATCCGCCCAAGTTCCAAGCCCCCATCCCAAGATCGGCTTCTCCTCGAACATGCGCCACGAACTGCGGTTGAGGTTGGTCCGGTCGCTTATGCTCGGGGCATTGCGGTCTACGTTCTCCAGCCGATTGACCAGCATGCCCGTGCCCACCGACTCCACCATGACTACTGTCATGCCCACCGCCAACAGTACTGCAAAAAGCTGACGCCCAAGGCGCGCATGCTTGTGCCGGTCTTCCTCGCGGCGGCGTTCCTGCCTGTGTCTCCGGTCCCCGATTGGCAGCGGCAACCACCCTGCGATCGCCAACGGCAGCGGTTCCTTTCGGCGCTCCCGCTGCGAGCGGCGGTTCTGCTGCCAAAATGCAGCTATTGCCAAACCCAACGCCGCCTCAGTCGCCAGCGCTCCGAAGCCTCCCCGGCTCGCGGTCACGATGAGGGCGGCAATTCCGAGAGCGGGGGGAGCAATCCACGGAATCCAATACAACCAATGCAAGGCACGCCGGCGGTATGCCGCGACGCACGTCACCGGTATTAACATCTCCATGCAGCCCGCAAAATGGTTGCGATTGACAAAACTTCCCGCCGGGCTGGCGTATTGATAGCTGAAATGCCAGTAGATCCCATTGGCCGCCGTCAAAATCTGGAGGATTGCCAATAGAGCCAGTGCCAGCGTCACTGCCGCAAAGCCAGCACTAATCCAGCCCTCGTCCCGCTCGCCGTCGAAGCATTGTGAAAGGATGAAAAATAGCGCCGCGCCCGCCCCCAGGTGCAATCCCGCCGTCAGCGTCGAGGCCTTCACCGCAGTCAGCCCGCCCGCATACTGCGCGGCAACAATACCCGCGAGCACCAGACCCGGAATGTACTCCCGGCGCCACCTCAGGCGCGCCTTCCCCATCAAACAACGAATGCAAAGCAGGGCCAGGGTGCCGAAAATCAGGCCATACGCGGTGCCGTACGCCCAGCCGTAGACGCCGCCAAAAGCCCAGATTGCGAATCCGACCCCCAGCAAGGGTGCGGCTACCATTCCGCGGCGCCACCCTTCTGGTCCCTGCGCCCAACTCCAGTCGCGGCGCACCCGCGGAGGGCGCTGTTGCGGCAGGCGTAGTTCCAGCGCCACCCGGGTTCGCGTTATCGCCGTGCTCATTCTATGCTCACACCGCTTACAACGATGCTGCCCCGTAGTGGTACTTCACCAGGTATTCGGTGATAGTGCAGTGAGACCTGCCATGCGCTCTGGCTGCTGGCCGGCAGTTGCAATGCGCCGCTGGCTCGCGTCCAATTGCCACTCGCCTTGAGCTCGATCTCCCCAGCCAGTGCTCCCTGCAAGCTCGCAATCCGTAAGCTCAGTCCGTTCGACTGGCTTTCGTCCAGGCGTTGCACCCACGCGTTTGCGTGTTTCGTGCCCCCCGCCGACAATATCCATTGCCTGGTCAGATCGGTATCATCCGCTTCGGTGCCGTCAAATATGAATTCCGCCGCGCTCGGATGCTGTGCATTATTGGTATGGACGGCGTAGAAGCGCACTCCGGGCGGTGAATTCCATTGCCAGCCCAGTACAGCCCGCAGTTCTTCGGCTGGATCACCTGCGATCGTCGCCAGCCGTTCCTGCTCCTCCGGTGAAAAATTTCCATCCAGCAAGTACGGAGCGGTGCCGGTTTTCGCCACCTCACCCAGCAGGCCCGCCGCCTGCAATTGCTGTCCTATACGGGGTACATCCTGCGGCCACGCCCGCCAAGCGTGCACATACAAGTCCAACAGCGCCTTGCGCCGCGCATCCGCGGTTGGGTCGTTGTTCGGCACCGGCAGGCCCGCCACCCAACTCAATCCGTATAGCGCCGCATCGTGGTTATTAAACTTCAGCGCCGCGCCCAGGTAAGCGCTCGCGGCTGCCGCCGAACCCGCCGGGAGCGCTGATCGCAGGCGCGCAAAGTCATGGTTGGTCGATGTCAATGCGCGCACGACCATGCTGGGAAAATACTCTGAATCGGCGTAGCGCGCGGCAATGGATGTTTCCCGCCAAAAACCATCCTGGTCGCCGTGACTCAAATAAAGGTTTGCCAGGCGCCAATGATCTCCAAATCCTGGCTCGACTCCCACTTGTTGCGAGCTAAACGCCACCGCCCGCGGCCAATTTCCCAGCGCCAACTCGACCGTGGTGATATCCGCCATCGCCAGGTCATTGTATGGATCCAGCCTCAGAGCCTCCAATAATTCCTTTTCCGCCAGCTTTGGCGATTCCATCAAATTCAGCTCGCCGAGCTGCCGATGGTACATCGGAACGCCTGGGCGCCACCAGACGGCGCGAGCATAATCCGCGCGCAAGTCAGCCGCATCCGCCCGCCACGCTACCCAGGTCAAGATCGCTCCGCAGCCTGCCAGCACCAGCAACAGCCCCGCCACGATCCGCTGAACCACGCCCGGTCGCGCCGGCAGCGGCATTGGTTCCCAGTTAAAAGAGTCCGGCATAAGGCCTTCGCCAATTTAACAGAAATCCTCAGAGCCCGTAATCAGCGCTCCGGCCGTTAATGGTTTACACTTCGGCAGTGGCTACGTTTCGACTCGGCAAGGCGGGCTTTCGCTTCAACGCCATCCATTCTTTTCCCTCCGATCCCGGCTATGACCGGTTGCCTCACGGCCATGATTACGAATTTACCGTCATGGTGGAGGGCGAGCGGCCGGCGGCGGGAATGTTATTCGATCTCCGCCAGCTCCGCCCTCTAGTCGAACGCGAAATCGTCGCCGCCCTGGATCACGGCAATCTCGACCGGATTCTCGCCGATCCCAGCCTGGAATCCTTGGCTGAGTGGATGTGGCGTCGCCTCCGTCCGCATCTTCCGGGCCACGTTCGACTTGGGCTCGAAGTTTGGGAAACACGTTCCCTGTTCGTTCAGTTTTGGGGTGATGAGCCGACGCCGGGGAGGTGAAAAATTTCCCCAATGTACCCGCCCCCGCGAATCGTCGCTACCAGTTGAAAGATACTCTCCGCAATCGCCCCCGGCGGTAGCGCTTGTGCCAGATCGGCGGCGCTGAATCCGCTGCGCTCAGTAAGTTCCGTGCGTACCAGCCCGGGCGAAACCACCGCCGCCCGAATGCCACGACCGCGCAGTTCAATATCCTGAGCCCGTGCCAGGCCAATCAACGCGTGCATCGCGCTCATATAGGCAGTCTCGCCGGCGAAGTCCTCATGCGCTGCGAGCGAGGCCACGTGCACGATCGCACGCGGCGCCCCCGCTCCCTCTAGCTGCCGCAACAGGGCTCGAGTAAGGAGAAATTTGGCCCAAACCGTGATCCGCCAAATCCGCTCGAACTCCTCGGCCGTGGTCTTTTCCATCGGCGCCACGAGGAAATCTCCGGCACATTGCGCCACCGCCGCCAGTTCATTCCGCCACGCGCCCGCGCTCCGCGCGACCTCGGCGATGCCTGAGGCCTCGCTCAGGTCGGCGACGATCGGATGCACCCGCTCGCCTCCCGCCTGTACCAGTGTCTGAAGCTTGTCACGGCGCCGCCCCACTGCCGCGACCTCCCATCCGTCAGCTAGAAACCGCCGCGCGCAAGCTGCTCCAATGCCACTCGTAGCCCCTGTAATCAAGATGCAAGGTCGCATTAGGTATACTACGCCGATGGCGTTACCCCGTGCCCAGCGCTTGTCGGTCATTCTCATTACCGGCAACGTGATTGCCCGCTCGCCCGGCGCCGCCATTTTCGAGCGTGTGCTCCAATCCGTCGCCTGGGCGGACGAACTCGTCATTGTCGATTCCGACAGCACAGACGGCACCCGTGAGCTCGCCGCGCGCTATACTGACCGCATCTACATTCATCCGTTCCTGGGCTCGCTCAAACAACAGAAAATCATTGCCCTGAGCTACATCACCGGCGACTGGGTTCTTTGGGTTGATGCCGATGAGGTGCTGCCCCCGGCCTTGATCGCCGAGATCAAAGCCGCGCTGCTCGCCCCCGCGTTTCACGCTTATCAAATCGAACGTCATCACTTTTTCGTCGGCCGTCTATTGCAGCACGCGGGCGACGATGCCAAGGTGCGCCTCTGGCGCCGGGATATCGGGGCTTGGGACGGTGAGGACAACGACGACTTCTATACCGCACCTCCGCCCGTCGGGCGCTTTCATACCGCGCTCGAGCACTACTCCACACTCAGCCTCCATTCCCGGCTCGAGAAGGTAGTCTATTTTGCTCCCGCCCACGCCGCGCTGGCACCGCTTCCTCCCCACGCCGACTACACGCCGATGGAGGCGTGGCGACTTATTTTTCGCCCGTCGCTCCAACGCATTTACGGTGAACTCTGGGTTCAACGCGGTTACAAAGACGGCCTGCGCGGCTGGCTCTGGGCTTCGCTTTGCGGAATCACCGAATTTATACGGCTGATTTTGATCTGGGAACGAGCTCAGGGCATCAATCAGACTGAGCCAGCCAACCTCGTCTCGCCCGGACACAAGGTCGCCGATCCGTGAGCGCCGATCAGCCCCGTGTCCTTCATATCGTTCCGCACCTGTTTGGACCGTCGGGACTTTATGGGGGCGGCGAACGCTACGCGCTCGAACTCAGCCTGGCCATGGCTCGCCGCACCCCTACCCGCCTCGTAGCCTTCGGCGCGGTGTCGTCTCGACAAGTGGACGGACCGCTCGAAATATTTACGATCGTCAACCAGCTGCCGCGCCGCCGCTTCCAATCCAGCCCTTGCGGCCTCGACCTCTTGCGCCATCTTCGCTGGGCGGACGTGGTTCATTGTCATCAAACTTTTACTATGGCCGCAAGCCTGGCTCTCGTTTATGGCCGACTTTGCGGCAAACCCGTTTTCACGACCGATCACGGCGGCGGCGGCCCCTGTCTCCATGGTTATCTGCCCCACCTCGATCGCTGGTTCGCTGGTCATCTCTGGGTGAGCCGTTTCAGCCAGGGTGCCAATCCCACTCGACCCGGCGATGCCATTATTTGGGGCGGGGTCGATCCCTTGCGGTTCCAACCCGCCGCCGAACCCTTGCCTGGTTCCGGGGCGATTCTATTCGTGGGCCGGCGTTTACCGGCGAAGGGGGTGCATACCCTGCTTGCCGCCGTGGACGCCGAGTCGCCCGTCATCCTTCTAGGCCCCGCCGGCGACGATGACTACGAAAAACGGCTGTCGCAGTTGGCCGCAGGCAAGAATGTTCGATTTCTTCCACCGGTTCAAGGCGATGCTTTGACCCGCGCCTATCAAGCCGCTCTCTGTGTTGTTCTCCCCGGCACTGAGACGTTGGGATTAACGCTCATGGAAGCAATGGCCTGCGCCCGCCCCATCATCTGCACCAGTGCCAGCGGCATGCTTGAGTTGATTGAAGACGGCGTTAACGGGATGGTGGTTCCCGCCGATCAGCCCGCGGCCATTGCCGAACGTATCGCCTGGCTCCGGGCCAATCCTGGCCGCGGTCGAGAGATGGGCATTCGCGCACGGCAACGCGTTCTCGAGTCATTTACCTGGGATGCCATCGCCGATCGTTGCCTCAGCGCATATTGTGCGCGAAACTAAGGGTTCAAACGGCTGTATTCACCGCGACTGGCGACAGCAGTCTCCAAAGCTCGGCGCCGGTCATGCTCACCAAATAGCCGCGTTTCCCGCCATTGACGTATACCAATGGCAAGTCTGCGATGCTCGCTTCCGCATAGATGGGGAGTGGATGCCGGATGCCAAACGGCGAGGTTCCACCGACCAGGTATCCGGTGTGGCGCGTGGCCGCTTCCGGCCGGCAGAATGCTATCGATCTTTCGCTCAATTGTCGCGCCAAGCGCTGCAATGAAACCTCCCGGTCGCCGTGCATCAGTACTACCAGCGGCGACCCGGAATCGGTTTCCAGCACCAGCGTCTTGATCACCGCGTGTTCATCAACGCCCAATTCCCGCGCCGATGCGGCCGTTCCGCCCTTCTCTTCGTAGGGGTATAGATGATCGCTAAAATGCGCTTTTTGGGCGCGCAAAAAGCGCACCGCCGCCGTCACCGGCGCCCTGGCTGCCATGGCTCATCCTACGCGTTCGCTAGCGTTGGTCAACCGCAACGTATTTCTGCGGCACCTGCGGCCCAATATATTCCGCGCGCGGACGAATCAGCCGGTTATCCGCGTACTGTTCCAGAACGTGCGCCGTCCAGCCGCTCATCCGTGACACCGCAAAAATCGGCGTATACAAATCGGGGCTGATCCCCATCGCGTAATATGCCGACGCCGAGTAGAAATCCACGTTGGGATTCAGTTTCTTCTCGTTCTTTATGTAGGCCTCGATCTGGCTCGAATGCTCGTACAGTTTATTCATTCCCGCCGCCTGGCACAGTTCCCTCGACATTTGCCGCAAATGCGTGGCCCGCGGATCTTCGGTGTGGTACACCCTGTGTCCAAACCCGGGAATCTTGACCTTCTTCTCGATCAAATCCTTAATGTAGACAATCGGGTCGTTGTCCCCGACCTTCAGCAACAAGTTGATCACCGCCTCATTCGCCCCTCCATGGAGAGGGCCTTTGAGGGCGCCAATGGCGCCTGTCACCGCCGAGTGAATGTCACTCAGCGTGGCTGCGATTACGCGCGCCGCGAAAGTCGAAGCGTTGAACTCGTGGTCGGCGTGCAGAATTAAGGCAATGTCAAACGCCCGCTCCGCCGTCGCGCTCGGACGCGTCCCATTCAGCATGTACAGAAAGTTGCCCGCCAAGGAAAGGTCGGTCGCGGGCGCCACGGGCGTCTTCCCCTTCCGAATCCGGTCCAGCGCGGCCACCAAGGTTGCGGTCTGCGCCAGTAGCCGAATTGACTTGCGCACATTCGCCTCCCGCGACATATCGCGCGCGTCGGCGTCCTGCACGCCCAGAGCCGAAACCACGCTCCGCAGCGTGTCCATCGGCAGGGCCGAGGGCGACCCGGCATGAAACCGAGCCAGCAACTCCAACGCCGATGCAGGCGCGATACTTGCCGATCTCAAGTCCTGCCGCAGTGACTGCAACTCCGCCGCCGTGGGCAGCCGCCCGAACCATAGCAGGTAGGCGGTCTCTTCGAAGGTTGACCGCTCCGCCAAATCGTGGATGTCGTAGCCGCGGTAGGCTAGGATGCCCTTGTTCCCATCAATAAAACAGATTGAGGAGGGCGACGCTACAACGTCCTCCAGTCCTCTGCCTGCGCTTACGTTCGTTGTAGTTGACATTCCAAAAATTCTCCACTCCTAGGCGATATAACCTATTATCACTGAATCCAATGCCTTCCCCCACCGCTTTGCCCCCTGTACTGGCTCTTTATTCCGATTTTGATGACGACGCATTCGTCGCCATGCTCAAGGGCAAGCTCCTGCGTTACACCCCGCAGGCTCGCCTGGTCGATGTCAGCCACCGCCTTCCGCGCTTCGACATCCTTCAGGCCGCCATGCTCCTGCGGCGCGTCTACTCCCATTATCCAGCAGGAACGATCCATCTGATTGGGATAGATTCCGGCATCGGGCAACGGCGTGTTCTCGCCACCCGGACCGGTGGCCAGATTTTCCTTGCACCCGACAACGGAGTCCTCGGCCTCATCCTCGACCGCGAGCCGGCCGCCGTTCACGCCATTCCGGTGCCTGACGGCATCTCCTTTCTAGCCCGCGATCTACTGGCCCCGCTGGCGGCCCGCCTCGCCGAGCGCGAAGCCTTGAGTTCCCTCGGCCCCGAAGTCACCGACTGGCGCCGCATCGCCTTGCCCCAGCCCCAGGCGGTGGCCGAGGGATGGCAAGGCGAAGTCCTGTTCGTCGACTCCTTCGGAAATGTCGTCACCAATTTCACCCGCGCACAGATCGCCGCGGCCCCCGCCCCGCCGCCCACCCTCCACCTCGGTTCCACCGCCATTGCAAGTTGGTGCTCGGATTATTCCCAAGCGCCTCCAGAAGAGTTATTCCTGCTTTGGGGTGCGGATGGCTGGTTGGAAATTTCACTCTTGCGCGCCTCCGCCGCTCAACGACTCGATGCCCGTGCCGGAACCACGCTCATCTTGAGGTAAAATTGTTGTTTCGCATTCAAATGGAGGATTTTTCATGGGTAAGGTAGCCAAGACAGCCGATCGCAGCAAGGGTGAAATGACCGAACAGGTGTGCCCTAAATGCGGCAAACCGGTCCGTGTTGTCAAGCGCGTTCGCAATCGTGAGTTGAGCGTCGCGGGTGGAATGTATATTTCCTGCTCCGCTTGCGAGTACGCCGAGAAGCTCTAGCTTCCACCGCCACCAGCGACGGTGGTTTCCGCCGCCGTAGTCCGCCGCATGTCCACCTCACCGCCCACGTCCCGCGCACCGCTCGAAACTCTGCGCCGCCCCGCCGCCAAGGTCTTCGTCGCCACCACGGTGATGTTGACCTTCATTACCTACTGGCGCGCCGCCGCCATCGTTCTCTCCGATCTCGCCTCCTCCGCTTTCTATGTCGGCGGCATTGCCGAGCAGGCCATCGGCAAGAGCGCCCCCTGGTTCATCCTTGCGGTCATGCTCTTCAGCTACGCCGTGCGCGCGCTGTATATAGAGAGCAGCACCATGTTCGTCCGCGGGGGCGTCTATCGCGTGGTCAAGGAAGCTCTCGGCAATACCCTCGCCAAGGTTGCCGTTTCCGCCTTGATGTTCGATTTTCTCCTCACCGGCCCCATCAGCGCCGTCGCCGCCGGCCAGTATATGGCCGGCTTTGTGCAGGATCTCACCACTCGCCTCGGCCACCCTGTCTCTCTTCCCGCCAACAGTTTTGCCGCCAACAGCTTTTCCGCGGTGTTTGCCATCGCCATCACCCTGTATTTCTGGTGGAAGAACATTCAGGGCATCCACGAAACCAGCGAAAAGGCCATGCGCATCATGCAAATCACCACCGTCATGGTGGTGATCATGATCGGCTGGTCGCTCTTGACGCTAACCCATATCGGCTTTCATCTGCCCCCGGCGCCCATCCGCCGCAATATGCAGTACGCGCCGAGCGCGCTCGGCTGGCTGCACAGCGGCATTACCCGTTTTGCCGTCATTGCCGCACTGATCGGGTTTGGGCACTCCGTTCTCGCCATGAGTGGCGAAGAAACCCTGGCCCAGGTCTATCGTGAAATCGAGAGCCCCAAGGTTAAGAATCTCGAGAAGGCGGGCCTGGTTATTTTCATTTACAGCCTGCTCTTCACCTCGCTTGCCTCATTCTTCGCGGTCATGATCATCCCGGACTCGGTCCGCGGACAGTACCTCAACAATTTGATCGGCGGGCTTGCCATGTACCTCACCGGTCCTTACGAACTGCGATTGATTTTTCAGGGATTCGTCGTCTTTGTTGGCGCCCTCATTCTCGCCGGCGCGGTCAATACCGCAATCATCGGTTCCAACGGCGTACTCAACCGGGTCAGCGAGGATGGTGTTCTTACCGATTGGTTCCGCCGCCCCCACAGCCAATACGGCACCACGTACCGCATCGTCAATCTCATCGTCCTCTTGCAGTTGGCGATCATTGTCCTGACTTGGGGCAACGTCAATGAATTGGGCGAGGGCTACGCCTTTGGCTTGATTTGGAGTTTCACCTTCCTCGCCGTTTCCGTTCTCATCCTGCGATTCAAGGAGCCCGAGGGCCGGGAATGGAAGGTGCCACTCAACTTCAAATTCGGCGAACGTGAAATTCCGCTCGGTCTCTGCCTGATCACCATCGTCCTCTTGTCGGTGGCGATCATGAACCTGTTCACCAAAGAAATCGCCACCATCGCCGGCGGCATCTTTACCGCCGCTTTTTTTGGGTGCTTCATCGTGAGCGAGCGGATTACGCGGCGCCAACGCCAGCAGGATGCTCATCTGGAAAAGTTCCGGGTCGCGGGCAGCGCCGATGTCGCCGCCGATACCTTGGGAGTTCGTCCGGGCAATGTGCTGGTGACGGTGCGCGATCCCCAGTCACTCCATCATTTGGTCTACACCCTCAACCACACCGACACGGTCAAGCAGGACATTGTGGTCATGACCGTCCGCATTTTTCGCAGCTTCGCCGGCCCCGCCGTCATTGACGACAAGCGCGCCTTTGACCAGTACGAGCAGGAGCTCTTTAGCGCCGTCGTTTCGCTTGCCGAAAAAGCCGGTAAGCCGGTATCCCTGCTTGTCGTTCCAGGCACCAACGCTTATCACGCCATCATTACCACCGCGCAACGCCTCGAGTCATCCACGGTCGTCGCAGGAACCAGTCTGCAGCGAACGGTCGAGGAACAGAGCAAAGCCACCGGCGATGCCTGGGAAGAGCTGCCCGAACCCCGGCCCCGCCTCGATTTGAAAATCCTTTCGCCGGACAATTCCGTCAGCATCTTCCATCTCGGACCCCACACGCCCCGCCTCCGCCCCGAAGATCTTGACCTGATTCACAACCTTTGGCTTGAGGTGACCGCCGACCCCGAATACCGGGGGCTGCATCACTATGATGTTGTCGCCCTGGCCCTGAAAGAATTGCAAGCTGAGTTGCACAGCCAGCGACGGCGCGAACTCATGGAGACCCTCCGCGCCCTCTCCAATCAGCCTCGCTTCGAAGCCAAGCCGCCCGACCCGCTGCCGGGCCGGGAATGATCTAGAGTATTTTTTTCCCCATCGCGCTCAGGATCAGCTCCACGGCCAGTTCCGCCGTTCGGTTCCGTTCATCCAGTACCGGATTTACCTCGACGACTTCCAATGACAGCAGGCTGTTGCTGTCAGCGAGCAGTTCCAGCGCCAGGTGCGCCTCCCGGTAGGTCGCGCCGCCCCGCACCGGGGTCCCGACTCCTGGCGCATGCGTAGCGTCAATGAAGTCCAGATCCAGCGAGACGCAGATCCCCTCGGTACCGTTGCTCGCAACCGCAATCGCTTCCTCGACCACCGACCGCATGCCGCGCTCGTCGATGTCGCGCATCGTGAAAATTTTCACTCCCGCGTGCCGCAGGGCCACTTTTTCCGGACCATCCAAGTCATGCACGCCCACCAGCACCGTGTGGGATGCGTCCACCTTCGGTGCGAAACCACGGAGTTCGGTTAGTTCCTTTGGACCATATCCCAAGAGGCAAGCAAGGGCCATGCCATGAATATTGCCGCTCGGGGTGATGGCAGGCGTGTTGAAATCGCCATGGGCATCCAGCCAAATAAGACCGACTCTTTTTTGCTGTTTGCGGTAATATCCGCTCACTCCCGAGACGGTTCCCACCGCGATCGAGTGGTCGCCTCCCAGCACAAGCGGCATGGATCCTTCCTCCAGCGTCTCCATCACCCATTCCGATTGCTGGCGGCAGCTCTTGGCAATCTCCAAAAGATACTTGGCATGCGGGTCGCCGACATTTTTTTGTTCAGCAAATCCCACCTCCACGTTGCCGGCGTCCTCGACTTGGAAGCCCAGGCCTTCCAGGCGTGTTTGCAGTCCCGCCACGCGGACGGCCGAAGGCCCCATGTCTACGCCACGCCGGTCCTGCCCCAAATCCAGCGGCACGCCAATAATGCATATTTTCTTAGCCATGATGAGCTATAGCCGTTGCTCCTAATGATGCCCAAATTCGGTGATCAGCTCCGCCACCAGCGCCGCCGAAGGCACTGCCAGCGCCGCTCCCAACACCCCGCCGAGCGAAGCGCCGATTGCGAGTGCGATAATGATCGCCAGTCCGGGCACGTCCACCGCGTCACGCATGACAGTCGGAGTCAGATATCCATTGTCCAGAACCTGATAGATGCCAAAGAAAATCAGTACTCCCACCATCTTTTCCCACGAATTCACCCCGGCAACCGTGGCGGTGATCGCCGCGGCCGCCACCTGGCCCAGAATGGGCACAAAGCTCAAGAGTCCGGTTAGCAATGCCAGGACATAAAAGTACGGTACCTGCAATAGCGCAAACACAATCGCACTGGCCGCTGCCAATATCAAAGCCAGCAACGACTGTCCCAGCAACCACCCTCGCATCCGGCGCTCACCGCGGTCTAAGGTGAGAGAAATTCGCTGGCGTGTATCCGGCTCGAAAAACGACAAGCACCATTTTCTGGCTGCCTGGCCATCGACAATGAGGTATATCGTAAGCAGCAAAACAGTGAATCCGTCGGCAATGGCTCCGGCGAGGCTCTGCGCCGCGGCTAGTGCCCATGGCCCGGCTTGGGATAGGTGCGTCTCCAAATGGCTGAAATCGAAATGGTGCAGCCCTGGGATCTCTTGCAGGGCGCCAATGGCCTTGCCTGAAATCAGGGGCCATGCCGCGATCAAACCGCTAATTTCAGAAATGATTGGCGGCAGCAAGAGCGATAACACTAGCACCAGAATGAGTGCCCCGCCCACAACCACCACGGCAATCGCCCCACCGCGACCGATATGCCATCGCGCAATCCGTTCCACCAATGGCCCGATTAATACCGCGAACAGTACGCTGGCATAGATCAACAGAACCAAGTCGCGCAAAAACCACAGCAACGCGCACGCCGCCAGCAGCCCGACCGTGAAGACGATGTTCGCGCGCGCCGTACTCGTGCCGCTGCCGGTACTGGTCATATTTTCTAAGGTGCCAATCGGTAGATTGTCCGGGGGAACGGTATTGCTTCCCGCACATGTTCGAGCCCGCAAATCCAGCTAACGACCCGCTCAATCCCCATGCCGAAACCACCGTGGGGCACCGAACCGAAGCGGCGAAGGTCAAGGTACCACTCGATCGGTTCGGTCGGCAGATGGTGCTCGGCAATGCGTTGCTCCAGTAGTTTCAAGTCGTGGATTCGCTGGCTACCGCCGATAATCTCGCCATAACCCTCTGGCGCCAGCATGTCCACGCAAAGCGCCACGTCTGGCCGCTCCGGATCCGGTTGCATATAAAATGCCTTCACCGCCGCCGGATAACGATGGACCATGACCGGGCGATCGAACTGCTGTGACAACAGCGTCTCGTCCGTTCCCCCCAGGTCAGTTCCATAGGCCATTGCGCCGCCCGCCGCATTCACTCGCTGCACGGCTTCGTCGTAGGAAACCCGAGGGAAGGGAAGTTGTACCGCCTCCAGCTTGCTCACATCCCGTTCCAACACGCCCAGTTCGGTGCGCCGGCGTTCCAGGACGCGCGCCACCACAAAGGCCACCAGCCGCTCGCCCAGCGCCATGACGTCGTCCAGCGTCGCGAACGCCATCTCCGGTTCCACCATCCAGAATTCAGTCAAGTGACGCCGCGTCTTGCTTTTCTCCGCCCGGAACGTCGGGCCAAATACATATACCTTGCCCACAGCCATCGCCATGGCTTCCCCATAAAGCTGCCCGGATTGCGTCAGGTAGGCCTTTTGGTCAAAGTAGTCGACCTCAAATAAGTTGCTGGTGCCTTCGCACGATGCCGGCGTAAGGATCGGCGCGTCCCCGAGCACGAATCCATCGCCGTCAAAAAAGTCTCGTACCGCCTTGATAATCTCGTGCCGAACCTTCAGCACGGCATGCTGTCTCTGGCTGCGCAGCCAGAGGTGGCGGTGCTCCATCAGGAACTCAATTCCATGTTCCTTCGGTGTGATGGGGTAGGGATGTGTCGCATCGATCGCCTGCAACACCCGCGCATCCTGAATGTCGAGTTCGAACCCGCCCGGCGCCCGTTCATCGGCCCGCACGCTTCCCGTCACTTCCAGCGACGACTCCTGGGCCAGTCCTCGAACTGCCTCGAACACTTCCGGCGTAACCGACTTCTTGAACACCACTCCCTGCATCCATCCGGAGCCGTCACGCAGGATGGGAAACAGCAGTTTGCCGCTCTCCCGCAGGTTGTACAGCCATCCGCGAACCTGTACGGTTTCGCCTACGTGGTTCCCCAGGTCTTTAATGGCAATCGCTTCGGGCATTCAACTAGGCTATCGCATCCGCGGCTGAAACACGGTCGCATAGGCGGACCGGTTCACCCAAGCCAGGTAAATCTCCATGGCGGTGACTACCAGCGCGAGGCCAATGCCGCCTGGATCGAGAAAGATGTGGTAGAGCAGCACATTGACCATCAACGGCGCCATCAGTAGCAGGGCGAACGGCACCAGCCGGTTGGCAAGCAACAGGATGCCCGACACCAACAACGTCGTCGAGATCAGCTTCAGCATGTAGCCAGTGGCCAGTAGAGCCAGAAAAAACGGCGGGAAAGCTGTCTTCGGCATCGGCAGAAAATTCAAAAATCCGTTCAAGCCAAGAACCGTGCAGACGAAACCCATTAAATAGCGAATAATGCGAGGAATCATGCGATAAGCTCCCAGCTTTTCTTCAGCCGGTCAGGATTAAAGGCTTCACCCTTGTCACCGACCTCCAACACCAGCGGCACCTCCGGACTCGATGCGAAGCGGCGTTTCATATCGTTCCAGTTAATCGTACCGTCTCCCGGCCACAAATGCTCGTCGGTATCTCCGTGGTTATCGTGAATATGCGTGGACATCACCCGGCTCGACAAAATTTCCCAACTGGCGGCAACGCCGCCGCCGCCGAACAACTCTGAGCGCAGATGCGCGTGGCCGATGTCGAAGCAAACGCCAATGTCGTCCAAGTGACTGCGGGTGAGAAACTCGATCAGTCTCTCGGGCTGGCTCAAGCCATTGGGGATGTTTTCAACCAGCAGCTTCACCCCGGCTTGCTTGCAAAGCAGGCGAATGCGCTCCAGGCTGGTCAGCGCCCGGTCCGAGAGTCGCAGGTCCCACTCGATCCGGCTGGGGCCGATGTGCTGAACCAAATATTGAAACGGCGTGCGCTCGCTGAATTCCAGCGCTCGCTGCACCTCATCGAGGGCGGCCAGCCGCAGCCGCGGGTCCGGGTCGGCGATGTTAATGGCGGGCTCGCCGGATCGCCCCTCTTTTTCGTCGGCATAGATCGGACTATGCATCGAATGTGGTTTCAATGGATTCGAATTAAACCAGGCAGCGAGATCCGCCATCTGGGTCCGGTCATGATAGTCGAAACTGGGGCGCGCGCAGAACAGCTCGACCGCTTCAACTCCGGCCTCCGCCAGCCGGCTCAGGTGGGTAGGCGTCAGCCGCTGCCGACGGAACAAATGGGTGGATACAATACGCACGGGGTTGGTTCAATAGGCCAGCGCCGCGCCGTCCGCCCGGGGATCGGTGGCCGCCAGCCGCAGCCCACTCTTCAGATCGATCTGAATGGCCTCGGCGTCGCACCAACTCCCGCCCACCTTCAAGGGGTAGCCCATCTTGGCCAGGAGCGCCAGTGTGTCCGGCGAAAACCGGCTTGGGCCCTCGAAATAGACATCCTCCGGCATCCACTGCTGATGGAATCGCGGAGCGTCCACCGCCTGCTGCACGTTCAACCCAAAGTCCAGCACGTCGGTTAGGACTTCGAAGACCGTGGTTATAATTCGCGGGCCGCCCGGGGATCCCAAAACCAAGGCGAGCTTGCCATCCTTGCTCACAATTGTTGGAACCATGGAAGACAACGGGCGCTTGTAGGGCTCAATGTCGTTCGCCTTTCCCTGAATCAAATTGAAACCGTTCGGCGCCCCCGGCTTGGAGGTGAAGTCGTCCATTTCATCGTTGAGCAGAAAGCCGAGGTGACCGGCCGTGACCCCCGAGCCATACCCAAAATTCAGGGTATAGGTGACCGCCACAGCATCGCCGGCTTGGTCGACGGTCGAGAAATGCGTCGTCTCATCGGATTCAAAGCCCGGTATCGCGCCGGCTCCGACGTCCTTGCTCAGGCTGGCCTGTTCCGGCTTCACGCTAGCCCAGCGCTGCTTGGCGAATTCCGGGCTGAGCAGAGTTGCCATCGGAACTTTCACGAAATCCGGATCGCCAAGGTACACGGCTCGATCGGCCATGGCCCGCCGCTCGGCTTCAATTTCGTCGTGCAGCGCCGCGGCTGAATCCATGCCGCTTTTGACGAAATCGGTATTGTCCAGCATGTTCAGCATCTCAACAATCGCCACCCCGCCCGACGAAGGCGGCGGCGAGGTCAGGATGTCGTAGCCGTGATACCTCACCGCCAGTGGCTGTCGCCATTTCGCCTGGTAATGCGCCATGTCCGCCGCCGTGATCAGGCCGCCATTCGCGGCTTCAAACGCGGCCAACTCATTGGCGATACGCCCATGATAAAAAGCATCCGCTCCGCTCTGTGCAATCGCTTTTAAGGTAGCGGCCAATTCCGGCTGTTTGAAGACATCGCCCGCCTGATAGAAATTTCCATCGCGCTGAAAAATTCGATGGCTATCGGGAAACAACGCGAGATTCTTCGACCTCCGGAATCCATTCGCCTCCGACGTGTCGAGCGCGAACCCGTCGCTCGCCAAGGCAATCGCCGGCGCCATATCCTGCGCCAGCGTCAGCTTTCCCAGTTTTTGTTGCGCACTCACCAGTCCCGCCACCGTGCCTGGAATGCCGCTGGCCAAGAATCCCTGCGTGGAGCGCCCCTTCACGATATTCCCCTGGGCGTCCTGATACATGTTGGTGGTCGCCTTGCCTGGCGCCTCTTCACGAAAATCCACAAAAAAGTTCTGTCCGTCCGCCTGGCGGATGAGCATGAATCCACCACCGCCAATGTTCCCGGCGCTCGAATGGGTTACCGCCAGCGCAAATCCTACCGCGACAGCGGCATCGACCGCGTTGCCGCCGGCTTTCATGATTGCGATCCCGGCTTCCGACGCATGCACTTCAGCGCTCGACACCGCCCCGTGCGCCCCCTGCGCCGGCAAATGCTGCGCGGACAGTGCTGAGACCATGGCCGCGGCGACCAAAACTGAAATGGCTATCTTCGGCATACGGGAATGGTAGCAAGGAAACGTTGCCCGTGGCGCAGCCGCTGTCGCGCTACCCAATCGGCCTCGCGTGGGTGGCGCCCCTAGGTACAGAGGGGCCGAATCATGGGTCATGACCACCGCCAATTGGGGGTGGACAACCTGGTGTGTACTTGATATTGTGTTGCTATGTCGCCGGCCTTTTACTCAATCGCTCAGGTTTCGCGACTCTTGCGACTCAAGCCCGGTCAGTTGAGGCGCTGGCAGCGCCAAGGGCTGTTCCCGCTGCGCGAGCGTCTGAGTTGGAACGATGTGCAACGTGCCCAGGTGCTGGCGCGCTGCTCCAATCGGATTCCCAGCCGCCGCTTGCGTCAGGGGATGAGCGCCGCCTGTACGCGCTTGCGTGGCGTCGCGGACCCGTGGCTCGAGGCCAGCTTCGCCGTTTTCGCCGGCCGGCTCGAAGTCCGCCATCGCGGACTGCGCATTGATGCCCTCAGCGGCCAATTGCATCTGCCCTTTGGCGATCCTGTCGCCGTGGTCAAGCGGGAGTCATCATCTTCCTCTCTTGACGATCCCGAGCAGTGGTTCAAGTTTGCGCTATCGATGGAAGGTATGTCCGAAATGCGCTTGCAAGCCGCTGCCGCCTATGAGCGCTGCCTTGAAATTGACCCCGGCTTCACCAGCGCCCACATTAACCTGGGCACGCTTCGTTATCACGAGAAGAATTATGCCGCGGCGGAAGCCTGCTACCGCGCCGCCCTGCAGGCCGATCCCAACTACGCATTGGCGCATTTCAATCTTGGCAATGTCCTCGACGAAACCGGTCGCATGGCCGAAGCCATCGCCGCCTACTGCCAGGCGGTCAAGCTTGCTCCCGGCTACGCCGATGCGCATTACAATCTGGCGCTGGCCTACCAGCGCCAGGGCTTGCATCGCAAAGCCGTGCCTCACTGGCAGCAGTATTTGGGTTTGGACAAGCAGAGCCCGTGGGCTCTACACGCCCGCACCCAACTGCGACAGACCCTCCAGCGCGACGGCCTCAAATTGCTAAAGCTCGCCAATCAATAGTCAATCATCGCTAGCGAACCACGATGGTCAAAGTGAATGGCGCCGTGGCCGGCGGACGGCAAAGCTGGTCGGTACAAGCCTGGTAATGCAAGCTTCCCTGGATCGTGTGCGTCCCCGGCGCCCCAGTCGCTAACCGAAGCCGGACCGGGACATCGCCCTCAAACACCGTCAACGGATCGGCGGAGAAGCTGAATTTGTGTTCTTCAGGCTTCGGCCAGTCCGTTTGCTTCAATTCAATCCCATCAGCCGGCGTCAGGCTGACCTGCGACGGGATTAAATAGTCCAACTTGGGATGATTTGATTGAATGTGGTATCCGGCCTCAATCGCCACGGTGACGGTTGCCTCGACCGATGCATGGGCCGGAGCGCTAATCTTGGCCGGCGCATGCACCTGCGCCACTCCAGGCGCAAATGCCAGGATCGCCGCCAGGAGCCATGCGCTAAAGAATGGCACGGATCGCCTTGTCCAAATCGGGCTTGCCTTCCAACCCTAGCGCCCGCTCCGTCACTTTACCCTGCCGATTGATGAACAGAGTCGTCGGCAAGCCGAATGGCGTGCCGTAGGTGGGCATTAATTTTGAATTATCCCAAACCACCTGGTAATTCAAGGCGTTGGTTGCCAAATACTTCTTGACGTCGGCCAGGCTGGTATCTTCCGAGACTCCGATCACCACCAGACCCTGGGCTCGATATTTGTCCTGCAACTCCTTCCACCATGGCAGCTCGACCGCGCAGGGCCCACACCAGGTCGCCCAGAAATCCAAAACCACAGGATGCCCGGCGAACTGCGCCAGTGACACTGGTTTGCCATCGGCATCCGGCAGCGTCCACATGGGTGCCGTGCGCCCGGTGACGTTGCCGGCTTCCAGTAGTGGAGCTTCCGCTCCGGCCGCCGCCACTGCCGCCACTGGCTGCGGCGCATTTTTGCGGCTATAGGCCAAATAAATCAGCCCACCGATCAACACGACGCCAATAATCAACCAGTTGGCGGATTTTGATTTCGTTTCCGACACGACGACGCCCTCCTATTACAACAATAGCTTATTGAAAAACGGGATCTGCGCCAGGTACCCCGAAATGGCGGTAAACCGGTGGGTCAAAAGCAATCCACCGATGAGCAGCAGCAGAACCCCGGAAACTTGTTCGACGGTGTGCAGATGCCGACGAAAGCCCTTATAAAAGGTTGCAAACCGGTCAATCGCGAGTGTTGTCAACAGAAAGGGTACGGCTAAACCAGCGGAGTAAATCGCAAGCAGAAAAATACCGTGGCCCACCGTTCCCTGGTTTGCCGCCAACAGCAGGATGGTAGCCAGCATCGGGCCAATGCAGGGCGTCCAACCAAACGCAAACGTAAATCCCACCAGAAACGCGCCCACGCCTCCCGACACCGCAATTTTCTTATGCACGCGTTTATCGCCGTACAGCGCGCTGATACGGATCACGCCCAACAGGTGCAGCCCGAACAAAATAACAATCAGTCCGCCGATTTGACTCAACAGCGCTTGATGAGCGCGCAACTGCTGACCGACCGAGGTCGCGGTCGCGCCCAAGGCCACGAACACCACGGAGAAGCCGGCGATAAAAAACAGCGAATTCGCGATCAGGCGGCTTCGCGCCGCGTCCGCTTCCTCGCCCACCGCGCCTGAGAGCAGCGATACGTAGCCCGGCACCAGCGGCAGCACACAGGGCGAAAGGAACGACAGCAACCCTGCCAAGAAGGCGTAGGCGATGCTGACGTTGGCGGTAGGCATGGGGACTGAGAGTTGCTTCGAGTGGAAAAGTTTCGAAATCCAGACGCTAAACGACCGCGTTCTCTTTACCCACCCGTTCCAGAATCGCCAGCGCTTCCTCCAACTCCGCCTGGGTATGGGTCGCGGTTACGATGGTGCGCAGCCGCGCTTTGCCTTCGGGCACGGTCGGAAACGCCAGCGCCGTGGCAAACACGCCGGCCTCGAATAGCGCGCGCGAAAACTCCATTGCCTTGCGCCCGTCGCCCACCATGACCGGCGTGATCGGGGTCTCGCTCAATCCAGTGTCGAACCCCAGCTTTGCGAGTCCCGCCTTGAAGAAGCGCGTGTTCTCCCACATCTTCTCAATCCGTTCCGGCTCCGCTTCGAGCACTTCAAACGCCGCCAGGCAGCTTGCCGCCACGGCCGGCGGATGGGAGGTTGAAAACAAAAACGGCCGTCCCCGCAGATGCAAAAATTCAATCAAATCGCTCGAGCCGCAGACGTAGCCGCCGAGCGCGCCGATCGCCTTGGATAGCGTCCCCACCTGCACGTCGACCTTGCCGTGCAACCCAAAGTGGTCCACCGTGCCGCGGCCATTCTTGCCGAGCACGCCCGAGGCATGGGCATCGTCCACCATCATGATGGCGCCGTATTTCTCGGCCAACGCGCACAGGTCGGGCAGCGGCGCGATGTCGCCATCCATGCTGAAAACGCCGTCGGTGATCAACAGTTTGCGACCCGGGCGCCCGGCGATCTCCTTCAGAATGCTTTCGGCCGCGTTGACATCCTTATGCGGAAATACTTTGATCGTCGCACGCGAAAGCCGGGCGCCATCAATGATGCTGGCGTGGTTCAGCGCGTCGCTCACGATGAAATCGTCGCGTCCTATAATCGCACCCACCGTGCCGCTGTTCGCGGTGAACCCACTCTGAAACACGACGGAAGCTTCCGTGTGCTTGAAGCGCGCGATTCGCCGTTCGAGCTCCATGTGGATGTCCATGGTTCCGCTAATGGTGCGCACCGCGCCCGACCCCACGCCGAACCGTCGGGTGGCGTCCAGCGCGGCTTCCCGCAGCCTGGGGTGGGTGCACAAGCCGAGATAATTGTTGGAGCTGAGATTGATGACCCGCCGGCCGTCAAATCGCGCCACCGGAAGCTGCTCGCCCTCCAGCACGCGCAGGTGAAAACGCAAGCCTTTGGCTTCGAGCTGCGCCAGTTCCTCGGTCAAATAGTGAAGTCGCGACATGGGGTTCTTTATAATTCTACGGCGTCAGCAGCACTTTCGCCGCCCGACCTTCCCGCAGCCGGTCCATGCCAGTCTTGAAATCGCTCAGCCGCAACCGGTCGGTGAAGAGCGGCTCCAGCGCCAGACGCTTCTGACTCAGCAGTCCAATCATTTGATACCAGGTGTCGAACAGGCGGCGCCCGTTGATGCCTTGCACCGTCAGCCCCTTGAAGATTATGTCTTTGGTCAGATCCATCGCAACCGGCTTTGACGGTATACCGAGCAAGCTGACCCGGCCTCCTGGACGCACGATCTGGAAGGCGGAGTGAATTCCATCCGGGTGCCCGGAAAACTCGAGTGCCGCATCCGCTCCACCGCCCTGACTGTGGCCGCGAACTACCTGCGCCACATCGTCCTTTTCCGGATCGAGAACGTAATCGGCACCCAACTCCCGCGCCAGCCCGCGTCGATACTCATTGATCTCGATGGCGAACACCGGACCCGCGCCGCTGGCGCGCGCCACCGCCACGGCCATTAAACCAATCGGCCCGCAGCCCACAATCGCCACGCTGCGGCCGGCCACCGGTCCCGCCAGCACCGTCTGCACGGCATTGCCGAGCGGGTCTAGAATGGCGCCGTAATCGGTCGAGATTGCCGCCTCGAGCGGCACGATGTTCGCGGAGGGTATTTTAACGAACTCGGCGAAACATCCCGGCGCATCCACCCCCAGGATTTTCACAAATTGACAGATGTGAGCCTCTCCGGAGCGGCACTGAAAACAATGGCCGCAGAACACGTGCATGTCCGCCGAAACGTAGTCTCCCTGCTTCAGACCTTCGACTTCGCCGCCGACCCGCTCGACATGTCCGCAGAACTCATGTCCGAACACCAGCGGTGGATGGATGCGGCTCTGCGACCAGGCGTCCCAGCCGTAGATGTGCAGGTCGGTGCCGCAAATCGAGGCGGTATGCACGCGGACCAAAACATCGCGCGGCCCAATTTCGGGAACGGGCACACGTTGCATCTCCGCGCCAGGCGCGGCACTGGCTTTCACTAACGCGATCATGGTTGCCATAGGGAATGGCAATCATAGCAAAATACCCGCCTTCAGGACGAATAGGCTCGACCGCACTGTTGACAGTATCGTCCCGCGGTTGGCGTGCCGCAATGGCAGCAAAACTTGACGCCTTGAGCGGGCGCGGCAATGATTACCGTCTGCGCGGGAGCCGGCTCGGAAAGCGCCCAGATCAACGCCACAATCCAGAAAATGACGGTCCACCCGAGAAAAAAATTGAGGAGAAAGATGGACAAAAAATTATTCCGGTTCCGCGCCAGAATGGAGGGCAGAAAGTAGCACGCGGTGATGACGAGGATGGTCAACATGACAGGTTTTCCTGACGAATCCGCTCCCCTTTAGACTACGACAATCGGCGACGTTTGGTTCCGATCAATTCCCCAGCTTCGCCTGCTCCGCGTTCACCATCTTCCGCAGCAAGTCCGAGGTCGGGTTGAGCTGCAGCGCTTTGGTAAAAGCCGCCTGCGCTTCGGTGACCTGTTGCTGCGCCGCCTCCGCCACACCGATATCGTAATAGACCTCGGCCTGACGGGTCGCCACAGGAATAAAGGTCAGAGCCTGCTGAAAGTCAGTCACCGCCGCAGCGTACTGCCGCCGCAGCGAGGCAATCCGCCCCAGCGACAGGTACGCCGGTGATTCCAGGTTATCTTTCAAGTTCTTCGCCTGTTCCGGGGTATAGCTTTTTCCCTCAAACTCCACCGCGCCTCCGGTTACCAGGATGCCGCTTGCGATAAGAATCACCTGGCGATCGTAGCCCTCGGCCTGCGCCAATCGCTGATCTGAATCAAGGTCCGAGGATTTCACGTTGTCCGGTATGGCCGCTCCCAACACCGACAGCGTATATAGATTGTGCGGGTCGATGGCGAGTACCTGTGTGCCGTAATCCAACATTTCCAGGTAATCGGAATGTCGCGAGTGGTACCGCACCCCCAGCAACAGCACTGCTTCCGTGTAGCGGCTCGCGGGAAAATGCTGGCGAAAATCCGCAATCACTCCATCCATCCGCGTGGATGTCGTCGCGGGGTCGTTGTAAGCGGTGCTCAGTTGCTTAATGAGCGCCGTTTCCTCCGCGCTCACCGGCGGCGGCGCCGCCGGCGCCGCTTGCGCGCCGGCTCCGACCGCAAAGCACAAAACAAAAATCCACCCCAAACGCATGCTGCATTATATGCCTAGAAGTGGTCTCATAACGCCGCAGGGGGCGGGACCACCTCTAACGCCAACGGTCAACGCATTCCCACCACAATAATCGCGACCATTCCGCAAACGTCGTCTTCGCCCATTCCCGGTGCCGCCACCATTCCGCACCGAAATAGACCGGCTCCCGCGCCGCCGCCACTCCGTAAACCCGGCTCTGGTCCAAGGTCGTGAAAATCGAAAGCGCGCGCCGCGTGTGGTATTCGCTTGTAACCAAGAGCACGCGATGGGCTCCATCCATACAAGCCTGCAACACCGAAACATCCTGCCGGGTGGAAAACGATGACACCTGGCAAAACGTGACTTGGTTGGGCTCCGGCTCTGGAAGCTTGGACACCCACGCTCTTGCCAAATTAATGTCGGGGACTCCCCAGTCGAGAGACCCTGCCCCGGTCTCGATTACCAGCCTGGGAGCCAGGCCGTCATGGAGCAACTCCAGCCCATGCAGCAAGCGATTTCGAGTACCGCCGTCGAGCACAACAATCAGGTCGCTCGGCTGCACGCGGGAAACGATCAGAAATCGGCCCGCCAGTGCCGCCCAGGCCAGCAGCACCACCATCCCCACAACGATTGCAATCAGCGTACGGCGCGACACTTGCCCATGATAAACCGCACGCGCGCCGCGGCTGCCCTGTCAAGCCGCACCACCCATACAGCTATCCGGCGATTTGTTCGATGTGGTGATTCAGATGGCTAAGGTAATCCTCGATCAGGAATTGCAGTGTGACAGGCGGCCCATTGCCGATCACGCACATGCTGGCGTAGCGGCCGGCGGGTATGCGGGCGACCAGGCCGGCAAGGCGCCGATTCATGATCTGCCAGGTTTGCAATAGTTCGTTCCAATCGGCGTCGCGGTAGCCATGCAATTCAACCCATGGTTCCTGTTCATAATTGGGACCGCGGTATTCGCCGTCCAGGGCGGCGCGCACGAAACGGTTGTGGTTATTGAGCGCCGAGTCGAGCAGGTGTCCGAGCACTTGTTTGCGCGTCCACCCGCCGGGGCGCCAGCACTCTTCAGCGCGATGGGGCGGAACCGCGCGCAGCCGTTCACTCGAGGATGCGATGCAGGCCGCAAACTCGGAACCAAGTTGAGGGGGATGGGACGGTGTACTCACGAACGTTACCTCCGGACTCATCGTACCTCCGATGGCCGCCCATAGTAGACTGCCTGCATGCGTTTTCGCCGCATTCCCCGTCGCGCCGCATTGGCCTCTTACGTCGTGTGCTTTCTGCTCGCGGTGGGAGCCGCCGCCCAGGTGACCACGCCCGAGGCGTTCTTCGGATTCCGGTTGGGTACCGACCGCAAATTGGCGGATTGGAACCAACTCACCGCCTACTATCAGAAGCTGGCGGCGGAATCGCCACGCATCCGCTACGCCAACCTGGGCCCGACCACCGAGGGCCTGCCCTTCGCGCTGGTCACTATTTCAGCGCCAGAGAATCTCGCCCAACTGGCCCGGTACCAAGATATTCAGGCCCGCCTCGCCGATGCCCGCCGCACCACGCCGGCGGCAGCGGAGTCGCTCATTGCCCAGGGCAAAACCATTCTCGCCATCACTTGCAACATCCACTCGACTGAAATTGCCAGTTCCCAGACCGCAGCCCAATTCGCATACGAAATGGCCTCCGGCAAATCCGCGGAAATTCTCAACATTCTCCACAACACCATCATTCTTCTGGTGCCCTCGCTCAACCCCGACGGCCAAAAGCTGGTGACGGACTGGTATCGCAAGTACCTCGGCACACCTTACGAAGGCTCGGGTCCGGTTGTGCTGTATCAGAAATATACCGGCCACGATGACAACCGCGACTGGTACATGTTCACGCAGAAAGAGACCCGGCTCACGGTGGAAAAGGTGCTGAATCCCTGGCATCCCCAAATCCTCTACGATGTCCACCAAATGGGCGCCAACGGCCCACGCCTTTATCTGCCGCCCTGGGTGGATCCGATAGATCCCAATATTGACCCCATCCTGGTTGCTTCGATGAATGCGGTCGGCATGGATGCGGCCCGCGATGTCATCGCCACCGGCAAGTCGGGCGTGCTGGTGGACGGTGTTTACGACGGCTGGTCGCCAGCCCGGCAATACATCGTGTACCACGGCGGCCTGCGGTTGCTGACGGAGAGCGCCAGCGCGCGCATCGCCACACCGGAAAACATTCCTTTTGATCGCCTGGGTTCCGGCATCGGTTACGACGCGAAGATCGCCAAATGGAATTTTCCTCAGCCCTGGCCGGGCGGCGAGTGGCACATGGGTGACATCGTGGCCTATCAACTGGACGCCTTTTTCTCGATCGCCCGCAACGCCGCCGTCAATCGCGAGCTGTTTCTGCGCAACTTCTACACCATTTCCCAACGCGCCGCCGACCCCACGTTGATCCATAAGGACTGGCCGTACGGCTTTGAAGTCGCCGCCCACCAGGCTGATCCGCGCGCGACCGCCACCCTGGTGAACACCTTGCGCGAAGGTGGCGTCGAAGTGGGGCGCACGGCTGACGGCGCGTATTTGATTCCATTGGACCAGCCGTACGCTTCCTTTGCCAAGTCGCTGCTCGAACGTCAACACTATCCCGACCTGCGCCAATATCCGGGCGGACCGCCGCAGCGGCCGTACGATGTCACCGCTCAAACGCTGCCGTTGCTGCTTGGCGTCGAGGTCACGACTCTTGCCTCCAAACCGGACATTAGCGCAACGCCGGTCACGCACGACGTTTCCGCTCCCGCCGGCACCTTCACGGCCGCCGCAACAGGCCCGGGCTACGTCTTCCGAGATCAAGGAAACGGCAGCCTGCTCGCTCTTTTCGCCCTGCTCAAACAACACATACCCGCTTATCGTCTGGCCAACGGCAGCTTCGATCCAGGCACGATCTACATCCCGCGCCAAGATCCCGATTCGTCCGCGCTTGCCGCGGCCGCCCGCCAATTCTCGGCCGACCTTAAACCGGTTGGCGGCGCGGTCGCCGGCAGCGCGCTCGAGCTCAAGTTGCCCCGCGTCGCGCTGTACCAGAGCTGGGTGCCACAAATTGACGAGGGCTGGACACGGTTCATCTTCGATAAGGACGCCATTCCGTATTCGCGCCTACAGGACGCGGAAATTCGCGCCGGCTCGCTTGCCTCCCGCTACGACGTCATCCTGATTCCGGATCAGGCGGCGCGCTCGCTTGTCGCCGGCAACCGCCCCGGCAGCGTGCCGCCGGAGTACGTTGGGGGACTCGGGGACGCGGGCATGGCCAACCTCAAAGCCTTTGTCGAATCCGGAGGCACGCTGATTGCCCTTAACCAGGCCTCGCTTGCGTTTCTGGCTTGGACTGGTGGGGCGGTCACCAATGTGCTCGCAGGCGATCGGCAATTTTACAGTCCGGGTTCCATTCTCCAGGTCGCGGTCGATCCAACGAATCCACTCGCCTATGGGGCCGCCCGGCAAACTGCAATTTTCAGTGAACAGAGCCCGGCCTTCGCGGTGTCCGGTGCGGCAATCTCCGCCGCCAATTACGCCAGCGGCGATCCGCTCCTCAGCGGATGGCTTCTCGGCGGCGACAAACTGGCCGGCCATTCCGCCCTGGTTAATTTCCCGCTCGGCAAGGGACACTTGATTCTGTTTGGCTTCAAACCGCAGTACCGGGCCCAGTCCGAAGCCACCTACCGTTTCCTCTTCAACGCCCTGCTTCTCGGGGCCTCCAACCAAACCAATCTGCCATGATTTCTTTCCAGGCAAATTGCAAGAAAATGTGCCATTTTGTCCGAACAATTGTAGCGGCACTAGATTCGGTGGTGGCACACGGTTTGAGCTTGCCCCCTACGCTGGTACAGGCATAAGTGCACAGTTGTGAGGTTGTGGGCATCATGAATGGAAACCGTGGGTCGTGGCACCTGGGCGATGGTCAGGCGCAGAGAAGGGCGCCGGGTTCGCCGGGATAAAGGTGGATGTCAGGTTGGTTGGTGAAGTCGGAAGCGGTGAAATGGGAGACGGGGAGATCCCAAAGATTGCGAATTCGGATGCGAATGTCGGTGGGGGTTTGGCTGGAGAGCAGGCCGCACACCATTTCGGGGAGATTGAAGCCCCGGGCGCCGGGGGAGAGAAGATAGCGCAGGGTTTGGCGGAAGACCTGCTGGAGGCGGGGATCGAGAATCATGGTGAGCTTGGCGCCGCGCATAGTGACGAGCGCAGTGCAACCAGGGCGGCGCCGGAAGGGAAGAGGTGTCTCGGTGAGACAACCTAGTTGCTGCTGTGATTTGGGTTTAACCCGCTCAGCGTAGCGTTTGATGAGTCTGTACGCCGTAGCGCGGGCGATGTGCTGCGTGCGCAGCCATTGTTTGAAACCTCCGTTGGGTCCGGGAACCGCCAAGGCGGCTTGAGCTTCGGTGAGACAGCGGCCGAGTTCGGCGTCGTTCTGGCGAATGAGGGGGAGGAGGATTCGGCGGGAGCGGTAGAGCTCCTGGTGCACGGCCCAGAGGGGCGCTGCTTGCGCCAGGCAGGATGGCGGCACAGGCCCTGTTGCAGCATGGGCGGCAACCGGCAGGGCGGCCGCAGGTAGTGAAGGCGCATTCGATAAAGCTGACATAGGAAGTCTCCAGGTAAAACCAGGGGCGAGGAAAAAATTGCCGCGAGCCAGCAGCCACCGGCTCGCAGCTTGGATTCAGTTGTCAAATCCCGCACATGCTCGCGAAACATTGCGTGACGAATGCATCCCGAACAAAGCCGGGTAACCCCTGAGGGTTGTCACGGGCATGCAAGTCCCGTGCGCATATAGAGTCTGATGCGGCGCGGTGAGCGACTCCGATGACCGAATTGTGACATTCCGGCGGCATTGATTGGCGCGGGGCCTCGCGCGGCTGTCACCGCGCGACCCGCTGAGGCGCGGCGCCGGAATGGCCTTCCACGCCTAATTTGCGCCGCGGTGCAAACGTCTGAGTTCGCTATTCTGACTTGGCCCCGGATCGATGAACTAAATTGGCCCCACCTTCGGGCCTGAGCCGCTACCGTGGTTGTGACGAAGCAGCCACAGGAGGCGGATGACAAGGAGAACGAAG